>OMBP01000001.1_pt1 | contig 397117 bp, 320 predicted proteins | sample 1644911 | NCBI WGS metagenome assembly OMBP01 (sample SAMEA103958122, study PRJEB25191) | human gut metagenome | biome: human-associated habitat [ENVO:00009003]; feature: intestine environment [ENVO:2100002]; material: feces | place: Germany | collected 2013/2015 | reverse complement strand
CTGCGGAAGATAATCCGAAGCAACCGCAACAGGTTGGAGATTGAGATGGCTGAACTGTTGCTCGACATCATGGCAAGTGTCGGCGTTGAATCTGTCTCGTTCTGTCTGAATGACATTGTTCCGTTGCTAGTCTGCTCGCAAGTCAAGGTGGAGAAGTCGCAGGTTCGGAAAGTGGTGCAGGAATGCTGGAAGCTCACCCCTGCTTCCAATTCACTTTCCTACACCACCTACCGATGCGACTACAGCCGTGAGTGCGGATATTCACCCGTCAAGCGGATTGGGCGCTACTACACGGCAAGCAAGGCTCAGTTGGAAACACTCTGATATTTTGATGAAATGATGAAAGCATATATAAACATAAAGAATGACAGCCACTTACATGCTCATCAAACCCTCAACAAATGGATTTGGCTGATGAAAAGAGAAGGGAAGTACAAAGCCATTCATCACTTTTCTTTTGGCGAGCGGTTTGATGAAAAGATGTTGAGAGTGCATCCATCTGGTGGTCAGTGTGTTATGTTATCCATTCATCATTTCATCGGATTTTCACCCCTCATCAAGTCCAACGGGAAAGCAACAGAGGTGAACACCGCCATCCGCAGGTCGGTCGGACGGACTTCTGGTCTGCCGACTGACAGGGGAAAGCAGATGTTACAAGCGAAAAAAGAAAGGCATCCGAAAGCCGCCGACACCGCCGCAGGCTTTTGGGAAACAAAAAGCCATAGCTCATTAGGGCGTTTTCTTCACGCACCGCTTCGCTCATGCTAAAAACACCCTAATGAGCCAGAGGGGTGTAACCCCTCTGGACACCCCCGTTTGCCCCGTGCGGCACGACCGCAGGCGGACGGACACCGACAAACAAGTTTGTAGAACCTAAAAAACAAGAAACGAACATGGGATACATAAGCATCCAAATCAACAAGGCGAAAGGGTCGGCTGACACGGGCGCATCCGACCACATCGAACGCAAGACAATGCCCAAGAACGCCGACCCGACACGCACCCACCTCAACCGTGAGCTGGTGGAGTTCCCCGACGGCGTGGCAGACCGTACCGAAGCGATAAGCCACCGCATCCGCACGGCAGGCATCAAGCGGAAGATAACGCCCGACCAAGTACGGGCAATCCACATCGTTCTTTCGGGCACGCACGAGGACATGATAAGAGTGCAGGACGAGGGCAGACTAAACGAATGGTGCGATGACAACCTGCAATGGCTGTACCGTACGTTCGGAAAGGAGAACACCGTTTCGGCAGTGCTGCACATGGACGAGCATACGCCGCACATCCATGCCACGGTCGTACCGATAGTGACGGGCGAGCGCAGGAAAGCGAGGAAGAAGCAGGCGGAGGGCAAACGCACCTACCGTAAGAAAGCCAACGCCGTGCGTCTGTGCGCTGATGACCTGCTGACACGTGAAAGGCTGGTAGCCTACCACGACAGTTACGCAAAAGCGATGGCGAAATACGGCTTGCAGCGTGGTGTCCGTGGTTCGGAAGCACGGCACACCACCACCGCCCAATACTACCGTGACCTGAAACGGCAGACGGGAGAGCTTGAAGCCAATGTGCAACAACTACAAACCGAACAGCGGCAGGCGGAACGGCAGCTTGACGAAGTCAGGAAAGAAATCAAGTCGGAGAAGCTGGAAACCGCCAAGACCGAAGCGAAAACGGCACTCGTGGCAAAGGTCGGTTCTCTTTTGGGCAGCGGAAAGCTGAAAGAGCTGGAAGCCGACAACCGCACCCTGCAAGGCGAGGTTGCTGCCCGTGATGAAAGCATCGAACTGTTGCAACGGCAAATGCAGCGTCAGCAGGAGAACCACCAACGGCAGCTTATGGAACTGCAAGTCAAGCACCGCAGGGAATTGTCGGACAAGGAAGCGGAACAGCAAAAGAAAGTGTCATTCTTGAAATCCATTATCCAAAAAGCCCAAAAGTGGTTTCCGCTGTTTCAAGAACTGGTGTACATGGAGAAGTTCTGCCTTAAAGTCGGCTTCAACGAGCGGCAGACCGCCACGCTCATCAGCGGCAAGCCGCTGTTCTACGAGGGCGAACTTTATTCGGAGGAGCATAAGCGAAAATTCACGACCGAGAGGGCTGGCTTCCAAGTGGTGAAAGACCCGACAAACAGGTCTAAACTTGCACTTGCTATCAATGGGCAACTGATTGGCGAATGGTTCAAGGAACAGTTTGACAGGCTGTTTTCATCTGTTAAAAGGACGGTTGAGCCGCTTAGGAGAGGCAAGGGCGTGGGATTATAAACAATGCCAACGGGAGGATAGCAAGTTTGTGTTTCGGGCAGACCGAAACCGCTTGCTGTCCTTCTGTTGATATTTTAAAGATAAATGAATTATGAAACTTCGTAACCTTGTGAAATGATATACGACTTTTCTTCCTTGCTGAATCTTTTAGCGATTTTATAGCCCATACTTCTCAAAGTCGAAACTTCCTTATCGTTAAATGCTGGCTTAAAATCATTATCATTTTTATTTTTTAGTCTAAGCCAAGCTATTGGTTGCTTTTTATTGACACTTTCCATGACAAATAGTTGTCCTTGCTGAACGAGCGGAGCTTTTTGTTCTATTGTTAGGAAATTTGTGTCCGTGGTGGATATATCTTTACCGTTTATCGTATCTTCAGAAGATAAATCTACTGCTACATTTTCGTTTCTATTTTCCGAATAGATTTCTTTTTCGTTAGATTCTTGCATTAAATCTAACTTATTAGCTTCTTGATTCTCAGTTCGTAATTCAAATATAGGTAATTTTACAAAATCGTAATACGCATCATAAGTTTTGTCATACCCAAGAGTCAGTCCTAAAAGATATACCGCAACGGAACATTCAAACCCAAATGTCTTGGCATAATCAATAGTTTTAAAATCAATGGAAAATCCACTGCCAAATTTGTCTTTCATAAGCAAGAATAATGGAGCCGCTACTGCAAATTGACATTTGGCAACTTCATCTGTTCGAGAAGGTAAATTTGAATTTATTGCTATTTGTGAAAGTGGCTTGAAATCCGTTGCTGGACTTTCTTTTATCAAATTATATAATGTTGTTTCGATGGCAACATCGTTCTGCATTTCTGTTTTTGCCATCCAATTGCAAGCTACATGGATATAATCACAAAAATATCCTTTCGTATTTTTAGGATAAAAGCTATGGCGTTCATATCGTAGCAGATACGTCCATATAGATTGTTCTCCTGTCGGGCGTTTATATGAAAACAATTCATCAAATACTTCGGAAACGACATCATCGGTAATAATAGATTCACACATCTTTCTGTCAGTTTCCGACAAATCAAATATCGCCCATAAATTATCAATACCTCGTTTTGATTGCGACATTAACTGATTATTGTATAAAGCTTTAAATTTCTCACCCCAAGGTGACACGTGAAGCCTAATTCGAGAATCAAACGATACGTTCATTTCCTTTTTAGCTTCCTCATCAAAAGTATAAAGCCCCCTTACATCTTCAATGTTTATGGGATAGGGATACTCATTCCCATTATCGCTAACAAAGTGTATCACCATATACTCAAAAGAGTATTCGAATAAGTTCATGCTCTTTGTTAATTTCTCAAACAAATCATCATCATTTGCATGAGCCTTGATATTTCCGTCAAAATTGATTGCCGAATAAACATTCAATTTACCATACTTGAATAAATCTACGAAATCCGCCTTACGTATAATTGCTAAATAATCCATTGTATCTATAATTTAAAATCCCCAAGGGTTGTTTTTATTGTTATTAGTTGTTGATTGGCTTGCCACCGATGTGGAAATATCTATGTGCGAACAGTTTGACTTGAAAGCATCCAGATAATCACTCGGATAGCCATAATGGGAAATATACAAATTCTTCCTTGCTCTGGTCATTGCTACCATAAACAAGGTCTTAGCCATACTTTCATCCGGGCTGATATACAAATTGTTATTAGCAAATGGGATGAAAACATTATCAAAATCCAATCCCTTTGCGCTGTGATATGTCATGAGGATAATACGACGGTCATTTTCAGAAAAGTTACCGTAACCATTACCCACATATTGCATTTTTATACCATTCGCTTTGAGAAATGCATTCATTACGCCAAAATCAGTTTTTCCATACTGGTTGGTTGCTCCTCCCCATGCTGATTTTCCAGCATGGCTAAGGGCTAAATTTACGAAATGGATAATTTTTTGAGCAGATGGAATCAAGATAGCGGCTGTATCACCTACATTCACAGCTTTCGTTGCCTGTTCTATTACGTAAGCTACTTCTTTTTCTTCGGAAGTAGCTTCGCACAAACGTATTTGTGTATCGCTTTTTGTCATATCTCTTTTTGCAGAAAATATGTTCATTCGTGGTAGGAAGCGTTGTACGGCATCAATAATAGACCGTGATAGGCGATGAATGATTCCTAATTCAAAAGCGTCTCCATTGATTAGTCGTCCTATTTCTGACGGAGTTACGGTTGCTTCTTGCCATTGAGGGTCATGGTCGTATATCGATTGATTGGAGTCTCCTGCTACAACAACGTGCGTACCACGGTTATTCATCTCTTGAAGAATACGTGGTGTTAAATCTTGAACCTCATCGCACAGAATATAGTCATAATGACTATTTCCTCTCATAAACCTATAGTAAGTTTCTATGGTAACATTCAATCCGATTTCCTTAAATGCGGATTTAAACATTTCAACCAATGATTGTGTGAACACAATCAATAAAATGCTTGCAGAGGGTGATTTTGCACGGACTTTTTTGGCTGTATATGCAAGTAAAATAGATTTTCCAGAACCTGCAAATCCTTTAATCCAAACATTCTTGCGGTTTATGTCCACATTGTCAAGAAAATTACGTTGTTGAGCATCAAGTTTATTCTCTTCTATTATCCAAGCCATAATCGCAGTTTTTTTTAATTATTTGTCAACATATTATCCCTAATTTTAGACAAGTTTTCTTCATTATAATAAGATTCATTTTCAAGTTTCTTGGCAGAGGCCATCACTTGATTTGCAATGCCATTTTCTCCAAGTTCTCGTGCTACAGCTGCTAACCATCCCAAACTTGCACTATCCTTTAAGGTATTTGTTTTCCATTGTTGGAGCATATGGTCATAAGCACGATGGAATTTATTATTGCTATCTTCAGTTTTGCCTTCTGCCTTATCTATACGTCCTGCTTCAATCAATGCTATGTCATAATTAGGATTGAGTTCGTATGCTTTACGCACCTCCCTTTTGTACACATCTTTGTTGATAAACTTCATTGTATTGCCTAAATTGAAATGTGCATACTCATTATTCGGATTTTGCTGAATAGCTTGTTCAAAGAATTCTGCAGCCTTTTCATTATTCCCTGAATTATGATAGAGTACACCTATCGAATTTAGGTTTTCTACATTCGGATATAATTCGTTTTGAAGTTCAAGTGTTTCTGCTGCCTTGAAATCATTTCCAATCTTCAGATAAGCCTGTTTGAGTGTAATCAGGGTTTCTTTCGAAGGTACACCGCCATTTTGTTCGGCTTCAAGGTTAGCTTGTCTTTCTGCTTTTAGGGCAGCCCTTTCTTCGGTTGTCAATTCTTTATTTGCAAATGGACTAAGTGGTTCCACATGACATATTGTTCCCATGCAAGTAGCATGGATAATCAGCATCTTATCCGCATTGACTTCAATTACCAATTGGATTGGAGTATTGATAGGAAAACCATTGGGCATGGAAGATTCTATCTTCAAATTGAAAAGCATTTTTGTTGTATTACCAACACAAATAGGTAACTCGACAATTTTTTGTCCATCCCGGCTTGTTACCAAGTCATCAATCTCTATAGTGTTACAGGGTATTTCTGTTCCTGCAGGGAGAATGATTTTAGGTCGGTCGTCTTTGGTGATGATTAAAATCGGTTCACTCGTGATAGGTTGTATCAGGCATTTATTCATACCATTGAACAATAAGCTGTGAATGGCTGCTCCTTGTGAAACGTGGGTTTGCAGGTCCATCGGAACCAATATCTCCGAATCCTCAAAATAGGAATGCAAGGCTTCCTGGATGTATGGACTTTTGCTGCTTCCTCCAATAAGCAAGACATAATCAATCTCTTCTTTGGGAGTTTTAGATTTCTTAATGGCACTTTCTATAGGAGAAAATATACTGTTGTATTCATCTTCTCCTTTTATGCGGGTAGTCTTACCGAATCCTTGTTTTAAGAACACAGCCATTGTTTCTGTAAGCTCCTTATTCGTCAGGTAGAACTTGTTCTGTTTGAGCGTACCTTTATTGGTAATGATTTCAACCTCAGACTCTATTTCAGTCTTTGAATCGCTCAATTTCACATCAGGTATTACAAAATCAGAGGCAAGCGTTGCTAATGTTTTGTTCACTAATATTTTCAGTCGTTCTGCGACTTTATAAAGTGCAGATGCTATTTGTTTACGTTCATTCGTCCGAAACTGTTCTTTTTTCTTTCCATTAGCTTCCAAAAAGCGTGGCATGAGATAATGGTACGTTATGTACCTGTCTATGTCGTCACCACCTAACTTTGTAAATTTTGAAATGGCAATGTTCTTAGAAAAAAATCCATTAGCACTCTGTCCTATTTCGAGTATAGATATATCGCATGTACCTCCTCCGAAATCAAAGACTAATACTTTCGAATTATAATCTGGGCTTATGAACATGGGGCGGTCTTCTGCTGCCCGTGATACAGCATAGCTGATAAAAGCCGCATTCGGCTCATCTATAAGAGCTTGCTTTGACACTTTCATATCATTCGCCATTAGTGCGTCAAGTAAATCTTTACGCTGATTGGCTTCAAATGATGCAGGGATGCTTACTGCATACAAAATATCTATACTGATATTATTTTCGGTACAGTATTTAATGATGAGGTATTTCAGGTAGGCAAAGAATACCCGTGCAGCATCCACAGGATTCTTTATCCGAAAAGGGTCTACCTCACGCAGTTCACTATCGTAATACTTTGCTCCTAAATCCTCGCCTAACTCCATTTTGAACGAATACCAGATATTCTTTCCCTTTTTCAGTTGGTATTTCATCTGCGATGCACCTTCTCCAACCAAAATACATCCATTCAGCCACGCTATTACCGTAGGTACTATCTCTGACCTGTATAAAGTCCCGTCAGGAAGCATTTGTGGCAATCGTAAAGACTTCGTATGGATTTTATGGTCGTACTCATCATAGGAAACGATAGATACCACCGTTGTTGATGTGCCAAAATCGATTCCGATGTACGTTTTACCACGCATGAGTGCTGTATTCCTGACAGCAGGCAACATTGATGATATTGTTATTTCATTCATTGCACTATGTTTTATTTCACGAGAAGTTTATTAAGTCTTGAATGTTCACTTCTAACAGTTCTGTTATACGTTTCAATGTTTGTAAATCTGGTTGCGTTGTATTTGTACACCATTTGGATACTGTTGTTTGGTTCACTCCAAGTTGTTCTGCTAACCATTTACTGGTACGCTTTTTCTTAACCAAAACTATTTTGAGTTGATTCAAATCTTCCATTAATTTTTCATTGTTATTTCTTTGAATGCAAGGATAATGATTTTAACAATAATAAAAAACCGATATTCTAAGATATTTTTGCTTTATACGAAATAAAATCATACCTTTGCATATAAAGAGTTACCCGAACAAGCAAAGCGATACAGATTGCAGCAATTAGGACGGTTGCCAACTCATTACCCAATACCGGGGTCATTCTTCTAACTCTCTTGATTTCAGACAGGTGTATTCTTTTTGCAGAATTACTAAATAACTCCGGCTATGACCATACTGATAATACGTACCAACATAATTTATAGAATTAAAGATTTGTTTTTATGGAATAATAATGTGCAAAGATAATTGATTGGTGGAGAAACAAAAACTCTGGAAAGGATATAAAGATAGGAATTAACGCATATTTTCACGGATATAATCTTCTATTGTAAAATCACTCTTATATCTAGATATTTCCGGATTCTTCTCTACAGTCGTAATGCAACGTTTTTCTTTACCAAGTACCAACCGGTTTAGGAAGCTCAGGATGTCATGACGATTATCCTTCATAGGAGAATAGGATAGGGAATGTCCTATACCTTCCGCTATATAGAAATAGTATGCTGTCTCTTTTTCTTTCAGTTGCATACAGATAAAGTTTGAGCCCCATAGCCCCATTTCCTCTACTACTGCCTTAGTAAAAGGAACCGTGCTGTCGGCATCACCATGGAACAACATAAGAGGACAAGGGGACATTATCCATTTTGGAATACCATTGGCACAGATTGCTCCAGAAAAGGAAATGACCCCTGCATAATTGAAATTGGCAGGTAATCTGTCCGCAAAAGCCGTTTGATTGCAAATCTCATACTCTGCTTGAAGGGCAGTTATCGCACCTGCACTCGAACCGCAAGCTATAATTTGTGCAGGATTTATTTGCCATTCTACACTATGCTCAATTATATAATTTGTAGCATCACCAAAATCTTCTACAGCACAAGTGATTGCTTGTTGCAGGGCAGAAGAGAATCCTTGCAAGTCCGAATACTCCGATTTATCTATATCCTTTAATTGGGTACGGTAATCTGTTGATACTACCACATAGCCGGCTCGTGCCCAAAAATGAAAATAAGAAATGTAATCGGGATTATCTCTTCTCCCGCCTTTGAAACCTCCCCCAAATGCAAAAAGAATGACGGGCTTTGATTGTGTCCCTTGTATTTGATCAATCATTACATACTTGTCCAGTTTCAGAGTATCAGCCTTTTTGATGGCAAAAGTATATGTTTGCTTGTCAATATGCTGTGCATGCACAACAGTAGCTATACTCAATAATGAGCATGCCATCAAGATAAAAATAAAACGTTTTCCCATATTCAGTTTATTCTATTAATGCTGCGTGGATTATCTGACCTACAAAGATAGAATAAAACTATAACTAAAAAGGGGAAAGATGACATTTAGACATAAAAAAAGGCTATCTATCCCAGACAGCCAATCTTTTTTATTAACCTTAAATCTAATACTATGAAAAACACAGTACAAAGATACGTACTTGCAGGAGATATCCAAATTTTAGCGGGTAATCAGCGGATATTATAACATGGTTTAGTAGAATATTATTTCCGTTAACTATTAACATAAATAATATTCAATTTAACAGAAGAAGGAATTAATATTCCTCATCAGTGATTGCAAACTTTAGTCATGTCCACTGTAAATCCACCATTGGCGGGTATAAATTTTCCTTTTCTTTTAAGAAATTCTATCAGGGTATCTACATCCATATTGTTGGCAGAGCAGGTGAAAAAACGCTGCTGCTCGCCGAATTTTTGGATAATGGCTTCTCTCAATGATAACTCAGTATAACTATTACCTTCCATCATGTGAAGGACTTCATGTGCATGTAATTGTTCCATAATCTTTTTTTGTGGCAAAGATAATATGATATTCTAAGTATAAGTGTAACATATGTGACAAAGTCCAACACACATATCCGGATATTTGCTTTTACGTAAAATAACACTTGTTACGACTATGCTAAAAACCTCAAAAAAAGTAAAAAGGTTTTGCTTCTATACCATTGTAAACTAACTTTGGGAATCAACTTTTAAATGAATTAAAGCATATGAAAAAATTAATCTTATCTATTGCATTATGTTGTGCAGCTACGAATTTCTTTGCGCAGAATGCTGACCCTGCCCAGTTGGTCAACGATGGTAAGGCTGCTCTTGAAGCTAAAAATTACCAGGAAGCTTACACAAAATTTAGTACTTATCTGACACAAACAAACAACCAAGATTCCGTAATTGCATATAACTGTGGCGTTTGTGCCGATAAGATAAAGAAACCTGCCGAAGCTTTGAAGTATTTTGATATTGCTGTACAGAAAAAGTATAACTTGGCAAATGCTTATATAGGTAAAGCCGGTGCTTTGAAAGATTTGAAGAAAAATGATGAGTATGTTGCCACTTTAAAGGAAGGGCTGGAAGCGAATCCCGGTAATAAGACATTGACTAAATTGTATGCTACTTATTACGTAAATCAAGGTATCATGGCGCAGAAAGCCAAAAAGATGGATGCAGCCGAAGAAGCATTTAAACAAGCCATAGCTATCCAAGCAGATAATATAAATGCACTTAACAGTCTGGGTTCTTTGTATTATAGTAAGGGTGCCAATACCATGAAAACAGATGTAGAAAAAGCAAAAGTTGAATTCAAGGAAGCCAAAGAATATTTGGATAAACTTATTCCATTGCTCTCTGCAGACAAACCAGCTCAAAAGAAGATGATGGATAATGCAAAAACGATGTTGAACTTCATCGACAGTCAATTGAAATAAAAGACTCTCCTATATAAAAAAGAGGCAGATATCTGAATTGATATCTGCCTCTTTTTTAATGTTATGAAATGATTATTTAGTTCTTTTCAGTACAACAGCTGTACGTGCCGGTATGTAAAGCTTCAGCCACTCCTTCTTGTCTTTTTTATAAAGCGGATCGTGGATGGTAAAATGTTTGATGGTATCATCCGTCAAACCATTACCGCCATAATCTGGATTATCTGTATTCAAAATAACTTCATAAGTTCCGGCAGGAACCAAGAAACCGTAATCAGTAAAAGACTGCTTAGGGTTGAAGTTGAATACAAAAATCAAGTCCTTGCGCATATAGGCCAATACCTGGTCACCGTCATTATGCCATATTTCTTGGACCGGAGTAGCCTGGAAGTTCTTTATGCTTTTTACAACTACCAACATGGCAGCATCAAAGTCACCCATATAATGATATGCCAGATTCTTGTTGTCCACCAAATCCCATTGACGGCGGGCATATTTACAAGACCAACCGTTACCTTCACGGGGGAAATCAATCCATTCCGGATGTCCGAATTCATTGCCCATAAAGTTAAGATAACCGCCATTGATAGTAGTCGCAGTCAGTAAACGTATCATTTTATGGAGAGAAATGCCTCGATTTACGGTATAGTTCTCGTCTCCTTTCTGCATGTGCCAGTACATATCCGCATCAATCAAGCGGAAAATGATGGTTTTATCGCCCACCAAAGCTTGGTCATGGCTTTCCGCATAGGAGATGGTCTTTTCATCTTTGCGGCGGTTGGTCACTTCCCAGAACATGCTGGATGGCTTCCAGTCTTCATCTATTTTCTCCTTGATTGTCTTAATCCAATAATCGGGAATATTCATGGCCATACGGTAATCAAATCCGTAGCCGCCATCTTCATATTTTGCCGCCAGTCCGGGCATTCCCGATACTTCTTCGGCAATGGTGATGGCTTTGGCATTGACCTGATGGATAAGCCGGTTGGCAAGTGTCAGATAACAAATGGCATTGTCGTCTTGATGTCCGTTGAAGTAATCTCCATAATTACAGAATGCTTCTCCCAAACCATGACTATAATATAACATGGAGGTTACTCCGTCAAAGCGGAAGCCGTCGAAATGATATTCTTCCAGCCAGAATTTACAGTTAGACAGCAGGAAGTGAATAACTTCGTTCTTGCCGTAATCAAAGCAAAGTGAATCCCAAGCTGGATGTTCCCGACGTCCACCGGGATAGAAATATTGATTAGGATCACCGGCAAAGTTACCCAAGCCTTCCACTTCATTCTTCACAGCGTGTGAATGGACAATATCCATGATAACGGCAATCCCCATACTATGGGCTGTATCAATCAACTCCTTCAGTTCTTCCGGAGTACCAAAACGGGAAGAAGCGGCAAAGAAACTGGAAACATGGTATCCGAAGCTACCATAATAGGGATGTTCCTGGATAGCCATAATCTGTATGCAGTTGTAGCCTTCTTTGGCGATACGTGGAAGAATCTTTTCCTGAAATTCCTTATAGCTACCGACCTTTTCCTCCTGCTGAGACATACCGATATGGCATTCATATATCAATAAAGGATCTGTAGATGGCTTGAAAACCCGCTTTTTCATTTTATAGGGTTTCTCCGGAGCCCAAACCTGGGCACTGAATATTTTAGTCTGTTCGTCTTGTACGACACGTGTAGCCCATGCAGGAATGCGTTCACCGCAACCACCGTCCCAATGTACCATCAGCTTGTACAAGTCACCGTGTTTCACGGCATCAGCAGGAAGCTTGATTTCCCAATTACCGTTTGCTTTACGCTTCAAACTATATTTTTTTTCTTCTTTCCAATCGTTAAAAGTTCCGACCATAAAGATTTGGGTTGCGTTAGGCGCCCATTCACGGAAAACCCAACCATCGTCAGTACGATGCAGGCCGAAATAGAGGTATCCGGATGCAAAATCAGACAAGGTTAGTTTTCCTTTATTGGTCAATTCCGATTCTTTGTCTATAGCATGTTGATGACGTCCGTTGATGGCATCGGCAAAAGGTTCCAGCCATGGGTCATTCTTGATTAAATTCAATGTTTCCATAAAGAGGATGAGTTTTGGATATTTGATAAATTTACGCTTTAACTTTCACAATTATTTTTTTTACACCGTCAGGGGTAATACCCGGAGCATGCCCGTCCTGAGGGAAAAAGATAGCAAACATTCCGGGCTTCACTGCAATATAGTCCTCCGCCAGTCCTTCAAAAAAAGTGATGTCTTTTTCCGCATTGTAAGGAGCATCAACCGGAAGGCAGTCTTGGGCGGCGGTATAACCCATTATCTCCGTACCGGACAAGGGTATTTGAATGTCAATATAGTCTTTATGGGTTTCCAGTTTGGCATTTTCTTTTTCTTTTGGGTTTGTCTGCGCCACGTTGACCAGCAAGTCCTTTCCTTTCAGTTCGGTCTTGCCGATTTCCAAAGAGTGCAAGTCATGTGATTTTAAAAAATCAATGGCCTGCTCAAACAGAGGATGCAGCAAAGTATATTTTTCTATGTTTTCAAGTCTGTCTATAACCATAATTCAAATGTTTTAAGTTAGTTATATAGGTAAATTATTCAAAGTCGTCTATGGTGTAATTCACAAAATCGGAAAAACGCTTCATCTGCTTGAAGATGTCGTCTGTACGATCCAAAAAGTCTGGAGCAAGAAAGAAGCTGTCCGGCTGGCAGCAGGCAACCGTATACTCTTTACACTGAAGGTATTTCAGATAGGGATAGTCCTTTGGAAATCCTTTTGGAGCTGTTTTTAGAAAATTCTCTCCGATGACGGGAAAGTATTGCTTGAAAGCAGGATCTTCCACTATACTGCGAAATTCATCTATATTGTCGTGTACCGCTTGTCGCAGAGCTCTTAACAAGGGCGGGGGAGGACAATAACTTCCACCGGCCAACAAGCAGTTTCCCGGTTCCAGATGCACGTAATAGCCACAATGGTCGGATTTCTTTCCTTTCGCATTGATATATCCTCCCAGATGTGTCTTGTAGGGAGTTTTATCTTCGGAAAAGCGTGTATCACGATAAATACGGTATGTACAGTCCTTTGCTTCTATACCACGGATGCTTTCATCAAATAAAGAGATACGGGAGATAATTACTGTAAGCAAGTTTTCAAACTCGCTGCGGGCGACTTCATACTGTTCCCGGTGAGAATTGAACCATTCACGATTGTTGTTTGCAGACAGTTCTTTCAAAAATTGAAATATAACAGGGATATTCATATCATATTCTTTCCTTATTATCTGCCAAATTTACGGATAATATTTCTAACATGCTACAAAGAAGGGTAAAAAAAAAGCATCGGCTCTGGTAAACCGATGCTCCTTACACATTTATCAATCAAACAGACGCTTCTGTTTTTGATGTACTTACTTATCACAAGCGGGTACGTCTCTTTTAATTAATCTTATATCTAATACTATGAAAAACACATTTATATAACACAACAAATCGGGATTTTGTTCATGCAGATGAGGATAACTTTAGCATAAAAAATGGGTGGGTCATTTTATTCTGCATCCGGTTTGCACTATCTTTGCAAGAAAAAATGTAGAATATGGCCGAATATAAATTTGATGAAGATAGCGTTAAAGCGCTGATAAATTGGGCAAAGAGCACATCTTTCCCTCAAAGTGTAACATTGTCTGATGCTGAGAACATAGTGGATGTGAAACGCTTTGTGCAAGCTAACCTGAGTGATATAGATGCACATTATCCTGATGATTTTTATAATCCTGCCATCACGCGGCTATATCGGCTGAAGGAATATATGGAAGAGAACAAATAAAGACTTGGCACTGATTATGCGGAAAACCACGAAGCGATTAAGAAATCCGCGTTGTTCTGCATAATCAGTGTCAAATCTAATAAATCACCAGAGTTGTGACTCCGTTATAGCTTTATCTTAAGTATCTTTCCTCCATATCCTTCGACGGCCACATTAGTAGCCTTATAGGGAAGCAGACTTATGTTTTCTTCTTTTCCGCTGAGCAGCTCCGTAGCTTTGTACTGGTCCATCTGCGGTATTTGTAGGAAGTCAAAAGCATGGGAAGGAATATTTATGGCAAGGTCTGCCGAGATATGGTCGAAGTTCACGACGAACAGCAGCAGGTCTCTCTCAAATTTGCGCAGGAATGTATATTGCTTATGTTCATTAAAGCGCCATCCGTTGACATTGGCATACATCAAATCGAAGAAAGCCCCCTGAGAGATGGCCTTTTCTTCATTGCAAAGAGTCAGCAGCCGTTTATAAATGCTGTATAGGTGTTTCTGGTCCTCCGTCAGCATCTTGCCGTCGAACTTGCCGCCATTGCGCCAACGGCGGATAGTATCTACACTCCAATAGTCAAAGATGGTTGTACGTCCGTCCCGGCCGCTGAAACCTTCACTATCCATGCCCAGCTCACCAAACTCCTGACCGAAATAAATCATCATCGGATTGGTGTTCATGCAAGCTGACACAATGAGTGCCGGAATCGCCTTGCGTGGGTTACTGGCAAAAAAGTCGGAAGCGATACGTTGCTCGTCATGGTTTTCCAGAAAGTTCAGCATGCGTTTTTCTATACCTCCCAGACTTTGCCAGGAACGGGTGATGGCAGTTGCCGATTCATACCCGCAAGTAACAGCCCGCAAGGTATCATAAAGTCCTACTTTGTCGTATAAATAATCAAACTTGCCACGGAACAAGTAATTCTTGTATTCTCCCGGGTTATAGACTTCGGCTATAAACAGCAGGGAGGGATATTGCTCTTTTACCTGCGGGATTGCCCATTCCCAGAACTCTACGGGAACCATTTCGGCCATATCGCAACGGAAACCGTCTATATTCTTTCCCGCCCAGAACAGCATGATATCCAGCATCTTGGTCCATGTGTCGGGAATGGGGTCGAAATGGCAAGTCCCGCCGTTCTGATAATCCACTCCATAATTCAACTTTATAGTTTCGTACCAATCGGTGATGTTTGGATAAGCGTCAAAACGGTTGTTTCCGGTAGCTTTTGCCGGAAACTCCCTATAAGGTTCGGCGGCTGCACCTTTCATGTCAAATTGGCCATGCAGTTCCGATTTCGGGATATAATAGAAGTTATTATATGGGCTGAACGCATAATTGGTATCATCGTTTGAACCCAGTTGTGAAGTGCCATCCGGCTGGGCATCCGAGTGATATTGACGGGCTACGTGGTTGGGAACAAAATCTATGATAACCTTCAGACCGCTACGGTGAGTGCGCTGCACCAGATTCTCAAACTCTCTCATACGCTCCGGTACGTCCTTGGCGAGATCCGGATCGACATCATAGTAGTCCTTGATGGCATAGGGAGATCCGGCTTTACCTTTCACAATGGCCGGATGGTCGGGTTGGATATTGTGACGGCGGTAGTCAGTTTGCGTAGCATGCTCGATGATGCCCGTGTACCATATATGTGTAGCGCCAAGCTTCTTGATTTCTCCCAACGCCTTGGCTGTAAAGTCAGCCATCTTGCCGCATCCATTTTCGGTGATGCTGCCATTATTGATGCAGTGGTTATTGTTGTTTCCGAATAGTCGGGTGAACACTTGATAAATAATCAATTTGTTTTCGTCGTTCATTTCTTTGTTTTCTATTGTTATAGAATGGTTATTTTATTCTTTCCAGATGCTGCCTTTGTCAATGAGCAGGCGTTCCAATATATCATTGGTCGTATTATATCCCTGCATGAATATCTCCTCCGCCTTTTCCAGCTCTGTATTGCTGTATCCCTCCAAGTTATAAGGTTCTATCAGCAAATCAGCCTTCTCGCGTTCAGGAAAAGAGTTGGAGCGGAACATAAAATTATAGGAACGTAAGGCAATGCTCACAATGTTCATTTTATACTTGGTTGCCATCAAAGGGCTGACATTCACGGCAATCACTTTTTCGCATATACGGCGGAGGGTAGAGACAGGCAGGTTCATCAGCAGGCCTCCGTCCACGTAATGGGTGCCGTCTATATTGACCGGGGCAAACAATACCGGCATGCAACACGAAGCTGCTACGCGTTCGGCGATGTCCCCTTTATGGAAATGTACCAGACGTCCGTGGTCCAGGTCAGTAGCTGTAATAATCAGAGGGATTTGCAGTTCTTCCAGTTTCTTGGATTTCAGATTGCTTTTCAGGAAATCGATGAACTCTCCCAATTCAAATAATCCGACTTTGGGAATCACCAGTTTGGTCAGGTCCTGAAACTTGTGCCCGGCAAAGTAGTCAAGAACTTGATGCGGTTCATTGCCGTCGGCGTAGAATACCCCGGCCAAGGCTCCGGCACTGACTCCGGAAAGTATATTGGGCTTGATGTCATGTTCCAATAAAGATTGCATGGCACCCAAATGGGCAAAGCCTTTGATGAAACCGCCGCTTAAGGCAAAACCTATTGGATATTTTTTAGTGAACCAGTTGTTCGTTACTACTTCCATGTTGAAAATATGATATATTGTTCGGCACGAAATTAATGATTTTATTGTAGGGAGAAAGGAAAATAGCGGAAAAAAGTTCAAAGTATTAAGAGAAAAGTCTTCTCTATTAAGGAGAAAGTTTTTCTTAGTTAGGGAAAAAGTTTTTATCAGTTAAGAAAAAACTTTGTTTATGGTTTGCGGATGTCTATCCCAAGCCTTGGGATAGACATCCGCAAACTGGGGATATGTATCCGCAGTGTGCGAACAAAGTTTTAGGATTAAGGGATACTGTTTGAGAATATACGCTTAATTTTTTGCGATTGCTTTCAGCAGTACATATCCTCCGAACCACTGAATCAGCATGCCCGGAATGCCCATACGGAAATCTTGCACAGCCAGAAAGAAATTACCGCACAGCGCCCATTCAAAGGCCGTACCGATAATTTGATAGGAGAGAACCACGCCCAGCAATGCCAATAAAGAGATATTCTTGGCATAGCGTGCAGCAAGAGCGGCGGCTCCGACCAGCAGACCGGACTTTATAAGTATGGCCGGCAACACGGCTGCTGCAGGCATGGCAAAAAGCAGATGATTGATGACCGGCGACAGGATAGCCGTCAGCAGACCTACCTTGAAACCATATTTATAAGCAGCTATCAGTGTGAAGAAATAGATGGGAAGCAACGTCGGACCGCCTGCCGGGACCAGATGGCAGAGTTGCGGCAAGGCGATGTTTCCTGCCACGAACAGCAGGGCGAATAGATAGGTCTTTACGTTGCCGAAAGGCAGGGAATAAAGTTTTGCAGATGTTTCCATTTGTATAATATTATGCATTAATTGATAAATCTATTTTTAGTATGACTATTTAAAACAGAAAAGGTTTAGTCAAATCTTCACCAATTCATATTTCATGGTTCCCAATCCGATTTTCTCGGCATGGCGCAACCCGGCAAGCCAGTCCGTGTCGGGGTGCATCAAGTGGAATTTGTCGCATCCGCACAAGTCATCATGCTCGTGTGCCGTGGCGAGGCAATTGTTGCCGTGCAGTATCGGGGCTTGGATGACCATATCTGCACATGCCTTGTCCAGTGCAACCGGGTCTGCCGAAGCCAGGATGCCGAGGTCGGGCACGATGGCGGCATCGTTGTGGTTCCAGCAGTCGCATTCGGGAGATACGTTCATGATGAAGCTGATGTGGAAATGGGGCTTGCCCATAACGACAGCGAGGGCATATTCCGCAATCTTGTAGTTCAGACGCTCGGAGGTATCTTCGGCTCCCATCACGGCACCGTCGTGCTGGCAGAGGGCTACGCACTGTCCGCAACCTACGCATTTGGTGTAGTCTATTTCTGCCTTGCGGCTGGTATTGAGGTGCACGGCGTCGTGTGCGCAATGCTTCACGCAGATGTTGCAGCCTATGCAGTTTTCTACGTCAATCTTGGGTTGCGAGGCGCAGTGCAGTTCCAGCTTTCCGCCTACGCAGGCACATCCCATGCCCAGATTCTTCAAGGCGCCGCCGAAACCGGCTTGTTCGTGTCCCTTGAAGTGATTCATACTGATTACAATATCGGCATCGGCTATCGCTGTACCGATTTTGGGTGCCGGACAATATTCCCCGTTCAGAGGGATTTCGCGGTAGTCCGTTCCCTTCAGTCCGTCGCCGATAATGACCTGGCACTGGGCCGAGATAGGGTTAAAGCCATTCTCCATCGCACTTTGCAAGTGGTCTACAGCATTGGCACGACGACCGGAATACAGCGTGTTGCAGTCCGTCAAGAAAGGTTTGGCTCCCAGGCTGCGGAGCAGGGTTGCCATTCGAGCTGCATAATTGGGACGCAAGTATGCCAGGTTTCCGGGTTCGCCGAAATGGATTTTAATGGCAGCAAAGCTATCTTTCAAAGGAAGTTGCTCGATGCCTGCCCTTTTCAGCAAGCGTTCCATTTTATCCAAAAGATTGGATGTAGGGGAGGTACGCAAATCAGAGTAGTATACTTTTGCTTTTTCCATGTGTTTTTACCTATTTATAGTGATAGTATCTGCAAAAATAACGGATTATTTCCATATTAATAGGTATATGGCTAAAAAAAGTAGGGAAATCCCTTTTGACAAATAGGGGGATAATAAGAGGTCTATCCATGTTTCTGCCTACCTTTGTGGCAACTAAAAACTCGATAAGATGAAAACAATCAGACTAATTATTGCGGGACTGGTAATGACGATGGGATTCAGCAGTTGTTCCAGTTTGTTTTATGATGCTAAGGTAGATGTGTTGAACAGTATCCAGAAGGGGATGAGCAGGCAGGAGGTCACCAAGATATTGGGAACTCCAGAGTATCGCCGCTTCGACCGGGATATAGAAGAATGGGAATATTCCAGAGTGCTGTCCGGTAAAAGTAATATCAGCCGAACTCAGATTGTCGTGACTTTTGAAGGTGGGAGAGTCGTTGCAATGGACTCATTCTCCGGAGAGCCACGTACGTTGCCGGTTGTTCCCAGTGAAGTAGTGATAGATTCTCCAGCTCCGGTTTATGTCAGGGGGATGCACCCCGAAGACTTCCGGCATTTTTATGAAAAAGTGAAGTCCCGCCCTTTCAAGGATGATCAAATCGAAATGATGAGAACTGTTGCCCGAAACAACAGTCTGAACTGTGTGCAATGTGCCAGTTTGATGGCACTATATACTTTTGATGACGACAAGATGAAAGTCCTCAACATATTCGCTCCCAATATCGTAGATCCGGAAAACTACGAAGCGATTTTAGACGTCATTGATTCACTGTTCAAGAAAGACGATGCCAAGAAAATTCTGGGCATACGCTATTAAGAAGCAGGCATGTCGAAACGCATTGTCCGTTGGTGCCAAACACATGATGTATCGGAGGCTGACAGATAATGCGTTTAAGGTAAACAGATAATGCGTTTCGACGAGCTCTTATTCCGATAAAGGAAAGTGCCATAACGGACCGTTCCCGTGCCCTATATCCATGTTTTTCCCCCGGTTTATCGCAGTACCGATATACTCTTTAGCCTTGCAGACCGCTTCATCGAGTTTGTTGCCACCGGCAAGAAATGTAGCTATGGCAGAGGAAAGGGTACACCCCGTGCCGTGCAGGTTACGGCTCTCTATTTTGGGATTGGAATAGAGGATGCATCCGGATGGCAGGACGTCAGCCCCGGCAGAAGGTTGCCGGCAATAAAGCACGTCGCACATGTCATTGCCCTCCAGATGTCCGCCTTTGACGAGAACAGCGGTATTGTATCTGCAGGATAATTCCTGTGCCGCTTGCTGCATCTCCACAGTGCCGGCAATGGTTCGCCCCCAAAGCAGGCTTGCTTCATTCAGGTTGGGAGTAATGAGGGTGCATAGCGGAAACAGTTCCGTCTTAATGACTTGTATGGTTTCTTCGGTCATCAGCCGCCGTCCGCTGGTCGATATCATGACGGGGTCATAGACTATACACTCCGGAGTATATGTCTGAAGACAATCGACAATGGTGGTCACAATACCGGCATCATATACCATACCTATCTTGACGGCATCCGGCCTTAAATCATCCATAACAGAGGTGATTTGTGCCTTAACCATATCCACAGGTATCGGATAAACCGATTGTACTCCCAGTGTGTTTTGTGCAGTAACAGCCGTGATGACGGAAGCGGCATAACCTCCCAAAGCGGAAATGGTCTTTATGTCTGCTTGTATGCCTGCACCGCCCGAACAGTCGGAACCGGCAATGGAAAGGATAATAGGGGGAAGCATGAAATAATTAAAAATTAGAAATTAAAAATTAAAGGGGTGAGAGGAAAGCTGTTTCAGGTGGAGGAAGTGGGGGATGAAAGCTTCCTTCGCTTGCTGCCAGACATCTCCCAGCAGTACGGCACCTCCGAAACCTAAAGCGGCTATTTCCGGAAGATGTTCCAAGGTGATGCCACCCAATGCCATCACCTTTGAGTCGATAATACCAGCTTGCTGCGCCTTCTGCAAGGTATCGCAGGAGTAAGCGGAAGAATAGCCTTCTTTGGATATACTGTCATAAATGGGGCTGAGGAACACATAGTTACAATCTGATTTATGTTTCAACACTTCTTCAAGAGAGTGACAAGAGCGACTGACATGTCCCTTATATCCGGACGGTATCTGCGGATTGCGCCCGTTCAGATGAATTCCTTTCAGACCGAAAACGGATGCCAGCTGGAATTGCTCATGCGTGACAATGCGTGGCATATATTCCATCGGCAACTGCCGCAGGAAATACTCCATCTCTTCTGCCGAAGCTCCCGGCTTGCGCAGATGGAGTATTTCCAAACCGTTTTGGAATAAGGAGGTAACTGCCGCTGCTTCTCCTTCAAAGAATTGCGGCGTGGTAATGACTATCAGCTTCATATCTTTATGGATGCTATAATGAGAGAATATACGACTGCATGGTCCTTAAATCAATCGTCCATAGCTTTCCGGCCAAGGGTTCGCCGTAGCCACAAATCAGTTTCAACACTTCATTGGCTTCTACGCTACCCACAATGGCAGGGGTTACGCCGATAACCGATTTGTCCGGAGACGGCATGAGCAGTGTCCCTTCTTCATCCGGATAGAGGTCACGGTAAGTCTTCGCACCTTCACCGTAGCAGAAAACGGATACTTGGCCTTCAAAGCCTTGAATGGCACCATAAACGTAGGGCTTGCCCCAAGCGTTGCATACGTCATTCAGCAAGTAGCGGGTAGCGAAGTTGTCGCACCCGTCTACCACTATATCGTAGTTCCTTACCAGTTCCCCGACATTCTTCTTGTCCAGACGGAAGGGGTATACTTCCACGTTTACATCGCTGTTCAAACCCTGCACTCTGCGGGCGCCGCATAGAGGTTTAGACTCGCCAACGTCAGCTTCAGCATACAGAACCTGACGTTGAAGGTTGCTGATGCCGACCTGGTCATCGTCCACCAATCCCAGCGTTCCGACTCCTGCTCCCGCCAGATAGAGGGCAATGGGAGAACCTAATCCCCCCACACCGACTATCAACACCTTGGCATTACGCAGTTTCTCTTGTCCGGCTTCGCCTATTTCGGGAAGGGACGTTTGTCTGGCATATCGGTTCATTTGTTCATTGTTATTAAGGTTCTGTATTCGGTCACTCATCTCTTGAAAGCCTTCAAATCAAAACTCGCATCCCAATCTTTCCACACCGGTTCGCGCCCCAGGCGTTTCAACGCTTTGTCCACTTCCACAGCCTTGCGCTCGTCGCTGACATGAAACTGTTCCAGCGTTTGCGGATAGCTGTAATATCCTCCCGGCTCGGTCTTGCTTTCGGCGCTCATGGTTGTCACACCAAGTGTTGCCATATGGTCGCGTATATCGGCAGGCTCGCGGGTGGAGTAGGAGATGTCCACATCATGGTCAAAGATACGCATGGCAAAAGTGACTTGTGCCAGTTCGCGGTCGCTCATGATGACATTGGGCTGGAAGCCGCCATTCTCCGAAGGACGCATACGGGGGAAGTTGACGCTGTATTTCGTTTGCCAATAATGCTTCTGGAGATAGCGCAGGTGATAAGCCATCATGGTGATGTCTGTCCGCCATTCTTTCTCCAGACCGATGAGCACTCCCATGCCGATGGAGTGGACGCCCGCCTGCCCCATACGGTCGAAACCGTTGACACGCCATTCAAATTTGGACTTCATGCCGCGGGGGTGGTAGATGTTGTAATTCGCTTTGTGATAGGTTTCTTGAAAACAAATCACACCGTTCATGCCGTGTTCTTTCAGCGTTGCATACTCTTCCGTTTTTAAGGGCATCACTTCTATTTTCAGATTGCTGAAGTAGGGTTTTGCCAGGTCCAGTGCACGGGCTATGTAGGGCACGCCTGCTTTGGCCGGATTTTCTCCCGTCACCAACAGCAAATTCTCGAAAGGTGCCAGCTTCTTGATGGCCTTGTATTCGTTCACGATTTCTTCTTCCGTCAGTATGGTACGCGGCATGGGGTTGCTGATATGGAAACCGCAATACACGCAAGAGTTGGTGCAGGAATTCGTGATGTAAAGAGGCACGAACATGGAGATGGTTTTCCCGAATCGTGCCTCGGTGTATTTCTTGCTCAATCGTGCCATCGTCTCCAGATAGGGGGCAGCGGCGGGTGAGATGAGGGCCATGAAGTCCTCTACATTACAATGTTCTTTGGAGAGGGCACGGCGTACATCCGCATCTGTCTTGGCATGGATGCGTGCCGTGGTTTCCTCCCAGGATATATGTTCTAATTCGTCTGAAAACATAGTGCTCTATCAATTCCCATTTATTTCTTTTTTAATTCTCTCGACAACCGCATCGCACAGAAGTTCGGTCCGCACATCGTGCAATACTCCCCATCCACATGCTTCCCTGCATGAAAATAGCTGAACGCACGTTCCGGGTCGAGCGACAAGTCAAACTGGTCTTTCCAGCGGAATTCATAACGTGCTTTGCTCAGTGCATTGTCACGCACTTGTGCTCCGGGATGCCCTTTTGCCAGGTCGGCGGCATGGGCGGCTATCTTATAGGTGATGACACCTACACGCACATCCTCCTTATCGGGCAGTGCCAGATGCTCTTTGGGAGTGACATAGCAGAGCATCGCCGTACCCAGCCAGCCTATCTGCGCTGCACCGATGGCGGACGTGATATGGTCGTATCCCGGTGCGATGTCCGTCACGATGGGGCCGAGCGTATAGAAAGGCGCATCGTGGCATTTTTCTATCTGGCGCTCCATATTCTCCTTAATCTTGTGCATGGGCACGTGGCCGGGACCTTCGATGAAAGCCTGCACATTCTTGTCCCAGGCACGCAGCACAAGCTCGCCCATCGTGTCGAGTTCTGCAAACTGCGCTTCATCGTTGGCATCGTGCGTAGACCCCGGACGCAGCCCGTCTCCCAAAGAGATGGCAACGTCATACTGTGCCAGAATGTCGCAAATGTCATCAAAGTGTTCGTAAAGGAAACTCTCGCGGTCGTGCACCAGGCACCATTTGCTCATGATGCTGCCGCCACGGCTCACGATACCGCACAGCCTTTTCTCGGCCAGATGCACATTATGGCGGCGTATACCGGCATGGATGGTGAAGTAGTCCACTCCCTGCTCGCATTGTTCAATCAAGGTGTCGCGGTAGATTTCCCAGGTGAGGTCCTCCACCTTGCCGTTCACTTTCTCCAATGCCTGGTAGATGGGGACAGTACCTACCGGAACGGGACAGTTACGGATAATCCATTCGCGCGTTTCGTGGATATTCTCCCCGGTGGAGAGGTCCATCAGCGTGTCGCCTCCCCATTTACAGCTCCACAAAGCCTTTTCCACCTCTTCTTCAATGCCGGAGGTGGTGGCGGAGTTTCCGATATTGGTATTTATCTTCACCAGGAAGTTACGGCCTATAATCATCGGCTCTGCTTCGGGATGGTTGATGTTGGCAGGAAGCAGGGCACGTCCGGCGGCAATCTCCCGGCGTACAAATTCCGGTGTGATGTGTGTCTCTATTCCCAGCTCCGCGCAGTTCATGTTCTCGCGAATCGCCACATACTCCATTTCAGGCGTGATGATGCCTTGTTTGGCATAGTACATCTGTGTGCAGCATTTTCCTTGAAGGGCGCGGTAGGGCAGGGTGATGTGCTCAAAGCGCAGAGAGTCGAGCGACCGGTCGTCGCGGCGCATGCGCCCGTACTCCGACGTTATTTCGGAAAGCTGCTCCACATCGCCGCGTTTCAGTATCCACGGCTCGCGCAGACGGGGCAGCCCTTTCTTCAAATCCACTTCGACGGCAGGGTCGCTGAACGGTCCGCTGGTATCATACACATACACTTCCGGATTCGGAGTAAGTACCTTTTCTCCATCAACGAAGTTCGTACTGGGCACTTGCTCCACCTTGCGCATAGCTACGCGCAATTCGGGAAACAAGGTGCCCGGCAAATATACTTTCTCGGAACGGGGGAATTTTATCTTCTGGTTCATTTTTCTTTAGGTTTTGTTATGTAGAGATTTACGATTAGACAATTTACGATTTACGATTGGAGTTTGTATTGTTAAACAACCTCTCTCAACCGGTAGGTTTATGATTGCATGAGTAACTTCAATCGTAAATCGTAAATTGTCTAATCGTAAATCTCCCTGTTTTGTCATTTTTCATTCAAGAAAGCCGTCAGCGGTGAGCTGGCTTCCGCAACAAAATTATCTGCCTGTATGCCCAGACCTGCTTCGTATGCCATGCGTCCCGCCTCTACAGCCTGCTTGAACGCTACCGCCATGGTCACGGGGTCGCCCGCCACTGCAATGGCTGTATTCACCAGGCAAGCCGAAGCGCCCATTTCCATAGCCTCTGCCGCATGGCTCGGGGCACCGATACCGGCATCCACCACTACGGGGATATTGGCTTGTTCAATGATTATTCTCAGAAAATCCCTTGTCTGTAGTCCTTTGTTTGTGCCGATAGGAGCACCCAGCGGCATGACGGTGGCGGCACCAGCTTCTTCCAGCCTCTTGCACAGTGTGGGGTCGGCCTGGCAATAGGGCAGTACCACAAATCCTAACTTGACCAGTTCTTCCGTGGCTTTCAGCGTCTCCACAGAATCGGGCAACAGATAGCGGGGGTCGGGGTGTATCTCCAGTTTCAGCCAGTTCGTGCCGAAAGCTTCACGCGCCATCTGTGCAGCAAAAACAGCTTCTTCGGCATTGCGCACGCCGGAGGTGTTGGGCAGAAGCTGGATACCGGGATGCTGTATGTGTACCAGCATATTGTCTTCCTTGTTGTCCAGTTCAATGCGTTTCATGGCTACCGTCACCATTTCTGTGCCGGATGCCAGGATAGACTGCTCCATCACTTCATCGGAATTGAACTTTCCGGTTCCTAAAAACAGACGGGAGTTGAACTCACGTTCCGCAATCACTAATTTTTCCATATCAGTCGTCATATATTAATTCTTTATTTTTCATTCTCCATTAAAGAAATGATTCTTTTCATTTCATCTGCCGGACTATCGGCATGCAGTACCGTGCCCGAAAGGGCAATCCCGCTTACCCCCGTCTGCATAACGGCTGGAATATCCGCTATGGTTATTCCACCGATGGCTACTATCGGAAGGTGTATATCCTTCTCCTGCATCCGGTGGATGATAGCTGTATATCCTTCCAGTCCCAATATCGGACTCAGATTCTTCTTGGTAGTGGTGTAGCGGAAGGGGCCGCAGCCTATGTAGTCGGCACCGGCTTTGTAGTGTTGCAGTACATCCTCAAAAGTATTGGCGGTACCGCCTATAATGTACTCCGCGCCCAGAATCCGGCGTGCGTCGGCTATGGGCATGTCTTTCTTTCCAAGATGTACGCCGTCGGCATGCAGTTTTCGCGCCAGTTCCACATGGTCGTCAATGATGAAGGTGGCACCGTATTGCCGGCAAAGGGCCTGCACTTCCAAAGCTACGGGTTCTATCGTTTCCACCGGGGTGTCTTTCATGCGCAGTTGCACCCAGCGGCAACCGCCCTCAAGAGCCATGCGTGCAGCATCCAGATACGAATATCGTTCCGTATAGTGCGTGATGAACTGCATTCCTCCGTTTTTCAGTCTCTCGTCCTTCATCTTCCTCACCCTCCGCAAGCTGCTTTGATAATGATGATGGGCATGTATTCCCTCAGGATGCATTTTGTCCATTCCGTGCGAAGTACAATACGGTTGTCTACGGCCACGGCAATGCCTTGCATCGGTAGGGCAAGTTCCTCGATAAGTTGTGAAAGGGTAGTGGCGCCGGTTTTCACTTCCTTGTTGTTGACCAATACTTTCATTTTTCTGTTCATTAAGAAATAAAACAATGGAAGTAAATACAAAGAAGCGTCTTTACGGCAAGTTCAGTGAAGAAAGAAATATCCAATTCCTACGGCAGTACTAACTGCATCAGGTTCGAGGGTATAATCTCAGCCCGTCGGGGCACCCCTTTGTCTTTACGGCAACAAAGGTAAGGGAAAATCGGAAATAAAAAACAAAAGAACGTACTTTTTATTTCAGTGATTACTTTTTGTTTACTTGCGCCCCTTTGTGGCACGTATCTTTTTCAGCGTATTCCGAACAGTGGTTCTGACTCCAGTTGAATAAAAATCAAGCTCTGTATTTTCTAGTATCAGTTGCAATTCCTGCAGCAGTTCCGGCTCCTTCCTGCAAAGCAGATAGGCTATTCTGATGGAAAGGGCTTGCACTCCTATGCTTTCTTGCGGAGATAGCATGTGGTCCAGGCAGTAATTCAGCAAATCGACGGAGATTGGAGTAGGGATGGGAATATTATACAGTATAGATAATAAGAGACGTTTGGAACCGTCGTGCGTGCAGTCTATCAGCCGTTGAATGATTTCATCGTACAGTAGGATGAACCAGTCGGGATGGATTTCGCTCAATTTCTCGCATACCCATATTGCCCGCCATGACACCGTCTGTTTTTCATCGTATGTCAATCGGTATATATCTTCAAAATACTCGGGGCAGAGGCATACCTCTTGTACCAGAGAGTCTATCGATAACTTATGAATAGGTACTGCCAAGGTATTTCTGAACTCCGTAATCTTTTCCATATATCCCATTTTGTTGTGAGTGGCAAATATAAAGGAAATGGCCTACTAAAACAAGAAAGGCTGTCTATTTGAAGAAAGACAGCCTTGAAAATATTCTATTTAAGGAATTATGCAATCCCGTGAGCCGTAGCTTCCGGTGCAATCTTCTTGATAAGACCTTGCAGCACTGCACCAGGACCGCACTCTGTGAAGTCCGTAGCACCATCGGCAACCATGTTCTTCACTGTTTGCGTCCAACGTACCGATGCTGTCAGCTGAGCCACCAGGTTCTTCTTGATTTCTACCGGGTCAGTATGAGGCATAGCGTCTACATTCTGATATACGGGGCACTTCGGAGCATGGATTTCTGTTGCATTGATGGCTGCTTCCAGTTCAACTTTGGCAGGGTTCATCAGCGGAGAGTGGAACGCACCGCCTACCTTCAACGGCAGAGCACGCTTTGCACCTGCAGCCTTCATCAGTTCGCAAGCCTTGTTGATACCTTCTATGGAACCGGAAATTACAATCTGTCCCGGGCAGTTATAGTTGGCTGCCACGCAAACTTCACCTTCAGCACTTACTTGAGCGCAGATTTCCTCAACCTTTTCATCCGGCAGGGCAATAATGGCTGCCATAGTGGAGGGCTGTGCCTCGCAAGCCTTTTGCATAGCCATGGCACGGGCATACACCAGTTTCAGACCATCTTCAAAGCTCAGTGCACCGGCAGCAACCAAGGCAGAGAACTCGCCCAATGAGTGACCGGCGGTCATCTCCGGCTTAAAGTCATCGCCCATGCAGAGGGCGGAAATAACGGAATGAAGGAACACGGCAGGTTGGGTAACTTTAGTCTGGCGCAGGTCTTCATCTGTTCCGTTGAACATAATATCAGTAATACGATACCCGAGGATATCATTTGCTTTCTCAAAAAGTTCCTTGGCTAATGCCGAATTTTCGTACAGGTCCTTTCCCATGCCAACGAATTGGGCACCTTGACCCGGAAATACAAATGCTTTCATATTTACTCGTTTTTTAGTGTTTAAATAAAAAGTGCTGCAAAGGTAGAGGTTTTTCTGATATTCACCGCACAAACGGATGTTTTTTGTGCAATGCCCTTACTTTAAGGAGGGAAGCTAAAATACAATATGTATGCTTGGGCCTTCTGTGGTATCCGGAGGCTGAAATACTTATAAATGAAACACTTTCTCCTTATTGTACTTCCTACAATTAGACCTCTTGTATATTCTTGTAAATTACATATTGTATTCCATACGATAACAACTGAAAATGATATTGTATAAAGTAAGATATGTATTCAGTTGAAAAATAATGCTTTATAACATTATAAAAATATTCTTTTCCTTTATTGCAAATTAGAAAAACCTATTTATATTTGCAGCGCTTAACGAGATATATTATGCAAAACATAGAACAAAAAACGCCGTTGGCAAACAATCATATCTCTGTGGACTGTGTAGTGATTGGTTTTGACGGAGAACAGCTAAAGGTTCTGCTGATTAAGCGTGCAGGAGAGGAAGAAGGAGAAATCTTTCATGATATGAAGCTTCCCGGAAGTTTGATTTACATGGATGAGGATTTGGATGAAGCTGCCAAACGGGTGTTGAATGAATTGACGGGTCTGAAGAACGTCAATCTGATGCAATTCAAGGCATTCGGCTCAAAAAACCGTACGAAGGACCCCAGAGATGTACATTGGCTGGAACGTGCCATGCAGTCCAAGGTAGAGCGTATTGTCACCATAGCCTATCTTTCCCTGGTGAAGATAGACCGCGCATTGAACCGTGATTTGGACAATTATCAAGCTAGTTGGGTAGCCATGCCGGATATAAAGGCTCTGGCATTCGACCACAACCTGATTATCAAGGAAGCCATTACCTATGTCCGTCAGTACGTCGAGTTCAACCCGTCTTCACTGTTCGACTTGTTGCCGCGTAAGTTCACCGCATCCCAGCTTCGCACTTTGTACGAACTGGTGTATGACAAGCAGTACGACGTACGCAATTTCCATAAAAAAATTGCCTTGATGGAGTATGTCGTCCCCCTGGAAGAAAAACAGCAGGGCGTGGCCCACCGGGCGGCACGCTACTACCGTTTCGACAAAAAGATATACAATAAAATCCGACGGTAGCCGGATTGTAAATTCTTCATATCACTTTCATTTTAATATTGATAGAAATGTATTTATTAGGTTATGACATCGGCAGCTCGTCTGTAAAAGCGAGTCTGGTAAATGCGGAAAGCGGCAAGTGTGTATCGTCTGCCTTCTTCCCCAAGACTGAAGCGGAAATTATCGCAGTGAAGCCCGGCTGGGCAGAGCAAGACCCCGGAAACTGGTGGGAAAACTTGAAACTGGCCACACAAGCGGTATTGGCAGAATCCGGAGTAAACGCAGAAGACATCAAGGCGATCGGTATCTCTTATCAGATGCATGGCTTGGTATGTGTAGATAAAAACCGGCAGGTGTTGCGTCCTGCCATTATCTGGTGCGACTCCAGAGCCGTGCCCTACGGACAAAAGGCTTTCGAAACATTGGGAGAGGAGACTTGCCTTTCACATCTGCTGAATTCTCCGGGCAACTTCACGGCCTCCAAACTGGCTTGGATTAAGGAGAATGAGCCTTCCGTTTACGAAAAGATTCATAAGATAATGCTGCCGGGCGACTATATCGCCATGAAGTTGAGCGGTACCATCTGTACCACGGTGTCCGGTTTGTCCGAAGGGATGTTCTGGGATTTCAAGAACAACCGGGTTGCCGACTTTCTGATGGACTATTATGGATTCGACTCCTCTCTGATTGCCGACATCAAACCGACTTTCTCCGAGCAGGGACGCGTCAATGCCACCGCAGCCGCAGAGCTGGGTCTGAAAGAAGGTACGCCTATCACTTACCGTGCCGGCGACCAGCCCAACAATGCCCTTTCCCTGAATGTATTCAATCCGGGTGAAATAGCTTCCACCGCCGGAACGTCCGGCGTGGTATACGGCGTGAACGGTGAGGTGAACTACGACCCCAAGTCACGTGTCAACACCTTTGCACACGTCAACCATACTGCCGGGCAAACCCGTCTGGGTGTTCTGCTGTGCATCAATGGTACGGGCATTCTCAATTCATGGGTAAAACGCACCGTTGCCCCCGAAGGCATCTCCTACAGCGATATGAATCTGCTGGCAGCACAAGCTCCCATCGGCAGTGCCGGCATCAGCATCCTGCCCTTTGGAAACGGTGCGGAGCGTATGCTGGAGAACAAGGAAACAGGCTGTTCCATTCATGGCATCAACTTCAACCAGCACGGCAAACAGCATATCGTCCGCGCAGCACAGGAAGGCATCGTTTTCTCCTTCAAATATGGAATCGATATCATGGAACAGATGGGCATTCCCGTGCAGAAAATTCATGCAGGCAAGGCTAATATGTTCCTCAGCCCGTTATTCCGCGAGACATTGGCCGGTGTGACGGGAGCTGTCATCGAACTGTATGATACCGACGGTTCTGTCGGTGCCGCCAAAGGCGCCGGAATCGGTGCGGGCATATACAAGGACAACAACGAAGCATTTGCCACGCTTGAGAAGCTCGAGGTGATAGAGCCGAAAGTGGCAGACCGCCAGGCTTATGCCGACGCATATGCGCGCTGGAAACACTGGGTAATGTGCTAATGTGCACATTAAAACGTTAGCACGTTAAAACAATAAATTAATAATTAACCCCGTGATGAATGTGTCTGTCATTGGCACATTCTCACATTAAAACATTAAATTCTTATGGCAACAAAAGAGTATTTTCCCGGAATAGGAAAGATTAAATTCGAAGGTAAAGAGAGCAAGAACCCGATGGCATTCCGTTACTACGATGCCGATAAAGTAATCATGGGTAAGAAGATGAGCGAATGGCTGAAGTTCGCCATGGCATGGTGGCACACTCTTTGCGCGGAAGGTGGTGACCAATTCGGTGGCGGAACAAAGAAATTCCCCTGGAACGGTGAGGCTGACAAGGTTCAGGCTGCCAAGAACAAAATGGACGCCGGCTTTGAATTCATGCAGAAAATGGGTATCGAATACTACTGCTTCCACGATGTAGACCTCTGCGAAGAAGCCGAGACCATTGAAGAATACGAAGCCAACTTGAAGGAAATCGTAGCGTATGCCAAGCAGAAACAAGCAGAAACCGGCATCAAGCTGTTGTGGGGTACTGCCAACGTATTCGGCCATGCCCGCTACATGAATGGTGCAGCCACCAACCCCGATTTCGATGTAGTGGCACGTGCCGCCATCCAAATCAAAAACGCCATCGACGCTACCATCGAACTGGGAGGTTCAAACTATGTATTCTGGGGCGGTCGCGAAGGCTACATGTCCTTGCTGAATACAGACCAGAAGCGTGAGAAAGAGCACCTCGCACAGATGTTGACCATCGCCCGCGACTATGCCCGTGCCCGTGGCTTCAAAGGTACCTTCTTGATTGAACCGAAACCGATGGAACCTACAAAACACCAGTATGATGTAGACACCGAAACCGTTATCGGCTTCTTGAAGGCTCACAATCTGGACAAAGATTTCAAGGTGAACATCGAAGTGAACCACGCTACTTTGGCGGGCCACACCTTCGAGCACGAACTCGCAGTAGCCGTAGACAACGGTATGCTCGGCTCCATCGACGCCAACCGTGGTGACTACCAGAACGGCTGGGATACAGACCAGTTCCCCATTGACAACTTCGAACTGACCCAGGCAATGATGCAAATCATCCGCAATGGAGGCTTTGGCAATGGCGGTACAAACTTCGATGCCAAAACACGTCGTAACTCCACCGACCTGGAAGACATTTTCATTGCCCACATCGCCGGTATGGACGTGATGGCACGTGCACTGGAAAGTGCAGCCAAATTGCTTGAAGAGTCTCCTTACAAGAAGATGCTGGCCGACCGCTATGCTTCCTTCGACAGTGGTAAAGGCAAGGAATTTGAAGATGGCAAACTGACACTGGAGGATTTGGTAGCTTACGCAAAAGCCAACGGTGAGCCGAAACAGACCAGCGGCAAGCAGGAATTGTATGAGGCAATCGTGAATATGTACTGCTAATAATGATCAATGTTTAGTGATTAGTGGTTAATAAGTTGCGCATGAGGTGTTTCAATATTAATCATTAATCGCTAATCATTAATCGCTAATCATTAACCATTAATCATTAATATCATGAATTATACAGAAAAAGGCAGTAAACTCTACCTCTTCTCTATTGTGCTGGTAGCCGTCATCGGGGGCTTGCTTTTCGGCTACGATACAGCAGTCATATCCGGTGCCGATAAAGGGCTTCAGGCATTTTTTATGGGTGCCTCCGATTTTGTCTACACAGATACGATTCACGGCATTACCTCTTCCAGTGCACTTATCGGATGTATCATCGGTAGTGCTCTTTCGGGATTCTTCGCATCCAATCTGGGACGTAAGAATTCTCTTTTCATAGCCGGCGTCTTGTTCTTTCTGTCGGCATTGGGCTCCTACTACCCGGAATTCCTTTTCTTCGACTATGGTGTTCCTTCCTATTCCTTGCTCGTGGCATTCAATTTCTACCGTGTATTGGGAGGAATCGGCGTAGGTTTGGCATCGGCCATCTGCCCGATGTATATTGCGGAAATTGCGCCGAGCAACATTCGCGGGACTCTGGTATCATGGAATCAGTTTGCCATTATCTTCGGCCAGTTGGTGGTTTACTTCGTGAATTTCCTTATTCTGGGCGAGAATTCAAATCCGGTGATAAAGGCCATTGAAGGAGTCAACCAGATTCTGAATCCCGAAGCGGCAGCATGGACCACAGAGATAGGATGGCGTCTGATGTTTGTCAGTGAGGCTGTTCCTGCAGGAGTCTTTGCGTTGCTCGTACTGTTTGTTCCCGAAACGCCACGCTATCTTGCCATGAGTGGCAAGGATGATAAGGCACTCCAGGTGTTAAGCCGTATCAACGGCTTGGCTCAGGCAAAGGTTATTCTGTCTCAAATCAAAGCCACGGCAGAGGAAAAGACGGAAAAGCTTTTCACTTATGGCTGGATGGTTATCTTTATCGGTATCATGCTGAGTGTATTCCAGCAAGCGGTAGGTATCAACGCCGTACTCTATTTCGCACCGCGTATCTTCGAAACGATGGGAATGGGCAACCCGATGGTTCAAACCGTCATCATGGGTATCATCAATATTCTGTTCACGTTGCTGGCTGTCTTTACAGTCGAGAAATGGGGACGTAAACCGCTGCTCATCTCGGGGTCTATCGGCATGGCGATAGGTGCTTTCGGAGTAGCTCTTTGCAACGTTGTGGCAGGGCTTCCTCCCATGTTGGCTGTTGTCAGCATCATGGTCTACAGTGCTTCGTTCATGTTCAGCTGGGGCCCCATCTGCTGGGTACTGATTGCTGAAATCTTCCCGAATACCATCCGTGGCGCTGCAGTAGCCATTGCCGTAGCCTTCCAATGGATATTCAATTTCATTGTATCTTCCACCTTCGTACCTATGTACAATATGAGTTTGGGAGATATGGGAGACAAGTTCGGGCACATGTTTGCTTATGGCTTATACGGAATCATCTGTGTGGTGGCTGCTCTGTTTGTCTGGAAGCTTGTTCCCGAAACGAAAGGCAAGACACTGGAAGACATGACCAAGCTGTGGAAGAATAGAAGAAACAATAGATAAGACCGTCATTGAAACTGTCCATATAAAACGGGAAAGAGGAGGCCTGATGAATGCCTCCTCTTTTTGTTATCAATTCCGTATCTTTTCCCTTATCCGTTCAAGATGGGAAAGAAAAATCTTCGGAGGGGAAGATAACATGTAAGGATAAACCGTACCTTTGCACTGTTTTTAATCAGGAATAGCAAGAAAGTTATGGATTCAATGAAAATCAATAAGGTGCAGATACGCAATCTGCAGATTGAAGATTATGACCAGTTGGCACAATCGTTTACGCGCGTTTATTCAGACGGAAGCGATGTGTTCTGGACGCACAAACAAATAGAAAAACTGATACGCATCTTCCCCGAGGGGCAGATTGTGACGGTGGTTGACGAGAAAATCGTGGGCTGTGCGCTTTCCATCATAGTGAACTACGATGATGTGAAGAACGACCACACTTACGCCCAGGTTACGGGCAAGGAGACTTTCAACACCCACAATCCGAAAGGCAACATACTTTATGGCATCGAAGTCTTTATCCATCCCCAATACCGTGGCCTGCGTCTGGCACGCCGTATGTATGAATACCGCAAGGAACTTTGCGAGACATTGAACCTGAAGGCAATCATGTTTGGCGGACGTATCCCCAACTACTACAAATATGCCGATCAAATCCGCCCCAAGGAGTACATAGATAAGGTGAAGCAAAAGGAAATCTTCGACCCGGTGCTGACCTTTCAGCTCTCTAACGACTTCCACGTGCGCAAGGTGATGCGCAACTACCTTCCCAATGATGAGGAGTCCAAGCACTACGCCTGCCTGCTGCAATGGGACAATATCTACTATCAGGCTCCCACACAAGACTATGTAAACCCCAAAACCACTGTCCGCGTAGGCTTGGTACAATGGCAGATGCGTACCTACAAGACACTGGATGACCTTTTTGAGCAAGTGGAATTTTTTGTGGATGCCGTGAGCGACTACAAGAGTGACTTTGTCCTTTTTCCCGAATACTTCAACGCACCGTTGATGGCAAAATTCAACAACGAGGGCGAGTCGCAGGCTATCCGCGGGCTGGCGGCCTATACCGAGGAAATCAAGGAGCGTTTCGTCAAGCTCGCCATCAGCTATAACATCAACATTATTACGGGCAGTATGCCGCTTATCAAGGAAGACGGGCTGCTATACAACGTAGGATTCCTCTGCCGACGTGACGGAAGTTATGAAATGTACGAAAAGATACATGTCACTCCCGACGAGATAAAGTCCTGGGGACTGAGCGGAGGCAAGTCCATCCAAACTTTCGATACGGACTGTGCTAAGATAGGCGTGCTGATATGCTACGATGTAGAGTTCCCCGAACTGAGCCGCATCATGGCGGACCAAGGCATGCAGATACTCTTTGTTCCTTTCCTTACCGATACGCAGAATGCTTACAGCCGCGTAAAGGTGTGCGCCCATGCTCGTGCCATCGAAAACGAGTGCTTTGTAGTGATAGCCGGCAGTGTAGGCAATCTTCCCCGCGTGCACAACATGGACATCCAGTATGCCCAGTCCGGCGTGTTCACTCCCTGCGACTTCGCTTTCCCCACAGACGGCAAGCGTGCGGAAGCCACTCCGAATACCGAAATGATTCTTGTGTCGGATGTGGATCTGGACTTGCTGAATGAACTGCATACCTACGGCAGTGTACGCAACCTGAAAGACCGGAGAGGCGATTTGTACGAGGTGAAGATGAAAAGATGACTTTCCCGAATGCCACACTCGGTTGCCTCCAATGCCACACCTTATTCTCCGAAATGCTACACTTCATCGTCCGGAATGCCATAGGTTTCGGACAACGGAGTGTGGCATTTCAGCTGCTGAAGTGTGGCATCCGGGACGATGAAGTATGGCATTTCGGATGGTAATTCCATAGTTTATCCGTATCTTTACAAAACTTTTATTCTAAAAAACAGAAACAATGGCCAAGAAAGCTCTCTCTGCTCCCGAAATACCTCTCTGCATCAATGTGTTGCGATTACTTAACTACCGTCTGGCTCCCGACGAGCTGATTCTGTTCGACTGGCTTACAGTAAAACAGATTTCTTTTAAATACAAGCCTTTCCATTACTCCCAGGCGCGTGTAGAGGAAGAAACCCGTATCCGCCGTACCCGGCAGGAAGTCATCATTAAGCAATTCTCGGCCTTGGGCTTCTTGAAAACCGACATAAAGGTCAATTCCGTCACCCGTGGACGTGTCCGCTATTACTCCGTGGACTTCAGTGTACTTGCCGACGTGGATGTCCTGGTAGAAATCATCATGCCCCAAACCACGCTCTTCCGTGACTTCATCCTCTACTTTGCCTACCACGCCACTATGCAGAAGAAGAGCAAGGAAGAACAACTGAAGCCTGCCTCCGCCATAAATCACGAGGCTGCCGCCCGAATCTATCAACTGCTGAGCCAAGTCTATGACGAGCGCCGCCAATACTATAATGATGGGGGACTGACCGGAGATGTGAAGCCTGAACGCTCGAAATCTGCCATGCAATTGCAGCATAACAAACCCATAGAACGTAAACTGGCAAAGTTGGCAGACTACTACAACGATAACAGCATCAAAAACGCCTTTCTTGCCTATGTGGACGAAATCCTGACCCAAAAGAAAGAACCCGAAAACCTGATGTATTACTTTCTCTCTTTCGATGAGACATCGGATTGTTTCGGAGTGGTGAATCATTACCTTAATTATTTCACCTTGCATTATAGTTACAGCAGCAACAGTTGAAGTCTATCCGCTGATGATGCTATTATTATTTCTTTTAATATAATACTTTATTATTCTTTCCCATGCTGTTCTCTGCACGCTTATTGCTGATTGCGGCAATAGCATTCGCAGAATTCTACATACCATTTGTTGAACTCAGCAAAATAGCCCTCTCATTTGTTGTTTTCAACGTAGTTTTCAGGTCGCTTGTTTGAGCTAAATTTACGTTTTTTGCCGTTTTTGCTTAGGGAACCCGTGGATTTTGGCTTATTTTGAGAAACGTGATTCGCTCAAACTAAAACGGCAAATCATAAATGGAGACTTCTTTTTCGTGTACTGACATTCTCTCTGCATTATTCAAAAGAGAAATATCTTTAATCTTTTTATGATATAGAGAAAATTTTGCAATTTGTTCTATTTCTTTTTTACGGTTTTTACTAAGGATTAGATATTCTTCTTCTCTATCAATTCCTAAAAAACGGCGTCCCAAAAGATTGGCTGCAATTCCTGTAGTGCTGCTGCCTGTAAATGGGTCGAGAATCCACGCACCACCACGAGTTGATGCCAAAATAATACGCGACAATACAGATAAGGGTTTCTGAGTAGGATGTTTGCCACATGATTTTTCCCAACGAGCTATGGCCGGTAATTGCCATACGTCCGTCATCTGCTTGTTGCTGTTGATTTGCTTCATGATACTATAATTATAGTAGTGTGTTATTTTAGCAGACTTGCGTGCCCAAATAATGAACTCTGTTGAGTGTGTAAAATAACGACATGAAATATTAGGTGGCGGATTGGTCTTTGCCCATGTCACTACATTCAAAATCTTAAATCCTAATTCAGTCAGGATATTGGCTATTGAAAAAATATTATGATATGTACCGCTAATCCATATTGTTCCATTTTCCTTCAGTTTATTTTGGCATTCGCTTATCCATGCTCGATTGAACGAATCTATGTATTCAGGAGTACCTCCTTTATCCCATTCCCCTTTATCCACGCATACCATCTTCCCACTTTGCACACTTATCCCTCCATTACTGAGAAAGTAAGGAGGATCGGCAAATATCATATCGAACTTGAAACTGAATTGCTTTAATAATTCGATGCAGTCACCATGCAGGAGGGTAAAGGCACGGTCGGAGGATTTGAAATAAGGAATCATAATTTAGCAATAATCTCTTGATATTCCTTCCAGGACATTAACCGACCTTCTCCAGTGGGATAATTGACATCTTCCTGCCCCCATATCCATTTATATACTTTTATTAAAGCCTCAGGAGTTTCACCGGAAGCGAAATTTAAAGCTCTTATTTCATTTATAAAATCGGAAGGTTCTTCTCCATTATATGTTTTTTCCATTAAAGTCAGAAATACTTTTGCTTTATCTTTGTTTTCCTGAACTTTATTTATTACATCTTCTAAGATTTGTTTGTGAGATATTTGCCATAGTGTATTATCATTGGGATTATAGATGAATACTAAAAAATCTTCTTTTTTAGGTCTTCCATATACAGATTTACCACCAGGCTTCGTGATAACGATTTTCCTACCATCAGAGAGTTCTTCGACTTCATAACCTCGATATGGTAAATCTATAAGTTTTTGTGAGAAAGTAGCTTTATCCGCATTGTTTATACGAATAGGCTCTAGTTCTATATTATGTTGATAGATGTTTTTCATCGTTCTATTTATTTCATGATTTTACTTATAATGCCGTTCTCCATATCATTAATATTGTATATATGTTCAAGTACATCAAAAGTTTCTTCCAAATTTCGACGCGCACTATTCCATCCTTTTCCATCCGTAAACCAGACAAATGTAAAATCTGTTAGGTCTTTGGTTTCCAAGGTTATCGTTTTGTAACTTCTTGCTGTTTCGTTAAGCTTAGAGCCACTACTTCCATAAAAATTGGTTTCTATACCATATACCATGGTAGGTGTTTTTACGACAAAATCAAATCGTTTCTCTGCCTTACCTTGGTTAGATATTGAAGATAAATCAATACCCCATTTCTTTTCGATAGCATGAATATACATTTCTTTGAAGTAGGTGATACCTTTTACAAACCCAGCCTTCTGTATATATGATTCGACGAGGTTCTCCATCAGGTGTCCACCTCTATTTTTTCTTCCATTAGAATCAAGCCCAGTTTCTATTCCTGTAACATAATCTACAAGACTTCCGATAATGCGATTCTCAATCAAGTTGAAAATACCAGTTTTGCGCATAAATATTTTATATTGCTCTACACTATAGTTCATTTTTTTGAAATTATAACAGAAGCTGCCTTCTTCATCTATAGCTTCTATATCCATTTCACGCTTTGCTATCAGAATAGGAATACACTTTAGAATACTAGGGTATTTACATAATAAATTATCAAAATCGTTTTCTATATTTTTGCTGCCAATAAGAGAATTCATAATATTCAATTCCACTTTAATAGCATCAACATTAGAGAAAACTTTGTCAAAGTATGTATAATATTGGTAGTTCGCAATACTTGTACGAAACAGTGCAAGCCATTGTTTAAAATCTCTTTCCATACAAATTTATCTATAATTCATGCTAATATTAGAAATCATAAGTTCGGACAGTTTCCCTCTTTTTTCAGGATTGGCATTAACCATTCGCGTAGCCATTACTCGCTGAATATGGTATTCGTTATAAATCTCATCAAAGAAATTATCATTTTCGTCTTTGCCTTTCACATCCGAATTACTTAAGATGAAATTAGTTTTATATTGAACTATCTTGTGACAAAAATCGCGTAGCCGTATTTGTTCATTATCGTCAAACTCATCTTTGGCATACGAGTTGAAAGAAGAAGTTTTGCTTAAAGGTTTATATGGAGGATCAAAGTAGAATAAAGCATCAGGAGAAGCGTAAGCTATTGTTTTCTCGAAATCCCCACACAAAATATCTACCTTTTGCAAAATCTTAGAATCTGCAAGAATTGTATCTTCATCACAAATTCTAGGATTGGCATATTTTCCATGGGGAACATTGAATTTTCCTTTAGAATTTACTCTATACAACCCATTGAAGCATGTCCTATTTAAAAAAATGAATAAAGCGGCGGTCTCTATTTCAGACAAGGATGAAGCGTTATATATGTCGCGCTTATTTAAATAATACTCTTTTCTGTCTTCTTCTCCCAAGGGGATATACTTTTCTTGAAGTTCTTTTAATTGTTCAATCAATTTATATGGTTGTTCCTTAATAACTTTATATGTAGTTATCAAATGGGGATTTATATCATTAATCACAGCTTTTTGAATATTGGGAAATTGCTGTAATATCCAAAATAAAACAGCCCCACCTCCAACGAAAGGTTCTACATAAATAACGTTTTTTTTCTGTGAGAAGTCAGATGGTAAGGTACGCTCTATATCTCCTAAAAGCTGCGTCTTTCCACCTACCCATTTTACAAAAGGTTTTGCAGTTCTATATATTCTATGTTGCATATTTGGTCTAAATATCATTCTTCTAATGGCAAAGATAGTGAATCTCTTCAAGTTGTGCGAATATATTAGGAGTCTTTCTTTTTATTTTTTGAATTCTATGTCTAAAAGGATATTAATCACTCTTATTATCCCTCTTTTCATCCTTAAATAAAACATTTTACTGCACTTATCCAGCTTTTTCTACCTAAAAAGTCTCTTGTATTTAAGTTTTTTGTAAATTTGCACCCTTAAAATGGAGAAGGTAGCTTTTGACGTACCAAATGCCTATCAAGAGTATCTTCAATCGTAAATTGTAAATTGTCAAATAGTAAATATCAAGATGGGTAAGAAGTTTGCCGAATATTCGAAGCTCGACCTTTCCGAAGTGAACGGAAAAGTGTTGAAGAAATGGGACGAAAACCAGGTTTTCGCCAAGAGTATGACAGAACGTGAAGGTTGTCCTTCTTTCGTATTTTTCGAAGGACCTCCCTCGGCCAATGGTATGCCGGGCATTCACCACGTAATGGCTCGCTCCATTAAGGACATTTTCTGCCGTTACAAAACGATGAAGGGGTTCCAAGTAAAGCGTAAGGCCGGATGGGATACTCATGGACTGCCCGTGGAACTGGGTGTGGAAAAAGCACTCGGCATTACGAAAGAGGATATTGGCAAGACTATTTCCGTAGCAGAATACAATGCTGCCTGCCGCAAGGACGTCATGAAGTTCACCAAGGAATGGGAAGACCTGACGCACAAGATGGGCTACTGGGTGGACATGACGGACCCGTATATCACCTACGACAACCGCTACATCGAAACCTTGTGGTGGCTGCTGAAACAGCTCTATAAGAAAGGACTCCTTTATAAAGGGTATACCATACAACCTTATTCTCCTGCTGCCGGAACCGGACTCAGCTCGCACGAGTTGAACCAGCCCGGATGTTACCGTGACGTAAAAGACACGACCATGGTGGCACAGTTCAAGATGAAGCATCCGAAACCGGAAATGGCAGAGTGGGGAACTCCTTACTTCCTGGCATGGACCACTACTCCGTGGACGTTGCCCAGCAACACTGCGCTCTGCGTCGGTCCCAAGATAGACTACGTGGCCGTACAGACTTACAACGGATATAGCGGTGAGAAGATGACTGTTGTCTTGGCAAAAGCACTGCTCTACACTCACTTCAACAAAAAAGCGGAAGGCATTGCATTAGAGGATTATAAGCCGGGTGATAAGCTGATACCTTTCAAGATAGTAGGTGAGTACAAAGGCCCCGATTTGGTAGGTATGGAGTACGAACAGCTCATCCCTTGGGTGAAACCGATAGACGTTGCCGAAGACGGTAGCTGGACTCCCAGCGACAAAGGTTTCCGTGTAATTTCTGGTGACTATGTGACGACTGAAGACGGTACGGGTATCGTACACATTGCCCCGACCTTTGGTGCGGACGATGCTTTTGTGGCACGCGCTGCAGGTATACCGTCCTTGTTCATGATAAACAAGAAGGGTGAGACCCGCCCGATGGTAGACCTCACCGGTAAGTTCTTCTTGATTGACGAACTGGACGAGGAGTTTGTAAAGGCATGTGTCAATGCAGACCTTTACAAAGACTATCAGGGCAAGTGGGTAAAGAATGCCTATGACCCTCAATTCACTGTAGACGGCAAGTATGATGAGCAGGCTGCACAAGCTGCCGAATCATTGGATATCGAACTCTGCATGATGATGAAAGCCGCCCGCCAGGCATTCAAGATAGAAAAGCATGTACACAATTATCCGCACTGCTGGCGTACGGACAAACCCGTATTGTACTATCCGCTGGATAGCTGGTTTATCCGCAGCACCGCTTGCAAAGAACGTATGATAGAGTTGAACAAGACCATCAACTGGAAGCCGGAAAGCACCGGTACGGGACGTTTTGGCAAGTGGCTGGAAAACCTGAATGACTGGAACCTCAGCCGTTCGCGCTATTGGGGTACTCCGCTGCCCATCTGGCGCACGGAGGACAATAGCGAGGAAAAATGTATCGAGTCTGTAGAAGAGCTCTACAACGAAATAGAGAAATCCGTGGCTGCCGGCCTGATGCAGTCCAACCCTTACAAGGAGAAGGACTTCCAGCCGGGTGTATATACCAAAGAGAATTACGACAAGATAGACTTGCACCGTCCTTACGTGGACGATGTCATCCTTGTTTCTAAAGACGGCAAGCCGATGAAACGCGAAACGGACTTGATTGACGTTTGGTTCGATTCCGGTGCCATGCCTTATGCACAGATACACTATCCGTTCGAGAATAAGGAACTGCTGGATAGCCACCAGGTATATCCTGCCGATTTCATCGCCGAAGGGGTGGACCAGACACGCGGTTGGTTCTTCACGTTGCACGCCATCGCTACAATGGTGTTCGACAGTATTTCTTATAAGGCTGTCATTTCCAACGGCTTGGTGCTCGACAAAAATGGTAACAAGATGTCCAAGCGTCTGGGCAATGCCGTAGACCCCTTCTCGACCATCGAGAAATACGGGTCCGACCCGTTGCGCTGGTACATGATTACCAACTCTTCTCCGTGGGACAATCTTAAGTTTGACGTGGATGGAGTGGAAGAGGTGCGCCGCAAGTTCTTCGGAACACTCTATAACACCTATTCATTCTTCGCCCTCTATGCCAATGTTGACGAATTTGAATACAAGGAAGCCGACGTGCCCATGACGGAACGTCCCGAGATAGACCGCTGGATTCTCTCCGTGCTGAATACGTTGGTGAAGAACGTGGATACCTGCTACAATGAATACGAGCCCACGAAAGCAGGACGTCTCATTTCCGAATTCGTGAACGACAACCTCTCCAACTGGTATGTCCGCCTGAACCGCAAACGTTTCTGGGGCGGTGGTATGACGCAGGACAAGCTCTCTGCATTCCAGACACTCTATACATGCCTCGAAACCGTGGCTAAGCTGATGGCACCCATCGCTCCGTTCTATGCTGATATGCTCTATTCCGACCTGATTGCAGCTACGGGACGCGACAATGTGGTTTCCGTACACCTTGCCAAGTTCCCCGAATATAAGGAGGAAATGATAGACAAGGGATTGGAAGTCCGCATGCAGATGGCACAAGACGTCACTTCCATGGTATTGGCACTGCGCCGCAAGGTGAACATCAAAGTCCGCCAACCGCTTCAGTGTATCATGATACCGGTAGTGGATGAAGAACAGCGTGCACACATCGAGGCTGTGAAAGCACTTATCATGAACGAGGTGAATGTGAAAGAAATCCAGTTTGTGGACGGTGCTGCCGGTGTACTGGTAAAGAAAGTGAAATGCGACTTCAAGAAGCTGGGACCGAAATTCGGTAAGCAGATGAAAGCCGTGGCTGCTGCTGTGGCGGAAATGTCCCAGGAAGCCATTGCCGAGCTGGAGAAGAAAGGCTCTTATACGTTCAATCTGGACGGTGCAGAAGCCGTGATTGAAACGGCAGATGTGGAAATCTTCAGTGAGGATATTCCGGGATGGCTGGTTGCCAACGAGGGCAAACTGACCGTGGCTCTGGAAGTTACCGTTACCGAAGAGCTGCGCCGTGAGGGTATTGCACGCGAGCTGGTAAACCGCATTCAGAATATCCGCAAGTCGAGCGGTTTTGAGATAACAGATAAAATAAAGATTACATTATCAAAAAATCCTCAAACAGATGATGCGGTAAATGAATATAATGACTATATTCGCAACCAAGTTTTAGGAACTTCACTGACGCTGGCAGACAACGTAGAAAATGGTACAGAACTGAACTTCGACGATTTCTCGCTGTACGTGAGCGTTGTGAAAGAATAATTAAATACTAACCCTGATTAACACGTAAAAGTTATGGCAGAAAAGACTAGATACTCAGATGCTGAATTGGAAGAATTCCGCGCTATCATTATGGAGAAGTTAGAGTTGGCACAACGTGACTATGAACTGTTAAAGGCCAGCCTGACGGGTGCAGACGGTAATGACACCGACGATACATCTCCTACGTACAAAGTACTGGAAGAAGGTGCCAACACCTTATCCAAGGAAGAAACCACACGTCTGGCCCAACGCCAGTTGAAGTTCATCCAAGGATTGCAGGCTGCTTTGGTGCGCATTGAGAACAAAACATATGGCATTTGCCGCGAAACCGGCAAACTGATACCGGCAGAGCGCCTTCGTGCAGTGCCCCATGCCACTTTGAGCATCGAAGCTAAAAACAACGGCAAGAAATAAAAATGGGTAAATTCTTTACGAAGGGCCGGATAGCCTGCCTTATCATATTTTCGGTATTGGTTATAGACCAAATTATCAAGATTTGGATAAAGACCCACATGTACTGGCATGAGAGTATCCGGATTACGGATTGGTTCTATATATACTTTACCGAGAATAGTGGTATGGCTTTCGGTATGGAAATATTCGCCAAACTGTTCCTGACCTTGTTCCGCATTGCTGCAGTCACGGTCATTGGCTGGTTTCTGTACAAGTTCGTGAAGCAAGGCATGAAGACCGGATTTATCATCTGTGTGTCTTTGGTCTTGACGGGAGCCTTGGGAAACATTGTCGACAGTGTGTTCTATGGCGTGCTGTTCAACGAAAGCACCCATTCGCAGATAGCCTCCTTCATGCCTGAAGGAGGGGGATATGCCCCGTGGTTCCATGGCAAGGTGGTGGATATGTTCTATTTCCCCATCATTGATACAAACTGGCCCGCATGGATGCCGTTTGTCGGTGGAGAACATTTCATTTTCTTCAGCCCGATATTCAATTTTGCGGATGCAGCAATCAGTTGCGGTATCATTGCTTTGCTGTTGTTCTACGGCAAGGACTTCAATGATGCCTATCATGCTGCCATAAAGAAATCATGAAAGGAATAAATCGAATTCAATGGTGTAGCGTAGTCCTTCTGGTGTTCAGTCTGACGGCTTGTAAGGTGAAAAGACCTGAAACCGTCCTTCCGGATGCCAAGATGGAAAACGTGCTTTATGATTATCACATAGCCAAAGCTATGGGTGAAGAAGTGCCGTATAACGAAAGTTATAAGCGGGTGCTATACATTGAATCGGTTTTCAAGAAATATGGCATTACTCAGGCCGATTTTGACTCTTCTATGTTCTGGTTTGCCCGTAACCCGGAAGTACTTACCAAAATCTACGAGAAAGTGAATGTACGGTTGAAAGCCGAGAGAGACGGTATCAACCACTTGATTGCCCTGCGTGACAACAAGCCGAAAGAATCACTTCCCGGAGACAGTATCGACGTGTGGATATGGCAGCATATCTATCAGTTGACGGGTATGCCCCTGGACAACAAGATAACGTTTACGTTGCCATCAGACACCAATTTCCACGACCGTGACACGCTGCGCTGGAGCGTGCGCTTCCGTTTCCACAACGGTGCACCGGACAGCATACATGCTCCGTTGATGGCGATGCAGATTCTTTACGAAAAGAATGACAGTGTCATCAGTGCCATTCGGAAAGTACAAGACACAGGTGTGGAAACGCTCACCTTGTTTGCCGATACTTTAGGAGAAATCAAGGAAATACGCGGGTTCATCTATTATCCGCAGCAGGAGACTCCACAGCCTTTGCTGGCAGACCGTATCTCACTGATGCGCTATCACGCCACGGACAGCTTGGTCATTGCCCCAAAGGACAGCCTTCAGCAGGCGACAGACTCCCTTCGCAAAGACAGTATCGGAAAACCTGAGAAATTGAAACCTCTGGAAATTCAGGAGCAGGAAAATACCACGACTCCCAGAACCATACGTCCCCGTCCGAAAGCATGAAACGCTACGCTTCCCATTTTCTGTTTCTTCCCGGGCATGGCTATCTGAAACAATATGTGGTGGAGATAGGTGAAGGACAATGTGTATCACGTATCTTCCCATTGACAGAAGAGGTGGAGAATACGGAATGGCTACCGGGAGTCATAGCTTTGCTTACGGAGGTGGAAACAGACTATCCTCATTTTGATACGTGCTGCAATATACTGACGGCAATCCCTCCGGTTATCGAGGAAGAATTGCCTTATTTGATTCCCTGGTTGTTTTTTCCTTTTGATTTTACTACAATGCAGCCTGGCGCCGGAACTCAGCGCAAACTACTGCTGTGGCAATAGCCACGTTCAATGACTCCGAGGTCTCACGGCTGGCGGGATAATTCGGTATGTATAGTTTGCGGTTGATGAGTGCCTCCACTTCTTTTCCGATGCCATTTCCTTCATTACCCATCACAATCAGCCCATTTTTCGAAAGCGGTTGTCCGTACATATTCTCTCCGTCCAGGAAAGTGCCGTAAACGGGAATATCCTTCAGTGAGCGGATGAACTCGGGTAGGGGAGTATAATGCAGTCTGACGCGTGCGATACCTCCCATCGTGGCCTGCACAGTTTTGGGATTATAGATATCCACCGTGTTGGGCGAACAGAAAATATGCTCTATCCCGAACCAATCAGCAAGGCGGACAATCGTTCCCAGGTTACCGGGGTCTTGCACATCATCCAAAGCCAGACAGAGGGAGTGGCTGATGACGGAAATATCCGTCTCCTCATCCGGCTGCCGGAACACAGCCAGCACTTGTTGGGGAGTTTTCAGCAGGCTGGCACGCGAAAGTTCCTCCTCCGATACTTCCGTGACATCCGTTACGGTGGAGAGAGGGCGGTTCCGGGAAAGCCATTCTGAAGTTGCCAGCAAGAACTGACAAGGAAAATGTCCCAACAAATCCCCTACGAGTTTAGGTCCTTCTGCCAGAAATACCTTGTCGGCCTTCCGGTTCTTTTTCTGCTCCAACGAGTGGATATATTTAATGCGATTTTTACTTAATGCCATAGGACACACATGTTATCATTTGACAAAAATACGTGATTATTTCAATATAATCAAAAACTCTGCACTCTTCCGGCGTTTTTTATTTCGGGAACAAAAAAATACAAGTATATTTGTAGCTGTTTATGCGCAATTAATGACTCGGTATGAATAAAGGTTTCCGCTACGCGATACTTACTACTATCGTACTTTTGTTGGCTTCCTGTTCTTCTACCAAATATGTGCCGGACGGCTCGTATTTGCTGGATGAAGTGCGCATACATACTGATAATAAGGAAGTAAAACCATCCAATCTCTCCATGTACATCCGCCAGAATCCCAATGCGAAGTGGTTCAGCCTGATAAAGACCCAGTTGTATGTCTACAACTGGTCCGGACGGGACTCTACACGCTGGATAAACCGTACATTGAGGAAATTAGGTGATGCCCCGGTCATATACAGTGAGGAGGAAACCAACCGGACCAGGGAAGAAATCACTAAGGCTGTGCAGAATATGGGCTATATGGGCGCCCTGGTGGAACCGGTACGCCAAGTCAAGAAGAAAAAGATGAAGTTGGTCTATAAAGTGACAACCGGCAAGCCCTATAAAGTTCGTACCTTGAAATATGATATCCAGGACAGTAAAATAAAGGAATACATGCGGCAGGATTCCGCAGTAACCTTATTATCCGAAGGCATGTATTTTGATGTCAATGTACTGGATGCAGAACGCCAGCGCATCACAAACAAACTGCTTCAGAATGGATATTACAAGTTCAATAAAGAGTACATATCCTATACTGCGGATACTGTCCGTAATTCTTATCTGGTAGATTTGACACTGCATTTGGCTCCATACAGACAGCATAACGAGGATACGCCGCAGAATCACCGGCAATACACTATCAATAAAGTGAGTTTCATTACCGATTATAATGTGTTGCAGGCATCCACCCAGAACAGCATCGAGGTGAATGATTCATTGCATTACAAAGGCTTTCCCATCTACTACAAAGACAAGCTTTATCTGCGCCCCAAAGTGCTGACCAACAATCTGCGCATCACTCCGGGAACTCTCTATAACGAGCAGAACGTGCAGCGTACCTACTCCAACTACGGACGCCTGCAAGCCCTGAAATATACCAATATCCGTTTTTTTGAAGTGCAACAGAGTGACAGTGCAAAGCTCAACGCCTATGTGATGCTGACCAGAGGCAAGCATCAGTCCGTATCTTTTGAGGTGGAAGGCACAAACTCTGCCGGCGATTTGGGAGCTGCCGCTTCGGTGGCTTTTCAGCACCGCAACATGTTCAAAGGTTCCGAAACATTCATGTTCAAGCTACGTGGGGCATACGAGGCTGTGTCCGGTTTGCAGAGTTCATTAAACCAGAACTACATAGAATTGGGAGCGGAAACAACCATCAATTTCCCAAGGTTCATGTTCCCCTTTGTATCCAGCGATTTCAAGCGGAGGATAAGGGCTACTACAGAGTTTGGGTTGCAATATAACTACCAGATACGCCCGGAATTCACGCGCATTGTAGCATCTGCCGGATGGAGCTATAAATGGGGGGTACAGCAGCGTCGCTCGCAACATCGCATTGATTTGCTGGACATCAATTATCTCTACATGCCTAGTATAGACTCACTGTTTAGAGAAAAATATCTGGAGAAAGACGAGAACTACATCCTCAAATACAATTATGAAGACCGCTTTATTGTCCGCACCGGCTATAGCTATATCTACAACAGTGCCGGAAGAGCATTGATGAATAACTCCGGTATCGGAAATTCCTATACCATCCGCCTCAATTTTGAATCGGCGGGTAACTTGTTGTATGCTGTGGCAAAGCTCGGAGGAATGAAAAAGAATGCATCGGGGGAATACACTTTGTTGAACATTCCTTTTGCCCAATACCTGAAAGGCGATTTTGACTTTGCCAAGAATCTGGTCATTGACAACCGCAATTCATTGGCATTTCATTTTGGTGCCGGTATTGCCATTCCATACGGCAATGCAACAATGCTTCCATTTGAGAAGCGCTACTTCTCCGGCGGCGCCAACAGTGTGCGCGGATGGTCTGTACGTGATTTGGGGCCCGGTTCTTTCCCCGGCGATAATAACTTCATGAACCAGTCGGGAGACATCAAGCTGGATGCCAGCATTGAATACCGCACACGGTTGTTCTGGAAATTCAGAGGAGCCCTCTTTGTAGATGCCGGGAATATCTGGACAATACGGGATTATAAAGACCAGCCGGGAGGTCAGTTTAAATTTGACAAGTTCTATAAGCAGATTGCCGTGGCATATGGTTTGGGATTGCGTCTTGACCTGGATTTCTTTGTATTGCGTTTCGACGGAGGTATGAAGGCCATCAATCCGGCTTATGAAAAGAAAAAAGACCGTTATCCCATTATTCATCCTAAATTCAGCCGCGATTTTGCTTTCCACTTTGCTGTGGGATATCCGTTCTAATGAAAGTTGAAAATGGAAAGTGAGAAATGCTTATTGGGCATCTATGTACCAGCCACTTTCCATTTTCAATTTTCCATTAATTAAAAGCGTAGTACGTGCCAATCATCGTCGCCTGACGTGCTGCTGCCACACCTTGGGCATCCAGCGTCACTGTCATTTCCTCACCGTTCGGAAGGGTCATTTGTGCAGTGCCGTCATTGTTCATTTGCAGCAATTCTGTGCTGACACCATCGGCAACAACATTCCAAGTATTCAACTCTTTGTTGTAAATGAGTTCCATAGAAGCAGTCTCACCTTCTTTGGTGATAGAATAGCCGTTTTCAAGTGTCTCTACCAGGTAGTCACCGTTTTCGCCTTTCACTTTCTTTACATCACCAATGCTGGCCATAGGGTTTGAACCACTCCAGAATTCGATGGAGTTGATGACCAATGCATCGGCCAGATAGCAAACGCCATATACCGGGATAATATTGAATGCCAGATAAACCAGTTCGTTTACAAACTTGGTACCAATACCTTGATTCCAGCTGACCAGTTTACTATGCAGTCCAAAAGAACCGATACAAGAACTGAAAAGAAACGAGCCGCAAATCATTACGGTCGCAGCCATCTTCAAATTGAACTTTTTCATAATCACTCTTTTTTATTTTACTGTGTTTAATTAGCTTTATAGCTCATCGAGTTATTTTAAGCATCCGCAAATATAGGATTTTTTACGAAAATACATCCTATTTGAGCTTAAAATCTGTTTTCAGTAAAACGGAAGTGTCTATTTACGAGCCTTTTGGAAAAGAGCTTTTCTTATCCAGCGGTCAACGGCAAACTTGCCCGGACCTATGATATACATCAATATGAACACTACCAGATATACAAAAGCCAACTCTTTCGTGGCAAACGGGTCATTACCATGAATTACAAAAAAGGCAACAGCCATTGTAAACACCATTGGTATCATAGCCAAACGATAGAGAAAACCTATAATGAATGCCATGGAACATGCCAATTCACCAAAGATAGCCAGTCCTAAAGACAGCGGACTGCCTACACCCAGCGGGTCAGGGAAAACGGCCGACAGCTCTTGAAAGTTAGTCCACTTCTGGATACCGTGGTTCATTAATAATATACCGAATACAATTCTTGCAATCAATAGCATAGCAGATGTTGCCGTTCCGTCCGGTTTGACAGGAAATAAAAGTCGTTTTAACATATTCATTCGTTTTTAAGTTCGTATATGAACTATAACAAATATTACTCAATAAAAGTTTACTCCCGTTTCAACGGTTTGATGATAATCCGTAAAGACGGGTCATAGGTAAAGTAACTCCACATCCAGTCTACGAAGATGAAAAGACGGTTCTTTACACCCACAATACTCATCAAATGGATGAATAGCCACACAGCCCATGCCGGAAAACCGCCAAAACGCAGTTTCTTAAGCTCGACTACGGCATGATTGCGGCCAATGGTCGCCATGGAGCCTTTGTTTTGATATATAAACGGCTGCAACGGCAGGCCTGTTTCTGCACGCTGCAAGTTCCTTATCAAGTTGCGGGCCTGCTGGATGGCTGGTTGCACCACTTGCGGGTGTCCTTTGGGATACTCCTCAGAAATCATAAGGGCCGTATCCCCGATAGCGAAAATATTGGGATATTGAGAAAGACGGTTATAAGTGTCCACCTTCAAGCGGTTTCCCGGTCCATAGGCATCGGCAGGCAATCCTTGAAGGCTGTTTGCCTTGACACCGGCCACCCAGAATACATTTTTGGTATCGATGGCAGTCCCGTCATTCAATGCCAATTGATAATTCTCGTATCCCATCACCCGTTGATTCAATTTGATTTCCACATCACGCTTCTTCAGATAATCGGCCACTTCTTTGGAAGACTCTTCTGAAAAAGCAGACAAGAGCCGGGAAGAGCCATCCAACAAGATGATACGCATCTCATTGATATTCAAGTCCGGATAGTCTTGAGGAAGGACAAACTTCCTCATCTCGGCCAAAGCACCAGCCAACTCTATTCCCGTAGCTCCACCGCCTACAATGGCAAAGGTCATCAGACGCCTGCGCTCTTCTTTATTACCGGTGTTCTGGGCTTGTTCAAAACTATCCAATATCTGGTTTCGGTTGAACAAGGCTTCCGAAGTATTCTTTAGTGCCATGGTCTGTTTCTCCAGCCCGTCGTTTCCAAAATAATTTGTGTTGCAGCCGGTGGCAATGACCAAATAGTCGTATGCCAGCGTGCCGATGGAAGTCTCCAGCAGATTGTGTTCCGGGAAGACTTGCTGTGCTTCACAAATACGTATATGGAAATGCTCTCTTTTTTTGAAGATTTTTCGGTATGGGAATGATATGGCACTCGGTTCAATACCTGCTGTGGCCACTTGATAGAGTAACGGTTGGAAGATGTGATGGTTATTCTTATCCAGTAAAACTATCTGAAACTTGTTGCTTTTCAATTTTCGTGCCAGCTTTAATCCGCCAAAGCCGCCGCCTACGATTACCAGTCGTTTCTGTCCCTCTTTATCGGGAATGTCCATTGCTGTTTTCATAATTCAATATCATGTTGTTCTTTGTAATATTAAAATAACAGTATAAATCGAGGAAAGTTCTATAAATGATGTAGTTAAAAAGAGTAAACCCCACATGCAATGTAGAAATGAACATTAAAAGAGAAAAATTGGAAACAAAAAGAACAGTAACATTGTTGTAATGAAGAACATAAAAACTAACTTTGCCACGGAAGTTTTCTACAAGTAAATGGACACTAAATTGACAAAATGGATATTACCAATATTGATGCTGATTACAGAAACGGCTGTTCATGCACAAACACACCTTGCAGAAGCAAAAAACTCTGTGGACTCAATTTCTACGTATCCGATAGACTCGCTTCCCAAGAAACGCAGTTTTTTCGGAAAAATTTTGAATTACTTCAACGATGCCAACAAAGAAAAGAAAAACAAGAAATTTGATTTCAGCATTATAGGCGGGCCTCATTATTCCAGTGACACCAAATTTGGAATCGGACTGGTGGCGGCAGGACTCTACCGTACCGACCGGAACGATAGTATTCTCCCTCCGTCCAATGTCTCTCTGTATGGGGATGTCTCCACAGTGGGATTCTATTTGCTGGGAGTACGTGGAAACCATCTGTTTCCCCAAGACAAATACCGGTTGAACTACAATCTGTATTTCTATTCTTTCCCAAGCCTTTACTGGGGACAAGGATATGACAATGGAGCCAATGATGACAATGAGAGTGAATACGATCGCTTTCAGGCGCAGGTTAAGGTGGACTTCATGTTCCGGATGGCACGTAACTTTTATATCGGTCCGATGACAGCATTTGATTACGTGTATGGACATGACTTTGAAAAACCGGAATTATGGAAAGGAATGAAAGCGCGTAGCACCAACGTGAGCTTGGGGTTTTCCTTGTTGTATGATTCACGCGATTTTCTGACAAATGCCTATAAAGGATATTACCTACGGATAGACCAGCGCTTCAGTCCGGCCTTTTTGGGAAATAAATATGCATTCAGCAATACGGAACTGACGACCAGCTATTACCAGTCCGTGTGGAAGGGTGGGGTGTTGGCAGGCCAGTTCCATACTCTGCTGAACTACGGAAATCCGCCCTGGGGACTGATGGCAACATTGGGAAGTTCCGATTCTATGCGTGGCTATTATGAGGGGCGCTACCGTGACAAGTGTGCAATGGATGCCCAGCTGGAACTACGCCAACATGTATGGAAGCGAAATGGAGTTGCCGTATGGGTAGGGGCGGGAACCATATTCCCGAATTTCTCGGAATTGGAGGCCAGGCATATTCTTCCTAATTATGGTTTCGGCTACCGCTGGGAGTTCAAAAAGAGAGTAAACGTACGTTTGGATTTAGGTTTTGGCAAACACCAGACCGGATTTATATTCAATATCAATGAAGCTTTTTAGAGACATAAAAAAATGGTTCGACAATCAGGAACATTTGTTCTATCTGTTTCTGGTCATTCTGATAGTGCCCAATGTAGTGCTATGCTTTACAGAACCCATATCATGGACGGCAAAGATATGTAATATCCTGCTACCCCTTTCTATATATTATGCTGTAATGGCTTGGTCGAGAAACTGTGGCAGGACATTCTGGCTGCTATTTCCGTTCATCTTCTTCGGAGCCTTCCAGCTTGTATTGCTGTATCTTTTCGGTCAGTCCATTATCGCAGTGGATATGTTTCTGAATCTGGTGACAACCAATTCGAGCGAGGCGCTGGAACTGCTGGACAATCTGATACCTGCCATCGTTATTGTGGTAGTGCTCTATATACCTGCATTAATTCTGGCAACCATATCCATTGTACACAAACGCAGACTGTCCGAAGCATTCATCCGGCAAGCTCGCCGTCGCACTCTGTATGTGTTGTCTGCCGGAATATTATCCTTAGGCACTGCTTATTTGACAGATAACCGGTATGAGCCGAAATCCGAACTGTATCCTGCCAACGTATGCTACAACATAGCACTTGCTTTTCAACGGACGGCCCAGACGCGGAATTATCACAAGACCTCTAAAGATTTTACCTTTCATGCTAGAAGTACTCATCAGGCTGATGAAAGGGAAGTATATGTAATGGTGGTGGGAGAAACCTCACGGGCATGCAACTGGGCTTTGTACGGCTACGAACGGGAGACTAACCCGGGACTGTCGGGCATTGGCGGACTGACAGCTTTCAGCCATGTGCTGACAGAATCAAACACTACCCACAAGAGTGTTCCGATGTTGCTGTCGCCGGTCAGTGCTTCCAGTTTTGATTCCATCTATTATCAGAAAGGGATTATCACAGCATTCAAGGAAGCCGGTTACCAGACCGCCTTTTTCTCGAACCAGCGTTATAACCACTCATTTATAGACTTCTTCGGCAAAGAAGCCGACACGTATGATTTCATTAAAGAAGATGTGGGGGATTCCAATTACAACCCCTCTGATAACGAACTGTTGAAACTGGTAGCAAAAGAACTGGGCAAAGGAGTTTCCAGGCAATTTATAGTTCTCCACACTTACGGTTCTCATTTCAATTATAAAGAGCGCTATCCGGCAGAGCAGGCTTTCTTCCTGCCGGACATGCCCGTTGATGCGGAAGTGAAATACAAAGACAACCTGATTAATGCCTATGACAATTCTATCCGCTACACGGATAATTTTCTGGTTCGTCTGATAGATATGCTTCAAGAACAACATGTCAATTCTGCCCTGATATACACTTCAGACCATGGAGAAGATATTTTCGATGACAACCGGCATCTCTTTCTGCATGCCTCACCGGTACCTTCCTATTATCAGATACATGTGCCATTCTTTATTTGGATGTCCGACAACTACCGGCAGAGATACCCATCGTTATTGGAGGCCGCACAAGCCAATAGGCAGAAGAATGTATCTTCCAGTGCCTCATTCTTCCAGACAATGCTGGAAATAGGTGGAGTGGAGACCCCATACCGGAATGACTCTTTATCTGTCACCAGCGCTCTGTTTATCGAAAGACCCAGAGTCTATCTGAACGACCACAATGAAGCCCGCACACTGGATGATGTCGGTATGCTCAAGGAAGACTTCAAGATGCTGGAAGAGAAAGGCATCAGGTAATCAGGGAAAGAGAGCAGGCTGTTGCTATTTTGCCCTGATTCTTGATATAAAATTCTGAATCACCGGATACATCTCCTCTACCGTATTCAGCTCCATGCAAGCCGTCTCCAACGGGCACCAGCCGGTCTTGTCACGGTTAATGATATGGGGAACCTCTTGGGCAAAAGTCGTTTCAATTCCTGCTTCGCACAGCAATGCCAGCGCAGGAGTGCTGATTATATCGGCATAGACCGTTTTAAAGCCTCCCAGTACCATCAAAGCAGCGGCACCTTTCCCTATAACCTTATCGGCAATGGCAGCCCCCTTCATAAATGCAGAATCTGCCTGGTACAAATCATACAAATCCGCTACTCCCCGTTGGGTGAAAGTACGGACTTCCTCCCGGTTCTTCATAACACAAGAGTATCCTCCCTTGTGCAGTATGTCAATGATACTCTCCATTTTATAAAGTCTCTTGTTTCAACTGTTCTACAAATTTGTCAATACGATGCAGTTCTTTGGGAATATCAATCGTTTGCGGGCAATGCGGAGAACACTGGTTGCACCCGGTACAATGGTCGGCCTGCCTCAGTTTGGGTACACTTCGGTCATATCCTACGAGAAAAGCACGGCGTGCTTTCCGATAATTCTCATCCTGGCTGCTTTCCGGCACATTTCCTTCATTGACACATTTATTGTAATGTATCAAGATGGCAGGAATGTCAATTCCATACGGGCAAGGCATGCAGTACTTGCAGTCGTTGCAAGGTATGGTGGGGTACTCCATCATCAAATCTGCCGTATCATACAGATACTGAGTTTCCTCTTCTGTGAGTGGTACCAATGGAGAGTAAGTACGGATGTTATCCTGCAAATGTTCCATATAAGTCATGCCGCTCAGCACTGTCAGTACATCCTGGGGAGAACCGGCATAACGGAATGCCCAAGACGCCACACTGCGTTCGGGTTCGCGCTGCTTCAGCCATGCCACAATATGGTCGGGGACATTGGAGAGCCGCCCACCCAGCAGAGGCTCCATAATGACAGCAGGGATCTTACGCTTGGCCAGCTCGTCATACAGATACTCTGCCTTGAAGTTGCTGCCCGAAGCATGTTTCCAGTCCACATAATTCAACTGTATTTGTACAAAGTCCCAATGAACTTCACCACGGTCATGCATCTGCAAGGCATAGTCATAGACTTCGATATCTCCGTGGAACGACCATCCCAAACGGCGGATGCGTCCTGCTTCACGCTCCTTGACAAGAAAATCAATCATACCGTTGTCTATGTAGCGTTTGCGGAATTGCTCCATGCCACCGCCACCAATCATGTGTAGCAGATAGTAGTCTATATAGTCCACCTGCATATCCTCGAACGACTTACGGTACATGGCGATGGAACCCTCGCGAGTCCAGGTATCAGGATGAAAATTGGATAGTTTGGTGGCAAGATAGAACGATTCGCGTGGATGGCGTTTCAGAGCTATTCCCGTAGACTTCTCACTCCATCCTTGTACATACATCGGAGACGTATCGAAATAATTCACGCCATGGGCAATGGCATAATCCACCAGTTCGTTTACAGCATCCTGGTCTATCATTTCCCCTTTTCCATCCGGAGCAGGAACGGTAGGCCAGCGCATACAGCCATATCCTAAAATAGAAACTTTGTCACTCCCCAAACCAGGAAAACTACGATAGGTCATTTTATCCGTCGGAATGGGGCCCAATACTTTACTGCCTTCACTGCTTCCTTCCTTAGAACCACATCCATAGAGGGCAGCAGTAGATGTGGCGGTTGTAATTCCCACTATCTTCAAGAAATCACGACGGTTCATATTGTTTTTATGATGTTCTTCCATACTTATAGAAATTCTACTTTGTTATATAATTCGATGTCTTTCATGTCCTTCCACATAGATGGCACTGAACGGACGGGCCGGACAAAGATTCTCACATGCCCCGCAGCCGATACAACGCTCCACATTGATTACCGGAATCTTTGGAGAATCCTTGTCTTCAGGTATACTCGGCACCATTTGTATGGCTCCCGTCGGACAATGGCGTGCACAGTTGCCACACTGCACACCATCCGTCAGTGGTATGCAATTTTTCTTTACCCACACGGCATGCCCTATCTGAACGGATGATTTATCAGCTTTGGTTATCGGACGGATAGCCCCTGCAGGACATACCTCCGAACATTTTGTACATTCCGGTCTACAATAGCCGCGTTCGTATGACATTTCCGGTTGCATCAATTTCCTTAAGTCTGCAGAAGGACGAAGAACCTGATTGGGACATGCCGACACACAGAGCTGGCAGGCCGTGCAGTGTTGCGCCATATTGCGGGCACTCAATGAGCCGGGAGGAGTGAGGGGAGTGCTTCGCTCAGGAATCTTCTTATCTTCAATGGCTGCCAGTCCTCCGTCTACTTTCTTTTCCTGCGCTTTTAAAACAGAAGTGGCTGCAACCAGAGCCGTTGCTGTGAAAAAACTGCGGCGGGTTTCGTTTATCTGTTCCGAATCTGCCTTGCCCGCAGCAGGTTTACCGAAAGGATGATACTTGTAGGAAATGGCTCCATGCTTGCACTTCTCAATGCAGTTCATGCAAACCACACACCGGCTTGCATCAATCTGATGCTCCTTAAAGTTGATGCAGGCTGCCTTGCAGTTGCGTGAACAAAGACTGCATTGGTTGCACTTTTCCGAATCTATTGTGATGCGGAAAAGCGAATAACGTGAAAGGAAGCCCAAGACCGTTCCTACCGGGCAAATCGTATTACAATAGGTTCGTCCGTTGCGTCCGGCCAGAACAACAAGCACAGCCAAAGTAGCGGCAGCAATAATAAAAGTCGGCAGGCTCTTCAACCATACATCCGTTTCATAAAAGGCATAACTGTCTGCCCGTTCAGCCAGATAAGCAAGCAGATTGTTGCCCCATTGCCATATAGGTTGAAAAAGATTATTGGCAATACGTCCGTATGCACTATAGGGTGCAAGTAGAGCAGCCAATGAACCAATTCCGGCAATCAAGGCAATGATAAACACACCCAATACGCCATAGCGCAGCCAAGATAAGGCCGGAGAATAAGAGTAAGGAAGCTTCCTGCGTTTTTTAGGTTGCCGGCCCAGCCATGCCAGTATATCCTGAAATACCCCTAAGGGGCAAATCACAGAACAATAGATACGCCCGCATACCAAAGTGAGAATTACAAGAAACAATATCACTCCCACATTCAGCGCCAATACAGCCGGCAAAAACTGGATTTTGGCTAACCAGCCGAACCACCCATGCAACGTTCCCGTAAAATCAAGGAACAGCAAGGTGATGAGTGCAAAACAAATCATTGCAAAAGTCAGTCTAATCTTCCGTAACATGATAATCCTTTATTTTGAGTTCCTAAACATTCTATATCAGCGATATGAGTACAAAACAACTGCCGAAATATAAGGGGGGTAAAACGAAATGCGATAAATAGAGTTGTGCGGAAGAATGATAATGATTTTGATAATTAGATAGTTACCTGTTGGTAGGGGAGAGGAAAAGCAAAAACGAAAAGTTTACTCTGCTTTACTTTGGCTTTACTTGGGACTTTACTTTGAACGGTTTGAACGCCCGTCAACTTTACATGGTAATGGAGATGTGATAAACGGAGTAGAGTAGGGTAGGAGAGATGCGGTACATGGGCTGCGAAATGCTTTATTTAGGCGTTTTGCAGCCCTTTTGTGCTTTATAGATAGGATTGGCTTCCCACTTTTGGATAGTTGAAATTTAGTGCTCAAAATAGCGAAAATAGGATGGGGAAGGAGAGTGGCGATTTTAGCGGGAGTATTTCGTTTTTGGGGATTGGATATGCAGTAGGATATGCGTTTGGGTATGCAGATTTGTCAAGAAAAAAACGAAATGTATTGATTGGGTATGCGTTTGGGTATGCAATTTAAGTAAAATTAAAATGGGTTGAATTATACAAGTTACCATTTTACTACCCGTTTTTGTGGCTTTATGTATTATTCAAGGGGGGAAAATACCATATAAAGAATAATGCAAATCAGCATATATGATAGAGTAATATGCTGATTTATAAAAAGGTATCTGGTAATTTCTGTTTTGTTTGTGTTGAAAACGTGCGTGTGTCCCTTTTATTTAGAACAATCTGTGCATACTTCCTAATACTGCATATACTTTCTGTATCATGGAAATAGGAATGTCTTGTGCGCTGTATTCCGGGCTTTTATTGGTGGGGATTAAGCGAATAAAATCTTTTTGGTCTGCTTTTCCTATTCGTTTAACAGTCCGATAGCTTTCTGTCACGATGGCATATATTTCTCCATAGGGGAGATATTGGACGGGATCGGTCATTTCTTTGAGGGCGATATAGTCTCCGTTGCTTAATTCGGGTTCCATAGAATGACCTGTAATATTACACCACACAACACCGGGTTTATTGTAAGGCTCAAAATTTATATAGTAATCCGGATTAATTGTTTGATCATTTAAAACGAGATCGAAACCGCCAATGAAATCTACATTATAATAAGGTGCTCCCTTATATTCATAATTGATGGTCGGGAGTGATAGTGGCTGTGAGGTTTCTTTTAGCATAGAGCCTCGCCCTGTTATTAGCCATTCTAAATTGAGGTGAGGATAATTATCCGCAATAACGGAAAGCCATTTGCTTTGAATATCTGTTTTATTATTTATGGCTCGCCTAATCATGCCATCGCTCGCAGATATTGACTGTTCAAAAGATCTAACACTAATCCCTTGATTTTGTATAAATTGGCTAATTCGTTCAATCATAATTTTATTTTTTCTGTGAAAATAATCACGATTTTGCTTTATATTGTGATAATTATCCTATATATTTGCATCACCGTACTAATATTACCGGTTGTAAAGGTAGTGAAAACGGCTGATATGACAATGAATAACTTTTAAAACAATGTGATATGAGAAAGCGAATAGTAGTAGATCGTGGTGAGATTAAGAAAATCTCAAAGGATTTTAAAGTCACGAGCAAAGCCGTTTGGGAGGCTTTGGTTTATCGCAGTAACAGCAGCAAGGCGAGGCTTATCCGTAAAGTAGCCCTTGAACGTGGAGGCGTTGAAATCGGTGATCAAAAGGAAACGGCATGAAAAAGAAGTTTTTACTCCTCTTTGGAGATGAATTCAAAGAGTATTTCTCTTTGACTGCGAGGCAAAAGGTTTACGTGTGGTATTTCTGCCTGAGCTTTTGTTTTTTATGTATAACTGATGACAGCCCGGTTTGGGCGATTGCCGTGGTGATCTTGAATTTTGCCAATGCCGCCCGCCTGATTAAAAAAGTACCATTAAATATAAAGGAGGATTAACCATGAAAAGAGTATTTCACGTTAAAGAAGATGACACTATCAGAAAATCGTTTGAGGATTTGCTTGATGCGGAAAGAACCTTGTACTCCGCAAGATGCCCCGAAATCGTCAACGAGATGGATGACACGCCCTCTCTATGGCTGTCTTTACAACCTCCTTATGCTCCCTCTCAATCTCGTTCACGGCGTTTTTTAGAACTTGATGAAGAGCCTTACTTCCGCTTGGCCGGCCTTTTGGAATTGACGTATAGAAACTCAACTCCACCGGAACTCCAAACGCAGGGGTTGACCATCCGGATTCGGGATAATAAGGCTTACTTCTGTATCTCAGGTTCAATTTCCTTAGATGATTTGCAAAGGCTTTGCGAACGCTGTCAGGCTGGGCAATCTCCTGATCAATGTAAAAAGTGATACAAAATGATGTTCCCATAATGCTAATGATTTGATTTCGCAAAGGTAAGAAAAATCCCGGACGGTCTTTTGAGGTGGTTCGATTCCGCCTCCGGGGACAAAGTTAAAAGGGTATGGAGTATTTTGGAAAAACAGTATGTGTAACTTACGATGAATTAACATCAGGAAATGATCCGGTAATAAAACCCGGAACATTGAAGTCCTTGCAATACAGGAAACGTGTTGATGTTATTTCTCGTGGAGGCGGTGAAGGAAACATTGCCTTATATGTCTATTCCTCCCTACCTGAACGTTACCGGATTCGCTTTGAGCAAAAGTATGGTGATCCGGTGGAGCTAATCAAGGAGAAGTGCATGAAAGACAGGCTTAAAATAGATGATGCCGCCCGAACATTCTTTGAGGATTATCGATATGAAAAGGCCGGCGAGATGGTGAGCCTTACCGAAAGGAAAAAAGAGGAATACACCATAAACGCCTCGGTACTGAACGAGTTGGTATCCATCCTGAATGACCGGGAGGGCTATCGCAAGGCTTTGGGTGGAAGTACAAAGAAAGTATGGGAAACGATTATCGGAACGGCAGACTGCCTCCGTGATTCTTATGGCCACACGCTGCCTGAAAACGCCGCCCGGCTGAAAGACAAGATAAACCAATACAAGAAAGAGGGGTATTCCTGCCTGATCAGCAAGAAAATGGGAAATGATAACACCCTGAAAATAACCGAGGAAGCCGGTAACATGATTATAGCGTTAAAGCGTAGCAGCGTTCCCGTTTATACAGATGCTCAAATATTCGTGGAATTCAACCGGATTGCAGGCGAGAAAGGCTGGAAACAGCTCCGGAGCATTCAGAGTCTCCGTGGGTTCCTGAATCGTCCTGACATCGAACCGTTGTGGTACGATGCTGTTCACGGGGAGCTGAAAGCCCACCAGCGTTACAGCCGCAAGAATAAGACCGAGCTTCCCTCGATGCGTGACTCCTTGTGGTATGGTGACGGTACGAAAATCAATTTGTATTACAAGGATTACGACAAAGACGGTAAGCTGGTGGTTCGTACCACTCAGGTTTACGAGGTCATCGATGCTTATTCGGAGGTATTTTTGGGATACCACATTTCAGACAGCGAGGACTACGAGGCGCAATATAACGCCTACCGCATGGCCATTCAGGTATCAGGTCATAAGCCTTACGAGCTGGTGCATGATAATCAGGGAGGCCACAAGAAACTGCAGAACAGCCATTTCTTTGATAAGATTGTCGGCCATGTTCATAGAACCACGGCTCCATACAGCGGGCAATCCAAAACGATAGAGAGCGTTTTCGGACGTTTTCAGGCCGAGGTTCTGCACAAGGATTGGAGGTTCACCGGTCAAAATATCACCACCAAAAAAGACACGAGCCGCCCGAATTTAGAGCGTATCGAGGCGAACAAGGATAAACTTTACACTTTGGCCGAACTGAAAGCAGCATACGCTGCCGCCCGGAAAGAATGGAACGAAAGCAGACATTTTGCTACCGGATCGAGCCGTATGGAAATGTACAAAAATAGCGTGAACCCTGATACCCCGGCGGTGGGTGTTCTCGACATGATCGAGATGTTTTGGGTGATGACGGACAAGCCGTCCACTTATACCGACAACGGCTTGAAAATAACCATCAAGAAACGTGAGTTCACATACGAGGTTTACGAGGCTCCGGGTGTTCCCGATCACGAATTCCTCAGAAGCAACAGGGGGCAAAAGTTCTACACCATGTATGATCCTTATGACCATACCTCTGTACGGCTCTACAAGAAAGATAAGGCCGGAGAGCTGAGATTCGTGCGGACGGCGGAGCCTTATATCGTTATCCACCGGAATATTCAGGAACAGACCGAGGGTGAAATGTCCTTTATCCGCCGGAATATCGAGGCGAACACGGAGGATCGCATCGAGCGTCAGGTGGGAGCCCGGATCATCGAGCAGGCGCACGGCGTGAGCATGGAACAACAGGGACTCAAACGTCCGAAACTGAAAGGTGTAAAGAAAGAAACGGAGCGTGAGATTGAACGCCGTGTCCGCCGGTACAGTCAGGATCCGGAGCAGCTCTCCGCCGGTAAGGTGACAAAACTGATAAGCAACATCACGTTTGACCAGCTGAATGGAGACATCCGCCTGAATGAAAAGAAAGTAGCAGGAAAATTATAATTCAAAATAAAATGAACAGTACAATGACACAGCAAGAGAAAGACACTATCCGTGAGGCTCTCCGGGTATATGCAGCGAAGTATTCCAGCCAAAAAAAGGCTGCGGCGAGTTTGAACGGCGTGTCTGCCGGTACACTGAGTGCCGTGATTAACGGCAAGTACGAGAATATCAGCGATGATATGTTCCGTAATATCATCGCTCAGATTACTCCGGCAGCCGCAGCTACCGGTTGGCAGCTCGTGGAAACGAACTCCTTTCAGGAAATATGGTATGCCCTGAGCGATGCGCAGGAGTTTAAAAAAGTCCGCTGGATCGTGGGCGGTGCGGGATGCGGCAAAACAACGACAGCCACCATGTACGCCCAAAAGAATCATGAGGTGTTCGTCATCCTTTGTGACGAGGATATGCGGAAAGGTGATTTTGTTCGGGAGATCGCCCGTAAGCTCGGTTTTAAGACTTGCGGGATGCGTATCCGTGAAATATTGGACTTGGCCATCGAGAGCATCATACAGATGGAAAATCCGCTTTTGGTGTTCGATGAGGGTGACAAGTTGAACGATAACGTGTTCCACTACTTTATCAACCTGTATAACCGGCTGGAGGGCAAATGCGGGATTACTTTCTTATCCACTGATTACATCCAGCACCGTATCGATTGCGGTTTGAACCATAACCGGAAAGGGTATAACGAGATTTATTCCCGTATCGGGCGTAAGTTCTTTGAGCTGGAGCCAACCTCCTGCAATGATGTGTTTGCCATTTGTCAAGCTAACGGCCTGACGGACAAGAGACAGATCGCAAAGGTGATCGATGTGACGGAGAAATCGGAGTTTGATTTGCGATGCGTGAAAGATGCCATTCACCGGGAGAAAAAAGTGGCGGCAGCGAAATAGTATAGAACCCTGTTCAAATGCCGGTTGAACGGCGTTTGAACGTAATTCAAAAAGTATATGAAACAAATTGTTTTACCACTCGCAAGCCGGTTCCCGGCAGGCCATCTTAAAGGAGGCCAGCTCACCGGCTTTCCTGAGAAAGTGATTAAAGGAACCAAGATCCACACGTTTCGTGAGGATCCGGGCAAATGGGCGTACAACGTGGAGCTTATCAACTCCCATAATGCGGAGCTATCTATCCGCCGGTGGATTGGCCGTCCTTATCACACTCCGCAGCTGGAGGTGAAAAGATTGAAGAAAATCGGTATCCAGCAGGTGCAAATGACATGGGACTCCGATATCGAGCAGCCGACCGTTTTCATAGACGGAAAACGTATCCTAAACGTGGAGCAGCTGGCTGCTAATGACGGGATGACTCTCGATGATTTCGTGAGCTGGTTTTTTAAGACCTCCAACACATTCGAGGGAGTGATTATTCATTTTACAGATTTCAGGTATTGATTTATGGCACGGGCATTATCGGTAACAGAAGCAGTAAGCATGAAGAAAGAAACGCTCAAGCTGACAGGCGCATGGGCGGACGCTTTCGGAGAGCCTGAACGGATTGGCGTTTGGTTTATTTGGGGCAATAGTGGTAACGGGAAAAGCAGCTTTGTCATGCAGCTTTGTAAAGAGCTGGCAAAGTTTGGGCGGGTGGCTTATGACAGCCTCGAAGAGGGTGCGAGCCTCACCATGCAGAACACGCTCCGCCGTTTCAACATGGCCGAGGTAAACCGCCGTTTCCAGCTGCTTGACTGTGAGCCGATGTCCGAGCTTGGTGAAAGAATGGATAAGCATAAAAGCCCCGATTTTTACGTCATTGACAGTTTCCAATACACCCAAATGAGCTATAAAGAATACATCAAATTTAAGGAGGCGCACCGGAACAAGCTGCTGATTTTTATCAGCCATGCAGATGGCCGGAACCCTGATGGTCGGAGCGCAAAGAAAGTGATGTATGATGCCGCCCTGAAAATTTACGTGGAGGGGTTTCGGGCTTTCTCGAAAGGCCGCTTTTTCGGCTCCGTGGGGCATTTTACAATTTGGGATGAGGGTGCGGTAAGATATTGGGGAGATAATGCTTAAAACGAACGGAAATGAGTAAAAATAATCAAGTTATAACGATTTCGCCTCCCATGTTTATCGGGGAGGGAAATCAGAAAGAAAGTATCTCCAGCAAAGGCCACCGGTGTAGCTATTGCCACGGTAACGGTTTCTTTTGGGGAGAGGAACAACGGGAACGGGTGAAAGTTGATTGCCCGGTCTGCAAAGGTAGCGGTAAACTCGATGCCGTGATAACTATCGAGTGGAAACCTGCAAAATAGAATGAACGATGGAAAAAGAAGTACCTGAAAATATATTGGCGAAAATTAGAAAGCTGCTCCGGTTAAAAGAATCCGCCATAAAAATCGGATCCGAGGGAGAAGCCCATGCAGCTGCGGAGGCTGTAAACCGGCTGCTGACATCCTATAACTTGTCATTGATGGATGTTACCCCGGAAGAACAAAAGAATATGATATCCGTGAGTGAATCGGAGAAAATAACCTATCAGGACACGTATGGGAATATTTGGAAAAGGGATTTGTTGCGGATTATATGCGAGTATAATTTTTGCCGGATTTTGTTGCATGGAGGTACGACTTACATGGTGGTAGTCGGTACACGGGAAAATGCGGAAGTTGTGCTCTCGCTTTATAATTACTTGAGGTCTGTATTCCGCCGGTTGTCGGTAGAACGTTGCACCGAGTATGTGGCTACTCGCAGAGGGTATTACCGGACAAAGAAGTTTAAACGGAATTATATAAAATCTTATTTGTTGGGATGTTGCACCGGTTTGCGGAAACAATTTGAGAGCATTCGGAAAACAGCGGAGGAAACCGGACTGATGCTGTGTCACAACCATTTGATTGATGATTATTTTCAATCGATAGGCACAACCACCCATAAATCCAAGAACCGGAATAAAGTGAACACTTCCGCCTATTGTTCCGGGTACGATGACGGTTCAAAAATTAATTTAAACAAGCAAATCAATGGGAAATGATCTTTATCAAATAGGCTTACCGGTGGCCTCTTTAAGTACAGTCCTTATGAATTGGACTTGCTTTAACCGACCGGAGAAATTGCTGATCAGCCCGGCCAAGAAAGATGATTGGGCGGTGGTTGAACTCCGGAACCCGGAGCTGGCCGCAGCTATCATCAAGGATGTGCCGGAGGCAATGGTAAAAGTAGTACAACAACCTGTAAAAGTCGTGCAAATATGAAAGCGTTATCAGCATTAAGACAGGTATTCAGCCTGAAAAAGAACGAGGAACTCGGCAGAAAGTTCTCTCCCGAAGAATTGAAACGTATTGTCGATGCCATGAAAGAGTATGCGGCATCCAAGCTGCAGGAGCAGCGAGCCATTTGTCAGCGTGAATTTGAGTTGGCCTATGACTCCGGCGAAAGTAATTTGGGGACGAACCCGGCCATTACCGAATTGTACGTCCTGCAATCCCTAAAAGAGAGTGAAACCCCTGAACTTGATTGATTATGGCAAAGACAAACAGTTATTCACGTTTTTGGACGCTGCTGGCGAAAATGCCCTGTTCTGACAGGGACGGTTTAAAGCTGCAGCTTGTATCCAGCTTTACGAATGGGCGGACGGACTCACTGAGAGAAATGACTTTGAGTGAATATAACTCGATGATACGGGAGATGGAGAAGCAGACCGGATCCAGCCGTCCGGTCAGTTACGAGGTTCTGAAAAAGAAACGCTCTGCCGTTCTCCACCAAATGCAGTTGATGGGTATTGATACGGCAAATTGGGCGGCGGTGGATAACTTTTGTTTGGGCGTTCGTATCGCAGGAAAGAAATTCAGGGAGTTGTCCGCTGATGATTTGGATGCGGTATTGCTCCGGATCCGCTCCATCCGGCAAAAGGATATGCAGAAAGCAAAGAAAGAACTCAATTAACTTATTTATAAACCATTTAAAATGTGATATTATGGCACAGATTGAAGAAAAGCAGACCGTTGAAATGACGGCGGAGGAAAAGGCTCAATTCGAGGCTTTCCGTAAAGAAAAGGCCAAAAAAGAGGCTCAGGAAAAGGCGAAAGCCGAACGTGAAACGTACCGCCAAATGGTGGATGATGAAGTGAACAGCGCAATCCCGGTACTCCTCTCCTTGAGTGAGGATATCAAGGAAACCAAAAAGACGGTGCTGGAGAACTTTAAAAGTATTCTTGACATGAAATGCGAGGTTCTGAAAGTCGTAAAGGATGATCAGCGCAGCCATACCTTTACCAATTCGGAGGGAACCAAGCGCATCACTCTCGGAGTGTACGTGACGGACGGCTACCGTGACACGGTGGAGGACGGTATCGTGATCGTGAAAGAATACATCGAGAGTCTCGCCGACAATGCTAAAACGAAATCACTCGTGAGCATGGTTTTGAAGCTGCTGGCACGTGATGCCAAAGGCACGTTAAAAGCCAGCCGTATTGTCCAGCTTCGCAAAATTGCAGAGGAAAGCAACAATGACCGTTTCATGGAGGGTGTCCGCATCATTGAGGAGGCATACCAGCCAGCGATCAGCAAACAGTTTGTGAGAGCGGAAATGAAGAACGGGGACGGTATGTGGGTGACCATTCCTCTGGGTATGACAGAAGCATAAGGAGGGACGGTCATGATATACAAAGTTCAATTCCAAATCCACCGCAGAGGTTACCGCAAGCTCCGGCTTGAGGGCTTATACGTGCCGGAAACCGGTGTCGAGATGTCGGTTCCTGAAATGAAACGTGACGTTACCGAGTTCATCAAACGCCAGCTTTCCAGCCGGAACAAGGAATTTGAGAATTTTCAGGTGGAACTTACGGTTTTCAAAAAGCTCAAAACCGATTTCATGTATCACCCGAAATCAAGTGAAGAATTAACCATAATAAAGGAGGAATCAGATGGAACAGACGAATAATGCGAAAGCCCGGTATATTCCCACCCGTGTGGCTGTATGCAAGCGTTGCGAGGGAAAAGGCGTTGTATTCGAGTACAGCGATGAGAACAGGACAAAGGTATCCGGATCCTGCCAATGTCCGACCTGCCTCGGATCCGGCAGAGTGAAAGTGACCAGCTCGGTGATAACCACTATAAAGCCGTTCGTTCCGGGTAAGGATGACAAAGAGGGTATGCTTGCAATGTAAAAGCCCTTTAATCAATAATAAAAGTCCGCTGAAATCCTAATTTTCAGCGGACTTTTTTCGTACTATGGTGCAAATAATGTACCTTTGTATTAAGTAATCAAATCAATATGCAGGAGCAGCTCGTAATACCGTTTTTTTGCCCGGAAATAGAGAAAGCCGGTAACCGCCGCAGAACACGCACGGTTGCCTCCTCCGATGCTGCCATCACCTCCCGCCGTGACCGCCTCGAAAAGCGGAACCGCATCATGACCGCCCGTTATTACTATTGGACTGAGATCAAACGCCGCCGCTTCGATGACGTGCTGAGAATCCTTTCCGATAACGAGTTCTTTGTCGAAGAGCGAACCATCAGCAACACGCTGGTGGAACAGGATGATTTTTACAATGAACTCCTGCGTTCCAAAGCATCCACCCGCAAGCTCAAAGCGATGTTTCCCGGCTTTGATTGGAACTAATCCATAAACTCGGTTTCATAGATCACGTTATACACTTTCAGACCGTCCGCTCTTTTTTCCGGCGCACCCCGGAGGCGGCGCATCGGGTTGAAAAGGTTCCCGCCGTTCCACCATTGCAAAGCCTCGTGTATCTTATCCAACGTGTCCATGCAGGAGAGAGCGTGTTCCCTGACAAGTTTAGGGGCTGCCGCATTTGTACTCCCTCCGGCTTGAAAGGCCACCCTGAGTTGTATTTGCGCATTTATCTTTTGCCGTCCACCCATGTGGGTTTCGCAGGACGGGTAAGATATATCTATCAGGCAGCACGGGAAAGCCACAGCAGGCCGCTCTCCCGTGTTAAGTTGTCCCTCCTCGGCATCTATCCACCGGAGCCCGGGTACTTCTGTTTTCAGCCGGTCACAAACGGCAATAAAAATTTCTTTGTTCATAGCTATTCATTGTTAAGTGAGTCAATATATCCCTCTATCCGTGCGTGTATCTGCTCGTTCAATTCTTCGGAATCTCCCATGAATTCACGTTTCGGGATGTTAGTTTTCCGGGTGTGCGCCTTGACCGGTACATCTTTCCGTTTTGTTTTCCGGGTGTGTGCCGGTACGGGTACTATACCTTTGAATCCCTCGTTGTGTACCTGAGCGTAATCTACCTTTTCATTCCCTGCAGAGATAACCACCCGCTGGGGAGTTATCACCGCCGGTCTGATACTGTTCACCAGCGCACCGGAGTCGATCAGCAGGGAACCGGTTGTTTTCGGTGCTTTTGCCGGAGTCCACGGGTTCCCGTCAAATGCTTTCTTCTTGAAAGCTGATTTATAGTATTCCGTGGCCGTTTCCACCACGATTTCTGCCGCATCGGAGATTATCTCCTCCGGGAGCGATTGCAGATAATTATTTAATTCTTTGATATTCATATTGAAATAATTTTGTATATTTGCTTCCGTAAGCATATCGCTTCGGGGATGAATCGAATATGCCAACACCTGACGGATGACGGGGGCATCAAAAAGTCCGGGCTTTATACGGCGGAGCGGGATGTTAATCCGTATATAAAAGGAGGTTCTCAGAGCCTCCTTTTACTTTTTGATAAGCAGACCACGGCGATATCTCCATCGTGGATCTATCTTTCTGCTCCTGCGGCCTTTCACCTTGATGTTGGCGTTTTGTTCTATCTCGAACCATGTCGTGACCTGATAGAGCGTTCCGTTCTTAACCTCGCAAACCACGTTAATCACCTTATCCTCGTAAAACTTGATAAAGTTCAGGTTGTCGAACTTCTTTTGATAGTCGTTTATCCATACCTCGTCAGGGTTTTTAAGCACGTCCGGGATGCACTCCACGAGAGGAACACGAGCCTCCTCGTATTTCTTTGTGGTGTGGCGTTTGAACACCTCCTCCGTAAGTTGCACCTTTCGGCCTTTGTAGTCATCCATCACCTGATGCGAATCCCTCCACTGGTTCGGATCCCCGGCAAACACCGGTGCTTTTTCGGTCGCTGCCGCCGCTTTCTTTCCAAAGGACTCCAGCCCGTAATCATTATAATGCAGGTCACCCAGCAAGGAGGCGGCTTTATCGGGAAACTTGCGGATATAATGCTGGTTCTTGGAAAACACCTCAGCCGTTTCTCCCCGGTTTGAATCCCAGCCCTGAGCCTCGTTCATTTTCCATTCACTCGTACCGAGGTATTCATCGACAATGGCACGCATGGCGTTGATGTCTATACCCTCTACCTCGTGTTTCATGAGCGGAACCACCCGGCAACGGCATTTCCAGCCATTGGGCGGGAATATCTTTTTCCACCGTGGATCATTGGCCGGTAATATCACCCCGTCCAGCTTCCGGTGTTCCTCCCTTACCTTTTCATCCCCGGCAGTGACATATTTCCAATAAGGGAACATTTTCGTTTTTCCCATGAGCCGGTGGTAATTGCTGGCGGACTCCGCCGTTAGTACCGCCGTTTCGTATTCCGTCTTTTGCCACGTTTTATTGAACGTGCCACATATCTGCTCCGCTTTTTTGGAGAACTCCTGAAAATTACCGCTCTCCCTGAACGCCTTGTTCAGCTCCTGAATTTCCGCCAGCGTCTTACCGGCGGAGAAATGAAACAGGTTCATCTCCAAGGCGGTGATGAAAGCGTCATCCTGCAGGCCGTATGCGAATCTTACATCCGCATGGTTCATTGAACGTTTGAACGCACTTTGAACACCGTTCAAAAAGTCGGTAGCAATAAAGGAGAACAACTCCGCATCGAACTTCCCGGTTTCGCCGTTTGCAATCCTTGCGGCCAGCTTTTCCGACATCGGAGCGTTATCATTCAGCCTGATGGGGGCTTTTCCAATGGATGCCCCGACCTGCGGGGCTTGCACGAAAAAATCCCATAAGCGCATAAAGAAATTACGGTCTGCATTACTGATTGTGTCCTCCTCCGAATCCTCTCCTATATCGAACTGAGCGGCCTGAGAGGAGGCACGTTTTGCGACCGGCTCCCCGTCTTTAGGCACGGGAATCGAATATTTTTCATGCAGGTAGCTCTGCGGGATATCCATGATGTCGGAGAGCTGCACCACCTCGGCAACGGAGAGCTGCTCCGCCGCTTTGGGGAAAATGAACTTTCCGCCAGCAACGGGATACCCTCTCGCCTCCAGCATGGGGAGTACCTTTTGGTTGAGGACACGCTGCACGTACCGGAGGTCAGATTTATTCTTTCCCTCCTCTACCTCCTTGTGAACCTCACCCAATGAACGTGCGCCTTTCTCTCCCTGTACGGTGGTCATGGTTTGTCCGAGGATAGTGATCAGCATCTCCTCGTTGTTGGCCTGCCGGAATTCGTTGTACGAGGATCCTGAACCCGTTCCGCCCTCTTTGGTTTCCACATCCGCCTCTTTTGGGATGACCACATACGGTGCGGATCCGGCTTTATCGAAAGCCTCCTCCAGCAGCTTGCGGCTCTCCGGATCATACGTGTTGTATTTACCGATGCGCTGGGGCATCCCGAAAAGCTCGATCCATTGTGACCAATCCCCAAAGCCTCCACGTTTGTAGATGGCATAGGGAGCCGCCTTGAGTAACAAACCGAAATCCCGGTCTTTGCCGAGAATGAGCAGCTGTGAATCTCCCTCGTATGGTATGCCTATTTCGTCCGTGTCCTGCCGGAGGATTGTGCGGTTTTTCAGGTTGATATGCTTTGCCGGAATCGGTTCCACGTTGAAACCGTCATTAAAGGTCATTTCAATGCCTGAACGCCCGTATATTTTCTTTTTCAGGATTTCAGTCAGCAGATCCTCCCATGCGGTGGTGTCCATCAGGTCTGCGATCTCCTCCACTTCCTCCCCAGCCGCATTTTGGAAAGTAAGCTCCGAGTTCGTGACCGCATCGATGCGCTTTTGAACGGCATCGCTCAAAACGCCGTCAATCATGATATCATCGAGCAGGTCATACAGCTGCTTTGTTCGTCCATTGTCTGCAGAGGAGAGAGCCGTCCGCCAATTCCCCACGTCATACACTTTCCGCTGGGGAGCCTTGACTACGATCTGATGGATGACCAGCTGCTCCTTTGATTTTGCCCCGGCATTTGTCGTGGCCGTCTTTTTTTTCTTGTTCGCCATAGTCATATATTAAAAATGTTGATTACGCTTGGGATTGCTCCCGTAGATATATTCACCTGCAGTATCCGGTTTCCCGTCACCGTCCTCGTCTATAATGGGGAGGTTAGGCTTAATGTCTGATTTCTGCACTTGCCGGAGCCATGCCACGGCACGCTCGTACCTATCCTGCCGGAGCTGCAGGTCAGTACCGGCATTGCATAGGTTCACGAAATGCCACACGGCTATGTCCTTTACAAAAATGAGTAGGAGGGCGTTTCTTTGGCTCCCTGTGGCCTCGAAAATCTTTTTGCGGTCATACGCACCAAGATATCCGTATGCTTCCTGCAGGGCAGCGTCTATGGCTGCCGTGAGGATTGTTTCATCCTCCCTGCTGATAGCCTCTATATTCTCTTTATAGAGGTGCGTTTCCAATTCTTTGGGTGTGATAAATGCCATGATTAAAATCTCTTTTTATTGGTTACACGTGCGCCCACGGTGTAGGATCCAGCCGAGAGCGTGCTTATCTTTTGGTTGATGATCCACACGCCACCCTCGATGCAGTCCACGCCGTCAGCGGGTGATTTCATAGCTCGGTTGATGAGCAGGAACTGCTCCTCCAGCCTTTTCATGTGCGGATTATCCTTTTCGTCAATGTTGAGGATGAGTTGTCCTCGCCGGTTGATCGGCTCAAGGTTTCCCTCGATACGGTCAAACTTTTCCGGTTTCTTCCGGGTATCCGGTATGATCCCGATAAATCCGAGTTGTTTTCCTTTCTCGCTAAATAGCGGAACGAACACCTGTTCATAGAAAGGATCCTGCAGCTTGTTATTTTCGATGTAATTATATACCTGCGTTTTTTGCCCCACGTAATCCCGAAGATAATAATACCAGTTCACGTACTCCTCGTTTACCACATGGTCAAGATAACCGGTGTAAACGTAGAATTTACCGTCATAATACCCGATAAGGAAACAGGCTTTGAAAGAGGTGGCCTTGTTCTTTGAGTTGGACGGAGCCGGATCCCCGTAAACAACGGCAAACTGCAGCTTTGAGAGTGGCGGGCATTTGCCCCATACCATTTCTTTGAACGTGTCACCCTCGGAGAGCGGGTTGTTCATGTATTCTTGCTGGAACGCCTTTGTGCTGATTTTGGACTGAATGCGGTTAATGCGTTCCTCCGTGTTCTTTTCCGGCCAGCTGGATTTGCCATCCTTGTCCCGGATGTTCACGATATCCCAATGGTCAGCTTTATCACCGGCACGTTTCACGCAGCAGTCAAGAGCGATCAGGTTTCCGCAGAATATCACCAGCAAATCCTCGCTGATGGATCGGGTTGGAAACAGAGCCTCCTCGAACCATTCCCATTTCTTTTTCAGGATGTCCGGGTTCCTGCAGTCTGCATCCGTATCGAAGTCATCCACGAGAGCCGTGTCCGGACGTACAGCGTCCTTTCTCGTACCACGGGGTGACTCCAGCGCACCGATAGCCCGGAACGTTGCCCCGGTAGTGAGCGTGAATTCGTCCGCCGTCCAGCTCCCGAACTCCCTCAAATCACCATAATATGCCTTTAGCATGGAATTGCTCTCAAAGGCTTTTTTATAAGGTTCCAAAAGCCGGACGGCGTTCTCGTGACTGTTTGAGATGAGTAGCACGTTCTTTTTCTTTCCGGTCAGCACGAGGTACATCATGCACATGAACACGATGGTGGATTTTGCCAGCTCACGTGACCACGATAGAACCTCGTACCATTCCATATTCGTGGTGATGCGTTTGATGGCCTTTTTATGGAATTTGGTAAAGGGGTACTTTGCGAATTCCGAGAAAAAGAACAGGATCCACTCGATGACGTTCGCCTCCAGCTTTTCCAGCTTCTTTTTTCGTTCCACCGGCGAGAGGTTGTCGGCGGCTTTGTCCCTTTTGAGTGAACGGTGGTATTCAGTCCACTCCTTGTATGCTTGAATATCATCTATTTTACCCATTTCATTTTCTCCTTTATATACGCATCGAAATAATCACTCAGCTCCTTTGCCCTTTCGAGATCCTGCTGTCGGAGCCAATCGAGCAGCCCACGGGAAACATTGTATATGTCCCTGATGGAGGCATCCTGTTCCAACGCCTCAAGGTCAGCCGTCAGTTTGCGCCGTATATCGGCCTCCGCCGCTGAGGGATACCGTTTTCCCTCCTCTTTGCCTGCGATGGAGCGGTCGAGTTCGTCCAGCTGCGTGAGCGTGGAGCTGATCCGTTCCTCCCGTGTCTGCAGGAGGTTGAGCTTTAAGCCCTCCCATTCCTTAACCCATTTGTTCACCGTGACACGGGAAACACCCACCCGGTCGGCAATTTCCTGCTGGGTGATGTTCTCTTTTAGATACATCAATTTCGCCCATTCTTTCCGTTGATTTGCTTTCAATTCTTCCGCCATAGCTATATCATTTTATAGCCCAAAGGTAAAGCCTTGCGGTGAGTGAAAATAATTGGTTTGTAATGGTTTACGTTTAAACTGAAATGGCTGCAGTTTAAGTTGAAACGGTTACAGGCCGATTTGTACAGCCCGTTTTTTACCCTGAATTTTGTCACAAAATCAAACGAGCGAAATGGGCAAATTAACCTTTGTATTACATGATGAGTCGGTGAACACCTACGGGTTTAGGATGCTCACCAGCGGAGCCAATTTGGAGGAGTTTAAAAAGAATCCCGTGATGCTTCTGAATCACGATGATTACTCCCTGCCGATTGGCCGGTGGGAAAATATACGTGTTGAGGGAGGTAAGATTTTAGCCGATGCCGTGTTCGATGAGGGAGATGCCCGTGCCGCAGAGGTAAAGCGTAAAGTTGAGAATGACTTTATCCGTATGGCCTCTATCGGTGCGTGGCCTCCGGAGGAGAAAAGCGATGCCTATGACCTGATGCTCCCCGGACAAATGCTCCCTACCGTTACGAGATGGACGGTTCGTGAGGGCAGTGTCGTTACAATCGGAGCCAATCACAATGCGCTGGTATTCTATGACAGAGAGAGCAAACAGATTATCGACCTGAATGATAAGGGTAATCTTATCCGGTTGATAGATCACAGTAATAACACCAAAAAACAATTAAAAATGAGCGTACTTACAGGAGTATTGAAGCTGCAGGACTCTGCAAGCGAGGCGGAAATCGTAACCGCCATTCAGGGAATCATTGCCAATGCCGACCGCTTGGAAAAAGAAAACAAGACGCTGGCCGCCGCAGTGGATAAAATGAACGAGGCCAAAAAGGAATCCCAAAAGCGGGAGGCGATTTCCCTGACCGATGCGGCCATTAAAGACGGACGCTATGATGCGAAAGGCCGTGAGAACCTGCTGAACCTTTTCGATAAGGATTTCGAGGGAACAAAGGCTATGCTGGCAGCTATCCCGTGTCGTGCAAACGTGGCCGGTCAAATCAACACGGATAAAGGATCCGGTGTAACACTCGGTGATTGGAAAGACAAATCATGGAACGAGCTGGATAAAGCCGGTAAGCTCGTTGAGCTGAAAGATGCCGCTCCGGACTTGTATAAGTCCAAGTTTAAGGAACGTTTCGGTATCGAACCGAATCTGTAATTATTAACCAGTAAAACAAGAATAGAAATGGCAATTCAGAAAGAAATTTGGATGGCGGCTATCGTGGAGGGCTTGTTTGCCTCCAATAGCTTCCTGAGCAAGGCGTTCAACGCCGATGAGTACGTGAACAACGGAAAAATTGTTCACATTCCGAATGCCGGTGCAGCATCCGGAACCAAGAAAAACCGAACCGAACTTCCCGCTAAGGTAACCAAAAGAACGGATATCGATGTGACGTTCCCGCTGGATGAATACACCACTGATCCGGTACTTATCCCTAACGCCGACACGGTGGAACTCAGCTATGACAAACGGGAGTCCGTCCTGCGTCAGGATAAACTCAAACTGCAGGATGATGTGGCACTCGATTTCATTTTCAACTGGAGTCCCGCCGCCGCACAGTGCATTGAAACCACCGGTGCGGAGATTGATGCTTACACAGATAAGGCCACCGGTAAGCGCAAAGGTATCTGCAAGGCAGACGTGTTGGGCTTGATGACCAAGTTCAATAATGATGATATTCCGCAGGAGGGGCGTTATTTGCTGCTGGATGCGCAGATGTACTCCCAGCTGTTGAATAGCCTGACGGAGAACGAGAACACGGCGTTCCTCGCTTCCGCCGATGCGCAGAACGGTATCCTCGGTAAGCTGTTCAGCTTTAATATCATGATGCGTAGCAGGGCAGCCCTTTACACTGCGGCCAAAGCTCCCAAAGCATGGAGTACCGCCGGTGCAGCCACCGACCTCGCCGCCGGTCTTGCATGGCACGAGCAAAGCGTCTGCCGTGCGCTGGGTGAGGTGAAAGCGTTCGAGAACGAGGGTGACGCAACCTATTACGGTGATATTTATTCATTCCTTGTACGTGCCGGTGGCCGTATCATGCGGGAAGATAAAAAGGGTGTAATCGCTTTAGTGCAGGGAACCCCTGCAGCGGGATAAGGTTATGGCAGAATTGAAATATTTGGTAATCCACTGTACCGCCACGCCTCAAGGCCGTAAGGTAACGGGTAACGATATCCGGGCATGGCACACGAACCCGATAAGCAAGGGTGGCCGTGGCTGGAAGCAGGTAGGATATACCGATATGTTTCACCTTGACGGAACGGTGGAGCGATTGGCCCGGAACAACGAGGACGCACGGGTGGATCCGTGGGAGATTACCAATGGAGCAAAAGGGTACAATTCCATTTCCCGGCACATTGTGTACGTTGGCGGTGTGGCCGCTGACGGCAAGACTCCCAAAGACACCCGTACTCCCGGCCAGCTGAAAGCGTTGGAGGATTACGTGAAAGACTTCCACCGCCGTTTCCCACGGGTGAGAATCATCGGTCATAACGAGATTGCGGCCAAGGCGTGCCCGTCATTTGACGTTCAGGCATGGCTCAGGAAAATAGGCATTAACCAATAACAAAGCAAAGAGATGGACGGTCTGATGGATTTTTTAATGTTCGCCCTGCCGGGTGGTTTTATCGGGAGCATCTTCACATGGTTTGTTGGCCGTAGAAAGCAGAACAATGATATGTTATCCCAGCTTCAGGCGTCCATCAATATGCTCAGTAGTGAGAACCGGAAGATATTGGATGAGAATATCCAACTCCGTAGAGAGAATGCCGACCTGAAAGCGAATCAGGAGGAGATGATCCAAAAGCTCTCCCGTCTTACCAAAGAGGTGGAGAGATTAAGAAAAGTAATCAATAAACAAACAGGAAATGATGAGAAATCCAATCCGAGGGGTAACCCTCGTGCTACTTATAGCCGTGTTCTGCCTGATGGGATGTGCCACGGCGAAATTAACCAAGAGCCAGCAGTCACACACGCTGACGGAACAGACGAAAAGCGGAACCACCACCGGAGTAACCGGAGAGCAGTCAGACGTGACGGCTCAGAGGACGGGGGAACTACTGCAGGGACAGACGATAACCGCCCTGACACGGGAGGGGATTCCGGAGTCGGAGGCGAAAGTGGATGTTCCGATACAGAACCTCCTTAACTTGCCGGATGGTGCTGGCTACACGACCAAAGACGGTCAGGCATCGGTAAGCGTGCAAAGGCATGGCGATAATATCACGGTTAAGGGTAAATGTGACTCTATCGCCCGGCAATGCCTTTTTTACGAGCGTGAGGTGTTCCGACAGCGCAACGAGGTGGATAGCTTAAAACGGGTTATTTCCCGGATGGAACAGACGAGCAGCCGGAGTGATGAAACCTACAAGGCGGAGAGCGATGCCGCTGAAAGTATCAAGGAAAAACCTCCCGCTACATGGTATAAATGGCTTTTAGCCGGATTCGTGGGTGGTTTGCTGCTTACCTCTCCACTAAAGAAACTAAAGAATAGAATATTAACCTTTTTAAAATAGAGAACGATGTCAAAAGTATATGTGAATGATGGATACATGATGCTCCTTGATGCCATTTATTTCAATGGTAAAAAGATCGGCAATGTTTCTGATGACGGTATCGATTGGGGCGGTGATGCCGCTGAATATATCAAGCTCTTTGCCGCACAGGTTCGTAATGCCCCGGTCAAGAAAATAAAGAAAAAGGATGCTACCAATCTGCTAAAGTTTACCCTGATTGAACTTGTTCCTCAGAACTGTAAGGACGTGATGGGCGGAACGGTGGACGGTACAAAATGGGAGGCTCCCTCGGAATCCGTTTCATTGGAGGGTACATTGAAAATCCTCTGCGGAACCGGTCAGACTATCGAGGTGAAACGCATGACGCTGGACGGTGTGGTACGTGGCAAGATTGGCGGTGATGATCCGCTGGGTATCGAATGTGAAATGGAAATGTTGAACCCGCTGGATGGAGGTTCTCCTTTCAGCTTTGATGACACGGTTCCATTTATTTCCATAACGCCCACCTCTTTGTCATTCGCCAAAGGTGGAGAAAGCAAGACGGTGGATATTGAAGCCTCCGGAGCGTTTTCCGTTGGAAAGGTTCCCGCCGGTTTCAGCCTTGAGATTGTAAACGGCAGGATTACCATCACGGCGGATGCCAATACCGGGGCTGCGAGAAACGGATCGGTAGAGTTTATCCTTGCGGCTGATAATACCAAAAAGGCCACCCTCACGTTGAGTCAGGCGGCTGGTAATGCGTAACCCATGAAAAAGAACGTGGAAATAGAGGCAGCGGAGGCTTTGCTTGATGTAGGGGTTTCCCTGCCTTTTTTGCAGTTTAAGATGCCATTCAGAAAGAAACCGGTATCGATCAGGGTAACCATGAAACGTCCCTGCTTGGGGAGTCAGATCCGGATCGCAAGGCTATACCTGCAGTTGGGTATCACATACGAGGAGATGGAGCAGTTCAACAAGCATGAGGAGATGGCGTTCCTTGCCATTCATGGCAAACGTGTTTCCAAGATGGTATCCCTGACCATCTGCCGTGGGGCGGTTTCCGGTCTATTGTTTTCCGGTATTGTCGCATGGCTCTTGAGATGGTTTGTTCCTGACAAGTACCTGCAGGGTGCTAACCAGCGTTTTGTCACTTTGCTTGGTACAAAGTCTTTTATGCGTATTATCGAATCGGTTCAGATATCCAATCCACTGAAACCGAGAGAGAGCCAAAAAAGAAAGGGGAGTTAAGAACGAAATATGTCGGATCCCATAGCCCCTTTGGTATAGTGTGGCAGATAGCTGCGGCCACCGGCTGGAGTGTAAAATACATTCTTTGGGGTGTCAATTACCAAACCCTCCGGATGATGCTTGCCGATGCGCCACATTACGAGAAAGAGAATGATAACAACCGAACCGGAAGCAAAGGCGGTAAAGGGAAACCTAAAAGCCTTTCCGGATTTTTCCAATCACGATTGAAAGAACAATGAAACCCGTTGAGATAGAATTCATAATGAGAGACAAGCTCTCTCCCGGCATTGACAAGGCGGGCAAGTCCGCCGAAACGCTGGGAGATAAGGCCGAGCAGGTGTCTAAAAGCATCACAGACCGTATTGCCGCCCAAAAAGAGCAGATCAAGTATGTTGAATCCTGTCTCAAGGATTTAAAGAAGCAATACGACAACCTTGCACCCGGAAAGGCGCAGCTGGAGATGCGTGCGGAGATAGATGCCTGTACCAAAGCCCTGCAGGAGGACAAGAACATTCTCTCCTCCCTTGAGGCGGAGCATGACAAGGCATCCGTTTCCACCAAACGGCTTTCCATGCAGCTCCGGGAGATGCAGGATGCGATGGCTCGCCTGCGTTTGGAGGGCAAACAGAACACCAAAGAGTATGCGGATATGGCCGATAAAGCCGCTGTATTAGCCGATACCATCGGTGATCTGCGTACCCAAACGAATATTCTCGCCAATGATGATGCTGCCTTGCAGGGAGTGATGAGCGGTGTGAACGGCTTGTCCGGTCTATTCACGACCGCCACCGGTGTCATGGGGATTTTCGCCTCGGAAAACGAGGATCTGATAAAGATACAAACCCGTGTGCAGAGCGTTATGGCCGTCACTATGGGGCTGCAGCAAGTCATGAATACCCTGAACAAGGATTCCGCTTTTCGGCTGGTTACCGTTGTCAAGATGAAAAAGCTGCTGACGGCGGCCAATACAAAGCTGGCCGTTTCGTTGGGTATCTCCAATGCGGCTGCCACCGCTTTGATGGCCACCCTTACGCTGGGGCTTTCCGCCGTTATAACGGGGCTTATCGTGCTTTGGGATAAATACAGCGATGCTCAGGAGGCAGCGGCGGAAAAGGCCAAAGAACGGGTTAAAATAGAAAGTGACGGGCGTTCCCAAATGATCAAAACCCGCTTTGAGATAGAGAATACCACGAAAAGCCTGAAAGACTTTACCGGTAGCAAGGAGCAGGAAAAGGCCAAAGTTGAGGAGTTGAACCGGAAATACGGCGAGAGCTTCGGATATTACAATACCGTTGCCGAGTGGTATGATGTGCTGATCCAAAAGAGTGATGACTATATCCAAATGCTTTTCCTGCAGGCGAAAGCCCAAAGTCTTGTTAACAAGGCCGTGGAAGCGGACGAAACGGTGAACGAGGTAAAAGCCACTCCTGAATCCGATGTCGAGGGTTCGATGGGCTGGTTCTCTAAAATGGGGCTTTATATGGCTCAAAGCGAGTCTTACGGTCAGATTGACGCTCAGGCGTTGATAGAGAAACATAATAAGGAGGCCAAGGATGCAGCCGTAAAAGCCGCCGAGGAGCAGCGGGACGCTTATTTGGAGGAAGCAAAGAAGCTGCAGGAGGAATATGCCGAGCTGGGAAAGAAATCCGGTATCGGCGGGTTCGTGGCTCCTGAGAACAACAAGGATAAAGCGAAACCGGCCAACAACCTTGCCGAGTTAGAACTGAAAGCCCGTCAAAAGATAGAGGATCAGCGTATCGCCATCTTGAAAGAGGGATATGACAAGGAGCGTGAGGAGGCATCGTTGAACTTTGAGCGGGAGAAAGAGCGTATCAACCGTGAGGAGCAACAGCGCATTGAACTTTATAACAAGCTGAAAGCCGCCGGGGAAAAAGTTACTCCTGAGCAGCTTGCCAATATCTCGGCACAGGCCGCAACCCAGCGTATACAGGCTGCACAGATATATGATGCCACCGTTGCAGAGATTGACGGTAAGGAGAAAAAGGATAACGAGGAGAAAAAGAAGAAACAGCAGGAAACCCTGCAGGAACTTCTGACTAAATATCGTGACTATGAGGCACAGCGTGCGGCTATAAAGAAACAAGGTGATGATGATATCGCTAAATTGGAGGCGGAGCGGACTGAGGCAAACTCGGCGGAGATTGACCGGGCGATAGCCGTCGCAAGAGAAAAGGTAAAACAAGGCATCCAATCAGTGAATGATGCGGAGGCCGACAGTATCTCAAAGGACAATGATTTCTTTAAAAAGCTCTTTGGGGATTATTCTTCCATGTCTTTCGACTCACTGCAGAAACTTATCTCACAGGCGAAGCAGTTGCGTGCATATTTATCCGGCAAGGGAGATGCGAAAGGTATCACGTTCATCTCTCCGGATCAACTGAAAAACATAGAGAAAAGTCCGGCAGAACTTGAAAAGCTGAAAAAAGCCCTTGATAAACTGCTCGATACCGGCAAGGGAGGCAATAATAAGTGGGAGAACATCTTCAAGACATTTGAGAAAGGCTTTGCCGAACTCAAAGGTGCGAAAGGAGCCAAAGAGGTGTCCGGCGCAATCGGTACGATCAGCGGGGCTGCGTCCGAGGCGGCTGGTGAACTTGCCAATATGTTTGACCAGATGGGTAACACCGAGGTTGCCGATGCCCTGAACGGTATGCAGCAGGTGATGGGGGCGGTTTCCAATATCGGACAAGGTTTCGCCAAGGGTGGCTTGATCGGTGGCATCGGTGCGGCTATCGGTGAGGCCGCAAATTTCCTGACCTCGGCCTTTGCTGCGGAAGCCCGCCACAAGGAGGCTCTAAAAGAGATTGAAAAGGCAAAGCTCGATTTCCAGCGGCAATACAACCTCTTACTGCTGGAGCAGAACCTTTTGCTCGAAAAGGCGGAGAATATATTCGGGGAGCGTCAGGTAGCAAAGGCCGCCAATGCGATAGAGGTCTATCGTGATGCCCTCTCGCAATTCAAGGAAGAACTGGCCGGTGACGCTCCCACCATGAACTGGATAGAGCGCATGACGGGTGATTTTGCCGGAACCTACCGCAAACGGCTGGAGAACTATCAGAAAGGTTTTGGCGGGTTGAACGATGCGCAGATCGTTACGGGACATAAAAAAACGGGATTGTTCGGCTGGGGAAAAGGAAAGGATGTTTATAGCGGGATCCTTGATGTTTACCCTGAACTGATAAAGGCCAACGGCGAGCTGGATACGGAGATGCTCCAAGTCATTCTCGATACCCGTAAGATGAGCGATGAAACCCGGAACTATCTTGAGAACCTGATCGACCTGAAAGATGCGATGGACGAGGCGGAACAGGCTTTGGAGGATTATCTGCAGGAAACGTTCGGGAGCCTCGGTCAGGGAATGCTCGACTCTATCACTTCCGCCATCAAGGGAAGCGGCACGGCATTGGAAAATTTTGCGGATCAGGCCGCTTCCGTGCTGGAGAACCTCGGAGAGCAGATCGCATATTCCCTGTTCTTTGCCGATAAGTTCGATGACCTGCAGAAAAAGTTAAAGGCGGTATATGGAAGCGGTAAAAGTGAGGAACAGATTGCGGGTGATGCCATGCACCTGATCGATAGCTTTTATGACAATATCGGGAATAACGTTGATGCGGCTCAATCGTGGATGGAAGCGTGGAAAGACAAGGCCGCCGCTATGGGGTATGATCTTTGGAAAAACGATGAGGAAAAGACTACCACCCAAAGCGGGCGTGCCGGTGCTTTCCAAACCCTCACACAGGATCAGGGTACAAAGCTGGAGGGATTGATGACCTCCCTGCAGATGCACGATGCCTCCATCGATGAGAACGTGGAGAATATATCAGAGGGCATAGGCGGAGCATTGGAAACGATCGATAAGATAAAGACGAACACCGATGCCTTGCCAAAGATATACGATGAGATAAGGGATATCAAACAAAACGGTTTAAAGATGAAATGACAATGGATATTTTAAAAGGCTTGTTACTGATAAACGGGGTTGATGTCTTTGTGGATTATGGGGCATTCCTCGCAGAGGAGAAAGCGGGTGATACCAAGAATTACTCCGCCCTGCTGAAACCGCCATCGGCAAAGCCGCACACGGCTGTGTCATTCCGGGAAAAAGACGGGGAGAAACTGCCTGATGCGCTTTTACCCGCATGGGAGGCTCGTGATGTCACCCTGCAATTTGCGATCATAGCGGCAGACCGGGCGCAATTCCTGTCCCGTTATTCGTCATTCCTGAAATTTCTCAAGGCCGGTAATAAGGGATGGTTGACCATCAACCCTCCGGAGCTTGGCAGGAGTTACCGGATGTATTACAAGGATTGCACGGATTACACCCAGCTGACCGATTTCGGGGGTGAGGTCATCGCAAAATTCAGCGTGAAATTTCGGGAACCGGTTCCCTCGTTATAGTATTCAAACATTATTCAAACAGCGTTCAAAATGGAGCTTAAAATATACAACCAGCAAGGGGTGTTCAAGACTGCGGTATCGCCGTCAGACTCCGACCGCCACGTAAAGGAAGTGATGAATGACAATATCCTGAATTTGTCGTTTACCCTTTACGAGTACGTGGAACTGGGCGTGAATGATTACGTGGATTTTGAGGGTGAACGCTTCACGCTGCTGGAGGATTACAAGCCGGAGCAGAAATCCACCGTTGAGTATGCCTACAGCTGCAAGTTCTACGGTATAGAGAGTGAGCTTAAAAAGGCCAAAGTCCTCAAGATGGTGGACGGTGACGATGAGCTTTCCTTTTCCTATGATGCCACGGCTGCCGAACACCTGCAGCTGATATGTGACAATATAAACCGTATCAAGGGGACGAAAAATTGGGTTATCGGCGAGGTGGTGTCCTCCGCTAATGTAAACATAGAGTATGATAAGATATTTTGTTTCGATGCCCTTTCGGAAATAGCCAAGCAATTCAATACCGAATGGTGGATCGAGGGAACCACTATCAATCTGAGCCGTTGTGAGCACGGCACTCCCGTATCTTTGGGGTATGGAAAGGGGTTGCTCAGGCTTTCCCGTGTGGAGAACGATACGGTTCCTTTCTTTACCCGGTTGTATCCTCTTGGCAGTACCCGTAATATCGTGGCCTCTGATTACGGTCACCGCCGCCTGCAGCTTCCGGGTGGTGTCCGTTACGTGGAAAGGAATATCCATCTCGGTATCGTGGAGCAGGCGGAGGAGGAGGCCTTTGCGCACATATTCCCGAAACGAGTCGGCACTGTTTCCACCGTCAGGACAGAGGAGGTCACGGGGGAGGACGGCAATGCGTTCACTATATATTATTTTACTGATGAGGGGTTGGATTTCGATCCGAACACCTACGAGATCGAGGGGCTTGTCAAACAGGTGTCGTTTCAAGGCGGGGAGTTGAACGGGCGTGATTTTGAGGTGAATTTCAACTCCGAGACAAAGGAGTTCGAGATTATCACGCAATTCCCGTATGAGAACCAGCAGCTACCGGGCGGCCTGCTGATCCCGAAACCGGGTGACGAGTATATCCTTTGGAACATACGGATGCCTAAAGAGTATTATCCGCTGGCGGAAAAAGAATTCGAGGAGGCCGTTCAGAAGCATATCGAGTCGATAAGCATTGATACGTCAGTCTATAAGGCTCCAACCGATTACATCTATTTTGACGAGAACCATATCGATTTGAAATTGGGGCGGCGTGTCCTTTTGGAGAATGAGATTTATTTCCCCACCGGCACTCACGAGAGCCGTGTGACCAAGATCTCCCGCCGGGTGAATAATACCACAGATATGGATATTGAATGCACGTATGCGGTTGATTACGGGCGTATCAATCAGATCGAGAGTAATATCGTGGATATTCAGGCAGCCTATAAGGAACAGCTGAATAAGGACGTGCTGACCGTATTGAAAAGCTGGGACAGTATTGATCCCACCGAGTATAACGTCCTTTCCGCCGTCCGGACAATACGCACGATCGCAAATTCCTTGAGCAAGCTGGAAAAAGAAACGGCAGACAAATACCTCAGAAAGGACATACCCGACACGGCGAAAGAGCTTGAAACCTTTTTGAAGGGGATAAAGGTTATCGGCGAGGCTCTTGTTGAAAGCCTTACGGTAGAGAAAGACTCCACTTTCAAAGGTCTGCTTTCCTCCGAGGTCTTTACTTCGGGTTTCCCCGGCGGAACCGGATGGGCATTGTTTTGGAAAGAGGTGCTTAATGCCGCAGGAGTAAAGGAAAAGAAAGCCGTCATGGAGCTGGACGAGATGACCGTCCGTGGGGTTATGCGAGTGTATGAATTTGTCATCTCACAACTGATGGGTGAGAACGGAACCCGTCTGACAACTGACATGATGCGTGTCGATCACATCGATGCGGGCACAAAGACAATCTATCTCGATACGGAGAAAGGAGTCCTTTACAACCCTTTCCGTCCGGGTGATATCCTGATGGTTCAGCGTTTTTCCGTGGATGGTATCATCAAGCAGTACGAACTGCAGGTGGTCACTGCCAAAGTCGGTGATACCTCCAAAGGAGAGGAACGGCTCGATAGCATCACCTATAAGAATTTTGTAGGCGATGAGGGTAGTGTTGTTTTTCGTGACGTGCTTACCCGTGTGGACTCCGCCACCAATTCAGACCGCAAAGGGGTTATCAAACAAACCAGCGTTGAGGAGGGCAGTCCGTATCTTGATGTCCTGTACGGGATGAAAACGGATCCTGACAACGCCGTGCGTCTCCGGCTTGGGCGTCTGGCCGGTATTATTACCTATTGGTGGGGGCAGCTTCAGGGATATGGCCTGTATTCCAACAACGCCTATCTGCTGGGTGATTTCCGTCTGCGTACCGGAGAGGATGTCCGGACGAAATTCGAGGTGATGGAGGGTATGCTGCAGAGTGCCATGCAGGGGGTTATCAACACGATGACCGAAAAGGATAATTACCTGACGAACGCCACCTTTCAGGATGACCTGACCGGCTGGATCCGGGAGAATGATATCAGCATCTATGACGTGAACGGGCAGCTGCTTGATTTGGGTATAAACTTTTATTCCGAAAAGAACAAGGTTTCGGACGTGGTTTCTTTTGACGGGCGTTTTATGCTCCGTGTCAAACGCAGTTATATAAAACAGTTGAATAAGAATATAACAAAACCTGAAAAAGGGAGTATCCTTTATTTGACTATAAAATACCATTGTGATGCCGGTGGAACCCTGACTGCAGGTTTCAGTGGATCCGCTCCTTATGTTTCAAAAGCTATCGAGGTAGCCGATGGATTCCAGGTGTTGGAAGTATCGGGAGAATGGAGCGGATCCGGTGATTTCCTTTTGCAGTTTACCGGTGATATTTATATCGAGCGGCTCACCCTGACCAACCACCCGCTGGAGGATTATCAAAAGGTTGTAAGCACGAAATTCGAGCAAACGGCTGAACATATCTCTGCGGTAGCCGAGGCGGTGAATAAGATTGATAACACGATAAAGACTGCAGGCTGGATCACCACTGCTGACGGTAATAAGCTATGGGCTACAATCTCAACCGTGGACGGCTTGGGTAACCGCCTGACTACCCATGAGGCCAGCTTTCACGTTACGGCGGAGCAAATCAATGCCATCGTGAGCCGTATCGATAAGACGGAGGATGATTTGGGTATTATTGACAGTACGATAAAGACTGCAGGCTGGATCACCACTGCAGACGGTAATAAATTGTGGGCTACCATTGACAGGGTGGACGTATTGGGTAACCGCTTGACCACCCATGAGAGCAGCTTCCATGTTACAGCGGAGCAAATCAACGCCATCGTGAGCCGGGTGGATACCATTGACGGGACAATCAGTAAAGCCGGTTGGATTACCACTGCGGACGGCAACAAGTTATGGGCTACCAAAGAGCTGGAGAATGGTGATACAATTGTTTCCTTTATCAACCAATCGGCTGAGAGTGTGGCAATAAATGCAAAACATATCAAATTGGAGGGACTTGTTACCGCCAATGAATATTTCAAGGTGTTAGAGGATGGTTCAATAGAAGCGAATGCGGGTACGTTTTCAGGGTATTTAAAGACTAATTTTCATTTAGTGGAATCGAGCGATGCCATATACACGACTGATTCCGCGCGAAAAGAATACGGATACAAGATCAACAAGGAATTAAGCCTGAAAGTTGATATGAAAGGAGCAACTAACGGAGCCGATATCATATTGTCAAATGATGTAAAATATATTGGGTCACGAGTGATCTTGTATAACGGATGTCATCCTCCTTACACGAGAACGGTGGGTTCTATCCGTTATGCTTCCGTGCGCATTGATGATGGCAGTCTGATTCGTGGAACCAACTCGGGTTTGGCCGAAGATGGTTTGTTATCGTATAGCGATCCTTACAAGATAGAATGGATAAGCGGGATAATCGAACTTATTGGTACACCGGAATATAATGGCAGGAAAATGGTTAATCTGATATCGTGGAGAGGGGAACTCGTACAACCGCCTGCAAACCCTCAAAGTGGTTGGTTATATTATAACGAGAAAGAAAACCGGAATTACTTGTACTGGTATGGCGAATGGGTAGAGTTTCCTGTCTATGGTGATGAATCCGAGGATTTACGTATAACGTGGTTAGGAATGTCATCATCTTCACCGGAGAACCCAAAAAAAAATACGATATACATGACCACGTGGAAGTATCTTTATATATACACCGGGAAACAGTGGGAAGAGATTACTTATGGTTTTGATTTCCTGAATAAATGCGGGTGGTGTGTTTTGGGATTTAATGCTCTTTCGTATAAATATTATAAATGATGATATGAAAAAAGTGAACTTTAAAAAATTTGAGGCTTATACCGGAATTTCCAAGCAAAAGAAAGTTACCGGTGACGCACGTAAGGATTTTGCTGATCTGATATACCAGCATACAATCGGGATTGAAGCCCATGCCCTTGCTTTTAGGATCTATAATAGTGAGGAACCGGTTGCGATCACGGGAAAAGAGGAACAACTTATCGTGAGGGTTGCGAATGAATGGTGTACTCCCATGTTTATAGATGGTTTAATGGAACAGTTAAGAACGGAGGTTTGATATGGAAAACTTGACAGAAGCCCAAATACAAGCGATAGCCGCCCGTGTCCGGAACATACTGCGAGCCGAATCCAAAGGTGTGGGTGAGCTTCCGGTTGTTTCTTCTTTGGATGGAGTATTGACACTCCCGGCCTTGAGAATGAACGGTGGTATCCCGGAAGTGGTAGAGGCTCCCGTTGATTTGTTGCAGGACGTGGCAACCGATGCGGTTGCAGATGCGACCAAAAAGGCAATCGAAGCCGCCTCCGGTGCGAATACTTCCAAGCAAAACGCTGATAAGGCAACCACGGCGGCCAATAACGCCGCCAAGAGTGCCAGTGATGCCGCCGGTGCAGCTGGAACCGCTACCGAAGCGGCAAAGAAAGCCACGGATGCGGCCAACGGAGCCGCCTCCAATGCCACGAACGCCGCCACGAAAGCGTCTTCTGCAGCGGATACGGCGAACAAAGAGGCGGCATCCGTGAATGCGGCCAAATCGGAAGCCCTTGCCGCTGCTGCCCGTGCGGGCAGTACGGCAACCACTGCGGAGGCCGAGATCGAGAAGATGAAACAGTTGCAGGAGTCCATATCTGGAGCCGCTTCATTGGCTCCCACGAGAATGGAACTGACCTACACGAGACGCATCACCCAGCGTAATCCTTACGTTCAGCGTATCGTGGCCAAGATGTTCCCCTCGTACTCCCTGCAGAATGTTTTGTTCTTGGGTGATGACGTGGCCGTGAGCGTGGATCCTGCCGGTGTTGTTACCCCGCTGAAAATCGGAACGAGCCGGATCCACGTGATCCCGACACAGGCCACCCACTTGTACAAGACCATAAACGTGGAGGTTCAGGCTCCGTCCGTCCGCCTTACCGGAGGCGGTAAAATCCGGGTTGACAGTAAAGGTAGAATACGTTTAACTTAAAAACTTGATAAATATGACAAGCGATCAGGAAACCCGTGTGTTAGCGATGCTTGCGGCTTTCGAGGCCGGAAAGAAAATCAGTGACCTTGATACCGCCTCCGGCAGCGTGAGCGATATGCGCATCGAGGTGCTGGACACGGACGGAGAGTCCAAAGTTATGAATTTGTCCGAGGCGGTTACCACCGCCGCAAACGCCGTTTGTGGACGTTATTGGAATGAATCGAATTCCACGTACCGGGCTGCCGGTTATCACGGCAGCCTCGATATGCTCCGCAGGCTGCCAGAGCTGCTGGGACTTGGTTGTTACCTCGTTCAGGATGACCGTACCCGGCGTAAGCTGGATCCCACGAACCACTACCGTTTCGAGGACGGTACACCGGCGAAGCTGGACGGCACGATGGGACAGTATATGTGGTGTTGGAATATTGGTTTTTATTTTGCCGAGTGGAAAGTGGGTAATTTGAAATATTATGCCGTTTCCCTTTCTCCCATCAAAGGCAAACAGTGCGTGTATATTCCCGCCGGTGGCCTTTCCGCCCTCGGTGGTGGCGTGATGGACAGGACGAACAATATCCTTTGTTCGGTTGTGAGTGATGCCGCCCAATATCGTGGTGGAAACAATGATGCAAGCCGGGACGGGACTTACCGCACGCAGTTGGGGATGGTTGCAACCAATATGCAGTACCGTAATTTTTCAACTTATGCCCGCAAGCGTGGCGAGGGTTGGGATGCCAACTGGTACGTGGCTCAGGCGGTGGTTGAAATTCTTTTCATGATCATATTCGGAACCCGCAATATGCAGGAGGCCGTGATTGCAGAAAAGGACAGCAACGGTTTGTATCAGGGTGGCCTCGGATCCGGAACCACCAATATGCCGAATTGGGATCAGTGGGGTTATTACCCGATTGTTCCGACCTCTGCCGGTATCGAGCTGGGTGACGGCTGCGGTGAAACCACGTTTAACGTGCTAAAGGAGGACGGTTCGTTGCATTATGCCGCAAAGGTGCCGGTGTTCTTCGGTCTGAAACATCCTTTCGGTCATATTTGGAAGATTGTCCGGGGGCTTATCGATAACGTGGGTGATGAAAAATCGGAGGTTTACGTTGCCCCGTCCCTTTATGCCGGTTATGATGACAATTCCATCAGCGGTCTTATTAAGGTTTGCGAGGTTCCAAGAACCTCCGGGTATATAAAACAGAAAAGTTACTACCTGCTTTGCGCCATGCCGACTGAAATCGGAGCAACCGCCTCGACTTATTTCTGTGACTATTTTTGGGAGAGTTCAGCATCATCCAAAGGTCTTCGTGTCCGCCTCTCCGGTGCTAGCGCTAACAGTGGCACGAATGCGGGGGCGTTTGCTACGTATACGAACAGTGCGGCCTCGGGTTCGCATGCGTATGTGTCCGCTCCCCTCTGCTTCTTTGATGCGGATCCGGTCATGTCGGCTTAATACGAAAACGGAAAAAACGGAAACGAGAAGCGATAAAAGAGCGTTCTTTGAAATTTTGTATTGAGAGTTTTGTAAAAGCTGTTCGGCTGCTTTCAAAACTCGCCGTTAGGCGAGTCGATTTTTGTGATTTTTTTGCGTGTTTTGGGTGAATGTATTTAAAAGGCTTATCTTTGCATCGTTAAACCAAGTTTAACAGGTTGTTTTACCCTTAGTGTGACGCAGTCTTCGTGTCCGCCTCTCCGGTGCTAACGCTAACAATGGCACGAATGCAGGGGCGTTTGCTACGAATACGAACAATGCAGCCTCGAATTCGAATGCGAATGTGTCCGCTCCCCTATACTTTGCAGTTAGGAAACGGTTAGATGGGGCGAAAGACCTTGCCACTTGGCAAAAGATGACGAACGCTCAAAAGGACGCTGGTAGGCCGGTAACGGTTCGAACGCTTCCGAGTAAGGCAAAGCAGACACTCAGACACTCAGAACCGCAGAAACAGGCCATGAAAAGGTATGGAAATTTGTTTGAACGAGTTGTCGAATACGGCAATCTCGAACAGGCGTTTCACAACGCCGCCCGTCACAAAACTCGCCGAAGCGAAGTAATAGAGTACGGCTCCCATTTGGAGGCGAACCTATTACAGCTCCAGCGTGAACTAATCACCGGTACTTACCGCACCTCCGAATATAAGACTTTTATCATTTACGAACCCAAAGAACGGAAGATCTTTAAACTGCCGTTTCGGGATCGTGTCGTTCATTGGGCTATCATGCAGGTGATTGAACCGATATGGCTCTCCAATTTCACCCGTGATACCTATTCCTGTATCCGTGGGCGTGGTATTCACCCTCTTTTATACAAGCTCCGCCGTGATTTGCAAGCGGATCCGGATGGAACCCGGTACTGCCTGAAAATTGATGTGCGCAAGTTTTATCCAAGCATAGACCATGAGATCATGAAACGGGTGATCCGCCGGAAGCTGAAAGATGCCCGGTTGCTCGCTTTGCTTGACGGCATCGTGGACTCGGCGGAGAACGGAGTACCCATCGGCAATTATCTCTCCCAATTCTTTGCCAACCTCTATTTGTCGGAGCTGGATCATGTCATTAAAGAAGAAATGGGCATCCGGTACTATTATCGTTTTGCGGATGATATTGTCCTGCTGGACGGGGATAAAGGGAAACTCCACGGAACCCTCGTGTTTATCAACCACTACCTGAATAATGAACGTGCCTTGAGTATAAAGCCGAATTATCAGGTCTTCCCGGTAGAGAGCAGGGGTGTCAATTACGTGGGATACGTGACGTTCCATGATTATTGCCTCGCCCGCAAGCAGAACAAGAAAAACCTCTGCCGGGAGGTGGTCAAACTACGAAAACGTGGAATGAGCGATGAGGAGATCCGGATAAAGGCATCCAGCCGGTTGGGGTTCATGCAGCATTGCAATAGCATTTATTTATTAAAAACTCTCAATATGAAAACATTCAGTGAAGTAACAAACAGCAGTGGTAATCTCACGGGAGATAAGTACCACATTGATGACATTTTGAACAGGGAAATCCACCTGAAAGGCTTCGAGGTAAAAGAATCCAAGTATAAAGGTGAATGCCTGATCATCCAGTATGACATCTACGAGCAGGTAAAGGACAAGACCGGAGCTTTGCTCACTGATGATGACGGTTCTCCAAAAATGGATTGGGTGGAACATATCACTTTTACCGGTTCGGAGGCTCTTATCAAACAGTTGAAAGATGTGGTGTTGGATGAACCCTGTTCGGCAAAGATTATTAAACAACCAATCGGTGACCGGGGTAAATGCTTTTATAAGATAACCGATCCCGATTAAAATATCGGTGATTATGTACAAAGGGATTTATGCAGAAAAAAAGACTTTTTCAAAGTTCGATAACGAACATTATTTGTGCTATCTGAACGAGCAACGTGAGGAGTATTCTCCTGAACCGGATGCCCGTTCGGGTGAGGTGACCGAACCGGTGTCCGCTCCCATATTGGGATATGCCTATACAGGAAGTATGGCGGACGGAGGTACTCTGATTGAAGCGAGAGAGGCTACTTATGACGAATTCGTTTCCGGGTTGATCCGCACGAGGTACTCGGCCAGCCGGGTGGAGGCAATCCAGTCAAACCGTATGATAGCCTTTGTCCATCCGGAGCATGAACGGGCATCCGAATTTATTTCCGAGTGGGATGATTTTCAGTCCTACCGGGAACAATGCAAGAAACAAGCGGATGCGCTTATAAACGGATAAATGCCTATCGGGGGCAGGCAAGAAAAAGCCCCCGGCCTGTAAGTAGTTATCTCACCCACATACTTACACAAAGATGCGCCATATCGCACAGCCGGGGGCTAAATACCCTCTGCTGCGATATGGCGCATTTGTATGTTATGTGAGTGAGATGTCGCAAAGATAGTAACATTTAAAGGAATAACAGCAATGAAAACACCTATTTCTTACTACGGAGGCAAGCAAACCCTCCTTAAACATATTCTGCCTCTGATCCCCAAGCATAAACTTTATACAGAGGCTTTCTGCGGCGGTGCTGCAGTGTTATTTGCCAAACGTCCGGCTGATGGCGAGGTTATAAACGATATCAGCATGGATATAACGAACTTCTATTGGATGGCTAAGGTCTATTATTGTGACCTGAAACAGGAGATTGAAAAGACTTTGCACAGCCGGGATATGCACGCCCATGCCGGGCACATCCTGCAGTATCCTCAATTCTTTCAGCCGGTACAGCGTGCATGGGCTGTTTGGGCGTTGTGCAAGATGTCCTTTGCCAGCATGATGGACGGTTCGTTCGGCTATGACTTTGGTGGCGGAATGCCGAAAAAACTGCGTAATGCAAAGGATGAGTTTACCGAATGGCTATGCGCCCGGCTTGACAACGTGACCATAGAGAACCGGGATGCGCTGGATGTCATCTCCACTTATGACTCGCCCGATACGTTTCATTTTGTGGATCCCCCCTATATCAATAGCGATTGCGGCCATTACGAGGGTACGTTTGATGAGTATTGCATGGAGAAACTCCTGCAGCTTTTGGATCAGGTGAAAGGTAAGTTCATGCTGACAATGTTTCCCCTGCCAATGATAGAGGAATACGCAAACAAAAACGGATGGATAATCCACCGGGTAGAAAGAACCATCAGCGCATCAAAGACGAGCCGAAGAAAGCAGGAGGAATGGATGGTATGCAATTATGAAGAACACCCGCAGCGAACTTTGTTTGATTACAAAGATAGCGGCGTTGTCGATACAACAGATGCCTCCTAAATACTGTATAAAGGTAGTCATTTCTAATGAATTGCACAAATATTTGAATGTGTTTTTTGTGTGAAAATGCCATAAAAATAAAGGCTTTCAAACGCTGTTCGAATGACGTTTGAAAGCCTTGCTTTTATCGTGTGTGTGCGATAATTTTTTCACATTTCGTTTTATACCCTGATTTTCGCATTTCGTTTTTTACACCGCTCGCATTTCGTTTTGCCGATTATAAATAGTGAAATTTTCTTTATGCAAAAATAAAGAAAAAAAGAAAGATATCATCATTCAATGGAATTAAAAACGAAAGAAATAAACGGTGCAGAATGCCTTTACTATAATCCAAGCGGTCTACAGAAAGAATCAACTTATGATTTCCGAAAAATTTCCGTGTACGGTCTATCGCCCGCCGTACTTCCGGTCTGGAAGAAGCATTGTGATACAGTCCGTAGTTGATTCCCATAGGAAGAGCATCGGTCTCAACTACTCTATTCCCGAGTTGTGCTTCGTCCAGTTTAAAGTCAATACGCAGTACCCGTTCGACAGCACTAATAAAATGCCGCATATAGTCATAAGTATGGAAAGCTATAAAGTCAGCATCCAATAATCCTTTCAGGATTTCTGCACGTTCCGGTAATATCCGGAAAAGTTCATAGGAAGGGAAAGGGATATGATGGAAATATCCGATATTCAAATTCGGGTAAACCTTCCGAAGCATTCCGGGAAGCAGCATTGGCTGATAGTCTTGAATCCACACCTTGTCACCTGGATGTATCACGCGGCAAATGGCATCGCAGAACAACTGGTTCACTTCCTGATACGATTGCCAGAAAGAGTTCCGATATAGCGTATAAACAAAAAAGTAGTGACATAATGGCCAAATAGTACTATTACTATAGCCTTCATAATAATTCTTTATCTGTGTTTCGGACAAGAATACTGGGTGAAAATTTATTCCTTCCAATCTAGAAGTGATTTCCTTTTTACTTTCTTCGTTGTCAACGCATATTCCAGGCCATCCAATCCAATGTTTTTCGTAGGAAATCTGAAGTGAGTCCAAACCGGTAGCCAGTCCACCTTCACTTCATGAAAACACGAACGTTTCATCCTCTTTGGTAACCTTAACGGGTAATCTGTTTGATATAATATAAAATTTCATGTATGAGTTAACACAAGAAATATGCCAACTCATACAATATTTTATTTATTGCTTATAATCAGGATTTTAGGAAAAGATAAAGAGAAAAACAAACATTCAAAAATGAAAAAGAATGTTCCATTTCGATATGGTCCTACTATTACCAATTATCACTGAAAATGTCTTTCTTCACCAATGCTTCAATTCTTTGCTTATAGCAATTTATCCCTTCTGCTATATTTTTACTAGCTTCCGAGGTCCCCATTCCATAGACTACAAGAGGAGTTTGCCATATCATTCCAGCATGTACAGCACTTGCTTGATAAGGTCTTAACAACTCATCCACCGTAAAACGATTTCTTCCTCCGCTTCTATAAGCATCATGTTCAGAACCAACAGTAGTGACCACCATCAATGTCTTACCAGCCACAGCAGGAGTTTTTGCCAGATAAGTAAATACTTCATCCAACCATCTCTTCAATAAAGAAGGAGCCGACATCCAATAGAACGGAAACTGAAATACAAGCGCAGATGCATGCGATATGATAGTGCTCCATATCTCTGCATTAAAAGCATCTTCCACACGCATCTCATATAAATTGTATATGGCCACCTCTCCCATGTCACTAATAGCATCCATCAATGCCTTGTTAGCTCGCGACTCTTTTATATTGGGATGTGTCAGAAGAACCACTACTTGCTTTGAATCTTTATCCATATTGTTTTTCTTTTAGTTTAAAATCATTGATGTGTGTACAAATATACAAAATATAGATATACGAGTAGGAGGAAATAAAAGTTTTCTTCCTACTTTCATTTTCTGACATATATTTTCGAATGTGACGAAAGAGGCGGAAAGCGGGTGAGGGCAAAGGTATAAAAACAAACTTCTGAAGAATTTATTATGCGGACTAACGAAAAATAATGTATCATCCCCATATAGATTTACTAGTGATTCCGTATGAGGAGCTTATACCCATCAAAGCATGTTCTTGTTAAGACAAATTAAAAAAGGAACAACAGTAGTTGTTCCTTTTTTAAGTACACCCTCAGGGATTCGAACCCTGGACCCACTGATTAAGAGTCAGTTGCTCTACCAACTGAGCTAAGAGTGCATTCCTTATTTCTTGTTTGCGGGTGCAAAAGTAGTCCTTTTATTTTATTCGTGCAAACAAAACGGTGTATTTTTTGCGATGAAATGGGATTTTTTATTCAAACTCGTATAAATCAGAAGGAGTAGTACGCTTCAAAGCACACAACTGTACATCCTTTCCTACGATAATTCCTTTTTCCCTTAATTTCCATTCCACTGTTTTATATGCCAATTCAGGATGATTGTTGTCCTTGCTCAAATGACAAAGCCAAATATACTGTAAATGTTCCGTCATATTTTCCGAAAGAAATTCAGCAGTAGCAATATTACTCATGTGTCCGGTGCGGCTGGTAATCCGTTCTTTCAGGTATTGGGGGTAGGTACCCATGCGTAACATTTCCTCATCGTAGTTGGCTTCCAATATCAGATAATTGGCCTTTCTGATATATTCTGCGGCCGTAGGAGTAATTTCACCAAGGTCTGTAAGAAAAGCAAACACTTTTCCGCCTATCTCAATGCAATAGCCCACATTGTCCGTGCCATCATGAGGTACCTCGAAAGATTCGATATGAAAATCTTCCAACTGCATGGGTTGCTGCTTTTCCAGGTAACGGACAGACGAATATAACTTTTCTGTCATGCAATAGCTCCGGTTGATGCCCTCATGAATCCGGGCGGTTGTATAAATAGGAATATTCAGTTTTTCACCCAATCCGCCTACTGCTTTGATATGGTCCGCATGATCATGCGTAACAAATACCGCACGTATCATTTCCATGCTGATACCTGCTTCTTTCAGTCCTTTTTTTATCGTCCGTACTGCAATGCCGGCGTCGATGAGTATTCCATATTTTTCTGTGCCTATATAATAACAGTTGCCGCTGCTTCCACTGGCAAGGCTTATAAATTTTACTTTCATCCTAATCTCCTTAATTACAAAAAAGCCGTCGCTTTTAAAAAAAGTGACGGCAAATATACAAAAAGTATGCAATATATAAACCTTATGCCTTCTTCTTTTTGTCGATGAATTCGGTAGTTTTGGCAAAAACGAATAATGCTATTGCCGCAACCAATCCTATAACAGCGAAATAATACCAGATATAATGTGCATTGACACTAGCTGCTTCCCACGCTTCGCGGGTTTCAAACAAGACTGGATCAGGACAATATTTTGTCAGAAGCACCCCCGCAATACCGAATCCGAAAATAGAAGAGAGGAATGAATGAAGATGACTGAAACCGAGGTACATACCTTCTTCGCCCTTGGGGGCCTGCAAAGAGAAGTATTCCAGATAACGCGGTGAGATAAAACATTCTGCCAAAGCTTGCACAACAATACCAAACACCATCATCAAAGTAATATTGCTCATGCCGGAAATAATATCGTTGCCCAGCAAATTACCGCATGCCATCAGCAATGCCGATACCGGAATAAGAAACATGCCTATATTCATAGAAGTAATAGCTGTGCGCTTTGCCATCCACCGGGTGATAAAACTTACGCAGCAAACCACTACAAACGGGTTTACATTGGCTATCCACCCCGGTTTGGCTGTTTCACCCGCCATACGGATGACATATTTGGGCATAGTTGCATAGAGCTGTTGCTGCACCATCCAAAAGCCGGTTACGATGAGGATAAGAATCAACAAACGCCAATTAGTGATAATACGCAGAAAACCTTGCCCAATTTCACGCATGCTTTTCCCTTCACCTGCTGTATGTGCCGATTTATACAATAAGATGACAGCCAATAATGCCAGCACCGTCATGGCAGCCGAGAAGTAATTGATATAAATATAAGCTTGCTCACCGATAACATTCCGTAGAGGGTCGACCACCGTTTTTCCGGTAAAAGCTCCTATATTCACCATCATATAGAAGATGGAATAGCCGCGAGCACGGGTAGCCTCTGTTGTTTCCTTAGCCACCGATCCCGATATGATAGACTTGATGAACGAACCTCCTACCATGATAACAAACAATACGGGGACAATCATCCAGCGGTCATTACTATCCGGCAATCCTGAAAAACGGGTTGTCTCGCCATACTCCACCAGACCGGCTGTTTCCAGTAGGGTGGGAAGCAATCCCAAGCCCAAATACCCGATGGAAAGCAGTGAGAAAGCAATAATCATCGACTTTCGGAAACCTATCTTATCGGCATATGCGCCCGTAAAGATAGGCAACAAATAGAGCCCTCCCGAAAACAGACCGGAAATCATGCTTGACTCAAAATCATTGAAACCTAAAATATTGGAAAGATAAATGGTAAGAACAATAAATACAGCATAATATGCCATGCGTTCGAACAGTTCTACTGTACTGCTTACCCAAAAAGCTCTGCTGAAGCCTTTGGAAGCGGGTTGGGGTGATGTCATCATCCTTTTGTACGATTAAAATTTATGTATTAAATGAAAAAATAAATGCAAAAATAGGAAATTAATATCGTGTTTGCAAGATATTAATTTTCTGCAAACACAATATTAATAAGTTGCAGACAAGATATTAACTTCCCATTTATCACTATTTATCTTTTCATTTATATAGAATACTCCGTATCTTTGGACGCTTTTATAAAACGACCATTCATGAAAGATAAAATCGAATTTATAGCTTTTGACGCTGATGACACACTGTGGGAAAGCGAACTTTATATTCAGGAGTTCGAGCACAAATTCTGTAACCTTTTAAGGCAATATCTGCCTGCTTCATCCATATCACAAAGGTTTTTTGAAACAGAAATGAAGAATCTGCATATGTATGGCTATGGGCTGAAGAGCATAATGCTCAGTATGACTGAAACCATCTGCAAAGTGACAGACGGAAACGGGAATATGCATCTTATAGAAGAAGTAATAGGATGGGGACAAGAGCTTCTGCAGAAACCGGTTACACTACTGGAAGGCGTGAAGGAGACCATATCGTCACTTCATGGGAAATATAAATTGGTGTTGGCCACTAAGGGGGACTTGTTCGACCAGAAAAGAAAAATAGAAGCTTCCGGACTGCGAGAATATTTCCATCATATCGAAATTATGAGTGACAAGAAAATCGATGATTACCAGAGGCTGATTGATACATTGGGCTGTCCGCCTGAAAAACTCCTGATGATAGGTAATTCTGTAAAATCAGACATACTTCCGGTATTGGAACTTGGGGGATACGCTGCCCATGTACCATACCACGTGACTTGGGCATACGAGCAACATGAAGGGGAAATACGACATCCCAATTTTATACGATTGGATAGTATCAAAGGAATATTAGATAAGCTATAAGTTATGGGTGAAACTGCATAACTTATAGCTTACTATTGCTTTTTAGAATTGGAAGAAATTCTTAGCGTTATAATAGCTGATATCTTCAATCATCTGGTTTACGCGTTCCATCTCGGAAATAGGAATTTCACCATTTTCTACATCACGGCCTACAAGATTACACAATGTACGGCGGAAATATTCATGGCGCGGATAGGAGAGGAAGGAACGGGAATCGGTCAGCATACCAACAAATCGGCTCAATAAGCCCAGTACAGAAAGGGCATTCATCTGCTTTTCCATACCATCCTTCTGGTCAAGGAACCACCAACCGGAACCGAATTGAATCTTACCGGCAACCGTACCATCCTGGAAGTTACCCAGCATAGTAGCAATGACTTCGTTGGCGCATGGATTCAAATTATAAAGAATAGTCTTGGTCAGCTTACCATTGGAGTTTAAGCGGTCGAGAAATTTAGCCATAGCTTTTGCTGTAGTAAATTCGCCAATGGAATCAAAACCGGTATCAGGACCTAACAGTTTGAACATCTTACTATTGTTGTTGCGAATAGCACCATAATGGAACTGTTGTGTCCAACCTTTCTCCCAATCCATTTCGCCGAACACAACCAGCATGGCCGACTTGAATTTCAGAATTTCCTCCTTCGTCAATCCAGTACCGCCATATACCTTGTTAAAGATAGCCTTAACTTCCGCTCCTGTATAATCCTCGGCATAGAATTCTTCAATTCCGTGGTCAGACAGTTTACATCCTTGTTCCGCGAAAAAATCGTGACGCTTACGCAAGGCAGCAACCATATCGTCAAAGCAGGAAATAGCCACATCGCTCACTTCGGCCAACTTTTCTACATATGCGCGAAAATCGGCAGGAACTTCCACCGCCATTGCCTTATCCGGACGCCAAGTAGGCAACATCTTGATTTCAAAGCCGCTCTCACGTGTCTTGATATGGTATTCCAAGGAATCAATAGGATCATCTGTAGTACAAACCACTTCCACATGATAACGGCGCATCATGCCACGGGCGGAATATTCAGGCTGTTTCAGCTTCTCATTACATTCATCATAAATTTCACGGGCCGTATGAGGATTGAGAATTTTATCGATTCCAAAAGCGGTCTTCAATTCAAGGTGGGTCCAGTGATACAACGGATTACGGAAAGTATAAGGTACCGTTTCGGCCCACTTCTCAAACTTTTCCCAATCTGTAGTATCCTTACCGGTACAGAAACGTTCGTCCACACCATTGGTACGCATGGCACGCCACTTGTAGTGGTCACCTCCCAACCAAATCTCAGTCAGTGACTTAAACTGATAGTCTTCCGCCACCATTTGAGGAATCAAGTGACAATGATAGTCGATAATCGGCATTTTAGCCGCATGCTCGTGGTACAACTTCTGTGATGTTTCCGTTTGCAACAGAAAATTTCCGTCCATAAAGTTTTTCATCTTCTTGTGTTTTAAGTATCTAAAAATATTACTTTCTATTTATTACACCTATATAGTATTGATTGTAAAGCTAATAGGTCGTATAATTGTTTTTAGTTTTATTAACCGTTATCGAACACAAAAGTAGAAATTTTACTTGGAGAAACAAAATAATTCGTATCTTTGCGGCGAATATTTATAATATTTAAGCTTCAGACGTCTCACCTTTACTGCCTTAGGCAGCATACCTCAAGATGGAAAACAAGAACTATACCATTAAAGACATAGCACGCATGTCCGGCGTCTCTGCCGGCACTGTAGACCGCGTACTGCACAACCGCGGAGACGTATCCGTTTCCAGTAGGGAAAAAGTCCAGAAAGTACTCGACGAGATAGATTATCATCCCAATATGTTTGCCATCGGGCTGGCGGCTAAAAAGCGCTATCATATTGTCTGCATTATACCTTATTATATAGAACATGATTATTGGCATGCTGTAGCAGCGGGAATTGACCGTGCCGCACAAGAATTACGGCCGTTCAATGTTGGGGTTAGCTATCTGTACTATCGGCACGCGGACAAATCCTCCTATAAAGAAGCATGTGCTGTGCTCCGGGAGGAAAATGCCGACGCCGTACTTGTTGCCCCGAATTTCCGAGAGGAGACCATAAAACTCACTACTTATTTGGAGGAAGCGGATATTCCCTATGCATTCATAGACTTCAATATTGAACAGACGCATGCCTTGTGTTATATCGGACAAGATTCCAAAACCAGCGGATACATTGCTGCCAAGATTCTGATGCGTAGCTATGAAAAAGGGCAGGAGCTTGTGTTATTCCTGAGCAATCAGAAAAACAATCCGGCAGAAATCCAGATGCAACGCCGCCTCGAGGGGTTCATGCAATACCTTTCCGAGGAACATAAGGATTTGACTATCCATGACATTGTGTTGCACAAGGAAGATACTGACGGCAACAGACGGATATTGGATGCTTTTTTTAAAGAACATCCCCAAGCCGTACTGGGAGCTGTTTTTAATTCCCGTGTTTATCAAGTGGCAAGTTATCTGCACGAAAAGGGGTGGAAGCTGGCAGGACTTGTGGGATATGACCTTTTACACAAAAATACAGAGCTCCTGAAAACCGGTGAAGTAACCTTTCTCATCGGTCAACGTCCAGGCCTGCAAGGCTATTGTGGCGTAAAGACTTTATGCAACCACGTGGTATTTAAAAGACCGGTCACTGCAGTGAAATACATGCCCATTGACATATTGATGAAGGAAAACATAGACTTTTACTTTGAGTTTGAATAATTAAAAAATTACATATCAACCATTTAAATCATTTTTTAAATGAAAGCATTAAACAAAGAAACTGCTCCCAAAGCACAACGCCCGGAACGCATTATCCAGTTTGGCGAAGGTAATTTCCTTCGCGCATTTGTGGATTGGATTATTTATAACATGAATCAAAAGACCGATTTCAACAGCAATGTGGTAGTAGTCCAACCCATCGATAAAGGTATGGTTAACATGCTGAATGCCCAGGATGACCTTTATCATGTAAATCTGCAAGGTCTGGATAAAGGAGAAACCATCAACAGTCTGACTATGATAGATGTAATCAGCCGTGCCTTAAACCCCTATACTCAAAACGATGAGTTCATGAAATTGGCCGAACAACCGGAAATGCGTTTTGTCATTTCCAACACGACGGAAGCAGGTATAGCCTTTGACCCTGCTTGTAAGCTGACAGATACACCGGCGTCTTCTTATCCGGGCAAACTGACACAGCTGTTGTATCACCGCTTCAAGACATTCAACGGCGACAAGAGCAAAGGACTGATTATCTTCCCTTGCGAACTCATCTTCCTGAATGGCCACAAGTTGAAGGAGGCAATCTATCAATATATTGAATTATGGCAATTGGGTGATGAGTTCAGAGCTTGGTTTGAGGAAGCCTGCGGTGTGTATGCAACACTGGTGGACCGTATCGTTCCAGGATTCCCCCGCAAAGACATTGCCGCTATAAAAGAAAAGATACAGTACGATGACAATCTGGTAGTGCAGGCTGAAATTTTCCATTTATGGGTCATCGAGGCTCCGCAAGAAGTCGCCGAAGAATTCCCTGCCGACAAAGCCGGACTGAATGTATTGTTTGTTCCTTCTGAAGAACCTTACCACGAAAGAAAAGTAACCTTGCTGAATGGACCTCATACCGTATTGTCTCCAGTAGCCTATCTGTCGGAGGTAAATATTGTACGCGATGCCTGCCAGCATCCTATAATCGGACAATACATCCATAAAGTGATGTTTGACGAGCTGATGGAAACGTTGAACCTGCCGAAAAACGAATTGAAAAAGTTTGCAGAAGATGTATTGGAGCGCTTCAACAATCCGTTTGTTGACCATGCCGTAACCAGTATTATGCTGAACTCTTTCCCTAAATACCAAACCCGTGACCTTCCTGGCCTGAAAACCTACTTGAAACGTAAAGGAGAACTGCCGAAAGGTCTGGTATTGGGACTGGCTGCCATCATCACGTACTACAAAGGAGGTACCCGCGCAGACGGCACAGAAATCATCCCGAATGATGCTCCCGAAATCATGCAGTTATTGAAAGACCTTTGGGCAACGGGGGATACCCGCAAAGTGGCAGAAGGCGTATTGGCAGCCAAAGACCTTATCTGGGGGGAACACGGAGACTTGAATACCGTTCCAGGATTGACAGACATGATTACCTGCTTCTTAAAATCCATCCAAGAAAAAGGCATGCAGGAAACAGTAAAAGGTATTCTTTAATTCCTATGATTTTAAACAAGCAGACCGTACAAAAGGAGTTTTTATACGGTCTGCTTTATTTATACCACATTTGATGGGAAATAATTAAGCCACAGTTTTCTTTTTTGTCTAAAGGCTTTCCTGCTCTGCTGCCCGCAATATAAAAGTAGTGGCACCAATAGTTACAATGGCTCCATCCTCAATGCGAATACGGTCTTTGTCACCCAAAATTTCATTATTAAGGAAAGTTCCCGTCAGGCTGGGAGCATCGCGTAAGGTATAAATCAACACTCCCTGCTTATTACGCTTTACATTAATGATACAGTGACGCCGGTCCATACTCATATCCGAAGTCTCAATCGGCACATCGATAACATTCCCCACGCAACGCCGGCCTATGATATTGTCACCTTCTTGCAATGGAAGTACCTGCTTAAAACCAAACACGTTCTCAATGACCGTGATGCTGCCAAAAGCCTCTTTAAACTCCGCTTCATCCGGACGTTCTTCCTTTTGAGGGGCTTTCATCTTTGATTTACCTAAACGGATACTGAACTGCTTCTTACACTGGTCACATACAAAGACCAGTGATTGGCCTTCGGTATACTTGGTTTCATCGAATGTTAAGTAATTCTCACATTTGGGACAACGGATACGCTTCATGATAGTTAAAAATTAAAGAATTAAAAAATAAAGCAAGGGTAGATTACTTTCTACTTCTTTAATACCCAAGCGTTCTTATACGTTTCATTCTGGCGAACTCTGTTCAATGCCTGATATGCTTCTGTTTCTGTGCCACAAGACTCAATGCTGACACGCATTTTACCATCTCCAACAATTGCTTTTGCATGAGGGTAACCTTTTTCAATCAGTTGCTTTGCCATTGCTTCGGCATCCTTCTCAGTACCTACACTGGCAATGATGACGTGGTATTTCTGTGCAGAGACAAGTGACGGGGCGACAGTCCCTGCTGTGGTCTTTTGAATTTCACTCTTTGTTGTTACAGATGTTGAAGAGGACACTTCTGCCGCCTGCTGCTTAGGCTGAGAAACAACCGGAGCATTCTGCGCGTTAGCTTGGCCCACCTTAACCTCTCTTACGGCAACCGGAACCACCTTTTTCTTTGCCTTCTGCCCCGTGTTTTTTTGAGCCGACGCTTTCGGAGTGTCGGCCTTCCGGCTAACAACAATCGGATTAATGGCAAGGGATTCCTTTTCTATCATCTCAAAAAGTTCATTCGGAAGTAATTGCGCATAATTTCCTTCAACCACTTCCGTATTCTCTATCGGTGTAGACAAAAAGAAAAACAAGGCAACCACTGCAATCATGGCAACCGCATTCGACAAATAGGAACGGTTGAATTTAATCTCAAACCTTCGCTTTTTGTCTTCCGGCACAACTGGAACAGAATAACGGATGGTCTTTTCCATGTACGGTTTCTTCAGTTCCGCCAGTTCCTGCATTTCAAAACTATCCAACCCATATAAGTAAGGAGTGGTTATCTTGTGGTCATAGGGAACAAAGTCATAAATACCATGAATGGAGTAACGCAATTCGCCAATGTTGGGCAAATCCACCTTACCTTCTTCATGGAGAGCAGTGAATATATGCGCCACTTCTTTTTCTACAATCCGCGTAGCATCAGAAAAATCAGTATCATAGACAGCCATATAGGATTGTACAAGTAAGCCGTCATTCATCTTCAGTTGAGGATTGAAACCGATAATACGGGTAGGGGGCAGAAAAACATTCTCTTCCGCTACTCTCATTGCCGGAGTATAATGAGCTACAAATCCTCCCAAACCGGGAACAATGACACAATCGTTCTCCAATAACAATACTTCTATGTGCTGTGCTAATTCAATCATGCTACAAAAGTAGCGGAAATATCGGATATACGCTAGTTTCAGAGCTTTTTTCTTATCAACAAATTATGAACATTGCACATTGAAAATGTATTTGAAAAAGGTTTTTTGGCAAGAGAAGGAATTTTTACCGGAAAAATTTCTACTTTTGTACCGTTTAACTATACTCGTCAAGAATAGAAAGACAATTGCCCTCGCAAGAGTATACAAACCTAAACACTTAACAAAAGACTATTATGCGTATTATTTTCTGTCTGATGGTTTTCTTGTTCATAGGAAAGAACACGATGCTGGCACAGCAGCTGTCCTCATTCGTAGAATATGGAGCAGCCCTGCATACCGGTGACAATACTCCTCTTTGGCAGGTCAGCAACCAGCAAGGACTCACTTCGCTCGACAACAATACTTACATACGTGGAGGAATATCCTACAAACACCAACTTGGAAAATGGAAGTTTGAAGAAGCACTGGATTTGGTTGCAGCAGCCGGATTCAGCACGACCTCCTTCATTGTACAGCAGGCTTACGTAGACATCCGTTACAAGTGGTTTGGATTCTTTGCCGGAAGCCGGGAACAGAATTCTCCATTGCTGAATCAAGAGCTGAGCAGTGGCGGCATGACCTGGTCGGGTAATGCGCGTCCCATCCCACAAGTACAGATAGGCATACCCGAGTATGTACAGTTGCTACCCCGTTTAGGCCTGAAAGGAGAAATCTCGTACGGATGGTTTACAGATAACAAATACCAGCGGGAGCAAGTCGGAGAAAAATACTGGTACACCAAGAGTATCAAATACCATCATAAAGAAGGGTTCCTGCGTATCGGTATACCCAAAGGAAAATGGCAACTGGAACTCGGAATGACCCTCGACACCCAATTCGGAGGATACAAGATTGGAGGTTCCGAATCGGGAGACTTGGGCAACGGATGGAAGGATTACGTACGCGTATTCTTCCCCGGCCACGGGCGTGAGGACGGACCGGTAGGTGAACATCTGGCTTTCCAAGGCAATTTTCTGGGTAGCGAATATATCAAAATGACTTATCGTCCTAAGGAAGATTTCTCCATCAGCGCCTATCTGGACAATCATTTTGATGACTTCTCCGCCATGGCCAAACTCAACGGTTGGGATGGCTTATGGGGTGTGGAATATAAATCCAACCATAGACAAGCCATCAACGGAATCGTTATCGAATATCTCCAGACTACCAATATGAGCGGTCCACTGCACGGTTTGCAAAATTCTGTAGTAGGTAAGACCGGAGGAGCCGACAACTACTACAACAACGGTTACTACCCAGGATGGGCACATTGGGGTATGGCGATAGCCAATCCGTTGATAGCATCGCCTATCTATAATAAGGATGGCGATATGAGTTTCAAGTACAATCGCGTTAAGGCCCTGCATCTGGGATGGAGCGGCGACATCAGCAGTGAGTGGAGATATGTGGCAAAATTGTCCCACAACAGAACTTGGGGAACTCCTCATCGTCCAATACCCGATATATTAGAAAATTTTTCTACTTTTGCATCGTTTTACTATATTCCCCGTAAATGGAAAGGCTGGTGCTTCAACGCGTCCCTTGCATTGGATATGGGAGAGATATATGGAGACAATTTTGGATTCCAACTGAAAGTACATAAAACATTTTAAGAAAATGAACTACATACAAACAGAGATTGACGGCGTATGGCTGATTGAGCCGAAAGTATTCCATGATGCCCGCGGATACTTTATGGAAGCATTTAAGGAAGAAGAGTTCCGTGCACATGTCGGAAACGTTCACTTCATCCAGGACAATGAGTCCAAATCCTCTTTCGGTGTATTACGTGGTCTTCATTACCAGAAGGGTGATTGCAGCCAAGCCAAACTGGTACGTGTCATTAAGGGAAAAGTGCTGGACGTGGCTGTCGACTTAAGAAAATCTTCTCCCACTTTCGGAAAGTATGTCAGTGTGGAGCTAAGTGAGGAGAACAAAAGACAATTCTTCATTCCGCGTGGTTTTGCCCATGGTTTTCTGGTGCTGAGCGATGAAGCTGTCTTTACATACAAGGTAGACAACGTATACGCACCACAATCTGAGGCATCCATCCGTTTTGACGACGAAGCCATCGGTATTGAATGGCCCGTTGCTACGGAACAGCTTCTATTATCAGATAAAGACGGACATGCCGTATCGTTCAAGGATGCGGTCTATTATGAATAAAATATGAAAATAGCCATTGTCGGTACAGGATACGTCGGTTTGGTAACCGGAACCTGCTTTGCGGAAATCGGTGTCAACGTTATTTGCGTAGACACGAACAGTGAAAAGATAGAGTCACTGAAAAAGGGTGTTATTCCTATCTATGAAAATGGACTGGAAGAAATGGTTAGCCGGAATGTGAAAGCAGGACGCCTGCAATTCACCACGTCTCTGGAGAGTTGTCTGAATGAGGTGGAAGTGGTATTCAGTGCTGTAGGTACACCACCTGATGAGGATGGAAGTGCCGACTTGAGCTATGTGCTGGAAGTTGCCCGCACCATTGGACGCAATATGCAGAAATATGTGTTGGTGGTAACCAAAAGTACCGTTCCCGTAGGTACTGCCAGAAAAGTGCGGGCTACCATTCAAGAAGAACTTGATAAGAGAGGGATGAACATTGACTTCGATGTCGCTTCGAATCCCGAGTTTCTGAAAGAAGGTAATGCTATCAACGATTTTATGAGTCCCGACCGTGTAGTGGTGGGAGTAGAGTCCGAACGAGCCAAGAAGATAATGAGCAAGCTCTACAAACCATTCCTGCTGAACAACTTCCGTGTCATCTTTATGGACATCCCTTCTGCAGAAATGACAAAGTATGCAGCTAACTCCATGCTTGCCACCCGCATCAGCTTCATGAACGACATTGCCAATTTGTGCGAATTGGTGGGAGCGGATGTAAACATGGTGCGCAGTGGTATCGGTTCGGATACCCGTATCGGACGCAAGTTCCTCTATCCGGGGATAGGTTACGGCGGTTCATGCTTCCCTAAGGATGTAAAGGCACTGATTAAAACGGCTGAACTGAGCGGCTACAAGATGCGTGTACTCCATGCAGTAGAGGAGGTGAACGAGAAACAGAAGAGTATCTTATTCGAAAAGTTGCAGAAGCATTTCAATAATGATTTGGAGGGAAAGACCATTGCCATTTGGGGGCTGGCCTTTAAACCCGAAACAGATGACATGCGTGAAGCCCCGGCTCTGGTATTGATTGACGAGTTGCTGAAGGCCGGTTGTAAAGTACGTGCCTACGACCCGGCTGCCATGAACGAATGCCGACGCCGCATAGGAGAAAGTATTTATTATGCGACAGATATGTATGATGCTGCGCTGGATGCAGATGCACTGATGCTGGTGACCGAATGGAAAGAATTCCGCCTGCCTTCATGGGCAGTCATCAAGAAAACTATGGAACAGCCGTTGGTATTGGACGGACGTAACATTTACGACAAGAAAGATATGGAAGAACAAGGTTTCACATATCATTGCATCGGAAAATAAAGTTGCAGAAAAAAGAAAAGAAATAAATAGGGACGTTATGACAATAAAAAGAAGTGCGATTCTCATTGTACTTGTTGTCTCATTGGCATCATGCAGCAACAGACAAAACGGGGAGGTTTCCGTCAAGGAAGACCTTACTGCAAAACAACTGTTGCAAGGCATCTGGGTGAACGATGAAACAGAAATGCCGTTGATGCGCATCGAAGGGGATACGGTATATTATGCCAACCCGCAAAGCGCTCCCGTACCTTTCAAGGTTGTTCACGATACAATCTACATATACAGCAATGAACCGGTGGCCTATAAGATAGACCGTCAAACGGAATACAGCTTCTGGTTCCACTCGCTGGCCGACGAAGTAATTAAACTGCATAAATCAGAGAATGCGGAAGATTCTTTGGTTTTCACCAGTCGAGAAGTGGAGGTCATTTCTACTACTCCGGAAGTGATAAAGAAAGACAGTATCGTAACATACAAGAATACAAGATATAGGGGATATGTATATATCAACCCTTCAAAGATGAAGGTTTTCAAGACTTCCTATTCTGAAAATGGAATCAGTGTGGACAATGTGTATTATGATAATGTAATCCACATCTGTGTATACGAAGGGAAGAAGATGCTTTATGGCCAGGACATCACTAAAAAGATGTTTGCGGATATATTCCCTGCCGAAATGCTGGACCAGGCCATTCTTGCCGATATGAATTTCATGGGTGTGGATAGTAAGGGGTACCATTATCAGGCAACCCTCGGCATACCCGAAAGTTCCGTATACAATTTGGTAAATATGATTATTGGTTTTGACAATACAATGAACATAGAAAAAGCGGAATAAATCCGCTTTTTCTTCACCACAGTGTTTATTTCTTCTCACCGCCATTCTGTGGACGTTTGGCCCTGGGCTTTCCGCCTTTATTGTTGTTACGGCCGTTCTTGTTTCCTCCTGGCTTACGTCCGTTTCCATGGCCGCCCCGTCTTCCTCCTCCGTCAAATGCTCTCGGCTTGTATTCGGGTGCTTCACCCAGCTCTTCGGGAACCGGTATCTTATAGATGTCCCTATCCAGGAATTTTTCGATATTCTTAAAGTTCCCCTGCTCCTTTTCGGAAACGAAGGTGATGGCTACGCCGTCATTATTGGCACGCGCCGTACGTCCGATGCGGTGCACATAATCTTCACTGTCGTGGGGAACGTCATAGTTTATCACCAGACGGATGTCATCGATATCAATACCTCTCGCAACGATATCTGTAGCTACCAGGATATTGATACGTCCTGCCTTGAATTCGTACATCACTTCTTCGCGCTGTGCCTGCTCTAAATCGGAGTGCATTTCACCAACGTTCAGTTTCATCTGCTTCAAAGCTTTGGTCACTTCCTTCACTTTCAGTTTGGAAGAAGCAAAGATGATAACGCGTTCCGGCGTCTCCTCTGCAAAGAGGCTACGGATGATGCCCAGCTTCTGATTCTCGTAGCAGACGTAGGCTGCCTGCACAATCTTTTCTGCCGGTTTGGAAACAGCCAGCTTCACCTCGGCAGGATTGTTCAGAATGTTACCAGCCAACTGTTGTATCTTAGCAGGCATGGTGGCAGAGAACATGATTGTCTGCCGCTCTTTAGGAAGGAATTTGACAATTTGCATAATATCGTCATAAAATCCCATATCCAGCATCCGGTCTGCTTCATCCAAAATAAAATAAGAGACACGGGAAAGATCTACATAACCAAGGCTAAGATGGGCTATCAAACGCCCCGGGGTAGCAATAACGACATCAGCACCCAGTGTCAACCCTCTTTTCTGCTGCTCGAATAGTATTCCGTCATTACCGCCATACACGGCCACGCTGGAAACCGACATGAAATAAGAGAAACCTTCCATCTGTTGGTCTATCTGTTGCGCCAACTCGCGGGTAGGAGCCATGACAATGCAATTGATGGCATCGGCAGGGTGTCCGCCCTCTGAAAGCTTGTTCAATATAGGCAACAAATATGCGGCTGTTTTTCCCGTTCCGGTTTGTGCCACTGCTATTAAATCTCGACCTTCGAGTATGACGGGAATTGATTTTTCTTGTATGGGGGTGCACTCTTCAAAGCGCATGGCATCCAGTGCCTCCAGTACATTGCCATTTAAATGTAGTTCTGAAAACTTCATGTATCTCTTTTAAATTTGCGTACAAAGATAGGAAAAAGACTTATAAAATAGACTCTTACAGTAAAAAAATAAGCCCTTGGGACAATAATTATCTCAAGGGCTTGCAAATTTGTTTCAAGCATCTGCCTTCAACGGGGAATATCAATGTATGAATCCTTAAATCCCAGAAAGTAAAGTACGCCATCTAAGCCGATGGTATTGATGGATTGCTTGGCATTGGCAACTACTTTGGGCTTTGCATGGAAAGCGATTCCAAGGCCGGCAATTCCCAGCATGGGCAGGTCGTTGGCACCGTCGCCGACAGCAATAGTCTGCGCAATATCCACTTTCTCCACCTGAGCTATCAAACGCAGCAACTCTGCCTTACGCTTACCGTCGACTACATCACCGAGATAGCGGCCGGTCAGTTTGCCATCCTCTATTTCCAACTCGTTGGCATACACATAGTCTATACCGTACTTCTTCTGGAGGTACTGCCCGAAGTAGGTAAACCCTCCCGAAAGAATAGCTATCTTGTAACCGTATTTCTTCAAAACATACATCAGGCGATCCACACCTTCCGTAATGGGAAGATTTTCTGCAATCTCCTGCATCACGGACTCATCCAATCCTTTCAATAAAGCCACTCGTTCGCGAAAGCTCTCAATGAAATCTATCTCACCACGCATGGCGCGTTCGGTAATGGCCTTTACCTGGTCGCCCACACCCGCACGTATGGCCAATTCATCAATCACTTCTGTTTCAATCAGCGTAGAGTCCATATCGAAGCAAATGAGGCGGCGCATCCGGCGGTACATATTGTCCAACTGGAAAGAGAAATCCATTTCCAGTTCGGTTGCCAGTTTCATCAACTGTTCTTGCATGGCAATACGGTCTTTCGGAGTGCCACGAACGGAAAATTCGATGCAGGCGCGTGTACGCGATTCGCATTCGTCCAGCGGGATACGTCCTGTAAGGCGCTTGATGGCATCGATATTCATGCCTTGCTCTGCAAGAATACGGGTAACGGCAGATATTTGACGGGCAGACAACTTACGCCCCAATAAAGTAAGAATATAGCGGTTCTTTCCCTGCATATTCACCCAATCCTCGTACTCTTTGGTAGTAATGGGGTAGAAACGGACAGTCACGCCCAGGGAGGAAGCCTTGAAAAGCAGTTCCTTCATAATGAACCCCGAGTGTTGTTCTTCCGTCTTGCACAAAATGCCCAACGAAAGAGTATTGTGAATATCTGCCTGGCCAATATCCAGAATGGTAGCATCATATTTCGCCAGAATTTCCGTCACGGAAGCTGTCAGTCCCGGACGGTCTTCACCCGTAATACGTATTAGGATGAGTTCAGTGTTCAATGGTTGCATAAGTCATCTTTTTGATAGAATAATAGGCTACAAAAGTAAGGAAAATTCCTACTATTTATGCTAAATAACATAAAAATATGCCTCTAAAAAGTGAGAAAAATGCTTGTTTATTTGGAAGTTTGTTTAGGAATTACTTACCTTTGCACCCGATTTCACAATTAAAAGCTTTGATTATCAGTGTATTTATCACTATTCAAGGCTTTGACAAGACGATGTTCCGGGAAGAAATCACTGTTGAAGGACAGTCCCGGATAGTATTAACCAAAACCGTGCCGCATGAAATATGCAAAATGGATTTTTGTTGTATTACTAATAAGTTCCTTGACTTCTTTTGTAGAAAAAGACAAACCTACCGGAGGTTTGAATGTGGGTGACATGGCCCCGGATTTCAAAATCCAAACCATGTCGGCAGAGCAATCCCAAACCGAACTTTCAGACTTGAAAGGAAAGTATGTATTGCTCAGTTTTTGGGCAAGTTACGACGCGCAGTCCCGGATGCAAAACGCAAGTTTGAGCAATGCGCTTCGCTCTACTGCCCGCAACAATGTGAAGATGGTTTCAGTTTCATTCGATGAGTATCAGTCAATCTTTGAAGAAACCATCCGTAAGGACCAAATAGTTACGCCCACTTGTTTCGTGGAAACTAAAGGCGAATATTCCGGCCTCTTTAAGAAATATCGCTTGGGTCGCGGATTCACTAACTATTTACTGGATGATAATGGTGTAATTATTGCCAAAAACATCTCTGCTGCAGAACTTTCCGCTTACTTGAATTAAGCTTGCTGATGCCCGGTGCATGCAACAGCAACTTAAAGAACCTGTAAGACGAAAGTGAGGGTGTTCCCCGGAAACCGACGTCTCTTTCCGGCAAAAAAGGGAACAGAACAAAAGAGGAAAATGAATACAACAAAAAGCCCCTCCCGCACTTGTACAACGCAAAAGTGGGAGGGGCTTCTTATTTTAATGGGCTTCCAGAGACAAACATCCTAAACCTCTGCTTTAGTACGCCAAACCTCAACTTGAGCAAGCTGAAGTAGAGGTTTAGAATGCTTATTTCGGCGCTTTCCTATATAGATAGAATGCAATGAAGGCATACATTATATTCGGTATCCACACAGCGATGACCGGAGGCATGTTGCCGTTCACGGCAAATGTGGAAGCAATGGTCTGAAACAGAATATAAGAGAAACTCAATGCCAAGCCTATACCTAAATGCAATCCCATTCCACCTTTCGTTTTCTTGGAAGACAAAGACACTCCAATCAGCGTCAGGATAAAGGAGGCAAACGACATGGCAATGCGTTTGTGGTACTCTATCTCAAATTCCTTAATGTTGGCAAAGCCGCGTTGCCGCTGCCTGTTGATGTACTCGCTTAGCTGAGGGCTGGTCAACATCTCCTGCTGGTTCTTCATAATCAGGAAGTCGGCAGGCTCCATAAAAAGGGTAGTGTCTATGCGGTCACCCTTCGTGATACTCTCCTTCATGCCATCCATCTGGCGAATCATATAATCCTTGATTTTCCACTTATGCACGGCCGTCGTGTCGTAGGTAATGGAACGGGCTGTAAGGTGGGAGACCAGTTGCTTGTCATTGAACTTGTCCAAAGAAAAGCGATAACCGGTCTTGCTGTAGTCTTCAAAACGTTCGATATAGGCAATTACCCCCGAATCCACTTCCAGCTGGATGTTCCGTGCCGTATTCGCCTTACGGGGTTTGTAGTACTTGTCCTCAAAATTGATACGTGTCACACTGCCTTTGGGAATGACATAAGACCCGAGGCAGAACGTCACTACCGCAATGATTGCCGCAGATACCATATAAGGACGCAACATACGCTTGAAGCTCATTCCCGTAGAGAACATGGCAATAATTTCCGAGTTCTCCGCCAGTTTGGAAGTAAAGAAGATTACTGCGATAAACACGAACAGCGGACTGAACAGATTGGCAAAGTAGGGGATGAAGTTCAGATAATAATCAAAGACAATAGCATTCCACGGCGCTTCATGAGACATGAAGCGGTCCATCTTCTCGTTGAAGTCGAACACCACCGCAATGGAGATAATCAATGCGATGGCAAAGACATATGTACCCAGGAACTTCTTAATAATGTACCAGTCCAGCCGCTTCAGGAATTTACCTCTCGGCAGCTTTATATTCTTCCATATCCTCCAGTTCATTTTTCTCATAATCTTGTCGATACGCGTTTCACCATCATCGGTTTCCAGGTAGCAAAGTCGCCTGCAATGATATGCTTACGTGCCTCGCCTGCCAGCCACAGATAGAAAGCCAAGTTGTGGATAGATGCTATCTGCATGGCAAGCAGCTCTTGTGCATGGAACAGATGGCGCAAATACGCCTTGCTGTACATGGTATCCACGTAGGAGGCGCCATCCGCTTCAATGGGAGAGAAATCCATCTCCCATTTCTTGTTGCGCATGTTCATGATGCCGTCTTTGGTAAACAACATCCCGTTGCGTCCGTTTCGGGTAGGCATCACACAGTCGAACATATCGACACCGCGTTCAATACCTTCCAGGATGTTTACCGGAGTCCCGACTCCCATCAGATAGCGAGGCTTGTCTTTGGGAAGAATACCGTTCACCAGCTCAATCATCTCGTACATCTTGTCTACGGGCTCGCCCACAGCCAGACCGCCAATGGCATTACCGTCAGCACCTTTGGAGGCAACAAACTCTGCCGACTGCTCACGGAGGTCGCGATAGACACAACCCTGCACAATAGGGAATAAGGATTGCTGGTAGCCGTACTTAGGTTCCGTTTCATTGAAACGCTTGATACAGCGGTCCAGCCAGCGATGTGTCAATCCCAGTGATTTTTTGGCATATTCGTAGTCCGAATCCCCTGGAGGACATTCATCAAAGGCCATCATGATATCTGCACCGATAGTACGTTCTATATCCATCACCTTCTCCGGCGTAAAGATATGCTTGCTGCCGTCGATGTGCGAACGGAATTCCGCACCTTCTTCGCGTAACTTGCGGATACCGGACAACGAGAATACCTGGAAACCGCCGCTGTCTGTCAGCATAGGACGGTCAAAGCCGTTGAACTTATGCAGTCCACCGGCTTTCTCTATCACTTCCAGTCCCGGACGCAGATAAAGATGATAGGTATTACCCAATATAATCTGCGCCTTTATATCCTCTTTCAGCTCAGGCAGATGCACGCCTTTCACTGTTCCCACTGTACCTACCGGCATAAAGATAGGTGTCTCAATCTGCCCGTGGTCAGTAGTAATCAGTCCGGCACGTGCATTGGTCTTGCTGTCTGTATATTGTAACTCGAATGTCATTCCTCTTTCTTTTCGGTCTTTTCTTTCTTTACGGACAAGTCGATGGCATCGGCTACTTTTTCATCAGTCAGCGCAATGGCAAACACTTCCTTAATATCTTTCACATAGTGGAAAGTCAGTCCTTTCAGATATATATCCTGTATCTCTTCTATATTCTTGCGGTTCTCGTCGCTCAAGATAATCTCCTTGATACCGGCACGCTTGGCAGCCAGTATCTTCTCCTTGATGCCTCCTACCGGAAGTACCTTACCGCGAAGTGTTATCTCTCCCGTCATGGCAAGATTGGCCTTCACCTTTTTCTGGGTGAGGGCAGAAGCGAGGGAGGTAGCCATCGTGATACCGGCAGACGGACCGTCTTTCGGAATGGCGCCTTCGGGCACATGGACATGGATGTTCCAGTTATCAAAAATCTCTTCGTCAAGATTCAGCAGGGAGGCATGCGCCTTGATGTATTCCAATGCCAGCATGGCCGACTCTTTCATTACATCACCCAAATTGCCGGTCAATGTCAAACGTCCACCCTTGCCACGGCTCAGGCTGGTTTCCACGAAAAGTATTTCACCACCTACGGCAGTCCACGCCAGACCGGTCACCACCCCTGCATACTCATTACCCTGATACTTGTCCCGGGTATATTCGGGTGCACCCAGGAATTCATACAAGTCTCCCGGTTTTATTTCGGTCTTCGCAAAATAACCGTCCGTAGCATATTGGCGTGCAGATTTACGGAGTATCTTTCCGATTTTCTTTTCCAGTTCGCGCACGCCGCTCTCACGGGTATAATTCTCTATAATGGCTTCCAGTGTGTTCTTCGGAATCTTGATATCATTCTTTTTCATACCGTTTGCCTCCAATTCCTTCGGAACCAGATGGCGGCGGGCAATCTCAATCTTTTCTTCCGTGATATAGCCGCTTACCTCAATCAGCTCCATACGGTCCAGCAACGGTCCGGGGATGGTATTCAGATTATTGGCAGTAGCGATGAACATCACTTTGGACAAATCATAGTCCACATCCAGAAAGTTATCATGGAATGTAGTATTCTGTTCCGGGTCGAGCACTTCGAGGAGGGCAGAGGAGGGGTCTCCCTGGCGGTCGGCACTCACCTTGTCTATTTCATCCAGAATAAATACCGGATTGGAGGAGCCTGCCTTTATCAGATTCTTGATAATCCGTCCCGGCATGGCACCGATATAGGTTTTACGATGACCGCGAATCTCAGCTTCATCATGCACGCCTCCCAGCGACATACGGATATACTTACGCTTCAAGGCTGCAGCAATGGAACGCCCCAAAGAGGTTTTTCCCACACCCGGAGGGCCATACAGGCAGATGATGGGGGACTTCATATCGCCCTTCAGCTTTAATACAGCAAGATGTTCCAGAATGCGTTCCTTCACCTTCTCCAAACCATAATGGTCTTTGTTCAGTGTCTTTTCTGCATTGACAAGGCTCAGATTATCCGTCGTATAAATGCCCCACGGCAAACTAAGCATCGTCTGCAGATAGTTCAGCTGCACGCTATAGTCGGGAGACTGGGGATGGGTACGTTCCAACTTATCCACCTCTTTCAGGAACGTAACCTTCACCTCATCATTCCATTTGATGGTCTCCGCCTTCTTACGCATCTCCTCTATTTCCTGCTCTTGACCGCCGCCACCCAGCTCATCCTGAATGGTTTTAATCTGCTGCTGCAGGAAATACTCACGCTGCTGCTGGTCTATATCCTCACGTGCACGCATCTGGATAGACTCTTTGATTTCGGCAAGCTGCACTTCACGATTCAGAATCTCAAGCAGGCGGTAGGTACGCGCCCGCAAAGAGTCGATACGGAGCAGTTCTATCTTTTCGTCTTTCTTGAGTGGCAGGTTCGTACAGATAAAGTCTACCAAAAACATTGGATTGGTAATGTTCTTGATGGCAAATGCCGAATCCTGCGGAAACATATCGGATGACTTGATGTAGCGTACTGTCAAGTCTTTACACGCCTCTACCAATGCATGGAATTCCTTGTCATTCTTCTCCGGAAGTTCTTCATTCAGCGTAGCTATCCGTCCCTTCAGATAAGGAGTCGTATCCGTAATCTCCTTCAGTTCCATACGTTTGGAGCCTTGCAGAATGACTGTAGTTGTCTGGTCTGGCATTTCAAGCACACGTACTATCTTGGCAACTGTACCGATGGTATGTAAATCCTCAAACAGAGGTGTCTCTGTTTCAGCCACCTTTTGGCATACAACAGCTATATAAGAATTTTTCTTTTCTGCTTCACGCACCAATTTGAGGGAAGATTTTCTTCCTACAGATACCGGCATAAACACCCCAGGGAACAATACCATATTTCGGAGAGGCAATATCGGTAAAACCTCTTCTACCTCAATGTCCATCAATTGTTCTTCATTCCCCTCAAAATCAGCAATTACAGAGAAAGCGTTTCCGCTTCTATCTTCGACATCACTCAGGTAATTTCTTTTCTTCATTTCTTTCTTTTTAGTTTATGTCATATTGGCAGGCCAATAAAGCGCCTGCAAAGTTAAGCTATTTCTTCATAAATAAACGTTCTTCACCCTTTAAAAAGACAAAAACAGTGCCAATTTTATGACAAATATGCAGGCTTTGATTATTTTTGAGCCCAATTAAAGAAGATAAACATGCCAAAATCATCTTTTAAGTTTAAACAATTTACCATATTTCATGATAAATGCGCCATGAAGGTCGGCACAGATGGTGTACTACTTGGGGCATGGGCCCCGGCAGACAAAGCAAAGCGTATACTGGACGTTGGAACCGGTACCGGATTAATAGCCTTACAGTTAGCGCAAAGGAATCCGCATGCCCGGATTACTGCAATCGAGATAGATGCGGCTGCAGCCGGACAAGCCACAGAAAATGTATCTCACTCTCCATGGGCCGATAGAGTAGAGGTCATATGTCATGATTTCCGAGATTATCAGCCGGAAAACAGATTTGACCTCATCGTTTCCAATCCTCCCTATTTTATAGATGCGTTGAAATGTCCTGACGAACAAAGGTGCACAGCACGGCATGCGGGCAATTTGAATTACGATTTACTGTTTCATCGTTCGGCATCTTTGCTTGAAGAGCAAGGAGTCGTAAGCATCATTATTCCAGCGGAAGCTGAAAAAACGGTTGTGGATACAGCTTGGAACCATAAGTTGTTTCCATTGCATCGTGTGCAAGTCTTCACCAAGCCCGGAAAACCGTGTAGACGGGTATTGCTGAACTTTGGTTTTGAAGCAAAAGAGTGTAGAGAAGAGAAACTCTGTATTGAGGTGAATCACAATGAGTTTACCCCTGAATATGTAGCTTTAACGAAAGATTTCTATCTGAAAATGTAATTTTAATTGCATAAAACTTGCCTAAATGTTTGGTTGGTATCAGAATTGTTTTTACCTTTGCACTCGCTTTTCAGAAGTAAAGTATTCGGGGTGTAGCGCAGTCCGGTTAGCGCACCTGCTTTGGGAGCAGGGGGTCGTGGGTTCGAATCCCGCTACCCCGACAGAAATTAATAAGCTACTGATTTTTCAGTAGCTTATTTTTGTATATACCCTCTTTCCCACTTATCCAAATAGCAGCGTAAAGCAACTCCCTTTTCCCACAGCAGACTGCACCGTGATATTCCCTCCATGCCGGTTCATCACTTGTTTACATAAACTGAGCCCGATGCCCGAACCGGAAGGCTTGGTGGTGAAGAACGGTACAAAAATCTTATCTTGCACTTCCGGCAGAATGCCTTCACCATTGTCACTGACAGTGATTAGGCATTGCCACGAGAGGGCGGGTAGCATCTTCACTTCTATCCGGGGATGCTCTTTCCTGCTACATGCCTCTTTGGCATTTTTAATCAGATTAATCAGTACTTGTTCTATCTGTGTCCGGTCTATCTGGAGTATGCGGTCGGTCTCCGGAAGCTCTATCCGGATATACTCTTCCGAAAACAGCTTCTGCAAATCCTGCAACAGCTCGCGGACGGCAACCGGACGACGGACGGGGGCGGGAAGTCTTGTCAGCTTCCGGTAATTCTCCACAAACTCCAACAACCCCTTACTACGGCGGTGGATAGTCTGCATTCCCTGCCGCATGACGGGATAGTTCTTTTCCGACATTTCCCGCTCGCTCAAGGTTTCGGAGAGGGAGATGATGGGAGTGATTGAATTCATTATTTCGTGCGTCAGCACACGTATCAGCTTTTGCCACGCTTCCATCTCATTGCGTTCCAGCACGCGGGTACGGAAATTCCTCATCGCTTCGGAAAGCTCGTCCACCATATCCTCCATAGACCGGTTCTTGTAGGGAGAACGGAATGACAGCATCATGTCGTCATAGCGCAGGCTCTCTGCCAGATGGCGCATCATGCGCACCTGCATCATCTGCAGGCGGTACAGATGAACGGCAATCGCCAGCAATATCAAAAAAGCCATCAGTGCACTGAACCACAGTCCGGCATCCACCAGCAGATAAACGCCGACCGAAAGGAAGGCTATGCCGATGATGTGCAGTGCCACAATCAATGAATATCGTTTCATAAGCCCAGTTTTTCAAGTTTCCGGTACAAGGCGAAGCGAGTAATGCCCAAGTATTCGGCGGCACGGGTCACATTTCCTTCACTGAGCCGCATGGCACGTTCCACAGCCTGCCGTTCCAATTGCTCCAAGTTGAGGACTTCTTCTTCCTTCTTCTGACGGGAAACAGAAGCTTGGAACATAAAGTTCTCCGGACGAAGCAGAGAACCGTCTCCCAATATGACAGCACGTTCCACTGTATGCTGCAACTCACGTACATTACCCGGCCAGGCATATTTCAACAACTTGTTTTTCGCCTCCCGGGTCAGCCCGCGCATCTCTTTCTGATATTTGCGGGCATACCGTTGCAGGAAATACTCTGCCAGCAGGAGGATGTCGTTTCCGCGTTCCCGCAGAGGTGGAATATGCAACTCGATGGTGTTGATGCGATACAGCAGGTCTTGGCGGAAGTCTCCTTCGTCCACCAGCCGACGGATGTCTGCATTGGTGGCGCAGATGAGCCGCACATCAATGGGCGTAGCCTGCGTACTTCCCAAACGACTGATACAACGCTTTTCGATGGCAGTCAGCAATTTGGCCTGCATGGGCAGGGAAAGGTTACCTATCTCGTCCAGAAAAAGCGTACCGCCGGTTGCCACTTCCATACGTCCAGCTTTCGCTTTCCGTGCATCGGTGAAGGCGCCTTTCTCGTAGCCGAACAACTCGCTTTCGAACAACTGTTCGGGGATACTGCCGAGGTCTATCGTGACAAACGGCTTTCCATAGCGGGGAGAATTGCGGTAAAGCATACGGGCAATCACATCCTTTCCAGTTCCATTCTCACCTAATATAAGAATGTTGGCATCCGCATCGCGCAACTTCTCCACAGTAGAGAAAACTTGCTGCATGACGGGAGAATCACCGATAATAATCTCTTCGGAGCCTCCCGTTGTGGCATTGCTCAGTACTTCCACCTGCTCTTTCAGCAGATTTATCTCGGTGCGCGAACGGCGCAACTTCATGCCCGAAGAAAGGGTCGCCAACAATTTTTCCTTCTCCCACGGCTTGGGAATGAAATCCGTAGCCCCCGCTTTGATGGCACGCACTGCCTTGTCCGTATCCGCGTAGGCAGTCATGAAGATGACCACTGCTTGCGGGTCGATACTCAGAATCTGCTTCAAGCTGTCGAAACCTTCCTGACCACTGATGGCATCACGGCTGAAATTCATATCCAGCAGAATAATGTCCGGACGGAAAGTGGTCATAAAATGCTCGATGCGGTCGGGGGTCACCGCCACCTTTATCTTCTCGGCGTAGGGTTCGAGAAGAAGGTTCAGTGCAAAAAGCACATCCTCGTTATCATCTACAATCAATATTTTACCAAACTGCTCCATATCTGTTTTCTTTTCGTGCAGGCAAGGCCTACACAATCCCACATCTCTTGTACGGGCAAAGATAAGTATAATATCCATGTGTTGTGCGTGCATTATCGCACTATTTTTGTGCGCAACTGCACACGTTTGGAAAGCTTCGAACCACAACAAACACTTATAATACAATAACTTATACTTATGGCATAGAATTTGAACTTTATAGAGTAAAGAAAACAACTATGCACCGGAATATATTTTTATTGCTTATTACATTCAGTCTGACGTCGAGTGCCGTTGCCCAAGAGCACACGTTGGAGCTGACTTTGGAAGAAACCATCGAGCAGGCCCGCCAGCAGTCGCCCGACGCCCAAAATGCCCGCCATAGCTTCCGTTCCGCTTATTGGAACTACAAATACTACTGTGCCAACTACCTGCCGACGCTCAAGCTTACTTCCAATCCCTATCTGGACCGTGCTATCAACAAAGTGACCCAAAGCGATGGCAACGTCAAGTTCATAGAGCAGAACCTGCTGAGCACTGACCTAACACTGAGCCTGACACAAAACGTGCCGTGGACCGGAGGAACCTTTTTCATTGAAACGGCTGCGCAGCGCCTCGACCTTTTCAGCAGTGACACCTATTCCTGGCAGACTTCACCCGTCAACATCGGATACAGCCAGTCCTTGTTTGGCTACAACAGCCTGAAGTGGGACCGGCGCATCGAACCTATCCGTTATCGCGAAGCCAAGAAAACCTACGTAGAAACCCTTGAGCTTGTTGCCGCCAATGCCACAGAGAAGTTCTTCAACCTGGCCAAAGCACAAAGCAACTACGAAATAGCCAACGCCAACTACGCCAATGCCGACACCTTGTATATATATGCGCAAGGACGATATAACATCGGCACCATCAGCGAAAACGAAATGTTGCAGCTCGAACTCAACAAACTGACCGAAGAAACCAACTGCATGAATGCCCGCATCGAAGTGGAAAACTGCATGCAGGAACTCCGTTCCTACCTCGGCATCCAAGAAGACCTCCTTATAAAGGTGAGAATAGACAACCGCGTGCCCGACCTGCACATCGACCTGGATGCCGCGCTGATGCTTGCCAACGAAAACAGTCCGGAGATACAGAACATGCTACGCCGCAAGGTGGAAAGCGAGAGTGCCGTGTCGCGCGCCAAGGCCAATGCCGGACTGAAAGCAGACATCTACCTGCGCTTCGGCTTGACACAAACTGCCGACAAGCTGAAAGATGCCTACCGGAATCCGCTGGACCAGCAGTACGTCAGCCTGGGCATTACCCTCCCCATCCTGGACTGGGGGCGCGGAAGGGGACAGGTACGCGTAGCGCGTTCCAACCGCGACCTTGTCTACACGCAGGTAGAGCAGGACAAGACGGATTTCGACTTGAACGTGCGGAAACTCGTAAAGCAATTCAACCTGCAGGCGCAACGGGTAAACATAGCCGCCCGCACGGACCATACAGCCCAACGACGCGCCGAAGTAGCCCGAAAACTCTATCTGCTCGGCAAGTCCTCGGTACTCGACCTCAATGCATCCATCACGGAAAAAGATACGGCCCGGAGAAGCTATATAACGGCTTTGTACAACTATTGGAGTTTGTACTATACACTGAGAAGCATCACGCTATATGACTTTGAAAAAGAGAGGCCACTGGCAGAAGACTTGGAAAGGGTTACTAATGAAGAATCTATACAGTAATAGAATCGTGGAATAGTTTTAGTAAAAGCTGACCGGAGATTTACTAAAACTCCGGTGACGATTTACTAAATCTCCGGTGAAGTTTTAGTAAAACTCGGAACCCTTATTCAGAAGAACTTCTGAAGGGGGTATCTGAAAAGTAAAAAAAGAGTATATAAAATATTGCATTATGGATATAAAACTTGAAAAGAAACCCTGGTACATCCGTTACCGCTACTATCTGGCGGGAGGCGTTGCCTTCCTTGCCTTCCTGATTTATGTAGTCACCCTTTCGCTGGGTCCCAGCAAACTGCGTATCGAGCAAGACAACATACAGATAGCCGAAGTCAAAAACGGCAAATTTATGGAATATGTAGATGTGGAGGGAGTGATTCAGCCCATCCTTACCATCAAGGTCAATGCACGTGAAACCGGAAGCGTGGAACGCATCATAGGAGAGGAGGGGAGCCTGCTCCGGCAAGGAGATACCATCCTCGTCATGGAAAACCCCGACCTGCTGCGCAGCATTGAAGACCAGCGCGACGACTGGGAAAAGCAACTTATCACCTACCGCGAAAAAGAAATTGAAATGGAGCAGAAAAGCCTGAACCTGCAACAACAAGCCCTGCAGACCGATTATGACCTCAACCGCCTGCGCAAGAGTTTTGCCCTTGACAAGGAGGAGTACCGCATGGGCATCAAGAGCAAGGCGCAGCTCGAAGTTTCCGAGGACGAATACAACTATAAAGTGAAAAATGCCCATCTTCAAAGGGAAAGCCTCCGTCATGACTCTGCCGTCACCGTCATCCGCAAAGACCTCATCAGGAACGACCGCGAACGGGAACGGAAGAAGTATGAACGCGCCTGCGAACGACTCGGCAACCTGGTGGTGAAAGCTCCCGTCGCCGGCCAGCTCAGCTTTGTCAAGGTGACTCCGGGACAGCAGGTCGCTTCCGGCGAAAGCATTGCGGAAATCAAGGTGCTGGACCAATATAAAGTGCATACTTCCCTGAGCGAATACTACATCGACCGCATTATCACCGGATTGCCTGCCACCATCAATTATCAGGGAAGAAAATACCCGTTGCGCATCACGAAAGTGGTTCCCGAAGTCAAAGACCGCACGTTCGACGTAGACCTCGTCTTCACCGGTGACATGCCCGACAACGTACGTGTAGGCAAGAGCTTCCGGGTACAGATTGAGTTAGGCCAGCCGGAAGAGGCGCTCATCATCCCGCGCGGCAACTTCTACCAGAGTACCGGCGGACAATGGATTTACAAACTGAACGCCACAAGGACAAAAGCCGTGCGTGTGCCGCTTGGCATCGGTCGCCAAAACCCGCAACAATACGAGATTACGGAAGGTTTGCAGCCCGGAGATTGGGTAATTACAACGGGATATGATACCTTTGGCGAGGCGGAAGAATTGATAATGAAATAAAACTACGCACTATGAGACAAATAATCTTAGCCATCAATGCATTGCTGAAATTCAAAGCATACACCCTTATCAATGTATTGGGACTGGCGTGCAGTTTGGCTTGCGTACTCACCGTAGCCCGATATATCCACCAAGAAAATACAGTGAACCAATGCTTTCCCGAATATAAACGCATTTGCCTGATAAAAACCTCTACCAGCAGTGGTGAGAACTTCTTGGGAGGCTACCGGTCGGGATTGGAAAAGAATCCTGACGTAGAACAATTTACGGTGATTTATCAAATATCGGATATGCCCGCTCTGTTCGGTGAACAAGAAATTGCAGCGAACGCTTTTTCTGTAGACAGCACCTTCTTCAAAATCTTTCCATATAGGGTGATTGCCGGAAGCGGAAGAATAGTCCGCCCGAGGGATGTTGTCATCACCCGTTCTTTTTGGAAGAAGAAGCTGGGAGGGAAGAATGCCATAGGCGCTACTTTCAAAAACACAAAAGGGAATAAATTCACTATTATAGGAGTGGTGGACGACCCCGATACCAAGACATCATGGATGCCGGATATATTTATGTCGGATGAACTGGATGAATTCCTTTTTTTCGACCCTATATACGCCATGCTGATGGCACCGGATACAGACATTGCACTGCTGAATAAAAAGTATTCAAAAGAACACCCCCGCAGCAAATGGAGCACTTATGAGACAGTACGCTATCAGTATTTGCCTTTGAAAGATTTATATTACGATAAAGACCACGGAAAAGAAAACAAGAACTATCAATATGGCAACCAAAGCTATGTCCGGGTATTGATGGTAGTAGCCTTCCTGGTAGGTATCATAGGGCTGCTGAACTTCATCAACATCTACACTGTCATCATGTCCAAGCGGTCAAGAGAGTTTGGGGTGAAAAAAGTGTTCGGTGCAGGCAGGACAGACATTTTCCTGCAAATATATGCCGAGAACATCTTATTGACGGGACTGGCATTACTCCTTTGCTGGGCTTTAATAGAAATAACCAGGTTTTTCTTTTTCCATGAACTTTATATACCTACCACAACAGACTCCGGCTTTGACCGGAAGGTCTCTGCCATCGTACTTTTAGGATTGCCATTGCTGACTACTGTTTATCCGTTCTTGAAATACACATGTAGCAGACCCGTCAACTCCATACGCGAGCTGGCATCTTCACGCTTTTCCACACGGTCACGCATGATATTACTGTGTTTTCAATATGTCGTAACCATCTTTATAATAACCGTTTCTCTATTCTTTGTACGGCAGTTGGAGTATATGCTCTGCGCCGACCTCGGTTTCCGCTCGCACGATGTGATAACTTGCCGGATGTATGTCGATAAATTGGGCTTATATAAAACAACTAAAGAGGAGGGATTGGATGAAGGAAAAAGACAATATATAAGTAATGCTTTGGTCAATAAACGAATGAGTGAAAGCACTCTGTTTGAGCATTGGAGCAGAGGAAACGACTTGCTGTTCACCGACTTCCGTTTTGACAGTTTTGCGCTCAACAGAGCCGAAAACGGTTTCCATCCGGCATTATCTGCACATTTAACGACCCACTCCATGGCAATATACGATTTTCAACTTGTAGAGGGGCGCCTATGGAACGACTCCATAGATGAAGCGTTCACCAAAAACAGTTTCAAGGTAATTATCAACGAAACCGCTAAAAGAGTCTATGGAATAAAAGACATCACCAAAGACAAGCTGCAACCTGAAGAACCACACTACGCCTCAAGCAGCTTACCGGATTTCTACAATCCACCTTGCGAGATAGTAGGGGTCATAAAGGATTTCAATGTTCGGCACCTTTCACAATCCATCCAACCGGTTGTCATCTATTATCACGATGCAAGCATAGGCGGAATTTATACTGTTACAGCCTCGTATAAGCACGAGAATAAAGCCAAAGTCATTGATTTCCTGCGCCGCTTATACGAAGAATCTACGGGAAGAACCGACTTTGAATATACGCTGATAGAAGATGAACTCCAAAAGATGTATCGTGAAGACCGTCAAGTGGTGAACATTTATACGCTCTTTGCCGGAATAGCCATTTTCATCTCTTCATTGGGATTATTGTCAATATCCTTGTTCGATATTCGGCAACGTTACCGTGAGATAGGTTTACGCAAAGTGAACGGTGCGCAAGCAAAGGATATTTACCCCTTACTCATTAAAAAGTATCTCTCGGTCATGGGAGTCGCCACTTTGCTATCCATACCCTTGTCATGGATTGCCATTACCCTCTATTTGCAGGATTTTGCCCACAAAGCCCCTTTGACATTCGACTTGTTTGCCGTAGCAGTAGCCATAACAACTGCCATCTCCTTGTTGACTATTATTAGGCAAATCAGCAAGGCTGCCAACATCAATCCGGCAAGCATTATGAAAAACGAATAAAAGACACGAATATGAAACTCATACTATTATATATCCGAACATTAAGTAGGTTTAAAGTATATACGGTAATCAATATTATCGGACTGGCACTGAGCTTGGCTTGTGTCATTATTATATTCCGCTACGTGAAGCAGGAAAATGATGTAGATTGTTATAGTCCCGACAAAGATCGGATAGGCATCATGGTGCAGGAATACAAAGATGACAGCAATAAAACGGCAGTTATCGGAGGTCCACTCGAAGATGCAGACATAGAAGCGATGTCCACTTTCGTATGGTTCAATAAAGACTATATCATAAAGGAAGAAAAACATATTGATGTAGAAACGATTGTAGCAGACAGCTTGTTTCTAATAGTGACTGATTTTCCCATGAAATATGGAAAAGCCGAATCATGGGCGGCGTCTCCACAAACCGCCTTTATCACAGAAGAGCTGAGTGAGAAACTCTTCGGGAACATAAATCCTATCGGCAAAACCATTGAATACTCTACCGGTGACCCTCTTACGGTGACCGGAGTTATCAGCAAAGGCGGAGGAAAACGCTCGCTTCATTTCGACTTGCTTGTTCCTGAAACATTGCAGGAGGATTGGGAATTCCGTTTCCCGATGAAAATGGCATTAATTCATAAAGGGGCTTCCTTTACGAAGATAAATGCACGGCATGCAGCGTTCCGGCAATCTCCACGTGCTGCGGATGTTGAATTCAGGTATCAACTGCTTCCCATGCGTGAAGTGTATTTTCATCCAGCCATTGATGTTTGGCAGGACATGCTGCAAAGGGGGAATTTACCACAGCTACATCTATTGGCACTTGTTGCTGTACTGATTTTAATTGTAGGTATCTTCAATTTTATGAGTCTTTATACGGTTGTATTATTGAAACGAAGCAAAGAATTCGGACTAAAGAAAGTTTTTGGAAACAATTCAGCACAGCTATTCTCCCAACTATATATCGAGAATTTATGTCTGACACTTGTATCATTGTTTATAGCCTGGTTCCTTGTCGAGATTTCCGCCTTTCCCTTAAATAAATATTTTGATGTCATTCAACAGCCTAATGGTATATTTGACATAGGAATAACCATAGCTATCCTGATTTTACTGCCATTGACAGCTTCAATCTATCCGTTTTTTAAATTCAAATACAACACGCCTATCCATTCATTACGGAAAATAGGCAGTGGTGAAAAATCGTCTGTTGTAAGAAACCTCTATCTGAGTATTCAGTATATCGTGGCATTCATTCTAATAGTTGTTTCCATGTTCTTCGCCAAACAACTGTATGAAATGACTCACATAGATTTAGGCTATGACACAGATTCTATCGTTAAAGTCCATTTTGAACGCTATGAACGCAAACAGCCTACCACTGAAGCAGAATATCTGAAACAGACCTCCTTGCGCAAAGCCTCCAAAGAAAATATATCCACTGCAATGAATGCCTCTCCTTTATTCACGGCATGGAATTACTCTTTATCCCCCTATGAATATTTCACCGAATCTCCGGTACTTTTCCGCAAGCTCGGAGAAACCAATTTCAAACAATTGTATTGCATTCCCATTACAGAAGAAGAAATAAGATTTCATGGCTTCCGTTTATCCCAGGGACGTTTATGGGATGCCGACATCGACCATGAAGGTGAAGCCAAACTGATTCTCAATCAAAAAGCCATGCAACTCTTCGGACTCGAAAGCGCAATCAATGCCCGGCTGGAACCCCAACAACCTTTATGGCCGCGTAGGGATTTGAACCCTTATCAGATTATAGGTATCGTCGAAGATTTTTATTGCGGACATTTATCCCAACCGGTTCTTCCTATAGCTTTTATATACGGTGAAACATATCTTTCACAAATTCCTTTGCAAGCTAAAATTGCTCCAGGACATCAAAAAGATGCCGTTGCCTTCTTGGAAAACCTACACAACGACAATGCTGATGGAGCCTTCAATTATACTTTTGCAAAACAGGAAGTTGAGAATCTCTATAAGTCAGACAAGCAAATAACCATCATCTATTCCTTTTTCGCCTTTATGGCCATTCTAATATCCTCAATAGCTTTGTTTGGATTGTCTTTATTTGACATACAACAAAGATACCGGGAAATAGCTATACGAAAAGTACATGGCGCTACACATAAGGAAATTTTATTGTTATTACTCAAAAAATACATTATCATATTAGCAATGTCATTTTTGATTGCCATTTCTATATCTTATTGGGGAATAACCATTTATCTGAAAGGTTTTGCCTACAAAGCCAACATCGGCAGTTGGTTGTTCATTATTGCAGCAATCATCATATCATTAATTTCCATATTAACATTGGTTTATCAAGTAAAAAAGGCTGCACGACAGAATCCGGCGGAAGTAATCAAAAGCGAATAATACAATAATGATACTATTATGATAAGACATTATATTAAAACAGCATTCAGAAACCTATTAAAGTACAAGGCACAGAATATCATCTCTATCATCGGACTGTCGGTAGGTATACTTTGTTTTAGTATCTGCCTATATTGCAGCCGCTATATAAATTCTACCGACAAGTGCTTTACCCACTGGGAACGCATTGCAGACATAAACCTATACACTCCAGCAGAAGAACCTTATTCCGGAACTCCCGCTACGTTGTTTGAGAGTCTGCGCCAATTGCAATTCCAAGAAGTAGAAGCATTTACTTTTGTTGCCTATCCCCGCCCACGTAGCTACAATGTGGAAACTATCGACAAGGAAGAACTGCCTTACGAAGATTTATATGCTATGGAAGTAGATACAGCCTACCATAGCGTGTTCACCCCGGAAGTATTACAAGGTTCATGGGCTGTAGCATCGCAAACTCCCAATGCCGTGATACTGACACGCTCTCTGGCACACAAAATATTTGGTCTCGGAGAGAATCCGATAGGAAAGCGAATGACCTTAGCACAACGGCTTTTCTCTTCACCTGATACCACACCACGAACAGGAGGTACCATCTATACCATACAAGCGATAATAGAAGATATTCCATTGAATACCAGCCTTAGCTTTCTCCAAAAGATTGATATGTTAATCTTGAACGACAGCGAAGGACTTATACAATTCGATGGACGAGACAGTATGACCGGTGGACTTACTTTTGCTCTTCTTCGTCCGGGCAAAACATCCGCGCAACTTGAAGCAAGTTTCCGTGCAATGGACTTGAAGCACACAATATTCAATGAGAAAAATACCGTATCAGCCTCGAATTTCGGAAAACTTTTTCGGGAGAAATCCGTTGCCCCTTACTTTGCCGGAATCACATTCATTGTCGGCCTTTTGATTCTACTGACTGGTCTACTCAACTTTTTTCATTTTTTGACGGGGAGTTATCTGAACCGTTCGCACGAGTTCGGCATTCGTAAAGTGAATGGAAGTAATGGCAACAAACTATTTTGGTTACTTTTTACCCAAGCCATTATCATTTCGTTCATAGCCTTCTTATTGACTTTCTGTCTGATAGAAATATTTACCCCTTACCTTTCATTCTCTTTATTTGATTTCACATTAGTCATTGAACGGGACCTATTATTGATACAGACAATAGAATATATGGCAGGCGTTATTTTACTATGCTTATTACTCTGCTTGTTTACCGTATGGAGGATGAAGCATGCCTCCATCCAGTCAAGTATTTACAAGAACAAATCCAAACGCCACAAACAGAAGATACGAAATTGTCTTTTGGGTATCCAATTTTTCATCTGTTGGTTATTCATAGTCTTTACAGTCGCTTTATATTTGCAGGCTAACAAGACCGGTTCCACACTGTTCAACACACTGACAGAAAAAGAAAAGTCCGAAATCATCAGTATTCCTATGGATTACCGTTTTATGAAAAATGACGAAAAGCTTGCTCTCATAGAGCGCATCAGTCAACATCCGGATATAAAAGATAAAATGCTGACAGATATTAATTATCTGAAAGGTATTTCGGGAACAAGCATGCAGACAGAAAAAGATAACCGGGAAAGTAGCCTTGAAGTCAATATAATGAATGTTCCTAATAACTTTTTCGAGTTTATGAATATCCCCATTCTCTCCGGGCATGTCCTGAAGACAAATAGTGACATGGTAGCAGACCGTAAATTGGTAGAACGTATAAAGAAGGATTTACTGGGAACCACCTTGTACAATTATCAAGATAGCTACACGGTATGCGGCATTTGTTCCGATTTTGTAGCCGACACTTACAATCAGAGCCAGGGCTTCGTCTTTCTGCCTTGTGATTTCAAATATTATGTAGGTCATTGCTATTTGAAGTGTGTACCCGGAAAAGCAGAAGAAGTAGAGGCTTTCGTTAAGAAAATGCTGGAAGAGAATCTTCCACCGAGTATACAATTACACATTTCGACCTTGCAGGAAGACATTCACCAAGCGCAAGCCATCGAGAACAACATGAAAGGGATAATCTTATTCTTCTCATTTGTCAGCCTTATAATCACTTTATTAGGCGTCTATTCGGCAATCACACTGGATACGGAACGCAGACAAAAGGAAGTGGCAATCCGTAAAGTAAATGGTGCAGGATTGAAACAGATTATCATATTGTTTGCCCGTACGTATATTTATCAGCTTGTACTCTCGGCAACAATGGCATTTCCTTTATGTTATGCCATACTGCAGTTATGGAAAAACATGTATATCGTATTCTTTAATGATGGCCCGCTATTTTGGATTTCAATCTTCATAATCGTAGCTGTCATTACTACTCTGACTATTATTTTCCGTATTCTGAAAATAGCAAGGACAAATCCGGCAGAAGTCATTAAAAACGAATAAGAAAATATATTTACCTAAAGATTATGACCATACTTACAATCCTAAAAATAATTACCCGCAGTTGGTGGAGAAACAAAGTTTTCTTCTTCATTTCTATAGTCAGTCTGGCTATAGGGCTAGCATGTACAAACTTGCTGTTCACCTATTATGTACATGATTACAATATAGAGAGTGGCAATCGGGACAAGAACCGTATTTTCTGTCTGCGTCAGGATAATCCGATGCAGGACGGAAGCAAGGTGGCCTATGCTGATGCCAATATTCCCCCTATGCTGAAAGAAAAATATGCAGAAGTGGAAGACTACCTGCGTATCAATTCTCTGGTTCCACAATATTGTAAATATGGAGGGGAGATTTACCACGATATAACCTTTATATCTGCCGATACTACTTTGCAACATTTCTTCCACTATCATCCCATTGCCGGTAGTTTAAAGCAAGTATTGGAACAACCGGGCAAAGTAGCACTCAGTGAAGCTTTTGCACATAAACTGTTTGGAGATAAAAATCCATTAGGAGAATTGCTGGAAATAAAAACCATGACTGATACCCAAAGTTATGAAGTGGCAGCCATATTAAAGTCACGGTCACAATCATTGCTCCAATTCGACATGATTACCGGGAATAACAAAGACTTTTGGGGTGGAATGACGTTTCTGAAACTAATTCCAAATACCGATGCCCAACAGTTTACCGAAAAAATCAACCACGACAAAATTCCCACTTTGATTCCGGAAAAGACACAATATTACGTCGACCCTCTGTCCGACATCTACTTTACTACACCGGACTACGATACACAACAACCTCTGCCGTATATCAATCAAAGTAATGTGCAATTATTGTATATCAGCCTTGCTGCCGCCTTGTTGGTACTTATCATAGCCTGCTGCAACTATACCAACATGAGCCTGAGCCGTGTATTGCAACAGCTCAAAATGATACATGTGGAGAAACTGATGGGAAGCAGCTTGAAGGATATCCGCATCCAACTGTTTGGTGATGCATTCCTCACTGTGCTGCTGGCATTCGGATTATCTTTACTCATCATCAACGACTGTCTGTCTTTTTTCAATGGATTATTTGCATCCCATTTAAACGTACATTTCTTTTTCAGCCTACAGATGCTACCCTTGTTAGTGCTCTTTGTACTAGTTATGTCCATTGTCCCTGCTTGGTATATCAGCCATAGACTTTCACAACTCTCATTCAGCGAATACAAGACACTTTACGGAGGTAAAAAGAAACAACGTTTCATAGCTTTGCTGGTCATTCTTCAGTTTTCCATTTCTATAGGGCTGATATTCGCTACTCTCGTTGCCAATGAACAAATCAATCTCATCAAGGAACGGGCCTACTGTTACGAAAATCGGATTGAAATAGGAGATTTCAATGCCGCACCGGCTACAATACTTAAAGAAGAGCTGGAGAAACATGTACAAGGAATAGAGTCCATCGCCCTGTCACAAGGCTCCATATTGAATTCATGGATACGTGAGCTATCCATCAAACAAGCCGACGGTACGGAAAAAAGTTCCTACCTATTAATGCTGTATAGTGATGCCAATCTGGTAAAAACGATGGGGTTCAAACTCTTGTCCGGCAACGCTCCCGAACAACTGCAAAAACAATATGCCTATCCTGCACTGGTCAACGAAAGCTATGTCAGAATGCTGATTCCAGCAGGAATAAATGCCATTGGAAAACCTTTGAAAGAATTTGACCAGTCTGCCGATTCTTTATACATCATCGGCGGTGTATTAGAGGACTTCCCGTTCAGTTCATTGGAAAATGAAATTACCCCGGTCATACTTTACCTTCCACCTACAGAGAGAATGTCGGGTGCCAACTATCTGCAGATTAAGCTGATTGAAAGCAATAAACAAGAAACACTACATCAAATAGCCCAAATATGGGAAAAGATGAATGAAGGGGAGATATTTCAATACACAGACATGCACCAAGACTTTATGAAACGCAATGGTAAAGTCTTGTCTCTCTCCAAACTCCTTATCGCCTATTCTCTGATTGGCTTGATATTGACCTGCTTCGGCTTATTCGGCATTTCATGGTATGCCACTCGCCAGCGTATCCGCGAAATCAGCATTCGCAAGATTCATGGAGCAACATCCCGACAAATCGTGCTGTTGCTGAATAAACCATTCTGCCTGCAAATTCTGCTTGCATATATTCTAGCTGTCCCCATTGTCTATTGGCTCATGCACCATTGGCATGAACAGTTTGCCTATAAAGCCCCCTTCACCGTTATGGACTTTCTATTGCCACTATGTATTGTCTGGATAATATCTGCCGTCACAGTGTGTCTGCAAAGTTATTTGCTGAACAAAACAAATCCGATTGACTGCATCAAATCCGAGTAAGAAATAATATATTTATAACCCATAAAAACAAAGCATTATGATTAAGACAGTAAACTTACAGAAGATTTTCAAGACCGAGGAAGTACAGACTCTGGCTTTGAACGACGTAAACATTGAAGTGAAAGAAGGGGAGTTTGTTGCTATCATGGGACCTTCAGGCTGCGGAAAATCCACTTTACTGAATATCCTCGGTCTGTTGGACAATCCTACATCCGGAGAATATTACTTGAATGGGACGGAAGTATCCAAATATACAGAAGCCCAACGTACCAACTTGCGTAAAGGAGTCATCGGCTTTGTATTCCAAAGTTTCAACCTGATTGATGAGCTGAATGTATACGAAAACATCGAACTGCCGCTACTCTACATGGGCATTCCTGCCACCGAACGCAAGCGCCGGGTGGAAACCGCTATGGAGCGTATGGCAATCATGCACCGCAGCAAGCACTTCCCGCAACAATTGTCCGGCGGACAACAGCAACGCGTGGCAATCGCCCGTGCAGTCGTATCAAACCCTAAACTGATACTTGCCGATGAGCCTACCGGTAACCTCGATTCAAAGAACGGAAAAGAGGTAATGGAACTACTGAATGAACTGAATAAGGAAGGCACTACGATTGTCATGGTGACACACTCACAACATGATGCCGGATTTGCCGGACGTATCATCAATCTGTTTGACGGGCAGGTAGTGACGGAAGCTAACTTATAATTCACGCTTCTCCCGATTTATATGCAGGTTGCAATGTTTTTTCCATTGTAATCTGCATGTTTTTTTGGAAATAGCTTTCCTTTTTTTTGTTTCTGTCGTCCGAAATGCCTAATATTGCTACCAATAAACTTTTTACTTCCACATTTTAAATAACAGAAAATGAAAACATACACACCGTCCCCTTTGAACGCAGAAAATATCACTTTACCGGATAATTTGACGGAACTCACAGAAGCCATGGCACGCAATGTGCATGAAGTATGGGCTTTGGGAAGAGTGAAAGAAGGATGGAAATACGGAGAGACACGCAATGATGAATTAAAGACACATCCCGGACTTGTACCATACGAAGAGTTACCGGACTCAGAACGAGAATACGACCGGCAAACAGCCATACAGACACTGAAACTGATTATGAAACTGGGATTCGACATACAGAAGAAATAATAATCCAATATCTATTATAGTACTATGAGGACGAGTGAGAACAAGTATTATCCTATCCGGCACTGGTGGAAATTCGTGATTCCTGCCTTTATCATTCTCTTTCTGGTTGCAGCATTGATTGTGACATGCACTACATTCCAAAACCTTATTCAATTCTTTCCATCGCGTGGAATGACCTACCTGATGACACTCCATGCCATCATTTCCCTTAGCGTATGCATCTGTTTTTTTCTATGTATCAAGAGATTAATAGATGTATTCTCATTGAATCTGGAACAAGAAAGAAACATTCTTGCATCCTTGTATCAGGAAAAAGAAAAACGGGAGATTATCAATAACGATGAGAAAGAAATCAATAAACTGAAAGAGAATATCAGAAAAGAATTGAAACAAGAAACTGAAAAAAAGGAAACTGCCTAATGACAAAACAAATATGAATCTGCTAACAAGACTTTTTGCCCTTCATTTTGACCGCTCTTTTTCCGGAAAAGGATGGAGGCAGCTTGCTTGGCTTTTCGGAGTCATAGTAACTGTTTTCTTATTGATATATCTGATAAGTTTTGCATTTATCTTTCCTGAGCCGTCTCTTGAAGAATGGACTGGTATTGATAAAGACGTACCTATGGGGCGTTTGCTTCAGTTGATTTGTCTGTTCATTGATCCGGGGAATATTGTGGAAGTACCACCTTATCTGCGTTGGTTCTCTCTATTGGTCGTAGTGCTGGGATTAATTTTGTTCTGCGGATTATTGATATCCGTAATCTCCAATATGCTGGAACGCAGAGTTGAGCGATATCGTGAAGGCGATATCGTTTACCCTTTGCAAAACCACATCGTCATTATCGGTTTTGACAACATGGTCCCCACTCTTATCCAGCAAATTTGCGATGACACACATTATGGGAATTGCCATATTCTGATTCAGAGTACCCAACCGGCACAAGAAATCCGTAGCAAAATCCATACGGAACTGGATGCCAAAAACGAAAAAAGAATTGTGATGCTGCGTGCCCGGCGCGACTCTATCGAGGAGTTGGAAAAACTCTATACTACCAAAGCGCGCGAAGTATTCCTTATCGGAGAGAGGAACGAACATGACCATGACTCACTGAACATAGACTGCCTGAAAAAGATAGTTGACATTCATAAACGATGCAATAAATGTTCCCTCATACCATTCACCGTTCTTTTCGAATATCAGACTACTTTTGCCGCTTTCCAACTGACCGATTTGTCTGCCGAATGGAGAAAATATATAGAATTCCATCCCTTTAACTTCTACGAGGGCTGGGCCAAAAAGATATTGGTAAGCCGGCAATACGGAAAAGGGGAGAACTGCATTGAATATCCTCCTCTCGACCGTGAGGCAATAACCTACGAAAGCGAAAAACATGTTCATCTTGTTATCATCGGTATGAGCCGTATGGGAGTGGCAATAGGAGTGGAAGCTGCCCATCTGTTGCATTTTCCAAACTTCTGCCGGGACAAGAACATAAAAAGTGTCATTACCTTCATTGATGAAAATGCCGACCGGGAAATGAATTTCTTTTGTGGACGATACCGCCATTATTTCGAGATATCGTCTACCCATTATTACGACATGAGCAAGGACGAAAGGCACGAGAGATTTGTCCTTCCCACCCGTTTTAAAGGAAAAGATGCAGACTTTCTGGATGTGGAATTCGAATTTATCAAAGGCCGTGCGGAAACTCCTGCCATCCAGAACCTAATTAAAGAATGGGTACATGACTCAGGCCAAGTATTGACGATTGCCGTCTGTCTCAATTATCCTCCTCAAAGCATGGCAATGGGATTATATCTGCCGGACGATGTATATGATGAAAACATCCCAGTTTTTGTCCGTCAGGAAACCTCCAGTGCACTGCTCAATATGCTTAACAGTAAAAAGAAAGATGAAGCGATTCATAAATATTCCCATGTTTTTCCTTTTGGAATGCTGGACAACTGTTACGACTTGGACAAAAAAAGCCGGAGGGAGGGACAAATCATCAATTATATATACGATTTCAAGAATAAATATGGAAATGTGCCTCAATCATGCCCACCTGACAATGAGCTGAAAGACTCATGGAACAAACTGTCCGTATCCCTTCAGTGGTCCAATTTGTACAGTGCATATTCCATTAGTCCCAAGCTACGCTCCATAGGCATTACGGATGGTTACGTGAAACTGGACAACGACCAGATAACATTGCTTGCCGAAGTCGAACATAACCGTTGGAACATGGAGAAGCTGCTGCTTGGCTTCCGTAAACCCACCGCCGAAGAAGAAGAGTTAATCTATGGCAGCAAGGAAATGGGAGACATCTTCAAAAAGAAACGCTTTGTGCATCCCGATATACGTCCGTATGATGAATTGAAGGAAAGCTCAAAAGCGTATGACAGATGTATCACAGCCGGCATTCCGCTAGTCATAAACAACAACACATAGAAAGTAACCAACACTATATTATGAAAACATACCATGTATTTATAGCCTCTTCGCTGAGTTTTCAGAAAGAAAGGGATTTAATGGAAAAAGTCCTGACGGAAAGAAACAACAGCGAACTCAATATTGTAGTGCACCGGCACGAAAAAAATGGAGACAACGATTTAGCTAAAGGCGATACGCAGGAAATCATAAATTCAGAGATAAGGCAATGTGACGTCATCATCTTCTTCGCCGGAAACTGGATACGCTCCAAGACCATCGGAGAGTTTAATGTTGCCATCGAAAATGCATCCAACAAACATATCTATTTCTATCAGAATCCGACATTGGAATACACCCAAGAAGACTGGACAAACACTACTTTATGGAAAGACTTCTATGCGGAATACATGCAAAAGCACCTGGACGACGATACCGTTATCGAGCGGTATGAGAAGCAGTGCAATACGCTGGAGCAGCTAAGGGACGCGTTGGTCAAGGATCGTGAAAGTTTTCTCAATAATCCCTTTTGCGCAATCTCTTGCCATAAGATGGAGTATGATAAAATTATTCCCAACAGCCAAGCCAACCGTCGCAGAGGCAACCTGGACTACTATTTTATCCGTCCGGAAGTAGACAACAAACTTAAAGAGGAGTTTGACAGCACAAACAAGACAATCATCGTCACCGGTCAATCCACTTCGGGAAAGACTATTGCCGTTTGCCGAATGCTGAAAAAGCTCCCTCAGGAATATTATGTGGTCATTTTGAATGCCGATACGACCAAAGAACAGTTAGAACGGCTTTCTGTATCCCAATTCCAGCATGGCAAAAAGATTCTTCTACTGGACGATTTGCAGCTGTTGTTTTGGAAAGAAGAGAATGAAAAGCCGATACCCATTGACAGAGAATTACTTCGCAAGTTATCGGAAATCCTTCACATCGGCAATCCGGACTTCAAGGTTATTGCCACTACAAGCTATAGCTTCAAGGAAGTGAAATCCATGCTTACTTTCAATGAAATGGTTCCTCCGGCCATAGTCGAAGTGGGCATCAAACCTTTATCCTTCAAAAAAATAAATGAATATGCCCGCGAGCTTAGGACATACGGCTATCTTAAACTCCGACCCGAAGCCGGCATGACTATCGGTTCCTTGTTTTTCGACATAGACAGAATCAAGACCAGATATAACAACCAGTTCCAGAACAGCAATTTAAGCAACCTGCAGAAATCCATGCTTCGACAACTCTGCCACGCCATAAAATGTTTGTGGATGTGGAAAAAGAGAAGCCGCAATAAAATAGACCTATTGCTCGATTTCCTCAAATTTACCTATGAGAACAGTTACGAAAAGGCCGACAGAAGCACCATCTGTGAATTGGCAGGCAAAGTAGATGATTTGATTTATTATCAGGACATTGAAAAGGACACATTTGAAGTTGAAGACATCATAGTAACCCAGGTTTTCCAGTACTATAGCAGTGAACCGTCCGATGACCTACTGGCAACTGAAAAGAAAGCCATAAAGGGCATATTCCGCTATATCTACTACAAAGACAGACCGAACTTTTTCAAAAATACAACCAAGATCCTGCATCGGGTGAAAAACTGTTCGGTAAATGCCCCCGAACTCCAACAGTATATCATCAATGATGTTGTAAGCCGCATTTATAAAAACGAACAAACGCTATATACAAGTAAGGAACTGGGAACAAACCCGGAAGGCGTTTCCATTGATTGGGTGGACGCCTATATTGGCAATATAGCCAATTTTGCTCCTACCAATGCAGAGGCCATCCATATTTGGAAATTAACAAAAAAATATAATAGGAGAGAGCTGAATGCGCTGCGGTGGCTTTTGCCCAGACTGCAGACACAACAAGATAAGGACATTGTACACAAGGATTTGCTCAATGAACAAGGGCAAATGCAAGACAAGTATATAGAAAACTCGTATATTGAATTTCAGACAGAATTGGTACGGTTCCTCGACATGGACGAAGCCAAAGAAATATACCTCAACGCTTCCTTTATATACGAAGCTTCCCCAAGTGCCGATGATGACGACATAGATGATTTCTTCTCCGATTCTGCAGAGAGCGCCCATGGGCAGGAAAGCAACAATGAGACTTATCTGACAGAACTGAAAGAGAAAAGAATACGTAATTTCGCCAGGCAGCTTATGCATAAAGCACAGACTCTGGCTGACATACACGACATCAAGAACTTCTTGCAGAAGAATGATAAAGGGGTAGTTCCCCACGACGATGCAGTCTTTTTCTTCAACTTTATTGCTCCCTACACCTGGCTGGAAGTTTTCAAAAGATTCAGCCAGCCGGAAAAGCTGGTTGCATTCTTCAACGAACTGACAGAACTGTCTGTCGACAAAAAAGAGGATACCAGTATGTTCCTGAACAAGACCGAAGTGTTGAATGGAGCACTCGAAAACATACCGTCCTCTTATGCCTATGATTTATGGAACCGTATGGGGAATAACTGTGATGGCTACTCATTGAACTTTATGCTCCAAAAGGCTAAAAATTTTGAGCAAGCCAAAGGAATCTTCAACACTTTTATGGAAAGGTTGGAGCAGCAAGAAGAAGAAAACAAGACCAAACTGAAAGTGGGTGAAATCTACCTGAACGACTTATTGGATACGACCTCCACTTATAGCGGGATTAAGGAATGCGAGGAACTGTTCCATAAATACCATTTACTGGAAGCAGACCAGTCTTTACTGGATTACCCGAGCCAGCACACACAAGGTATCCTATACCAACGCATGACCCTAAAGGAAATCAAGGCACATATGAAGAGACATCGTCCCCAAAACGGCGATGAATCTCGAAATATAAGAACAATCGTACAATTCATTCTGAAAATATCAAATTATGAAGAGGCGTATCAGGCACTGTTCGGAGAAACTCCCGATTGTATTACTCCGGAAGAACAACAGATTTTGAATCATTCGCCCTACGTTGTCTCCGAAATGTTCAATAAGGTAAAGACTCCGGAAGAAGGAGGAGTCGCAAGGGATTTCTTCGAGAACCGGCTGGACAAGTCACTGCTCAATCATCCTGATGCCAATATCTTGAATATCATTATCAATAACCGGTTCATATATCCCTATTATGAACAAAAAGTGGACATGATAAAGCGGATGTCCGAAAAATACACCGTACAACAGAACAGTTATACACATAAACATTTACTCTATCACCTGACCAACCACACCCAAGGTTCACTTCCTCCGGAAGAAATACAACTGATTATAAATGAGGAAATAATGAAAAGCCTGGATGCGCCAAAGGATATATTGAAGCAAATGCTTATCCAGCGATACTATGCCGGAAGAGCACAAGACAACGTTCCGCAGCCTTTTCCCATTTATACATCGGAAGGGTGGAAAATTAAAGAAAGCACTATTCTGGAATATGTGTATTGTCTGCTGGACGTGGGCGTATATGATGGAGGAATTATCTTCTGTTGCATGAAGGCATTGCTCCGTCAGAATGATAAGGAAAACGCCCAACGGCTGCAAGAGCAAGCAATCAGTAAAAAGGTTTTTATCAATTACGATTCATATTGTATGTTGAAAAAGGTAGGAGCCGTCATTCCTAAACCCTACCTATTTGTCGAACATTATCCAATTATGAAGGACATATGCTATCAAATGCGGGAACGCGGCATGACCTTCGAAGAAGCCGAAAGCCGTATAAAAGAGATGGAAGATGATTTACATATTTCCATTGCACGCACACAAATCTACTGGAACAATGTCATCAGCCGCATGGCCAACAACAGAACAAACAAAAAACTGGTGCTTCAGAATACTCTGAAATTCATCGATGAACACCACGTGCCGATGAGTCCGGAAATATATTACTCCCTTTTACACACAATCACTTCCATTGAAGACTATACAAAAGTCAAAGGTTTATATAAAGGCGAATTGAATATAGGACATATCTTCGTACTTCTAAAGAAGATTCCAGAATTTGCCAAATATAGAATTGCCGAATGGGCATTTGTCGCCTGCTTGCGTCAGGAGTTTGATGAATGGTATGACATTCTATGTTCCATCAGTGAGAAAGAACAGGAGAAAAGAATTAAAATCATGTTACAGTCCGAGCGCTACAAGCAACTGCAAGTCATCACCCCCAAAGGGTATCTTAACCAGACTTTCTTGTTCTGGTGGACTATCCGCTACGCCGTCTCAGAGACTGAAGAGCAACGGAAGGCAGAATTGGATACCCTTGTCACAATGATACCCAAACCCTTTGTACCTCAGTATCCGAAAATGATAGAGAAGTTCTTTATACCTTATCCGCAAGACTTGCTTGAAATCATTCGAGAATATATAGGCCGGATTATTTCATCCGAGCCGCAATAGCCAGCAATACCCCGAGCACCACACCCAATATCGCTGCAAACAGCACCCGCATTTCTCCCGGCAGGAGGAATGTGATGGTGTGTGCCGGATACCAGAAGAAAGGAATTGTTTTCTTGAAGACAAAATTCCATTGTGCATCCCAATTCAGATGCGTAATGATGCGGGTCATCGGGATAGGAGTGAGGAGGCTGCGAGGCGAACCGCCACAATCCAGGATATGCGTATCCGTAATCTTATGGAATGTCATGAATACCGGAGCGAAAATGGTATTCATAGCAACTGAAATGGCGAAGGCTATCCATAATTTGTCCAGGCAGAATTCTCCGTTTATAATGGCGGCGGCATTTGCCATTCCCATATATTCCATGAATTGCGGCACACCTTTGGAGAAGATTATCATGGCCGCATTGATACCCATTCCCAGCAGTCCCCACACTACGGCACGCGGCAGTACGCCAAATCCTTTTCGGTTATAGACTCCGGCACTGATACGAAGTCCCAGCATCTCACCCAGTGTAGCAAGAATTCCGAATTTAACGAAACTCATTACCATGCCATGTGCAGTGTTGAAAGACTTATACCAATTGTAGATGGATTCACTCACAAAGAATGGCAGGAATATTATCACCAGAACAAAAATAAAGAGGAAGTCTTGTTTTTTCATACAAAAGTCATGTTTTTCATAAATAATGTGGCAAACATACTAAAATTATTCTAATTTAAAAGCAAATAAGTAAATAAAAGAAGTTTTACCAAACAGAACAAAGTGTTTCCCTTAACCGAACAGTGTGTTTCATTAAAGAGAACACTTCGTTTCCCTTAAAAGAACAGTTTGTTTCCTATAAGAAAACACTTTGTTTTCTATAGCTAAAACAAAGTGTTCAGCACTGTGAACTAACGAATTATCCCTATCAGCTTCCCCAGAAGCCTATATCATAGTCTCGGCACAAAAAAAGTGGGATTCAGAGAAACCTCTGATCCCACTTCATCATAGTAAGCAACGGATAGTTATTTCTTATCTTTCATATATTCATCCGCTTTCTCCTTGGCACGTGCCACGCGCTTGGCTGTATCCGGATGAGAAGAGAACATCTTCTGGAACTTAGATTCCTTCGGTGCTTCCGCTGAAAGTTCAAGCAATTTGTTCAAAGCATTGTACATGGCATACGGAGCGAGATTATTCTTGATGCAGAATTCAAAGCCATAATCATCCGCTTCTGTCTCCTGCTTCTGGGAGTATTGAGCACCTGCCAATGCCTCGGCCATGGCACCCAGTTCAGAATCACTCAATTTGGATACTGTAGAACTTGCCGCACCGGCAGCATTCTTCACAGCCGAACGGAGGTAAGCATTCTTCATCGCATCTTTGGAATCCGTATGGATGACGTGACCTATCTCATGACCGACAACTGCCATCACTTCATCATCCGTCATGATGTCCATCAGTCCGGCGCAGATGCGTACACTGCCATCACCACACGCAAAGGCATTCACATCTATTACCTCGTAAACACCGAAGTTCACCTTCAAGCCGTCCACTTCCTTGATATTTCCAGTCAGCTTCTCCAGACGCTTGCCGTAATCCGTATCGGGCTTTGTCAGCGGATTGTGTGTATCCATCCATTCCATATATTCCTTGCTCATCGCTGCAATGTCAGCATCGGACAATGAAATGGCCTTGACGGCATCTGTACCGGCTTGGACAACTTTGGTCACATTGATTTTCTTTCCACCGATTTTGAACTGCGCATAGGCAGTGGTGGTACAACTCATTCCGCATACTACAGCAGCAATGATGAAGAAGTTCTTTTTCATATACTTTACGATTTAATCTTAACCCTATTCCGTTTCGTATTAAACAAAAAGCCGCCTAATCATTATTAAACGGCTTTCCTAATATCTGTTTGAATCAGTTTACTTGATAATATCCAGTGCCTTGAAGCATTTGGTCAACTTCTCTACAGCGTAATCCACTTGTTCTACGGTGTGGGTAGCCATCAACGCTACGCGCACCAGCGTATCTTGTGGGGCACACGCGGGCGGAATAACCGGGTTGATGAAGATACCTTCGTCAAAAGCCAGCTTCGTTACTATAAATGTCTTCTCTGTATCACGCACATAGAGAGGAATGATAGGAGATTCTGTCTCACCGATTTCGAAGCCTGCATCGCGGAACTTCTTCAAGGCATAGTTAGTGATGTCCCACAGACGTTGGATGCGTTCAGGTTCGGACTTGATGATGTGAAGCGCCTCGCGGGCTGCAGCCGTAGCAGCAGGTGTGCTACTTGCCTGGAATATATAGGAACGGGCATTGTGGCGCAGCCAATTGATTACCGCCTTGTCTCCAGCAACAAAACCACCGATGGAAGCCAATGACTTGCTGAATGTACCCATAATCAGATCTACATCTTCGGTAACACCGAAATGGTCGCACACACCACGGCCTTGTTTTCCGAATACACCCAAGCCGTGAGCTTCGTCCACGTAAATGCTGGCATTGTATTTCTTCTTCAGGCGGACAATTTCGGGCAGATTGGCCAAGTCACCTTCCATGGAAAATACTCCATCCACAACAATCAGCTTTACAGCATCCGGTTCGCATTTCTGGAGTTCTTTTTCCAAAGCCTCCATATCGTTATGCTTGTACTTCAACTGAGTGGCAAATGCAAGACGGCGGCCATCTACAATGGAAGCGTGGTCACGGTCATCACAAATAATATAATCCCCACGGCCTACAACGGCAGGAATAATACCTTCGTTTACAGTAAATCCGGTAGAAAAACAGAGTGCTTCATCTTTTCCTACGAATTCAGCCAATTCCTTCTCCAGTTCAACATGTATATCGAGTGTTCCGTTCAGAAAGCGGGAACCTGCACAACCGGTGCCATATTTTTCTGTGGCAGCTATCGAGGCATCAATGATACGCTTGTCATATGTCAGTCCCATATATGCATTAGAGCCGAACATCAGAACCTTTTTACCATCCATCATTACCTCTGTATCCTGATGGCTGTTAATTGTGCGGAAATAAGGATATACGCCTTTTGCCATAAACTGCTGCGGCAGGTCGTATTTCGCAAATTTGTCTTGTAGTAAACCCATGAAATATCTTTTATATAATGAATATTTAATTCTATTAAATACAAGTCTTAAAAAACAGGGGGCAAAGATAGCAAAATATGTCGGTATATGTTCTATTTACATTAAAAAAACTACTTATACTTATTTTAAAAAGAATTATGTGGTTAATTTTTCAGATATTTATATTACTTTTGCCAGTTGGAAAACCTGCATAGCAACAACCCTTGCATGAACGAAAACAAGAAGAAAATAGCATTCATCATAAACCCCATATCCGGCACTCAGAGTAAGGAGCAGATACTGAAGTGGCTCGATGAAAAGCTGGATAAGGAAAGGTATGCACAAGAAGTGATTTATACCGAACGGGCAGGCCATGCCGTAGAGATAGCGGCACAGAAGGCACAAGAAGATGCACATGCCGTCATCGCCATAGGAGGAGACGGCACCATCAATGAGATAGCTCGCTCACTGGTACATACAAAAACCGCTTTGGGCATCATTCCCTGCGGTTCCGGCAACGGACTTGCCCGCCATCTGCAGATTCCGATGGAGCCGAAAAAGGCCATCGACATCATCAATGACGGACTGATAGACATCATTGACTACGGAAAAATCAACGATGTGCCTTTCTTCTGCACCTGCGGCGTGGGATTCGACGCATTTGTAAGCCTGCAATTCTCCAAGGCGGGAAGGAGAGGACCACTCACTTATCTGGAAAAGACTCTGCTCGAAAGCCTGAAGTACCGTCCGGAAACCTATGAACTGGAAATGGACGGCAGCACCCTGCGATACAAGGCGTTCCTAATAGCCTGCGGAAACGCATCGCAATATGGAAACAATGCGTATATTGCCCCACAAGCCACCTTGAACGACGGACTGCTGGACGTCACCATACTCGAGCCGTTCACTGTGCTCGATGTACCGTCGCTCTCTTTCCAGCTCTTCAACAAGACCATTGACCAGAACAGCCGGATTAAGACGTTCCGTTGCCAGACACTCCGTATTCACCGTTCTAAACCGGGGGTAGTCCACTTTGACGGCGACCCGATGATGATGGGAGAGAATGTAGATGTAAAGATTATGAAGAAAGGACTGCAGGTCATTGTTCCCCGGGATGCGGAAAAAGACACTTCGAATGTCTTGCAGCGGGCACAAGACTATATCAACGGACTGAAACAAATTAATGATGCTTTTGTGGAAGACATCGCCCATAAAAACAAGATGATACTGGATAAAGGCAAAAGGCAATTCAAGAAACTGACAAAAATGTAATGTTGTAAAAAAGGTACTAAAGGAGTTTCTGAAAATAACTTTCCCCTTTTGATGCGCCATATAATATGTTTTATGTATTTTTGCAAAGCCAAAATAGTAAATAAGTAAATCGTCAAACAGTAAATAAAAAGATGTATAGATCACACACCTGCGGAGAACTCCGTATCTCCGATGTTAACAAGCAAGTGACGCTGGCAGGTTGGGTACAGCGCAGCCGTAAGATGGGAGGCATGACTTTCATTGACCTCCGCGACCGTTACGGAATTACCCAATTAGTGTTCAACGAAGAGGTGAATGCCGAACTTTGCGAGCGTGCCAACCGCTTGGGCCGTGAATTCGTAATCCAAGTTAAGGGTACCGTCAACGAACGTTTCAGCAAAAACCAGCATATCCCGACGGGAGACATTGAAATCATCGTATCGGAACTGGATGTTCTGAACTCATCGCTGACCCCTCCCTTCACCATCGAGGAAAATACGGACGGTGGCGACGATATCCGCATGAAGTACCGTTATCTAGACCTGCGCCGTGCCAATGTACGCAGCAATCTGGAGCTTCGCCATAAAATGACAATTGAAGTACGCAAATACCTGGACAGCCAGGGATTCATCGAAGTGGAAACTCCGATTCTGGTAGGCTCCACACCCGAAGGTGCACGCGATTTCGTCGTTCCTTCACGCATGAACCCGGGACAATTCTATGCCTTGCCTCAAAGCCCGCAGACACTGAAACAGTTGTTGATGGTTTCCGGTTTCGACCGTTACTTCCAGATAGCCAAATGCTTCCGTGACGAAGACCTGCGTGCCGACCGCCAGCCGGAATTCACACAGATTGACTGCGAAATGTCTTTTGTGGAGCAGGATGACGTCATCAACCTCTTCGAAGGCATGGCCAAATATCTGTTCAAGGAAATCCGTGGCGTAGAGATGAACGAGCCGTTCATGCGCATGCCATGGGCAGACGCCATGAAATATTACGGCAGCGACAAGCCCGACCTCCGTTTCGGCATGAAGTTCGTGGAACTGATGGACATCATGAAGGGACACGGATTCCCGGTATTCGACAATGCCGCCTACATCGGCGGTATCTGCGCAGAAGGCGCCGCACACTATACACGCAAACAGCTGGATGCACTGACCGAATTCGTGAAAAGACCGCAAATCGGTGCCAAAGGTATGGTATACGCGCGCGTAGAGGCAGACGGCAACGTAAAATCAAGTGTCGACAAGTTCTATGCGCAGGAAGTATTGCAGGAAATGAAGGCTGCTTTCAACGCCAAGCCGGGTGACCTGATTCTGATTCTGAGCGGTGACGACGCCATGAAGACCCGCAAGCAACTGAACGAGTTGCGCCTTGAAATGGGTAACCAACTGGGATTGCGCGACAAGAACAAGTTCGTCTGCCTTTGGGTGGTTGACTTCCCGATGTTTGAGTGGAGCGATGAAGAAGGCCGCCTGATGGCTATGCACCACCCGTTCACCCATCCGAAAGACGAAGATATTCCTTTGCTGGATACAGACCCGGCAGCTGTCCGTGCAGATGCATACGACATGGTGTGCAACGGTATTGAAGTGGGTGGAGGTTCCATCCGTATCCACGATGCACAGTTGCAGGCAAAAATGTTCGAGATTCTCGGATTCACTCCGGAGAAGGCTCAGGAGCAGTTCGGCTTCCTGATGAATGCCTTCAAATACGGTGCACCTCCTCACGGTGGTCTGGCATACGGTCTGGACCGTTGGGTCAGCATCTTCGCAGGTCTCGACAGTATCCGCGACTGCATTGCATTCCCCAAGAACAACAGTGGACGCGATGTAATGCTGGATGCACCTTCGGCTATTGACCAGAAGCAGCTGGATGAACTGAATCTGATTGTTGAAGTGAAAGAGTAAAAGCAGGTACGGAGTAGGAGAGTGAAAGAGTCTGCACGCATTTTTCGTTTTGCGGTAATCGGCACGCTGAATGCCTTGATTATGGCTGTTACCGTTTGGGTAATGATGGACGAACTGGACATCAACTATATGCTCTCCAATGTAACCGCATATATACTTGCACAGATACACAACTTCATCTGGTGCAAGTATTGGATATTCCCTACAGAAAAAAAGAGCAACACTTGGCGACAAGTGCTGCTCTTTTCTATAGCTTTCGGAATGGCTTACGGAGCGCAATTCCTTTTCCTCATAGGGCTGGTGGAGGGACTGGACTGCAACGAATACCTTGCCCAGTTCCTGGGATTATTCATCTACGGAAGTGTCAATTTCCTGATGAACAAACGGGTGACATTCCGTTAGTTCTCCCCCAGAGATCCCCGTCGTTATCAGTCAAGAAATCGTTTTGTCAATCCGGCATAGGCATCAATTCTGCGGTCGCGCAGGAAAGGCCACCAACGGCGTACATTTTCCGAACGTTCCAAGTCCACCTCTACAACGATATTTTCCGGCCGTTCGTTTCCTGCTTGGGCCAGGAACTCGCCTTGCGGTCCGGCCACAAAACTATTTCCCCAAAACAAGATACCATTGGTCTGCATGGAAGGATCCGGCTCATGTCCCACACGGTTCACTGAAACAACCGGCAAGCCGTTGGCCACAGCATGTCCACGCTGGGAGATAATCCAAGCATTGAGCTGACGCGCCTTTTCATCATCCGTATCACTGCTTTCCCAACCGATAGCCGTAGGATATATCAGTATTTCAGCTCCCTTCAGCGCCATCAGACGTGCTGCTTCCGGATACCATTGGTCCCAGCACACCAAAACTCCCAATTTGCCCAAAGATGTCTGAATAGGTTCGAAGCCTATATCACCGGGAGTAAAATAGAATTTCTCATAATAGGCGGGGTCATCAGGAATATGCATCTTCCGGTATTTCCCGGCAATGCTGCCGTCACGTTCAAAAACAACCGCTGTGTTATGATACAATCCGGGAGCGCGTTTCTCGAACAGAGAAGTGACCAGCACAATATCGTTGGCAGCAGCCAACTCTGAATAGAATCCCGTAGAAGGACCGGGAATCGGTTCTGCCAAGTCGAACAACTGCGTGTTTTCCGTCTGACAGAAATACAGAGAGTTATGCAGCTCCTGCAAAACAACCAATTGAGCCCCATGCGCCGCACATGCCTCTATACTTTTGGCCAAATTCATTAAATTAGTCCTGAGGTCCTTGGTATTGGCCTGCTGGATAATACCTACTTTTATTTTTCTTGTCATCTTATTCTATGGTTTATTGTTTTACTATGTATAATCGACATTACTTCAACACCCCTACGGGATATTGCATGGTAACACAATGCAAAGAGCCGTGTTGCTTAATCAAAGCACGGCAATCTATCCCGATAATTTCATAACCGGGAAAAGCCTCCCGCAACACTTCCCCCGCGCGGGCATCATTCTCCGGCTGGCGATAGGTGGGGTAAAGCACTGCATCATTCAGAATCAAGAAATTAGCGTAAGTGGCAGGAAGCCGTTCCCCTTCCTCTTCTATCTTATCGGCCATGGGCAAAGCCAGCAAACGGTAAGGTTCCCCCTTCAACGTACGGAAAGTCTTCAGTTGCTCCTCCATGCGATGCAGTTCTTCGTAATGCTCATCATCCGCATCCTTGCATTGTACATAGGCTATCGTGTCGGCAGGGCAGAAACGGGCCAGCGTGTCTATATGACTGTCCGTATCGTCACCTGCCAAATAACCGTGGTCCAGCCAAAGAACACGTTGCAGGTGAAAAACGGAACGAAGATATTCCTCAATTTCCACCCGGTTCATCTGTCCGTTCCGGTTAGGCGAAAGCAGGCATTCGGAGGTGGTGAGCAACGTACCCATGCCGTCACTTTCGATGGAACCGCCTTCAAGGACAAACCCCAAGCGATTTACATACTTTCCTTTCATCACTTCCGACTCCACCGCACGACGCGTAATCAAATTATCCTTATCGGATGCAAACTTCAATCCCCACCCGTTGAACTTAAAGTCGAGCAGAGATACACCGTCAGCATCCAGTAGGGTGATGGCTCCATGGTCGCGTGCCCAAGTATCATTCGTCTCACACTTCAGGAAACGGACATTTTCCATATTCACCCTGCCGAGAATCTGTTTCTTCACCTCATCCGGTTCTGGGGTTACAATCAGCAATGTCTCCCGGGCGGCTATTTCGTGGGCAATGGCTACAAAACATTCCTGCACTTCGTCCAACATATAGGTCCAGTCTGTACCCGCATGGGGCCATGTAAGCTGTATGCCGCTTTGCAAAGCCCATTCGGCAGGCAAGTGGGGAGCACGTGTCTCTACCTGAAAAGTCATATTCTTGCCAAAACGCACCTGACAGTCCTTCTCTGCGGCACCACCCAGCGGCAGTCCTACAAAATATCCCATATTATTTATCTTTTCTAATTCGTTACTTTTTAAGTTAGCAGAGAGAGGGAGAATAAACCTTAGGTTTAGAATTGCCAAACCTCTACTTCAGACTTCTAAACCTCTACTCTATGATTGTAAACCTCTACTCGTCAATTATCACTTATCTTCCTTCGGTTTCCGGTCGAAGAACGGATTCTTGGAGGATGCACTCACCGGAATGGCAAAGACTGTCTTGCATTCTTTCAGCCAATCCAAACGCTGAGCGGCAAGTCCGGCAGAAAACATGACACGGGTATCCACCCTCAAATCGGCAGCCATGGCACAAGCCGAACCTACAGCTATCCCTACATCCACCGTATTCAAAGCACAAGGTACTCCCTCCGGACGACCGGCACAAGTGGGAAAACCGCAGTGTCCGCAATTCAAACCTTGCGTCTGCTCGCGCGTACCTATTATAATTACACATTCAGCCTGCAAAATGTTGTCCGCATCACGGAGAAAGAACTTCATACCGTGCTCTTCAACCATAGCGACCATCTTTTCAGACAGCTTCTTAATGTCTTCACCCGTAACCAGCGCAGCTTCAATCACATCAATACCTTTTCCTTTCGGTGCCGTGCGCGCAGCAGTCAGCATTTGCCTTGCCACGTCAAGCACATGTTCGTGGCGGCAATCCCGTTCATTCTGTATCATAGTCTTTCTTTCCTGAATTAATTAGTGCGTCAAAGATAGCACAAATATTTTTTTGCACTATCTTTGCGATACAGAAAGATTAAAGGAACACCATGCTGCAAATAGAAAATGCCAGTATCGCCTACGGCAACGATATACTTTTCTCGGGTTTCAACCTGCAATTGGAAAGGGGAGAGATAGCCAGTATCTCCGGCCCTTCGGGATGCGGAAAGTCGTCACTGCTGAATGCCATACTTGGATTTACTCCGTTAAAAGAAGGACGCATCGTCTTGAACGGCATTCTGCTGGATAAAGGAAACGTCGACGTTGTCCGTAAGCAGACTGCATGGATTCCACAAGAACTGGCATTGCCGCTGGAATGGGTAAAGGACATGGTACAATTGCCCTTCGGTTTAAAGGCAAACCGGGGTACACCCTTTTCTGAAACCCGTTTATTTGCATGTTTCGAGGATTTGGGTCTGGAACAAGAGTTATATTACAAACGGGTGAACGAAATATCCGGAGGCCAACGCCAACGGATGATGATAGCCGTAGCCTCAATGATTGGCAAACCACTGACCATTGTCGATGAACCGACTTCCGCTCTCGACTCCGGTTCCGCGGAAAAAGTACTCTCTTTCTTCCGCAGGCAGACAGAAAATGGAAGTGCCATACTGACCGTATCCCATGACAAAAGATTCGCCAACGGATGTGACCGACATATAATCATGAAATAACATACACACTATTGGGAACCATAGATATATCATACCTCAGCCTGGGCATCGGATTATTGCTATTATTAATACCGCTGTTTTACATCTGGAAGTTCAAGACCGGACTGTTGCGCGCTACTGTGATAGGTACGGCACGCATGATTGTCCAGTTGTTCTTCATCGGCATATACTTGAACTACCTCTTTTTATGGGATAACCCGTGGATAAACTTTCTATGGGTAATTGTCATGATATTTGTAGCATCGCAGACGGCATTGGCACGAACACAATTGAAGAGGAAGATTCTGCTCCTGCCCATATCCGCAGGTTTCTTATGCAGTGTAGTATGTGTAGGCTTGTACTTTATCGGAATAGTACTGAGAGTAGAAAACGTATTCAGCGCCCGGTATTTCATCCCTATTTTCGGCATACTGATGGGCAACATGCTATCCAGTAACGTCATAGCCCTCAACACCTATTATAGTGGACTGAAACGGGAACAACAGCTTTACCGGTATCTTCTCGGCAATGGTGCTACAAAAGCGGAAGCACAGGCACCTTTCATCCGCCAAGCCATCATCAAATCCTTCAGTCCGCTGATTGCCAATATATCCGTGATGGGGCTGGTTGCTTTTCCGGGAACCATGATTGGCCAGATATTGGGTGGCAGCAGCCCGAATGTGGCCATCAAATATCAGATGATGATTATGGTCATCACCTTTACCGCCTCCATGCTGTCACTGATGATTACAATCTCTCTGGCTTCCCGCAAGTCGTTCGATGCCTACGGCAAGCTACTGCCGGTGATGGTAGAGAAGAAAGGAAAAAAGGAGCATAAATAACTTCAACGGCGGTGGGCATCCAGTTTTCCGGGGAGATAGCGTAGCTGCACATATTGTACGCCCGGTTTCACAAAGCCGCTGTCCAACATCACTTTCTTTACACGGAATACTTCAAGCCTATACTGCAGGTAACTTTTGATGCGTTGACTTTGCGGCTTGGTATATGCCAGCAGATTAACTTTTCCCAGCGAATCAATCTCTACCCTTGCCTTGACGGTGCGTAGAGAAAGAGGACCGTCTTTTTTCTTAGCCTGATAATCTTTATCCTTGTCTACCCAAAAGATAGCCGTAGCCTTGGGAGTAGTATCTACCGGCTCCTCCATATCCTCAGATACATCTTTACCGGAACGGTTCGTATCCTGACAAGACAATAACGATAAAAGGAAAAGAAACAAAACAAGTAATGTTTTCATAATAAAGGAGATTAATGTGTCCAACTAATCAAACGTACCCGATGAAGCATATATTATCGGATATATAAAATGTTCTTCACCTTCCGTTTGCGGTTGTTCAAACAATTGTTTGTAGATAGGTTCCGGCTCTGTTTCAGAGAAAAAATCTGCATCAGCAGGATAAATACCATAATACCACCAGGGAGTTCCTTCCATATTATAAGGCTCAATACCCTCGATTACAAACTTATATAATCCAACTGTATCACCATCTTTTATAATGCTTGTATATGTTCCATAATTGGTCCCCATATTATATCTCAATCCTTTTAAAGGAGCATATTCTTCTTCAGTAAACTCGCCTGCTACATATTTTTTTCTTTTGCATGCAAAAGGAATCTCATATTTTCCTCCATCAGGAGAAAGAATAAAAGGATTGGGTCCATCAACCTCTATTGTATATTCATATTCTACTCCGACTTTTGATAACACCTCGACCAGTTCGTATGCAATATTACTGGCATCGGCGGGAGGGTTGAGCAAAGTTGTTTTTTTCACCAATAAGGTGTATTCATACCCCTTGCTATAATCAAACCCGGCAATTCCTAAAAAGTCCAACGCTTCATATTCATTTTTACCTTCCTCCTTTACCAACATACAATCAATGAAATGATCACTTCCCCAAGGCTGGTAAGTGCCAATCTCGGAAGAGACCTTCATTTTAATGTTTTCTACATTGTCTTGTGGAGTATCACTGTTACAAGAGGTCACACCAATTATAATCAAGAGCGATAAAATTCCGAATAGTTTTTTAGTTTTCATAGATTTAGTTTTATAATAATCGCTCGCAAAGATAGTCTTTTTCGTGATAAAACATTTTTCGATAAGAGTTTTTGTTGGAAGAAAACCGTCTATTACTCAAATTTGTTACTGATATTTTATAAAAAGAATAAAAAACATTCTCAATCCATTGCTTTTTACTATATTTGCAACCAAATTTTCTGTTCACAATGAAAATTAAGGAATTAGTAAGCGCCCTTGAACGGTTCGCGCCTCTGCCATTGCAAGACGGATTTGATAATGCCGGCCTGCAAATCGGATTGACAGATGCGGAAGCAACAGGGGCTTTGTTGTGTCTTGACGTTACTGAAGCTGTACTGGATGAAGCCATTGCATTGGGATATAATGTGGTTATATCACATCACCCTCTCATTTTCAAAGGGTATAAATCCATCACGGGCAGGGATTATGTGGAACGTTGTATCTTGAAAGCCATCAAGAATGACATCGTTGTTTATGCTGCGCACACTAACCTGGATAATGCACCGGGAGGAGTGAACTTCAAGATTGCCGAGAAAATCGGTTTGAAGAATGTCCGTATCCTGGAAGCCAAGGAAAATGCGCTGGTAAAGCTGACCACATTTGTACCGACCGCCCAAGCGGAAGACGTGAGGAAAGCCTTGTTCGACGCTGGATGCGGCAATATCGGCAACTATGATTTGTGCAGTTATAACATGGAAGGCGAGGGGACATTCCGAGCCCGGGAAGGTGCCACCCCATACTGTGGAGCGATAGGGGAGCTGCATACCGAACGTGAAGTACGTATTGAGACAATCATACCCGCCTACAAAAAAGCGGCAACTGTCAAGGCACTGCTTGCGGCACATCCATATGAAGAACCGGTCTATGATATTTATCCCTTGCAAAACTCATGGCCACAAGCCGGAGCCGGTGTCATTGGCGAATTGGAAGTACCGGAGACAGAACTTGAATTCCTGAAACGGATAAAGAAAACCTTCGAAGTAGGGTGTCTCAGACATAACAAACTCCTCGGGCGGGAAATACAGACTGTTGCATTATGTGGCGGCGCCGGCGCTTTCCTAATGCCGCTTGCCATCCGCAACCGTGCAGATGTCTTTATCACCGGCGAGATAAAATACCATGACTATTTCGGACATGATACCGATATATTATTGGCTGAAATAGGGCATTATGAAAGTGAGCAATATACGAAAGAAATATTTTATACAATAATCCGGGATTTGTTTCCTCATTTTGAGGTTCAGATGACCAAAGTGAATACAAACCCCATAAAATACATGTAAGTAAAATGGCTAAAGAAGCAAAAAAAGATCCTCAGGAATTAACCGTAGAACAGAAGTTGAAAGCTTTGTTCCAATTGCAGACAATGCTGTCCAAAATCGATGAAATCAAGACGTTGAGAGGTGAACTTCCACTGGAAGTACAGGACTTGGAAGACGAAATAGCCGGTCTGAGTACCCGTATAGACAGAATCAAGGCAGAAGTTGCCGAGTTGAAATCCTCCATTGCAGGAAAGAAAGTTGAAATTGAAACCGCAAAGGCTTCTGTAGCTAAATATAAAGACCAGCAGGACAACGTACGCAACAACCGCGAATATGACTTCTTAAGCAAGGAAATCGAATTCCAGACATTGGAAATCGAACTCTGCGAAAAGCGTATCAAGGAATTTGCCGCACAAGAGGAAGAAAAATCTCAGGAAGTAGCAGAAAGCACTGCTGCTCTGGAAGAAAGACAAAAAGACCTCGACGTAAAGAAGAGCGAACTGGACGAAATCATCTCCGAGACCAAGCAAGAGGAAGAGAAGCTGAGAGACAAAGCCAAAGAACTGGAAACAAAGATTGAACCCCGTCTGCTTCAGTCCTTCAAACGTATCCGTAAGAATTCACGCAATGGACTGGGTATTGTATACGTACAGCGTGATGCTTGCGGTGGTTGCTTCAACAAGATTCCGCCCCAGAGACAATTGGACATCCGCTCACGCAAGAAAATTATCGTTTGCGAATATTGTGGCCGTATCATGATTGACCCGGAATTAGCAGGTATAACTCCCGAACAGAAAGTGGAAGTTGTAAAGGAAAAGCCAGTAAGAGCCAAAAGAAAAATCGTACATATCGGCTCAGATAATTAAAAATAGAACATTTTCTATATATAAAACGGCAATAGTAAAGCACCTATTGCCGTTTTTTTGTTAAATAAGCTCATAAAAACCTGCTATTAGAGAAAAAAGAAGTAGTTTTGTTGCTTGAAAAATTAATAGAATTAAATTAAAAAGCATGAGACTAAACAAATTATTCATACTCTATTCACTTTTCGGAATATTGATGGCATCGTGCATAAAAGATGAAGCACCCAATGCTGAAGCTGATATAACAGGCATCTCTTTTGAAGAAGATGTACTGGCAAGCGCTCGTTTCAATTTAAATCCGTCTTACAATGATAATCTGCAGGCCTACCCCATATTAGTAAAAGTAAAAGAGGGCACTCCTTTAAACAAACTATCCCCCCTGTTTGAGTTGACGCCGGGCGCTACCATTAGTCCGGAAAGTGGTAGTGAACACGATTTCTCTGACGGAAAAAGGGTAAAGTATACCGTAACTGCCGAGAACAAGGCTTGGCAGCGAGTATATTCCATCGGTGTACGCGAACAATCGGTATCAGACATCCCCAATGAATTCCATTTTGAGGACATACGACTTATCAATGGAATTAACCCCAAATACCAATATCAGGAGTTCTATGAAGAACAAGACGGATTGGAACTGACATGGGCCAGTGGAAACGAAGGATTCAACTGGGCAGCCAGCTCATCAGCTACTGAAAATTACCCTACGTCACAATATGACAATGGTAAAAACGGAAAGTGTGCCAAATTAGAAACTCGGCTTACCGGCTCTCTGGGAGCAATGGTAGGTATGCCGATAGCTGCTGGAAATTTGTTTATCGGTGAGTTTGATATGACGAATGCTCTCACCAGCCCATTGAAAGCCACACATTTCGGCACTCCTTTCTGTTATAAGCCCTCACGTCTAAAAGGTTGGTACAAGTACAAAGCCGGTGAACGTTTTTATGAAAACGGTGGATACACCGACCGTAAAGATGTGATGAACATCTATGCAATCTTTTATGAAGGCGAAAGTTACAACGAAGCAGGAGAAGTTACGGAAGTAATATTGGATGGAAATCTGCCAAACCAGAACTATGAACATCCCAGTATGGTAGCTTTAGCTCTAATATCCAATCCCCACGAAACCGATGATTGGGAAGCTTTCGACATTCCTTTTGACTATCAGAGATATGGAAAAGAAATAGATGAAACCAAACTGGCAAAAGGAAAATATAAACTAAGTATCATTTTTGCATCCAGCAAGAACGGTGCAACTTTCGAGGGTGCGCCCGGAAGTACCCTTTTAGTGGATGATGTGGAACTGATTTTCGAATAAGAACCCTGTAGAATTGGAATACAACATGATAAAGAAAATAGTAGCATTTATCGCATTGGCAGTTTACATGCAAACCGCCCTATACGCTCAAGAGAATCAGAATCGTACGCTTATAAACGCTGCCCTGCACGGATGGGAATATGAGATAAGGGCCGGTGTCAGCATCGGTGGTACTTCTCCGCTTCCATTGCCCGTAGAAATACGGAGTATCGATGCCTACAATCCTACTTTAGCTCTTATGCTGGAAGGAAATGCCATCAAGTGGTTGGGAAAAACTAAAAAATGGGGAGTAATAACCGGTGTAAGACTGGAAACCAAAAATATGATTACCAAAGCGACAGTAAAGAACTATGGCATGGAAATCATAGGAAATGACGGTAACCGCTTGAAAGGTAACTGGACGGGAGGAGTAAAAACCAAAGTACGCAATGCCTACATTACTGTCCCCGTACTTGGAGCATATAAAGTCAACTCACGATTGCGAGCCAAAGCAGGTGCATATGTATCCTACCTGATGGATGAGGAATTCTCCGGATATGTATATGAAGGTTATCTGCGTGAAGGTAATCCTACCGGAAAGAAAGTCAACTTCTCCGACGGTGCCATTGCCACTTACGACTTTTCGGATGACTTGCGCAAGTTCGCTTGGGGCGTGCAGGCAGGCGTAGACTGGCGTGCCTTCAAACATCTGAGTGTATTTGCCGACCTTACATGGGGATTGAATGATATTTTCAAGAAGGATTTCAATACCATTACCTTTGCCATGTATCCCATCTACTTGAATGTAGGTTTCGGGTATGCCTTCTAAGATACTCGGGTATACCGAGTAAATACTCATAAACAAATAAAGGTTTAGGTTGTTATCAATCCCATAAAAAGATAACCACCTAAACCTTTATTTATGAATATAAAAGCTTGGAGCACTGCGTTGCTCATATTATGCCTATGTCCTGCGGCTATGGCACAGAAAGCCAACCGCTATCTTGAGAAGCCACTCCCACAAGGCTGGGGAAGGGACGCCTCCCATGCCATTCCCGGAGATGATAATCTGTTCAGCGAACAGATACCCCCCATTGACGACAAGTGGTGGAAAGCATTCGATGACCCGATGCTGGATTCATTGATTACGGTAGCCTCCACTCAAAACTATTCCGTACTTTCTGCCATGGACCGTATGGATATGGCTAAAGCCAACCTGCGGATAGAACGCGGCAGCTTTTTCCCTTCCATCTCATTGGACGGAGGATGGGCACGGCAGCAAAGCAGCGGCAATGTCAACGCACTTCCGCAATCCATTACCGGTGCATACAGCACCTCGCTCAACGCCAGTTGGGAACTGGACGTATTCGGAAGTATCCGCCAACGGGTAAAGGCACAGCGGGAAACCTTCATGGCAAGCAAGGAGGAATATACCTCCGTCATGATTTCCCTCTGTGCCCAGATAGCCTCTGCCTACATCGGACTCCGCGAACTGCAGCAAGAACTAAGTGTAGTGACCCACAATTGCCATACCCAGGCAGCCGTACTCAACATCACCGAAGTACGCTACAAAACCGGACTGGTATCCAAGCTGGACGTCTCGCAAGCCAAATCCGTATATTACAGTACCAAAGCCTCCATCCCACAACTGGAGGCAGGCATCAACCAATACATCACGACACTCGCAATCTTACTCGGTACTTACCCCCAGCATATCCGCCCCATATTGGAGAAGCCCGGCAAACTGCCCGACTATATGGAACCCATAGGCATCGGTATTCCTGCCGACCTGCTGCTCCGCCGCCCCGATATACGGCAAGCCGAACGCCAAGTCAACGCGCAGGCGGCAACACTTGGCGCATCCCAAAGTGACTGGCTGCCGCAAGTGTTCCTGAAAGGTTCCATCGGCTATTCCTCCCATGACTTGAAGGACTTGACTAAACGGAACAGTATGACATTTGAAATTGCTCCAAGCATCAGCTGGACCTTATTCAGCGGTACCAAACTGGTGAATGCCACCCGTCTGGCACGTGCCCAGCTCGATGAATCCATTCACCAGTTCAACCAGACAGTGCTTACCGCCGTGCAGGAAACGGATAATGCCATGAACTCCTACCGCAACTCCATCCAACAGATTGTTGCCATGCGCGAAGTATGCAACCAGGGAGAAGAAACTCTGAAACTCTCCCTCGATTTGTACAAACAAGGGCTTACTCCCTTCCAGAACGTACTGGACGCACTACGCTCACTCCTGACATACGAAAATCAACTGGTGCAGGCACAAGGCAGCTCCTTGCTGCATCTGATAGCCTTATACCAGGCATTGGGAGGCGGATATGAAATGAATCAGAAATAAGAATATAAACTAAACCGAACCGTATATGAAAAATCAAATGTACATCACCCTGCTCATCCTGCCATTGCTGGCAACGGGATGCGGGGGAAGGAAAGAAACGGCACAAACGATGCCCGTTCCCGAGATAAGCGTAGCCCGTCCGACAGTGCAGAACATTACGCTGACAAAAGAATATCCGGGCTACCTGACTTCTGAAAAGACCGTAGACCTGGTAGGCAGGGTCAGCGGAACCTTACAGACCATCGCTTACGCTCCCGGCAGCCGGGTACGCCAGGGACAAGTGCTTTTTGTCATCGAACCGACAGTCTATCAAGACAATGTGCGGCAGGCGGAAGCAGAACTCAACACTGCCCGCGCCAACCTGGAATACGCCCAAAACAACTACGCACGTATGCAAGAAGCCGTGAAAAGCGATGCTGTAAGCCGTATACAAGTGCTGCAAGCACAATCCAACGTGGCAACCTCGCAGGCTGCAGTGAGCAATGCGGAAGCAGCCCTGAACACGGCACGCACCAATCTGAGCTACTGCACCGTCCGTGCCCCCTTCGACGGCACCGTAAGCCGTAACCTGGTGGATGCCGGAGGCTATGTAGGCGGCAGCGTGCAGCCCGTCACATTGGCAACCATCTACAAAGACGACCATTTGTACACCTACTTCAATGTGGCAGACAACCAATGGCTCTCCATGCTGATGCAGCAGGGAGACAGTATCCCCCGGCAAGTGAGTGTCAGCCTGGGCAAAGACGGGCTTCTCACTTATCCTGCACAGCTGGATTATCTTTCGCCCAACGTAGACTTGAACACCGGAACTCTGAACATCCGCGCCCGTCTCGACAATCCTAAAGGACTCCTGAAAAGCGGCCTCTACGTCAGCATCACCTTGCCCTACGGAGAGCAACAGCAGGCCATCCTGCTGCCAGACGCCTCCATCGGTACCGACCAGTTGGGGAAATACATATACGTAGTCAACGATTCGAATATAGTGCGCTACCGCCATATAGAAACCGGACAACTGATAGGGGATAGCCTGCGCCAGATAAGGGCAGGCATCACTCCCAGGGAACGTTATGTCACCAAAGCACTGATGAAGGTAAGGGATGGAATGAAAGTACATCCCATTGACAACTAATATGAATTGATTAATACCAAAGCCTATGTTTTCAAAATTCTTCATAGACCGTCCTATCTTTGCTACTGTATTGGCACTGCTCATCGTCGTAGCAGGACTGGTCACACTGGGCATCCTGCCCATTGCCCAATATCCGGACATCACACCACCCACCGTGCAAGTCAGTGCCGTATATCCCGGAGCCAATGCGCAGACGGTGGCACAAACCGTCGGCATCCCCATCGAGCAGCAAGTCAACGGAGTGGACGGAATGCTTTACATGTCCTCCAACTCCAGCTCATCGGGCGCTTACTCTCTTACCATTACTTTTGCCGTAGGCACAGACATTGATATGGCTACCGTGCAGGTCCAGAACCGGGTAAGCGTGGCCCAGTCGTCACTACCTACTCCCGTTGTGGTGCAAGGCGTCACTGTACAGAAACAGTCATCGAACATCGTGATGTTCCTCACGATGACGTCGGACAGCAAAGACTACGACGGACTTTACCTCAGCAACTATGCCAAGCTGAATCTCGTAGACCAGTTAACACGCGTGCCCGGTGTAGGCGCCGTCAATGTGATGGGAGCAGGGGACTACTCCATGCGTATCTGGCTCGACCCTGCCGCCATGCGCATCCGCTATCTTTCGCCGGCCGATGTATACCAAGCTATCCAATCACAGAATGTGGAGGTCAGCGCAGGTAACGTAGGGCAACCCATCGGCACAGACAATAAAAATGCCTATCAATACAGCCTGACCGTAAAAGGGCGCCTTACCTCACCCGAAGAGTTCGGCAACATTATCCTGCGTACCGAAACCGGAGGGAAGATACTCCGTCTGCGCGACGTGGCGCATATCGACCTGGGCTCGGCCTCTTACAGCGTAGTATCCCAACTGGACGGGAAACCCACCGCTGCCATCGCTATCTATCAGCAACCTGGCAGCAACTCGCTGGACGTTTCCAAAGGAGTAAAGGCAAAAATGCAGGAACTCTCGCAAAATTTCCCTGCAGGCATACAATACAATGTAACCCTGGACACTACGGATGTCATTCATGCTTCCATAGACGAAGTGATGGTGACGTTCCTTGAAACAACCCTGCTGGTAGTTCTCGTCATCTTCCTGTTCCTGCAGAACTGGCGGGCGGTCGTCATTCCCTGCATCACTATTCCGGTATCACTCATCGGCACACTGGCCGTCATGTCCTTGTTCGGCTTCTCCATCAATACGCTGACACTATTCGGACTGATACTTGCCGTGGCCATCGTGGTGGATGATGCCATTGTGGTGGTGGAGAACTCCACGCGTCTGCTGGACACGGGGCGCTACACCTCCCGCCAGGCTGTGACCGAAGCGATGGGAGAGATTACCGGACCCATTGTCGGGGTAGTGCTGGTGCTGCTTGCCGTATTTATCCCGACAACACTCGTCAGCGGCATATCAGGACAACTGTATAAACAGTTTGCCTTGACCATTGCAGCCAGCACCGTACTTAGCGGATTCAACTCACTGACCCTTACTCCGGCACTCTGTGCCTTGATGCTGCAACCTACCCGGCCTTCCAAAAATCCCCTATATCGGGGGTTCAACCATCTGTACGACAAGACACAAGGAGTCTACGACCGGATAGTGGAGTACCTGCTCCAACGCCCTGTCGCTTCCATCGTTTCATATGCGGTTTTCACATTGATTGCTGTCCTGCTGTTTGTCAAATGGCCGTCCACATTTGTTCCGGAAGAAGATGACGGCTATTTCCTCGCAGTGGTACAGCTTCCCCCTGCATCGAGCCTGGAGCGCACCCAAGCCGTAGGAAAGCAGATAAATAAGATTCTCGATTCTTACCCCGAAATAAAGGACTACATCGGCATATCCGGCTTCTCCGTGATGGGAGGTGGAGAGCAAAGCAATGCGGCCACTTACTTCATCGTACTGAAAAACTGGAATGAACGCAAGGGAAAGGAACATACGGCTGAAGCCGTAGTACAGCGCTTCAATATGGAAGTATATGGCATCCAGGAAGCAGAGATATTTGCCATGGTCCCGCCTGCCATCCCCGGACTGGGAGCTACCGGAGGCCTGCAACTCCAATTGGAAGACCGCCACAACCTCGGCGCCACCGAGATGCAGCGTGCTGTAGAGACCTTGATGGAGCATTACCGCAATTATCCGGCACTGGCATCGGTCAGCAGCCAGTACCAAGCCAATGTACCGCAATATTTTTTGAATATAGACCGCGACAAGGTACAGTTGATGGGTATCCCGCTGAACAGTGTATTCACCGCCTTGGGTTACTATATGGGGGAGGCCTACGTCAACGACTATGTACAGTTCGGACACATCTACCAAGTGAAATTGGGGGCGGGCGACCGTGCCCAGCGTGTCATCGACGATGTTCTGAAATTGAGCGTTCCCAATGCATCGGGAGAAATGGTACCTTTCTCTTCCTTCACCCGGGTGGAAGAGCAGTTAGGCATGGACCAGATAAATAGATATAACATGTACTCCACAGCAGCCGTGACCTGCAATGTGGCTCCGGGCAGTAGTTCGGGAGAGGGTATCCGGCAAATGGAAAGTCTAATCAAAGAGCATCTCGGAGACGAGTTCGGCTATGAATGGACTTCGGTAGCCTATCAGGAGACGCAGGCGGGAACCACGACGACTGTCGTATTCGTCATGGCACTGCTGGTTGCCTTCCTTGTACTCGCCGCACAATACGAAAGCTGGACCAGTCCGGTAGCTGCCGTAATGGGACTTCCGGTTGCACTGCTCGGTGCCATGCTGGGATGCCATGTCATGGGGACTCCGGTCAGCATCTACACACAAATTGGAATCATTCTGCTTGTCGCCTTGTCTGCCAAAAACGGTATTCTGATTGTGGAGTTTGCACGTGACTTTCGTGCACAAGGCAATTCAATCCGCGATGCGGCATTCCAGGCCGGACATATCCGCCTGCGACCTATTCTGATGACATCGCTTGCATTCGTATTCGGGGTTATGCCGCTGCTTTTTGCAACCGGAGCAGGGGCGGGAAGCCGTATTGCACTGGGAGCCGCCGTAGTGTTCGGTATGGCACTGAATACCTTGCTTGCCACGGTCTATATTCCTAATTTCTACGAATTGATGCAGAAGTTGCAGGAGAAGTTCAGTAAGAAACAATAGGGAGGATGAGCTACAAGTTATGGATTATGGGTTATAAGCTATCACACTTATAGCCCATAATCCATAACTCATTTTAGCAACTTGCTGCTAAAAGTTGTATCTTTGCGTGCGAATTGCCTCTTAAAGAAATTGAAGTTATGAAAGCATATTTCATCGCCATACTTACCTTATTCACTTGTATAGCTACCGTCGTCCGGGCGCAGCAAATGTCTGAACTTGAAAACCGGATTGACAGTCTGCTCAATGGCAAGAAAGCCACCGTTGGTATAGCCGTATGGACAGACAAAGGAGACATGCTCCGGTATAACGACCATGTACACTTCCCCTTGCTCAGTGTATTCAAATTCCATGTGGCACTGGCCGTACTGGACAAGATGGATAAGCAAAGCATCAGTCTGGACAGCATTGTTTCCATAAAGGCATCCCAAATGCTGCCCAATACCTACAGCCCCCTGCGGAAGAAGTTTCCCGACCAGGATTTCACGATTACGCTTAGGGAGCTGATGCAATACAGCATTTCCCAAAGCGACAACAATGCCTGCGACATCTTGATAGAATATGCAGGAGGTATCAAACATATCAATGACTATATCCGCCGGTTGGGTATCGACTCCTTCAACCTCTCGGAAACAGAAGACGACATGCACTCCAGCTTCGAGGCTGTATACCGCAACTGGAGTACTCCTTCCGCTATGGCCCGACTACTGAGAACGGCCGATGAAAAAGAGTTGTTCTCCAACAAGGAACTGAAAGACTTCTTGTGGCAGACCATGATAGATACTGAAACCGGTGCCAACAAACTGAAAGGTATGTTGCCAGCCAAAACCGTGGTAGGACACAAGACCGGCTCTTCCGACCGCAATGCCGACGGCATGAAAACTGCAGATAATGATGCCGGCCTCGTTATCCTTCCCGACGGCCGGAAATACTACATTGCCGCCTTCGTCATGGACTCATACGAGACGGATGAGGACAATGCAGACATCATCGCCCGCATATCACGCATGGTATATGATGCGATGAGAAGGCAAGGTGGCTATTGGTAGCTCCTCCTATAAGTTTTGATACTCGGGTATATCTTGCAGAAAAGTATAGCTGTTGTGCTCGTAATCTATGCGGCAACAATAATGCTGAAGCCCGTTGCTGACAATCAGATAATCCACTTTCAGCACCATGTTGTAACGGGTAATCTGGTCGAAAACCTTTTGGGTGATTTCTATTTCGGGCGCCTTGTATTCCACAATCATCCGGGCGGTAAGGTCGCGCCGATAGAGCACTGTATCACAGCGTTTCTTTGTACCGTTCAGCTGTACCTGCACCTCATTTGCCATAAGCGCCTGCGGATACCCCTTGTGAGCAAGAAGAAAGTGGACGAAGTGCTGCCGCACCCATTCTTCAGGTGTCAAGGCGACATAACGACGACGGATTACATCGAAAATAACATTTTTTCCGTTCCTTGCGGCAATTTTAGCATCGAATGCTGGTAGGTTTAACGATAACATTTACTACATTTGTAAGTTAAATAATGGTTCCTGTCTTTTGGGAACACAAATTTAATGAAATCTTATGAAAACAAAAGAAGAAATCGTAGCCAATTGGCTGCCCCGTTACACAAAGCGTAACCTGGAGGATTTTGGAGAGTACATTCTGTTGACCAACTTTAACAAGTACGTAGAGATTTTCGCAGAAAAGTTCAATGTTCCCATTCTCGGTAAAGATGCCAACATGATATCTGCCAGTGCAGAAGGAATGACCATCATCAACTTTGGCATGGGAAGTCCTAATGCCGCCATTATCATGGACTTGCTGAGCGCCATCAAGCCCAAAGCATGTCTGTTTCTGGGTAAGTGCGGCGGCATAGACAAAAAAAATAGAATAGGGGACCTCATCCTCCCCATAGCCGCCATCCGTGGCGAAGGTACTTCCAACGACTACTTCCCGCCCGAAGTCCCGTCACTCCCGGCATTTATGCTGCAACGTGCCGTTTCTTCCGCCATCCGCGACTATGCCCGTGACTACTGGACCGGTACCGTATACACCACCAATCGCCGCATTTGGGAACATGACGAGGGGTTCAAGGAATATCTGAAGAAAACCCGTGCTATGGCTGTCGATATGGAAACGGCAACCCTATTCAGCTGCGGTTTTGCCAATCATATTCCCACGGGAGCCCTTCTGCTGGTTTCAGACCAACCGATGATTCCGGAAGGTGTAAAAACCGATAAAAGCGACAACCTGGTGACCCAAAATTATGTAAAGGAACATGTTGAAATCGGTATCGCATCCTTGCGCATGATTATTGATGAAAAGAAAACCGTAAAACACTTGAAGTTCGACTGGTAATCCTCTTTACGGGACATCCCCTCGTAACACTTACTTTATTATATGGCAAAACAAGAAACGACCTGTGATGATATTCTAAAAGAGTTGAGAGCCAAACAATACCGCCCCGTCTACTATCTCATGGGCGAGGAATCGTATTACATAGACCTCATCTCCGACTATATTGTAGACAATGTTCTCACTGACACCGAAAAGGAATTTAACCTGACCGTAGTCTACGGTGCAGATGTGGATATAGCCACTGTCATCAATGCGGCTAAGCGTTATCCGATGATGTCCGAACGCCAGGTCGTAGTCGTAAAGGAAGCGCAGGCCATCCGCAACATGGAGGAGCTTTCATACTACCTGCAAAAACCATTGAACTCCACTATTCTTGTTCTATGCCACAAACATGGGGTGCTGGACAGAAGAAAGAAGCTGGCAGCCGAAATAGAGAAGGTGGGAGTTCTATTCGAATCCAAGAAGGTGAAGGATGCCCAGTTACCGGCATTCATCACCTCATACATGAAGCGCAAAGGTGTAGACTTGGATCCTAAAGCCACCTCCATGCTTGCCGATTTCGTAGGCACGGACCTCAGCCGCCTTACAGGAGAACTGGAAAAACTGATTATAACTCTTCCAAAAGGTCAGACACGCGTCACCCCCGAACAAATAGAACGTAACATTGGAATCAGTAAGGATTATAATAACTTTGAACTTCGCAGTGCCATTGTAGAAAAAGACATACTAAAGGCCAATAAAATAATAAAATATTTTGAAGAAAATCCGAAAACAAACCCTATCCAGATGACTTTATCTTTACTTTTCGGCTTCTTCTCCAACTTGATGTTGGCTTATTATGCACCCGAAAAGACGGAGCAGGGTATTGCCAGTTTCATAGGATTAAAGACTCCCTGGCAGTCGCGCGAATACCTAAGTGCCATGCGTCGTTACAGCGGAGTAAAAACCATGCAGATAATCGGAGAAATTCGATATGCAGATGCCAAATCCAAAGGAGTAGGAAATTCCTCCCTAAGCGATGGAGATATCCTCCGGGAATTGGTCTTTAAGATTCTACACTAACTTCCATACAGCATACTTTTCCATAAAAGGGAAAAAGCATAAAACAGACTGATTTGATATCATTATGTCATTTTTAGGGGGATTTATCCCCCTTTTTTCTATTTCAGTCCTTATCATAGACAGTAAAATAGGAGATAATAATCACATTTACAGTAAATTACGCTCATTTATAAGCTCTGAGAATCGCGTCTTTATAACGAATCAACCAATTATACAGAAATAAAGCAAGGATTTAAGTCTTGAAGACTAGACAATAAATAAAGCCATCTTGTTTTCTCATTTATGTCACATTTTTTCTCCTTTAGTAAAAAAGAAAAGATGGAGCAATTCAGCTTTAAATCGCCATATAAGAAATCTGTTACACTTTAAGAGTACAATAGTTGTAATACACAACTAGGATAATTGACTATTGTGAATTCAACACATTACATAAATATCTATATAACGAGTGTATTGTAACATATGTAATATTACATTTGAAAACACTAATGTAATAAGTGATATTTAATATCGTAAACTGATGGTTTACAAAAATAATAGAGTAGGGGTTAACCCATGTAGTTAAAAGCAATAAATATATATATATCAATTGTATATGATGATTAATCAAATTATTAAATTATATATTATATAAAATGAGTGGCAAACAAATGTAATACAGCATTTACTATCAAAAAATAACTGATATAACACGCTAATAACTAGATAAATATATTATTTTATTAAACTTACAATAAATACCTATTTTACTCATAATTTGTATTATAGCATTTGTAATGATGAATATTGTAATAACAACATTTCATTTGTAAACCACAAAATATTACATTTTTAATTTGCTTTTGTGATGCCGTTTTTTTACTTTTGTAATCCAATAAATAGCATGTACAATTGTAATAACACATAAACCATGAGTATAAAAGATAGGTTCAAAATGGTTATGGACCGAGAGAAACTGACAGCAGGAGCTTTTGCCGAGAGTATTGGCGTGGCCCAAGCCACCATTTCCCACATCTTGGGTCCGCGTAACAAATATCCAAGTACGGAAGTTATTCTCCGATTACATCAACGCTACAATGATATAAACTTGGAATGGCTGCTTACCGGAAAAGGCAATATGAGTAATAATCCGGATTCACCCGAAAACGATGGATTCGACTATCCTCTATTCGCCGAGAATTCGGAAAATCTGTCCAACGGGACGGAAGAATCTGAAAATCGCAAGGAAATTGCATTAGGAACAACCCTAAAGTCGCCTAAAGAGATTGTAAAACAAGAGATTATCTACAAAGAAAAGCCTCCCAGAAAAATCACCGAAATAAGAATTTTCTTTGATGACAATACCTACGAGACTTTCAAACCAGAAAATTAGGGAATGAGAATGGAAATAGACTAACGCCCCGGCATAAAAAAGAAACGGGTTCATTTTATTCTGCACTCGGTTTACACTATCTTTGCACCCGAAAGAAAAACATCCCTCTTTATAGATATGAAAAAGTATATTTTAGATCTGACAGTGACAGAGAACCTCCGCTTGCATGCCAACTACGTGTTGTTGAAGCTGACTTCTCCGTCCCCACTTCCGGAAATGCTTCCGGGACAATTTGCAGAGATTCGCGTGGACGGCTCGCCTACCACTTTCTTACGCCGCCCCATCTCCATCAATTATGTAGATAGACAACGGAACGAAGTATGGTTCTTAATCCAACTCGTAGGTGACGGAACCAAGCGATTAGGAGAAGCAAAATCGGGCGACATAGTCAATGTAGTGCTTCCGCTGGGAAACTGCTTCACAATGCCTGAAAAAGCCTCAGACAAGCTCTTATTGGTAGGCGGAGGTGTAGGTACAGCTCCTATGTTATATTTAGGCGAACAGCTCGCCAAGAGAGGCTGCAAGCCAACCTTCCTGCTGGGTGCCAGAAGTGACAAGGACTTGCTTCAATTGGAACAGTTTGCCGCCTATGGCGAGGTGTATACCACCACCGAAGATGGCAGCCACGGAGAGAAGGGATATGTAACGCAACACTCCATATTAAATAAAGTGTGTTTTGAGCAGATATATACTTGCGGTCCGAAACCGATGATGATGGCAGTAGCAAAGTATGCCAAAAGTAAAGGCATCAGTTGTGAGGTATCTCTGGAGAATATGATGGCATGTGGCATAGGCGCTTGCCTGTGCTGTGTGGAAAATACCACGGAAGGCCATTTGTGCGTATGTAAAGAAGGTCCGGTTTTTAATATAAACAAACTATTATGGCAGATTTAAGTGTAAATATTGGTGAATTACAAATGAATAATCCGGTGATGACTGCATCCGGAACATTCGGATATGGTGAAGAATTCGCCGATTTCATCGAACTATCGCGAATAGGTGGTATAATTGTAAAGGGAACTACCCTTCACAAACGTGAAGGCAATCCATATCCGCGCATGGCAGAGACTCCTTCGGGTATGTTAAACGCTGTGGGACTGCAAAATAAGGGTGTACATTACTTTGTTGAACACATCTATCCCCGCATCAAGGACATTCAGACCAACATGATTGTGAATGTTTCGGGGTCTGCCATCGAAGACTATGCCGAAACAGCCGCAATCATTAATGAACTTGACAAAATTCCTGCCATAGAGTTGAACATCTCTTGCCCCAATGTGAAGCAAGGAGGAATGGCATTCGGTGTTACCGCCAAAGGAGCAGAAGAAGTGGTGAAAGCCGTGCGCTCAGTTTACAAAAAGACACTTATCGTAAAGCTCTCACCGAACGTTACCGACATCACCGAAATAGCCCGCGCAGCCGAAAATGGCGGTGCAGACAGCGTTTCCCTCATCAATACCCTGCTGGGAATGGCTATAGACGCGGAACGCAGGCGTCCGATACTCTCCACCGTAACCGGTGGTATGTCCGGTGCGGCCGTGAAACCCATTGCCTTACGTATGGTATGGCAAGTGGCTAAAGCGGTAAAAATCCCCGTCATAGGCTTGGGGGGTATCATGAACTGGAAAGATGCTGTGGAATTCATGCTTGCAGGTGCCTCTGCCATCCAGATTGGTACGGCAAACTTCATTGATCCGGCGGTTACAGTGAAAGTGGTAGAAGGAATAAATGACTATCTTGACAGACACGGTTATCAGTCTGTAAAGGATATTATCGGTGCACTCGATGTATAAAGAATAACAAGAGATTGCCATTCGCAATATATATTCATAAAAAAGGACATTCATTAATGAATGTCCTTTTTCTTTTTATTTACATCAGTAAACTTACTCTCCCAACAAATCCGGACGCAGTCTACGAGTCCTTTCCAAAGACTGTTGCAGCTCCCATTCCTTAATCTTGGCCTCATGTCCGGAAAGTAAAATATCCGGAACCTTCCATCCATTGTAATCAGCGGGGCGTGTATAGACCGGCGCAGCCAGCAGATTGTCCTGAAAGGAATCTGAAAGTGCAGACTGCTCATCGGAAATCACTCCCGGAATGATACGGACGATGGCATCTGCCATGACAGCCGCCGCCAGTTCTCCGCCAGTCAACACATAGTCGCCGATACTGATTTCCTTGGTGATGAGATGCTCGCGAATCCGGTAATCTATCCCTTTGAAATGCCCGCAGAGAATGATGAGATTCTGGGCAAGGGAAAGAGTATTTGCCATCGGCTGATTGAACTGCTCACCATCGGGGGTGGTAAAGATAACCTCGTCGTAATCCCGCTCGGCCTTCAAGGCGTTGATACACCGCTCTATCGGCTCTATCTTCATGACCATTCCGGCAAAGCCGCCAAACGGATAATCGTCTACACGACGGTACTTATCTTCCGTATAATCACGAAGATTATGGATATGTATCTCTGCAAGCCCTTTATTTTGAGCACGTTTCATGATGGAGCAGTTAAAGAATCCCTCAATCATCTCTGGCAAAACTGTGATAATGTCAATGCGCATATAACTTTATTTTAGCTATTTCAAGCTGCAAAAGTACAAATATTCGGGGATAAACCCGTATTTTTGCGTTCAAACAATCCGAAAACCCTATGACTGTAAAAGAAAAAATAGACCGGCTCCGTGCGGAATTACACCAGCACAACTACAATTATTATGTGCTGAATGCTCCTGAAATATCCGACAAGGAGTTTGACGACCTGATGCGCGAGCTACAAGACTTAGAGAAAGAACATCCTGAATACCAAGATGATAATTCGCCCACGATGCGTGTAGGGAGTGATTTGAATAAGAACTTCACACAAGTGGCACACAAATATCCCATGCTTTCATTGGGAAACACCTATTCTGAAAACGAAGTGACCGACTTTTACGAACGGGTAAAGAAAGCGTTGAATGAGGATTTTGAAATCTGCTGCGAGCTGAAGTATGACGGTACTTCCATCTCGCTGACTTACGAGGATGGCAAACTGGTGCGTGCCGTCACCCGTGGCGACGGCGAAAAGGGCGATGACGTGACGGACAATGTAAAGACAATCCGAACGATTCCACTGGTCCTCCATGGGGATTATCCTAAATCATTCGAAATCAGAGGGGAAATCCTGATGCCCTGGGTGGTTTTCGAAGAACTGAACCGGGAAAAAGAAGCACGTGAGGAACCGCTTTTCGCCAATCCGCGCAACGCTGCTTCCGGTACCTTGAAGTTGCAGAATTCCACCATCGTAGCATCCAGAAAGCTGGATGCTTATCTCTACTATCTATTGGGAGAGGAATTGCCCTGCGACGGCCATTACGAGAATCTGCAAGCCGCCGCCAGCTGGGGATTTAAAACATCAGAGCACACCAGAAAAGCTCACAGCCTGGAGGAAGTCTTCGAATACATCAATTATTGGGACACGGAGCGTAAGAACCTTCCGGTAGCTACTGATGGTATTGTACTAAAAGTCAACAGCTTGAGACAACAAAAGAATTTGGGATTCACAGCCAAGTCCCCCCGGTGGGCCATCGCATACAAATTCCAGGCAGAACGTGCACTGACACGCTTGAATAGGGTTACCTACCAAGTAGGACGTACCGGCGCAGTCACTCCGGTTGCCAATCTGGACCCCGTACAACTGTCCGGCACCATTGTGAAACGTGCCTCCCTGCACAATGCAGATATTATCGAGGGGCTGGACCTGCATATAGGCGACATGGTGTATGTGGAAAAAGGCGGTGAAATCATCCCCAAAATAACCGGTGTCGATAAGGATGCCCGCAGTATGCTTATCGGTGAAAAAGTGAAGTTCATCACCCATTGTCCCGAATGCGGCAGCAAACTGATACGTTTTGAAGGAGAAGCAGCCCACTATTGCCCCAATGAAACCGCTTGTCCTCCGCAGATTAAAGGGAAAATAGAGCATTTCATCAGCCGCAAAGCCATGAATATAGACGGACTGGGACCTGAAACAGTAGATATGTTCTACCGATTGGGGCTGATAAAGGATACTGCAGATTTATACCAGCTCAAAACCGATGACATCAAGAACCTGGAACGGATGGGCGAAAAATCGGCAGAAAACATAGTCAACGGTATTGCGGCAAGTAAAGAAGTGCCATTCGAAAGAGTACTCTTTGCACTGGGCATACGCTTCGTGGGAGAAACGGTTGCCAAGAAAATAGCCAAGTCCTTTACGGACATCGAAGAACTGGAAAACGCAGACCTCGAAAAGCTGAAAAACATCGATGAAATCGGTGAAAAAATAGCGCAGAGCATTATAACCTACTTCTCCAATCCTGCCAACAGAGAGCTGGTGGAACGGCTGAAATCGAACGGTCTGCAACTCCACCGGACGGAAGAAGACCTCAGCGGATACACCGACAAACTGGCGGGCCAGTCCATTGTCATCAGCGGCGTATTCACCCACCACTCACGGGACGAATACAAAGAGATGATTGAAAAGAACGGTGGGAAAAACGTCGGCAGTATCTCCTCCAAAACCAGCTTTATCCTGGCCGGAGAAAATATGGGACCTGCCAAACTGGAGAAAGCGCAGAAACTGGGAGTAAAGATTATGAGCGAAGATGAGTTTTTGGCATTGCTATCCTAACAAATTTCCACAAAAAGCTTTTTTATGGCTTATATTTGTAGGGTAAATCGAAAAAATTCGTACTTTTGCGAGTCATTTAATTAGAGATTACTTTATAATACTCATGATACAGACAAGATTGAAAGGAATGGGGGTAGCGCTGATTACTCCATTTAAAGAGGATGAAAGCGTTGATTACGATGCGTTGATGCGTTTGGTAGACTATCAACTTCAAAACAATACCGACTTTTTATGTGTGCTCGGCACCACGGCAGAAACTCCGACTCTGACTGAAGAAGAGAAAAAGAAAATCAAGAAAATGGTCATCGAGCGAGTGAACGGAAGAATTCCTATCCTGCTGGGCGTAGGTGGAAACAACACCCGGGCCATAGTGGAAACACTGAAAAATGACGATTTCACCGGAGTAGATGCCATTCTCTCCGTTGTTCCATATTATAACAAGCCCTCACAAGAAGGTATATATCAGCATTATAAGGCCATTTCTGAAGCAACGGATTTGCCGATTGTGCTTTATAATGTCCCCGGTCGTACCGGCGTGAACATGAAGGCAGAAACAACCCTGCGCATTGCACGTGATTTCAAGAATGTGATAGCCGTCAAAGAAGCTTCGGGCGACATCACGCAGATGGATGACATCATCAAAAACAAACCGGCCAATTTCGACGTTATTTCGGGCGATGACGGCATCACCTTCCCTCTGATTACCCTGGGGGCCGTCGGCATTATCTCGGTCATCGGAAACGCGTTCCCACGTGAGTTCAGCCGTATGGTACGTCTGGCACTGCAAGGGGACTATGCCAATGCATTGACCATTCACCACAAATTTGCCGAATTATTCAAGCTTCTGTTTGTAGACGGCAACCCTGCCGGAGTAAAAGCCATGCTGAATGTAATGGGAATGATTGAGAACAAGCTCCGCCTGCCATTGGTGCCGACCAGAATCACTACTTTCGAAGCCATGCGCAAGATTCTGGATGAATTGAACATCAAATGCTAAGGTCTTATACCGCCCCTATAGGATATTAATTTCCAGTATACAACATATTAATATCAGATATGCAAGGAGTTAATTTTGTGGAAACACGGAATTAACTCCTTCTTTTTTTCCTATGTGACTATATTTATCAGTACAATAATCCCAAAACAGTCTACTGATTACGTTATAAAGCAAAAAGACATCTGGTTAAATCGAGAAAAAGACATCTCTAGCTCAATCAAGACAAGACTATTATTTCAGCTAATCTATTAGTTCACAACACTGAACACTTTGTTTCAGCAGAGAAAAACACTTTGTTTTTATATGATGGAACAAAGTGTTCTGTCAAGGGAAACAAAGTGTTCTCCATAATGAAACAAAGTGTTTAGTTAAGGGAAACAGTTTGTTTCATTATAGAGAACACGCGCCAGTGCCATACAAGGGGAGAACATCAACTATATGCCATTGCTGTAAAAACAAAGAACCTCCGCAAGAAAACTTGCGGAGGTTCTTTGTGATCGCGACAGGATTCAAACCTGTAACCGGCTGATCCGTAGTCAGCTACTCTATTCAGTTGAGCTACGCGGCCTCTTTGTTTAACGGGTGCAAAGATACGTACTTTTTCCGAATTAGCAAACGATATACAAACTTTTTTTGAAGAAATTTATTCGACAAAGCGATAATTAAACAACTGCCAGCCGATGGTCATCCCCACATTCCACTCCCTTCTCGGTGAGCTATAATGATTTACATAAGCAGAGATGGCTCCGAAGGGCAAATGACAAATAACAGAAACTTCTCCCATATACTCAAAGCGGGAGAATGCTTTTCCATAATATGCTTTATTCAATGCATTCTTTTTTATCGGAAAAATCGGTGTAAAGCCATAAAATTCTGTCCGGAACTGGAACATGTCGTTCAAAACATATATGGGTTTGATACCGGCAGCCACATACTGGTTGGCACGAAAAGCTTCATTGTACATCAGTTTACTATGCGGAGTCGGTGCAAATTCTCCTGCCTGCATCATGGTTGCCGTATAATTCTCAGAGAAATTCTTCGATGAATACAGTGCTTCTGCCATCCATCCCAGGGTGAATTTCGGCCCCATCGTGTGATATGCCTCTTTCATATAAGAGATTTGTAACCATGATTGCCGCTCTTGCGGAGAAGGACTGTACCCTTCTTGCGGATTCCCCGGTTCAAATCTTTCCCTCCCGGTAAATACCTGGGCTATCAGTTTCTCCAGATAACCTTTTGTCGCGTATTGCCGCGTATTTAGGGTGCTCCCATAGAAACCGATGGAACCTCCCAAAAGTTTGTAGGTACTTCTGTCCGAACGGTCCTTATCGAAATCTATTACACTGGATTGAAAGTAGTTATCTTCCAGTTGGCCATATCCCAGACTGAACTCCGCACGCTTATTGGCCAAAAACGGCAAGGCAACCATCAACTTCACAAAACGTTCGTCCTTTGAATTGAATGAAGGTTTGTCATTCCTGGAAAACAGCTTGTCCTTCTTGTAGTAATCGAAGGTACTGATTGAAGCAATAAAACGAAAGGACGTAGATATGTGGGTAGGCAAATCAATCTTACCCATCAACTGGGCATTATTATAAATCTTACCCAACTGACCGTCAAAAGTGATTTCCTTGGAATAATAATTCAAGTTCTGATATCCTATTCCCAAATAGATTTGATTTGAGCTCGTGGTAGAGACACTGCCCCCCAGACGCACGGAAAAATTATCCTCCATCTTCACCTTCAAATGCAGCTCATACAAATCGGATTCCGAATCATACACAGCATGAGGAACTATTTCCGAAATCATATTATCTGCCAGCAAACGAAAATACCCGCGCTTCAAGTCTTCATAAGTAAAGACTTCATGCTCTTCATCATGGAACTCTTTTTTGATGTAGGCTTGCTGTTGGGCATTCGCCCCTTCAATAATGATATCCCGAAAACGGAATTGAGGCAGGTTACTCCGGAAGACAAGACGCCTCAAACGCACATTATCAGCATTCACCCTACGATGAACACGGCTTTTGATGGAATCCATCATATTAAGGGTACGATTGTAGCCTATATCGTGCAATTCCTGCAGACGGTCAAAATCCAGCAAGTTGACATCATCATATTTGAAGGTCATGACTATACCCAACGAGTCCGGAATGGAGTAATCGGTCTTCTGCATAATCATATTCTCCAATTGGCTCATCAGGTCATTCTCCTTCGGCTTACCGGGATTGGCCGCTACCACACTGCCAATAATGACATCCGGATGAAAATCCTCCCGCATCACATCCGTAGGGAAATTATTGTAAATGCCGCCATCATAAGCAAGCGTACTGTCTATTTCTATCGGTTTGAAGACAAATGGAAAGCTCATGGAAGCACGTACCGCATCTCCCAAATCCCCTTTACTCAATACCAATGGCTTTTTATTGTACACATCGGATGCTATACAGCGAAAAGGAACAAACAGTTTGTTGAAATTACCGCCACATGCAGCCGTAGCACGTGCAAACAATTCCACAAATACCAGGTTCATCTGTATGGGGTTGACCATGCTTGTGGGAAGTATCTGGGGCTTTATATGCAGCGAGTCCCTAAAAGCAAAACGGATATTAAAAAATTCCGGTGAAGGACGATTCTTCTTAAAATAATACTCGTATTTAGGCTCCACTTTGCCCGAATACCAACGCTTAAAGTCGGGAGAGCGCAACAGCGCCTCCATATCGTCCGGGGAATACCCCATAGCATACAGAGAACCGATGATAGCTCCCATAGAGGTTCCGGTTATATAATCAATGGGGATATTATTCTCTTCCAAAGCCCGGATAATGCCTATATGAGTCATGCCTTTTGCTCCACCGCCACTCAGTACAAGCCCCACTTTCTGAGCTTGTAAAATAAAGCCACATAGAAGAAACGAAAAAAACAATAAAACTCTTTTCATAACTATGCTATTCCGAGTAAGATAAATGTTCATTGCCCCAAATATAAACAATAGTTTCTAAAAATGCCGTATTCAACGAAGAAAATCACACCCTAATTGGTGAAAATGAATAAAAAAAGGGTATTGCGACTCCGAAGAATCACAATACCCTTGCATATATTAAATGCAAATTTAAAGGGGCTTATTTTATTAGGTCAATGCTTCTCTTGACAAAGTTGTTCAAAGCTTCACCTTTCAACATACCATTCTGCAGCAGTGCCAAATCTATCAGTTGACGGACAACCTTATTCTTGGCAGCATAATCGGCGAAGATGCCTTCTTTCTGTGTTTTCAGTTCGTCCCACTTCTTATCCAACTCATTCACTTTATCCTTTTCGGCAGTCGGTATATCCTCATCTTTCTTGCCTTCCTGCTTCTTTTTCAGGTCAGTACGCTGCTTGTTCACTTCATCCATCTCTGCCTGAACCGGAGCAACGGCAGCAGCACATTCCTTATCTTCATCTGCCAGAACTTCTTTTACCAGCTTATGGTCTGAATTCAATACCAGGTTAAACACATCCGGCATTTCGCCATAGAAGCTCATTCCAGCCTGGATATTCGCCATTTCCTTCATACGGCGCATGTACTCGCTCTGAGTTATCATGATAGGAGTGGCATTTTCGCCCAAAGCCTGCGCCGTGATGTTGAACTCCGTCTTATCCATCTTGGGCAACTGGCTCTTGAAGATGGAAGAAAGAACTTCCTGCTTGCCGGCTTCCAACGCTTCGTTCTTCTTGTCTTCCTTGACAATCAGATTATCAATAATATCGCTGTCTACACGAGTGAAGCGAACCTTTTCGAACTTCTGTTCCAACATGCTCACCACCGCAATGTCCAGCTGTCCATCCATCAACAGCACATTGTATCCTTTATTCGTAGCGGCCTCTATGTAGCTGTATTGTTCATCTTTATTGTTGGCATACAGATAAATCAGATTTCCATCCTTATCCGTCTGGTTATCTTTAATCAACGTCTTATACTCTTCGAAAGTATAATATTTGCTGTCTGTATCGGTGAAAAGGGCAAAATCCTTGGCTCTATCATAGAAATCTTCCTGCGTAAGCATTCCGTAGTTGATGAAGATTTTCAAGTCATTCCACTTTTCCTCAAACTGTTTACGGTCATTCTTGAAGATAGACTGCAAACGGTCTGACACCTTCTTCGTGATATATGTAGAAATCTTCTTCACGTTGGCATCGCTCTGCAAATAAGAACGGGAAACGTTCAATGGAATGTCCGGTGAATCGAGCACACCATGCAGCAGGGTCAAGAAGTCGGGAACAATACCTTCCACCGAATCCGTCACATATACCTGGTTGCAATAGAGCTGAATCTTATTCTTGTTCAACTCGATGTTGCTCTTCACTTTGGGGAAGTACAGAATACCGGTAAGGTGGAACGGATAATCCACATTCAGATGAATCCAGAATAAAGGTTCGTCGGACATAGGATAAAGGTCACGGTAGAACTTCTTATAATCTTCATCTTTCAATTCGCTGGGTTTCAGCGTCCACAACGGGTTGGAATCATTGATGATATTATCCTCGGCAGTTTCAACCTGCTTGCCGTCTTTCCATTCTTTCTTCTTGCCGAATGCAACCGGGATAGGGAGGAAGCTGCAATACTTCTTCAACAAAGAGGAAATGCGCGCTTCTTCAAGGAATTCCTTGCAGTCATCGTCTATGTAAAGAACGATATCCGTACCACGTTCTGCCTTATCAGTGTCTTCAATCGTAAACTCCGGACTGCCATCGCATGTCCACTTTACAGCCTGGGCGCCTTCCCGATAGGATTTAGTGATGATTTCGACTTTCTTGGCAACCATAAAAGCCGAATAGAAACCCAATCCAAAATGGCCGATGATGGCGTTGGCATCGTTTTTATATTTCTCAAGGAAGTCATTGGCGCCAGAGAAAGCTATCTGGTTAATATACTTGTCTATTTCTTCAGCCGTAAGACCTATACCATGGTCGGACACCGTAATGGTATCTTTTCCCAGCGAGACATGTACGGTTAAATCGCCAACTTCACCCTTGAACTCACCGATAGAGGAGAGTGTTTTCAGCTTCTGTGTAGCATCAACCGCGTTAGAAACCAACTCACGGAGAAAAATTTCATGATCACTATACAAGAACTTTTTAATGACGGGGAAGATATTCTCAGTAGTTACCCCAATATTACCTTTTTGCATACTACATTTATATTTTTTAGATTTATATTTTTAATTATTCCGGCAGATATAGCACAAAAAAAATGCCAGCCCATAAGGACTGACATTTTGACGGTTTTTATAAAGAACAGCTTATGCCTTCCTGATGCTCAGCTCGTCTTTTTCTTTGTCTACTGATACGTTTACCGTATCACCCGGCTGTAACTCCTCCGCCACTATCAGCTCGGAAAGTCCATCCTCCAAGTGGTTCTGAATGGCGCGCTTCAATGGGCGCGCACCAAACTGTACATCGTACCCTTTCGAAGCAAGGAATGTCTTTGCATCATCCTCCACAACCAGCTTGTAACCAATTGCTTCAACCCGTTCGTACAAACCTTTCAGCTCAATGTCCACAATCTTTGTGATGGCCTCCAAAGAGAGCTGGTCGAAAGTAATGATTTCATCCAAACGATTCAAGAATTCGGGAGCAAAGGTCTTGTTCAGAGCCTTTTGTATCACGCTGCGCGAATGTTCATTGTCATCCGTGCGGTTTTGCGCCGCAAAACCTACGCCACGGCCAAATTCCTTCAACTGCCGCGTACCGATATTGGAGGTCATAATGATAACCGTATTCTTGAAATCGATGGTTCTGCCATAATTGTCAGTCAAACGACCTTCATCCAGTACCTGGAGCAAGATGTTGAACACGTCCGGATGGGCTTTCTCAATCTCATCCAGCAAGACAATGGAATACGGCTTGCGACGCACCTTTTCAGTCAACTGGCCGCCTTCCTCATAGCCCACATATCCCGGAGCGGCACCAATCATACGAGATACGGTGTATTTCTCCATATACTCGCTCATATCGATACGTATCAAGGCATCGGCAGAGCCAAACATATATTTTGCCAATTGCTTTGCCAAATGCGTCTTACCCACACCAGTAGGGCCAAGGAACATAAAGGTTCCGATGGGATGGTTCGGGTCTTTCAACCCTACACGGCTACGCAAGATTGCTTTGGTAAGTTTCTCTATCGCAGCATCTTGAGCTATCACCTTCGCCTGTAGTTCTTCCTTCATTCCGGCCAGTTTAAGTCCTTCTGCCTGCGCCATGCGCTGTACGGGTACACCGGACATCATTGAAATAACATTGGCTATTTCCTCTTCACCTACCGTTTGGCGGTCATCCTTCAAACGGGCTTCCCACTCAACCTTCATCTCCTCCAAGCGGACAGAAAGTTCCTTCTCACGGTCGCGGTAGCTGGCAGCCAGCTCAAAATTCTGTGACTTTACAGCTTCAGCCTTCAGGCTACGTGCCTCTTCAATCAGCTTTTCCTGTTCCTCAATTTCTTTCGGAACATTAATATTCGTCAAATGCACACGCGAACCCGCCTCGTCCAAAGCATCAATAGCTTTATCCGGGAAGTTGCGGTCGGTTATATAGCGTGCTGACAACTTGACACATGCTTCCAGGGCTTCATCCGTGTAGCTCACGTTATGATGGTCTTCATACTTCTCCTTGATATTCTTCAATATCTGAAGCGTTTCTTCAGCTGTGGTAGGCTCTACAATCACCTTTTGGAAACGACGTTCCAAAGCACCGTCTTTCTCGATATTCTTTCTGTATTCATCGAGAGTGGTAGCTCCAATACACTGGATTTCACCACGCGCTAAAGCTGGTTTCAGCATATTGGCAGCATCCATGGAACCGGCAGCAGCACCGGCACCTACAATCGTATGGATTTCATCGATGAAAAGGATGACATTCGGATTTTTCTGCAACTCGTTGATGATAGAGCGGATACGTTCCTCAAACTGACCACGGTATTTTGTTCCCGCCACCACAGAGGCCATATCAAGCATCACCACGCGCTTTTCAAACAAAATGCGCGAAACTTTCTTTTGCACAATACGCAATGCCAAACCCTCTACGATGGCAGATTTTCCGACTCCTGGTTCACCGATAAGCACTGGATTGTTCTTCTTACGGCGGCTCAAGATTTGCGCCAGACGTTCAATCTCGCGTTCGCGACCCACAACCGGGTCCAGCTTGCCTTCTTCGGCAGCCCGCGTCATGTCTACGCCGAAATTGTCCAGCACAGGAGTATCATTGGACGGTTTTCTGGATGCAGCCTGTGCAGCCGAAGCCGAACCAGCTCCCCCAGTACGGGAGGAGCGGGACATATTCATATCTTCTTCATCCTCTTCATCATCCTCGGTGAATCCCATTCCCGCATTCGGATTGGTCGATTTCATCGAAAGCTGTTCAAATACAGCCTGATAATCCACCCGGTGTTCTTCCAAAACAGTTGCAGCAAGATTGTCGCCATCTTTCAAGATAGCCAGCAATACATGTTCCGTATCGGCAGTTGCACTTTTCAGCAAACGCGCTTCAAGCATACACATCTTCAATATCTTAGCCGTCATCGGGGACAAGGGCACTTCAGCGTCCGGCAAGAGAGTATCGTCCTCGGCATCCTTTAGGAAACCCTCCAGACGACTTTTTACTCGTTTTAAATCTATATCAAGTTTCAACAATATTTCAATAGCTTTTCCTCCGCCATCACGCAGCATGCCGAGCAGAAGGTGTTCCGGACCAATATAGCGATTTCTCAATCGATTGGCTTCTTCCTTGCTATAAGTAATTATGTCTGAAACTCTTTGTGAAAATTGATTGTTCATATTTTATAATTCTCCTCAATTAAAAAGGTTATCCACGACAAAGATACGCATTTATTAATTCAGCGTATCATATTTAACTGATTTAATAGTATACAAATCCCGTGCCATAAATTTCAAATCTGTTTTTCCACTTTATACCTTATATATTAATAGCAATTTGGTGAGGAATGGAGGGAGTACTTCCATATTTATGTTGCAGGCAACAAAGTTTATGGAGGAAAACTTTTGTATATCGTAAAAAAGCAGTACTTTAGCGTGGTTTTTCACGAACCCGAAAATGTATAATTAATAATCTTTTTAAATGCTTGAACAAGACAGAATTATAAAGATTAACATCGAGGAGGAAATGAAGTCATCGTACATTGACTACTCTATGTCGGTCATTGTTTCACGTGCCCTTCCGGATGTTAGAGATGGTTTTAAACCCGTTCACCGAAGAATTCTTTTCGGAATGATGGGATTAGGAAATACCTCCGACAAACCTTATAAAAAATCAGCCAGAGTTGTAGGTGAAGTATTAGGTAAATATCACCCTCATGGCGACTTGTCCGTTTACGGAGCTCTTGTACGTATGGCTCAGCCTTGGGCAATGCGTTACATGTTGGTAGATGGACAAGGTAACTACGGTTCAGTAGACGGTGACAGTGCTGCTGCCATGCGTTATACAGAGTGTCGTTTGCGAAAAATTGGTGAAGACATGATGACAGACCTTGAGAAAGAGACTGTTGACATGCAGAACAATTTCGATGACTCTTTGCAAGAGCCTACCGTCATGCCGGCCCGTATTCCGAATCTTTTGGTAAATGGTGCATCTGGTATTGCCGTAGGTATGGCTACCAATATGCCGACCCATAATCTATCTGAGGTTATTGACGCTTGTATTGCATACATTGAAAACAATGACATCGATATAGAAGAGCTGATGACGTATGTCAAAGCTCCTGATTTCCCGACCGGAGGCTATATATACGGTATGAGCGGTGTTCGCGAAGCCTATCTCACGGGACGCGGACGTGTCATAATGCGTGCTAGAGCCGAAATTGAGACTGGTTCGACGCACGATAAAATCGTTGTGACAGAAATTCCCTATGGTGTCAACAAAGCTGAATTGATTAAGAATATAGCCGATCTGGCCAACGAAAAGAAAATTGAAGGTATTGCCAATGCTAATGACGAATCCGACCGTGAAGGTATGCGTATCGTTATTGATGTAAAACGTGATGCAAATGCCAGCATTGTACTCAACAAGCTCTACAAGATGACAATGCTGCAGACATCTTTTGGTGTGAACAATGTTGCATTGGTACATGGCCGTCCACGTCTGTTGAATCTGAAAGATTTGATAAAACACTTCGTTGAGCACAGACACGACGTAGTCATCCGCCGTACTCAGTATGATTTGCGCAAGGCCAAAGAACGTGCACATATTCTGGAAGGATTAATCATTGCATCTGATAATATCGACGAAGTAATCAAGATTATCCGTGCTGCTAAAACCCCGAATGATGCTATATCAGGTTTGATGGAGCGATTCCAACTCAGTGAAATTCAGTCACGTGCCATTGTTGAAATGCGTTTGCGTCAGCTCACAGGATTGATGCAAGACCAGCTGCACGCCGAATATGAGGAAATTCAGAAGCAGATTGCTTATTTGGAAGAAATCCTTGTCAATGACGAACTCTGCCGCAAAGTCATTAAAGATGAACTGATTGAAGTAAAAGAGAAGTATGGTGACGAACGTCGCTCGGAAATTGTCTATTCATCAGAAGAATTCAATCCGGAAGACTTCTATGCAGATGATGAAATGATTATCACCATCTCGCACATGGGATACATCAAACGCACACCGCTGAGCGAATTCCGTGCGCAAAACCGTGGTGGGGTAGGCTCCAAAGGTACCGAAACCCGCGATGCAGACTTTGTAGAGCATATTTATCCTGCAACCATGCATAATACCATGATGTTCTTTACACAGAAAGGTAAGTGTTACTGGCTGAAGGTATACGAAATCCCCGAAGGTACTAAGAATTCGAAAGGTCGTGCCATCCAGAATTTGTTGAATATCGACTCTGACGATGCTGTAAACGCCTATTTGCGCGTGAAGAACTTGAACGACCAAGAATTTATCAACAGCCATTATGTATTGTTCTGTACTAAGAATGGTGTCATTAAGAAAACATTGCTTGAGCAGTATTCACGTCCTCGCCAAAATGGTGTAAATGCTATCACTATCCGTGAAGACGACCGTGTAATCGAAGTGCGTATGACAAACGGCGACAATGAAATCATCATTGCCAACCGTAACGGACGTGCCATTCGTTTCCATGAAAGTGCTGTGCGCGTTATGGGACGTACTGCCACCGGTGTACGTGGTATGACATTGGATGAAGACGGTCAAGACGAAGTAGTAGGTATGATATGCATCAAAGATCCTGAAGCGGAAACAATTATGGTTGTATCGGAACAAGGATATGGCAAACGTTCGGATATTGAAGATTATCGCAAGACCAATCGTGGAGGTAAAGGTGTGAAAACAATGAATATCACCGATAAAACGGGTAAATTAGTAACTATCAAGTCTGTTACAGATGAAAATGACTTGATGATTATTAATAAATCCGGTATTACCATCCGTCTGAAAGTCGCCGATGTTCGTATCATGGGACGTGCTACACAAGGTGTGCGTCTAATCAACCTTGAGAAACGTAATGACGAAATCGGCTCTGTATGTAAAGTCACTTCAGAAAATGAAGAGGAACTTATAGAGGAGGGGGAAGAAAATACCCTTGAAAGCCCTCAGAACGAGGTAAACAATGAAAATGAAGAATAGACATAATATTAATTTAAATTTTCTACAATCATGAAAAGAGTATTATTTTCAATGGTTTTACTACTTGTCGCAAGCTTTACTTTCGCCCAAGAAAAGAACGTAAAAGAGGCTAAAAGTATTGCTAACGGAGTAAATCCTGACTTTGCCAAAGCAGAGGAACTGATAAATCAGGCTTTAACCAATCCCGAAACAAAGGACAATGCCGAAACGTGGGATGTAGCAGGTCTTATCCAAAGAAAAAGAAGTGAGAAAGAAATGGAAAATGCCTATCTGAGAAAACCTTATGACACTCTTCAGGTATATAATAGCGCATTGAACATGTGTAAATTCTACTTCAAATGTGACGAATTGGCACAAATTCCCAATGAAAAGGGCAAAATCAAGAATAAATATAGAAAATCTAATTCTGCTACAATTTTAGCAGAACGCGGTAATCTGATCAATGGCGGTATCCAATTCTTTAATTTGGCCTCACAGAAAGAAGGCGATGCAGCCAATGAAGACAATAAAAAAGCATTAGATTTCTTTGCAACATACATTGATATTGCTATCAACCCGATGTTTGAAAAGGAAAATCTATTACAAACAGATACTGTATTACCCCAAATAGCATATTATGCAAGTTTAGCAGCTGCTAAGATGGAAGATTATCCTAGTATTTTGAAGTATGCTCCTTATGCGCAAGATGATAAAGAAGTTGGGAAATACGCAATGGAATTTATCTCTACTGCATTGAAAGCTGAAGGTGATACTGTTAAATGGATTGCTTCTTTAAAAGAAGGTATCCAGAAATATCCTGAACATTCATTCTTCTTCGGTCACTTGATTGATTATTATAGCAATAACAACAAATATGACGAAGCTATGCAGTTTGCTGATGATATGTTGGCTAAAGATCCTAACAATACATTCTATTTGTATGTAAAAGGCTACCTTTATCACAATATGAAGGACTATGATAAAGCTATTGAATTCTATAAAAAAACTATAGAAGTAGATCCTAATTATGCAGAAGCATACTCTAATTTAGGCTTGATTTACTGCTTACAAGCACAAGATTTCTCAGAAAAAGCAACTACAGATATTAATGATCCGAAGTATAAAGAAGACCAGGCTACTCTGAAGACTTTCTATGAAAAGGCAAAACCTTATTATGAAAAGGCAAGAGAACTGAAACCTGATCAAAAAGATTTGTGGTTAAATGGTCTGTATAGAGTGTATTATAATTTGCAAATGGGCCCTGAATTCGAAGAAATTGAAAAGTTGATGTAATACTTTCATAATAATAAAAGCCTAATTAAATTATTAATTAGGCTTTTATTATTGTTATATCATTAAGTAAAGAATGTTATTTCTTAAGTGAGGGAGAGAAGAAATTAAAATTAGATTAAATTATTCCAGCGCTATATTAAACATAATGCTGATATTGAATAGAAACCATATATACCTATATTCAACACCTAATTCGGTCTTCCGTAAATTACCAACAATGGTGTATCAGAATGGAAAATCATCTTTCTGGCAATGCCAGGGTTAAATAAGCGCGAAAATATATTTCTTTTATAAGAAGTTAATGTTATAATATCAATATGATTACTTTTGATATAACTGTCTAAACTACTAAGCAGATTATCGTTCTTTACCACATCATAGTATATTTCCAATTGTGGATATTGTTTTTGAAAATATTCCTTAATACCAGCCAGTTTTATTTCATTCCATGTATTCTGAACATCTGAAAGATGTATCAGAGACACTGAAAACTTAAATGATTTCAGATTATTTATTAGCGAATCAAAAGCTATTAAATCACGTTGATCAAAATTAGTAATGAATGCAATACGCTTAGCTTCAGAAAATTGCTTGAATGGAGTATTTTCAGGAATGGCCAATACCGGTACACGGCTACGTTCAATCACTTCAGCCGTTACACTGCCGATCAAATCAATATCCTTCTGACTTTTACCACGAGTTCCCATTATGATAATGCGTGGCCGATATTCCTTGGTATAGCGGAGTACCTCTTCTTCAGGAATACCTTCACGCAAAACACAAGTATATTTAATATCTGGAAACTCGCCGGAAGCTACCTTCTCTTTTACTTTATCAGATAATGCATTCAAATCAGCATGAACTTTTTGTAAGATACTCCTTACATTCTCCTCATCACTTAGCTGATAGTTAAATACGTCTCCGTATGGCAAAGAAGTTGCATATATAGGAGTAAAATAAACATGTAGCAAAACAACTTCTGCACCTATATTCTGAGCGAAATTGAAACCGAACTCGCAAGCCTTCAAAGAATAATTGGAAAAATCCACTGGAATCAGCACTTTATTACTAACCTTCTCCAGTTTAGGTGACTTCCCCCCCACTACCTCTTCAGATAACCACGCAGAGCTTTCAGTAATTTTCAGAGCATGAGGTAAGTCACTCTCCTTAATACGTACACGTACGCCAGAAGAAACAACCGGTTGTATCTGGTTTACATTGTGAATATAAGTCTCAATACCTTCATTTTCAAGAACATTTTTCAATATTTGAGCTTTCGCGTACGTTAAGATTGCCAAAGTAACTAATTTATCTTCCATATATCATTGATTTTGAGATTAAAACAAACAAGAAATCCCAATTGTTGTCAGCAATTGGGATTCTATCTAACTTTCTCTTCTTAAGCTCGAACAGCTTCTTCAGTCTTACCTGCCATTTCATCTAAAATTTTTAAAGCTCGCTCTAAAACAGTAGTATCATCAATCATAACCAATCCACCATCTGGTCCAGGTTCCAAGTGAATCCCAACACTTTTCCCCTCCTTAAAATTGTGTCCACCGAAAAAATTTCTTACAGTGTCAACATTCAGTCCAAGTTCATCGGCTATTCTATGCATACTACCACTAGGCAATGAGTCTTTAATCTTACGTAATTCATTAAATGTTATTGTTCTCATATTCATAAATTTAATGGTTAATACTCTGTACTTTTTATTATCACGCTATAAACTTAAGGAAAAAAAAGGATAAAACAAACTATTTCTTTATCTTTTTTCAAAAAGAATATTGCCTCTCCAAAAAATAATCATTTTCAAGTATGCAGAATTATAAGTACAGAGAAAAAGCTCCTAAAAATAGACAGAAACAGCTCGTATAAAGCAGAATTATCGGGTTTATACGAGCTGTTTTTAGAATACAGGGAAAATTTAAATACCTTCTATGGCAGAAGCTGGAACCCACCCTACTTTACCATCTTCCAAACGAATTTCTTTCCATTCACGCATAGAGTTGTCTTTTATCTCAACTTTACGTCCCTCATGAAGAATGAACAGACTTGTACCACTTTCACTGGGAGTACTACGCACTGTGACACTAGGTGCCAACACTATAGCTTCGTTACGTTCCATCAGTTCGCCTTTTTGCTGAGCAGCAAACACATTACTCAATATAACAAGAACCAGGAATACTATTCCTGCAATAAATCCCACTTTCTTTCCCGTAATCTGTTTTGAAAAGAAAAAGAGATAGAACGAAACGAGTAATAGTACAAAGAACACAATCCCCAACTTAGCCCATGCGTCTACGCTAAGACAATTAATCAACGATTTAGTCCAAGATACAAAGAAAACCTCAGGAATTGGGATTACCTTATCGATTGTCTTAGAACGTGCTATCTCCAAATTTGCACGAATATCAGCATTACCAGGTTCCAACAACAAGGCACGCTCATAATTCAATATAGCTCTTGCTATATCATCTGCCTTATAATAACTGTTGCCAAGATTATAATAGACCTCTGCAGCCTCTCCCTTCTTTAACAGATTCTCATATATTTGAATGGCAGAAGCATAATCATTCCGTATATAAGCGCTGTCACCTTCAGCCTTTGTCACATTGCTTTCTTGCCTTGCAGCAGAGAATTCCGCATGTGAACCGACGGATGTAGAGTCACTAGCAGTCTGTAATGTATCTACAGATGCAGAATTCTGCCCATAGGCAGTAATTGCCATCACTAGACTAAGAGTAAAAAACAATATTTTATTCATTACCATTTCCTCCTGATTAATGTTTTATCGAGTTTTCCATTTTACTGATAACTTCCAAAGAAGCTGAATATACCTTATCCATAGCCTGGTTATCATCACCCGGAGCAAAGCGGGCAAACTCACAGTTATTCAATGCATCGAGGAATTCCTTTATCAACGCATCATTCACACCATAATTACGAAGTTCCTCTTCGATATTATCCTTAGACAAACGGGATACCGGAATGTTCAGTTTATCACTGATATACCCCCAAAGAGCCTTCAAAACCTCATCATAAAACGCATCTTTCTTATTCTCAACCAATAATTTACCAGCTTGCTTCATACGTTTCACCGCCACTTTATTGGCTTTCTTGGTACGCATCTTTGCTACATTTGCATTGGCTGCTATTTGCTTACGATAGATGATAAAGAATGTAATGAATGCAATACCCGGTATCAAATAAAGTAACCAATACGTCAACGAACCGAAGAAGAAATCACCTTTGGGAGACAGAGTAACATTATTCTGCTTGATAAAACGAATATCCTCGTTCAATACTTTCAACTCTTCCTTGCTTGTAAAGTTTGCAATAGTCTGAGCAGCATTGCCTGCTCCCTTTTCCACATGCAATTCATACTCTTCCGTAGTCAACGTTTTATACGAACGGGAATTAATATCAAAATAACTGAACTTTACGGCAGGAATCTTATAAGTTCCCGCATTACGAGGAATTGCCAGATACTCAATGACCTTGCTACCGGAGAGGCCCGAATTTGTCAGACGGAATTTATTGTCCACCTTCGGATCATATACTTCAAAATCCTCGGGGAATTTAACTTCCGGATTAGAGAGCAATTTCAGATTACCGGTACCAGAAATGACAAGTTTGACAGTAACAGCATCATTGGTCTTGACATTTGTACTATTGATAGAAGAAGTTATATTGAACTCTCCCACTCCTCCCGAAAAATCGGCTGGCTTACCTGCCGGCAAAGGCTTTACGTCAATTGTCAGTTGCGGAGTCAAAATTGTCTTTTTAACTTCTACGTAATTGCTTCCTCCATTGAAAAATGCCTCGAACGGATCAGCAACTTGTGTAGCCTTTGCAATGGAAGCATCAAAGCGTGCTGCATCAATTGTCAGCTTACCGGCTTGTTGCGGGAACAACACAAACTGACGATAGATTGTAGACTGATAATTTCTACCTTTATAATGCTCCAATCCCCATCTTCTGTCATTAGGCAATTCTACTTCCTGAGAATGGAATCCTTTGAAGTCAGGCAATTTCACATTATCAAACATACGTAAGTCCACCAAGGTATATATCTTGTATGTCAGCAGAAAAGCCTCTTGTTCATACACCGTCATCTTACTGGCAGTAGCTGTAATAAACAAATCACTATTCGATACAGATGTCCCGGAAGAAGCGCGGCTGGCAGTGCCCTCACTCTGTTTGCCACCATTTCCAGAAGCTCCATTAGCAGCCTGATCTGCCGGAAGAACCCTTACTTGTACAGAATTCGAAACCATTTGGTTACCATCAGCAGTGATAGTGGCTCCTGGAATAGTAAAATCACCTTCTGCAGTCGCCATTAAAATATAAGTGAATGTAATACTGCTGGTTGAAGTCGTCTGCCCATTAATCATCTGCACGCTACTCTGTTGCGAGCGGCTGGGCCCCATCAACACATCAAATCCCTTCATAGAAGGAGCACGAAAGTCCCTTACCTTTTGTGTAGTCACCGTATACGACAGTCTGAACTGGTCTCCTACCGCCACAGCGTCAGGAGCGGACGCAGTAAACGATACCTTGCCATCGGCAAAGGCATTCATACTGACTGCAATCAGTGCTATCCATAAGAAAACTATTTTTCTCATATATTATTCCTATTATGTTTGTTACCAATCTTTTTCCAGACGACCTCCTTGAAGTACCTGCTGCTTTTTCACTTTATCCTGCACATCCTTCTCGTCTTGCATGACAGAGTTTAACAGCTGCTCGGCATTTTCCTTAGACATCTCATTATCTTTCTTTTCCGGCTGAGAAGGTTGTTGTTGCTGGTCTTGATTCTGTTGCTGGTCTTTCTGCTGATCCTGCTGTTTATCCTGCTCCTTCTGTTGGTCCTGTTTATCCTGATCTTGATTCTGATCCTGGTTCTGCTGCTGGTCTTGCAATTGTTTCTGTGCCAAAGCAAGGTTATAGCGCGTTTCATCATCTTTCGGATTATTGCGTAACGACTCCTTATAGGCTTCTACCGCCTTTGCATAATCCTTCTGAGAATGAAAGATGACTCCCATATTATGATAAATCTGTGCTAAGTTCGATTTGTCCTTTTCTATCTTGGTAGCTCCCACATATTGCTCCATCGCTTCCTGCAGCTTGTTCTGCTGGGTCAATGTATTTCCCAGGTTGAACATGGAAACCGTTGACTTCGGGTTTACCTCCAAAGCCTTCCGATAGTTCACTTCTGCATCCACATATACGCTATCCTTAAAAAAACGGTTTCCCTTACGGATATAATCGCGTTCCGCCTTCTGTGCAGAAGCTGAAGCTGCCACTAACAGCAGCAAAACTATTCCAATATATTTTTTCTGTAACATACGCATCATTTCTTATTAGAGAATAAATGAATGTTGCGGAACAGAGGATTCTTGCGCTCCAATATCAACATCTCAGTCAGTAACAACAGCAGAATAATCCATGCCACTGCCTGAAACTGTTCATTGAATTCCGTGTACACCTGTGTTTCCACATCTGCCTTTGCCATCTTGTTGATTTCCTGACTAATCGCTTTCTGTGCACCATTGGTATTGTCTACGCGCACATAAATACCATTTCCTGCCTGAGCAATTTCCTGACACATCTGCTCATTCAAGCGAGTAACGATTACATTACCTTCACGGTCACGACGATAATCATTAGTACCCTCTATTGGAATGGGGGCACCCTCGGGCATACCTACCCCTAATACATTGACCTGGATACCTTTCTCTGCAGCAGCCTTAGCAGCTTCTACGGCACCACCTTCATGGTTTTCACCGTCGGTGATGACAATAACAGTACGTCCCACTCCTTCTTGAGGTGTAAAACTCCGGGCAGCCAGATTTATTGCAGCTCCAATTGCCGTACCTTGCTTGGAAATCAGCGAAGGATCGATGGACTCCAAAAACATCTTGGCAGAAATATAATCACTCGTAATAGGCAACTGGGTAAATGCGTCACCTGCAAAAACAATCATACCGACCTTGTCATTCTGCATCTTATCTACCAACTGCGCCACCAGCCGTTTTGCCTTCTGCAAGCGGCTTGGCTGTACGTCTTGTGCCAGCATGGAATTGGATATATCCAACGCAATCATCACTTCCACTCCCTGGCGTTTTACCGTCTCCAGTTTGGAACCAAACTGCGGACGTGCCAGCAGTACCGTGAACAACCCGATAGCCGCAAAAACCAACCAAAACTTCACATCCGGACGGTATTTGGAAACATCCGGCATTAGCTGTGCCATCAGTATAGGGTCACCAAATTTACGAATGGCTTTCCTCCTCCGATAATTGGAGTACAAGTAGAAGGCCGCCAATAAAGGCAGCAGCAGCAACAAGTACAAATATGCAGGTTCTTCAAATCGAAACATCTTTTTATTTACAATTTAGCAATTTACAATTTACAATTTGGCTACGCAATGACTGATACACTAAAAGACATTCTCCGTTTTTACGGTATCTTCTTCAATATAGAGTTGCGTAACAGTACCTCCAGTAATACGCACAAGAAAGCAGCCAACGCAAACCAGCGGTACTCTTCCTGGCGCTTGCTGTATTCTTTTACATTCAATTTTGTTTTCTCCAGCTTGTCTATCTCCTCGTACACTTCCTTCAACTTCGAGTTGCTGGTGGCACGGAAATAGTTACCTTCCGTTGTTCCGGCAATCTGTGTCAAAGTCTTTTCATCAATTTCGACGGGCATATTGACATATTGCACTGTTCCGCCTACCGGATAAGGATAAGGAGCCATACCATTGGTTCCTACCCCAATAGTATAAACGCGAATGCCAAAACTCTTGGCTATTTCAGCAGCCGTCAAAGGAGAAATATCACCTTTATTATTGACACCGTCCGTCAGCAGAATAATGACTTTCGACTTTGCCTTGCTATCCTTCAAACGGGTAACGGCATTGGCAATACCCATACCGATTGCCGTTCCGTCTTCAATCAGCCCGCACTTCATATCTTTAAGCAAGTTCAACAATACGGCATGGTCTACTGTCAACGGACATTGCGTAAAGCTTTCTCCAGCAAACAAAGTTATACCTATATTGTCATTCGGACGTCCGTTAATAAACTCTGCCGCCACATCCTTCGCCGCTTCCAACCGGTTAGGTTTCAGGTCTTCGGCCAGCATACTGGTAGAAACGTCCATAGCAAGCATGATATCAATACCCTCAATCTCACTGTTCTGCCAGCTATCGGTGGTTTGCGGACGTGCCAAAACAAGAATAATCAGTATCAAGGCAATTATCCGCAATACAAACGGTACATGCAACAAATAGTTCTTATAGCTTTTAGGGGTATGGGCATACACACGGGCATCCGAAATCTGAAGCGTAGCTTCACTATTCTTCCGCTTCATAATATACCATACTATATAAGGTATAAGCAACAGCAGCAAAAATAAATATTCAATATTGGCAAAAACCATATTTATGTACGATTTAACGATTTACAATTCAGCTTCGCTCCAAACATCCCTCACTTTTCACTCATGTATATCCGATTGAAGTCACTTTTCCTGTATTAAGCAAAATAATTATACAACTCCAATCCGATATATATCAATGAACTGACAAGGGCTACAGCCAACACTACAATACCCGTTCCCAGCAAAATCTTGGTACGCAAAGAACGTTTCTCGATAATGGTAATCTCCGTAGGCTGCGGCTTGGCATTCTCCTCTTCTTTCTCCTTGGTTTCATTAATAAAGTCAATGGCATTAATCAGGTTAGCGTCATTTTCGTTCATCAATGGATTATGCTTGGCAAATTTCACCAAATCAGCAGTCTGGAACAATTCACGCAAATCCGATATTGCTTCCTTATCTTTCATTTCCAGCAACTTATCTATGATTTCCGTAGAAGTCATTTCCAAAGCATTGAAACCAAAACGGTCTTTTATATATGTACGAAGAGTATCGGTCAATTCCGTATAATATTCCTTCGGTTCCCCTTTCTGCCATACCTTCTCATTCTTGATACGTTCTATCTCCTGCATAGCCAACTGATGGGGAGGCAGCTTAGGTTCTACCTTCACCTTACGGATAATAGGCTTATTGTCGAAGAAGCGCATTATCAGATAGACAAGTAATATCCCTATCGGGATAATCAGCGCACCACAAGCCATAAGACCATACCAGTCTTCCCAGGCAAAAGGCGCTTGCATCACTGTTTTGGGACCGAAGAACTGTTCCGGATTCTCCGGGTCTAACGGGACATTCACCGAATATACTTTCAAGGCCAACGCTTTGGAGCGATACTTCTCATTATCCACTGTCACTTCCATAGGCGGCAGATAATAAAGAGCCGAGTCGAAAGAGGTAACTGTATACTCTTGAGTTATCAATGCACGCCGGCCATCATTCAGCAGTTGCGTATCCGGCTTGGCCACATCAATAATTTCAACCCCATTCACCAGCGTATCGGTATATACCGGGAATATGGCACGCTTATCGGCATCCAGAGATACTTGAAGCTTTATCTTTGCCTGCTCTCCAATAAGAATCTGCAAAGAGTCAATCGTAGCATCTACCGTTACCGACTGGGCTACTACCCTTCCCGACCATGCTATCAATAACGCTATCAGAAATAAATATCTTTTCATTTTCCGATTAATTTCGTTTCGCAAACAAATTCATCAATGCCTTGACATAATCCTGGTCGGTACGTACCGACACATTGTCGACATTACTCTTGGTAAACGTTTCATTCAATTCCGCCTGCTTGTTCACCCACCAATCATGATGGGCACGGCGCACGGCACGCGAGGAGGTGTCAATCCACTGCTCATGTCCCGTCTCGGCATCCCTAATCTTCATCAGTCCCACGGGTGGCAATTCTTCCACACGACGGTCGTACACCTGAACGGCAACCAGGTCATGCTTACGATTGGCAATGGTCATGGCGTTCTTGAAACTTTCCTGGTCGATGAAGTCGGACAAGACAAATGCCGTGCAACGGCGTTTCATCACATTCGTCAGATATTCCAATCCCAAACGGATGTTCGTCCTCCGGCTTTCCGCATGAAAATCTATCAGTTCGCGGATGATGTAAAGTATATGCTTACGTCCCTTCTTGGGCGGAATAAACTTCTCAATCCGGTCCGAAAAGAAGATGACACCAATCTTGTCATTATTCTGAATGGCAGAGAATGCCAGTGTAGCGGCAATTTCCGTCACCATATCCTTCTTCATCTGCTTTACCGTACCGAACTCCAAACTACCGGAAACATCTACCAACAACATCACTGTCAATTCGCGCTCCTCCTCAAACACCTTGACGTAAGGCTTGTTGAAGCGGGCGGTCACATTCCAGTCAATGTCGCGTATGTCATCGCCAAACTGATACTCGCGCACCTCGGAGAATGCCATACCTCTACCCTTGAAGGCAGAGTGATACTGCCCGGCAAAGATATTGTTGGACAATCCGCGCGTCTTTATCTCAATCTGACGGACTTTCTTCAAAAGTTCTGTTGTTTCCATTGATTTATTTTAATAATCTCATTTAAGCACACAAGCGCAATTTAGTTTATAACAGAAACTTCCCTATGAAAAGGGGTGAGGTTTTCGGTACTCAACCCTAAGGTTTACGACGCTAAACCTCAGGTATAGGATTGTAAACCTCAAGTTTACGAAAACCTCTATTATGCGTTAGGGCACTTCAACCTTGTTCAGTATCTTGCTGACGATTTCATCAGATGTCATATTGCTGGCTTCCGCCTCGTAAGTCAAGCCGATACGGTGGCGAAGTACGTCGTGTGCCACAGCGCGCACATCCTCCGGAATGACATAACCGCGACGCTTGATGAACGCGTAGCTACGGGCAGCCAAGGCCAAGTTGATGGAAGCACGGGGCGAACCGCCGAAACCAATCATGTCTTTCAGTTCTTTTAAATCATATTTTTCCGGATAACGGGTAGCAAATACAATATCAACAATATATTTTTCTATTTTCTCATCCAGATACACCTGGCGAACCACTTTACGAGCTTCAATAATTTCGTCTGCCTTCAAAATGGGCTTCACTTCAAATTTATCACCATTGATATTCTGACGGATAATCAGTTTCTCCTCTTCCAGCTTCGGATAGTCTATTACGACTTTCAGCATGAAACGGTCCACTTGCGCTTCGGGCAGCGGATAAGTACCTTCCTGCTCGATAGGATTCTGTGTGGCAAGCACCAGGAATGGTTTGGGCAACCCGAAAGTTTCATTGCCGATAGTAACTTGACGTTCCTGCATGGCTTCCAGCAAAGCACTCTGTACTTTGGCCGGAGCACGGTTGATTTCATCAGCCAAAACAAAGTTTGCGAAGACCGGACCTTTTTTTACTTGGAACGTTTCATCCTTCTGGCTGTAAACCATTGTACCTATTACGTCGGCAGGCAACAAGTCAGGCGTAAACTGAATGCGGCTGTATTGCGCATCAATCAACGAAGCAAGCGTCTTGATAGCTAAAGTCTTTGCCAAACCGGGCACACCTTCCAACAACACATGTCCATCGGACAACAAACCAATTAACAACGACTCTACCAGATGCTTTTGTCCTACAATGACCTGGTCCATACCTGTGGTAAGATTGGTAACGAAAGCACTTTGTCTTTCAATCCGCTCATTCAGTTCGCGGATGTCAATTGTTTCAGCCATAAATCAATCTATTTTTTAATGTTTAATTTCTTCATTTATCCGGTTTTGAACCGGCAATTATTTTTTTCGCTCCCAAAAGTACGGGAATAAATTAACCATACCAACTAATTTTTATTAAAAAACTATGCGAAACCTTTTAGATTAAACTACTTTCATAGAGTTTAGTATTTAACAAAAAAGAAGCAGTAATTTTTTACTGCTTCTTGGCTAATTTCGGTATCTTGATAGTGGTACCATAAGGTACATTATCCGGATTCTTGATTACGCCGGGATTATGCTTCACGATATAAGGCCAAAGAGCTTTTGTCCCATAAAAACGAAGCGCTACCCTAGTCAGCGTTTCCCCTTCCTTGATGGTATAAGTGGTTTCTGTTCCCACAATCGTATACCCCACAGAATCCGGCTCAAACGGTGCAACTGTCTTTTTCTGCTCTTTTTTAGGAGCGGGAGACTGTGCCTGTACATTTTCCTTTGGAGTTGTTGTAAGCGCAGGAGTTGTTGTAGCAACAGTTTCTGCCACAGTATCTGTCCGGGCAGGAACTACAACATCTTTTGAAACAATGCTGTCTGTCAAGGCAATATTGTCTTGACCGGCAGGGACATCCACCTTTTCAGTAACAGATTCCTTCACATCCGAGTCTGCAACCTCTTCTACAAGAGGCTTTGCAGTAAGTTTGTCAAGCAAGTCCGGATAATACATGAAAGCTACGGCACCACCACACAACAACACTACAAATACAACGATGCCTATAAAATATTTCATAGTCGAAGAATCTGCCGTATCTTTTATCACTGGCTCAGACGGTTCCGGTTCAACAGCAACTATATTTTCAGGCATTGCTTCAGGTTCAGTTTTTTCCGGTTTCTCCTCTTCAACTTCCGGTTCGGGCTCAACTAACGGCTCTTCGACTACAGTTTCCACCAAAGGTTCTTCTATCGTGGCTTCTTCCACTAAGGCAACCTTCTCCTCCACCTCTTGTTCCGGAGTTTTGATTTCAGTATCTTCATCATCTTCACTGTCATTTTCCTGCAGGGTGTCCTCAAGCACCGTAGCGTCATTCAAAACTACAGTTTCAAAATGCGAAAATGGTCTATTGATAATATCTTTCAAAGCCGGTTCCGGTGTAAACGACACTTTTGTATGCCCTTGTATCTCAAACCTTTCCCCCGTATTCACATTAACGCTTTCACGACTCCCGACATCTATCAGCTTGAAAGTCCCCAAACCTCGTATCTTCACATATTTGTCCTTCTCCAAAGACTCCTCAATCAGCTGGAAGAATTCTTTCACAAAACTATCCGCATTCTTCTTGCTCATGCCATGCCTTTCAGCCAGCGTGTCAATCAGGTCTTGTATGTTCAGTTTCTCATTCATAATACGGGAGATTTTTTAAAAGCCGGTCACTTAAACTTATCCTTTAACAATGTACTCGGCTTATAGGTCAATACCAATTTGGGAGGCACCAGCATACGTTGCTTTGTAGTCGGATTCACAGATATACGCTCTGCCTTCTTTTTCACTTCGAATGTACCGAACCCTTGTATAGAGATAATATTCCCCTCCTCCAACTGCCGTGTCATATCTGCCAGCAATGAAGCAACCAGCTCAGAAGTATCTTTCAATGTGTACCCTAACCTCCGCGACAATTCAGAAGTAAACTCTTTGTTATTCAAAATGTAAGCCTTTAAATTGAACTACGGTGCTATATTAGCAAATCTTCTTCACATATGCAAGAAGATAAGGAAAAATCTTTAAATTATTCGTCCAAAAAGGTCGAAATCATCGGAATTTACTATCTCTACGTGGTAAAAGTTACCTATATGCAACGCCCTGTCTCCACGCTCAATCAAAACCTCAGGATCCACTTCGGGAGAATCAAATTCTGTACGTCCAATATAATATTCGCCTTCCAGCCGGTCAATGATTACTTTCATCTGCCTGCCTACTTTCTCCGCACTCAACTCCCCTGAAATGCCTTGTTGAATAGACATTAACTCATCCAAGCGCGCTTGTTTCACTTCCTGGGGAATAGAATCCTCATATTCAGCAGCGGCATACGTCCCTTCTTCTTCCGAATACGCAAAAGCCCCCATTCTATCGAAACGCACTTTACGGACAAACTCTTTCAGCTCCTCAAAATCGGCTTCAGTTTCTCCTGGATGCCCCACCATCAGTGTAGTACGGAGATGGATACCGGGAACCTCCTCACGGAATTGTTCTATCAGCTTATACGTCTCATCCTTCGTCACATGGCGACGCATCTTTTGCAGCATATTGTCACTGATATGTTGCAGGGCAATATCCATATATTTGCATACATTGTCACGCTCGCGCATCACACGGAATAAATCAGCCGGAAAATGTGCCGGATAGGCATAATGCAAGCGTATCCACTCCACTCCGGGAATATCCGAAATCCGCTCAACAAGCTCGGGCAACATTTGCTTCTTATATAAATCTACTCCGTAATAGGTCAACTCCTGGGCTATAACCTGGAATTCCTTTACACCCCGTGCAACCAGATACTTCACCTCGTCAAGTATTTCCTCCATCGGGCGCGACACATGCCTTCCCGTAATGATGGGAATAGCGCAATAAGAACATTTACGGTCACACCCTTCGGATATCTTCAAATAGGCATAATGCTTGGGAGTGGTCAATGTGCGCTCTATGTGCAGCTCGTCATGATAGGCCTTTCCCAAATCCTGCAGCAACTCTCTCCAATTGAATTTACCATAGAATTTATCCACCTGGGGAATTTCAACGGCCAATTCCTTCAGATAACGTTCCGAAAGGCAACCCATTACATAAAGCTTCTCCAAGTTTCCTTCCTCCTTGGCCTGCGCAAATTCCAGAATCATATTAATGGATTCCTCCTTGGCGTCACCGATGAAACCGCAAGTATTGATTACGGCAATCTGTCCCTTCGGTCTTTCCGCATCATGTGTCACATGGAATCCCACTTCCTCCAACTGACGCATCAAATGTTCCGAATCCACCAGGTTTTTAGAACATCCTAAAGTGATGATATCTATAGTCTTCCGTTTCATGCATTCTCCCCGAACAGTGAATCAACAAATTCCTTTTTACGGAACACCTGCAAATCTTCCATTCCTTCACCCAATCCAATATATTTAACCGGAATTTTAAACTGGTCTGAAATGCCGATGACTACGCCACCCTTGGCTGTTCCGTCCAACTTTGTAACAGCCATTGCCGTAACCTCCGTTGCCAGAGTGAACTGCTTGGCTTGTTCGAATGCATTCTGTCCGGTTGAGCCATCCAACACAAGCAACACCTCATTCGGAGCATCAGGAACAACCTTCTTCATCACATTCTTGATTTTCGTCAGTTCATTCATCAAACCGACTTTATTATGAAGGCGTCCTGCCGTATCTATAATTACCACATCGGCATTATTGGCAGTTGCGGAACTCAGTGTGTCAAAAGCGACAGAAGCCGGGTCAGCACCCATTTTCTGCTTTACAACAGGCACACCTACCCGTTCACCCCATATCACCAACTGCTCCACAGCAGCAGCACGGAAAGTATCGGCAGCACCCAGATAAACAGACTTTCCGGCTTTCTTGAACTGATAAGCCAGTTTGCCAATCGTAGTAGTCTTCCCTACACCATTGACGCCCACTACCATAATGACGTATGGTTTCTTCGCAATCGGTGCTTCAAAGTCATCCACATCCTCCGAATTATTCTCTGTAAGCAACGCTGCGATTTCATCACGTAAAATATGATTCAGCTCAGTGGCATTCATATATTTGTCGGCTGCTGCACGCTTTTCGATACGTTCAATAATTTTCAGTGTCGTTTCCACGCCCACATCCGAAGTTATCAACACCTCTTCCAGATTATCCAATACTTCATCATCAACTTTTGACTTTCCTGCCACAGCACGCGCAATCTTGCCAAACACACTTTCTTTGGTCTTAGATAATCCTTTATCTAATGTTTCCTTTTTTTCCTTGGAGAAAAAACTAAAAAATCCCATACACTAATTATTTTTATGCAACCTGTTTTCGCATTCCCTGCAAAGATAGTGCAAACCGGATGCAGAATAAAATGAACCCGTTCATTTTTTATGCCGAGGTGCAGCCTATCTTCGCATTTTCAGCAAAGATATAACAAAACTGACGAATATTAAAAACTTCGTCCTCTTTTTAAAAAGAAATCCCCTTACCGGAAATACCGACAAGGGGGATCTTTATAAGTCATCAGCGCTTTACAGCCACTGTATTTATCTTATTTCTTAAAGAAGTTCTGAACATCTTCATTACGGACCATCTGTTCATCAAAGATGTAAGCACCAGTCTTAGGAGACTTCACCATTTTGATAACCTTTGTATAAGAACGTCCTTCTTTGCTTCCTTCGTGCAAGGTTGCTACCGCTTTCTTTGCCATAAGTTATAGATTTATTATTTAATTTCTTTATGTACTGTCACTCTCTTCAGAATCGGATTGTATTTCTTCAACTCCAATCTCTCTGTGGTATTCTTTCTGTTCTTCGTCGTAATATAACGAGAAGTACCCGGCATACCGCTATCCTTGTGTTCTGTGCATTCCAGAATCACCTGTACTCTGTTACCTTTTGCTTTCTTTGCCATAATCAGTATTCTCCTCTACTTTAGCCAATAACTTTAATGCTTTTCCAATCACAATAACCTTTAGCTACCGCATCTTTCAAAGCAGCGTCCAGTCCTTTCTTATTAATAATGCGCAAACCATTAGCGCAAATGCTAAGGCTGATCCAGCAATCCTGCTCTACATAGTAGAACTTCTTGTTAAACAAGTTCAAATCAAAGGTTCTCTTTGTTCTTCTCTTTGAGTGTGAAACATTGTTGCCAATCATGGCCTTCTTTCCGGTAATTTGACAAATCTTTGACATTTCTATCTTAATTTTATAGTTTTCTTTTTTGCCTATTTCAAACAGAGCGCAAAGTAAGCACTTTTATCGTTACCAAACAAGTTTTTCTTAAAATAATTCACTGTATGATAGCATTTTTTCCTCATTTCAGCTTCTCACAAAGCAACAAAAGGGCATTTTGAATTGCTTTTTCCACATTTCCCTTTCTTCCCTCGTCCCCCTCCTGCTTCATGGCAACTATTTCATTTTTATAGGCAGCAGCTATCCACACCGTACCCACTGGTTTTTCCGGAGTCCCACCTCCAGGACCTGCAATACCGGAAGTAGCCACTGCACAATCTGTTTTCAGCGTTTTCATCGCACCTTTCACCATTTCTGTAACAGTTTCACGACTTACTGCTCCATATTTTTCCAATGTTTCGGCAGATACATGCAACAAAGACATCTTTATTTCATTGGAATACGCCACTATACTACCATTAAAGTATTCCGAACTGCCGGGAACGGAAGTAATCAGAGCGGCAATCCCTCCACCCGTACAACTTTCTGCGGTGGAAAGGGACAATTTCTTTGCTTTCAGCAGCTCTCCTACCTTTTCTTCCAACTTCATACCTTATTATATATTATCCTAAAGTTACGCGTGAATAAGCAGGTGCTTCCATCGGACAAAAATCCTTATCCATATACTTGAAGTATCCGGTAATGGCAATCATGGCAGCGTTATCCGTTGTGTAGCTGAACTTCGGAATAAATATTTTCCAACCATACTTCCCGGCATGCTCACGGAAAGCATTACGCAATCCGTTATTGGCAGAAACGCCTCCTGCAACAGCCACTTCCTTTATTTTATATTGTTTGGCAGCTTTGCGCAACTTATCCATCAAGATATCTACAACGGTAGCTTCCAGTGATGCCGCCAAATCCGTCTTGTGATGTTCGATGAAATCGGGGTCGTCCTTCATCCAGTCGCGCAGAGAGTAAAGAAACGAGGTCTTAAGTCCGCTGAAACTATAATCCAACCCTGGAATATGCGGTTTGCTGAACGAGAAGGCTTTAGGATTACCTTGCCGAGCCAGTTTGTCAATAATCGGACCACCCGGATATCCCAATCCCATTACCTTCGAGCATTTGTCAATGGCTTCACCGGCGGCATCATCAATGGTCTGCCCCAAAATTTCCATATCGTTATAGGCTTTCACCAAGATAATCTGTGAGTTTCCACCGGAAACCAGCAAGCAGAGGAAAGGAAATTCCGGCTGCACATTATCTTCACCTTCTGCTTTAATGAAATGAGCTAACACATGACCAGTCAAATGATTAACATCAATCATAGGAATACCTAATGAACGGGCAAACCCTTTGGCGAAAGATACCCCCACCAACAACGACCCCATCAATCCCGGTCCACGCGTAAAGGCCACAGCACTCAATTCCTCTTTGGTTACTCCGGCGCGTTTCAATGCCTCATGCACTACCGGAACTATATTTTGTTGGTGCGCGCGGGAAGCCAGTTCAGGCACTACCCCGCCGTATGCTTCATGCACAGCTTGGCTGGCCACCACATTCGAAAGCAGATAACCATCTTTGATGACAGCTGCAGAAGTGTCATCACAAGAAGATTCTATTCCCAAGATTATTGTACTCATAATGTTTATTTACGTTTAAACGCTGCAAAAGTAGTGATAAAAGTACGATTCATAACGTATTATTTCATATTTTTGTTGGCTGATTATAAAAATTAACCGCCTATCAGAAAGCTAAAAAAAACAGTACGCTGGGTACTCGGTATTGTATTGGGATTGTATATCGGTACCATATTGTTGCTGAACATTCCATCCGTTCAGCGACAAATGTCTGTATTTGTTGCCAATGAACTGGCTTCCATACTGGACAGCAAGATTTCCATTGGGCGAATAAACATAGGATTGCTGAACCGCATCATCATCGACGACCTGCTCCTGGACGACCAGTCTGGCAAGGAAATGCTGAAGGTGACCCGTCTTTCTGCCAAATTCGATATTCTCCCCCTATTCAGCGGCAAAATATCCATCAGTAACATACAATTGTTCGGCTTTAACATCAATCTGAACAAGCAGACTCCCAAGGATAAACCTAATTTTCAGTTTGTACTCGACGCATTCGCATCCAAAGATACGGTTCAAAAGAAAAACAACCTGGATCTCCGTATCAATTCCTTACTGATACGCCGCGGAAAGGTTTCATATGATGTGCTGTCCGAGAAAGAGACTCCGGGAAAGTTCAATCCACAGCATCTCCGCTTGCGTAACATTATTGCAAACATCTCCCTAAAAGCATTGCAAAATGATTCTATCAATGCTGCCATCAAGCGTCTGAGCATCGAAGAAGAACATTCCGGATTTGAATTGAAGAAACTAAGCCTAAAGGTTATCGGTAATGACCAACGGATGAAAATCGAAAATTTCGCCATCGACCTCCCCAACACCTCTTTGGCAATGGATACTATACACATGGATTATGACAGTCTGGGGGCGTTTGACAATCTTGCCCAAGATGTCCGTTTCTCATTCCATTTGCTGCCCTCTCAAATCGCCTTGCAGGATTTATCGGCTTTTGTTCCGGCTTTTGGTTCCTTCAAGGAAAAATTGCAAGTAGAGGTACAGACAGACGGCACCATCAATCAACTGAATTGCCCGCACCTTTCCGTCTCTGTCGGAAATCATTTTTATCTGAGGGGAGACGTATCTCTACAAGACCTTTCCCATCCGGAAAATGCTTATATATTCGGTAATTTGTCCAATTTGTACGCAGACCCGGAAGGAATTGCCTTCTTTGTCCGGAATTTCAGCAAGAACTATAATGGAGTACCTCCCGTCCTGCAACACTTAGGAACGGTTTCCTTCCGTGGAGAAGTCTCGGGCTACTTCACAGACCTCGTAACTTACGGACAAGTACGCACTGACATCGGAACCATCCAAACTGACGTAAAACTAAGTTCTAACAAAGATAAAGGTTATTTTGCCTATTCCGGTGCAGTGAAAACCAAAGAGTTTGAGCTGGGCAAGATGCTGGGTAACAAAAAACTGGGTAAAGTAACTTTCAATCTGGATGTCAACAGCAGCCATTACGAAAACCAATACCCGTCCGTACTGCTGAAAGGGCTGGTTGCCTCCATTGATTACAGCGACTACAATTACGAAAATATCACCCTAGATGGAGAATACAAGCAGGGAGGCTTCACGGGAAAAATCGCCTTGGATGACACCAATGGTTCTGTTATTTTGAACGGTACCATCAATACCGCCAGTCGGGTACCGACTTTCAACTTTCAGGCAAGCATCGACAAATTTCGTCCTCATGCCCTACATCTGACACCCAACTATGAAGATACGGAAATATCAGTCAAAGTCAAGGCGGACTTCACCGGCGGTTCCATTGACGAGATGAACGGTGAAATCAACATTGACAGCTTATCGTTCGCAGCTCCGGAAACACAATACTTCCTGGACAACCTGAAGATATCCGCCATAAGAGAAAGCGAAAACCAGAAACGGCTGACCATCCAATCCAACTTTCTCCAAGGTAGCATAGAAGGCGATTATTCTTATCGTACCCTGCCTGCCAGTGTACTGAATATCATGCGTCGTTATATCCCCGCCTTGATTCTGCCAGACAAGAAACCCATAGAGACGGAGAACAATTTCCATTTCGACATGCACATTTACAATACGGAACTGCTCTCCACCGTCTTTCAGATTCCGGTAAAAGTATATACCCATTCCACCATTAAAGGATACTTCAATGACAAGGCACAGCGACTCCGTGTAGAAGGCTATTTTCCCCGTCTCCGCTATGAAAACAAATTCATCGAATCCGGAATGTTCCTTTGCGAGAATCCCGGTGACCAGTTCCATACACGCCTACGCTTCAGCAACCGCAAATCAAGCGGCGCTGTCAATATAGCTTTAGAAGCGCAAGCCCAGAACAACAGCATACAGACCACGCTGAACTGGGGTAACAGCAGCACTGTAACCTACAGCGGGAAACTCGCCGCCGTCGCCCACTTCATCCGTGAACAGAAAGAAGCGAATGAAAACAAGAGGAAACTTCCCCCCTTAAAAACCGTCATTAATGTCCAGCCCACCAACGTGATACTGAACGATACGCTATGGGATATACATCCCTCCCAAGTGGTACTCGACTCCGGCAAAGTGTATGTCAATGATTTCTACTTCAGCCATAAAGACCGGCACTTGCGTATCAATGGTATCGTTTCACCACAACCCGAAGATACAGTACGTCTGGATTTGAAGGAAATCAACATCGGTTATGTGTTCGACATTGCAGACCTCGGAGTCAATTTCAAAGGAGAAGCCACCGGTCCGGCTTTCGCCAGCGGAGTACTGGAAAACCCCGTCATGAGCACCGACTTGTTTATCCGCAACCTCGGATTGAACGAAGGCTTGCTGGGTGATGCCAACATACACGGAGAATGGCACCACGACGTGAAGGGCATCTATCTGGATGCCCATATCAGGGAGAAAGATATCGCCAAAAGCCATGTGTATGGCTATGTCTATCCCTTGAAGCCCACCAGTTCATTGGATCTCCAAATTGAAGCGGGCGGTACCAACTTGAAGTTTATACATCATTATATGAGCAGCATCACGCCCGAATTCAACGGACGTGCCACCGGCCATGTACATTTCTATGGCAAATTCAAGGCTCTCACCATGGAAGGGCGTGTATTCGGCGATGCTTCCATGAAGGTAGACGTGCTCAACACCACTTTCTCCGTCAAAGACAGCATCTACATCGAGCCCGGCGGGTTGACCTTCCGCAACAACCGCATTTTCGACACGCAAGGGCATCAAGGCAGCATGAGCGGCTATCTGCACTATCAGCATTTCAAGAACCTGGAGTACCGTTTCAATTTCAATGTCAACGACATGCTGGTGATGAATACCAAAGAATCACCGGACTATCCCTTCTACGGCACCGTCTACGGTACGGGAAATGCCACTATTGCCGGTAATGCCCAAGATGGCGTTAACATTGACATTGCAATGACTACCAATCGCAACACCACCTTTACCTATATAAAGGATAACGTATCTACAGCAGTCAGCAACCAGTTCATCAAGTTTGTGGACAAGACACCACGCCGTGCCGTACAAGACTCTATCCGCCTTTCCGACTACGAAATTGCCCAAAAGGAAATCGAGGAAGAAAGAGAGAGCGACACTGATATCCGGCTGAATCTCTTGATAGACGCCACTCCCGACGCTACCATGAAGATTATCATGGACCCTATCGCCGGCGACTATATCAGTGGACGGGGAACCGGAAATATCCGTACTGAGTTTTTCAATAAAGGAGATGTAAAGATGTTCGGCAGTTACCGGATAAGCCAGGGAGTCTATAAATTCAGTCTGCAAGAGGTTATCCGAAAGGACTTTATTATCAGGGATGGGAGTACCATTACATTCAACGGTTCGCCGCTGGATGCCACTCTGGACATAAAAGCAGGCTATACGGTCAACTCAGCATCCTTAAATGACCTGATGCCCAACGAGGCAACCTCCGGCTACATCAGCCAGACAAATGTAAAAGTGAACTGTATGATGGACCTTACCGGACAATTGACTTCACCCGATGTAAAATTTGACATCGAGCTACCCAACGAACGCGATGAAGTGCAGGCCATTGTCCGTAACTATATTCCTACTGACGAGCAAATGAACATGCAGATACTCTATCTGTTGGCTATCGGCAAGTTCTATACCCCGGAAAACTTGGGAGCCACCCAGAATTCGAATATGATGTCCAGTGTTGTTTCATCCACCCTTTCCGGACAGTTGAATAACGCTTTATCGAACATTCTCGATGTTAATAACTGGAACTTCGGCACCAATTTCAGTACCGGTGAAAGAGGCTGGACAGACATGGAGTTCGAGACCATGCTTTCGGGGCAATTATTGAATAACCGACTACTTATCAATGGTAATTTTGGCTATCGTGACAATCCGATGGCAAATACCAATTTTGTGGGAGACTTTGAAGCAGAATGGCTCGTCAACCGTTCCGGAGACATCCGCCTGAAAGCGTACAACGAAACGAACGACCGCTACTACACCCGGACAAATCTGACAACACAAGGTATTGGCATTATCTTCAAAAAGGATTTCAACAAATGGAGTGAGCTCCTTTTCTGGAACAGATGGAAACTCAACCGGCTGAGAAAGGAACAAAAAATAAAACAAGATACTCTATCCACTGATAAAATAAACACAGAACAGCAGATGCCCGAGGCACAATCAAAACGGAAAAGGGAGCAAAAATAAGATTGACGTTCTTACTGTCCACATTGAAGGTTTTAGAATAAGTAAATAGGCTCAAATACAGTATTTTAACATGGCTACACCCTTTATACCTAAAGGTGTAGCCATCACTCTACGATGGTATAGGCATTCAAGGCAAAGGGTGTAGCCATAAAAATACATCAGAAAGGTAATGGCCCGTCCGACCCCACACCTCCAAACGGGTTGTCCGTCTGTGGCGGAAAATCAGCAGCCGATGGAGGTGGCGGTGTTGCCGTACTTCCGATAGGCGCATTCATACGTGAACCGAATGTAGCTCCTCCACCCTCCGTCGGAGGTGGGATGACCATATCATCCTCCGGATTCTGGAAACGGGTGTACTGTCCGATAAATCTCAGACGCACATCCCCCACGGCACCGTTACGGTGCTTTGCTATGATGATTTCCGCCATACCGCGCAAGTCACTGCCATCGGCAGAAGTATAAATCTTGTAATATTCGGGACGGTGGATGAAGCACACCATATCGGCATCCTGCTCGATGGCACCGGATTCACGAAGGTCACTCAACTGGGGACGCTTGCCTTCCTCGCCTTCACGGTTCTCCACACCACGGTTCAACTGCGACAAGGCGATGATAGGAATGTTCAGCTCCTTGGCCAAACCTTTCAATGAACGCGAAATGGTACTGACTTCCTCCTGACGGCTACCAAAAGACATTCCGCTTGCATTCATCAGCTGAAGGTAGTCGATGATGATAATCTTCACTCCGTGTTCACGTACCAGACGCCGTGCCTTCGTACGGAGTTCGAATACCGACAAAGAAGGCGTATCGTCCACATAAAGCGGAGCATCCAGCAAGTCACGCAGTTTGTAATCCAACTGCTGCCATTCATAGTCCGCCAACTGACCACTCTTGATTTTCTCACTCGGAATCTCGCACACGTTGGATATCAAACGGTTCACCAGCTGCACGTTACTCATTTCAAGCGAGAACAGCGCTACGGGATTGCGGAAATTCACGGCAATGTTTTTCGCCATGGAAAGTACGAACGCCGTTTTACCCATGGCAGGACGGGCTGCAATAATGATGAGGTCGGACTTCTGCCATCCGGAAGTCATCTTGTCCAGCTTGGTATACCCACTTTCCAAGCCACTCAAACCATCGGTACGGGCAGCAGCTTTCTGAATCAAATCATAGGCTTCGGCAATGACAGGATTAATTTGTGTATAATCCTTCTTCATGTTCTGCTGGGAAATCTCGAACAGTTTTCCTTCGGCCTCCTGCATCAAATCGTCCACATCCAGCGTCTCGTCGAAAGCCTTGCTCTGGATATTACTGGTAAAAGTAATCAATTCACGTGCCAAAGCTTTCTGCGCAATGATACGTGCATGATATTCGATGTGTGCAGAAGATGCCACCTTACTGCTAAGTTGGGTAATATAGAACGGGCCGCCCACTTCCTCCAATTCTCCCCGCTTTGAAAGCTGCTCCTTCACGGTGAGGATATCGACCGGCTTCTGATTCACGGCCAAATCGGTAATAGCGGAATATATCAGCTGATGTCTATGCTCATAGAATGACTCCGGACGAAGAATTTCACTTACCAGCGAATAAGCGTCCTTCTCAATCATCAAGGCTCCCAAGACTGCTTCTTCCAGCTCCGGCGCTTGCGGCTGGATACGTCCGTAGTCTGTTACGGGCTGTGGTGCCTTTCCTTTCGGAGTACGGGATGTTCTTCTTTGTTCTGCCACTTTAAGAATTAATAATTGAAAATTAAAAATTAAATGAACTTCCCTTTTAGAAAGGGGAAGCAAAGATAATGCAAACCGAATACATAACTTTCATGCTTGCATGAAAAAGTTATGTTGAGGTGCAGCCTATCTTCGCTCGTATGGCAAAGATAAGCGAATTTATTTATAAGCGGTAAATAAATCATTGCTAAGTTTTCAATCTACTATGAACAGAAATCACTAACTTTGTCTTCGGAAGCTGCACTTCATAGCTTCCCCTTTTAATTTTAAATTATTAATTCTTAATTTTCAACGCCATGCTGACTTTTCCAAATGCCAAAATAAACCTGGGACTGAATATCACAGAGAAGCGTCCGGACGGATACCATAATCTGGAAACCATTTTCTATCCGGTTCCCATAGAAGATGCTTTGGAAATAAATATCTTGAACGAAGGAAACCGAAAGTTCCGTCTGCATCAGGCAGGTCTGGAAATTGAGGGAGAAGCAGAGAGCAACCTGGTAGTGAAAGCCTACAAGTTGCTGGACGACCAATTCAACCTTCCTCCGGTAGACATCCATCTCTTCAAGCATATTCCCTCGGGAGCCGGACTGGGTGGCGGTTCGGCCGATGCAGCCTTCATGCTGAAGCTTCTGAATAATAAGTTTGAACTCGGACTGCCGGATGACACTCTGGAAGAGTATGCCGCCAAGCTGGGTGCCGATTGTGCCTTCTTCATCAGAAACCGTCCGACTTACGCAGAAGGTATCGGAAACATATTTTCTCCCCTTCCCCTCTCACTGAAAGGATATCGGATATGGTTGGTGAAGCCGGACATTTTCGTCTCTACACGGGATGCCTTTGCAAAAATAAAACCGCATCATCCGGAAATGTCTCTGAAAGAAATTGCCCAACTTCCCGTTGAAGAATGGAACGGACGAATGGTCAATGACTTTGAAGAAAGCGTATTCCCCCAATTTCCCACTATCGGAGAAATCAAGGAAGAGATGTATCGGCAAGGAGCTGTATATGCCTCCATGAGTGGTTCGGGGTCATCTGTTTACGGATTATTCAAGGAAGATGCCGTATTGCCGGAAGTGGATTTCGGAGAAAAAGCTTTTGTATACAAAGGCCGGTTCACTGATGTTTAAAAATGCGTCAACCAATATACTGATTTCCGGAAACAAAAACACAACAAGGTTGTTCTTACAGAAAACTCAAAACAACCTTGATTATGAAAAAGTTCAAATTCGGTAGTCTGGCAGGACTACTTGTCTTGCTGTCAGTGTCCGCTTTTGCGGAAGGACGTCTTCCCGTAAATATACAAACAGCTTTTCAAAAGCTCTATCCTCAAGCAACGGATGTGGAATGGGAGCAAATGGCCGGTTGCTACGTGGCAGAATTTATTGCAGATAGTCAGGAAGTTGATGTCTGGTTCAATAAACAAGCGGAGTGGGTCATGACTGAAACGGATGTAGAGTCACTGGAAAAAGTGCCGGCTCCCGTGGCAGAAGCATTCATGAGCAGTACAATGGCCGGCATGAAGTTAAGGGACGTAAGAATCATCACCTTTCCCAAACATCCCACAGTGATTATAATTGAGGTGGAACAATACAATTCCGATGAAGAATTCCAACTGTTCTATGCTCCGGATGGAAAACTATTACAAAGCCTCGATGTAACAGAACTTGGAGGAGAGATCTATCCCGGACTCTTTTTCAATGATTAATACTGACGATTGGTGATTTGTCGATGGTATCCATTCATCAACAAATCACCAATCATTCATCACCAATCATTAATATACCTCTACCCTATCAGCAATACGCTTCGCTTTGTCGCGCAACGTGTCAAGATCACTGTCAAGAGGTGCATAACACAGCACTACACCCATACGGCGGTTTACGCGGGTAGTAGGCTTGCCAAAAATACGCAGATAAGTATCCTCTTCTTTTGTAACCTCTTCCATGCCACGATAATTGGGACGTTCCTGACTGGCTATCGGAGAGAGGATGACAGCACTGGCTCCTATACGCTCCTGCTTGATGCCAGGGATAGGCAGACCAAGCACCGCACGACAGTGCAATTCAAACTCATTCAGATTCTGGGTTCCGGCCAGGGTTACCATACCCGTATCGTGCGGACGTGGAGAAAGTTCGGAGAAATAGACACCGTTCTCATGGCTGAGAAAGAATTCCACTCCCCACAATCCGGCACCGGTCAAGGCACGGGTCACTTTCTCTGCCATATCCTGCGCCTCCCTTAGATGGGCAGGGTCAATATGGGCAGGCTGGAAGCTTTCACGATAGTCCCCACCCTTCTGTACATGGCCGATAGGCGGGCAGAACAAGGTCGGGCCATTCTTCTGCGTTACGGTGAGCAATGTTATCTCACTGTCGAACTTGATGAATTCCTCAATGATAAGTTCTTTTATGTCTCCACGGCTACCATTACAGCCATATTCCCAAGCATGCTCCAATTCGTCGGCACTCTTTACGAGAGACTGGCCTTTGCCGGAAGAGGACATCAGCGGTTTCACCACGCATGGGAAACCTATCTTTTCAGCTGCAATTTTCAGTTCATCCAGAGATTTGGCATAAAAATATTTAGCTGTTTTCAGTCCCAACTCTTTAGCTGCAAGGTCGCGTATAGCCTTACGGTTCATAGTAAAGTTCACAGCGCGTGCACTGGGCACCACTTGAATGCCTTCTTTCTCGAAATCGTACAGACGTTCCGTACGGATAGCCTCGATTTCCGGAACAATGATATCCGGCTGGTGTTTGCGTACCACGCGTTCCAAAGCATCTCCATCAAGCATGCTGAATACTTCACATTCATCTGCCACTTGCATGGCAGGCGCTCCGGCATACGAATCGCAGGCGATAATATACTGACCTTTGCGTTGGGCGGAAATTACAAACTCCTTGCCCAGTTCACCAGAACCCAACAATAAAATCTTTTTCATCCTATCTATTTATTTACTATTTGACAATTTTCAATTTACTATTCAACACTATACAATCAGACGATTTACTATTCACCATCCGCTACCCGATTACAGCACAGCCAATAGTAAATAGTAAATCGTCTAATAGTAAATTCCTTTATTGGTGCTGTTCTCTCAACAAATCATTCACCGTCTTTACCGGATTGAATGTAGTCAGAGGCACTTCTACAAATACAGTATTCCAATCACTCATGGCGCCGTTCCACAAACCGGGAAGTTCAAGCGCCTTCAGGTCCTTGCCGTTCTTGGACTTATAGGAGATGAACCCCGTGGCTTTATCCACATACTTCACAAGATTGAACTTATGTCCTTTATAGTCACGTACGGCGCAAACCAAATCCACCGGATTGAAATGGGTACCTTTTTCAAACATTTCCTTCTTTTCCGGGTCGTCCATATCAATCTGCGAACTTTCCAGAATCTGCAGAGAGATAGTACCGTCACTGTTGTATGCCAAGAACGGACCTCCGCCCGGTTCGCCTACGTTCTTCACCATACCGCAAACACGCATCGGACGGTTCAGCTTCTCTTTCAGATATATAACCAACTCGGCATCTTCCAGATTCTTTGTCTCCGGATTCTTGCAATAGAGTTGTTTCTGCAGGAATTGCAGAACTTCAAGAATTTGCTCGTGTGTATACTTCCCGCTGTCAAGCAACTGCAGATAAGCAAACGCTCTCTGCTGTAACGCTACCAGCACACCGGCAATCAGTTTCTTATATAATACGGTGTCACCTTTCAGCTTGTCGGGTACCACATTGTCTATATTCTTTATGAAGATAATATCCGCATCAAGGTCGTTCAAGTTTTCAATCAAGGCGCCATGACCGCCGGGACGGAACAACAATTTGCCATTGTCGCGGAAGGGTTTGTTTTCCATATCGGCGGCAATGGTATCGGTGCTCGGCTTCTGTTCCGAAAAAGAGATGTTATAATCCACCCCATACTTCTTTGCATAAGCGGCAGCCTTTTCGTCTACCAAAGCCGTGAACAAGGCACGATGTTCGGGCGAAACCGTGAAATGCACATTCACCTTACCGTTCTTATTGGCAGCATACAATGCTCCTTCTACCAAGTGCTCTTCCAGCGGCGTGCGGCTACCGTCTTCATACTTATGGAACTTAAGCAATCCTTTGGGCAGAGCACCATAGTTAAGTCCGGCCCCTTCGAGTAAGGCAGCAACAACCGCCTTGTAGTTTCCGGCGGCAACCAAAGCCGGTATATCCTTTCCGGCAGTCCTCTGGCAAGCGGTATTCAAGTCATCATAGAAGGCAAACTTCTCTATTTTCTCAAAGAAAGTCTTTTCAAAGTTTGTCTGGGGAGTGTCATAGTCTGCCCCGAGAAATTCAAACAAGTTCTTGAACATACGGCTGGCAGCACCCGAAGCAGGCACAAACTTCACCACCACTTTATCGGTTTGTGTATATGCCTCCCAGGCATCCAGGTATTTCTTCTGTTCATCCGTATCCGGAGCCAGTATACCCTTTTCTACAGAAGCGGCGGCAGACAGCTTCAAGTATGGAAAACCTTTTTCGAAACAAGCCAACTGTTCGGCTATTTGTTCTTCGGAGATGCCTTTATTTTCGAGCAACTCTTTGTCTTGCGGTGTTATCATAATATCTTGTTTTATTAATTCATGCCCAAAAATACAAAAAAAGCAGAACTGCCGTCAAGAAAATGAAGAAAAAACTTACCTTTGAAGCATAAAATACGGACGATTATGGAAACTGATGAATTTTTCACTATCAAAGAGAAAGATTTACTCTTCTCGCTCTACCGCAAACTGTTGCAACTTTCCGGAGAAACCCTCCAGAAGGGGGACTGCAAAAAGCTGAAAACACATCTTGTCAATACTATACAGAACAACCGTATCCAGCGTGATATATTCGGTTTGAATCCCGTCATCAAAGATATGCAGACGGCTGTCATTGTAGCGGAAGAAATCGGAATGAAGCGTGCTTCTATCCTGGGGCTCATGCTGCACGACTCCGTGCGCTGCGGCACTTGCACCGCTCTGGAAGTGGAGCAAATCTATGGCGAGGATGTGGCAGGCATCATCCGGGGATTGATACGTGTAAACGAACTTTATTCCAAAAGCCCTACCATCGAGTCCGAGAATTTCCGCAACTTGTTGCTGACTTTCGCCGAAGACATGCGTGTCATTCTCATCATGATTGCCGACCGCGTAAACATCATGCGGCAGATAAAGGATTGCAAGAACGATGAAGCCCGTCGGCAGGTAGCCAACGAAGCGGCTTATCTCTATGCGCCCCTTGCCCATAAGCTGGGTCTGTACAAATTGAAGTCGGAACTGGAAGACCTCTCATTGAAATATACAGAAAAGGAAGTTTACTACCATATCAAGGAAAAACTGAATGAGACCAAGGCATCGCGTGACAAGTACATTGCCGCCTTCATTGCACCGGTACAGAAGAAGCTCGAAGAAGCCGGACTGAAGTTCCATATTAAAGGACGCACCAAGTCCATCCACTCCATCTACCAGAAAATGAAGAAGCAGAAATGCCCCTTCGAAGGCGTGTATGACCTGTTCGCCATCCGCGTCATCCTGGACTCTTGCCTGGAAAAGGAGAAACTGGAATGTTGGCAGGCCTACTCCATCGTAACAGATATGTACCAGCCTAACCCGAAAAGGCTACGCGACTGGCTGTCCGTACCTAAAAGCAACGGATATGAATCACTGCACATCACCGTGATGGGCCCCGAAGGCAAATGGGTGGAAGTACAAATACGTACCGAACGCATGGATGATATTGCCGAACGAGGCCTGGCCGCCCATTGGCGATACAAAGGAGTGAAAGGTGAATCTGGTCTTGACGAATGGCTGACTTCCGTACGCGAAGCCTTAGAGAGCTCGGACAGCAACGGACTGGAAACGATGGACCAGTTCAAACTGGATTTGTACGAAGACGAGGTATTTGTATTTACCCCCAAAGGTGATTTGTTCAAACTTGCCAAAGGCTCCACCGTGCTCGATTTTGCGTTCCACATCCATAGCAAACTGGGCTGCAAATGTATCGGTGCAAAAGTGAACGGCAAGAATGTACAGCTGAAGCAAATGCTGCATAGCGGTGACCAGGTGGAGATAATGACATCGAATACGCAGACGCCCAAGCAGGACTGGCTGAACATCGTAACCACCTCCAAGGCACGCACCAAAATACGCCAAGCATTGAAGGAAATGGCTGCACGCCAGCACGCCTTCGCTAAGGAAACCCTGGAACGCAAGTTCAAGAACCGGAAGATAGAGTATGATGAAGGAACCATGATGCGCCTCATCAAGCGCCTCGGTTTCAAGATAGTGACCGACTTCTACCAAGCCATAGCCGATGAAGAACTGGATGTCAACGAGATTATAGACAAATACCAGGAACAGCAAAGACGGGAAAATGATACGCGCGACGATATTGTCTACCGCAGTGCTGAAGGCTATAACCTTCAACAAGGCATACCGGAAGAGATAGGTACCAAAGAAGATGTACTGGTCATTGATCAAAATCTGAAAGGATTGGATTTCAAGTTGGCACGCTGCTGCAATCCCATCTATGGAGATGATGTATTCGGCTTTGTCAGTGTGACGGGAGGTATCAAGATACACCGTTGCGATTGTCCCAATGCCAGTGATTTGCACTCACGTTTCGGCTACCGTATCGTGAAGGCACGCTGGGCCGGAAAGTCACAAGGTACACAGTACCCCATCACCCTGCGCGTAGTGGGACACGATGACATCGGCATCGTGACCAACATCACTTCCATCATTTCCAAAGAAACGGGTATTACTTTGAGAAGCATCGGCATTGACTCGCATGACGGGCTGTTCTCCGGAACACTGACCATCATGGTGAGCGATACGGGACATCTGGAAGCACTTGTCAAGAAACTGAGAACAGTAAAGGGAGTGAAACAGGTTTCAAGGAATTAAATGACAACTATAATCCATGAAGTACGACTTTAAAAAGCAGTTGCGCAGTTTCGGATATGCCTGGAAAGGTATCCGGTGTTGCATAGGAAAAGAACAGAACCTGAGCTTCCATCTGATAGCTACGGCTGTGGTAGTCATTGCAGGATTCGTTTTAGGCATTACCCACATGGAGTGGATGATAATCATTCTCTGCATCGGAGTGGTGATAGCAGCCGAACTGTTCAATACCGCCATTGAGAAGCTGGTCGACCTGGTGTCTCCCCAACAGCATCCCGTGGCAGGGCAAGTAAAAGACATAGCCGCCGGAGCAGTACTGGTATGTGCTGCAACGGCGGCCATTATAGGATTGATTGTATTTATCCCTTACCTCACCTGCTTCTTCTTATAATAAGGATAGGTCAGAAGTACAAAGAAAAATACGGCAAGCATAGCAGCAACAGACGCCACATGGTATATCTGCGCTTTGTCCATCAGGTGGCAAGCCACAGCCATGCCCACCAGCAGCCCTGCCTCCATAGACAAATGACAAGTGGTGTTTGCCGTTCCACGCTGGCAATGGTGCGACAGCTTGACGAACATCTTCATGAACGGGACTGTAATGAACACCAATACAGCCAATGCCGCCAATGACCAGTAATCGCCCACAAACATCAGTGGCAGCAACGCTCCCGGTACAAAAGCAATCAACAGCATATTGATGGCAGGTACCCATGCACGCGGCAATAAGAAGCGGTCCATATTGCACAACGACACGCCTATCGGAGCACGGAAAGCCACATATACCCTCGATGCGAAAAATATGCTGGCCAGTCCGGCCGCTACAGACAGATAGGTCACCATACGGAAACCATACATCCTATACATTCCAATACCCAACACAACACCCACCAGCATGCCCAAGCGTGCAGCCCATGCATATACCATGTTTCCTGCGCTGCGGCGCGCGGAAGTCGTTATGTCGATGGCCACCGTAATGCCCGCTGTGGTTGCCAGCCCGAAACATGCTCCCTGCACAGCGGCAAGCAGCAGAAATTTCGTATAACCATCCACAAAGGCATATCCCAGAACAGCCGCCAGCATAATGAGTGCGGAGTAAAGGAGCACGTGTTTCCTTTTATATTCATCGACCAGATAGGCATGGAAAGGACCGACAGCAAACATGGCCACCACAAAGACCAGAAACATGCTGCCCGCCTGCCCGACGGAAACACCCAACTGCTCTCCCATCACAAAAGGAAGCAAAGGGAAAAGCATATAGACGGATATGAACAGCAACAGATTTGCCGTACACATCCGCCAAAAATTGAGTGTCATGAGTTTGTTAGTACTGTTCTTTCTCATTCGGGAAATCTAAATTCTTCACATCGGATACATAACGGCTGATGGCATCCGTCATCACTGTATGCAGGTCGGCATAGCGACGCAGGAAACGGGGACGAAAACCGTTATTCATACCCAGCATATCCTGAACCACCAACACCTGGCCGTCCACATCGCCACCGGCACCGATGCCTATAACGGGTATAGTCAGCTCGCTTGCCACGCGGGCAGCCAATGCGGCAGGAATCTTCTCCAATACCAGTCCGAAGCATCCGGCTTCTTCCAGCAAATGCGCATCGCGTACCAGTTTCTCGGCTTCGGCATCATCCTTGGCACGGACCGTATATGTTCCATACTTGTTGATGGATTGGGGCATCAGTCCGAGATGTCCCATGATGGGAATACCGGCGCTGAGGATACGCTTCACCGTACCGATGATTTCCTCGCCTCCCTCCAGTTTGAGGGCGTCGGCATGGCTTTCTTTCATAATACGGATAGCGGAAGCCAATCCCTCCAGTTCGTTGCCCTGATAAGAGCCGAAAGGCATGTCGACAATGACCATGGCACGCTTCACACCGCGAACCACGGATTTGCCATGATAAATCATCTGGTCGAGCGTGATGGGAAGCGTGGTGACATTGCCTGCCATTACATTGGAAGCGGAATCTCCCACCAGAATCACGTCTACCCCGGCACCGTCCACAATCTGCGCCATAGTATAGTCGTATGATGTCAACATTGATATTTTTTCGCCTCTCTGTTTCATTTCGATAAGGCGATGTGTAGTCACTTTACGAGTGTCGTCTGAAATATAACCCATGATAGTATTTACAATTTGGCAATTTACAATTTACAATTACTCAATTTAATTTTCGGCGCAAAGGTAATCCTTTTTCTGATTACTTGTGCAATTGAGTTAATTTATCGTAAGTGAATCCCTGAAAGTCATCCAATACATAATGACACAACGGAGCTATGTCTTCACGGGAATTGGTGGTTGCCAACCCTATAACGGTAGCTCCTGAAGCCATGCCGGCTTTCAGCCCGTTGAAAGAATCCTCGAATACATATGTGGTGTCGGGAGTTGTGCCGAAAACCTCCATACCCAACAGAAAACAATCCGGTGCAGGCTTGGAAGCCGTAAACATCTCGGCCGTAAGGATACGGTCGAAAAGAGTCTTTATTTCGGGATGAACCCGATAGACAGCTGCCATCTTCGCTTCGTTGGAGCTGGTCACTACGGCAGTCTTCACCCCATTCCGGTGTAGGTCGGCAATGAAGTCAAGCACTCCGGGAATAAAGTCGAATGACATTTCCTGTTCAAAGCGGTTCAGCCGTTCGGTAATTTCGGCTTGTTCCTTCGCCATACCCGGAAAAAAGGTATCATAAATATAGACCAGCGTCTGGCCCTTCACCCTGCCTTCAATATCATCCATACCCAAATACTGCTTTCCCATTTCATGCCAGAAGTGACTGTACTGTGTTTCCGTGTCTACCACCACGCCGTCAAAATCAAAAAGTACGGCGGTTGCTTTTGTTGTGTCCATAAACTTTCTTTTACCTAAATCTGTTAATACCAAAACATTATAGTGTACAAAGGTGGGAATAATCTGCGAATCAAACAAATATTTTATACCTTTGTGCTCCTTAATTGACTCATATCAAATGAACAACGCGCATATATTAGGAACCGAACGTATTGGCAAACTGCTTGTGCAGTACTCCATTCCGGCCATTATAGGCATGACGATTACTTCGTTGTACAACATCATCGACAGCATTTTCATCGGTCATGGCGTAGGTCCTATGGGCATTGCCGGACTTGCCATAACTTTCCCTCTGATGAATCTGGTCGTGGCTTTCTGTACGATGGTATCGGCAGGTGGCTCCACCATTTCGTCCATCCGGTTGGGACAGAAAGACCTGGACGGAGCAACGGAAGTATTGGGAAACACACTGATGTTCTGCCTGGTCAACGCATTCATATTCGGCAGTGTTTCATTCATCTTTCTGGATGACATCCTGCGCTTCTTCGGTGCCAGCAATGATACGTTGCCATATGCCCGCGACTTTATGCAGGTGATATTACTGGGTACCCCCGTCACTTATACCATGATTGGCCAAAACAATATCATGCGTGCCACGGGATATCCCAAGAAAGCGATGCTCACGTCTATGGTAACGGTAGTCTGCAACATAATCCTCGCTCCCATTTTCATCTTCCAATTTGACTGGGGAATACGGGGAGCTGCAACGGCAACGGTCATCTCGCAGTTCATCGGCATGGTGTGGGTAGTGAGCCATTTCCTGCAAAAGACAAGTGTGGTACGTCTGCAACGGGGGTTCTGGAAGATGAAGAAACGTATCATCAGTAGTATATTATCCATCGGTATGTCACCGTTCCTGATGAACGTCACGGCATGTGTCATTGTGATTATCGTAAACAACAGCCTCCAACAGTACGGAGGCGATATGGCCATCGGGGCATATGGCATTATCAACCGACTGCTGGTACTCTATGTAATGATTGTATTGGGGCTGACGATGGGAATGCAACCGATTGTAGGCTATAACTTCGGTGCGCAAAAGCACGACCGTGTGAAGGCTACCCTGCGCCTGACCATCATTGCCGGAGTATGTATCACCAGTACCGGCTTCCTTATCTGCGAATTGTTCCCCCATGCCATATCTGCCATCTTTACCAGTGATGAAGAGTTGATAGATATTGCTTCCAGAGGCGTACGCATTGCCGTAGCCATATTCCCGCTGGTAGGCGCACAGATTGTCATTGGCAATTTCTTCCAAAGCATCGGGAAAGCGAAAATCAGCATCTTCTTATCGCTGACACGCCAATTACTGTATCTGTTGCCGGGACTACTGATATTCCCGCATTACTTTGGGCTGGACGGCATCTGGATATGTATGCCGGTATCGGACTTCTTTGCTTTTGTAACGGCAGCGGTGGCATTGTGGATATATGTAAAAAGATTACCCACAGGAATTACCGAAAAAGCGAGGTGAAAGTGATTTATTCTACTGCAAATATTGCATTTTATGTTATAACAAACAAATTGTTCGAAAATATATCATTCATTCAGCCCAAACACATCATCTATTCGCCCCAAACAGATGGTCTGTCTACCCCAAACGCATGATGTATGTTGCGGCAACTTTATTCGCTCTTGATGCTCTTTACCGGATTTTCATTGGCAATGCACCATGCCTTCAATACCACGGTAGCAACGATAAACAACAGCAACAGACAACCTACAAGAATATATCCGCCTATAGGGAATGGCACAACATCAGAGAACTGGCTCGCCCAAAGCTTTCCGGCCCGGCATGCTCCCCCAATACCTATGGCGACAGACGGAATGGCCAGCCAAAGCACATCTCTTGACAATAACAGCAAAATACTTTCCGTCTCCGCTCCATTCACTTTACGAATGGCAATCTCTTTTGAACGCAGGCGGATTTCATCATTCACATAGCCTATCAGTCCCATCAGAATGATAAAGAGTATGGTCAATGAAACCAGCAGGGTGACATCACGAAATACCCGTACAGACTCGGCATAACTGCGCATTTCCTGCTCCACCGAACGGAATACGAGGCTTTTCTGAGGATAAATCCGATGCATCTCTTCATTGAGGCGGGCGAGATTTTCATCCAATGGCTCTTTGAGGCGAACATGCAGGGTGGCAGCTGTCTTCCCCGTCCATTCCACCATCACCGGCAAATTATCGTTGGGCATATCGGCAAAACTGAAACTGTCTAACAGCCCGACAACAGTGCCATAATCATTCACCCGCTTGCCTATGGGGCTGTCTGTCCAATTCATCTTCTCACAAAAGACACTGTTGACAAGCAACTGACCTTCTCCCGTCAAGTTATGCCCCTCTTTCAGTCTCAGACCAATGAAAGGAAGAAAATCACTGTCGAACCAAGTATTACGAGGATAGAAAAGCTCGTTACCCTGATTGTCAAGAATTGGCTGGTTAGAACCGAACCACAATATAGGGCGTTCTGCCGAAGCAACCCCTTCCACATAAGGCAAACTGCCGACAAGACTACGCAGGCTATTGCCATCCACTTCCCGCTGGGTGGTATATACCACACGTTCAAGACGCCAACCACGGTCACGCGTCGTTACATAACTGTACTGTGAAACGACCATCAGCATCATCCCCAGAATGAATGCCGCTCCGATGAACTGAACAAAAAGCAGTACCCGTTTCCAGCCACGACGCCCGGAAGTGTAGCGGCGGAACACTTGTGTCACCGGAATACGAGCGAAAAGCATGGCAGGCAGGCAACCACCTAAAATAAACAGTAACAGTATCACCGACAATGGTGCCCAAAGATTCTGCCAGTCAAAAAGAGCACTGAGAGGTACAGCTGCCAATTCTTCCATTTTTTCGTGGAAAATATACACCAGCAGTCCAATGAGCAGCAAGGCAAGCCCTACTACTATAGCAGTCTCTACCATGAACATGGAAAAGATGCTACTTCCCGAAGCACCGCTGCATTTGTGTACACCGATGGCCTTGGCACGCTGTGTCAGCGAAGCCACGGAAACGAGTACATAATTCAATGCGGTCGTAAAAAGCAGCACGATACCCAGGAAGAACATAATCCAAATCATCTTCCGTACTTGAGGAGTCTCGACATGCAGATTATGGATAGGGACAATACGTACGCTCAATTCTAAACCACTTTCCGGTGGAATATGACGGGCAATAGCTATGGACATACGCTCATTCAGCCAATCAGCATCCTGCGGGCTGCGCAGCCTGAGATAACCGTCGTAGTTTCCGCCGCTTTGCCAACCTAGGTTCCACTTCAGATGCCGCCCTATAGTAGGAAAGGAAATGATTGCCTCTGGACGCCTCTCCAAAGAAGTGTTCAACGGAATATCGGCAAAGATACCCTTCACGAGCAGTGTAGTCTGATATCCCCAAAAATCATAACGCAGTGTTTTCCCTATCGGATTTTCGTCACCGAAGGCCTCCTTTGCTGACTTGGCAGAAAGGAATACGACATCCGGACCCGCCAAATCCTGTGGATTGCCTTCTATCATCTCCAAACCGAGTACAGAAAAATAAAGTGTATCTGCCATCACCGTGGACATATCTAATTGGCGCTCACCCAACTGGAAACTATTATCAAAAAGAGAACAGCTCACTGTGCTACTTTCCACTTGTTCCGGAAACTCTTCGGCAATGGCAGCCGGAATCGGAATGATGGTAAAGCGACTTTCGTTACCTTCCAACACTCCATTTTTCAACCAACCCGTCTTCACAATATAAAGGTTATCCGAATCATGATAAAAGTTATCAAAACTCAACTCGAATGCAATCCGTGCAAATAGAAATACAGACATCAGCAGTCCCAATGCCAAAGATACAATCTTAATGGCATTGGAACCTTGCTTGTGCAACAAGCTTTGTAATGTATAATAAATGTGCCGCCTCATAATTTCCTGAAGTTATTCTTTATTCACTCTTGATACTGTCTACCGGATTCTCATTGGCAATCCGCCATGCCTTGAATACTACACAACCGATGATGAGCAATAGTACAATGCATGCAATAAGCAAGAATCCGCAGATACCAAAATCCACTCCCTCCACAAACTGCTCTATCCAGACACCGCCTATATACCAGGCTCCCAGCCCTCCAAGAAAAACGGCCGGCAAGGATATCCAGAATATATCCTTCGAGAAAAGCCGGAGAATGGATGACGCTTCCGCACCATTCACTTTACGGATGGCAATTTCCTTGCTGCGGCGTTGTATCTCGTCATTGATGTAGCCAATCAACCCCATTAACGTAACAAAAAGGATGGTTATGGCAGCCAGTAAAGCTGCATTACGGAAATCCGTGACGGTACTGTTCTGGTCGTCAATGACCTTTTGGAACGAGGAAAATACAATGTCACGGGTGGGAAACAGCTTTTCCATGTCTTCGTTCAAACGCTTGAGGTTATCGTCAAAAGGCTCTTTCAGACGTAATTGGATGTTTCCGGAAAATCGGTCAAGATAAGTTGCATACATAGGTTGCACCGCCACATAAGCGGCATTGGATGTAGCAAAGTCTTTCAGTACACCTACAATATTGCCCGCTATGCGATCGCCGTTGCGCACTTGCCTGCCTATCGGTTTATCTTCCCAATGCATCATTTTCAAAAATGTTTCATTGACCAATATCTGCCCAGGGGCATCCATATTCTTGCCTTCCGCAAATTCCAACTTCATAAACGGGGCATAGTCCTTGCCAAATTCCACCCAACGCATGCTCATCCACTGCCCGTTATCAGTCGTAACCCCTTCTCCGCTCAATCCGTCTGTAAGAAGATTACCGCTACAAGCTCCATCTTCCACATAAGGCAAAGAAAGCATCACACTACGATTTGCATCGCTTTCCGCATCCGAGTCAAAGGATACGCCCGAAGCATAAGCCACCCGGTGGTAATCGAATCCACGTTCTTTATTGGTGATGTAATGGCTCTGCATAAGCACCAGCCCCAACAAGCCGAAAATAAAAGAGGTACCGGCAAACTGCACAAACAAGAGCGGACGTTTCCAGCCTTTCTTGCCTTCGGTGTACCGGCGGAAAACCTGCGTCACCGGAATGCGGGCAAAAAGCTGCCCGGGCAACATGCCGCCTATCATAAACAAAATGACTATCACTGAAAGCGGTGCCCAAATGTTTTCCCAAGAGAAAAGACCGGCAAGACTAACGTCGAGCATGTCCTCCAACGGCTCACGGAAATTAAATAGAAGCAGCGCTACGAGCAGCAAGGAAGAAAGCATGATGACTCCGGTCTCCCATAAGAACATACCGAAAATAGTTCCCGTATTTGCCCCACTACATTTATGTACGCCTATAGCTTTGGCACGACGGTTCATGGCTGAGATGGAAATAAGCACATAATTCATCGCCACAATAAAAAGTATGGCGGTTCCCAGCGTCAACAGAATCCATACCATACGCATGGTACTGATACCAAATTCCATACGGTAGTCCTTTATCGGAACCAGACTGATAAACACATCATCGCTCTTGCGCACCTGCTCGGCAAGTTTCTCTATTCGGGTGTTCACATCGTCCAATTGCACCCCCGGGCGCAGACGGACAAAGGACATATAGCTGTCTCCACCTCCCCACCCCCAGTATCCCCAATGATGCTTGAAGGAGGTAGCCAGAGACATCACGACACCACTTCCATAGAAACTGGAGTTTTCGGGAAAATCTTCAAAAATGCCCTTCACGGTCATTGGCATCTGTTTGTTATAGACCACCGTCTGCCCGATGGGATTCTTATCGGCAAACATGCTGCCGGCCAGCTCCCTGCTGATGAAGACCACCTCCGGATTATTCAGCTCGCGAGGGTCTCCACTGACAACATCAATGCCCATAGTGGCAAAGAAACAAGAATCGGCCGTCATGGCATTGGTCTGGAAACGGCGTTCATTGGCAAACCAAGCCGAATTGCTCCACCATTGCTGGGTGACGGTAACACTCTCCACCTCGTCAGGCAGGTTTTCGGCAATGGTACCAGCCACCGGTCCAAGAGTTATATGCGAAGGATGATACTCGTTGTTGTAATACCATACTGTTTTGACAAGACACAAACGTTCATGGTCCTTGTAGCAGGTATCATAATTGAGCTCGAATGCCTGACGGGAAAAAATGAGGATACTGACTGCCAACCCCAGTCCCAAGGAAATAATCTTGATGAGGTTGGAGCCTTTTCCTCGTATCAGTGTCTGAAGAGTGTAATATAGTTGTCTCATGGAAGTTGTTTTAAAAGTCTGTTACAAATCCTGCGCTGCCACACTTGCCACCACACTACCGTCGAAAAGATGTATCGTGCGGTGTGCAAACGAGGCGTCGTGCTGGCTGTGGGTCACCATAATAATCGTAGTACCCTCTTTATTCAGTTCTGTCAACAGATTCATCACCTCAGCTCCGTTCTTGGAGTCCAAGTTACCGGTAGGCTCATCGGCGAGTATCAGCTTGGGATTGGTTACGACCGCACGGGCTATCGCCACACGCTGCTGCTGACCGCCGGAAAGCTGTTGCGGGAAGTGTTTGGCACGGTGGCTGATGTTCATCCGCTTCAGAATATCCTCTACCATGCGTTTGCGCTCACTTGCCTTCACGCCGAGGTACGTAAGGGGAAGTTCCACATTCTCGTAGACGTTCAGTTCGTCTATCAGGTTGAAGCTCTGGAACACGAATCCCAGCTTGCCCTTGCGCACACGGGTACGTTCCTTTTCCTTCAAGTCCGCTACTTCCTGACCGAGCAGCTTGTAACTGCCCTCCGTAGGATTGTCCAGCAGCCCGAGGATGTTCAGCAAGGTGGACTTGCCGCAACCTGACGGTCCCATAATGGCTACAAACTCCCCCTCCTTTACATCGAGGCTGACGTGGTTCAATGCTACTGTCTCTACTTCCGAAGTACGGAATACTTTGCTGATGTTGTTAATTTCAATCATGATATTCTATGTATTAATATTATTATCATTCGCTCTTAATGCTGTTTACCGGGTTCTCGTTCGCTATCCGCCAGGACTTCCAAAGTACGCAGGCTACGATAATCACCAAATTGGCCATCACTACCAGTACGTATACTGCCCAACTGACGGGAATACGCTCCGCGAACTGTTCCATCCACATTCCGTTGACATACCATGCCAATACCGTACCGATGACAACTGCCGGAGCTGCCACAACGAGTATATCCCTTGACAACATTTCCAAGATGCCAGAAGCCTCTGCGCCGTTCACTTTGCGGATGGCAATCTCCTTGCTGCGGCGGCGCACCTCATCGGTGGTATACCCAATCAGCCCCATCAGCATGATGAAGAACATGGTCACTGCCGCCATCAAAGTGGCATTGCGGAATACACGGACAGAATTATAGCTGTTCTCTATCCTTTTCTCATAACCGGTAAAGTCAATAGTCTGGTCATGGAAAGCCTCGGCTACATCGTGGTTCAACTTCTGCAGATTTTCGGTAAAGGGTTCTTTCAAACGGACATGTACCGTTCCATAAAAATTCTTGTTTCCCCGGGCTATGAAAGGCATCTTCTCGGTTCTGAAACTCTCTATCTGGAAATCCTTCAACTGCCCTACGACCTTGAATGTATTCCCTTCGGTATATACCGTACGGCCCACGACGTCGTCTCCCCAACGCATCATCTCGGCAAAGGTCTCGTTCACCACGACTTCCTCTTTATCGCGCGCCATACGTCCCGTCTTCATAGTCATGCCCATCAAAGCAGGAAAGTCCTCGCGCATGAAATAAGAAGAACGACAAGAGAACAGTGCCTGCCCGCTCTCACTATGAATCATCGAACCGCTATATCCGCTAATGGGCGTGCTGTTGGCGCTGGACACCGCTTCCACGTAGGGCAATCCCTTGAAGAACTGATAAGCCGCGTCACGCGTCGCTTCATTATCCCAGTAGGCATTACCTATGGCTATCTGCTTGGGATTATACCCCATATCCTTTTTCAGTACATACTGATATTGCGACATCACCACACACATCAATCCACTGATGAATGCCACGCCTGCAAACTGCACAAACAGCAACGGACGCTTCCAGCCCTTTTTCCCCTCGGTATAGCGGCGGAACACCTGCGATACGGGAATACGCGCAAAGAGCCGGCCCGGCAACACGCCTCCCACTATAAACAGCAGAAGCACTACCGACAACGGTACCCAGATACGCTCCGGAGCCAACAAGGTGGAGAGCTTTACAACGACCGTGTCTTCCACAAAATCGCGGAAGTTGAGCATTATCAACGCCATCAGCAGCAATGCTGCCGCAATGATGATACCTGTTTCCAGCAAAAACATGCTGAAAACCGTGCCACCGCTCGCACCGCTGCATTTATGTACGCCTACCGACTTGGCGCGGTAGCTCAAAGAGGAAATGGAAATCAGCACATAGTTCAACGCCGCAATGAAAAGAATGGCAAAACCAAGAATGCTCATAATGACACGCATCCGCTGCACATCATCATAATTGCGGTATGTATCACGGATGGGCTGCACAAAAGCCGTGTAACCGTACTCTTTCTTATCTTCTGCCGGGCGATATTTGTCTATCATGGCATCAATACGCGCATTGACAACAGATTTGTCGGCACCGGGACGAAAACGGATAAACTCTACCCAACTGTCTCCCCCGCTCCACGAGTAGTTATTCCAGTTGCGGCTCCACAAGGTAGGCATCGAGATAACCGCTTCCGGATTGATTGTGGCGTTCTCAGGCAAATTGGCATAGATTCCCTTCACCGTCAGGTCAAACTGATGGTCATAATTAAGCGTTTTCCCTATGGGATTCTCCTCACCGAACACTTTCCTTGCAAAGCGTTCACTCAAGAAAATAATATCCTTCTGCACCAAGTCCTTTTCGGGATTCCCGTTCAGGACGTCGATGCCCATAGTACGAAAGAACAGCGAATCGGCTGCAATCTTCCTGTCATCAAGACGCACGCTTCCATTGTAAAGAGGAGCAGATACCATAGACGTGCTCAAACTTACTGCCGACTCCACCTCTTTGGGGAAATTCTCCAAAATAGCTCCTGCCACGGGACCGCAATTCCACTCCTGAGGCTCAAACTTCTCTCCTTTCACCGAGAATATCGACCATACCTGATACAAGTTATCATAATCCTTGAAGCAAGTGTCAAAACTCTGTTCATATGCCACGCGGGAGAAAAGCAGAATACTCATCGTCAATCCCAATCCCAAAGAAATGACCTTGATGATATTCGAACCACGTCCCCGCAGCAAAGTCTGAATTACATAATAGATTTGTTTCATTCCGTTTATCGTTTATTAGATATATTTTCTTGCTTTCTATATTGCAGAAAGCGTGCCAAAGAATGCACAAACCTGATTATCAGCATACATCTCATAATTAAAGAAGAAAAAAGTGTCTAATTTTTAGACACTCCCGTCTAAAAATTAGACAGAGGCCGAATCTCTGTTCAGCCTCATAGAACAAAAAAAAGGGAAATTAGAAAAGAATCCATAAGAATGAAAACTTTACCTTTGCCCACAGTTTTCTAAAGATAGAGTATAAACGTAAAATGAAGCACCTGCACATGAAATTCCCCAAACTCTTATATCCTTCATTCCTATGCCTGCTTATAGCCGGCTGCGACATGATAGATTATCACCCTTACGATGTACACATCAGCGGTGAAACCGATGTCAATGCCCACAACATTGCCCAAATAGAGCAGAACTGCCAGAACAAGACAACAATCCGGTTCGTAACAATGGGTGATTCCCAGCGCTGGTATGACGAGACCGACGACTTTGTAAGCCACCTCAACAAGCGGGACGACATAGATTTCGTCATTCATGGCGGAGACGTCAGTGACTTCGGTGTAACAGACGAGTTCCTTTGGCAACGGGACATTATGAACAAACTCAAGATACCCTATGTGGTACTTCTCGGCAATCACGACTGCCTGGGCACGGGCGAAGAGACTTATCGTGCAATATTCGGAGACCCCAATTTCTCCTTCATTGCAGGACGGGTAAAGTTTGTCTGCCTGAATACCAACGCCATCGAATTCGACTACTCCCGCCCCATTCCCGACTTCGAGTTTCTTGCCGCACAGATACGCGACCATGAAGAGGAATTCGATAAAACCGTTGTGTCCATGCATATACGCCCGTTCTGCAACGAGTTCAACAATAATGTGGCACACGTATTCCAGCGTTACATCAAGGAATTTCCCGGACTGCAGTTCTGTACATCCGCACACGAACACCATCGCTTCGAGAAAGACCTCTTTGAAGATGGGATAATGTATTACATGAGCGACTGCATGAAGAACCGCAATTACTATATATTCACCATAACCCCCGACGGATATGAACGCGAAGTGGCATATTATTAATCACCTGGCATGCGCCGTCGTCTTCTTGTCGGTATGCTCTTTTTCTGCTTTTTCACAAGAGAGAGATACCATCTTCATCATAGAACACGATACCGTATGGATGGACCTGCAACCGGATGCCGTCATTGAAAGCCAGACCAGAGAGAACCGTTATGACCGCCGCGTACACCGCTACCGCAGGCATTGGGAGGCCTTGATTCCGACGCACACCAAAATTCAGTTTGCCGGCAATATGGGGTTGCTGTCATTCGGTACCGGATGGGATTACGGCAGAAGAAACCAATGGGAAACAGACGTATTCTTCGGAGTATTGCCCAAATATGACTCCAAACGTACCAAGCTGACATTCACCGTCAAGCAGAACTACCTTCCCTGGAGCCTGCAAATCAAGCAGAGCCGTTTTTCTGTAGAACCGCTGGCTTGCGGCATGTATCTGAACACGGTATTCGGCGATGAATTCTGGGTCAATGAACCGGAACGCTACCCTAAAGGATATTATGGTTTCTCCTCTAAGGTACGCATCCATGCATTCTTAGGACAGCGCATCACTTACGACATCGACCCGCAACGACGGTTCACGGCCAAAGAAATCACTTTCTTCTATGAAATAAGTACATGTGACCTATATGTAGTCAGCGCCTTCACCAACAAGTATCTGAAACCCAAGGATTATCTGAGCTTGTCATTTGGCATCAAACTGCAACTGCTATAAATTTTTTCAGTACCGCCATGAGCTCTTACTGAAGTTGCTACAAACTAATTTCTGTTTTACTTAAATCTATTCGTCCCACAATCGTTATATTATCGTCCGACAGCTGTTGAATTATCGTCCAACAGTTATCGGACGATAATTCAACAGCTGTCGGACGATTAATTCTTAGCAAGCAAAAATATAAAATAAAGCGGCATAAGGATTTGCTAAATGAGAAGGAGAATCTTAATACTTTGAAAACTGAGAGATTTACCGAATATAATGCAGATAAATCATTAACTTTGCCTGCAGAAAACAGAAATAGTTTATGGCAAAAAAAAATGGAAACATCCTGATTGTCGATGATAACCGAGGCGTACTTACCGCCTTGCAGCTTTTGTTGAAGCCATATTTTGAAGGGATAATCACACTTCCCTCTCCCGTAACCCTGCCCAGCGTATTGCGGGAAAGGTCATGGCAAGTGGTTCTTCTTGACATGAACTTCACCTCGGGCATCAACACCGGCAACGAGGGACTATACTGGCTCCATAAAATAAAGAAGCAATGTCCCACCCTGCCCGTAGTGCTGTTTACCGCCTATGCCGACATTGACCTTGCCGTACGGGGAATCAAGGAAGGAGCCACAGACTTCGTCGTGAAACCCTGGAACAACCAGAAACTGGTGGAAACCTTACTGAATGCCGTATCAGCTTCTGAAACAAAATCTCCGGCCAACGGCCCAAATGCCGGACGTACGGCAGAAAGCAGCCACCTGTTTGCAGATACTCGCAACATGTATTGGGGAAACAGCCCCGCCATGCAGCAGCTCCGCCTTTTGGTGGAAAAAGTGGCCTCTACCGATGCCAATATCCTTATTACGGGCGAGAACGGTACCGGTAAAGAGATGCTGGCACGCGAAATTCACTCCCTTTCACCGCGCAACCGGCAGGAGATGGTAAGTGTGGATATGGGTGCAGTCACCGAAAGCCTTTTCGAGAGCGAACTGTTCGGCCACATGAAAGGCTCTTTCACCGATGCCCATGCCGACCGTGCCGGCAAGTTCGAAGCAGCCAGCCGCAGCACCCTCTTTCTCGATGAAATAGGCAATCTCCCCTACCATCTGCAAGCCAAACTGCTGACCGCCATCCAACGACGCAGCATTGTCCGTGTAGGCAGCAACACTCCCATTCCCGTAGACATACGGCTGATTTGCGCTACAAACCGCAATCTGCCCGAGATGGTGGCAAAAGGCGAATTCCGCGAGGACCTGCTATACCGCATCAACACGATACATCTTGAGATACCCTCGTTGCGCGAGCGGCCCGAAGACATCATCCCCCTTGCAGAACTTTTCATCGCCCGCTTCTGCAAGCAATATGACAAGCCCCCCGTCCGCCTGACGGACGGCGCTTGCGAGAAACTTACGCTCCACCCCTGGTACGGCAATATCCGCGAACTGGAACATGCCATCGAAAAAGCCATTATTATCTGTGACAACGAAACCCTTCCCGCAGAACTGTTCCAGCTGGCACGGCGAACCGGCACTCCCGAAGCAGCCGCATCCACGCTCGAAGAAATGGAAATGCAGATGATACGGAAGACGCTCGACAAATGTAGCGGAAATCTCTCTGCCGTCGCCGCACAGCTGGGTATCACCCGCCAGACGTTGTACAACAAAATGAAGAAGTATGGCCTTTAATTATTCATTCCGCGTTGCCGTCAGTCTGGCAGTAGCGCTCCTTGCAGGGGTGATGTGGACTGTGGACGTATTTTGGGGCGCGCTCTGTACTGCGCTGCTTCCCATAGCCCTGTACTGGCAGCAGAAGCTATACCGCCATCATGTGCGGAAGGTGCTTTTCATGCTCGACGCCATCGAAAACAACGACAATGCCATCCACTTCTCCGAAACGGAAAACACTGCCGACGCACGCCTCGTGAACCGTGCATTGAACCGGGTTGCCCATATACTTTATAATGTGAAAAGTGAAACAGCCCAGCAAGAAAAGTACTACGAACTCATCCTGGACTGCGTGAATACCGGTATCCTTGTCCTGAACGACAATGGTGCCGTATATCAGAAAAACAGCGAAGCCCTCCGTTTGCTGGGCCTCAATGTCTTTACCCACGTCAGTCAGCTGAACCGCGTAGACCCGCGTCTTTCGTCCCTTCTTGCCAATTGCCGCCCGGGAGACAAACTGCAAATGCCTTTCAACAACGAACGAGGCACTGTAAACATGTCTGTCCGCGTCAGCGACATCACAGTCCGTAAAGAGCATCTGCGCATCCTCGCCCTGAACGACATCAACAACGAGCTGGATGAAAAGGAAATAGATTCCTGGATTAGGCTTACCCGCGTACTGACGCACGAAATAATGAATGCCGTCACTCCCATAACCTCCCTGAGCGATACACTGCTGGGACTGACCGAAGCGCAAGTTTCCAAAGAAGAAATCAGAAACGGCCTGCAGACTATCAGCAGTACAGGCAAGGGCCTGCTCTCTTTTGTGGAATCATACCGGAAATTCACCCGTATTCCCACCCCCGAACCATCCTTGTTCTACGTAAAAAGCTTTATCGAGCGGATGGTCGAACTCGCCCGTCACCAGTACCCCGATGTCCGGGTCACCTTTCATATGGACATCGCGCCAAGCGACCTTATTCTATATGCCGATGAGAACCTGGTATCACAAGTAGTCATCAACTTACTGAAAAATGCCATACAAGCCATCGAATCGGATAAAAATACAGATAAAGAAGGACATATCAACATACGTGCCTACTGCAATGAAGCGGAAGCCATACTGATAGAAATTTCCAACAACGGACCTGCCATTCCCAATGACATTGCCGAACACATATTTATCCCCTTCTTTACGACCAAAGAGGGCGGAAGCGGTATTGGATTGAGTATTTCCCGGCAAATAATGAGGCTTTCCGGCGGAAATTTATCCTTATTGCCTGGTAAAGAAACCACCTTTATTTTAAAATTCAATTGAACTATTTTAGATTTGTATTTGTTAAACACATTGCATATCTTTGTACTATTAGACATAAGAAACATCACATTTCAAACTATATAGCATAGAATTTATGATATTTACAGCAGGAAACATACTACTTATAGGTTCCATATTACTTTTCGTCAGCATCATTGTCGGCAAGACCGGCTACCGTTTCGGAGTACCTGCGTTATTGCTTTTCCTTGTCGTCGGTATGCTGTTCGGCAGTGACGGATTGGGATTGCAGTTCCACAACGCCAAGGAAGCACAGTTCATCGGCATGGTTGCACTCAGCATCATTCTGTTCTCCGGTGGCATGGACACCAAGTTTACGGAGATAAAGCCCATATTGACTCCCGGCATTGTTTTGTCAACTGCAGGAGTGCTGCTCACGGCCCTCTTTACCGGATTATTTATCTGGTGGCTGTCCGGCATGAGCTGGACCAACATCCACCTGCCGTTGATAACCTCCCTTTTGCTTGCATCCACCATGTCATCTACCGACTCAGCCTCTGTATTCGCCATTCTGCGTTCACAAAAAATGAACCTGAAGCATAATCTGCGCCCCATGCTGGAACTGGAAAGCGGTAGTAACGACCCGATGGCATATATGCTGACAATCGTGCTGATTCAATTCATCCAGTCCTCCGGAATGGGAATTCCCCAGATATTGGGCTCTTTTGCCATACAGTTCATTGTCGGTGCCGCAACCGGTTATTTCCTCGGAAAGCTGGCCATCCTTATGCTGAACCGGCTGAATATAGACAACCAGGCACTCTATCCTATCCTGTTGCTGTCCTTTGTATTCTTCACCTTCTCCATCACCGACCTGCTGAAAGGCAACGGTTACCTGGCCGTGTATATCGCCGGAATGATGGTAGGCAATAACAAAATCATGCACCGGAAAGAGATTTATACTTTTATGGACGGACTGACCTGGCTTTTCCAAATCATCATGTTCCTCTGCCTCGGTCTGCTTGTCAACCCCCATGAGATGCTGGAAGTTGCAGTCGTGGCATTGCTCATCGGCGTATTCATGATTGTCGTGGGACGTCCTCTCAGCGTTTTTCTCTGCCTGCTGCCTTTTGGCAAGAGAATCACCCTCAAGTCACGGCTATTCGTATCGTGGGTAGGATTACGTGGCGCAGTACCCATTATCTTTGCCACCTATCCCGTGGTGGCTAATGTGCCCGGCGCCCATGTCATCTTCAACATCGTATTTTTCATAACCATCGTCTCACTGGTCATCCAGGGTACCACAGTCTCCTGGGTAGCCCGGCTGCTTGGCCTCTCCACCCCGCTGGAAAAGACCGGAAATGATTTCGGAGTTGAACTGCCCGAAGAGATTGACTCCAACTTGCACGACATGACCATTACACAAGAAATGCTGGAGCAGGCAGACACCCTGAAAGACATGAACCTGCCCAAAGGCACACTGGTGATGATTGTAAAACGTGGCGATGAGTACCTCATTCCGAACGGAACATTAAAACTTCATGCCGGTGACAAGCTGCTTCTTATTTCGGAAAATAGCAAGGAATAAGAATTACAGATAAGTTTCTATCCGTTCCAGGGTAAGAAAAAAGTGGAAACTATTTGCTTTGCATCACTATAAGACCTATCTTTGCGCAGTTTTAACTAAAGTGTGCAACAGCTGAATGGAACAAGAACAAGGGTTCATCGATTATATAGAACAAAGCATTATTAAAAACTGGGATCGCAACGCCCTGACAGACTACAAAGGAATTACACTGCAATACAAAGATGTAGCACGGAAAATAGCCAAATTCCATATCGTATTGGAAAGCGCCGGCATCAGGCCCGGTGACAAGATTGCCGTTTGCGGACGTAACAGTGCACATTGGGCAGTCGCTTTTCTGGCGACGGTTACCTATGGAGCTGTCATTGTTCCCATTCTGCATGAGTTCAAGGCCGACAATATCCACAACATCGTCAACCATTCCGAAGCCAAGCTGCTGTTTGTCGGCGACCGGGCATGGGAAAACCTCAATGAAGAGGCAATGCCCCTGCTGATGGGTATCGTACTGCTGACGGACTTCACTCCGGTAGTTTGCCGCAACGAGCAGCTGATGGAGGCTTTCGAACATCGCAACGTCCTCTATGGCACACGTTTCCCCAAGAATTTCCGCCCCGAGCATATCAGCTACCGCAAGGAGGAATCACCCGAAGAACTGGCTGTCATCAACTATACTTCGGGCACCACGGGATATTCCAAAGGGGTCATGCTCCCCTATCGCAGCCTTTGGTCCAATGTTGCATATTGCCATGAGATGCTCCCCGTACGTCCGGGCGACCATATTGTATCCATGCTGCCTCTGGGACATGTATTTGGTATGGTGTACGATTTTCTATACGGTTTTTCCGCAGGCGCCCATCTGTATTTCCTTACCCGTATGCCGTCTCCCAAGATTATTGCACAGTCATTCTCCGAAATCAGGCCACGGATCATTTCGTGTGTACCGCTTATCGTAGAAAAGATTATCAAGAAGGATATCCTGCCCCGGATAGACAATAAAATAGGCAAGCTGCTATTGCGGATGCCCATTGTCAACGATAAAATCAAGGCTGACATGCGCAAAAAGGCAATGGAAGTATTCGGCAGTAATTTCGATGAAATAATCATCGGAGGAGCACCGTTCAATGCCGAAGTGGAACGCTTCCTGAAGCAGATAGGCTTCCCCTATACCATTGCATACGGAATGACGGAATGCGGCCCCATCATTTGTTCCAGCCGCTGGGAAACATTGAAACTGGCCTCTTGTGGCAAGGCAACCACCCGCATGGAAGTAAAGATAGACTCTCCCGACCCTCAGAACGTGGCAGGAGAAATAATCTGTAAAGGTGCCAATCTGATGCTGGGCTATTACAAAAATGCCGAAGCGACTTCCCAAATCATCGATGTAAACGGCTGGCTGCACACCGGTGACCTTGCAACGATGGATACCGAAGGATATGTCACTGTCCGCGGACGCAGTAAGAACATGTTGCTCACAGCCAGTGGCCAGAACATCTACCCCGAGGAGATTGAAAGCAAACTGAACAACATGCCCTATGTGTCCGAATCACTTATCGTATTGCAGAACGATAAGCTCGTGGCTCTTATCTATCCGGATTTTGACGATGCATTCGCCCATGGTATGGAACAATCGGACATCGAAAAGGTTATGGAGGACAATCGGAATGAATTGAATCTGCAATTACCGGCCTACTGCCAGATAACAAAAGTCAAGATACACTTCGAGGAGTTCGAGAAAACGGCAAAGAAGAGCATTAAAAGATTTATGTATCAAGAAGTAAAAGGGTAAGGGGAATGTGTCAAAACCTTCTTTAACGCTTTATTTTAGGCGCGGATGACGCAGATTTCACGGATTTAGTTTATTGAATCCGCATTATTCCGCGTAATCCGCGCCTAATATTATAACATTATAAAAGTCTTCATGTGCTTTTGACACATTCGCATCCTTTTTGTTAACAAAAATAGAAGCAAAGGAATAAACGGCTAATAAGTGTTATAAAACATACTTTTTTAGTTGGATAATTTGCAGATTTATCAAAAGTACGTATCTTTGCAATGTGTTTTTCATAGTATTAGATTTAAGGTTAACAAAGGTTGGAGTACAGCGGTACTCCTTTTTTTATGCCCGTAAATCAGATATTCCCGGAAAGCCTCTTCAGTCCCTTCAATACAGATTTATCTTTCACCTCCATGATGCTGATGGCATAGCCACCACCGGAAGCAGCTTTCAGTTTCAAGACCGTTTTGGGAGAAACGATACCTTTACGGATAACATAAGCTTGCGGATTTGTTTTATAATCGGCATCTTTTGCATCGGCATAGACGGTTGCAATATACTGCTTGTCTGCATCCAGGAAGTCCAGTTTCAGAGTTGAAGCATGTCCGTGCTCACTGCTGGTACAACCGATAAACCAGTCATTCGTACCTTTTGCCTTACGGGCAACAGTGATGTAACGTCCCGGCTCAGCTTCCAGATAGCGGCTGTCGTCCCAATCCACAGCCACATCTTTGATGAACTGGAAAGCATCCATGAAACGCTCATAATTCTCAGGAAGGTCGGCAGCCATTTGTAGAGGGCTGTACATAGTGACATAAAGTGCCAGCTGACGCGTCAAGGTAGTATTGGCATGCGTATGGCTGTTCGGATTCAACTTATTGATGTCCATTTCAAAGATACCGGGCGTATAGTCCATCGGACCACCCTGCAAACGGGTAAACGGAAGTACCGTTGTGTGGAAGGGCTTGTTACCAGCAAAAGCCTCGTACTCCGTGCCTCGGGCAGATTCATTGCCTATCAGATTGGGATAGGTACGGCATAAACCAGTCGGACGTACCGCTTCATGGGCATTGACCATTATCTTGTGTTTGGCAGCTTCGGTCACGGCGTATAGGTAATGGTTGTTCATCCATTGTCCATAGTGATGCTCGCCACGGGGAATCATATTGCCTACGTAGCCACTCTTTACCGAATTATATCCATATTTATTCATCAGACGGTAGGCAGCTTCCATGTGCCGCTCATAGTTACGGACGGAAGCCGATGTTTCATGGTGCATCATCAGACGGACACCCTTGGAATGAGCATATTCATTCAGATACTTGATGTCAAAATCGGGATAAGGAGTCACGAAATCGAAAACATAATCCTTGGAATTACCGAACCAGTCTTCCCAACCCGTATTCCAACCCTCCACCAATACCTGGTCAAAACCGTGTTCGGCAGCAAAGTCTATGTACTTCTTCACATTAGCCGTGTTGGCCGGATGAATGCCGTTCGGTTTCACCTTGGAATAGTCCGTATCATCCAGTTTCACAGAAGGGAGGTCAAAAGTATATGCCCAGGGCTTTCCCCCTGCAATCATTTCCCACCATACGCCGACATATTTCACCGGCTTAATCCAGGAGGTATCATCATACTTGCAAGGCTCATTCAGATTGAGAATCAAATTGGAGGCCAGTATCTCGCGGGCATCATCACTGACTATGACCGTACGCCAGGGAGTATGGCAGGGAGACTGCATATACCCTTTATTTCCTTGGGCATCCGGAGTCAGCCAGGATTCAAAAACGAGGTTCTTGTCATCCAGGTTGAGATGCATGCAAGAGTAGTCTACCAAGGCTGCCTCGTGCAGGTTAAGGTACACTCCATCAGCTGTTTTAAGCTGTATGGAAGTCTGGACACCCGTCGGCGAAAAGACAGTTTGTGACGCATTGTCACTCACAGCTCCCTGCAGCAGTCCACGGATTTCAGAGAGTTTGGACTCCGTGTAATCATATTCCTGGGTATCATAATCTCCCGGAATCCACCAGGCAGTATGGTCGCCGGTCATGGCAAACCGGGAATGCTCTTCCTTTATCACAAAATAAACCAGATTCTTCTGTTGCGGAAACTCATAACGGAATCCCACGCCGTCATCATATACCCGAAAACGGATATTCATAAAACGAGTGGTAGACGGTTGTTCAAGTTCTACCAGCAATTCGTTGTAGTGGTTGCGGATATCTTTTGTTTCCCCCCACACCGGTTGCCAGGTTTCATCGAAAGTGGAAGTAGAAGTCCTTACTACTTTGAAACCATCCATCAGGCTGGTAGCTCCTTTCAGTTCCAATCCCAACGTACTGGGATTGATGACAGGAGCCCCTTTATAATCCACCTGATAGGCTGGTCTCCCGTCTTTTGTCAGTTCAAAATCCAGCTTCACCATGCCCGAAGGGGATGAAATGCCTTCAGCATTCCCCGCCAGGGCAGAAAAAAGCAAAGCCGCGCTAAGTACAAATTTCTTCATAATAATGATATGTTTTTTGTGTTAATAGATAAACTCAATGATATGTTCCTTTCCATCATCCGGCAACCTCAGCAGGCAAGTCCCCAGCTTCTTGTCAGGACACCAGGCAGTTATCGTAAACTCTGTCTCCCGATTTTCTTCCAGCTTTCCGACATTCGTTTTCTTGATTTTCTGACCGTCCAGCAAAGCTGTTTTCGGCATCTGTTCCGTATAGATGCAGAACATCAGGTTTCGTTGGCCGGGTAAGCTATATTTCTCACCGGTCCGTGTACCTACTTTCAGCGTATAGCCTTTGTCGGTAGTCTGGCAAGTAATAGGAGTGCGCATGAACTCTCCACGCAAATATCCTAAATCAGTTCCTGCATCTTCATAAAGCGAGAAGGTAGTTTCACTGCCCGCTGCAGCAGGAAATATCTCAAACGTAACCGGATAGACCGGTTTCTCATCCGTATAGTTCATGACCGGCATTTGAGGTATGATACTTCCCTGCTTTACAAACATAGGAATAGTATTGAGGGGAGCATCCACCGTCATCCATTGCTCACCGCTATATGCTGTGTGTTTGTTGTTGTAGTCAATCCAAGTTCCTTCAGGAAGATACACATTCTTGTTTCGCGCTCCTTTCTTCACCACCGGAGCAACCAGCAGTTCGCTGCCAAACATGAACTGGGCATCCGTAGAGAACGTTTCCATATCTGCCGGATATTCCAGAAACATCGGTCGCATGAGAGGCAACCCCGTTTCGTGTGCTTCGCGGGCATACGTATAGATATAAGGCAAAAGACGATACTTCAATTCGATGGCTGCCTTGGCATTCTTCTCGGCCTCTTCGCCGAACAGCCACGGCTCCACAGCCACGTTGCCCTCATGATGAATGCGGCTCAGGGGATTGAAAGCGCCCATCTGTATCCACCGCGTATAAAGTTCAGCCATCGCAGGATAATCCTCTATATCTCCGCAATAACCGGTAATGTCACAAGTAGTAAAAGGAATAATTCCCAAACCGGCAGACAACAGTACCGGAATCTGATTGGCCATCTGTCCCCAACCCTGCGTCACGTCATCACCGTTTCCACAGTCACCGGTCCAGCCGAAAGTATAGCGTTGCAAGCCCGCAAAAGCGGCACGTGTCATCTGGAATACGCGACGGTCAGGATTCCTTTTCTCAAACTGCTCCTTCACCACTTTATCCCACGTAAGGCCATAAACATTGTGAATCTCATCATGCATGCCCAAATGGTGTTTCATCACCAGGCGTTCCGTCTGCTCCTCATTGCTCCAGGCAGGTTCACCCATATCAGTCCAGAAACCGGCAATACCATCATCAATGGGCTTCTGCTGATAAGCTCCCCACCAGTCTGCCACAGCAGGAAGGGTGAAGTCCACTACGCCACAATTACCGCCCCAGGGCCAGGGCATGTCATAACTCCTGCCGTTGGTGGAGTCCTTTACCAGATACCCTAACCTATCGGCTTCCTCCCATTGCCGCTTATTGGCTTGTGAAATGACCGGATCTTGCGAAACCACCACCTTGAAGCCCATATCCTTGAGGTCTGCAAGCATCTTTTTCGGATTCTCGTAGTTCCCTTTCCGCCACTCAAAATCCTGCAAATACTGTGTCCAGCCTATGTCCTGGTAAATAACATCACAAGGAATTCCGCGCTTACGATAGCCTTCAGCTATTTCATAAGACAATTTCTCGCTCGTCAGCAGTCCCCGGCATTGTGCAAAGCCCAATGCCCATTTAGGAGGCATTATGGGTTTTCCCGTCAGGTCGACATATTGTTTCATGATTTCCTTATAATCCTTCCCGAAGATGAAATAATAAATCATCTCTCCCCCAGGAGCCTCGAAACTGTAGTAATCGCGGCTTTCCGTACCAAACTTAAATTCGGTTTTATACGTATTGTCCAGGAAAATACCATAACGATAACTGCTCATAAAGAACGGAATACTCTTGTAGAGCGGGTCCTCAACGGCACTATAACAAGGCTTGTCACTGTTCCACATCTTGTAGGCTTCGCCGCGACGGTCCAGCTTGCCGGTCTTTTCTCCCAAGCCGAAGAAGTGTTCGTCACGACGGAGGGTCTTGTATTCCAATTTGCGCAGCCCGTTACTGATATGCCCCTTATCGGCATAATCACTGAACAGCAGTTTCTGATACTTGTCGAATATCTGTAAGTTAAACGGAGACTTGTTTACCCGGATACGGAGTTTAGGGGTAAAAATCTCGTAGCAGGCATTCTGTTCGTCCACATGGACGGTACCGACATCCTCCAGGTCCTCATTGACGACGGCAAAGGAAGGATTATTCCGCTGGAAACTACCGTCGGGAGAAAACCATATACGTACCGTAGACTGGCTACACAGACGTAATTGTATGGCAGAACTGTCATTTAAATAGAAGGTCACACTCCGGTCGTCACTGGTATAGGAAGTGCAGTCTCCGGTGCGGTTCTGTGCATTCGCATATACTGAAAATGCACAGACGGCAAAAAATAAAAATATATATTTCTTCATTACTATAATCTGTTTGTTCCTTTATTGGATACTCTTATTCCATCACAAGCATGCTCCAGTACTTCAGCAAGGGCAAGATAAAGGTAACCGTGCCGTCCTTCTGTTCGAATGACAGTTCCTGCGAAGCACCGGCATGGAAATCGGGCGATGCAACCCATATCTTGTTCACTTTACCGGAAACATTCATCTTCAACGGCACGTCGGACACCAGACGCGGTTCGGGCATTGTTCCGTTCAAATCCCTCCAGCTTAAGTTATCCGCATTGAGGAAGTTGAGCAGATGAATGACTTGCCTGCCATTTACATTCTTGGCATATACAGTGATGGCAGACTTCTGCGGCGGCCATGCATTCAGAGAAAGATTCCGCGCAGCATCCGTACAGTTCAGAGAAACGGAAATCTCCGCCTCCGTATCTTTATCACGAAGCAGGTTCTGATAAGCCGTCATAAAGTCATAATAACGAATCATGGCTGTTTTCAGTACATCGTTCATCTGCAAAGCCGTGCTTGGAAAGTACTCGCGGCATAGCATGTGGTCACCCAATTCCAAATGAGAGCCTCCCAAAGCAAATATCACAGCATCCGTCAGCAGCACACCCGGTGTATTGAACTCACCGGTACTGCTACCTGCCTTGTCATAGTTCATATATGCGGCAAACACCGTTTTCAAGGCATGGTTGCCATACTGGTCGTTCGCTTTGATAATGGTGTGCAGATCCTTGAAGCCTGCCTCATCGCCCCATACTTCATTATAAAGGAAATCCACTTTACCCGTACCAGCTATCTGGGAAGCTCCATAGCTGGAGACGGCATTCATCACCAAACGCTTGTCCGGATGCTTCTGTTTCATGGCTTCGATGAACGAGGCATATCCCTTAGGCAGATTTACCTTATTGCCATCATAGTCATAGCGGTCACCCCGGTTTCCCAGTTGGTCTATCTGATAACCGTCAAAGTCCAGATTGGCATAAACATCATCGTTTTTCTGGGCAATATATGCCTGCCATTCCGTATTGGTGGGATTGAGCAGGAAGATATTACTTTTCCAACTGGAGGGCAAGTCATGCGAATCCTTATCCATGCGTCCCGTGTTCTTGAATATGTACCATTCTTCCTTTACTCCGTCGGAAACGGCATCGTCCAAAGCTCCGAAACATAGATTGTAAAACATGGACTTCATGCCCAGGCTGTGTTGTGTAGAGATATACTTCTTCACTACCTCGGTATAGACCTCCCGGTTGGCAATGTCCTTATAGACCTCGTCCAGATGCTCACGCGTACCGCCCAACGGCCAATGATGCTTGTTGTGCCAATCCTGAAACTGTACCCCGTTAATGTGGCAACGGTTCAGGAAAGCCATCTCCTTCTCTATCACTCCATCCACCTTTTTCGAAGCATCAAAAGTGGCAACGAAACCATAACGTGGAAAACGTGTCCAGTCACTGGATACATCTACGGCAATAGTACCAAGAATAACCTCTGTTCCATTCTCTTTTGTACGGTATACATCCACCAGATAACCGGTATAATCGGTTGCCGGAGCAGTCCAAGTCCAAGTAGTACCGACAGCAGCCTGCTCCGATACAACCTTATCCATTGTCCGGTAGCGGATTTTAGCTCCGGCAGGAAGGGCGTCAGCTGTAAAAGAAACACTCTCGCCCGGCCGGTAACATGCCTTGTCGGTAGTGAGATTGACCGTCAAGTCCGAGGTGACTGGGGTTACTTCCGTAACCCCTCCACTCTCTCCGCCTCCACCGGTACCGCTACCGGTATCATCACTCTCCTTGCTGCATGCAACCAGCAGCAAGGCTACCATTGTTGTATAAACTATCTTCTTCATCTATTGTAGATACCTATTGTTTCACGATTGAAATTGTCTCTTCCAGCTGATTCAAAGTAATCAGATAGGAACCTGCTGTCGTAATCTTCCACTTCTGGTCGATGCCGCCTACCATCACGTCCAGATATTGCGCTTTGAACGCTTCGTCTGATTTATCAAGGAAAAGCATCGGTTCTGTTTCTCCTGCAGGCTGTTTGTCTGCTACAGCCGGCATGAACCAGGCTCCATTCCAATCTTCCTGCTTATCACAAGTAAATTTCAACTCACCGGCATTCAGCGTACCTTTCCAAGTAAACACATACGGATTATCCGTTGTCTGCATCGGCGTAGCATCACCAATCGTCCAACCGGCCGGCGTAGCATCACCTACCATATAAATCATCTCATACGGAGTAAATTCGCTCATCATCATGCGTTCCTTACCACTACGGATATCCATGCAAATCTTGTAGGCCTTGCCGCATTCCCCGTCTTTCAGCACCCATTTATTGTCCGGGTCGAACCCTTTCACAAACACCACTTCTGTATCGGTATAAGCAGCATCGGCATTCTTGGCCTTATACATGTTCTCCCAACTTCCATCGGAGGTTCCGAACTTGAATTCCCCTCCTTTGCCCACTTCAAAGAACTTGCCGAAGCGGAACAAGTATGGATCGAGCACATCTTGTTTCATCTTCACGAATCCCCAATCCGTAGCGTTACCCACAAAATAAAGCTGGTCGTAGGCAGGTGCCAACGTCTCTGTCTGGGTCAATGTAAGAACACCGGTAAACAGATTGGCTTCGACGATGTAATTATGGTCTTCTTCGACAACAAAAGGTTCATCCGGCTGGTCATCACTGCTACGAAGAACCAGCAATCCATCTGTTCCTTTGTTGTAAGAGGGCAGGAATGAGCCTAAGGTCGTGATGAACTTAAATTCACCGGCCACAAGCCGGCCCGTCCATGTAAAGATACCATTGTCCTTGCGGGTCATCTCTGTCGCATCATCGGCACTCCAGCCGCCCGGAGTGGCACTACCTATCAGATAAAGGGTGGATGTGAGCGGTTTATAGGCTGTAACACTGAAAGCAGTGGTAGACACCTGTTTTTCGTCCCGTTCCGTTACAGTAGCTGTCAAGCGCGCTTCCAACGAAATGTTCTCCCCGGCAGTTGCCCCAAAATGGTTGCGCAGGATGTCATTCAATTCCTCTACGCTCTTTTTCCATGAGTATTCTTGTACGGCATTCTCCACAGCTACATAAGAATCTGCAAAATCACTGCCGGTCTTGGTCAATTCCAGCGTATAGGAAATTTTATTACCCGTCCCATAATTGGTTCCCGTAGTCCAGGAAAGCTCCAGGGCATCATCGGCATGTGCCTGCTCATTCAAAACAACTTCCGTCTTGCTGGCCGTCAGTACAAGTTCATTCTGTCCTTTATCCAATTCCATGTAATCATCATCTACACAAGCAGATAAGGCTGCACAGCCCAGTAAGGCAAATACAAGGTGTGAAATATATTTCTTCATATTCTTCTGATTAAATTAATTAATAACCCGGGTTCTGCACCATTAAGGTATTAGCATCCATCTCCGTCTGCGGAATAGGGAACAGCAAGCGGTTCTTGTTCACGTTGCTCTTTCCAATGGAATGCAGGAATTTAATGGCATACTCTCCATTGTTGACACGAATCATGTCGAACCAGCGATGCCCTTCGAAAGCTAGTTCCATGCGGCGCTCATGGATAATCTTTTCACGCATGGTTTCCTGTGACAAGCCCGAAACCTCCGGCAGTCCGGCACGCTTACGTACAATATTCAAAGGCACGGCAGCCTGGTCAGGGCGTCCCATTTCATTCAAAGCTTCGGCCTTCTTCAGCAGGACGTCCGCATAACGATAAATCACGAAGTTGGCAGGATTGGTATTGTATTCCGGAGAAACCGTTTTCGACACCAGAAACTTGCGTACATTGTATCCCGTATTGGAATAAGAGCTTTTGTAAGCCTTACCGTCAAAATCCGGACATCCGGCATAAAGCACGGTCAAATCCTTACGTTTGTCACCGCTCTCATATTGACCCACAAATTCTTTTGTAGGCTGGTTCCAGCCATAACTGCCGGCAACAAAGTCCGAATTACGGGGACCCATGAAAGTAGAAAGCCAGGAAGACTGCGGATTGTTTCCCCAAAAATCATATTCCGTATTGCCCGAATACTGGACCTCGAACAAAGATTCCGGCCCGTTATTGACCAATGCATCGAAATTATCCTCATACTTGCAGGAAGAAAGGTCATACCCCAAATTTGTTATCTCATCACACAAATCAGACACCTCTTGATAATATTCCGTATGATTAGGAGCCAGCGTCAGATAAATATCTGCCAACATGGCCAAAGCTGCATCTTTGCAGGCACGTCCCACGTTCTCGTCGTCGTAAGAAGACTTGGCAGGAAGCAGGTCAACCGCATTCTTACAATCGGAAATTATCTGGGCATAAGTCTCTTCGACTGTAGCGCGTGCAATGTCTGTCGGTTCTCCCGGATTATAAGGAGCCAAACGCAGTGGAACACCACCGTACAGACGTACCAATACATAGTAATAATGTGCACGGAGAAAATAAGCCTCTCCCAGACAGCGGTTCTTGATTCTCTCTGACACGGCTTCAGCCTCCAGAAGACTATTCAACACAATGTTGCATTGTCCTATCCCCACCCAGGGAGAACGCCACATGTACAATGCCATGCCATTGTCGCTCTGCGTTATGAAGTTAGAAGCTTGTATCGTTTCAAGGCCGTCGGTACCGCCACCGGCACCCACCAAACTGTTACCCGCCACAATATCCAGTGTCCAGATACGCTGGTTGTACATATTGGAAGACTGAAGGGTGCGATAGCAGGCATTGGTCAGAGCAATGGCCACATCATCGGTCACCGTCGTTTCCGGGTCAACCGTATTTTTAGGAGACTTGTCCAGAAAGTCGTTGCAGGAAGCCAGCAGCAATACTGCCAGCATATATAGTAAATTTGTTATCTTTTTCATATCCGAGTCAATCATTAAAAGTTAAAGTTTAATCCTAAGCTGAACGTACGGGAAATGGGGTAACGGTTCTGGTCTATTCCGTTAATACCCACTTCAGGGTCGAAACCGGAATATCCGGTGATGGTAGCCACATTCTCACAAGATAGGGAAAGGCGTGCATTCTCAATCTGGGCTTTCTGTAACCACTGCTTCGGGAAAGTGTATGAGAGTGTGATATTCTTCAAACGCAGATAAGAACCATTCTCCACAAAGCGGTCTGACACGCGTGTATTCTGATTGGGGTCGCCGAACACGGCACGCGGCATCGAATTGCTGGTCCCCTCTCCTTGCCAACGCTTCAGTACGTCGGTAGTCTGGTTATAGGCAGCTGCCATACCGGTATTGTCGATATTGTTGGCATTGTATATCTTATTTCCGGCTATACCTTGTAAGAAAACAGAAAGTTCGAAACCCTTATAGGAAAGGCTATTGTTCATGGAGAACAGCCAACTTGGGTTCGGGTTACCGATGACGGTACGGTCACTATCATTGATGACACCATCGTTGTTCAAATCCCTGAAACGGATATCACCCGGCTCAGCTCCCGGCTGCACGGCATGTGTATTCACTTCAGACTGGTTCTGGAAGATTCCGTCCGTAACATAGCCGTAGAAGACATTAATGGGATAGTCCTTTGCCAGCATCGTTACATAGGAGTTATTGATTTGGTTAATGTAATAAGGAACGTCGCTGTTCAAATCCTTAATTTTATTCTTATTGTAAGTGGCGGTCAGGTTCGTTTCCCATCCCAGTTCACCGGTAAGATTGATGGTATGCAGACTCATTTCAATACCTTGATTACGTACTTTTCCGGCATTGGTATACGTGGTTGTAGTATCTTCAAATCCCGATGTGATGGGGATAGACGCCTTTACCAGCATGTCTCTCGTCTCCTTCAGATAAGCATCGAACGAGAACATAACGCGTGAATTGAACAGTGAGGCATCAAAACCGATGTTGGTTTGTGCCACCTCTTCCCAATGGATATACGGGTTGGCGAGAGTAGAAGAAACCAGCGCTGTCTGATTGCCGCTCGAAATGCCGAAAGGATATACACTGGTATTGTAGGATGCCAGATAGCTGTAGTTTCCAACACTTGCCTGACTACCGGTCACACCGTATCCCGCACGCACTTTCAGGTCATTGATATAGTCGTTTTTTGGAAACCACTTTTCCTGAGAGGCACGCCATGCCACAGATACGGAAGGGAAAGTACCCCAGCGATGTTTCTTACCGAAACGGCTGGAACCGTCACGACGAATGGTTGCAGTCAGCAAATAGCGGTCTTCGTAAGAGTAGTTGACACGTGCCATGTAAGAGAGCAATGCCCACTCTGTCTCGTTTCCACCGATGGCATACATTTCCTCGCCATTATCCATTTCGTGCACATTGTCGAACATAAACACATTCTTCTGCGCATTCAGGTAGTCGTTGGTGTTCCATTGGGCAGACATACCGGCCATCAATCCCACACGATGTTTTTCTGCAAAAGTATGGTCGAATAGGAAATAGTTGTCCCACAAATAAGTGAACGACTTGTTATCGCTCTTATAACGTGAAGTCTCCTCTGTGGGAGTGGGTTTCCAGTTATACTTGGGGGTAAAGTTGTCTATGAACCAGAATTTGGCATCATAGCCGAAAGTACTTTTAAACTTAAGCCATTTGGTAAAAGTAAGTTCTGCCGTCAAGTTGGCCAGGAAGTTATATCCATCAGTCTGACTCTTGTTCAGTTCCGTCGGTCCAATGGGGTTGCGCGTGCTGCCATACCATTCCGAGTTACCATCAGGACCACTCCAACTGCCATCTTCATTCTTCACCGGATAAATGGGGAGCGCTTTCAGCGCGTCACCTATATTATAGCTGCCCGACTTCTTCGTATCGGCACTGAACGTAATGTTATTGGAGAACTTCAACCATTTCAAGACTTGCGCATCACTGTTGGACTGGAATGTGAAGCGACGGTAATTCACACTCTTCACGATACCGGACTGATCCAGAAAACCACCGGACACATAATAATGGGATTTCTCGTTACCGCCGGAATAACTTACCGTATAGTTCTGCATCACACCCGTACGGAGCAATTCATCCACCCAGTCGGTACCTGCACCCAATTCAGAAGGATTGGCCCATTCCGGATTAGGATTGCGTCCACTGTTCACCATCATGTCATTACTCAACTCGGCATACTGCGCCGCGTTCAATAAAGAAGGTACGTTCGTAGCATTCTGGAAAGAGTAATTGGCAGATACAGCAAGTTTTCCTTTTCCTTCCGTACCGCGTTTGGTGGTAATCATCACAACTCCATTAGCTCCCCGGGAACCGTAGATGGCTGTGGCCGAAGCATCCTTCAATACATCCAAACGTTCCACATCGGCCATATTTAAGGAAGACAAGCCCAAGTCGGTAGGCACTCCGTCAATCACGACCAGCGGGTCGCAGTTGTTGATAGAACCCAAACCACGAATCTTGATGGATACATTGTCTCCCGGTTTACCGGCATCTACAATCTGCACACCTGAGATTTTTCCCTGGATGGCTTGTCCCAAATTGGATACGGGGGAATCCTTGATATCCTTGTTACCGATGGAGGACACTGCTCCTGTAAGGTCGCTTTTCTTCATGGTGCCATACCCTATCACCACCACTTCATCCAGCATTTCGGCATCTTCAGACAAAACTACCTGAAGCTGTTTCTGTCCCTTCACCTGCACCTCTTGAGTCTTATAGCCTACAAATGAAACGACAAGAGTACCGTTCGGAGACATGTTCAAAGAGAAATCACCGTCAATACCGGTTATTGTCCCATTTGTGGTTCCTTTTTCCATTACACTGGCGCCAATAACCGTTTCACCGGTCTGGTCTTTCACTACACCTTGTACTGTAATTTGCTGTGCGAACATGCACATCGGAAGTAACATTCCTATCAGACAAACCATCATCCGTAGCCTGCTGATTGGCATTTTGTACTTTTGCATAATATAAGAATTTAAAGTTAATAATAAAAACATAAATCACATGTGTCACTCTTTCCGAAGAGGAACAATGCAAATGTATCAGATAAGAGAAGCCAATAGTGGAGGAAAGAGTAAAAAAGTAGTGGTTTACATCATTCAAAAAGGCTTAAACCACTATATACCAATAATATATAAAATTATTACCCAACTAAAAAAGTAGTGAAAATATAAGCGTAAAAGAGACACTTCCAAGCTTCAAAACCCCTATTCTCAGTTCTTCGACTTGCCAATTGTCATCACTTCCTGTTCCAACAAGTCGCGGTCACCGGCAGCCTTGTTGCGAACCTTCGTACGATAGTTATAAATGGTGGTAACAGAATATCGAAGGAACTGGGCTATCTTCACGCTGTCAGTAATGCCCAAACGTATCAATGCAAAGATGCGCAACTCTGTATTCATCCGTTCGCCGGCTTTCAAGGATATTTGCTCATCATCGGCAAGCAGGGCATTGAAGTCTTCTACAAAAGTAGGAAACAGCTGCAGGAAGGTATTATCAAAGTTGGTATAGAATTCCTTTAATTCCCCCTCTATGAATTTAGAAGACTTGATGTTCTTGTAGAGTTCCTCCACATTTCCGGTAGCGGCAATCTTTCCCAGCGACCGGCGGTAATTGTCCATCTTTTCCAAATAGACCGAGCACTGGTCCATATAACGGCCGATATACTCCTCCTTCAGATAGGAGTTTTCGGCAATGCTGTGGTTGGCCTCCTTGAGTTGTGCATTGGAAAGGTGAAGCTCATCATTCAGCTCCTTCAACCGTTTGTTGGCGTCAATCACTTCCCTGCGGGCGGCAGCCACTTTCTTCATCTGCTTGTATACATAAAATATGGCAAGCAACAGAAAAAGTGAAAGCAGGCTGATAGATACCAGTGCCCATTTCATCTGCTCCTGCTGCTTCTCCGTCTTTTGCTGGTAAGCATCATTAATGATGGGAAAGATTTCCAGAATCTCCAGCTTGCGCAACCGGGCATTGCAGGCGGCTGCATCTTCCATACATATCTTTACATAAGAATAGGCACGCTCGATGTCTCCTTCCTGGTAAAGCAGTACGGCGAGCTTGCGTAAAGAGATATATTCACGGACAGCGGTTTTCATATCCGCCATAGCAGAAACAATCAGGTATTCCTTTTCCTTCTCTTTGTCCCCTTTCAGCCGGTAAGACTCTGATAAAGTATAGGCACAAATCGCAACGTCGTGTTCATAGTCCTTCTGCAGCGCCAGATAATCCGTCAGCAAACGGATGGCCTTGTCATATTCATTGCGTACATTATACTGGTCGGACTGAATCAAGGTATGTATCAGAAGATTATCTTTATTGACCAACAGCAACGAATCACGATATTTGTCCGTAAGCTCCGTATAAAGCTTCTTTTCATATGCCGTCACGGCATAATCGGCCATAAGGCCATAGACCGTACGGTAGATATGGTAATAATATGGATGGATATCCACCGGTAACCGGTCTATATGGATATTCCGCATCAAATCCATAACTTCCTTATACATACCGGTCATTCCCAAAACATCTGCTTTATTCATGCGGGCATTGTCTATGTATTCCCGGTTTCCAAGACGTATGGCTATCTGTTCCCTTTCCTCGGCCATGTGCAATGCAGAATCCGTATTGAACGAACGGTACTCATCCAGCAATGTGCCAAGAATGGCAAAACGTTCTTCATCCGGTATCTGCCGATGCAACAGTCTTTTCAGTTCCACCAGTTTCAGCTCTTTCTGCTCCATGTATATGGGACGCTCCTTTATCGCCTGGTCCAGTTTCAGCAGCAAAGAATCCGCCCGGCTGCTGTCTGCAGCATGAAGGCGGCACATACAGATGGTACAAAGACACAAGAATATGATTATATTTTTCATCCGGCTTTCCGATTAGTTAAAGGCAATACTTTTTGAGAATCCTCATGCAAAAGTAATTAAAATACCATAAAAACCTATTCTACTATCATTAAAAGCTCGAAAGCAGAGTGATAAAAAGGCATACTGCAAGCAAAAGAATCAAAATATTGAATTACCTTTACGGAAAATCCAAAGAAAGACCATATCATAAATATCATCCGAGCATCATGGATATACACACATTTATAGCCAATTATCAGGAAGCTTTCGGCCAACACGCCGAACTCCCCATCGCCTTTTGGTATTCAGACCGAATGGGGGCATCTACAGAGAAAGTAACCGGTTGTCTCTTCAAATGCATGAAACAAGTCAGAGACGGCAAAATCGTCAGTCTCAGCAACGAAACAATTACCTGCGGAGGAGGCAAGTTCTATACCGGATTTACTGAAATGCCCGAGCGCGTCCCGGGGTTTGTCTCCTTGAAAGAGAAATACAAGAAGACTCCCGAAATGGTGGTAGATTTTGTCAATGAGCTACAGATTTCCAGAACTGACAAAGCCTATCTGCATTTTGCCCGCATAGACAAGATACCTTCCTTTGATGAAGTGGAAGGACTGCTGTTCCTGCCAACTCCCGACATTCTATCCGGACTGGCGACATGGACCTTCTTCGACAACAATGCATCGGATGCCGTGGCAGCCCCATTCGGCTCCGGCTGTTGCTCCGTCATTACCCAAACCATCATTGAAAACCGGAAACAAGGGAAACGTACTTTCCTGGGATTCTTCGACCCCTCCGTCCGCCCATACTTCGAAGCGGACTTATTGAGCTTCACTATCCCCATGTCCCGGTTCAAGGAGATGTATCACACCATGCGCGAAAGCTGTCTGTTCGATACACATGCCTGGGGAAAAATCAAGGAAAGGATACAGCTGTCCCAATCAGGAGACGTACATATCCTCCCCTCTCCCATTTCCTTCCCCATCCTTCCGGACATTTATCTGCAGGAAATCAGAATAGAAGATGCCGCAGCCATCTACCATGCCATCGACACACACCGGGACTACTTAAGAACATGGCTGCCATTTGTGGATAATATGCGCACAATAGCTGATGAAGAAGCTTTTTTACGTCAGGTACTATCTGCTCCTGCCGAACGAAATGAACCTATATTCGGTATTTGGAACCAGCAGCATGAAATCTGCGGACTGATAGGTTTCCATTTCTCCGATTTCGACAACCACCGTACAGAACTCGGCTATTGGCTACTGCCGGAATACCAGCACCGGGGCATCATTACTGAAAGTGTCCGCAAGCTGTGTCTGTGGGCCGTACAAGAAAAAGAGATAAAGCGGATACAAATTCGCTGTGCCGTGGGCAATGCAGCCAGCAACGCAGTACCGGTTCGCCTCGGTTTCATCCATGAGGGAACAGAACGTTGCGGAGAACTGCTGGCTTCTGGAGAATATACAGACATACATATATACAGCATCTTGAAAGAAGAAGTGCTGGCCAACCTCAAACGATAAAATATCAAATTATATATCAACTATTGAAATTATACATGGAACAACAACCTCATCTCAATGACCACAACAAGCAGGAGTACCCTCCTATGCATACAACGGAGCACATCATCAACCAAACCATGGTAAGGTTATTCGGTTGCGGCCGCTCCATATCAGCACACATAGAACGAAAGAAGAGCAAGCTGGACTATCGTCTTGCCGCCTGCCCCACGGAAGAAGAAATAAAGAAGCTGGAAGAGGCCGTAAACGAGGTAATCGCCCGACAGCTACCCGTCACAACAGAATTCATTACGCAAGAGGAAGCGCAAGGACGTTTCGACTTGGAACGCCTGCCCGATGGTGCTTCGGAAACGGTACGTGTCGTGAAAGTAGGCGATTACGACGAATGCCTCTGCATCGGAGTACATGTGGAGAATACATCAGAAATCGGAACCTTCAAAATCATCAGTCACGATTGGGACGAAGAAGCCAAGCGTTGGAGAATGCGTTTTAAATTAGTCTGAAAATCTATCAATTTTAAATAAATAAGATAGCAAAATGGCATTAAACAAGCAAATAAGTCAGTTTTTCAATGACAAATAGTCAATAAAGTCAGTAAAAACTGGTTGGCATAAGGTTTGCAATATTGTTAGCGAACGACGGTTCAAGAAACGGATGGTGAAAACCCAAAAGGCAGACACCCGAAGACAAAGAACCGGAGTTCAAAACTAAACAGCATGTTTAACTTAAACAATAGGAGACTATAACTATGATGCCTGTAAGAAGAAACCAAAATTGGTTACCGAGTATTTTTAATGATTTCTTTGACAATGATTGGATGGTAAAAGCAAATGCCACCGCCCCTGCCATCAACGTATTCGAAACAGCAAAAGAGTACAAAGTTGAATTGGCTGCTCCCGGTATGACAAAAGAAGACTTCAACGTTCACATCGATGAAGAAAACAATCTGGTCATCAGCATGGAAAAGAAAACAGAAAGCAAGGAAGAGAACAACAAGGACGAAAAGAAGGAAGGCCGCTACTTGCGCCGCGAATTCTCATACACCAAGTTCCAGCAAACCATGATTCTTCCGGACGATGTCGATAAGGAAAAGATTGGCGCCCATGTAGAAAACGGCGTGTTGAACATTACATTGCCTAAGTTTACAGAAGCAGAAAAAGAAAAGGCCAAGAAATTCATCGACGTAAAATAACGCCCGGCCATTAAAAAGAAAATCTCCCGCTGCACAAGATAATGCAACGGGAGATTTTTTATATCCATAGCCATACGGAACTATTTCTTCTTCCCTTTCAGAAAACGGTCTGTCAGCCACTTGCGCACCGGTTCGTCGTATAGTTTCAAACAAGCATAAGCAAGGACAACAGCTCCCACGAAAGTAAGTATCATATAAGGGATACCTTCTGCCATTGTAGCGTTATTGTTGCATACCCAAGCCGTATAAGTGTATACCAGCGGATAATGGGTGATATAAATCGGATAGGAAATATCTCCCAGGAACTTGCATACGGCAGTAGAGCGCTTACCGGTCACCTTGCCGCCGGCTCCCATCGAAACAATGACCGGGAAGATGCAGATAATACAGAAAGCCTCGTAAAGCCCGTTCATCCAGTAACCATCCTCACCTCCGATACGGGGAATGGAAAGAACCACCACAATCAGCAGGCTGCACCACCAGAAAGCACGCTTTTCAAGCCGTATCAGCCAGCCGAGGCGTGACAGAAGCAATCCACCGAAGAACGGATACATCAGCCGGACCATACCCACATACTGCTGTTCCCAGTTCAAGGCCCAACCACCCACAATATCGCCGGCAGGAGCAGTCAGACAACGGTATACCGTAAAACACCCTGCCACAAATACCAGCACCGACAGGGCCACCTTATTGAACTTGCGTACAAACAACGCATACAGGATATTACCGATATATTCATAATAGAGCGACCATGCCGGGCCATTCAACGGATGCATTTCCGTCCAGCCGCGAATGTCGAACTTCAGCGGAAGAGGAAGCAAGGTACAGCCCAGCAACATCACCAGCAGCATTGTTCCGATGGACGTATTCTCGATAGGTGGAAAACAAGGCGACTCCTGAAAATAGAAAAAGGCAGCGCCCACAATGCTTCCCATAATCACCATAGGATGCAGGCGGATGATACGGCGTTTGAAGAAAGTGCCCACGGTCATCCGGTTCCAACGGTCATCATAAGCATAGCCGATAACAAAACCGGAAAGCATGAAGAAGAAATCCACTGCCAGATAACCATGATTGATAATTTGAGTAAGATGGCTGCCACCTGCATGTGCTTCAAAAAGATGGAAGATAATAACCATGACAGCCGCCACGCCACGAAGTCCGTCAAGAATCTCATAATGCGGTTTCGAGGCAAGATAAGTAGTTCGTGTATTCATTTTGGTATAAGATATTTATTTATTCGCGTACAAAGATAAGAGTTTTTTCCAATAAGGGAACTGATAGATATCATATAAACTCTATCAATTAATTGACAAGTATAACAGTTGTCTTTATCATTAGATACATATCACTACTTGCACCTTTTTTTCCGCACAAAAAACAGCTTTTATTATCCATAATAAAAGGGCTACACCTTTTCCTTCTCATGGTGTAGCCTTAAACACAAAAGGGTGTAGCTATCCAAGGCAAATGGTGTAGCCCTTCTTCAAAAAAGAGAGCCAAATAGGATAATAATAAAGAAAAATCAGTTAACTACTTTTCTTATAACTTTTTACCGCCCACAGATTGAAGACCAATGCAAAGACCAACACGGCTCCCAGTTGCGGAAGCAGTTCGGCAAATCCGCCACCACGGAGATAGATGGTACGCATCACCTCTACAAAATAGCGTAGCGGATTGATGCGCGTAATCCATTGCGCCCACTCAGGCATACTGTGGATAGGGGTGAAAAGACCACTCATCAGAATAAGGATAAGCATGAAGAACCACATGACAAACATGGCCTGCTGCAACGTGGTCGAATGATTGGATATGACCAGCCCGAACCCCGACACCACCGGTAGAAAAAACAGCGCCATGCCGTAGATAGTGAGGAAATGTCCCGCCGGCAGAATGCCGTAAAGTACCCATGCCAGAACGAAACAGATGGTCAGCACCACAAAATCTATCAGCCAGTAAGGTATCAGCTTGGCGGCAATGAAAGTGAACTTGCCGACGGGGGTGACATTTATCTGCTCGATGGTGCCCGCCTCCTTCTCGCCCACCACATTGAGGGCAGGGAGAAAACCGCAAATCAGCGTCAGCAGCATTACCATGAGGGCAGGAATCATGAAAAGCTTGTAGTTCAGCGTGGGGTTGTAAAGGTTCTGCGTAGTGATGTCCACCCGGGGAAGCGGCTTCCCGGCAAGCCCTTGCGAAGACGACTCCGAACCCAGTTCACGGGTATAGTCACTGATGATGGAAGACAAGTAGGATCCTCCCAGACTGCCCTTCGTGCCGTTCACGGCATTGGCCGCCACCAGCAGACGAGGCGCCTCTCCCTTCACCCAATCCTTTTCGAAATCACGGGGAATCTCCAGCACGACATCTGCCGAACCTGCTTCAATGGCCAGCAAAGCCTCATCGTATGTATCGGGAAGCGCTGTCAGGCAGAAATAAGTGGATGCACCGATTTTATCTACCAGACGGCGAGACAAGACGCTGTGGTCATTGTCCACTATATTCAGATTGATGTTCTTTATCTCCAGATTGGCGGCCCAGGGCATCAGTATCATAATCATGCACGGGAAAATGAAAATCAGCTTGGGCAGGAAGGAGTTGCGGAACAACTGCTTGAATTCCTTTTCAATGAGAAACTTTATCATAAGACGATATTTTAAAGATTTTAGACATAAGAACAAAAGAACAGATTTCCCGTATCCTTTTGTCCTTATGTTCTTCTGCCTGAATAATTAATATAAAATTCATATCCGCTCTTTACTCAAGCCGATGCTTGAATTTCTTGAAACTCACCGTTATCAGCAATACCGCCATCGTGGCAAGTATGCCGACCTCCATCAGCACAAGCGAAACATCCACTCCCTCAATCATCAGCTTACGCACCGCCTGGATATACCAGCGTGCAGGAAGCACAGCTGAAATGGCCTGCAGGATAACGGGCATACTCTCAATGGGGAATATCATGCCCGAAAGCAACATGGTGGGCATCATCAGCATCAGTCCGGACACCAGCATGGCGGCAACCTGCGTCCGGGTGACCGTGGAAATCAGCAGCCCCAGCGCCAGGGAGACAAAGATGAATAGCAGCGACACCACCACCAGCCAGAACAAGCTGCCCGCCACGGGAACATTGAGCACATAGACCGAAAGCAGAAGAATGGTGGTCAAGTTGACAAACGACAGCACAAAATAGGGCACCGCCTTTGCCAGAATGATGAAAAGCGGTTTGACGGGAGAAACCAGCAGGACCTCCATCGTCCCCTTCTCCTTCTCGCGCACAATGGAGATGGAGGTCATCATGGCGCAAATCAGCATCAGAATAAGCCCCATGACACCCGGCACGAAGTTGTAGGCACTCTTCATCTGCGGATTGTACAGCAGCTTGAGCTGGGGTACAATGGCAGCGGCATGCACTCCCGGCGGAAGCATCTCCTGCCCGGCAGAGGAGATGATGTTTGCGGCATAGCCTGCCTGCATAGTCGCCATATTGGGGTCTGTGGCGTCGGAGACAAGCTGCACGCGCGCCTCGCCGGTATAAAGCTTGTCCGAGAAACGCTCGCTGAAAACAAGCGCCATGTCAATCTCCCCTCTTCCGAAAGAAGCCTCCATATCGGCGGGAGAATGCAGGCGGCGGATGACGGTGAAGTATTCGCTTGCATCCATGCGGTCGATGATACGGCGGGTAACTACGTCATTCGACGGGTCGAGCACCGCCACACGCACGTTCTTCACCTCGGTGGTGATGGCAAAACCGAAAAGGATTATCTGCACGATGGGCATGCCCAGCAGAATCAGCATCGTGCGCCGGTCGCGGAAGATATGGAAGAACTCTTTTCGGATGAAAGATATGAATTGTTTCATTGTCTATATTTATATTTAGGCTCGGATAATGCGGATTTCACGGATTTTCAGTCGGCGGTTCGCACAGCTTGACGAGCCAGTTGTTGGAATACATCGTCCATCGTAGTGGCATTGAACTGCCGTTTCAGCTCCCCGGGAGTGTCGAGTGCACGGATGACGCCGTCTACCATGATGGAGATGCGGTCGCAATACTCCGCCTCGTCCATAAAGTGGGTGGTGACAAAGACGGTGATGCCCTCGTCGGCAGCCTGGTAAATCAGCTCCCAGAACTGGCGGCGCGTGGCAGGGTCCACCCCACCCGTAGGCTCATCCAGAAAGACAATCTTGGGACGGTGGAAGATGGAGACGGAGAAGGCCAGCTTCTGCTTCCAGCCCAGCGGAAGGCTTTTCACCAGTGTATCCCGTTCCTTTTCCAGCCCGAGGCGGAGGAGCAGCTCATCCGTCTTGGGGGCAATCTCCGCTTCGGGGATGCCGTAGATACCGGCAAAGAGGCGGATATTCTCCCACACCTTGAGGTCTTCGTAAAGGGAAAATTTCTGGCTCATGTAGCCGATGTTCTTCTTCACTTCTTCGGGTTGGGAAGCCACATCGAAACCTGCCACACATGCCTTGCCGCCGGTGGGGCGGCTAAGTCCCGTAAGCATGCGCATGGCGGTGGTCTTGCCTGCCCCGTTGGCTCCCAGGAAACCGAAAATCTCGCCCCGATGGACTTGGAAGGAGATGTGGTCTACAGCGGTGAAATTACCGAACCGCTTGGTCAACCCTTCCACTTCAATCACCTTGTTTTCGTGGTTTTCCACCCGTTCGTGCTGCAAGCCCGGAGGGCAGAGGATGCCCGCAAAGCGTGTCAGGATACGGTCGGGGGTATCGATGCCTTTTATCTCTCCTTCGTTGATGAAGGCGATGCGGTCGCATTGGCGCGCTTCGTCGATGATGGGGGTGGAAGCAATGATGGTGATACCCCGCTCCTTCAGTCGGCGAAGCATTCCCCAGAATTCCTTGCGGGACACGGGGTCGACGCCCGTAGTGGGTTCGTCCAGAAAGAGGACATCCGGTTTATGGATAAGGGCACAGCTAAGGGCGAGTTTCTGCTTCATGCCGCCGGACAACGCTCCGGCGCGGCGCTTGCGGAAAGGTTCTATCTGCCGGTAAATGTCGCGCACCAAATCATAATTCTCCTCGATGGTGGTGTGGAAGACGGTGGCGAAGAAATTGAGATTCTCCTCCACCGTCAAGTCCGGATAGAGGGAGAAGCGTCCGGGCATATACCCCACCCGCCTGCGGATGGCTTTGTAGTCCTTCACCACATCCAGACCGCAGACCGAAGCCGAGCCTCCGTCGGCAAGCAGCAAAGTGGTGAGGATGCGGAAAAGCGATGTCTTGCCCGCACCGTCCGGCCCGATGATGCCGAAAAGCTCACCGGGAGCCACTGACAGAGAGACACCCCGCAGGGCTTCCACGCTGCCGTAACGTTTGGAGATATTAGTTAAAGTTACAGCCTCCATACATTCCTATTTTCAGCATCCCGTCATTCTTCACGGCAATCTTTACGGCATAGACCAGATTGGCGCGCTCGTCTTTCGTCAAGATAGTTTTTGGAGTAAATTCGGAGGTATCGGAAATCCAGGTGACAACGCCAGGATATTCTTGGCGCACATCCTTGCCATAATCCGCATAAACCTTCACTTGCTGCCCCAGCTTGATTTCGGCAAGCTGTTCGGAGGTGATGTAGGCACGGAGGTAAATCTGCTCCATATCCGCCACTTTGAAAAGAGGGGTACCGGGAGCAGCCAGCTCTCCGGCTTCGGCATATTTGGCAAGGACGGTTCCCGTCAGCGGAGAGGTGATGTGGCATTTGCGCAGCTGGTCTTCTATCTGCGCCACCTGGATGCCGACGGAGGAACTTTGCCAAGTGAGGCTGCGGTCGCTGTTGCGCAGGGTGGAGTTCTGGGCGTCGAGCTGCTTGCGGAGGACTTCGAGAAGGGACTCGGCATCATCCAGTTGCTTCTGGTTGGCGGCACCCACACGGAGCAGATTGGACACACGGTCGCGTTCGCGTCGAGCCTGCACAATCTGTTCCTGAGTGGCGGCTACTTGCTTCAGGATATCAGGCCGCTGGCCTTCCACGGACTTGACACTGGCCTCCAACTGGAGTTTCTTCAGATAGAGTTGGACGGTATCTATAATGCCTACTTCCTGCCCGTCTATCAGTGTCGTGCCTTCCTCGATGTCGAAACTCAGCAGTTTTCCGGACGCCTCGGCAGAAACGATGACTTCGGTAGCCTCGAACGTTCCCGTCGCATCATATTTCGGAGTACCGCCGGTACAGGCGGCAAGGAGAAATAAAAAAGGAAATAATTTCAATGATTTCATACTATTTCAAGTTATAAATTACGGATTATAGTCATTAATTGTTCAGCGTATATTTCAGCTGCCAGATGTTCATCAGCAACTGCACCTCATGCAATGCCTTGGTCTGTCGTGCCATACTTTCGTTGGTAATCTCCCGCAGCATATCGGTCACGGTCATTGTCCCGCTCTGCACCTTGGCCTCGGCTGCACGGCGGATATTCCCACGCAGACGGATAATCTCGTCATCATCCGCCATCTGGCGGCGCATGGATACAATGCCCGCATCCTGCTGCGTAGCCTGCAGGCGAATGTTGAAAAGGAACACATCCCGGCCGGTCTCTATCTGTTGGCGGGTATTGTCTATCCTGCGGCGGTCGTTCTTCAACGTATACAGACTGCCGAAATTCCAGGACATGCGCACCCCCGCCATGTAATAGGCGTTGAATTCATCTTTCAGCATATTCAATCCCGGATTGCCGTATGCCCCTTGTACAAAAAGGCCGAAACGCGGCATCAACCGGGTGTTCAAGGCTGCCTCCTGCTGGTGGAGTTGCTCTCCTTGCGCATCGTACCAACGAAGTTCGGGACGGTTGTTCATCTGCCGGTCTATGTTTTCTTCGGCAGCCGGTTTCAATAAAACCGTTTCGGAAGAGAGATCCTTGCCCGTAAAGGCAGCAAGCATGCTGAGGTATGCACGGCGGGTGGTCTCCAATTCCACACGGTGCTACCTGGTGTTCAGTTGCTCTACGCTGACTGCATCCAGGTCGCTCAGGGTGGCGATGCCATTGGCTATATAGTCGGCTACCTGCTTGTGGGTTCTTCCTAAATCTTCTTGCAAGAGGCTGTTCTGTTTCAGCTGTTCGTCCAACAGCAGGATGCCGAAAAAGAGCTGGTTCACCCGGTCAGTCAAGGCATACATGTCTACATGCTGTTTTTCCAGTTCCACTTCCGAGGCGGCACACGTCAATCGTTTTCTGGAACGTATATCCCCACCATCCCAGAGGGTCTGCTGCACTTCGAGCATCACCTGGTACTGGTCTTTCGAAGCAGTCTTGATGTCGAGATTAGGGATTTCGACCGGTAGCCGGGTGATGTCACTCTGGTACGTGGCCTTGCCGGATAGGGAAAACTGGGGCAAGTAACCTTTTCCGGCATTGGAGAGGTCGTACCCGCGTGCCTTTTCTATCAGTCCGTATTGCCTGACCAACGGATAATTGTCTTGCGCCCGGCGCTGGCACTCTTCCAACGTGAGCTGGGCATGTGCCAGCATGGCGGCAAGAGAAAGGGTAAAAAAGAAAACGGTTCGTTTCATATCCATTCTGTTTCTTGTTTATTCTACATGGTTTTGTTCTATACACATGCAAAGATAAAGGCATAACCCTATAACCTTACAATCCATTTGTGCGCAAAGATGTTCTAATAGTACGACATTTCGTAGAAAAAGACAAATAATAGGAACACTTTATTATCTTTGCGGTGGAAATATACATTATTCATAAAGGGAAAGATATGGAAAAGAACAAACCGATAAGCGTCGCATTCGAGGACATCCGCAACAATCCGGATTTTATAGAACATTCCGAATACAGATTTATAAACGACGATTTGGGAATGGTCATCAGTTTTCAAGCAATGGGATTCAGGCTATTCCGCACCCAGCAACCTTATCGTGCCAAAGAAGGAAGGATTGTACGCATCATGCAAGGTAAGGGCCGAATCTCCATCAATCTTATCGAATATGAAGCTACAGCCCACGATATTATTATCATCCCTGACAATTCGCTGATAGAAATATCGGAAGTCAGTCCCGACTACGAATTCCAAGTCATCATGCCCACTGCCAATTTTCTGCCCGTACTACAGAATTCCATTCTTTCGGAAGCTTATACACGAAACGGAATCCGCCTTTCATGCAACAACGAGGAATGGGCACACATCAGCAGCTTCTTCTCTTTATTGTGGAATATACTACATTGTTTGCCCTACCGCCGCGGAGCTGTACAGCACTTGATTGTCTCACTTCTCTATAACCTTAAGTATATCCACGAGCACACATGCAAGTCAACTCCGTCACGCCTTTCACGCCAGGAAGAGCTATTCCGCCGCTTCATCGCTTTGGTGAACCAACACAGCAAGCACGAACGCAGCGTCAACTTCTATGCCGACAAACTATGCCTGACACCGCACTATCTGAGCTCGGTGATACGTGAAACAAGCGGACAAACCGTGATGCAATGGATTAATCAAGCAGTTATCCTCGAAGCCAAAGTATTGCTGAAACACAGTAATCTACTGGTGTTTCAAATATCAGACGAACTGAACTTTCCCAATCCGTCGTTCTTCTCGAAGTTCTTCAAACGTATGACGGGGATGACACCGGCGGAATACCAGAAACAAACCTGACCTCAAAACAGCTGTCCTATACGGGAGCCTGACGGTCCGTCGCAAGAGTCCGCTTCCAATGCCAGCATCCCTTGTTTGGCTGCCAGTCCACCGGCATAGCCTATCAGCGTATGGTTGCTGCCCACCACACGATGGCAGGGGATGAGTATGGAGAGGGCATTTGCCCCATTGGCAGCCGCCACCGCGCGTACGGCTTTCGGATTGCCCAGCTTTCGTGAAAGCTCGCCGTAGGACACTGTTTTTCCGTAAGGGATGTTCTGCAACTCCTGCCACACCGTCCGCTGGAATTCTGTTCCGACTGCAAGCAGTGGAACATCGAATATGGTCCGCTTACAGGCAAAATACTCATCCAACTGAATGATTGCCCTTGCAATCACTTCCGAAGTGCCTTCCTCATAATCGGCATGCAGCGCCTGCCGTATGCGCTTATCAACGGTTACTCTACGTTTCTCGTTCAGCATCCAGTCGCATAGGCAGAGTTTATCGCCGAAAGAGCCGAGGAGCAACTCGCCATAAGGAGATTGATAGTATTGGGTCAAAATTGTTTCCATCGAACTTAGTTTTCAGCAAAGATAGCAAATTAAATCATCATTTGTACTCCGCCCACGACTTGATAGCCAAATCATCCGGCATCATCGTGCAGAATGCATTGATGAACGCACTTGCCAGACGGGCATTCGTTATCAACGGAATATTGAGGTCGATGGCGGCACGGCGTATCTTGTAGCCGTTATCCAACTCGCCTGCGGTGAGGTTCTTCGGAATATTGACCACCATGTCTATCTCCTTGCGGTGCAGCATGTCGAGTGCCTGCGGCTGGCGTTCGGGTTCGCTGGGCCAGTAGACGCGCGTATTCTCCACACCGTTCTCCGTAAGGAAGTTGCTGGAACCACCCGTGGCAAATATCTTATACCCCTTCTTCTGAAGCATACGCGCGGCAGAAAGCATGTCCACTTTCTGCTTCGGAGTACCGGTAGAAAGCAGGATATTTTTCTCTGGAATACGATATCCCACGGAGAGCATCGCCTTGAGAATGGCGCAGGAAGTATCGCTGCCGATGCAACCCACCTCGCCCGTGCTTGCCATATCCACACCCAGTACCGGGTCGGCCTTCTGCAGACGGTTGAAGGAGAACTGGCTCGCCTTGATGCCTACGTAATCCAAATCGAACAGATTCTTGTCCGGCTTCTGTACCGGAATGCCGAGCATCACCTTCGTGGCAAGTTCAATAAGGTTTATCTTCAGCACCTTGCTGACAAACGGGAACGAACGGCTGGCACGGAGGTTGCACTCAATCACCTTGATGTCGTTCTCGCGTGCCAGATACTGGATATTGAACGGACCGGAGATGTTCAGCTCACGGGCAATCTCGCGGCTGATGCGCTTGATGCGGCGCACCGTCTCCACATACAACTTTTGTGGCGGGAACTGGATAGTGGCGTCACCGGAATGCACTCCGGCAAACTCGATATGCTCACTGATGGCGTACGCGATAATCTCTCCATCTTGCGCCACAGCATCCATCTCCACCTCCTTGGCATGCTCGATAAACTGGCTCACCACTACGGGATGTTTCTTGCTGACATTCGCCGCCAGCTTCAGGAAGCGTTCCAGCTCCTCCCGGTTGGAACAGACGTTCATCGCAGCGCCGGACAATACGTAGGAAGGACGGACCAATACCGGGAAGCCCACCTTATCCACAAAGGCGTTGATGTCCTCCAGGGAGGTCAGCGCCCGCCATTCGGGTTGGTCTACACCAATGCGGTCGAGCATGGCGGAGAACTTGTCACGGTCCTCGGCATTGTCGATGCTCCTGGCGCTTGTGCCGAGAATAGGTACCTTCTGCGCATCGAGGCGCAGGGCAAGGTTATTCGGTATCTGACCACCGGTAGAGACAATCACCCCGTGGGGATTCTCCAGTTCGAGAATATCCATCACGCGCTCGAAGGTGAGCTCGTCGAAGTAAAGACGGGCGCACATGTCATAGTCCGTAGACACGGTTTCGGGGTTGTAGTTTATCATGACACTGCGGTAGCCTTCCTGGCGGATGGTGTTCAGGGCCTGCACGCCGCACCAGTCGAACTCTACGGAAGAACCGATGCGGTAGGCGCCGGAGCCCAATACGACGATGGACTTGTGGTCGCCGAGGTAACGGACATCATTTGCCGTGCCGCTATACGTCAGGTAGAGATAGTTGGTCTGTGCGGGATATTCGGCGGCAAGGGTATCTATCTGCTTCACTACGGGCAGAATGCCTGCACTCTTGCGGAAATTGCGGACGGCAAGGATGGCTTCTTCGCCGTCCATTGCTTGTTCCAAGCCGAGGGCACGGGCTATCTGGAAATCAGAGAAGCCTTGTACTTTGGCTTTACGCAATAAGTCCACGGGAATCATTGGCAACTCTCCATCAGCCATAAAAGAGTGCAGTTCCCTGCTGGTATCCATGATGTTCATCAACTTCTCCAGGAACCAACGGTCTATCTTGGTCAATTCGTGCACCTGGTCCACCGTATACCCGGCACGGAAGGCTTTGGAGATGACAAAGATACGTTTGTCGGTAGGTTCGCGCAGAGCCTTGTCCAAATCGGCAATCACCAGTTCCTTGTTCTCTACGAAGCCGTGCATGCCCTGGCCTATCATGCGAAGCCCCTTCTGGATGGCTTCCTCGAAAGTACGGCCGATAGCCATCACCTCGCCTACCGACTTCATGCTCGAACCCAGCTCTTTGTCCACCCCGTGGAACTTGCCCAAATCCCAACGCGGTATCTTGCAGACCACATAGTCCAGGGCGGGTTCGAAGAAAGCGCTTGTGGTCTTTGTCACAGAGTTGTTCAAGTCGAACAAGCCATAGCCCAAGCCGAGTTTTGCCGCTACAAACGCCAACGGATAACCCGTTGCTTTAGAGGCCAATGCAGAGGAACGGCTCAAGCGTGCATTTACCTCGATTACCCGGTAGTCCTCGCTCATCGGGTCGTAGGCATACTGCACGTTACACTCTCCCACAATGCCGATGTGACGGATAATGCGGATAGCGAGTTCACGCAATTTATGATAGTCCGTATTGCTCAACGTCTGTGACGGGGCAATAACGATGGACTCGCCCGTATGGATGCCCAAGGGGTCGAAGTTTTCCATGTTACAGACCGTGATGCAGTTGTCAAAACGGTCACGCACCACCTCGTATTCCACTTCCTTCCAGCCCTTCAACGATTTCTCCACCAGCACCTGCGGGGAGAAGGAGAAGGCTTTCTCCACCAGCACATTCAGCTCTTCTTCATTGTCGCAAAAACCCGAACCCAGTCCACCAAGCGCGTATGCGGCACGGACAATGACCGGATATCCCAGTTCCCGGGCTGCGCGACGGGCATCTGCCGCATTCTCCACAGCTTCGCTCTTGATGGTCTTTACATCAATCTCATTCAGTTTCTGCACAAAGATTTCACGGTCCTCCGTGTCAATGATGGCCTGCACGGGAGTGCCGAGAACCGTCACACCGTACTTCTCGAAAATCTTGTCTTTATAGAGGGAAACACCGCAGTTCAGTGCCGTCTGCCCACCAAAAGCAAGCATGATGCCGTCCGGGCGCTCCTTCTCTATCACCTTCTCCACGAAATAGGGTGTGACGGGCAGGAAGTAAATCTGGTCGGCAACTCCTTCCGAGGTCTGTACCGTGGCAATGTTCGGATTGATGAGAACCGTGCAGATACCTTCCTCCTTCAATGCCTTGAGCGCCTGCGAACCGGAGTAATCAAATTCTCCTGCTTCACCGATTTTCAGTGCGCCGGAACCAAGCAGCAAGACTTTCTTTATATTGTTTTCTTTCATTTGCATATCTGTTTATTAAAAATGTAATAGTAGTAATAAAACCTTATCTTTCTCTTACCTTACACAATCAGTCACTAATTGAATGGCATTCAGTATAGGACTGAAAGGTATTCACTCTGGGACTGAATGACATTCAGTACGGGACTCATTATACCGTCTTTTACATACTGATTATCAAGAGATTACGAACGCAACCATTCTTGATAAAATTCTCTTACTAAAGCAACTTCACAAAGTCATCAAAAAGAAACTCCGTATCCGTCGGCCCGCTGGCAGCTTCGGGATGAAACTGTGCGGAGAACCAGGGATTGCGTTTGTGGCGGATTCCTTCATTAGAACCATCGTTCATATTGATGAAAAGCGGTTCCCAGTCTTCTGTCAGCGTGTTGTTGTCTACGGCATACCCATGATTCTGTGAGGTGATGAAGCAACGTTCCGTACCCACCATACGCACCGGTTGGTTATGGCTGCGGTGGCCGTATTTCAATTTGTATATCTTGGCGCCCCCAGCTTTGGAAAGCAACTGGTTTCCCATACAGATGCCGAAGATGGGCAGTTTCTCGTTCTGCATTGTCTTGCGGATATGCTGCACGGCAGCATCGCAGGTATCGGGGTCGCCAGGGCCGTTGGAGATGAACAACCCGTCGAACTCCATCCCAGTATAATCATAGTCCCAGGGAACGCGAATCACTTCCACGTCACGTTTCAGCAGGCAGCGGATGATGTTATGCTTGACGCCGCAATCCACAAGGAGCACTTTCTTCTTACCGGTTCCTTCGTTGTAACGGATAACCTCCTTGCAGCTAACTTTATCCACATAATTCACATCGGCATAAGAGGCCTCAGGCATTTCATCCGATTCATCATCAAAGGCGATACGTCCCATCATCACCCCATGCTCGCGAAGCACCTTTGTCAGTTCGCGGGTATCGATGCCCGTGATGCCCGGAATCTGTTCGCGTTTCAGCCAGTCACCGAGGCTTTCCACCGCATTCCAATGGCTATAATTTTCGCTATAATCGCTTACAATAATGGCTTCGGCATGGATATGCTCGCTCTCCATAAAAGTGGCAAGCCCATTCGGTTCGAGAGTAAAAGGCGGCACACCGTAATTGCCCACCAACGGATAGGTGAGCGTCATCAGCTGTCCGGCATACGAAGGGTCGGTCAGGCTTTCGGGATAACCCGTCATGGCTGTGTTGAAGACCACCTCTCCCGCTACCGGTTTTTCAAAGCCGAACGACTTGCCGTGGAAGCGGCTCCCGTCGTCGAGGATTAGAGTTACATTTCTCATTGATTCAATTAAAATTGATAAACTTGTTCTATATAATCAATAAATGCCTTGTTCAGCATCTTCACACCGCCCGGCGTAGGATAATCGCCGCTGAAGTACCAGTCACCCGGATGCTTGGGGCAGGCCTCATGCAGCCCTTCGAGAGGCTGGTAGACAATCTGCACTTTGGCTTTCGTCCCTTTGGGAGTGAGCAGTTCCACCATCTTGGCAGAGATTTCCTCGTCGGTAAAGGGAGCGTATATCTCCTTCACGTAATTCACCATCTGCTCTTTGGGCAGGCCTACCTGCTCTTTGGACTTGCGGTAGGCGGCGGCAATCACATCGCGCATCTCGCGCTCCTTCAGCAGTTCCACAGCAGCCTTGAAGGCGATGAATTCGCTCATCTTAGCCATATCGATGCCGTAGTAGTCGGGATAGCGTACCTGCGGTGAAGAGCTTACAATGACTATCTTCTTTGGCTCCAGACGGTCAAGGATGCCGATGATGCTCTGCTTCAGGGTGGTTCCACGCACTATCGAGTCGTCGATGATGACCAGATTATCCACTCCCGGGACAAGGCTTCCGTAAGTGATGTCGTACACATGGGCGGCAAGGTCGTTCCGGCTGTTTCCTTCGGCAATGAAGGTACGCAGCTTGATGTCCTTGATGGCCACTTTCTCGCTCCGTATGCGCCGCGACAAGATATGCTCCAGTTCGTCGTGGCTGGGACTATGCCCCAAGGCGGCAATCTGCTGCACCTTCTCCTCGTTGAGGTAGTCGTCCAATCCCTGCAACATACCGTAGAAGGCGACTTCCGCCGTATTGGGGATGAAGGAGAAGACGGTATGGTCCACATCGTTGTCGATGGCTTTCAATATGTTGGGTACAAGTTTCTCACCCAGCAGTTTACGTTCCCGGTAAATGTCCACATCACTGCCCCGGCTGAAGTAGATGCGCTCGAAGGAACAAGGTTTCACCTCGCGCGGCTTGTTGATTTGCACGGTGCGCACCTTGCCGGCCTTGTTGATAAACATGGCTTGTCCGGGTTGCAGCTCCTTGATGGATTCGACAGGAACATTAAGGGCTGTCTGTATCACGGGACGTTCGCTGGCAAGCACCGCTATCTCGTCGTCCTGATACCAGAAGGCTGTACGGATGCCCCATGGGTCGCGTACGGCAAAAGTCTCTCCGCTTCCGGTAAGTCCGCACATCACGTATCCCCCGTCCCACTCCTTGCTCGAAGTGCGCAGTACGTTGGCAAGGTCGATGTGGTTTTCTATATAACGGGTGATGTCCATGCCTGCCAGCCCTTCCGCTTCGGCAAGGTTGAAGAGGCGCTCCACTTCGCGGTCGAGGCGATGTCCCAACTGCTCCAGCATGATGTAGGTATCGGCATATTTGCGCGGATGCTGGCCGATGGCGGTAATGCGTGCGAAGATTTCATCCACATTCGTCATGTTGAAGTTGCCGCAGAGGGCAAGATTCTTGGCACGCCAGTTGTTTCTCCGGAGGAACGGGTGCACGTACGAGATGCCGGACTTTCCGGTAGTGGAGTAACGCAGGTGTCCCATATAGACCTCCCCTGCAAAGGGCAGCACACGCTTGGCATAGTCCGCATCATGCAGCTGTTCCTTGGTCAAGTCCTTGAAGTGACCCTGCACCGTACCGAAAATTTCGGTAATGGCGCCCGAGCCGAGAGCACGCTCACGGAACATATATTCCTCGCCGGGACTGGCTTCCAGTTTCACGCAGGCCAGTCCGGCACCTTCCTGCCCACGGTTGTGTTGTTTCTCCATCAGGAGATAGAGCTTGTTGAGTCCGTACATCCATGTTCCGTACTTCTCTTCATAGTACTCCAGCGGTTTCAGCAGGCGTATCATGGCGACGCCGCATTCATGCTTCAGTTGTTCCATCTATCTATTTACAATTTACCATTTACAATGTACAATTTTAAGTGTACAATTTTCTTTTCCTTATTATAGCATACAATTACCATTTACATTTACCCCTCCCAAGCGCAGCCCCATTGTACATTGTAAATGGTAAATTGTACATGTCCTCATTCTACAGTCACCGACTTCGCAAGATTCCTCGGCTGGTCCACATCCATTCCCTTGCACACGGCAATGTGATAGGCAAGTAATTGCAGAGGTACCGTAGTTATTAACGGATCAAGGCACTCCATTGTTTCGGGAAGCTCGATGCAAGTGTCGGCTATTTTACTGATGACCGTATCTCCCTTTGTCACAATGGCGATAACCCTGCCTTTACGCGCCTTTATTTCCTGGATATTGCTCAGCACCTTTTCATAAAGCCCATTCCGGGTGGCAATGACCACTACCGGCATTTCGGCATCCACCAGGGCAATGGGGCCGTGCTTCATTTCGGCGGCAGGATAGCCCTCGGCATGGATATACGAAATCTCCTTCAACTTCAAGGCGCCTTCCAAGGCTACGGGATAACTGTATCCGCGTCCCAGATAGATAAAGTTGTGTGCATAGGTGAATATCTTGGAAAGTTCCGCTATACGGTCGTTCAGTTTCAAGACCTCCTTCATCTTGTCGGGGATATGTCCCAATTCCTTGACAATTGCCAGGTATTGCCCTTCGTCCATCGTCTTTTTCTCTTTGGCAAGTGTCAGGGCCAGCATGGTAAGCACCGTTACCTGCCCGGTGAAGGCTTTGGTGGATGCCACCCCTATTTCCGGTCCCACGTGGATATAGGAACCCGTGTGCGTGGCACGGGGAATGCTGGAACCGACGGCATTGCAGATGCCGTATATAAATGCCCCACGGTTTCTGGCAAGCTCCACGGCAGCCAGCGTATCGGCCGTTTCACCGCTTTGCGAGATGGCAATCACCACATCGTTGCTGTCAATCACCGGGTCGCGGTAACGGAACTCACTGGCATACTCCACCTCCACCGGAATACGGCAGAAGCTTTCAATCAAATGCTTGCCGATGAGGGCGGCATGCCATGACGTACCGCATGCCACGATGACGAAGCGTTTGGCCGCCAGCAGACGTTCCTTATAATCAATCACTGCAGAAAGAACCACGTTCGTACCCTCCACATTGATACGCCCGCGCATGCAGTCGCGAATGCAGCCGGGCTGTTCGAAGATTTCCTTCAGCATGAAGTGCGGATAGCCTCCCTTCTCCAGCTGGCCGAGATTGAGCGCTACCGTCTTTACCTCGTGCGGACATTCCACATTCTTCAGGTTAACAACCTTCAGCTTCTCTCCCCGGCGGATGAGGGCAATCTCTTCGTCTTCCAGATACACCACCTTATCCGTATATTCCACAATCGGCGTGGCATCCGAAGCCAGGAAAAACTCACCTTCACCGATGCCCACCACCAGCGGACTGCTCTTGCGTGCAGCGATTATCCCATCCGGATTGTCCTTGTCGAGCACCGCAATGGCATACGCCCCAATCACTTCCTGCAAGGCAAGTTGCACTGCCGTCAGCAGGTCAATATGGTTTGTCACCTGAATGTATTCGATGAGCTGTACCAGCACCTCGGTATCAGTGCTGCTTTTAAATACATAACCTTTGGCTTGAAGTTTTTCTTTAAGGACGGCGTAGTTTTCAATAATGCCGTTATGGATGAGGGCGAGGCGTTCGGAAGAGGAATAATGGGGATGGGCATTGACGGAACAAGGTTCTCCATGAGTAGCCCAACGTGTATGTGCAATACCAATGTTACCGGAAATATCTTTTTGAGCAACGAAAGTTTCAAGTTCCGAAACCTTACCTTTCGCTTTGTACACGTTCAACTGTCGGTTATCACTGATTAATGCTACCCCTGCACTATCATATCCACGGTACTCCAACCGCTTCAGACCCTTGATAAGAATGGGGTAGGCTTTCCTTTGACCTATATAGCCTACTATTCCACACATAATGTATCAGTATTTGATTTTGCGCTGCAAATATACATATTCTTAAGAACATAAAGTTAATCTTTCCACTATTTATTTATCAAAAGAATAGAAAAAAGTTGTTTTTACATCAAAAAGTTAAAGAAAGTGTTATTTTAAAAGCAAAAGGCTTAATTTACAAATCCAAATCAAACCGTCTGATTTTGATTTAGGATTAAAAGAAAACAGAGGGTATTTTCTATCAATTCATAACTTCATCTTCTATCGCAGGAATTTTGCAAGAAAGAAGGCAGGAATACATATTAGCATTTTGCAATTAATACCATATATTTGCCGAACATTTTGAAACCACAAACAATATTATACAGCAATAAAGAAAGCTTATAATCATGAAACAAGAACTTTTTAACAACAAAACAAAAGCAGAGGATTACCAGCGACAGCCCAAACAGTTGGGCTTGTATGAGGCATCCCATGAGCACGATGCCTGCGGAGTAGGCATGCTGGTCAATATCCAGGGAGGAAAATCACATGAACTGGTAGAATCGGCATTGAAGGTACTGGAAAACATGCGCCACCGTGGAGCGGAAGGGGCGGACAACAAAACCGGAGACGGTGCCGGCATCATGCTGCAGATACCGCACGAATTCATTCTGTTGCAGGGCATTCCCGTTCCCGAGAAGGGAAAATACGGCACCGGCCTGCTTTTCCTTCCCAAAGACGGAAAAGACCAGGCTGTCATCTTGAGCGTCATTATCGAAGAGATTGAAAAGGAGGGATTGACCCTGATGCATCTGCGCAACGTGCCCACTTGCCCCGAAATATTGGGAGAAGCGGCTCTTGCCAACGAACCGGACATCAAGCAAATTTTCATCACCGGATTTACGGAAAGCGAAACCGCCGACCGCAAACTCTATATAATAAGGAAAAGGATAGAGAACAGAATACGCAAGTCGGACATCCCCACCCGCGAGGATTTCTACATCGTCTCGCTCTCTACGAAGAACATCGTCTACAAGGGCATGCTCTCTTCCTTGCAGTTGCGCAACTACTTCCCCGACCTCACCAACAGCTACTTCACCAGCGGGCTGGCATTGGTGCACTCCCGTTTCAGCACCAACACTTTCCCCACCTGGGGACTGGCACAGCCTTTCCGCCTGCTGGCACACAACGGCGAAATCAATACCATCCGCGGCAACCGCGGCTGGATGGAAGCCCGTGAGAGTGTACTCTCCTCTCCCGCCCTGGGAGACATCCGAGAGATACGCCCCATCGTGCAACCGGGCATGAGCGACAGTGCCTCGCTGGACAATGTGCTCGAGTTTCTCCTCATGTCAGGCCTGAGCCTGCCGCACGCCATGGCCATGCTCGTGCCGGAATCCTTCAACGAAAAGAATCCCATCAGCGAAGACCTGAAAGCTTTCTATGAATACCACTCCATCCTGATGGAGCCGTGGGACGGACCGGCGGCACTGCTTTTCAGCGACGGGCGCTATGCAGGCGGCATGCTCGACAGAAACGGACTGCGCCCTGCACGCTACCTGATTACGCAGGGCGGCATGATGGTAGTGGCCAGCGAAGTCGGCGTGATGGATTTCGAGCCGGGAGACATCAAGGAAAAAGGACGCCTGCAACCGGGCAAGATACTGCTTATAGACACCGAGAAAGGCGAAATATATTATGACGGCGAACTGAAGAAACAACTTGCCGAAGCCAAACCATACCGCACTTGGCTGGCCGGCAACCGCATCGAGCTGGACGAACTGAAAAGCGGTCGCAAAGTCTCCCATAGCGTGGAGAACTACGACAGCATGCTGCGCATCTTCGGCTACTCCAAAGAAGACGTGGAACGGCTGATTGTTCCGATGTGTACCACCGGTGCCGAACCCATCAACTCCATGGGCAATGACACCCCGCTGGCAGTACTCTCGGACAAGCCGCAACTACTGTACAACTATTTCCGCCAGCAGTTTGCCCAAGTCACCAACCCTCCTATCGACCCGATACGCGAAGAACTGGTAATGTCGCTGACCGAATACATCGGAGCCGTAGGCATGAACATACTGACACCCAGCGAAAACCATTGCAAGATGGTGAGGTTGAACCATCCCATCCTGAACAACGCCCAGCTGGATATTCTCTGCAACATCCGGTACAAAGGCTTCAAGACCGTGAAACTGCCCCTGCTCTTCGAAGTGGTAAAAGGGTGCCAGGGATTGCAGGAAGCATTGGCAACCCTCTGCAAGCAGGCGGAAGAATCCGTCAACGAAGGAGTGAACTACATCGTGCTTTCCGACCGCGACGTAGACGCCACCCATGCCGCCATTCCGTCACTGCTTGCCGTGTCGGCGGTACACCACCATCTTATCTCCGTGGGCAAACGGGTGCAGACGGCACTGATTGTAGAAAGCGGCGAAATCCGCGAAGTGATGCACGCCGCACTGCTGCTGGGCTTCGGAGCCAGCGCACTGAATCCGTATATGGCTTTTGCCGTCATCGACAAACTGGTGAACGAAAAGGAAATACAGCTCGACTACGCCACTGCCGAAAAGAAATATATCAAGTCCGTCTGCAAAGGCTTGTTCAAGATTATGAGCAAGATGGGCATCAGCACCATCCGTTCTTACCGGGGCGCGAAAATTTTCGAGGCCGTAGGACTGAGCGAGGAATTGAGCAATGCCTACTTTGGCGGACTGAGTTCACGCATCGGAGGCATACGCCTGGATGAAGTGGCACGCGACGCCATCGCCTTCCACAAGGAAGGGATGGAGGTTCTTAAAAAGAAGGGGGAAGCGGAGCTATTGCCGAACCGCGGACTGTATGCCTTCCGCAAGGATGGTGAGAAGCACGCCTGGAACCCGGAAACCATCAGCACACTGCAACTTGCCACACGCCTGGGAAGCTATAAGAAATTCAAGGAGTTCACTGCCATGGTAGACAGCAAGGAATCTCCCATCTTCCTGCGCGATTTCCTCGACTTCCGCCGCGCTCCTATCAGCATAGACCGGGTGGAACCGGTAGAGAACATCGTACAGCGCTTTGTCACCGGCGCCATGTCCTACGGCTCCATCAGCCGCGAAGCCCACGAAGCCATGGCTATTGCCATGAACAAGCTGCATGGCCGGAGCAATACGGGCGAAGGAGGCGAAGACCGGGCACGCTTCATGCCGCGCGAAGACGGCACCAGTCTGCGCAGCGCCATCAAGCAGGTGGCCTCAGGACGTTTCGGTGTCACCGCAGAATATCTGGTGAATGCGGACGAAATACAGATAAAGATTGCCCAAGGCGCCAAGCCGGGCGAAGGTGGGCAGCTGCCGGGCTTCAAAGTGGATGAAGTGATTGCCAAGACACGCCACTCCATTCCGGGCATCTCGCTGATTTCCCCCCCGCCCCACCACGACATTTACTCCATCGAAGACCTGGCACAGCTCATCTTCGACCTGAAGAACGTGAACCCACGGGCAAAAATCAGCGTGAAGCTGGTGGCAGAAAGCGGTGTGGGCACCATTGCCGCCGGTGTGGCAAAGGCAAAGGCCGATTTGATAGTCATCTCGGGTGCAGAGGGCGGTACGGGAGCCTCTCCTGCATCATCCATCCGCTATGCCGGCATCTCGCCCGAACTCGGCTTGAGCGAAACGCAGCAGACACTGGTGCTGAACGGCCTGCGCGGACAAGTGATGCTGCAAGTGGACGGACAGCTCAAAACAGGCCGTGACATCATACTGATGGCAATGCTCGGAGCCGAAGAATTCGGTTTCGCCACCAGCGCCCTGATTGTACTGGGTTGCGTAATGATGCGCAAATGTCACCAGAACACCTGCCCCGTAGGGGTGGCGACACAGAACGAAAAACTGCGCAAACGCTTCCGCGGACGCAGCGAGTATCTGGTGAACTTCTTCACGTTCCTGGCGCAGGAAGTACGCGAATACCTGGCGGAAATCGGTGTGGAACGCCTGGATGACATCATTGGACGCACAGACCTTATCGTCCGCAAGCCGGATGACGGAATCAAGAAACATCAGTTGATAAGCTTCGACAAACTACTGGCACGCGTAGACAACGAAGCCGCCATCCGCCACGTCACCGACCAACAGCATGGCATCGACCATGTGAAAGATGTAGAGATGCTACATGCCGCCGCCGAAGCCGTAGAGAACCAGAAGGAAATCTCGCTGGAGTACACCATCGCCAATACCGACCGTGCCTGCGGCGCCATGCTCTCTGGTGTCATTGCCGCAAAATACGGAGAAAAAGGGCTGCCCGAACATACGCTGAACGTGAAGTTCAAAGGCTCCGCCGGGCAGAGTTTCGGGGCATTCCTTGTCCCGGGTGTCAACTTCAAGCTGGAAGGCGAGGCCAACGATTATCTGGGCAAAGGTCTGAGTGGCGGACGTATCGCCGTCCTGCCTCCGGTACGGAGCAACTTCGAGGCGGAGAAAAACACGATTGCAGGCAACACCCTGCTTTATGGCGCCACAAGCGGTGAAGTTTACATCAACGGCCGTGCAGGCGAGCGCTTTGCCGTCCGCAACTCCGGTGCCACAGCCGTAGTGGAGGGTGTAGGCGACCACTGCTGCGAGTATATGACCGGCGGGCGCGTGGTAGTACTCGGACAGACGGGACGCAACTTTGCCGCAGGCATGTCCGGCGGTGTGGCCTACGTATGGAACCGGGACGGCAACTTCGACTATTTCTGCAACATGGAAATGGTAGAACTGAGCCTCATCGAAGAGGCCTCCTACCGCAAGGAACTGCACGAGCTCATCCGCCAGCACTACCTGTACACCGGTTCCAAACTGGCACGCACCATGCTCGATGACTGGCCACGCTATGCCGACCAGTTCATCCAGGTAGTCCCTATCGAATACAAAAAAGTGCTGCAAGAGGAGCAGATGCAGAAATTGCAACAGAAGATTGCAGAAATGCAACGCGATTATTGAATCGCGAATTAATAATGAAAGAATGAAAGACTGAGGAAATTCCCCTTTCATTCTTTAATTCTTTAACTTTTTAATTTGTTCATCATGGGAGATCCAAAAGCATTCCTCAATATCCCCCGCCAAGAGGCGGGTTACCGTCCGATACACGAACGTATCACAGACTTCAGCCAAGTGGAACAGACACTGAACAGCCACGACCGCAAACTCCAGGCCTCGCGCTGTATGGACTGCGGCGTACCCTTCTGCCACTGGGCATGTCCGCTGGGCAATAAAGACCCGGAATTCCAAGACGCGCTCTACCGGGGCAAATGGCGCGAAGCCTATCAAATACTGAACAGTACGAATGATTTTCCGGAATTTACGGGACGCATCTGCCCTGCACTTTGCGAGAAGTCGTGCGTACTGAAACTCTCGTGCAACGAACCGGTCACTATCCGCGAGAACGAAGCCGCCATTGCCGAGGCTGCTTTTCGCGAGGGCTACATCACCCCCCTCCAGCCCGAACGCAACGGAAAGAAAGTAGCCGTCATCGGCGCCGGCCCTGCCGGATTGAGCGTTGCCGTACGGCTGAACGCCAAAGGTTACGAAGTTACCCTATTCGATAGCAAACCGATGCCGGGAGGACTGCTGCGCTATGGTATCCCCAACTTCAAGCTGGACAAAGCCGTCATCGACCGCCGCATGAAAATCCTCGAGGCCGAAGGTATCTTGTTCAAGATGGGAGTCCATGTCGATGTGCAGAAACTGCCCGCCGGATTCGATGCCTACGCCATTTGTACCGGTACGCCCACCGCCCGCGACCTCTCCATTCCGGGCAGGGAGCTGAAAGGCATCTACTTTGCCCTCGACATGCTGGCACAGCAGAACCATATTCTGGATGGAGATACCTTCCCGAAAGACCAACTCGTCAACGCCCGCGGCAAACGGGTACTCGTCATCGGCGGCGGCGATACCGGGTCCGACTGCATAGGCACCAGCATCCGACAGGGAGCCGTCAGCGTAACCCAGATTGAAATCATGCCCCAACCGCCCATAGGACACAACCCAGATACTCCCTGGCCTCAATGGCCCGTCGTACTGAAAACCACCAGCAGCCACGAAGAAGGCTGTACCCGTCGATGGTCCCTCGCCTCTACCCGGTTCATCGGGAAGAATGGCAAGGTATGCGGTGTGGAAGTGGAAGAAGTGGAGTGGCTTCCGGCAACAGACGGTAACCGCCCTACCATGAAATCTACGGGTAAGAAAGAGGTCATCGAAGCCGATATGGTGCTTCTTGCCATGGGTTTCCTCAAGCCCGAGCAACCGAAGTTTGCAGAGAACGTATTCGTGGCAGGCGATGCCGCCCACGGCGCCAGCCTCGTAGTACGTGCCTTGGCCGACGGACGACGAGTGGCAACAGAAATAGATCGTTACCTCGAACCTCTAAAAGAAAACAAGAAATGATTTCCCTTTCTTTAATTTTTAACCTTTAATTTTTAATTCTCATGTGTGGAATAGCAGGAATCTTCAACATACAGTCTCAAACTCCTGAGTTGAGAAACAAAGCACTACGGATGGCGCAGAAAATCCGTCATCGCGGACCGGACTGGAGTGGTATCTACGTAGGCGGCTCCGCCATCCTCGCCCACGAACGCCTCTCCATTGTCGACCCGGAATCCGGTGGACAACCCTTGTATTCACCCGACCGCAAACAGGTGCTTGCCGTCAACGGCGAGATTTACAACCATCGCGACATCCGTGCCCGCTATGCCGGAAAATACGCCTTCCAGACAGGTTCCGACTGCGAAGTCATCCTTGCCCTTTACAAAGACAAAGGCATCCGCTTCCTCGAAGAGCTGAACGGCATCTTCGCCTTCGCCCTCTATGATGAAGAAACGGACGATTACCTCATCGCTCGCGACCCCATCGGCGTAATCCCCCTTTATATAGGACGCGACAAGGATGGACACATCTACTTCGGCAGTGAGCTGAAAGCCCTTGAGGGTTTCTGCGACGAGTACGAGCCTTTCCTTCCCGGCCACTACTACCGTGGGCGCGAGGGCAAGATGCACCGCTGGTACACCCGCGACTGGATGGACTATGCCGCTGTGAAGGACAACTACACTCCTGCCGCCGAACGTAATGCCGCGCCGGCTTCGATAGGCCGGACAGCCTACAGCACACAAGTCACGGCTGTGCACGACGCACTTGAAGCCGCCGTACAGCGCCAGTTGATGTCCGACGTCCCCTACGGTGTCCTGCTCAGTGGCGGACTCGATTCTTCCGTCATCTCTGCCATCGCCAAGAAATATGCCGCCAAACGCATCGAGACAGACAACAAGGCAGATGCCTGGTGGCCGCAGCTCCATTCCTTCGCCGTCGGCTTGAAGGGTGCTCCCGACTTGATTAAAGCCCGCGAAGTGGCCCGTCATATCGGTACCGTGCATCACGAGATAAACTATACCGTTCAGGAAGGCCTCGATGCTGTCCGCGACGTCATCTATTTCATTGAGACTTACGACATAACCACTGTCCGCGCCTCCACCCCCATGTATCTGCTGGCACGTGTCATCAAAAGCATGGGCATCAAGATGGTACTCAGCGGCGAAGGTGCAGACGAGGTGTTCGGCGGTTACCTTTACTTCCACAAGGCGCCCACACCGCAAGCCTTTCACGAAGAAACCGTGCGCAAGCTCTCCAAACTGCATCTGTACGACTGCCTCCGTGCCAACAAAAGCCTTGCAGCCTGGGGAGTGGAAGGACGTGTCCCCTTCCTCGACAAAGAATTCCTGGATGTTGCCATGCGCATCAATCCGGCAGTCAAGATGTGCCCCGGCAAGGAGATAGAAAAGAAAGTAGTCCGCGAAGCCTTTGCCGACATACTCCCCCAGAGCGTTGCCTGGCGGCAGAAAGAACAGTTCTCCGACGGTGTGGGCTACAGTTGGATTGATACGCTGAAAGCCGTCACTGCCGCTGCCGTCAGCGACGAACAGATGGCACATGCCGCCGAACGCTTCCCGATACATACCCCGCAAAATAAGGAAGAGTATTACTATCGCACCATCTTCGAAGAGCATTTCCCCAGTGAAAGCGCGGCCCGAAGCGTTCCCAGCGTGCCCAGTGTGGCATGCTCCACCGCCGAAGCGCTGGCATGGGACGCCTCTTTCCAAGGAAAGAACGACCCCAGCGGACGAGCAGTAGCGGGGGTACACGAAGAAGCATACAAGGATTAAAAAAAGAGCTGCCGACAGATTTCCTGCCAGCAGCTCTTCTCATTTTTTATTTATCAAATCCTATCGGACTAAAACATCATTGTCTGTCCGCCAATCACACCTGCCACAGCACTCGCTACAGCAATAATAAGTTTCAAAATCACATTCCACGTTTTCTTCATAAAGATTATCCATTATCTGATTAATAATTCATAGCTACTGTTATCCCAGTGGATTCTCACCTTGGTCTCCATCCGAATCCGAGCCTCCTCCTTCCGAACCGGAGCCGCCATCTGTAGAAGTCTTCCCCTTAAGATAATCATCCAAACTCACCAAATCCAGCCTTTCTCCAGCACGGGTAGCAGCCTTCGATATCTTCAGTTCCCTATTCGCCTGAAAACAGATACGGACGCTCTCCACACTCTTGGCTGTCACGTCATCAGCCTTTTCCTCACCTTTCGATTTGGCTGCCAGTATAAAGACACCCAGCCCGGCTATATTAACCGTCTTTCCTTCCAGCAACTGCTCTTTCAGCTTTTCCACAAAGTTCTGCATCGTACTCTTGATGTCACCGATAGACAGAGAAGAGCGGTCCTGCATCTTCTGTGCAATAAACGCCAAATCCACGCTTTGCCCCAATGTTACCAACTGCGGATAATACTTCTTGGGAGAGTTTTCAACCCTGGGGTCCGACGGTCTCTCCACCGTCCTGAAAATTACACTCATACTTTTTTTCTTTAGAGATTTAAATTCATTTTCCTATTCACACGTTTCGTTGATCAACGATGCAAAGGTGAGGATTAAAAACTATGTAGCCAAAGAAAAAAGACGTTTGGGAGTAGTTTTTCTGAGAAAAGTGCATATAGTTGAGATAGAATGTCACCATTTACTTCATATCCACCAATCCTTTTCCGTCAGATACGGATTACCAAACATATCCTCCATTCTTGCTGGAACTTTTGTCCATTGGGTATTGTCGGGGGCTTTCATCTTTTTTCTCGTACATGGAGTATTGGTGTAGTTTTTCCACTCAGCACCTTCAGGACCATCAGGACATGTTATCATCAAAAGCATTTGCTGGGTTTCCAACTGCTTCAAAGATCTGAATGCATGCTCATTATGTATGCCTACAATACGTTGCTGCCCGTCGTTGCTATCTTCAACACCTTCATGTTCAAACCATTTCTTTCGGAAAATGGTAGAAGCCATCGATTTACCTAAATCGTTGTTCCATCGTTCGATTATTTGAGTACGTTCCTCTGCGGTAAAGACCACATCTTCAACTTTTGTTTTTAACTTGATGCCGTTTGGCAAGCACTTCTTCAACTTATTGCCAGAAAATCCTTTAGGTCTGTAGTCGCAAAATGTTTCGTTGAACACATCGAATGAAAAGACTTCCTGCTTAGTAATTGACTTTGCTTTATCCACTAATTCATCTTTTATCCAAAGTCCATCACCATCAGCAAATTTTCTGTAGTAAGCTTCCGACTCCTCACATGTGAACGTAAACCTATACATATACGCTTTCAAGCTTTCCTCCTTTGACAGATGCAAGCCATACCCTTGCTGTGCTCCAGGACGTCTGAATGCCTGCAAACCAATAGGCTTGATACTTCCATTTAAGAATCCGTTCCCATCCAACATAGGGATTGGTTCATTATCGAATATCGGCAGAAAGACATATAGAACAGCCTCATGCTCCTTGCCATCATTATGATAGCAGTACCTGTCATGTTCGCTGTCGTAAGGACACATTGCAAAGAACAATGCCACCTCCAAACTACTTGTCAAATCCAGAACCGAGGTCTTTAAACCATAATGTTGCGCCAACCCTTCTTCATCTACAAGAAATCTATGTTTCCAGAAAAACTGCTCCACTACAGGGTGGGATGCCAATAAACGTCGGAACACCACAAGGCGCATCCTCTCCACGAACACTTCTACATCTGTCGGATTACCACGATAAAGCGAAGGCGAACAAGGAATATACTCTTCACCTTGACCGCGGAAGAGAAAATGCAAAGTTCCTACTTGAGGAATTAAACACTTCGTATCCCCTTTCCCTGTTAGTACAGCCTCAAAAGTTCCACCGCACTTCTGCTCGAGAATAGCTTTATTCGCAGGTGTATGCTCATACATTAAATCCCGCTTTACTATCTCGTTGTGGATAGTTTGTATTAGTTCCGATAAAATCATAATCCTGTTCTTAGAATTCCTGTCTCAGCTACATGATTTTTAGGATATGTAGTTCGCAAAAAACTTTTTGTCGTTCGTCGCGAATCCTTAATATTTTTTATAGTAACAGACTTTATTTATTGATTGCAATTTTTGACAAAGATATTTGGCCGTATTGAGATATCCTAAATAATAATCAACTATTTAAGCATCATACCTTGATTTATCTGTCTTCTGAGGCCAGAACAAATAACTAATGAACTGCCAAACACCAATAAAAAACTGTTTCATATTAATTGATAATCGCCTCCTTGATGCAATCAACAATATAACGTACATCATCATCCGTCACATACGGACCAGCTGGCAAACAGAAACCAATCTTAAAGATTTCTTCCGACACACCACTCACGTATGCCACAGCATCAGCGTATACCGGTTGCTTATGCATCGGCTTCCACACAGGGCGACATTCAATCTTCTTCGAGAACATGAACATGCGAAGAGCCTCCACATTGGCGTTAGGCTGACAATCCGTAACAGCCGAATTTACCTCTTTAACCACACCGGCAGCACCACCTACGGCAGTTTTGATGACTTCCTTGTAAGCTTTCTCCTGACCTTGGATATAAATGTCCTCATCAAGAGTAGCTGCACAGAGCCAGAAGTTTGAGTCGTAACGAGAATCGGCAGGCTGTTCATGCAGATGTATACCTTTAACGTCTTTCAGCAGCTCCTTATATAGTTTTTGCACATGCTTGTGATGCGCAATATGATTATCGAGCACCTTCATCTGACCACGACCGACACCTGCACATACGTTACTCATACGGTAATTGTAACCGATTTCCGTATGCTGATAATAAGGATATGCATCGCGTGCCTGAGTAGCGTGCCACATAATGTTGTTCGCATCCTCCTCATTGCGACAAATCAACGCACCACCGCCCGAAGTCGTAATCATCTTGTTGCCATTGAATGACAACACACCGAAACGACCGAATGTACCCAGCACCTGACCATTGAAGCGAGCCCCCATCCCCTCGGCAGCATCCTCAATCACAGAAATACCATACTTGTCTGCTATCGCCATAATGCGCTCACAGTCGTAAGGCATACCATAAAGTGCCACAGGAATTATCGCTTTCGGATACTTACCCGTCACAGTCTTACGTTCAATAATCGCCTTCTCCAACAGCTCCGGATCCATATTCCAAGTTTCTCGCTCCGAGTCAATGAACACCGGCTTTGCACCAAGATAAATAATAGGATGCGAAGAAGCACAGAAGGTGAACGACTGCACGCACACCTCATCCCCCGCCTTTACGCCACATGCAATCAATGCCAAATGAACAGCAGCAGTACCGGCAGAGAGGCACACCACCTTTCGGGCAAGCTTTGAGCCATCAGAATTCGCATTTGCGAAATCAGCAAGATTCTGTTCAAATGCGTTAACATTTGGCCCCATCGGAACCACCCAATTGGTGTCAAATGCCTCTTTGACATATTTCTGTTCATAGCCTTCCTCACTCATATGAGCAAGGCAAAGGTATATTGTTTTTCTTTCTTCTGTAGACATAATATTTTGATTAGTTGTTTTCAATCAATCAGACTTCCTCACCGGCAAATTTCACTTTGAATCCAAGTACCGTAGCAAAGATTATCTCAATATCCTTGATAAAGCTATAATGACGATAATAATAGCAGTTTAGGCGTACCTTATCTGGATAGATAACAGTATCATTATATTCTGTAGCAATTTCTTGCATCGGACGAACATCACCCTCTGCCTGACGTTTCGCCACAAATTCACAGATCATTTCGTCTTCCAGCCGATACTTCAACGTCGCTGGACCAGTAATACCTGGGCGAAGTTTCAATACATCCTTTTCATCGCCAGTCAGTTTATCGGCATACCCAGGCACATCAGGGCGTGGTCCCACGAAAGACATATTACCAATCAGTACATCCCAAAGACCGGGAAGTTCATCCAACTTATAATGACGAAGAGTTGCACCAAAGGGAGTAATACGGTTATCACCTGCCACAGAAACAGTAGAACCATTATGTTTGACAGTCATCGTACGAAACTTATGACAGTCAAACAACTTGCCACCCATTCCCACGCGTTTCTGAACAAAGAAAACAGGACCACCAGGCATCTTTACCTTTACCATTATTGTCACTACGAACAATATTGGCCAAAGCAATAACAAACCGAAAAACGCAACAATTCGATCAAATAACCATTTTAGTATCATATTCTGATTCTTAATTTTTCAGTATCTCCAAATACAAATCATTATTTGGCAGTTCCTTAACCACTATCACCTTGCTAGCTTTCATTGCACTTTTGTACGAAGCCATATTTTCCTTGTTGACCGTTTCGAACAATCGCAAGCCGATGCTAAACCCCACATCGTTCAAGATCTTGTTCATCAACGTTCCGAGACCACGTCCACGATAGTCAATATCCACCATACGCCCACGAAACCCCTTTCCATGAAAGAACGAGCGGTTGAAGCAATATCCAACTATCGTCCCCTTAAAACCTAAATTCTGAAACTCCGCAACATTGTACTCGTCCACCAGAACATATCCTAGGAACGACTTATTCTTCTGCAACTTCATAATCGAAGCAACATCAAACCTATGTGGCTTGAAGAATTTGAAAGCTTCCTTCGGCTGGCGTTTAAAGAACTCTACGAGCATAATCGTCGAAACTTCACGAATCGGTATCACCCTCAACCTATATGCCCTCAACAGATTGCTACTTCTATCCAACTTGACCTCCGCCAATTTCAGCTTCTTTCCATAGCGAAAAAAAAACAACCAAGAGTTAACTATATCAATCAGCCCCCACAACCATGACATCTTATCTCTAAGAAAATGTGCTATTATGTATAACATAATTTTATTATTTTATAAATAGGTCGTCCTCCTTCTGTCTTATTGACTATCGAATGGTAATTCAACTCCACACAATTCATAAACTGCTTTGCTATATGTAAATGTGAAATTTTGATATCTATACTCCTTACAAACGGACATCCACTTGTCCCAATCAATGCTTTTAGTAAAACGGTCCAATGTGACGGATAAGCCTTCGGTAATGAAACAAAGCATGTAAAATCATATAGAAAACCCGATGGAGCCTCCTGTCAAGAAATGTAAGCGTCCAATTTTGACGTACCCCATAGGGAAAGCCGCTTTGGGGAGCTTTCCTCTTAAAGTTTTCAAAAACCGGGCTTGATTTTTAAAGTTTGTCAGTATTGATTCCGATGGTCATCGGCAGCAGATTCTCATAATTCCTGCGTCCTTTGACCACCTCACGGAAAAATCTCTTCAAATAAGCCGGGGCGGATATACTGTTGGCCTGGCAGGTGGATATCAAAGTATGATAGGCGGCCGACACATTCACCATCCGGTTACTGCCAAAGGGCGGATGAAACGCTCCGTAATGGTATTGTTGATGCTGTTGCGACCGTCTTTCAAATAAGCGAATATCTGATTCCAAAAGCTCTTCAGGTAATTGACAGCCTTCTCCATCAGATCCCCCGAGGAGGATGCCCCTCAGAGGTCAGCACATTCAGGAAACTGCGTATGCGACTGATGACATCCTTTGTCTGCAGGGAGTTTCGCTGCCAGGTTATCTCCTCTGCGAAAAAGCCGGACTGGCGACAGCTGTCTTCCTGCCCATACAACCACCCGATATATTCCAACATCTGTTTCGTATTCAGGTCACCGCCCTGCTCGTATGCATACACGAACTTGGCGCGCGCATGAGCCAGGCAGCACAGGTGTTCCGTATTGTACAGTCTGTCCTCCAAATACATGTATACATTATAACCGTCCGACTGCAGCGCCTTGAGCTGCCGGTCACCCAAAATATTCTTCAGGGTATCACGGCTGCAGGAACCTTCCCCATAACAGTAGATGACAATCTTTTCTTCACGGTTGACCGGACACCAGACATATCTTTTGTAGCAGGTGTCTCGTACCTTCACCTTGCACTAGATCTCGTTGCAGTCAACGATGGAATCCTTTAACACTCAACATAAACCCTCTAGCTTCTTGACTATCCGAACCAAATTATCGCAACTTAAATTCTTTTGGGACAAATGTAATTCATTGCCCATGCGAATGTCAATCCATATATGAACAGGAGTATTTTGGGATACACTATGAAGCTTACTGAATTTGACTTCTGCTTCATCTTCAACAAGAAGCCCGTCAACTTTGACTTCAAATATCCTTTTACGAGTATCCATATACCGTTTGTGGAACACATTATAAGAAACCTCGTTTTTCACACAAAAGGACTGGATAATTCACCATGAAACGAAGTCCCACTCTGGTACTGAAGATAAAACCTTTCAAGATCTTCACTGTTATACATAAATTTTAAAATTTTGTTCGCAGTGAATATAGAAACTTTCAACTTATAGTTTTTTTTACTACTCACCATTGAAAATCAATATCCGAATTCCATCCATACACAGAGATAACATGCCTTATTGTTCTGAGATGTTAAAAAGCAAAGTTCAAACTATATCACAGAATAATAATGTATTATAAGCATTACATAAGGCATATTTTAGCAATATCGATACATCTTTTGTATAGGAGTTATTATTTCGAACTGTTTACTTTCTCAAGGAACTCTACGAACTGAGCTCCCAGTTTGTTGCGGTCAAACTCACGTTCTGCAAGTCTGCGTGCATTCTTTCCGAATTCCTCACGCTTCTCCGGATGGTCTGCCAAATAAACCATACCATCTGCAAACGCCTCTGCATTATCAGGTTCAACTACTACACCACAATTATTCTCCTTAATCATGTCAGCCAACCAACCAAGATAGTTGTTTATTACAGGACGACCTGCAGTAATGTAATCGAAGAACTTGTTAGGAGATGTACCATAATAGAAAGCTGGAATATTTGCCAAAATCTGCATACCCACATCTGCAGAACAGATAATCTTGCTCAATTCTGCTTTTGGCATATAATCAAGGAAGATACAGTTATCTAGATTCTCTGCCTTTGCACGCTCCACTAAAACGGGCTTGAGCTTACCATTGCCCACAAAGACAAACTTGATGTCATTTCTTCCGCGAACCTTCAAAACAGCAGCAGCATTCAGTACGGCATCTAAACCATTTGCCAAACCATGAGCTCCGGCGAAAACGGCCACGGTATCGGTAGAAGCAACGCCTTCTATATGCAGTTCTTTACGCTTACCTGGACTGAAGAGGTCCAAATCACAACCATTTGGAATCATCGCAACCTCCTTGTTCATCTGACTTCGACGGGTAATACCCTCCTTAATTCCAGGAGCCAAACCTACGCAAGCTTTGGCGTTATGGTAACTCAACCACTCCAGCATGCTCATTCCCCATAGCAAGAAAGGGTTCTTCATTCCCATCGCCTTAGGCAGTTCTGGCCACAAGTCGCGCACCTCAAAGACATAATCCTTACCTCTGAACCACTTTGCCCAAATGGCAGGAATACCAGCTGTAAGAGGAGTAGTGGTTGCAAAAGCGATATCATAATCTTCGTGCATTGCATGATGTATACACTTGAGCGCAAACTTCAAGAAAATCATTGCTCTTTTAGCTACACTATCGCGATTCGAATAAGGAATAGCAATCTGGATTACATCAATGCCATCAATATCACCACGGTAAACATCCTTCTTATTTGTTGCAGGCAAACCAAACAGACCAAAACTGTTACCTGTTACCATGGTTACCTGATGTCCTTTTTGTATCAATCGCTTTGCGAACTCATATGAGCGAATAGCCCCACCAGCCTTAGGTGTCGTAAAGTGCTGATGAAAATATAGTACTTTCATTATTGTATAGTAATTTTTGTTTTTATCATCTTATTTGAGCTGAACTCAATCTGCTTACAAGGTTCTAGTATTCCGTAGTAACTTGAATAGACTGTTCCCTTGCTAACCTTATTTGCCTCCTCATTCTCAAAAGCAATATGATTAGAGGCAGTATGCCAAAGTTGGCTGACTGTATAGCCTTCCGCATTGTACACGACATCCTCCACAAACCAAACTGCATGCTTCTTGTCTTTTGTAATGGTGCGTTTATGGCGAATACCCTTTCTAACATGCTTGAACGCTTCAATTTCACCTTCGAAAATATATTGAGAAGGTGACTCACTAATCTTTGCACTATTGATTGTAGGTGGATACATCCAAATAAAACGGGGACCTCTCTCCATCTGGTCATTCGCTCCAATCATAACGGTATTATGCGATTCAGTCCCACCGAAATAACGTATCAGTTTTGGAGTGGTGTTGTATCTGAATGACCCTCCATCAATGAGCACATTCTCGCCCTTGTACCATACGTCAAGATGCAACTCATCCGTACAATCACCTTTTCCGTTCCATCGACCACAACGGATAAAGGAGAGTGTGAGGTCTTCTCGGATCACATAATATCCACTTGTCTCAAAAGCTGTAATTCCATTGTTTCGTACCAATGCTTGCATATTTAGTGTCGGCCTGATAGAGGCTGTAACCCAATACGAATCTTCCATCAGTGAGCCATACAATGTTTTGCCTACGAGCAAATAATGTAACGCATCCAACTGAGGTTGATAGTTTCTATAGTCATAATCCGAGAGTGGGAAGAACAAAGCTCCATCATTAAAGCCATAGTTTGGCAACCATCCCGAAACCTCATCTTGACACTGGTACAGAAAGTTCAGAGCCTTATGTGCTTTTTCGTATGTCTTTACCTTGAACTTATCTCCATTCTTCTCACTAATAGCAATGGCAATAGTCAACAACTGAATCAGCACTCGATGATAGTTCATGCTATTCTGAATGAAGCTACCGTCTTCAGCAATCTGATAATCTATTTCCTGTTCAAACCATCGTTTGCCTTTCTTCCTCCATTTCTTGGAATCGGATAGTATCGGGAACATCAAGCCCATTAGGTACACAGTCATCGTCTCTGTGATGGCATGATTGTTTCTAACCACATAGCGCGAGAAGTTGATATTCGAATACACATGTCGAATCTGCCAATAGATAGAACGAATAATCACATTCCATCTTTCATCCGTAAGCGTATCACTATTCTTATAGAAGTTGAGGGCGAACAACCAGTTCAACACTCTTAAAGATATCTCCTGGCTGCACTTGTAATTCGGTCCACAATTCAAAGGATTCTTCTCAATCCAGTCAAGAATCTTACCAATGACAAATTCCGAATGATCTTCATTGTAATGGTAATCATAACGTACAATATCATATAAGAAGCAGAAACGAGAAGCCTCCCATACGTACTTAATGTCACCCGACTGCAGGTTGAGCTCATTAATGCAAGTCCAATGCTGTAGACGATCATACTCAAAGCCTGTTGTATAGTTCAGATGCCAACTCCAATCCTTACCTAAGTCACGCCATTCAGCACTAAAGTATCGTAATTGGCCAGAAAGGATTCTTTCTGCTTTTAGTAACAAAGACTCACTCTTATGCTTTGGGATAGACAATGATTCTCTATCTTTAAAATAAAATCTGTCCGTATTTTTCCATTCCACTAAACTTGGCAATTTTACATCAGTAGGAATGGTCGGGAACTTCTTTGCCAACAATCCTGTCTTCACCTCTGCCATATACCACATCCGGTATGACAAATTACATAAGCCTCGACTCTGTATGATACCTATAAATCTTTTGATCTTCATACGTAAATATTAAGCGCCCTACACATTGTGTAAAATAGGTTTGTACTAAAAATAAAATAAGACCGAGCATTTAGAGCAAAAGAAAGATTAGCACTTATGAGACCATCAGTGCGGCTATTGTAAACGTTAAGATGAAAACAACTAAGAGTTCAAAAATTTCATACACGTGTCCATACGTCACAGTCTTTGGTGCTTAGTTGTTGAGACCAATTCCATAATCGGGGTCGGGAACTACCAAAGTGAGACCGTATATCCCAACTTCTTAAGCTCCGCTGACAAATAGGCCTTCCGCTTCTTTTCTATCCTGCTTTACACATATTTTGCTCCAAATTCATGGTATCTTGCGCCAGTACTCAAAATGAGATATACGGCTATAAGTTGGAAATGTCCTACTGTAATCAAAGCGCGCTTCTTATCTCTACGGGCTGCGATGCGATGGTATCGCTCATGGAGGAATGTATTCTTTGTTTGAGTCGCTGCACATGCGGCTTCAGTTATTCCCCCTTTTACCTATTTGTTTCCATGAGTGATTCTTGTACTTTTTACCCACACTCTCGTTGTTGCCGGAAGAAACTCCTGCTCATGAACCATTCTTTCAATTCGTTCAAAGAACTCGTGGAAGTCTTGAAAGAGTGGGGCTCATGTGGAAAACCAGCTCCGTCTACCGTCGCCACCACTACCTTCAAGTAGATGTCAATACCGCAAGCACACTGTATCAACTAATGTTATTTCTGCCATACAGTTACCTCATTTTAGGTTATACACCACAAAGGTAACTTCAGCTTAACTCTTTGGCGAGTTTTTAGCTCATGGGGGATTTCATAGATTTTTAATCAGAACATTTTGTCCATCTACTTTTTTACAAGCCACCGGCAGAAACCAAAGGTTTGTGTTGTCTTCCTGACCGCAAGGGATATTGATAACGCCATACTGAAGAAGCTTCATTGGCCAAACATCCTTCTCATATCGAGCAATGCACTCTATCTCTACAGAGTTCTTATCAACAGCTAATAATTCGACATTACGATTCTTAATACCACCTCCTAGCTCGGTTGACAAGTATGCGAATAGACCTTTGTTTTCGGAAGATTCCACGGTTGTTGAGAATAAATATTTGTTCTTCGAAACACCTCCGTAAATAACACTTCCGTTGATAGACATGAGCTTTTTCTCGACTCCTTCCTTGTCAATCAAATACAAGAAATTCTCACGCTCTACAGAATCCGTAGCATAAATGATTCCATCCTTATATGGAAAACCGACTACAGCTCTATACTTCTGCTCTCCAGTTTTGAAGGGAACAATCTCTTTCCAATTAGTAGACGCTATGTATATTCCTGCCCGTTTTTCATTGTCACCAGTAAATATCCAGAAGCGATTATTTGCTTCATCAAACACGATATTATGTATATGTCTGACAGTATTCTCTGCAAAGGTGTAAACTACCTCCATTTGCAACTCTTGGTTGAGGCTATAGATATTTACCGAACCGTATGCTGAATTTGCACCATAGTCTCCCCAATAAACTTTGTCATTTGCCTTACAGAGGTTCAAAGGTGTGCTAAAACCCTCTCGTTGTACATTGATCTCAGAGATATTCTTTTTCTCGGTATCTACAACCCATACCTTATTCACCAGAGAAACTACGAACAGAGTTTCAGAAAGACGCTCACAACACCGAGGAGAGAGTCTGAATAGCCTGTTAGCAAGTCGGCAGGCACAGAGAAGTCTTTTCTTTCCATCTACTAGGAAAGAGCAGAGATAATCAATTTTTTTTGTTTCTTTTTGAAAGCGATAGACTCCAAAGTTCTTGTACAACAACAAGGAATCTTCTAATACATAGATTATTTGGTAACCTTTTATTTCTTCCATAAACTTACGATATGCTTGATGGCATCATCCACACCATCTACCATCTTATCTATAGTGCAATACTGCCGATAGTATTTATGAGCAGCAGATGACATCTTAGAAAATTGTTTCTCATCGGTACACAGAGTTGCCATTGCTTGGGCTATCGAGTATTTATCAAAACCAACGAGGAAGCTGTTATCCTCTTTGCAGTTTACAACCTCCAAACTATGCTTGCAGTCATTACAGGTAATGACAGGAACGCCAAATGCGAGACTATGAAGTACACCTAAACCTACATGACCTGGAGATACATAGCCATAGGCTGAGTTAAACACTTCTGCCAGCTTCTTTTCATCATGTATAGGTCCAGTGAAGATGACATCATTTTCTATTCCAAGTTGACAACACAACTCTTTTAATTGAGAAGAATCACCTCCACCTACTACTTTAAATTTTAAGTAGTTATTCTTGGTAGCGAGTTTAGTCAAAGCAAAAGCCTCCAAAGCCAAACCAACAGCCTTACGTTCTTGGATACGACCAACATAAATAAAACTATCTCGATTAGCTTTCAAATCGACCATAGAAAGATTGACATACTGAGTATTGTTTGCCACATAGGATTGCTTGGGCTCGAACCCATGTTCCAGATATTCGTCCCTTGTCTGATAATCATAAAATACCAGCGCCTTGAATTTTTTGAAGAATGCAAAGCGAAACTTCTCCGCCAACTTATTTCCAGTTGTACACCCTTTGTGATGCCCCCAACCTATCAGTTTATCCCAATATTTGTTTCGATAGAACTGATAATAATCCAACATTCGGAGATTTGGATCGACAACAATCACATCGTATTTGTTAGGTTCTATCTGGCTGAAATGTTCCAGTTTTACAAAACCTCCAATAGCTTTCTTTTCAAGTCTAATATGCTCAAACTTGAGAGGAAGATCATACCTCGTATCTTCATCACTGACAGAAATAACTGTTAAATCATATCCTCTATTCGACAATTCATTGTACGCATATATGCGATATGGGAATAAAGGCATATCCATTAAGATGAGAATATTCATAATAGTAATCCTATAATGGGCTTTTGCAAAACATACATGTCATAAAAGTATCTTTTTAACTACTTGACAATGTATTTTTTATCAGTATTTTCTTTATTTCTACTACTAATAAAAGACATTAGCCATTTTGAGTATCCAATAAAAATATTTTGTCTTTCCCTAATTGCCTCTGCCAAAAATGAAAGAAAATGTTTGGGACTAGATTGGAACGCAATATATATAAAATACATTACAGACTGTTGCATACTACCTAATCCATTTTCTTTTAGGAATCTATTCCGTCGAATGTACGCACTATATCTTGACCTAATAGTGTTGATGTCTTTTCTATTTGTAAGACTACCTCTGTTTGTTGTTACAATATATACAACAGTATTATCTATCGCAACTTTTTTAGCATAATATCCTGTCTTTACAGAAAAATTGATATCATTACTTGCTAGAATCTCCTCAAAAGAGATATTATGTCTATCAATCAAATCTTTTTTTATCAGTTTTGCCCATGGAACCGAGAATAGAAGTCTAAGATTTATTTCCTTGGAATCATCTTCCACAAATTCATCAATTAATCTATTGTAATGGTCAGATCTTTGTGATGGTTCTCCTGTATCATCGTATATGCCTCGTGATTTAAAAAATACTATCTCGTTCGCAGATGAATAATACTTTTGAAAAGACAAAAAGGCTTCGGCACTAAAGTAGTCATCTGCATCAGCAAAAAAGACCCATTTACCCGATGCGATAGATAAACCCACATTCCTTGCACAACCTGCTCCCTTGTTCGGATCGCTATATATCAAAGTATATTTACGCTTTGAACATATATCATCTCTACAAACTTTGATGACAGAATTATCAACGACAATTACCTCAACATCATCATCGTAAGGGATTGAATCCAATAGTCGTGACAATGTGGATGTTGAGTTTCTATGAGGTATAATAACTGAAATTTCCATATCTATAATGTATAATTAAACCATGTCTGATACCAAACGCAAAATTCTGGTTTGGCAAATACTTGATTAAATAGGAATAATGAAAGATATAAGCAAGATATCAAGAATAAACATAATCCATTCAAACCTATATTGCGATTTCTATATAAGTAATAAGAAAAATACCCCAACATCAGCGTTCTAAATACATAGAAATACCTAAAGGGTCTAGAGAATGATATTACTGAATCAGGGAAGCAATAAAAAGTAAAAAGAGCTACAATAAATAGAAAATAGTAAGTCTTAAATTTGCTAGAATCGTAAAATTTTATAATTTTATTTGAATTAAAAATAATTATTAAATCTATAATTAACTTCGCCAAAAACGCAATGCCGGTTCCTGATTTTTCGTTATCCAAATCCATCAACATTGTTTGGACATCATAATTTGCATAATAGTCATTTTCTCCTCCCAAGATAGATTGGAATATTGATACTAACGGAATTATTTGTGTGGCAAACGTTTCAAATAGGATTCTTACAATAAATGCACATGCAACAATTCCATACTGCCATTTGCGAGTTATTTCTATTTTACAAGCAAAAAGTATGACTGGATATAAAAAAATATAAGCCAATGAGATTCGATGGAAGCAAGAAGCGAATATGCATAAGGCGACATACTTCCAAAGTTTTCTATCAGTTGCAAAATCAACAGCATAAAGCCATATACACATCCCAGTTGCACTCCTAATAATATTCATCCAAGTCTGAATCTCTGAATTTGCAAATAGGAATATTATCAGAAAAGGAAGTACAAAAATCTCTTTTTTAACTGCAAGTAAAAAAAAAGTAATCTGTAAAAAAACAAAACATCCGAAGAAAACAGACGGATGTGCTCCTATTGAATTCAGAAATAGACCAATATTTTTGTATAAAATTTCATTTTTTGAATATTCCAGTTTATATACTGATTGATACTCATCTAAATAGTTAACAAAATCAACACCTACATTATATCTAACTGCAAATACTAATGTAAAAAATACAACAAAAAAAACGCTCGAGGGATTTAACAAGCTGAAACGATTATATTGTGTTGTTTGCCTATTATAAGATAGTACCATTCTGTTCGATACTAAATATAATACTACCATTATCATTATATATGATAAAATACTGGAAAGCATAAATTGTTTAACATTATGTGTTAAGATTTATTTTTTTGATGAGAGATTCAAAAGACCTACTCGCCACAATAACCTCTCTTCCATCAACCGATTTGCCTTTCTTAATCTTTTCATTCACAACAGAGTTGTAAAATACAAAATCTCCATAATCCGTAACAAGTGCAGAGCCCCTGTATGATTTATAATCGGTCAATGGCGTTTGATATATTTTTAATGTGGTCAACCCTTCATCGAACTCGCCTAACATTTGCCAGCAACGTTGTTTCTCACCATGTCTTACGCACGCAATGATAGCATAGAGTTTGTCTTCAAAGTCGAATACTGAGAAATGCCATGGTTCGTAATTTCCTTTTTCAATATTTATGAACGTTTTTGTTGACCAAGGACCTTCTGGTAACATACTTTCTCTCAGAAAGAGAGCCTCACAAGGTCGTCCCGTATTGTATGATGTAGTTCTTAAACTAAGGTAGATATAGCGCCCTTTATAATATCGCATGCAAGGAGACACATCATTTTCTTTAAATAAACATATCTGTTTTTGAATATTGAACCCACCATCACAAATAGAGCCAATGGTCAAATGTACCTTTGTATCATAATCTATGTCAACATCACCAGTTCTTGCTTTTCTTATGGTAGTTCTATTTATCAGATAATACAAACCATCATGATAGGAGATATCTGGATCTGAGCAATACGACCCCATTCCATACAAATCTTCCGCTTTTTTCATTACAGGGCTACCATTAAGTAACCGGAATATTGTGGGGTAGCCTCTGTTTTCTTTCGGCTCACCCATGTATAGACATGGATTCTCAAAATCCTCTCCGACATAAAAAGGATTGTAAATTCCGAAACTTATCTTTTTTAAAACAGCCATGATATATACCAACCATTTGGACCTTTTGGGGACTGGATATGGCGAAGTTGACAATATATAACTACCATCCACACAAATCACTCCGCAATGCGTCTGTGATTGCGGATATCCCTCAGGAACTGGCACTTCACAAAGTTCAAATTCATCTTTTCTAAATATGGTCATGCACTATACTTTTGTAAACTTCAACCTCTGATAATATTGAGTTCTTCCACGAGAAGACAGAATCATAAGATTGCTTATACTCTGGGTGTGTTAATAAATATACTATACGGCTAGAAATATTATCTGCAAAATTTTCATCTAAATCAAAAACGTTTTCCTTTCCTGCAACTTCTGGTATTCCTCCAATGTTAGAGCCCACAGCATAAGCGCCACACTTAATGGCTTCAAGTAATACCAAACCCAACCCCTCGTTTTTACTTGGTAAGACGAGCACATCAATGCAGTTCATTAATTCAGGCATTTGAACTGGATTTATGTTACCAAACATCTTATACGGCACATCGTTCAGATTAAGTTGGTTTATGAGTTCATCTTCCTTATGCCCGTTTCCAATAACCCAAAATTCGATATTTTCTGTATATGCTTGCTTTGTTCTGCTAAAAATACCTGGAAGAACCTCAACATTTTTAACTGGGATAATACTACCAACAAAGGCAACTACTTTTTTGTCTGAACAGTTGTGTCTTGCGCGAATTGACGCACGTTCATCTTCAGAAAATCTCCTAAAACTTTCTGAAGGGCCTGTGTAGTAAACAGCCTTATTACCTTTAGGCGTAATATAATTGGACTTCTCTAAAAGATATTTACTAACAAAATAATTCACACTTGCGTTTTCTATATAGTTTTTCAACAAAGGAAGAATTTTACGGTCCTCGTAAGGCAAGACATTAATATCAGAACCATGCCAAGTTGTGATATATGGCTTGCCACTCTTTTGATGATTATGCAATCCTATAATATGCGTATCAGGTGTATGAGAAACCAATATATCATATTTTTCGAACGTCTTCTCAAATCGACGCAATACTCTTTGTGGAATAGGACTCCTATTCACAAATTTTAAAACAAATTGATCAAGAATGGTTCTTGTAAACCATAAATAATTAATATTCAATCCATTAATATTCTCTTGGTTGATCCGAATGGCGCTAGAGACCTGGGAACCTTTCTTGAATATCCGAAGTAAAATAGAGTTTAAGTACGAAGATGTTGTTCGAACGATATAGTAATCCACATCTATGCCCTCTAACTGTGATAGCCTTCTTACTTTCTCCCACACAAAGTTCATCACACCTTTCAAGTTGTGTGGATTGCCAGAGCTTATTACTGCTACTTTCATTTTGTTAGCTTTAAAAATGTATTAGTTGTCAACAAACAACTGTTATTTTCACAAAGTACGAAAAGTCAGGAATGAATACGAATGCAAGCCATGCTTGACAACAACGAGTAAATATCGACACATTCTCTGCGACTTTATATGTCTCAACCAGTCTTGCATCCTTGTTTCCGAAGATTACAACAACTTTAGAATCATACAAATACCAGACATCAATGTCGCTGCTTTCATAAAAAAGAGATATTATTTTTAGATAAAAATTGGTTGAGAAACTCTATACTATTATTACGCAACCTATTGAATTCTTCGTTATTCAGATTATTATAATCAATAGGTTCTGCAGTTATTCGAATCACATCATTCCAAGAACTGGCGATTCGATTTGAAAGACCAACAGACTCCAAAAGCTCTGTGACTCTATCATTTCCTTTAGCATATTTTCCCTGAAGAGGCATATATATGAAATTTTTTCGCAAGACATATGCGAAAATAATGCCGTGGAAAGAAGCTGTTACGACTAAATCTGAATAATAAATATTTGTCAACCACTCTTCTACAGTGGAATAATCATACAAGGCTTTATTAAATATTTCTTCTGCTTTTTTGTAACCGGATCCTGTAGTCACAATACATTGTAGGTTCTGTTTTTCAAAATATCTACGGATTTGACTCCAATAAACTTCTGAGGGTGATGTCACATTTACAGTATAAAAGTACACATACCTAATATTATGTTTTCTTGGAACAATAAGGCTTTTATAATGTTCATATGAGAGCAACAAAGTACTATCCAAACAATGAATTGATTCTATCCCCATGTCTTTCAGAATAGTTATGCCACTCTTCTCCCTCATAGAGATGCCATTAAAAGCACTCAATAGTTTTTTGAACAAAGTTTTATCTACGCATGGGAAGTAATTACGACCAAACGATGCAGCATAAGATATCCTTTGAGCATGTTTAGGTCCAAAATCCAAGAAAAATGCTCTATTCTGCTTATCCTCGAGAGTCCCATGCCATACCTGATCACTTCCTGTAATGTACAGATCAGCAATAGGTGGATTGGCTATTAACTCTTCATATCCATGATATATACCAAGAGACAATACAACTTTCAGATTTCTGAAAACATCGAAATTTCTCAGTCTATTCCATACAGCATGCCTCCGGGCTAACTTCCTCTGTTTGATAAGTTCTAACAAGATGAGCGGGTTCTTGAGAAAATTCAATATCCTTCGGGGTAATTTGTTGCGCTCGCGTTTCGGATAATACCTTATAATAAAAGCATCATGCCCCAATAATTGCAAATATTTTTGAAGAGCATATGACTGAAGAGCTGCTCCATAGTTATCCTGATCTTTCCAATGTGTAATAATACCGATTTTCATAATTATTCTATTCTTTATTAATTTATCTGAATCCGATTTTTTCAGCAATCTTTGTATGGATTGTTTTTTTCACAGAAATAATAAGCAATACAGATAAAATCATTGTTACGACAGTTCGTCCTGCTGTATCGAAGATAATGTTTTTAACTGCAAATTCCAAGAAATATTTATGTATTAGATAAATGCCAAAACTGATTTTCCCGACATCAACGATCGTCTGGTACGTACAAGTAGAGTTTTTCAAGCTAATCTCTAACTTTGAACTGAATAAGATAAACAAAGTACTAATAGAGAATATCATTGAAGATATTTTTGTTACACCAAGTCCCTCGCCTTGATATGGATATAACGCCCTTGCCTCAAGCACACTCATACACAACGATGCAAAAGCCAACAAATACCATGGCCATAATTTGTAGTCACGTCCGTTAGTACCAATGTAATAGCCAATAGCAGGATATACAACCCACATGACAAAAGGAGCGCATTCAAAAAACAGACTGAGTCTAACCCCTTTGAAAGAGACGATATAATTATCAACGGCAACATATATAGCATTGATTACAAATAGTATAACCACCCCCCAATTTCTTGCAAATCTTTTGTAAACTGGCTGTAAAACATAGAATTGTATTATTAAAGGGATAAAGTAATATATACTGTAGCCACCTATCAGCATATAGATAAATGAACCTATATAATTATGATGATCTTTAATAAAGAAAAGAGGCAGAGACCATATAACCATAGGAATCCATATCCTTAAAGAATGCGATTTAAGATAGGAGAAGTATTCGCTTTTGTTTACAAAGTTCTTTTTTGAAAGAAAGAATGCAGATTGAGCCAAAAAAATCGGTACAGCACAGGTCACTATCTGTCTTATTAGCAAGTATATCATGTCTATCAATCCATCACTCATTGGATCGGCAGAATACGAATGATTAAATACCACAAAAATGATAGCAAGGCCTCTTAAAAAGTCAAAATAATCAATATGTTTTCTTTTCATGTATGCACAATTATTTTCGTATTTTTGAAAAAAGGAACAGTCTAATCTGATTTCTTAATGGTTTATCTAACCCCATTAAATATAACACCCAAAGAGTCATTAGTATCATCATTGAAATCTTAAGAAAATAAGCGCTGGCTGAATTTCCTTTAATTAAAATGGAAACTATATACGATAATAACACAGATACCATAGTGACCGAGAAACAAGGAATTAGCGTTCTAATAATTTCCCACCATTTGTAACCGACAATTTTTACTAAAAGATAAGGTTTAATAACCAAACCTATAATGGCATACGATATTAAATAAGACCAAGAAAGCGCCACAGGAGAGAAACCGTTCTTGAATAACAAATAGATGATAGGGAAAGGCAGAAAGTCAAATAGTAGAGTTAATATGGTATTCTCTTTCAGCTGTCCCTTAGCATATAAAGGAATATAAAAAGAGCGGTCGAAAACCTGAAATAGACTTTGAACTATTGCAAGCTGCAAGAATATAGCAGAATACTTTGGTACATTGTCGCCAAGCCATAAACCAAGGAGCGATTCTGTCATCATTAACAACGGAATGCTTATTAACAGCATTAAGTAATAAGATACTTTCGTCGATAAAAGAAGTAGCTTCTTTGAACCCTCATAATCTTTTACCGCATATAGTTTAACTATTTGTGGATTAACTGCTGTCCTAAAATTATTGACGAGTTGGCAAACGGCAGAATTGACCTGAAGCGAGATGGCACGAGCAGACACAACAGACGGAAGGAAAAACATATTCAGTAAAATAAGTATCCCTTGTTTAGAAAGTGCCGTGGTGCCATCTGCAAACAGGTTCCATCCTGAAAAATACAGGATCGGTTTCAAGACAGTTTTGTCACACAAAAACTGATATTTTGTTTCTGAAAAATGTCGTGTACAATAGTACCTATTGAACAATATCAAACCTGCCTGAACAAAAAACATCAAGATAGCATATAGCTTGAGCTTGTCAAAATCACCTACATTGAGAAAGTAACAGATACCCAACTTTGCAACTACTTCGAAGATAGAAGTATATGCATAAACCTCCATCCTCTCATGAGAAATTATAGAAGCATTATATGGAACTTGAGTAATAGTCAATACAGATGTGACAACAGATATATGGAAAACAAAAATGGCTGCATCAAATCTATCCTGAGGGATTATCATCTTATTATATAAAAACCATAATCCTATAGTTTCTGCTAAGAAAACAATTATTAATGCCAAGCCGATGTGTGCAGTTAGGAGAGATGAAAAAGTCCTTTTCAACTTATTCCTATCCCCAATTCCTAATTCAAAAGTCAGGAAACGAGAACTACCCGTTGCTAAAGCGCTATTCAAAAAGCTCAAAAAAACAACAATACCACCAACTGCATTATAAATGCCAAAATCATCGGTACCTAATTGTTCTAGAATAACTCTCAATGTATACAATGAAACAAGCATCATAAGAATCATTCTAAAATACAGATATATTGTATTTTTTGCTATTCTTTTATTGTCACTCATATAGTCTTTACCTCATCAGTTTTCTTATAGAGATGTAAAGTCGCAGTTATCAGGATCGTATCTAAGCCTTGAATTAATATTCAAACTATCTATCAGAGAGACTTCCTCTGGCATAAGTGCAAAATCAAACACGTCAATATTTGATTTTATTCTTTTCATGTTAGTGGATCTAGGAACTGGAATCACACCATTTTCGATATGCCATCTAAGAACAATCTGCTGTAATGTCTTACCATATTTTGCAGCTATCTCCTTTACAGCTCTATTATCCCTTAATCTGTCGTTATTTTGCGCTATTGGAGAATAAGCTTCTACTTGAATGCCTTGTGATTTGCAATAGTCTATCAATTTTTTTTGAGTAAATAAGGGATGAATCTCCACTTGATTTAATACTGGAGGTATATTACAGTTGGAAATAATCCTTTCTAGATGGTGTTGATGGCAATTTGCCACACCAAGATTTCTTATATAACCTTCTTCGTATAGTCGTTCCATTTCCTTCCATGTTTCAATAAGGGTTTCTGGTACTGGCCAATGAATCATATACATATCTATGTACTCTAACCCTAGTTTCTCTAATGATGAAAAGAAACTTTCTCGTACCTGATGACTATATTGCTGCTTATTTGTTACTCTTGTCTGAATGAAAATTTCTCCACGAGGAACATCTGATTTTCGTATAGCTCTTCCTATTGCCTCCTCATTGCGATAAGCAGCTGAAGTATCAACCAACCTATATCCGCAATTAAAAGCTTCTATTATGGAATCTGAAAGTTCACGATTCCATACTTGAGTCATTGCACGACAATATAAGGAATAAACTTTTTGTGTATATCGGTTAGTGCTTGAACGCAGCTTACGCACAAATAATACACTATCAGTCCCAAGTCCCATTTTGGGTATCTCATTGCCGTTTAATAATACATATTTCTCCATGTTTTGATCTCAACTATTTCTTAAATATAAAAACGTTGTACACGCTTTGAAATTCCACACATGATCTCATACCCTATTGTATCAAGATCTTTTGCCATATCATCAGCATCATAGTGAAACCCTTTAGACTCACCTAACAAAATTACTATATCCCCCATTCTGACTTCAGGCACATCAGTAACATCAATAAGTGTTTGATCCATACAGATTCTCCCTACAATCGGTGCTTTATGACCATTGATCAGAATGAAGCCTTTGTTAGAAAGCTTTCTATTATACCCATCAGCATAGCCAGTAGTTACAGTAGCAATAATAGAGTCTCGCTCCGCTACGTAAGTTCTACCATAACCAACAGTTTCACCTTTTTTGATTTTCTTGACCATAGATATGACAGATTTCCAAGTTATGGCAGGTTTTATCCCTTTGGGCAATGCAACAGAAGAATCGGGTTTTAGACCATATAGGACTATGCCTAACCTCACAATCTTTCCAATTGAGTCATGAATATTACTCTGATTGATATATCTCAATCCACCAGCTGAATTTAGACAGTGTATGTATGAAAGTTTTAAATTAGATATCGAATCGGCAACAATCTTGAATGTATTTAGTTGATTCTGGGTGAACTCAATATCGGCAGGATCTTCTGAATCAGCCACACAAAGGTGCGTGAAGATTCCTTGAACATTCAATTTATTAGCGTACTTTCTTATAATACTAGAAGCTTCTAAACTGTTACTGTTTATCCCGATACGGTTCATGCCTGTATCTATTGCAAAATGGCATTTAATCTTATATCCAGTTGCAACCAAAGCTTCAGCGTATTCTTCTGACACTATGGTCTGAGTCAGATCAAGTGCAGCCAGCTGTTTTGCATAAATTGGAGAACTATATCCCAATATTAGTATATCGCATAAAATCCCAGCATTTCTAAGTCCAACAGCTTCATCGATGTTCGATACCGCAAAAAAATTTACCCCGAGACCAGTTAAGGCATTTGCTATAATAGAGTCGCCATGGCCGTAAGCATCTGCCTTTATTACAGCGATTACCAGGGTCTTCTCTGGGATATTTTTCTTAAATATCTTATAGTTTCTCCTTATCTGGGCTAAATTAATCTCTAACCAAGACCTTTTCTCTGATTGATCTATTCTTACTTCCATACACACATGTTATTATTGTATCTATAGAATACTAATTGTGTTTCTTGTTGTAATAATAACCTTCATCCAGCAATACGCAAGGATTTCCGCCCAATAATGAATACGGCTCTACATTATATTTCTTGCACAAGTGCGAGTTGTATGTGAAGGTACAGAAATCTGGTGTCACAGTTCCTTTGGTAACCAGACAATTGAAGCTGATAAAGTTATTATTACCGATTTTTACAGGAACAGTTTTCTTTACAAGTTTTCCGGTAACAATGTCAGTTAAGGCATGCCAGTCCGAGTCCATAACCATTGTGTTATAGGCTATGACGCAATCATTTCCTATTTCAATACTTTTTGCACATTTCAACTGTCCTGCACAATCCATACCTACCCCAATGGTTATAGTGCCATTATCCTGAATCATTATTGCGGAATTATTCGCGAAAACGGCTTCTCCTTTGAAAGTAAGATTACCATCAATGTCAAATATTGTTCCGTTTTTGGGATTGCAGGTATTCACAAATTTTCCAAGTACTATCATCCCGAACCTGACGTTGTCATTTTCGATACTAACCTTACCTTTTAGTCTGACAAAGCGTGGCTTTCTTAAAATAATTGGCAGTTTTATTGCCTGTCCAAATGGAAGGTAATGGAAGTTGAAATATATAGTTTGAGGTAACCACGGAAGGTACTTGAATAGCGTTTGCAGGCCGTGGTATATCTTTTTTATATTAATCATTTTTGGAATTGCTTGATTATTTCTTTACGGTCAATCTTTCCGTTTGAATTAAGTGGCAGATTAGAGATTATTTTTACACAACTAGGTACTTCATAAGGAGGCAGATGCTCACGGATATAATCAACCACTGCTTCTGTGTTAATTGTTTGGCCACCTTGGATCATTAAGCCTAACTCTGTTGTACCTATTGCATTTTGATATGCAACACATACACATATGTTGTTCCCATTTAAGCTCTCAGCTGCATAGTGTTCTATTTCTGATAGCTCTACTCTAAATCCATTAATCTTTGTTTGGAAATCAATGCGACCTATGTATTGAAGATCACCATCGTTGTCAACGAAGCACAAGTCTCCTGTTCGATAATATCTCTTGCCGTTATAAAAAAAGAATGACGATTCATTTTTAGTTGGATTCATCCAATAGCCTGGTGTTAGTTGGTTTCCAGAAAGACATAACTCACCGCTTTCGTTTGGTCCTAACGGTTTTAACTCAGAATCAACAACAATAAAATCACCACTTTCCATTGAGCGTCCTATTGATACGGTACCATTATGATGCTTTTGATGGAAGTCATCTACATCATAGTAGGTACAGAATACAGTGTCCTCTGTCGGACCGTAGAAATTCCTAATAACTGAATTTGGAATGCAACACCTCCACTCGTTTACCACATCAATAGGTAAAGCTTCACCACAAAAAGCACACATTCTAATACTGTCGCTAAAGATTGAGTTGAAGCGCGACCTTAATAACACAATAATTGACGGAACAAGCCACAGGACAGTAAGATTATGGAAATCCATTAAATCTAGAATATATAAATACCTTACTTCTCCTGTTGGAATTGTATAAATACAAGCGCCAGCAAAAAGAGGCATCGTATAAGCAGCTACAGAAAAGTCGAAAGTCAGTTCAAACATCTGAAGTGATTTGTCGTTCTCTGATAATCCACTTCCACATGCATACATAGCTGTAATGAAGTTGTGCAAGTTTCCAAACGTTATCTGAACTCCCTTTGGTTTTCCTGTGCTTCCTGAAGTAAATAGAATATATGCATTTTTATTTTCATCTAAATTAAGCAGAGGGCGCTCTTCTGAAGAAGACTCAATGAGCTTTGTTGAGATTATCTCGGCCTTCAAATTTTGGTTTAACTTACCTACATTGAGTATATAACTCAATCCTGCTTCATCAATAACCTGATTGTTTCTTTCTTCTGGAGCACTTGGTAAAATTGGCACATACGTCTTCCCTTCAAACCATAACGCAAAGATAGAAGCGTAAGTATCGATACTGTCACATACAACGATACCTACATTTTGGCAATCGGATGGTATTATTGTTTTGACGTTTTCTCTGATGCCATTAATTCTTTCCAGAAATTGCCCGTATGTATAAAACACTTCGTCAATACAGAACGCATTGTTTGAAATATGGGCGTGAAAAGAATCTAAAAAATTCTCCAAAATCATATTATTTACTATTAATAAGAATTAGCAAATCTTCGACAGTAGTACAACGTCTAAGTTCAATACCACGGAGCTGTATGTTATATTTCTCTTCAAGTTCAGATACAATAGTAAATGCAGTAAGAGAGGACCACTTCTCATCTTCCTTAAAGTCTGTTTGAACTGTGATTTCATTGTTTCCGTCTTCATTCAAGATCTCATTAAAAATCTTAATCAATTCTTCAATTTTCATAATTTGAAATATTAAATACCTTGTTTAAACCATTGAATATTTTTTTTTACTATGTAGGCTGGAAAACCTTTAATCTTCACACGTGGCGATATGTTTCCCTCTGCCACAGAGTTTGGTTCAAGGATTACTTCGTCACCCATCGTTGTTCCTTTTGCCACCATTGAATTTTGTCCAATCCAACAATGAACGCCAACAGTCGTTGGCTCTGCCATAATACTCTTTTCATCTGAGCAAATTGCCATATCATTGTTATCAGATATTATCGAATTTCCACCCAAATATGAATATCCACCTACAGATACCTTCTTCACAGCAGAAACCCGTGCACTATTACCAATAATCGTGCGGTGACCGATGTTCAAACGTGCAGATTCACCTAAAGTTAAATCAAATGATGATGTCTCTGATGTTATCGTATCAATTGATAGTTCAGAGTTTTCGCCTAGGTGGATTATGCCTCTATGTCCATATTTCTTTCCTAATGTACAAATTCCTTTGACTTTAATTTTCGATCCCTTCTTTAAGTCTAAATCGACACTATCCCAAACAAGAAAAAGAGAATCAGCAAGATCAATATCAATATTTTCACAAAATAGATTGTAATAGATAAAGCGGATGCACCTAAAAGGATTAAATCTATATCTCTTAAACGCCCTTAGAATATTAATGATCACTTTTTTGATTCTAGATTCGTAATGGACCTTTTCATAGAACCTATCTACGACCTCCTTAAAATCTTCATTTTTTAAAGCAGAATAAAAATCATGACGATTAATATCCTTTGGTTCAGGAAGCGACTTGAACATGTAAGGATTACCTCTAAAGAGTACACTTGCTTCTTTATGTTCGCATCGAAATTCTTCTTTGATGTTATTGAAGAACTCTTCACCAGCTTTACTGTTTGCCATATAGTAAGAGGTTCCTGTGTTATCATCTATATTAAAATCTTTGACTGTTCTCCTATGCCAGTAATCCCCGATCGTAATATCTGAAATTCTCGGCAGCCCTTTGAATCGACATTGGAAACAAGATGGTCGCATTAAAATATCCAAGAATGTTGCTCTTAGGTTTGGATCGATATTTCGAGTACCGAAATAGGTATTTCCATTTTCAAAGATCATCTTGTTAGTTAAATCTCTCCAACCAGTTTCTTTACTCTTCGATTTAAAATAAACCAATTTTGAGTCATATTGCCTCTCCATAGATTGAATATACTTTTGGAAGGCCCATGGTGAATCAATTCCCATACAAGTAAAATCCACTGTCAACAACTCATTGTATTCCTTTCGCAAGAAAGTTTTAAGGGCTGCAATCTGGCATGGACATCCACTGAATAAGACTTTATTTCCATCATTAAGCAGTTTCTTAATTTGCGAGTATACTCCCTGAAGATCACTTTGAAGGTATTTAGACTTTCTTAACTTGTTCAAATCTTCAATCTTATTTGTCACATATCCTGTTACACTAAAATCAGGAGTAAAGACATGACCTGCTACATAATACCCATGTTTAAGATAATATTTTGCGATTGCAGGATAAGCAGCTCCTGATGTACTATCGAAGCGCTCGTTAACATCCTTATGCTGAATGATGTATGTTTTTGGGGATTCGCTATTCGCAGTATTTACCCCTTCGTAGTGAATAACTGGGCAGACTTTTTCACAAAGATGACAGTCTATGCATGTATCAAGATCGACTTTGGGATACCAAAAGCCTTCTTCATCTAAGATGAATGATATGGAGCCTTTTGGACACACATCTCCGCATGCTTTACATCCACAACAATCTGGTTTATTATCAATCTTTATCATAACCATGGTTACTATTTAATAACTACGTACGTCCTACTTTGGCTGTCGCCTATAATGTTATTTTTCTTATTAAGGCTTTGAGATGAGATAATACTATGTTTTCTTTTATCCTGTCAATTATTAATTGGATTGTTCGAATATTTAAACGAATACCATTCACCTCCTTTCCACTGAAATCCAAAGCAAACAGTTCACACAATACATTTCCAATTGGACTTGAGCATACCTTTTGGGAAGCCAAGTGACAAAACGCCTTTTTGCTTTTTAGGTTGTGCTGCATAGCGATCGTTATAGAGTATTAGACAATCTCTATAGAATGAGATATAGTATTTCAGTCTATCCACTCTACATTTCCGCTTCCCACTTTCTTAATGGTATTGTAGTCCCTTTTTGAAAGTAATACAATATCTTCAGAATGCTCATATTTGCATATTTGTTTTAACAGTCCGTTGACATCTTCGTAACTGATTTCATGATTGAGACATAAGTTTGCATAGCAATTAAAGTAAGCACCGAGTTTTCTTACCTCCACATCATCTCTACATTTCAAAGTATATCTTCTAATAGTTTTGATGCTGAACTTTGCAGTTTTTGATCTCAAGAATAATAATCGTCTTCTCTTGGAATGAAACCTTGATCAAAGTTTCAATGAATCTTTTCTACACTCTACTGAAAAAACGACAGAAATTCTATTTGATTCGTTAGCATTAAAAATTCTGTTGATTAATGATTTTACTACAGATGGAACAACTGGCTCAATAGCAATACATTACTCTGAGAAAATGCAAGTTCTAACGTCTTTGTCGCTCTAGTTGCTACTATTGTAGCAGTCGTATCAATGATTACATCTTTTTGTTCTTCCTTCATACAATAGAGTTTATTAATGACTCATTTTAATCGCGATGGAATATATCGCGCGTATAAACTTTCTCCTCCACATCGCTCAGGCTGTCATCAAATCGATTAGCGATGATAGCATTGCTTTGTGTTTTGAACTTTAAGAGATCATTCACCACAAGCGATCCAAAAAATGTCTCACCATCAGCCAAAGTAGGCTCGTAGATGATGACGTTTGCTCCTTTGGCCTTTACGCGTTTCATGATGCCCTGAATAGCACTTTGGCGGTAGTTGTCCGAATTGCTCTTCATAGTGAGACGGAAAATGCCAATTATTACAGGTTCACGCTTACCATCATACTGATTATTGGTACTGTAGTCATACCATCCCGCCTTACGAAGGACTGCATCCGCAATATAGTCCTTGCGAGTGCGATTGGACTCGACAATAGCAGTCATCATGTTTTGGGGCACATCCTGATAATTAGCGAGCAGTTGTTTCGTATCCTTTGGCAGACAATAACCACCATAACCAAACGAAGGATTGTTGTAATGAGTGCCAATACGAGGATCAAGACCGATACCCTGTATGATGGCGGCTGAATCCAATCCTTTCACTTCTGCGTAAGTATCTAGCTCGTTGAAATACGAAACACGAAGAGCGAGATAAGTATTAGCAAACAACTTCACAGCCTCTGCCTCGGTAGCGCCCATGAACAAAGTATCTATATGATCCTTAATAGCGCCTTCCTGCAGCAAATGAGCAAACACCTCAGCACACTCCTTCATTTTTATCTGATACTCATCACTCACGTTCATAAGCTTTGGATAGCCTACTATAATGCGAGAAGGCCACAAGTTATCCTCCAAAGCCTTCGATTCACGCAAAAATTCTGGTGAGAACAACAAATTGATCTGACCATAACGCGCATAGAGTCTCTGACAGTATCCCACAGGAATCGTACTCTTAATAACCATTACGGCATTGGGATTCACGCTCAATACGAGATCAATCACATCCTCAATATGATGCGTATCGAAAAAATTCTTCGCTGGATCGTAATTTGTAGGTGCGGCAATAACAACATAATCTGCATCTTTGTAGGCTGATGCACCATCAAGAGTTGAGGTAAGGTTGAGCTCCTTTTCTGCAAAGTACTTTTCGATATATTCATCCTGAATCGGCGAGATACGATTGTTAATCTTCTCGACCTTCTCGGGGATGACATCGACTGCCACTACCTGATGCTTCTGGCTAAGAAGGGTTGCAATGCTAAGACCGACATAACCTGTGCCAGCCACAGCGATTTTTAAGTCTTCAAATTTTTTCATGCTATATTACCTTATTCTTACTTGAAGTGCGTGATGGTATCGAACCATAAGCTATCGGCTCCACCTATGCACGCACTTAACCCTACTTATTAAATGTGATATACACCCTCAAGCGGACAGATGTTGCAGCAATCGAGGATAACTTTTCCCTTAAGCTTGTCCCACTTCTGCTTGATGTGATCGTGTTTCACAAGAATCACCACCATATCCATATCGTTAAGGAACTTATCGAAATTTGAGTATTGATTCTCGGTAATCTTGTGCTCTTCAAGGAATGGATCGTAGCAATGGAGAGGGCGGGCGAGGTGGCGCTCCTGTACTTCGAGCATCTGAAGGGCTGGTGACTCGCGACAATCATCTACGTTCTCTTTGTAGGTAAGACCGTAAAGACCTACCTTACGGTTATTGGTAATGCCATTTTTCTTCATAATCTCGTAGATACGATTGAGAACAAAGGTTGGCTGTGATTCGTTGGTCTTCATAGACTCATCGATAACCTTGGCGAGTTGAGGATAGTCGCCTACGAGGAACCAAGGATCAACAGAGATACAGTGGCCTCCTACACCAGGCCCAGGTTGGAGAATGTTAACGCGTGGGTGCATGTTGCAGATGTGGATAATCTCGTAAACATCCATATTGTCGTGACGGCAGATGCGTGCGAGCTCGTTGGCGAAAGCGATGTTGACTGCACGGAAGGTGTTCTCAACCACCTTGGTCATCTCTGCAGTACGGATGTCAGTTACAATGATGTCACCTTGGCAAAAACTTGCATAATATGATTTCACCCTCTCGCCAATCTTGCGTGAGTCGGCACCTATGGTACGGTTGTTATGGATGAGTTCATAAACCATGTTGCCAGGGATGATACGCTCAGGGGCATGAACGAGGTTGATCTCCTTACCAATCTTGAAATCGTTCTCCTCAATGACAGGACGTATGAACTTATCGATGGTACCAGGGCTGACGGTGGACTCAATAACAATGGTTGCGTCCTTGGGACATATCTTCAGCACTTCCTTAACGGCTGCTACTACATAGCAGGCATCTACCTTCTTTGAGAATTTGTCGTAGGGAGTAGGTACAGAAATGATGTACATGTCTGTCTTCTGATACTCGGTGGTGAACTTGATACCTGCCTTGAGGGCGTTCTGGAAAAGTTCATCGAGACCATCCTCCTTAAAGGTTGTGTGACCTGCGTTGAGAGTATCAACGAGTGACTTGTTGCAGTCTGTACCGATGACCTCAACTCCGTGTGATGCCATCATGAGGGCTGTTGGTAAACCAATATAGCCCAAGCCAATTACATTAATCATGTTGTTTTATCTCTTTTTTGATTCTTTTTTACTTCGTAACGATCAGTCTCCTTTCCCGCAAGTATATCAGCAATGCGACGGCAAGCCTGTCCATCGCCATAAGGGTTGACAGCATGGGACATCTTCTCGTAAGCTACGGTATCATCAAGGAGGATACTGACTTCAGACATGATCTTATTGTAGTCAGTCCCAACGAGGTGAACAGTACCAGATGCGAGAGCTTCAGGACGTTCGGTGGTATCGCGCATTACAAGAACGGGGTTGCCAAGGCCTGGGGCTTCTTCTTGAATGCCGCCTGAGTCAGTAAGGACGATGGCGGCCTTTGACATAAGATGAACGAACTCGAGATACTGAAGGGGCTCGATGAAGAAGAAGTTAGAACGGGTAAGGTCTTCACCAAAGACTTCGTAGATTGGTTTGCGCACATTGGGATTAAGGTGCATTGGGTAAACGAAATCTACCTCTGGATACTTCTCCGAGAGGTCCTTCATAGCGGTAACCATTCGGATAAAACCGTCGCCAAAGTTCTCGCGACGATGGCCTGTAATAAGGACAAGCTTCTTGCCGTTGTTGAGACGAGTGATATCATAGCCTGCGACTGCAAGCACCTTGTTCTGCTCTTCAGCAAGGGAAACATCAATCTTGAACTTATCTACAACCATGTGGAGGGCATCTATGACGGTGTTACCGGTGACATAAATACTACCATGGACTTTTTCTTCGAGGAGGTTCTTCTCACTGAGTGGGGTTGGCGAGAAATTGTAGGTAGCAATGCGACCGGTGATCTGGCGGTTCATCTCCTCTGGCCATGGACTATAAATGTTATGGGTGCGGAGACCTGCCTCTACATGGGCTACAGGTATCTGTGCATAGAAGGCGGCAAGAGCTCCTGCTGTGGAGGTAGTAGTATCGCCATGGACAAGGACAACATCAGGACGACACTCCTTAAAGATGTTGCGAAGACCGATGAGAACACGTGCAGTCACATCGGTGAGATCCTGTCCTTGCTTCATTATGTTGAGGTCGTAGTTGGGACGGACATCGAAAATCTGAAGCACTTGGTCGAGCATTTCGCGATGCTGACCTGTGACGCATACGATGGTTTCAAACTCTTCTGATCGCTTCTGAAACTCTTTGACCAACGGGCACATCTTAATGGCTTCTGGGCGAGTTCCAAAGACTAACATTACTTTCTTCATTGTATTTATCGCTATTTTTACTTCTATTTTCCCGAATATCGCAACCAATCAGAAACTGCGAAAGGTGAATCATAGTTACTATGCCTTCATTCTTTCAATCTTATCTATAGAATCAGCAAAGTATGTCAGCTATCAAGCCTTCCTTTATCTTTCCAATGACGACATCCATCATTTCACTACAGATGTAATCAGGGTTATACATTTTATCAAAGAGCAATGTGCTCATCTTTGATAAAATGGTATTTCTGTCTTTCTTCAACTTTATGTTTTTACTCTTCTAGTTCTTCCCATGGATAAGGATTATCCACCATATTCTGAAACTCGCCAACTGCTTCTTGCTGTTCTGCCGTGAGTGATGCAGAATCCCAGGAAGCAATGATTCCGCGAGCCTCATCCGCCAAAGCCTCATCAAACACCTCCCCATAGCAAGCAGTAAGCAAACGAAGCTTTAGTAATGAAGCAGGAAAAGTATCCAAAATATCCCAACAGCGCTTTAAGACCTCCTGCACATGCTGCTGTTTTTCACCATGGTCAATGAACGAGGCACTATACCCTTTCAAGAGGGCAAGACAGACATTTGCCTGCTCCTCTACCGTAGTGCCCCAGGTGCCGGAATTATACAAAGTTGTGGTTAAGCGGTAGACTTCACTGTTACGACGGGACAAGTCATCACTATAAATAGGACTGCCGTCCATACCCAAATACATCAGATCGTGCGCGGCACGCTGAAGGAGGAGTGCTTCTTCTAAAAGAGACATGCTATTTTGATTTATGATTTCAGAGTTATGATTTATCTATCACCAATGACTAATCATTGATTATCGACGATTATTTGATTACTTCGATGAGGTCTGGATGAATGGTCGCCATGGCAACGGCAATGATACCTTGTATAGCAATCACTACACGACGATCACGGGCACCTTTTACTTTTAGAAAAACACCTTCTTGGCCCTCGAAGTCGCCACCGGTGATACGGACTTTCGTACCTTTGGAGAGATTCAGTTCTTCGGGTTGAAAATAGAGAAGATGGTCATTGTAGGTACCGGCAACGGCTATGAAACGCTGCATATCATGGTCAGGAATGACTATTTTCTGACCGCTACGGGTATCAGTAATATATTGCAAATAAGTAATTTGAGACTTAAATCGCTGCACTTCAGAAGGACGTGCGTGGACAAAAACCAGGTTACGGATGACGGGAACCAAAGCACGGACTTTCCTGCCCCTACGGATACTTATCTTATATTGCATGGGGATGAAACAACCCAGGTTTGCCTTTTCGAGAAGATGCATAGCTTCAAGTTCCCTGCGATATGTGGCACGCATGGCAAACCAAACTTCGGTCTCTTTATCCATTTCTATTCTTGTTAATTTTACTTAGAAAAAGGTATTCCTTGGGGGCTTTGAACTACCATTACAGAACTGTAGTTCAATCACTTGCGAGCATTTTATGGGAAGTTTGACAAGCACTATGCTCTTCTTGTCAACAGATTCTCTGCGGTTGTTCATTACCTTTTGGTAAGAGACTATAAACGAACGTATTAGAAACAAAAAAGCGTTTTTTAATCGTACGTTTAAAAAACACCTATTTTGAACTTATACAAGACATACTCAAAAAGCTAAAAATAAGAAGATTTTAACTGATTACATATATTGTATATATTACTGAAATTCAATGCAATATACTTATCGCTATTTATTATTAGGAACATTTTTCTATCAAACATTTTGCCATTACAAAAAACGTCTCTATCTTTGCGTTCATTAAACGTACGTTTTTTAAACAGCATATCATCTTATATATCAACCATTTACAACTCACCCTTCACATTTCCCTCCAAAATTCCCTTATTTCTCCCACACTTTTTATACTTTCGCATTTTTTAACCAGAATAAAAAACAGTTAAACGAACGAAGAATTACACAAATGAAAGAACTCAAAAAAAGAAGCATCTCAACAGTAACGAGCAGAGAAGCATGTCGTATCAATCTGATACACAGAAGCTAAGAACAACAAAAGTAAAGGAACACAGCTCCATAGTAGACGAAAAGCTATTGGCAGAACGGGTTTACTACGGAGACCAGACCCATGTTTATGTAGGTTACTTAAGAGCCTTTAAATCAGGCTATTTTGAAGGAACAAATATCAAGAAAATTACAGATATAGCCAAACTATTCGTTGCTTCCGAAAACTTCACAAAGAGAACCAGAGGAGAGCAAAAGCCTTTGACTTACAGCACGATAATTACCGAATTGGAGAAGGTATGGGCCATCATAAAACGGGAAGATACCACACTGATTGACCCATACGGATATGATGTAAGGATAAATCACTGATAGTTCAGTACCTGGAAAGGCAGTAATTTTGCCGCCGTCAGCAACCGGACAGAAGGGCTACACCTTTCTCGTCGGATGGTGTAGCCTCAACAAGGCAAGGGCGTAACCATCCGTACTGAAAGGAGTAGCCCTTTTTCATTGCTGATTATCATACATTTACTAACCCTAAAAACATAAAAAATGGGAAAAGAAAAAACTGAATTTGAGGAGAAATTTGTATCCAAAACAGAAAAAACAAAAAAGCTATGGGAAAAACGGATTACGGAAAACACGACATTGAGCATGGAGTCTGTACAATGGATGGCACAGCGCATAAATTCCCTACTGGAATACATGCAATACGGATATGCATTGATAGCCTACCGAAAGCAGGACGGCAGCTTCTACATGGGAAAAGGAACCCTTGTTTCCTACGAAAGCGACTTCAAAAAGAAACATGACATGACAAGCATTAAAGCTCACGTAGCCTATTGGGACGCGGAACAACAAGGCTGGCGGACTTTTCTGATTGAGAACTTTATGGAATGGAGACCGATAGTAAACTAACAAAAAACACCAATATCAAAAGCTATGGAGGCTTATTTACTACATGATGCCAATGCCGGCAGCAACCTAAAATTAATGATTATGATACAAGAAGAAGGTATGAAAGGATATGGCATTTACTGGACAGTGCTCGAATTCCTCAGATTGCAGAATGAATATAAAGCCAGCCTGAAAGTGATTCCCATACTGGCACAAAAAGCAAGGGTGACAACCGCCACACTGAAGCGAATCATCTATGACTATGCACTGTTCGAGGTGAACGAGACAAGCTTCTCATCCCCCGGACTAAGCCGCCGCATGGAGCCATGGGACGCCCAACAAGAAGCTAAAAAAGAGGCCGGACGTCGCGGTGGACTGGTTAACCAGCAGAGAATCAGGGATGCCAAGACAAGCAGCGCTTTAGCAAATAAACTAAATAAAGAGAATAAAGAAAACCCCTCTCTATCTCCCCAAGGGGAGACGGGAAGAAGGAAGGAGGAGATTCTTCTGACTCCACCGGAGTACACGCTCAACAGACAGACGCATAATTACCAAGGCCTAATGGAAGAACTGGCAAGGCAGAAAGTAACCGACATCCACGATTTGAATGCCATCCTAAGACTGACAGATTTTGGAAAACTGGGAGGGAAAATCTGGAAAATCCTATATGAGTTGAACAGCTCACCCCAGCTGAAAGCCCGCATCGTGATGCCCGGAAAGTACATACTGAAATTACTCAGGGGTTAGATTTAATAAAAGAAATATAATACTTATCTTTGTGTTCAAAACAAAACACCCTAATCATTATGAATCTGAAAAAACTATTTTTTGCTTCTGCCCTGCTCTTTGCTGCATGCGGCACTATCCAGGCCCAGGAAGTCATTGCCCACCGTGGTTTCTGGACTACAGACGGTTCGGCTCAGAACTCCCTTGCCGCACTTGTAAAGGCTGATTCTATCCACTGCTACGGCTCCGAGTTCGACGTTTGGCTCACCACAGACAATCAGCTGGTTGTCAATCATGACGCCACCTTTAAAGGCGTGACTATGCAAGATGCCACAGCCAAGGTATGCACCGCCGTACAACTGGACAACGGCGAACAACTCCCTACCCTGCAACAGTATCTGGACAAGGCAAAAAGCCTGAAAACCCGCCTTATCCTCGAACTGAAAGCCCACAAGACCCCCGAACAGGAAACACGAGCCGTAGAGGGCATCGTAAAAATGATAAAGGACAAAGGGCTGGAGGACCGTACGGAATATATCACCTTCTCCCAACATGCCACCAAGGAGTTTATCCGTCTGGCACCCAAAGGCACCCCCGTCTACTACCTGACCGGTGACCTTACCCCCAAGGAGTTGAAAGCATGGGGTTGTGCCGGTCCCGACTATCACTTCAGTGTCTTCCAAAAACATCCCGAATGGATAAAGGAATGCCACGACCTCGGCATGAAAGTAAACGCCTGGACCGTAAACGAAGCCAAAGACATGGAATGGCTCATCAGCCAAGGAGTAGATTTCATCACAACCAATGAACCGGTAGTGCTGGAAGAAATTTTAAAGAAAAAATAGCCGCTGCTTATACATTTAGAAACAAAAACCAAACAAACCGCTTCATTATGTCCGCAATGGAGCGGTTTCTTGTTTTCAAAAAGATAGCAATTAGTCTTATAAAAAATCTTTTTTCTTATTTTGAGTCAAACTAAACTTTCACATGGATTACAATTTATATAAAAACAAAGCCATATGCTTTTAAATTGAAAGCCTGACAGTAGATATTCTCATTGAATGAAAGTTTCGCTAAAAAATAATAGAAAATAGATATGCTTTACAGTTAATTATAAAACAAAACGTCGTATATTTGCATCGAAATAAAACAAAAGGATATATTAACCAACTGATAAAGGACAAAATGACAAGCGCTATAAAATTCACCAAGATGCACGGTGCCGGAAACGACTACATTTATGTAGATACGACCCAATATCCTATCAGCCATCCGGAAGAACTTGCGAGGGCATGGAGTGCACCGCATACGGGAATTGGAAGTGACGGTCTGGTACTTATCGGTTCTTCGGACAAGGCCGATTTCAGCATGCGGATATTCAATGCCGACGGCTCGGAGGCCCGGATGTGCGGCAATGCAAGCCGCTGCATCGGAAAATATCTTTTTGACTACGGACTGACCTCCAAAACAGAAATCGCACTCGATACACTGTCAGGTATAAGGATGCTAAACCTGCACTTGGCAGACGGAAAGGTCAACTCTGTAACCGTAGACATGGGCATACCTGCCGACGAACCGGCAGACTACGACGGCAAAGGAGCCAAACCGATGAAAGAACAGCCCATCGAAGTGGACGGAGAACGATATGTAGGGACCACCGTATCCATGGGAAACCCGCATCTGGTAATCTTTGTCAATGATATTGAAGCCATCGACCTTACAGTCATCGGTCCCAAACTGGAGAATCACCCTCTCTTCCCCGGACGCATCAATGTGGAATTTGCCCAGATATTGGGAGAAGGAAAAATAAGGATGCGTGTCTGGGAACGAGGCTCGGGCATTACCCAAGCCTGCGGAACCGGAGCTTGTGCCACCGCCGTGGCAGCCTTCCTCACCGGACGCGCAGGAAGGGAATCCATCATCATCATGGACGGAGGCTCACTCACCATCCGATGGGACATCGCCACCAGGCATGTACTGATGACGGGAGAAGCCACCAAAGTATTCGACGGCAAAATTGAATTAATTGACTAATCACCAACTATCAACCAAGAAAAGATTATGGCATTAGTAAACGAACATTTTTTAAAGCTACCGGGTAGTTATCTGTTTTCAGACATAGCCAAGAAGGTAAATACTTTCAGGATAACACATCCCAAGCAAGAGGTCATCCGTCTGGGTATCGGAGACGTTACCCGGCCACTGCCACCGGTCTGCATCGAAGCGATGCACAAGGCAGTGGAGGAGATGGCTGACGCACGGACATTCCGTGGATATGGTCCCGAGCAGGGATACGACTTCCTGATAGAAGCCATCCTCAAGCACGATTACCTTCCGCGAGGCATCCATTTCGGTCCTACGGAAATCTTCGTGAACGACGGAGCAAAGAGCGACACAGGAAACATCGGCGACATTCTCCGCCACGACAACAGCGTAGGCGTGACCGACCCTATTTATCCGGTCTATATAGACAGCAACGTGATGTGCGGACGTGCCGGAGTACTGGAGGAAAACGGCCAGTGGAGCAACGTCACCTACATGCCTTGTACCGCCGAGAACGACTTCATCCCGGAGATTCCGGACAAGCGCATCGACATCGTCTACCTCTGCTACCCCAACAACCCCACGGGCACCACCTTGACCAAGCCCGAGCTGAAGAAATGGGTGGACTATGCGCTCGCCAACGACACGCTGATTCTGTTCGATGCCGCCTACGAAGCCTTCATCCGCGAAGACGACGTGCCCCACTCCATCTACGAGATAAAGGGAGCGAAGAAATGCGCCATCGAGTTCCGCAGCTTCTCGAAGACTGCCGGATTCACGGGAGTACGCTGTGGCTACACCGTTGTGCCGAAAGAACTCACTGCCGCCACGCTGGAAGGCGAACGCATCCCGCTGAACAAGCTCTGGAACCGCCGCCAATCTACCAAGTTCAACGGCACCAGCTACATCACCCAGCGAGCGGCGGAAGCCATCTACACACCGGAGGGACAGCGGCAGATAAAGGAAACGATAGATTATTATATGGACAATGCCCGGACCATGAAGCAGGGCCTTGAAGCGGCCGGGCTGAAAGTCTACGGCGGTGTGAACGCTCCTTACATCTGGCTGAAAACACCCGACGGAACAAGTTCCTGGCGGTTCTTCGAACAGATGCTGTACGAAGCCAATGTAGTGGGCACACCGGGTGTAGGTTTCGGCCCCAGCGGTGAAGGATATATCCGGCTGACGGCCTTCGGCAAGCACGAAGACTGCGTGGAAGCCATGAAGCGCATCCGGAAGTGGCTGAAATAAAAAAACAATTGAATTAGCGAGGTACTTGCTATAATCGAGTCGGACTGATCATCCGGAATTTTTCTAAACTTAAAGGTAAAAAGGTATGAAAACAAAAAGTGTAAAATGGGGAATAATGGCAATGGCGCTGTTATCAATGGCAATGCCTTTCACGGCAAAGGCTCAGGATAAAGTGGAAGCGTCGGCAGGCGTCGACCTCGTAAGCGGTTACGTGTGGCGTGGCCAGGATTTGGGAGGGGTAAGCCTCCAGCCGAGCGCATCCATCGCCTACAAAGGTTTCTCTCTGGGAGCTTGGGGCTCCGTAGGCATCGAGAGTTCGGACACGAAAGAGTTCGACCTCATACTGGGATATTCAACCGGAGGCTTCAGCGTATCGGTGACGGACTACTGGTACAATGTGACCGGAGATGGGGTGACAGCCAAATACTTCCAGTACGGTGCACACAATGCTGCCAACTCACATCTGTTCGAAGCGCAAATCGGCTATGATTTCGGCCCCGTAGCCATAAACTGGTATACCAACTTTGCAGGCGACGACGGTGTTGACAAAGACGGTGACCGTGCTTATTCATCCTACATCTCCGTGGCAGCCCCCTTCACACTGGGCGGACTGGACTGGACGGCCGAGATAGGCGCTACCCCTTGGGCCACGGACTTCTATGGAGCCAACGGATTTGCCGTATGCGACGTCAGCCTGGGAGTATCAAAAGACATCAAAATCACCGATTCCTTCTCCCTCCCGTTGTTTGCCAAAGCAACCTGGAATCCAAGGTCTGAAGGTGCCTATTTCGTAGTCGGACTAAGTTTCTAAGATGAAAAACCTATGATTTACACACACCGAAAGGCAAATAGTAAATCGTAAATTGTCTAATCGTAAATTATTTAAGGTATGAAAAAGATTGAAGCTATTATCCGAAAGACCAAGTTCGAGGACGTGAAGGACGCGCTGCTCGAAGCGGACATCGAATGGTTCTCCTATTATGATGTACGGGGCATCGGGAAATCCAGACAAGCCCGTATCTACCGTGGTGTCATGTACGACACCAGTTCCATCGAGCGCATCCTTATCTCCATCGTGGTGCGCGACAAGAATGCGGAAAAGACCGTACAAGCCATCATCAAATCTGCACAAACCGGTGAAATCGGCGACGGACGTATCTTCGTCATCCCCATTGAGGATGCCATACGCATACGTACTGCAGAGAGAGGCGACATCGCACTCTACAATGCCGAACAAGAAAGATAACGGGCAGCTACAAACCACAACCAAGAAAATACAATACAACTAAAAGCAACAAGAAATTATGGATAAACTTATTTTAAGTGAACTGACCAACGGACTGAACACTGTATGGATGTTGCTTGCAGCCATGCTGGTATTCTTCATGCAGCCGGGCTTTGCACTGGTCGAAGCCGGTTTCACCAGAGTAAAAAATACGGCCAATATCCTGATGAAGAACTTCGTTGACTTCATGTTTGGCAGCCTGCTCTACTGGTTCATCGGTTTCGGACTGATGTTCGGTGCAGGCGGATTCATAGGAATGCCCCATTTCTTCGACCTCTCGTTCTACGACGGAGGCGGGCTTCCCACGGAAGGTTTCCTGGTATTCCAGACTGTATTCTGCGCAACGGCTGCCACCATCGTGTCCGGCGCTATGGCAGAACGTACCAAATTCTCCATGTACCTGGTTTACACCATCTTCATCAGTGTGCTGATTTATCCCGTTTCCGGTCACTGGACTTGGGGCGGCGGCTGGCTGATGAACGGTGAGGCAGGTTCCTTCATGATGGAAACATTCGGAACAACTTTCCATGACTTCGCAGGTTCCACCATCGTCCACTCCGTAGGCGGCTGGATTGCCCTGGTAGGTGCGGCCATCCTCGGCCCGCGCATCGGGAAATACGGCAAAGACGGCAAGTCAAGAGCCATTCCGGGACATAACCTCACGATTGCGGCACTGGGTGTATTCATCCTTTGGTTCGGATGGTTCGGCTTCAACCCCGGTTCACAGTTGGCAGCAGCCACTACGGACGATGCAAGGGCCATCTCGCATGTATTCCTCACCACCAATCTGGCAGCCTGCGCAGGCGGTTTCTTTGCATTGGCGGTAAGCTGGATGAAATATGGCAAACCCTCCTTGTCTCTAACACTGAATGGCATTCTGGCCGGATTGGTAGGCATCACGGCCGGTTGTGACATGGTTTCTCCCTTCGGGGCGGTAATCATCGGCACCATCTGCGGCATCCTGATGATTTATTCGGTGGAATTCATCGACCGGACACTGAAAATTGACGACCCCGTAGGGGCCAGTTCCGTACACGGCGTCTGCGGTTTCACGGGAACCATCCTCACCGGACTGTTTTCCACCAGTGAGGGACTGTTTTACGGTGCAGGCTGGAGCTTTCTCGGAGCGCAGGTATTCGGTGCACTCGTAGTAGGCGCATGGGCAGCAGGCATGGGATTCATCATCTTCAAAGGACTCGACAAAATCCACGGCCTCCGCGTTTCCAAACGTGTGGAGGAAGAAGGACTCGACATTTACGAACACGGCGAGTCTGCCTACGGTGTATAATGATTTTATATTTTATTAAACCAACAATTACAACTCTAAGGTATTATGTCAAAATTGAGATTCAGAGTAGTAGAAACGGCGTTCAAGAAGAAACCCGTTGCAGTGGCAGTCCCGGCGGAACGTCCGTCAGAGTATTTTGCCAAGTATGTATTCAACAAGGAGAAGATGTTCCGCTATCTGCCGAGCAAGGTGTATGCCAAACTGACGGATGTGATTGACAACGGAGCTCCGCTGGACCGCAGCATAGCCGATGAGGTTGCCGCAGGTATGAAGAAATGGGCGGTTGAAATGGGGGCGACCCACTATACGCACTGGTTTCATCCGCTGACCGAAGGTACTGCCGAAAAGCACGATGCTTTTGTGGAACACGATGGCAAAGGCGGCGTGATGGAGGAATTCACCGGCAAACTGCTCGTGCAGCAGGAACCGGACGCTTCCAGTTTCCCGAACGGCGGTATCCGCAATACGTTCGAGGCACGTGGCTACTCGGCATGGGACCCCTCCTCCCCGGCATTCATCGTAGACGACACGCTCTGCATCCCGACTATTTTCATCGCCTATACCGGTGAGTCTCTGGACTACAAGGCACCGTTGCTGAAAGCCCTGCGTGCCGTAGACAAGGCTGCCGTCGACGTATGCCACTATTTCAATCCGGAAGTAAAGAAAGTGGTTGCCTATCTGGGCTGGGAGCAGGAATATTTTCTGGTTGACGAAGGGTTGTACGCCGCACGCCCCGACCTGCTGATGACCGGACGCACGCTGATGGGCCATGACAGCGCCAAGAACCAGCAGTTGGAAGACCACTACTTCGGGGCCATCCCCAGCCGTGTGGCCGCTTTCATGAAGGAGCTGGAAATCGAAGCGCTGAAACTCGGCATCCCCGTCAAGACCCGTCACAACGAAGTGGCTCCCAACCAGTTCGAGCTGGCTCCCGTCTTCGAGGAATGCAACCTGGCGGTAGACCACAACATGCTCATCATGGCCTTGATGCGTAAAGTGGCACGTAACCACGGTTTCCGCGTACTGCTGCACGAAAAGCCCTTCAAGGGTGTCAACGGTAGCGGCAAGCATAATAACTGGTCGCTGGGTACGGACACCGGTATCCTGCTCCACGCACCCGGCAAACTGCCCGAAGAGAACCTGCGTTTCATCACCTTCGTAGTGAATACGCTGATGGCCGTATACCGTCACAACGGATTGCTGAAAGCCTCCATCTCCAGTGCGACGAACGCCCACCGGCTGGGTGCCAACGAAGCGCCTCCGGCCATCATCTCTTCCTTCCTGGGCAAGCAGTTGAGCCAGGTGCTGGAACACATCGAAGAGAGCACCAAGGACGACCTCGTCAGCCTCAGCGGCAAGCAAGGCATGAAGCTGGACATCCCGCAGATTCCGGAACTGATGATAGACAATACCGACCGCAACCGCACCAGCCCGTTCGCCTTCACCGGCAACCGCTTCGAGTTCCGCGCCGTGGGTTCCGAGGCCAACTGCGCCAGTGCCATGATTGCGCTGAACTCCGCCCTTGCCGAGCAGTTGGTGGAATTCAAGAAAGATGTGGACGAACTGATTGAAAAGGGGGAGCCGAAAATCTCCGCCATCCTCGAAGTCATCCGCCGGTACATCAAAGTCTGCAAACCCATCCACTTTGACGGCAACGGTTACAGCGATGAATGGAAAGCCGAAGCAGCCCGCCGCGGTCTGGACTGCGAGACAAGTGTTCCCGTCATCTTCGACAACTACCTGAAACCGGAGAGCATCCGGATGTTCGAGTCCATCGGTGTCATGACGAAGAAGGAACTGGAAGCCCGTAACGAGGTGAAATGGGAAATGTACACCAAGAAAATACAGATTGAAGCCCGCGTGCTCGGAGATTTGGCCATGAACCACATTATCCCCGTAGCTACACAGTATCAGTCGGATTTGATTGACAACGTCTACAAGATGAAAGACCTGTTCCCCGCAGAGAAGGCTGCAAAACTGTCTGCCAAGAATCTGGAACTCATCGAAGAGATTGCCGACCGTACCGCCTTCATCAAGGAGCATGTGGATGCCATGATCGAGGCGCGCAAAGTGGCCAACAAAATTGAGAGTGAACGTGAAAAAGCCATCGCCTACCACGACAACATCGTACCGATGATGGAGGAAATCCGTTACCACATCGACAAGCTGGAACTCATCGTCGACAATCAGATGTGGACGTTGCCCAAATATCGCGAGTTACTGTTTATAAGATGAAAAATGAAGGATGAAGGATGAATCCTTAATCCCTATCTCATTCTTTTGTTGGTTGTTTTAAGTTTGCAGGGGGGAGAGGTGCCGCGAGGCAGTTCTCTCTCTTTTTTTCGTCCATGCCAACTGTTGGCGGTAAGCGGGAAATAACCTATCTTTGCCCGTCAGATAAAACAATCCTGTCATCATGAAGAATTTACGTAACTGCTATGCAGCGTTCCTGCTGTTTGCCTTGCTGTTCGTTTCGGCTGCTGCCCCGGCACAAACCGATCTGCAGCAAAAACTGGGTCGGATTTCCGCCATTACGGAAACCCGTCCGTTGGAGTCCACCCGGTTCTCCGAGAAGTATGTAACCTATTTTACCCAGCCGTTGGACCACCGTCGTCCCGAAAAGGGCAGTTTCCGCCAGCGTGTGATTGTCTCCCACGTCGGCTTCGACCGTCCCACGGTGATTGTAACCGAAGGCTATGGAGCCGCCTATGCCCTCAATCCCAAGTATCGCGAGGAACTTTCAGAGTTGCTCGATGCCAACATGATTTTTGTGGAATACCGTTATTTCCTGGAATCCACCCCTGAGCCTAAAGACTGGCAATACCTCACCGCCGAGAATTCTGCCGACGACCTGCACGCCGTCCGCAACGCCTTTAAAAGCATCTATCCCGGCAAATGGATTGCGACCGGCATCAGCAAGGGCGGACAGACTACCCTGCTCTACCGCACGTTCTATCCGGACGACGTGGATATTTCCGTGCCTTATGTAGCTCCGCTCTGCTACGGGGTGGAAGACGGACGCCACGAGCCTTTCCTCAGGAAAGTGTCTACTCCGGAGGACCGCAAACGGATTGAGGACTTCCAGTTGGAAGTGTTGAAACGGAAAGCCGCACTGCTCCCCCGCTTTGAGAAATATTGCGATGAAAAAGGACTCAAGTTCCGTGCGCCCGTTGAAGAGATATACGACTATTGCGTGCTGGAGTATTCTTTTGCCCTTTGGCAGTGGGGAACTCCCGTCAGCAGCATTCCTGCCACCACGGCCTCGGACGATGAGATATTTGCCCATCTGCTCGGTATCAGTAATCCCGACTACTTCATTGCCGACAGTCCCACAGCCTCATTCTTCGTGCAGGCCGCCCGCGAACTGGGCTATTACGGCTACGATACGAAGCCTTTCAAGAAGTATCTTTCCATCCAATCGAGCAAGGATTACCTGCATCGTCTGATGCTTCCCGAAGAGCTGAAAGACATGCCCTTCGACAAGACCCTAAGCAAGAAAATCACGAAGTTCCTAAAAGAGAATGACCCGAAAATGATATTCATCTACGGACAGAACGACCCGTGGACGGCTGCCGGAGTGACCTGGCTGAAAGGGAAGAAGAACATCCATGTATTCGTAGAGCCCGGCGGAAGCCATCGGGCACGCATCGGCACACTGCCCGAAGAGGAAAAGAAGCAAGTGATGGAGCTGATAAATGAATGGTTGAAACAATAAAAACGGATGGTCCGTGTGGCATGAACAGACCATCCGTTTACTCCTGACAGACCATCTGTTCTACCTCAACAGATGGTCTGTTTTTTTATTCTATAATTTGTGCATCCTCAATATCGTCCACTGCCTTTACTGAAGCATCCGGTGTCTTCGGGCGGCGACGCGTAAACTTGAACCAGTTCAGCAGTTCCGAAGCCGCATAGACCAGACTGCTGATGCCGATAATGATAAATGCCGTGGAGCGTACTCCCGTAGGATTGAACAGCGCAACCAGGCCGGCAAGCAGAATCAATACCGGAACCACATAAAAACCTCCCGGTACCGGCATCCAGCGACGGGCAGCGGAAAGCGAGGCAATCTGTTGCACTCCTCCCATCACCAGGATAAATCCCAATACAAATGTCAGCAAATCGGCAAAGAAACCGGGCATGATAATCAGCCACAAGCCAAACAGCAGGCTGCCCACCCCCTCGACAGGGAAACGGCTGCGCATCTCCGTGCTCTGTGCAAAGTAGCCTATGATGCTGACAAGCGAAGGCACCAGGAAAATGACACCTATCGTAATCACAAAGTAATCACCGGCCTGGTCGGGAAACATCACCAGCACCAAACCGATAACCAGCGCACATATAGCACGCAAAAATGAATAACTTAATCCTTTCATGAGTCTATGTTTTTTTGCGAAGATACATCTTTATCCGAATAACTCCACACGAAAATCCCGAAAAATCAGTTTACATTCAGCCAGGCATTCATATCTTCGGCCACAAAGAGCCAGTATAATAACAACAGTACAGCAATAACCACGCCTATGGCAACTAAATGTTTTCTATTCATAGTTTGTTCCTTTCTTTTTTGAATGAATATTCGTTTTTACTACACCTATAAGAACAATATTTCAAGAAAAATGTTTTAATCCGGAAAAAAAGTCATATTTATTTTGGCAGTTAAAACAAAGTGCTTATATTTGTCGCGAAAACGAAGACAGGCTGCACCTCAGCATAAAAAATGAACAAGTTCATTTTATTATACATTCGGATTGCACTGTCTTTGCCCCCGATAAAACAAAAAAAGTCAATGAAAACAATGTTAGTAAATACATATTGGTGGTGGCACCCGTTACAACTCCGACAGTCGTAAGGGAGCAGCGCTCGTATGTATATATGTAATATATAGTAAAAAACAAAAAGAGCCCTGTCGCACCAAGCGACGGGGCTTTTTTCGTTTAAGCAATAATGCGTTTTGATTTCTGAAATAGTAAATAGTAAATCGTCAAATAGTAAATAACATGATGAATTTCTTAGTTGACAAAGAAGGTTATTACGGAGAGTTCGGCGGGGCATACGTTCCCGAAATCCTCCACAAATGTGTAGAAGAGTTGCAGAACACCTACCTCAAGGTGCTGCAAAGTGAGGACTTCAAGCGTGAATACGACCAGTTGCTGCGCGACTACGTGGGACGCCCTTCCCCACTCTACCTGGCACACCGCTTGTCCGAGAAGTACGGTTGCCGGATTTACCTCAAGCGTGAAGACCTGAACCACACCGGTGCCCACAAAATCAACAACAGCATCGGGCAGGTGTTGCTGGCACGCCGCATGGGCAAGCGCCGCATCATCGCCGAAACCGGAGCCGGACAGCACGGTGTGGCCACAGCCACCGTCTGCGCCTTGATGAACATGGAATGCATCGTCTACATGGGTAAGACCGACGTAGAGCGCCAGCGCGTCAATGTGGAGAAGATGAAGATGCTCGGCGCCACCGTCGTTCCCGTCACCAGTGGCAATATGACGTTGAAGGACGCCACCAACGAAGCCATCCGCGACTGGTGCTGCCATCCGTCGGACACCTACTACGTGATAGGTTCCACCGTCGGCCCGCATCCCTACCCCGACATGGTGGCACGTCTGCAGTCCGTCATCAGCGAAGAAATAAGGAAGCAGCTCCTTGAACACGAGGGACGCGAATGCCCCGACTACCTCATCGCCTGCGTAGGTGGAGGAAGCAATGCAGCCGGCACCATCTATCACTACGTCAACGACCCGCACGTGCAAATCGTCCTCGCCGAAGCCGGAGGAAAAGGCATTGAAACCGGCATGACAGCCGCCACCATCGCCCTCGGCAAGATGGGCATCATCCACGGCTCGCGCACCTACGTCATCCAGAACGAGGACGGACAGATAGAAGAGCCCTATTCCATCTCTGCCGGACTGGACTATCCGGGCATCGGCCCCATGCACGCCAACCTTGCCAAGCAGAAACGTGCCATCGTCCTCGCCGTCAACGACGATGAAGCCATCCGCGCCGCCTACGAACTGACCCGGCTCGAAGGCATCATCCCCGCATTGGAAAGTGCCCACGCACTGGGTGCGCTGGAGAAGATGAAGTTCAAGCCGACGGACGTGGTGGTGCTGACGGTGTCGGGACGGGGGGATAAGGATATAGAGACGTATTTGAGTGATGAGTGATGAGTTATAAGTGATGAGTTATAAGTGATGAGTTATTTGAAAATACGAGATACAATGAAATAAAATACAAGATACAATGAAACAATATGATTATAAAACAATCAGCCGCACCATGCTCGGTGACTTGCATACGCCGGTGAGCACGTATCTGAAGGTGCGTGACATCTTTCCGCAGAGCGCACTTATGGAGAGTTCCGACTATCACGGCAGTGAGAACAACCGTTCGTTCATCGCTCTGTGTCCGCTGGCTAGTGTCAGCATAGACCACGGCACGGCTATCTTCCGCCTGCCGGACGACAGCCGCGAAGAGCATCCCATAACCGATGCATACCGGGTGGAGAATGCCTTGAACGATTTCCGCGCCCGCTTCCGCGTGGAGGGCGAATACAGCAATTACTGCGGACTCTACGGATACACCTCCTTCAATGCTGTCCGCTACTTCGAGAATATCCCCGTGAAGGACAGCCGCGAAGCTACCAACGATGCGCCGGACATGCTGTACATATTATATAAGTACCTCATCGTCTTCAACGACTTCAAGAATGAGATGCTGCTCCTCGAGATGCTGGCGCCCGGCGAGACCAGCGGACTGGACCAGGTACAGAAGGCCATCCATAACCGCAACTACACCGCCTACGATTTCCGCGCCATCGGCCCCACCACCTCTCCGCTTACGGACGAGGAGCACAAGGCGAATATCCGCCGGGGCATCGCCCACTGTCTGCGCGGCGACGTTTTCCAGATAGTCCTCTCCCGCCGGTTCGAGCAGCGTTTCACAGGCGATGACTTCAAGCTCTACCGTGCCCTGCGCAGCATCAACCCTTCTCCCTATCTGTTCTATTTCGACTTCGGAGGCTTCCGCATTTTCGGCTCGTCCCCCGAAACCCATTGCCGCATCGAAGGCCGCCATGCCTATATCGACCCCATTGCCGGAACCACGAAGCGCACCGGCGATGCAGAGCAGGATGCCCTCAATGCCCGGTACCTGCACGACGACCCCAAAGAGAACGCCGAACACGTGATGCTGGTGGACCTTGCCCGCAACGACCTCTCCCGCAACTGCCACGATGTAAAGGTGGATTTCTATAAGGAGATGCAGTATTACAGCCATGTCATCCACCTCGTCAGCCGTGTCAGCGGAACGCTCCGCGAAGAGGCCGACCCCGTCAAGGCCTTCATCGACACCTTCCCTGCCGGTACCCTGAGCGGCGCCCCCAAGGTACGCGCCATGCAACTCATCAGCCAGCTGGAACCGCACAACCGTGGAGCCTACGGCGGCTGCATCGGTTTCATCGGACTGAACGGCTCGCTGAACCAGGCGATTACGATTCGTACTTTTGTCAGCCGCAACGGTGTCCTCTGGTTCCAGGCAGGCGGCGGCATCGTAGCCAAGAGCAACGACGAGTACGAACTGCAAGAAGTGAACAACAAGCTCGGCGCACTGAAAAAGGCGATTGAGATGGCAGAAAAAATGTGAGTTTATGTACGATTTGACGATTTACGATGTACGATTTGCCATGCGGCGTACATTGCGCAGCCAAATCGTACATCGTAAATAAAGTAACTTCAATCGTACATCGTAAATCGTCAAATAGTAAATAAAATAGATTGTAAATACAAAAGATGAAAACAGTTATCATAGACAATTACGACTCCTTCACCTACAACCTTGCCCATCTGGTGAAAGAGCTTGGCGCAGAAACGGATGTGCTGCGCAACGATAAATTCCGGCTCGAAGAACTGGAGCCATACGATAAAATCATCCTCTCACCCGGCCCCGGTGTCCCCGAGGAAGCCGGACTGCTGCTGGATGTCATCCGCACCTATGCCGGACGGAAACCCATACTCGGTGTCTGTCTGGGCGAACAAGCCATCGGACAAGTGTTTGGCGGAAAGCTGGTCAATCTGGAAGAGGTATTCCATGGGGTACAGACGGAGATAAGGATTAGGAGTGAGGGATTAGGGACGAGGGAGGAAGGATTAGGGATTAGTGATGAAGGATTGGGGGGAAAGGATTATGAAGGTATTTCTCTCGAAGAAGACTATATCTTCTGCGGTTTACCCAATAGGATTCCCGTCGGACGATACCACTCCTGGGTAGTGGATACGAAGGACTTTCCCGAAGCGCTGGCCATTACCGCCATCAGCCCCGAAGGACAAATCATGGCGCTGAAACATCGGGAGTATGACATACACGGCATCCAGTTCCATCCTGAATCGGTACTGACACCCGACGGAAAAACAATCGTAAAAAACTGGCTTTTCAAATGAGGCACTTCAGAAAAAGAGTAAATTCAATCGTCAAATCGTAAATCGTCAAATCGTAAATAAATAGATGAAAGCAATACTCACCCGTCTCTTCAATCACGAAGAGCTTACGTCGGAGGAGACCAAACAAATCCTCCTCAACATCACCAAGGAAATGTATCCTGAGGCGCAGATAGCAGCCTTGCTCACTGCCTTCCAGATGCGGAGCATCACTGTGGACGAGCTTATCGGTTTCCGCGAAGCACTGATGGAGACACGCCTTCCCATCGACTTCGCCCCCTATCGCCCCATCGACATTGTAGGTACGGGCGGCGACGGAAAGAACACCTTCAACATCTCCACCTGCGCTTGCTTCGTGGTGGCGGGAGCCGGCTACAAGGTTGCCAAGCACGGCAACTACGGAGCCACTTCCGTGAGCGGAGCCAGCAATGTCATCGAGCAGCACGGCGTACGCTTCACCAACAACCCCGACACGCTGAAACGCAGCATGGAGGAGTGCAACATCGCCTACCTTCATGCCCAGCTTTTCAATCCGGCGATGAAGTTTGTCGGTCCCGTACGCAAGACGTTGGGAGTGCGCACCTTGTTCAATCTGCTCGGCCCGTTGGTGAATCCATGCTGCCCGGCATATCAGCTGCTCGGTGTGGCAGACCTCTCGCAGATGCGCCTATACACCAACGTATTCTATAAGCTCGGCATTGACTTTGCCGTGGTCAACAGCCTCGACAGCTACGACGAAATCTCCCTAACGGACGAGTTCAAGGTGATGACCCGCAACTACGAGCGCATCTACCGTCCGCAGGCTCTCGGCTTCAAGGATGCCCGTCCCGAAGAACTCTTCGGCGGCGCATGCAAGGAAGATGCCGCCCGCATCTTCGACAATATCCTTACGGGGCATGCCACACCTGCACAAACGCAATGCGTCATTGTCAACGCCGCCTTTGCCATCCAGGTGATGGAGCCGCAGAAAGAGATTGAAGAGTGCATCGCCATCGCACGCGAATCGCTGGATAGCGGACGGGCGCTGGCGACACTGAAAAAATTTATCGAGATTAATAAATGAAGCAATGAAAGATATACTGTCCGAAATCATCGCCCATAAGCAAACAGAGATTGAACTGCAAAAGCAGACCGTCTCTCCGGAACAGTTGCAGGAGCAAGCCGGAATCATCATCCGGGAGAATGCGGCCCACCGCCGCAGCATGAAGCAGGCCCTTGCCGCTTCTCCTACAGGAATCATCTCCGAGTTCAAACGCCGTTCACCCTCTAAAGGCTGGATAAACGAGGCTGCCCAAGCAGAGGAAATACCCGCCTCCTACGAAGCCGCCGGCGCCGCCGCCCTCTCCATCCTGACGGATGAGAGGTTCTTCGGCGGTACGCTGCGCGACATCCGCACGGCCCGTCCGCTCGTCCGCATCCCCATCCTGCGCAAAGACTTCATCATCGACGAGTACCAGCTTCTGCAAGCCTGCATTGTAGGTGCCGATGCCGTATTGCTCATTGCCTCCTGCCTCAGTCCGGAGCAGTGCAGCACCCTCACCGCCCAAGCCCACGAACTCGGGCTGGAGGTATTGCTCGAAATCCACAGCCCTTCGGAACTCTCCTATATAAATAAGGAGGTCGACATGGTGGGTGTCAACAACCGCAACCTCGGCTCTTTCGTCACCGATGTGGAAAACTCCTTCCGGATAGCCCGGCAACTGCGCGAAGCCACCCACGGACCGGCATCCCCGCTCCTTGTCTCCGAAAGCGGCATCTCCGACCCCGAAACCATCTGCCGCCTGCGTGCCGCCGGCTTCCGCGGTTTCCTCATCGGCGAAACCTTCATGAAAACAGCCAATCCGGGCGAAACCCTGAAAGAGTTCATCCAAGACAGTCTCTTAATTGATAATTAAAAGTTGAAAGTTGATAATTGTAAATACAAAAGTCTCTCATACAGCGTTATATCGCGCAGCCAAATTGTAAATCGTAAATAAAATGTCTCCTCTCATCAAAGTATGCGGAATGACCGAAGCAGAAAACATCCGCAATGTAGAACTGCAAGGTGTAGATATGATTGGTTTCATCTTCTACCCCAAATCTCCCCGTTGTCTGTGCCAGATGCCCGGGTATCTGCCAGCCTGCGCCAAGCGCGTCGGCGTCTTTGTCAACGAAAGTAAGGAAAACATCCTAATGTATACCGACCGTTTCGGCCTTGACTACATCCAGCTGCATGGCCATGAAGCTCCCGAATACTGCCGTTCCCTGCGCAATGCAGGCCTGCACCTCATCAAGGCTTTCTCTATCTTGCTGCCCAAGGACCTGCTTGCCGTATCTGCCTACAATGGTCTGTGCGACTACTACCTCTTCGACACCAAGACCCCGCAGTACGGCGGTTCCGGCAACCAGTTCGACTGGAACCTCCTGCACCGCTACAACGGTCCCACCCCGTTCCTGCTTAGCGGTGGCATCAACCCCTACAGCGTAAAAGCCCTCCGGGAGTTTCGCCATCCCTATTTCGCAGGTATCGACATCAACAGCCGTTTCGAAACGGCACCGGGAATAAAGGATGTGGAACGCATCTCAAACTTCCTGAAAGAACTGAAGGGAGGTACGATTTGACGATTTACTATTTACTATTTGGCTGCGCAATATACGCCACATGGCAAATTGTACATTGTACATGGTAAATAGTAAATAGTAAATTGTAAAATTGTAAATCGTAAAATTGTAAATCGTACCATGCAGCATATATTGCGCAGCCAAATAGTAAATTGTAAATTGTAAAATTGTAAATAGAAATAGTATGTTGAACCGCATTAACCAACTTTTCCAGGACAGCCCCAAGAATCTGCTGTCCATTTACTTTTGTGCAGGCTGTCCCACCCTCGACGGTACAGCCGACGTTATCCGTGCCCTCGAAAGAAACGGAGTCAGCATGATTGAAATCGGAATTCCGTTCAGTGACCCCATGGCCGACGGCATTGTCATTCAGAACGCCGCCACCCGCGCCCTGCACAACGGCATGTCCCTCCGCCTGCTTTTCGAACAATTGCGCGACATCCGTCGCGATGTCCGCATCCCGCTTGTCCTTATGGGATACCTCAATCCCATCATGCAGTTCGGCTTCGAAGCCTTCTGCCAGAAGTGCGTGGAATGCGGCATCGATGGCGTCATCATTCCCGACCTCCCTTTCCGCGATTACGAAGAGAGTTACAAAGCCATCGCCTCGAAGTATGACATCCGTGTCATCATGCTCATTACCCCCGAAACCAGCGAAGCCCGCGTCCGCGAAATAGACGCCCACACCGACGGCTTCATCTATCTGGTGTCCAGTGCCGCTACCACCGGTGCCCAGAAAGACTTCGACACCCGGAAGCAAGCCTACTTCAAGAAGATAGAGGATATGAACCTGCGCAATCCACGCATGGTAGGCTTCGGCATCAGCAACAAGCAGACATTCGATGCCGCTTGCGCCCACTCATCCGGTGCCATCATCGGCAGCCGCTTCGTCACGCTGCTCAACGAGAAGGAAGGAGATGCGGAAAAGGCTATCAGGCAGTTGAAGGAAGATTTGAAACAGTGAGCTTATTCAAATTTCATACAATATATTTTTCGCAATGAAAAAATAAAAGAGACAAAATCTGCAAAGACTTGTCTCTTTTATTTTCTCCCCATCTCATATTTCACTATCTTTGTACCCGAAAAAAGCTCTAATACGAATATCATGAAAGTCGATTGCCCTTCCGTACTATTGATTTACACTGGCGGAACTATCGGAATGATAGAAAATCCCGAGACCGGTGCGCTTGAGAACTTCAACTTCGACCAACTGCTACAGCATGTTCCCGAACTGAAGCGCTTCAACTACCGCATCTCTTCCTATCAGTTCGACCCACCGATCGACTCTTCCGACATGGAGCCTTCCCTCTGGGCAAAGATTGTAAAAATCATCAACTACAACTACGACAATTTCGACGGCTTCGTCATCCTGCACGGTACCGATACGATGGCCTATACAGCCTCCGCCCTCAGTTTCATGCTCGAGAACCTTTCCAAGCCGGTCATCCTCACCGGTTCCCAGCTTCCCATCGGCACCCTGCGCACCGACGGGAAAGAGAACCTCATCACCGCCATTGAAATAGCCGCCGCCAAGCATCCGGACGGTACTCCTATCGTCCCCGAAGTGTGCATCTTCTTCGAGAACGAGCTGATGCGGGGCAACCGTACCACCAAAATCAATGCCGAGAATTTCAACGCTTTCCGCTCCTTCAACTATCCCGCACTGGCAAAGGCAGGCATCCATATCCGTTATAACGAGCACCTCATCCACCGTCCCGACCCGTCACGCCCCATGAAGCCGCACTACCTTTTCGACACCAATGTCGTAGTGCTCACCCTCTTTCCCGGCATCCAGGAAAGCATCATCAACTCCGTGCTTCATGTTCCCGGTCTGAAAGCTGTTGTCCTCAAGACCTTCGGTTCCGGCAATGCCCCCCAGAAAGAATGGTTCATCCGCCAGCTGAAAGAAGCCAGCGAACGTGGCATTGTCATCGTCAACATCACCCAATGCCAAAGTGGCGCCGTCGAGATGGGACGTTACGAAACCGGTCTGCAACTTCTCCAGGCAGGTGTCATCAGCGGCTATGACAGTACCCCCGAATGTGCCGTCACCAAACTCATGTTCCTCCTGGGGCATGGACTGGACCAAGCCGAAATCCGCCACCGCATGAATTCCGACCTGGCAGGAGAAATCACCAAGATTTAGTAAAGCGGCAATACAGAGGGCATTTAGTAATATTGATAATTTTCAAGACAAACTTGCATTATCTATCCATACAAAATCGTTAAAAAGCGTTAACCAACACGCTTTTATCCCCCATTAATAAAGCTTATTAGTTTAAATAAACGTACTTTTGCTTACAATCAAGCAAAACAAATGTAAAATATGGGAGAAAATACCCTATACAAACGCTTTCTGCCGCTTGTTATTCTTACAGTAGGCATACTGCTGCAGGGTTGTAAAGACGATGTTTTTAACCCCGAAAAAGTGAAAGCAGCCTATCAAGACAGGTTTCCGGTCAAGAACATAGATCCGGCTATGGATTGGAAAATGACTCAGCAGGTCCGGGTCAATGTTTCTGTATCCGAAGATACCGGCATCGACTACACCATACGTATTTACGACAAGAACCCCTTAATCAGCCGGTCATCTGCCAAACTGCTGGCAGAAGGCACCGCCAATAATACAACAGTATTTACTACCGTCATGGACTGCCCTTCTGTGCTGACGAGCGCTTTTGTGTGCCGCACCGATGCACACAGCCGCAACATAGTAAAATACGTATCCATCCAAAACGGTCAGCTCCATGCCGCTTTCGGCAGTTCCCCTGCAACTACACGTGCCGCATGGACACGCAGTGTCAGCATCGAGACCTATTCACCGGAAAAGTCTGAGGCGGAAATCACCGCAATGCTATCAAGTGCCGAAGAAATAAGGCCGAATACCGATTTTCAAAACGGAAAAGCCTACAAAATCTCCAAAGACAATATATATAGGAATAAAATCAGCAAGGACGGCATGGGAAGTGACAATCCGGCCATCATCATCATTGAAGGCAGCTGGGAACCCAATGGAAACAACATGACCGTTGAACGAGGCTTCGAATTCTATGTGATTGACGGAGGGGAAATCGTGATACCGGACGAGCACACCTTCACTTTAGTGCAATCCAGCCGGTTTATCGTCTACGCGGGTGGAACCATCAAAGGGAACGACATCGAATTGACCAATGCATCCGGAGGCAGCTACAACTACAATGCCGGCACTATGGAAATAGACGATTTCCATGTCAGCCAGGGAGGAGCATTCTATAATTGCGGTACCGTGCGTGTCGATGAAATGAATTTCGACAGCGGATGCAAATTCATCAACCAGGGCAAAGCCTATATCGGGAAAACCGACAGCAACATCACTATAGACAACGGATGCTATCTATATGCGGAAGAATTTGTAGGCACACTGAACATGGGAGACACCTCTTCTGCAGAGATAGAGGATTTCGGGGACCATAGCAACAATTACAACACCCAAATCACGATGGGTGACAACTCCATGATAACCGTACTTGATGAAGCAGAATTGTCACAAGCACAATTTATGGGTCCAAACAATGAATATGCACTGGTAAAAATCAATAAAATTGAAGATATAGGGAATTTCTCCAGCCAGGGAAACATTCATTATGAAGTGAAAGAAATTGACGATGATATCACCGAGGACATCTGGTGGGAAGCCAAATTCCTTGATGCTATCAAGAACACCGAAGGAACCATATCCAAATGGGGAGAATCCCCCATCACCATTCCTGCCGGAGACTGTACGGGCGAAGGCAATACTCCGGACGAGTCCGGCTCAGAAACCCCTACAGACCCGGTCTCCTATACGTACGTATTCGAAGACAACTTCCCGTTGGTAGGCGACTATGACTTCAACGACGTGGTCTTGGACGTGGAGACCTACTATCACCGCGAGAAAAAGACGAACCACATCAAGCGCATACAGCTCGACGTGACCCTTGCTGCAGCAGGAGCAAGCAAGCCGTTGGGCGTAGGGCTCCGGATTACCGGAATCAATAAATCCGATATCCGGGAAGTCAAGACCGGAGGCGACGATTCGCGTTTCCAGGAGTCATTCAACAGCTCGTACAACAAATTCAGGTATAACAACGTTACTTACATGGAAGATTCCGATCCGAGTGTCGTAATCCCCATCGCAGGCGAGGTGCACAATGTATTCGGAGTTGAACCGGGTGAGATGGTAAATACCGGCATTGGAGTAACCGCCAAAAAGTACACTTATGAAGTCATTATTGAACTGGCAGACCAAACCCGGACAGAGCCCCCATTCTCAAAAGACAATCTGGACTTCTTCATCTGTTATCAATATAAAAGCATGGAACAACGCATGGAAGTCCATCTTTACGAATTTTGGGGATATGGCGCCACTGCCGCCGGAACCATACAGCAAGAGAATCTTGACTTGGCAGGCAACAACACGTGGGCAATCTGCGTGCCGTATGGCTTCCGCTATCCCAAAGAAACAATCAATGTGTCACGTACTGATATCCCCGAGGCAAGCGCATATCCGGAATTCATCTATTGGGCCCAAGACAGAACCCAGTATACGGAATGGTACGAACACCCGGTAGAAGAAAATGTATATAGATAAATATAGCAAACAATTATCATAAACAATGAAACAAATATTATTTGTAGATGACAAACCTGCCATAGGCAAGGTACTCTCGGTCTATTTAGGGAAAGAGAATGAGCTGGTTTATTTCGAAGATCCCGTCAGGGCCATAGAATGGCTGAATGAGGGGAACGAACCCGCTCTCATCATTTCGGACATACGCATGCCCAAGATGACCGGCAGTGAATTCCTGGCATATCTGAAAAGCAATTCACTTTTCAAGGACATTCCGGTTGTGATGCTTTCCAGTGAAGAAAGTACCACCGAGCGCATCAACCTGCTCGAAGCCGGGGCCGAGGATTTCATACTGAAACCTTTCAATCCTATGGAGCTGAAGGCCCGCATCAAGAAATTTCTCTAAACAACAAAATCAATGGATATGTTATATTATATCTACATAGGTAGCAACCGCGTCACCATCGACCACTTGAGCAAAATTGCAGGAGGCATGTTCATGGCTGTTTCATCCTGCAACAAAGCGGCGAAAGTCATCGACGGTATCCGCGAACGATATAACACATCTATCCTTTACGAACAAAGCGACCCTCAAAAAGACTGTGAAAACATCACTTTCCTGCACAAGCGTTTCCCACGCGTCTACATCATCCTTGTCACCGAGGAGCTGCAGAAGGAAAACCGCAAGCTCTATCTGCAGGCAGGTGTCAATAACACCCTCTCCCCTACGACCCATGAGGGGAATCTGCAACAAATGACAAAATTCCTCCAACTGCGCAAGGAGCATAAGTTGCAGGAATTCAGCCAGTCACACCGTAAGATATTCAACACCTTCCACCTGCCTGTGTGGAAGCGTATCTTCGACATCCTTTTTGCCGTTGCCGTACTGATTGCACTGTCTCCGATATTCATTGTGACAGCCATAGCCATCCGCATGGAAAGCAAGGGAAAAGTGATTTACAAGTCCCAGCGCGTAGGCAGCAACTACCAGATATTCAACTTCCTGAAGTTCCGCTCCATGTACACCAATGCAGACAAGCGCCTGAAGGAGCTGAATGCACTCAACCAATACAAGATGGAAGAAGAGCTTACGGACGAGCAGCCTGATATTCGCTTCGACGACCTGACCGGCACTTCCGAAGAGGAGGCTACCCTGCTGATTTCGGACGATTTCGTCATCTCCGAAGAAGATTTCCTCAAAAAGAAGGCCCAAGAAAAACAGAATACGTTTGTCAAGATAGAGAACGATCCCCGCGTCACCCGCGTAGGCCGTTTCATCCGCAAGTACAGCATTGACGAACTGCCGCAGCTGTTCAACGTCCTCAAAGGAGACATGAGCATCGTGGGCAACCGCCCGCTCCCCCTCTACGAGGCCGAGCTGCTGACCAGCGACGCGTATATCGAGCGCTTCATGGCCCCCGCCGGACTGACGGGACTGTGGCAAGTGGAGAAACGAGGCGGTGCCGGGAAGATGTCGGCCGAAGAGCGCAAGCAACTGGACATTAAGTACGCCAAAGAATTTTCATTCTGGCTGGACATGAAGATACTGTGCAAGACGCTGACAGCGTTTGTGCAGAAAGAGAATGTATAAAAATAAAGATAACAGGAATTATATGGCTTTAGAGATGATAAAAAGATATATCACGTCCATCATTTACAGTGTAATCCTCTTAGGATTGTTGGGGGTACCTTTGTCTGTGGCTGCGCAGCAGGAGTTGACACGGGAGGAGCGCATCAAGATATTGGAAGCCTTAAAAGCCGAAGATGAAAAAACAAATATCAGTACAGTTGGTCTGATAACTTCAAGTATGCCTACGGAAATAGACAAATTAGAGCTTCCTCCCCTTTCTGTTTTTTTGGATGCTGTGATAGAAAATGCAACGGTAAAGCGTGCCCAATCACAAGTAGAACAAGTCAGAAACCAATACCGCCTGCAAAAGCGGAATTGGTGGAATTATTTCCGATTCAACGGGAATTATTCTTACGGACGATATAATGTGATTGGTAATGCTAGCGATGAATTCACCCCAATGTACCAAACAACGATGTCAAGTGCCCAACATAATTTTAACGTAGGCGCCAGTGTCGGTATCAGTTTAGGAGAATTGTTCAATCGTCCGTTAAAGCTCAAAGATTACCGTTATCAAATAGAACAACTCCAATATTCACAAGAAGAAGTGATGGAACAACGAAAGCTGAGAGTGTTGGAAGCCTATAATGCAGTTACCGAACAACTGGCAACCATCAAAGCGAAGGCCGAATCGGCTGCATTATACAATGCACAAATGAAGATTTCAGAGAATAATTTCATACAAGGCACTATTGACATTATCTCATTGTCTCTAGAACGTGCCCGCCGTTCCGGCGCCGTTGTTTCTTATGAGCAGGCTCGGGTAGCTTTGCACAACTCTATCGTTCTACTAGAAATGTTGACAAATGTGAAGGTCATTAAAGATAAATAACTCTTTATGGATATAGTACAATTTTTAACCCAATTCTTTTACCGCATCCGTTATTGGTTGCTGTGGGGAAGTCTCATAGTTACCGCATTGGTAATCTATTTTACCCAGTTCCTTCCCTTCAACTATACGGTAAATAGCAGTCTCTATGCTGGTATAACCAACAGCACCAATCTGGATGGAACAGAATTGTTGAATATAAATAGTACCTTTGACAATATCATCAATATTGCCAAATCCAAAAGTACATTGGAAAAAGTTTCCATCCGTCTGCTCGCCACCAACTTGGTCCATGGCGATGAATGGAAAGACAATATGTATATTCAAGCCAAACATTATCGCCAACTCGTTCAGGCCACTCCCAAAGAGGTTCTTGCCTTAGTCGATCGTTCGTCTGTAGACAAAACAACAGAAAACCTCACAAAATATCGCAAGGAAAGTGGACAGAATTATATTTATGCAATCTTCAGCCGTCCCACTGCCTACTACAGCTATGCAGCATTGAACACGATTGACGTAAAACGGTTGGGAACCAGCGACTTGATAGAAATCAATTACACAACTACCGATCCGGGTATTGCCCAAAATACGGTCAAGATACTGGAGGACGAATTAATGAAAGCTTATGAAATTCTGCGTTTCAGTGCCACAAACAATGTCATTGCCTATTTTGAGGAGGAAGTCAGAAAAGCTAAAGCCCTTTTGACAAGAGAAGAAGATGATTTAACTGATTACAGCGTTAAGGAGCAAGTCATCAACTATAACGAGCAATCGAAAGCATTGGCTCTGACCAAATATGCTGCTGATGACCGCATAGAGGCCTCTCAACGTACTTATGAGAGTGCTGTGGCATTACGCAAGATGTTGGAAGAGAAAATGGACATTCGTGCCAAAATAATCCGTACCAATACAAATCTGCTGCAAGAGTTGGAGAAAGTCAGCAATTTGAATCAGAGTATTATGGAGCATGAAATTTTCACAACAGAGAAAAGCCAACAGAGCAGTGAAAAGCTCCTCAAAGAAAAAGAAAATCTTAAAAAGGCGGAAGAGAAAATCAGCCATCTTTCCGACAATTTGAACGAATATAGTTTTTCCAAGGAAGGAGTAGGTATTAAAAACATGGTGGATGAATGGCTTATGGCTTGTATTAACGAAGCAAAAGCTAAAGCAGAATTGCAGGTACTTTCAAATCGCCAAATTGATATCATCAACGAATACGCTCATTTCTCTCCTATAGGTACCCAAGTAAAACGAAAAGAACGTGCCATAGGCATTGCCGAAGATACCTATCGCCAGCAGTTAAAAGGATTGGCAGATGCACACTTGCGTTTGCAAAATATAAAAATGACCACCGCTAACCTACAGATTATTTCAGATCCCAATTATCCGTTGACAGATAACGGTCGAAAAAGAGCCGTTATTATTATAGCAGCATTCTTTGGCAGCCTGATATTTATTACCGCCTACTTCCTGCTCATCGAGTTACTGGACCGTACCCTTCGCGACCCCATACGCAGCAAACGTCTGACGGGATTACCTGTTATTGCTGCCTTCAACGGTATCAGCAATTTAAAATATCGTGGTTTCCTTAAGGCATGCAACCGTTTGGCAGCCGCATACAGTTGTCGTCAATTAAATAACTATTTGCAGCCCGGACGTCCCACTATAATAAATCTGCTCAGCATGAACGCCCGCGAAGGTAAATCATTTCTTGCCAAATACTTTATCCAGTACTGGGAATCGGAAGGTATTCGGGTACGCCTTGTAGAACATAACCATGATTTTGAAATAAAAGACAAAATATATGTACAGGCTCAAGAACTTTCCGATTTTTGGCAATTAAATGAAGCAGAAGAAATACCGGATGTCATACTGGTAGAATACCCTTCCGTCAATGTAGCATCACTGCCTATACCCGTTCTGAAAAAAGCGGATTTCAATCTACTGATAGCCAATGCCTGCCGTTTGTGGGGTAAGGATGACGACAATCGTTTAAAACCGTTGAAAGACGAACTGGCAGACACTCCATTATTCCTTTATCTGAACAATGCCGACCGTGAAGTTGTAGAAGCCTTCACCGGAGAACTGCCTCCGAAGACTCCGGTACACTCCTTCTTCAGCCGATTGGCACAATTAGGCCTGACTTCAAAACCAGCAGCCGTTAAATAATGACCAGAAATATGGGAATTGCAACAAGACACATATCTCCACAAATAGCTTTATCCGCCGTGCTTTTTATCGGTCTGGCGGCTATAGCCTATCATGCACTAAATGACCAATTGCTGAAGGCATTTCTTGTTGTCCTCATCCCCATTGCCATAATTTATATTATATTGTCGATAAAACGTCCTTTGATTGCACTTATCACTTATGGAACGCTCTGCTATTTCTGGGGAGTCATTTATCGCACCTTTATCCGAGTCAACGGCATCAGCATACTCTTGGACATCGGAATGTTATTCTTTCTATTTTGCACGATATTGCATTCCCCTTATTCCAAAGACATCAAGTGGAGACGTTCTTTCAATGTGGTTACGGTAGCTTACGCTATTTGGTTTGTCTTTTGTTTTCTGGAAATAGTCAATCCCAACGGATTGACAGAGGCATGGGTAAACTCCAGAGCCATGTATCCTGCCACACTGATATTCATCATCCTGCTGACAGCTTTCTTTACGCGTTTTAAATTAGTAAAGGCATTGATAATGATTATAGCCATATTTACAACCATATCATTTATCAAGCTAATGATACAAAGATACATAGGCTGGGACCAGTATGAGACAACCTGGCTCTATTCATCCGAAAGTTACCGTACCCACCTTCTCCGCACCGGTATCCGATATTTCTCTACATTTACCGATGCGGGCAATCATGGTTCAAACATGGGCAATATAGCACTGGTATACAGCATCATCTTTTTTTATACCAAAGGGGAAAAAATACGTTGGTTCTATCTGGCAATCGCTATAATGGGAGTTATCGGGCTATTCATGTCCGGCACACGCGGTGCAATGATTGTCCCATTAGGAGGATTGGTCCTTTTCTGCCTAATCAATAAAAGTATAAAGTTCACATTGGCAAGTGCCATAGTAGGAATCGGAATATACATATTCTTTGCCTTCACCTATATCGGTGAAAGCAATGCTATGATCAGCCGTATGAGAACCGCCTTTAAACCCACCCAGGACGCATCCTTCAATGTACGTATTGAGAACCAGAAGAAGATGGCCGAGTACATGAAAGACAGGCCGTTCGGCGAGGGAATAGGATTGGCCGGAGTAGAAGCGCGGAAATATGGAAGCCGATATATCACAACCTTCCCGGTAGATTCATATTATGTCAAAATATGGGTACAAACCGGCATTGTGGGACTTATATTGCATATTGCCGTATTATTAATTTGTCTGTTTTGGGGATGTTATCTCATCATGTTCAAAGTGAGGAATACAGAATTTCGAGGTATACTTACCGCTTTTATATGCGGACTATTTGGATTAATGTTAAGTGCATACGGAAATCAGTTTTTCGGACAGCCCAATACGCAATTTATCCTATGGACATTCTTTGCATGTATCGTCAATAGTCCTTATATTGACAAGCAACTCCTCGAAGAGAAACGACAATTATTAACGAAATAATAAACAGTAACTATATGAACGAAATCTTTTCCATATTCAATCCGGACTGGTGGATGGACGAAAACAACAATGCCCTGCAAATGGGAGATGCTATCTTGTTTTTGATTTTCCTGCTCCCCATTGCCTATTTGTTCATCTATTCTCTCGCTTCTCTGAGAAAGTATAAGAATCCCTATCCCCATGCAAATATACAACACCGTTTTCTTGTTGTATTCACCGTCCTGCGTGACGGCAAAGAGGTTATCAGCAGTATCAACACTTTCCTTGACACGCAAAACTATCCGCGCGAGAAATATGACATTGCAGTCGCTGCCACCCAACTACCCGAGGAGGATCTTATCACACTTCTTCAGATGCCGGTCAATATTGTAGTGCCCGATAAGGAAAGTTGTACCAAAGTATACGCTATCCAGCAGGTCATGGAACGTTATTCTCCACACGAATATGATATGGTAGTTATTTTCAACTCCGACAACCGTGTAGTGCCCAACGCACTTGACTTATTCAACAATGCATATTATTCGGGGTGCGATTCCATCCAGGCACACCGTATGGCTGAGAACCTGAATACCAGCATTGCTGTCCTTACGGCTGCCAGTGAAGAAATCAACAACCATATATTCCGCAAGGGTCAAGTAACTCTGGGATTCTCTTCAGCCCTAATCGGTTCGGGGATGGCTTTTGATTTTGCGATGTTCCATGAAATAGCTCCTACATTGAAAGGAAGCGACTTCAGCAAAGCAATGGAAGTAGCTTTGCTGGAACAAAACATATATACAGAATACTTGGAAGAAATTGTCTGTTACAGCAAGAAGAAGGACAATGCGTACGGCTATAACGAAGAGCGCCAGCGCTGGATTGCCTCCCAGTACAGCAGCACTTTCCTGGCATTGAAGCGCCTTCCCCTTGCCTTCCTGCAAGGGCGGTGGGATTATTGCAATAAACTGGTACAGTGGATTATGCCTTCCCGCCTGCTACTTATCGGACTTACCGTCCTCATAGCTATAGGGATGACTTTCTTGGACTGGACACTCTGCTTTAAATGGTATATACTGCTGTTAGCCATTGGCGTCACCTTCCTTATGGCAATGCCCGAAGGGGAAATAGCCCGCCATTTCCGCAAAGCAGTTTGGGCCATGCCTATACTGATATTCTCAAGTATATTCAGCCATATAGGACGCTTTTTCGGCAAAAAAAAGAAAAAGATAACAAGCATCAGTAACCATGAAAATAGCGATTGAAGCTCAACGCATCTTCCGCAGTGACAAGCACGGAATGGACTTTGTCATTCTGGAAACTCTAAAAGAGTTGCAGAAGCGTAAGGACGGGAACCACTATTATGTGCTGGTTTCTGCGGGCGAAGACCGCTGTCTGGAAGAATCGGAGAACCTAAGCATCATAGAAGTGCATTGTCCCTCTTATCCATTATGGGAGCAAGTGGCATTACCTTATACTGTACAGCAATTGCAGGCAGACCTGCTACATTGTACATCCAATACAGCTCCGTTGTGGTGCCCGGTCCCCTTGGTACTGACATTGCATGACATCATCTATCTGGAACCGCGGCAGCACCGCAGCCCTTCGCTCTATCAGGAAATGGGATGGCACTACCGACGGATGGTTGTTCCAAGAATATTGAAGAAGTGTAAAAAGATAATCACGGTGTCACATTTCGAATGCAACCGCATCCGGGAAGCGTTGCACCTGCCGGAGCAACAGATAACAGCTGTATACAACGGATACAATAAACACTTTATCCCTCGGACACCCCACTCCAACATCATCAAAAAATACATTCCACAAGAAGGTTTTCTGTTCTTCTTGGGCAATACCGACCCCAAGAAAAATGCAGCACGCACACTGAAGGCTTATGCCCTCTATCTGGAAAAATCGGCTGTGAAACGTCCGTTGCTGATAGCCGATTTGAAAGAGGAATATATTGACGCCCTCCTCCGGCAAGAGCAAATCACAGAAATAAAGAAACAGTTGTTTTATCCGGGCTACATTGACAACCAAGATTTGGCAGCCCTTTATAATACAGCCTTCACCTTTTTATACCCTTCCCTGCGCGAAAGTTTCGGCATTCCCATACTCGAAGCCATGGCTTGCGGTACTCCCGTCATTACAAGCCACACTTCGGCCATGCCCGAAGTGGCAGGTGAAGGAGCAGTTCTTATCAATCCGGAACAACCGCAACAAATAGCCGATGCCCTGATTAAATTGGAAAATGACGCGGACTTCTATCAAAAACAAGTAGACTATGGGCTGGAACGTGTGAAACTCTTTTCATGGAGGAATACAGCTGAAGCATATTCGAAGATTTATCGCGAAATACAGAAGAAACAATCATTAGAAACCTAAATAAAAGCCATAGGTATGAAAGACTTTATCATTACCAGCCTGCAGACGTGGGACATTGAAATAGGAAGCACCATCAAGAATACGGCGCTAGAAATTTCAAAGCAGAACCGAGTGCTCTACATCAATACACCTATGGACTATTCCACCCGGCTGAAAGGCAACAAGCAAGCTCCCTCCTACATACGCCGTATGTCTGTCATCAAAGGAGAAGCTTCTCCCCTGCGGCAAATCAACAAAAACATGTGGGTACTGGACTGCCCGTTCACACTTTTGTCCGTAAACTTTCTACCCGCTCCCTTGTTCAACTTCTTCAACAGACAGAACAACCGCCGTATCGGCCGGTGGATTGTGCAGCAAGCTGCACAACTCGGTTTTAAGGACTACATCCATCTTATTGATACGGACATCTACCGCAGCCGGTATCTGAAGGAATACATTCATCCGGTGCTATCCATCTACTACCGTCGCGATTACATCATCGGAGAAGCCTATTGGCGCAAGCACGGTACTCGCCTCGAGCCAGAGCTGGCCGCTTCTGCAGACATTGTATTGGCGAACTCCAGCCGCTTCGCTGCAGAATTGCTAGCCTATAATCCGGAGACATATCCGATAGAAACCGGAGTGAACATAGAGCTGTATGATGCTTCCCGAAGCTACGGCATACCCACCGACATAAAAGGAATTCCCCACCCCATCATCGGATACATGGGTACTGTAAACAGTACCCGCCTGGACGGAGATTTGCTCTATGAAATAATCAGACAACGCCCCGAATACAACTTTGTGTTCACCGGACCGGAAGATAACGGATTCCGCCAACACCGTATCCACACACTGAAGAACGTCCATTTTCTCGGGCAAAAAAAAACAAGTGAACTGCCTGCATATATTGCCACCTATGACGTTTGCATAAATCCGCAAATGATAAACGACATCACCGATGGCAACTACCCACTGAAAATTGACGAATATCTGGCAATGGGCAAACCGACCGTGGCAACCAGTACCCACACCATGCGCAACATCTTTGCAGCCTACACGCACTTGGCCACGAACCCGCAAGAGTGGCTTTCTGCCATTGACCACGCTATAACCGAATCCGATGACAAAAAATTGGCACAACAACGCATATCCTTCGCTGAAACCCACAGTTGGGGGCACAGCGTGAAGAAAATTTATAGAATCATTGAGCATTTCAATAATAGAATATTATGAATTATCGCAACATAGATGACTTGAACCACTGCATCCTGCAACATCTCAGCATACTGCCACGTGATTTTGACCTGATAGTGGGCATCCCTCGCAGTGGCATGTTTCCCGCCAACCTGCTGGCACTCTATTTGAATCTGCCAGTAACAGACTTGGACTCATTCCGCAACGGACACATCTATCAGACCGGAGAACGTGGCAAAACTTTCAACATGACCCACATCCGCAAAGTATTAGTGGTAGATGACAGCATTGCCACCGGAAACGCCATAAATAAATGCCGAACATTGCTGAAAGCTCTCAATGACAACTATGAAATAAAATATTGTGCCATTTACAGTGTGCCTGAACATACCAGAAGCGTGGATTATCATTTTGAGATTCTGGATTATCCCCGTTTCTTCCAGTGGAACATAATGAACCATGGAATCCTGAAAAAAGCATGTTTGGATATTGACGGGGTTCTTTGCGTAGATCCTACTCCCGAAGAAAATGATGACGGACCACGCTACCGCGAATTCCTACTGAACGCCCAACCCTTATTCATTCCCCGTACCGAAGTAGGTACGCTGGTCACTTCACGTTTAGAGAAATACCGCCCGGAAACCATGGCCTGGTTAAAGAAAAACCATGTAAAATATGATAAACTGGTCATGCTAGACCTGCCCAACAAAGAAGCCCGCCAACGTGCCAACTGCCATGCCTCATTTAAAGCCAAAGAATATAAATTATCCACCACCTACATGCTTTTTGTAGAAAGTTCCCTACAACAAGCCATAGAAATCAATCGTCTGACCAAGAAGCCAGTACTCTGTACGGAAACTTTTCAAATGATTTACGATTCAAAATCCATCTACTATAATCTAAAGTCTGGAGAAACTTTCCCTTGGCTACGACGTTTCCTCATCTCAAAGCGTGACAAGCTAAAAAGGCTGCTAAACAAATAAGCTTTATACAATATTATGACTACCTTTGCATCTTTTTAAAAACAAATAATCATGACTAAAAATTTAATTTAGCCCTTACCGTAGATGGGCAAAAGTTCTGGAGTTTTAACGGAACAACCAAACATGCAGAAGAAAGACTGGTAATAGCCGAAGTTATTAAACAAGTCATTCGGACAATCTTCAAGAGTGACCGGAAAGCCAGCTTCAGGGAAAGCAAGGAACTCATCCCCATAGAGAACCGGATAAAAAAAATAAAACAAGTTTCTGAACAAGAGAAAGAATAAAAAGCTTTCAATTTACATTTATTAAGACAAGTACGGTTTCCATAAGTTTAGAAACCGTAACTTGTTGTTTGTCAACAAAAACAACGTATGCAGACCGTACCTATTCGGGCTGCACCACTATTTTATTATCCCTACCTTTGCACCATAAAACAAAGAGAAAACGCTACGAAAAACGCCGTCGCAACAACAAGCAACCACGCTTTACGCAATACTTTTCCTTGCAAAAAACAATTAAAATGAAAAGAAATTTCTATTTACAACATCCCTTGATGGCCATGTGCGACCCCAGAATGCAACAACTGACAGAAAAAGAAGGCTTGAGAGGACTGGGTGCCTATTGGGTCATCATCGAGAAACTGGGAATGCTGCCCGAACCTCGCGCACGACAAGAATACCTCCGTCCCCATTGCGACGGGAAGAAAGTAACGCTTGCCTACCTCCTGAAAATTATCCGGGAATACGGACTCTTCGAACTCGAGGAAGACGGATATTTCACGCCGAAAGAGCTGAATCCCCCACGCAAAAAAGACGAAAAAACGGCAAAAAAGGGGGAGGCAAAGCCGTATTCCAAGGCAAAAAATGACGAAAAATGGCAAAAAACACCAAGGGAAAACGCCGAAAAACAAGCCCCAGAAACAATTAACCCACTGAAAAACAGCGAATTACCGAAAGCGACAGAGGGAAATAATAAAGAGAATATAAATAATCATATAAAAACAACAGCAGCATCAGCAGCAGAAGAAGAAACTGCCGCTGATGCCGATAGGCCTCTTCCGCCGTCGGATGCCGGAGGAGTGCCACCGTCAACGTCCGGAGGAGCGCAGACCACTTGCGACGGCAACGATGACGACGACAACGACGATGGCAGCGACCGGTCGCAAGACCCGGGACACCCCGTACGACCATGGCGCGAAATGGTGGATAACCTCACCCTCGAAAGCTCCTGGCTGGACATCGCCTGCATGAAAAGCGGCTACGGATGCCTGCTGAAACGCCACATCCGGGAAGCGGTGAAAATATTCAAGCAACACATCGAAGCCTACGGCAAAGGAGGTAATCTACTGGAAATAAGTGATGTGCAAGGATATTTCGTCAACTATGTCAGTGCCGGAAGCCGGACCTCACACGCCCTGCACGAGGTTCTCTGCTCCCTGGACACCAAGCAGCAGGCGACAGCACCTCCCGACCCCTACCGCTACGAGCTACTTGTGGACGGACAGCGCACCTACCTGGGCTGCCCCATCCCCGACGGAGCGCCACCCCGACCGGACAATACCGCCTTCTGGAACGAAACTGCCCGTTCGTGGACTTCGCAAACCCCACCGCCTTCATCGAAAAAGCCGAAACAGAAACCCGGCTGAAACGCCACACTCCGGCATCCGGAATGCCACACGCCAGCGTTCCGGATGCCACACCTCAGCACCCCGGATGCCACACGCCAGCGCCCCGGATGCCACACCTCAGCACGTCCCAAGTGTGGCATTTACCCCCGTGAAGTGTGGCATCGGAAGGGGTGAGACCATTCATGTATAACCATTTACCGGACAAAAGGACAAAGAGACAAAAACGAGAAGACAAGTACGTCCTTCTGTCCAACAAAACAAATCCTATATGAGAAATTTTCATCAACGCGGCATTGACACCCGCGGCCGCATCAGCGGCAAAATCAAGACCATCTGCCCGCAATGCAACGACACCCGCGGACACAAAGGCAACAAGTCACTCTCCGTAGACCTGGACAAAGGCCTGTGCTACTGCCACCACTGCGGCTACAAGCTCTACGTGCCCGACGATGCCGAAGAACGCCTCAAGCAGCAGCGCCGCGACATGCACCGGAAACCCGCCGCACCGCCCCAGCACTTCCGCCGCCCCACCTTCGACCCTGCCCGGATGCAACTCTCCGAGAGCTTGGAACGCTACTGGACCACCGTCCGCTGCCTACCGCAGGAACTGCTGCGTACCCTGCGCATCACCGAAGAGACGGTGCGCCTGCCGGAAAGCAACCAGGAGGAGAACTGCATCTGCTTCAACTACTTCGAGAACGGGACACTCGTCAACACCAAGTACCGCAGCGCCTTGAAGCACTTCATGATGGTGAAGGGCGCCGAGCTCATCCCCTACAACGTGGACAGCATCCTCGGCACCCCGGAGTGCATCATCACCGAAGGCGAGTTCGACGCGGCAGCCGTCATCGCCGCCGGACGCAAGGACGTCGTCTCCGTGCCCGCCGGCGCCCAGAGCAACCTCACGTGGCTGGACCGCTTCGTGGAGTCGCACTTCGAAGACAAGCAGGCCATCTACATCGCCGTAGACGAGGACCCGGCAGGGCAGTCGCTCCGGCAGGAACTCACGCGCCGCCTCGGAGTGGAACGCTGCCGCATCGTGCACTTCGGCGAGGGCTGCAAGGATGCCAACGAGCATCTGGTGAAATACGGTGCCGAAAGCCTCCGCATCTGCATCGAGCAAGCCGAAGAAGTGCCCCTGGAAGGCATCTTCACCGCCGAAGACTGCCGCGACGACCTGCGCTCCCTCTACGAGAACGGCCTGCAGCGGGGTGCCGACACCGGCTGGGACAACTTCGACGAACACTGCACCTTCGAGCCCCGCCGCCTGCTGGTGATGACCGGACGCCCCGGCGACGGCAAGTCCGAATTCACCGACGAGCTGGTGCTGCGCCTCTGCCTGCGCCACGAGTGGAAAATCGCCTTCTTCAGCCCCGAAAACATGCCCATCGCCTACCACCTGCACAAGCTGGCGGAGAAGCTGACCGGCCACCGCTTCACCCCCGGACCGGGCATGACGGAAGCCCTCTACGGGCAAGCAGTGGGCTGGCTGGACCGCAACGTGTCGCACATCCTGCCCGACGACGGGAGCTACGGCATCGACCACATCCTGGAGAAAGCCCGCCAGGTGGTGCGCCGCAAAGGGGTGCGCATCCTCGTCATCGACCCCATGAACCGCCTGGAACAACGTCTGGAACCGGGGCAGACGGAAATGGACTACATCACCGACACGCTGAACAAGCTGGGACGCTTCGCCACCCGCAACCAGTGCCTCGTCATCCTCGTGGCCCACCCCCGCAAGGTGAACCGCAACGAAAAGGACGGCACCCTGCGCCGCGTCGAGATGAACGACATCAACGGCTCCGCCAACTTTGCCAACATGTCCGACTTCTGCCTCGTGGTAGACCGTAACGACACGAAACAGATAGCCACCATCTACATCGAGAAAGTCCGTTTCAAACACTTGGGCAGCGCCCACACCGAAGCCAAGTTCGTCTACAACCACCTGAACGGACGCTACTGGCCCTGCGAGGAAGACGTCATCCACACCCCCCAAGGAGAGCAACTGGGACCGGTGAACACGCAGTTCGACAATGAGAATTGGTTGAAAAATAATGAAGAACAAGGCAGGTTATTCGAGTAAAAATCCGTATCTTTACAAGACGGAAAGAAGAGAATAGGTGCAAGCATGTGCAAACTGTGCAATCACGTGTTATCCGTGCAATCACGTGTTATCCCTATTAAAGAAAACATACAACCTGAACTTTAAAGAATATGATGAAACAGAATGATTCCTTTGCAGAGCCACGCTTCCCCGTCCGCAGTTACGGGAAAGGCGAACTGGCCATGTACTACCTTCCGGGCATTGCCCAGCAGACTGCCGTCAACCGGCTGAACGAATGGATACGCACCGCCCCCGGGCTGGAACAACGCCTGCTTGCCACGGGCATGAACCCTTATTGCCGACGGTACACGCCCGCACAAGTGCAGCTTATGATTAATGTCTTCGGGGAGCCTTCTTAGAAGGTTCCCCCCTTTTCACATAAATCCTCACCCCCACTCTGTCTATATGCTCACGCAATGCCTCGTTTTCAAGATTGGCATATACCACCACTTCACGCACTTCATCAAAACGAGCTAAAACAGCACATATCCTGATTACTGTTTTCCAACATATTCCATGTCTTTTTATTCAGTTTACGCACATCTATGCGAATACAAATATACCTCCTACTTGTCACAAATCCAAAACAAAAGAAACAATAACCTCCCTTATCCTTTCCCAACCTCCTCCTGCCTCCCCCAACCTCCCTTCCTCCCTGCCCCATGTACTATCTTTGTATCAACGAAACGGAGCAGAGGCCATCGCCGCGGAGACACCTCCTTTCCCCTTCGGAATGAAACATTAACCATTAAACATCAACCATCATGTCAACAGCATTAGTAGTGCGCACACAGCGCCACAAGAAAATCGGGGACAGCAACTCCCCCATGGTCTACACCCTGAAACGCAAGCCCCAAGATGCCAAAATCTTCGACCTTGCCCGCATCGCAAAAGACATTGAAGCCCTGGGCGCCATGTCGTCCGAAGACGTGGAGCACGTAGGCAAAGCCATCGTACGCCAGATGCGCCAGACGCTGACGGACGGCAACAGTGTCCGTCTGGACGGTTTCGGAATCTTCCACACCACCTTCAAGTGCCGTGCCACCGAACTGGCCAAAGACTGCACCGTGAAAAACATCGAGCGCGTCAATATCCGCTTCAAGGTAGCCAACACCCTGCGGCTGGTGAACGACAGCAACGCCACCACCAAAGGTGGAGCAAACAACCTCATCTTTGAGCTTGTAACTGCCGACAAGGATAGCACCGGTGGCGGAAGCGGCGACAATAATCCCGATGGCGGAGGTTCCGACGGAGACCAGGGAGAGAATCCGCTGGGATGAAAAAAAAGGAGTAAGGATTAAACATCAAACATCATGAGTACAAAATCATCAACCTGGGACAAGATTCTGAAAGTAATCATCGCTGTAGCTTCGGCACTTTTAGGTGCATTCAGCGCACACGCCATGAACAGCGGTAGTCCCCTTTAGCGCACAGCCCCCAAAGGCAAACTGTAGAAAGAAATGAGAAAAATCAACTTGATTGTGATACATTGCAGCGCCACGTGCGAGGACCGTCCCTTTACCGGGCAAGCTCTGGAAGCCGCGCACCGCCGACGTGGATTTGATGGCACGGGCTATCATTTCTACATCCACCGTGACGGACAAATCCTGACCACACGCCCGGTCGAGAGGGCCGGCGCCCACGCCCGCGGCTACAATGCCCACTCTATCGGAATCGCCTACGAAGGTGGATTGGACCACTATGGGAATCCCAAAGACACACGCACGGAATGGCAGCGCCACTCGCTCCGCGTACTGGTCCGCGCTTTGCTGATGGACTATCCGGAAGCAAAAGTGGCGGGACATCGCGACCTCAGCCCCGACCGGAACAACAACGGAGAGGTGGAACCGATGGAATGGACGAAACAATGCCCGTGTTTTGAAGTAAAAAAAGAGAAGTGGTAACCAAGAAAAGGGAGGTGACAAAGCATGACAAAAGCTTTGCCACCTCATTTTTTATTCATACATTTGTTCTAATTAAGCAAAATGCGCATCAAACAAAGTTCAGCCGTATGAAGTACCCTATTGGAATACAGAGTTTTGAGAGCCTTATCAATGACGGATATTTGTGAAACTGCTGAAAGACAACAACTTCTGTCTGCCCGACCTTACGAGCGAAGGAGTGACTGCAGAGACACTGACAGACGTGGAGCCGTTCAAGGATAATCCCATTGCCGTGATTTACCAAAGCGGCTACCTCACGATAAAGGAATATGACGAAGAATTCAACATCTATCGGCTGGGATTCCCTAACAAGGAAGTGGCCGAAGGATTCATCAAATACCTGGTTCCCTACTACATGCCGATAAAGGACAGTGAGTCCGTCTATTAATAGATGAACAACAATGCCACTTGCTAAAAATGAAGCCAGCGCTTCACCTTATCCTTCAGATTTATATTGACCATGAAGCCAACCATCCACTTTTTAGCGGCCATAGGCATCATATAGAACAGAAGAAAAGGAAGCAGTTTCATCAAATTTTTATCCAAATGCCAATGTGACGGATAGGAAAAATGGCGGGATAAAAGATTTTCCAGATATTGCCGCTTCTTCTCCGGCGAAATACATGCAGAAGCATATACCCGGTTGGCATGATAAAGGCTCATTTTCAAGATGTCGAGCATCAGTCCGTTATAGAAGGGTTCGCCAGTCAAAGAGTGTATATACCCGGACTTCAACAACTGCGTACCGATATATTGTTCTGCCAAGAACTCGGAATACCCTTGCCGCTCTTTCACACTGGTCACCGATTGAGGATTATAAGTAAAGAACAGTGTACAATCCGGCAACAAGCGGCAAGAACGGGCCCGCAATATCACTTGATACGTAAACCAGGGGTCATCAATCAGGTAATGAGGAATACAACGAACCTCGTTCTTGCGCAGAAACTCCGTCCGGTAGAGCTTGTTCCAGGTAGCTACAAAAATATTCTGTCCCCGTCCGTAACGATATTTAGCCACAGCATAATCTCCATCAGCAATCAGAGTATCCGCGTACCGGCATCCACCGGGATACACTTTTCCTTCCAAATCACGCCGGACGAAAGATGCCGCCACAAAATCCACCGGATGTTCCTGCATCTTATTGTATAGTAATTCGATGCACTCCGGTATAAGAACATCGTCGCAATCCATCGTAAACAGATATTCTCCCGTCGCCTTCTCCACAATGGCATTGCGTGCCGCCCCCGTACCCTGATTGACCACTTGGTCGATAATACGGACAGCACTTCCACGTGGATGTTCCCCGACTACCCTGCGAACTATATCCATACTATCCCCTTTATCATCGACAAAAACAAATTCAATGTTCGGATACGTTTGATTAAGGGCGGACAATAATGTACGCTCTATAAGACTCGCAGCATTATAAATAGGTATTCCCAGCGTTATGAGCGGAAAAGTATTCATCTTTTTATCCATCGTTTCATTGTACGTAAAAAACGTTGCACATCCAGTATCAATAAAGGGGAAAGCGAAGCCAGGCATAAGACAGCATAATCAATGGACAACCGGAAAGGCAACCGCTTCAACGCCGACCTTAGAGCCGACCTCTCCCGGCAAATGAACCCGCTTTTCTCTTTCCTATTACCGCAAGCAGTATCCAGCCAAATATGTACCCGTCGTATATCGTGTACACAAACCCTCATCCAGAAACCAGGGGCCGGATGTTCTTTCATATAGTCACTGTGGCTTTCGAGCCCTTCTAATAAAGACTCTATAATTCTTTTCTGATTATCAACATGATGAGACACCGACTGACTGCGCATCCGATAATAATAAGCATCGACCGGAAGTGAACAGACAGCATTGGCATGATAAAAACAAAGAGGATTCAGCACACAATCCTCTGCCTTATTCCCCGGAATATAACGCAAACGGTGCCTTGTCAGCAGGTCACGGAGTATCAAGCGATTGGTCAGTACCGGATTGTAATAGAAATCCTGATAGAGTTCTATCCCCGTCTTTATCGGTGATTCGGGTACATCAAATCCGACAAAACGCCTGCATTTGCCGTCTTCAAAAGCTACATTATTGAATATCAGCATGTCCAAATGGCCTTCACGGGTCTTCTCATAAAGACGGGACAACAAGCCGGGAGCTATGAAATCATCGCTGTCAACAAACCAGATGTATTTGCCGACCGCCTTTTCAATGGCCTCATTGCGAGTTTCAGCCGCTCCGGAATTCGGATGGGTAAAGACACGGATATTAGCATAACCAGCCCCATATTTCTGCGCTATCCGTAGACTTCCGTCAGTGGACCCGTCATCATAGAGTATTATCTCATATAGCTCTGACGGAACATCTTGATTCAACAAGCTATCTACACATTCAGACAGATAATCTTCCACATTGTATACCGGAACAATAAAACTCAGCCACTTCTCCATAAATTCTGTTACTTTAATAAATCAGAATGTTCTTCCAGCAATTTCTCGAAAAGTTTTTTCCATTGCAAAGCCACCATCTCTATTTGGAAACAACCAACACTTTTAATAGCATTCTGCCCCATCCATTTTCTTTCTTCCTCATGCTCTATCATGTATATAATCTTCTGAGATAGCTCATGGACATTCCCATTCTCTACCAAAAATCCGTTCACTCCTTCCTGAACAAGATTTTTAGGACCACATGGACAAGCATATGAAACAACAGGGAGCCCACACGCCATAGCCTCTGCTATCACCATTGCAAACCCTTCAAAACGAGAACTCAACACAAAAACTGAATTCTCCACGTATTTTTCGGCTACATTATCAGTACGACCTTCCAAAAAGCAGGACTCATCCAATCCCATCCTATCAATTTGGCTTTGAAGCTGCTCTCTCAATTCACCCTCTCCCCAAATATGCAACTTCCAATCAGGGCACACTGCCACAACTTGTGCCCAAGCAGTAATCAACATATCAAAGCCTTTTTGAGGAACATACCTTCCTACTGCTATCACATGATGATTAGTACAAGTGGAAAAAACAGAAGGGACAAAAGCTATAGGATTAGGAATGATTTCTACATTATCCAATTCTGTCCAAAGAACTCTATCCTCTTGGGTAAGAACTACAAAACGAGACAAGCAATTGAGTTTTTTTACAATTTTTTTTATCCAATAGTCCCACACAAACCTGGGTAGAAATCTTGACAGTTGTGGATTTATATGTAAAAAACAATCTTTATAGAAATGACTTTCCGCTATTTTGATGCTTCCATCTGACATACTGGACAAAAATCCCACCTCACGACGTAGCATCGCAATTGTAATATCTGGTTTTATTTTATTTAGACATTGCTCCAAACGCCTTTTATACAAGAAACGTTTATAAGCATACATCAAAAAACGCTTATATTTAGGCATCCATACATCAAAATGGATATTCAAATCATGAATCTGAACAGAAGGATGAAAATTGAAAAAAGGAGTACCTGAAATGCCTTCAGTTGTAATGATATGCACTTCATAACCGAAAGTCTCAACAAAGAAATTCACTTTCAAAGCAAGCACTCTTTCCATTCCCCCCATTTTATAAACAGAAGGAATGCAATACACTATCCTCAATCGTTTTCCCATTTCATATTCCATATTCCATGCTATAACACAAATATAGAAGTTTACTTTTAGCCTTACAAATAAAATTATAGAAAAGGCGAACCGATTCCGTAAATTGCCTTCATCGACATGTATCACTTTTATAAATCTGTTTTTATATTCAAAAGTTACCAATGAATAAATCGCCCCAGCAAAGTCCGAATACCTTTTGAAAAATTATAAAATAGAATTGTCAAAATCGACAGAAATAATAACGAAGAAACCAAAGCATACAAGCTCCACTCTAAATAACCTTCCTCTGGTTTTGGCAGAGCCAATGATAAAAGAATACCATCTGTCAAAGCCCAAGAAAAAACAAACATACATAAATACAGCAATACATTTTTCCAATAAATTCCAACAGACATTTTAAAACCGTAGCGATATAAAAAATAAGGTTTCCAAATGCTTATGACAGTTATGGAACTGGCAACATCTCCTAACAAGACCCCTGGAAGTCCCCAATAATATCCTCCAACCAAAGCTGCCAGTATCGTGATACCAAGTGTAGCAATGGGCGCCCAAGTATCTTGAAAAAGACCATAGCCATAAATAAACTGATCATTTGTACCGCGAAACTGACTGATGAAAAAATTGGCAAGAATCACTACCAATACAGAATGAGGCAATACATACTCTGTCCCTAACCATACAACAATAAAGGAATCCATCAGATGGTAGAGGGCAAATGTTAAAAAAGAAGCTACCATAAAGCGTAAAGAGCTGAGTTCCCAAAATACTTGTTGTATACGCTTTGAGTCACCTTCGGCAATCAAATTTCCCACTCCAGCCCCCGTACTTCCTAAGAAATTATTGACGAGCTGGTTCAATTTGGTCAACAGCAACATGTAATTGCTATAATAGGCTACCAATTTTAAGGAAGTGAACGTGTAAACCAAAAAAGGAAGCAGCTGGGAACGCCCCATCCCTGCCAATTGATGTACAAACATCTGGCGTGCCTTGCGTACGATTATCTTATTTTCAGGATACTTTCGACGACCTTCAGCAATGCTACACTTCAACCATGGATATACCCTATTTATCTTCCAATTAAGTATGTATGAATACAAAATACCAAAAAGCAGCTCAATGGCAATCCATAGATAAAAACTGCCTATATAGCAAACAAGCATCATCTGCACCAATATCTTTACAATATTTACAGTCTGGAAATAGGCAGTCACAACATAATTACGCTGATCGGCTCCTAATAAGGTTTGTCGATAATTAATAAAATAACTGATTAGGGCAGAAGACAGAAAAGCAAAATATGCAAAATAGACTACGCCCAAACCAATGCTGATATTTGCAAATATCAAGGGAAGGAAGCAGGCTAATATAAGCCCCACCCCCAAAATTATCAGTCCGACATTGCGATAGAGATACCCCAATACAGAAATAATATCCCGTATCTTGTCCTTGTCGCCATTAAATAGAGGTTTGTAAAGAACAAAACCAATAGATGCCCCAATTCCCAATTCGGCCAGATTCAAAAAGCCCAATAAATTTTGCAATGTCCCCATAAGACCTACAAAATCCGCTCCCAACATATCCAGGAATATCTTGCGGGAAAAAAAAGAAATGAATAGGGTAATAAAATAGAAAAGCACGTTTACCCGGGCATTCAAATAGCTTTTTTTAAGACGAGACTCTACCATGATGTTAACTTTTCACAAATATTTTTCACCTTATTCATTAAAATTCCCCTAAAAGTAGCATACACCATATTCCGGTGTTCATTACATACAAAAATCCACAAAGCTTTGTAATATCCTCGCTTTCCAAAATACTTTCTACATTGCATTACACGGTAATAGCTGCTCAAGAGTTTATCCTCACGTCCTATTCTTCTCAAAAAACTATTGCAGCGGCACACCACTCGAACTCTTGCCAGCAAATTATCCAGCACAACGCCATATTGTAAAGAGTCCTTACGTATCGTAGCACAATAAATAGCATCTGAACATACAGTTACATGCTGTGCATAATAATCCAAATAAAAAGAGAACATTATGTCATTGCCAGCCGGTATTTCATCAAATTGAAGCGAATATTTCCGAACCAAAGCTCCGGAAATCATTTTTGCCCAAGGTACATCATTCTTATACTTTAACTTCTCCACATCAATATTTTCAGCTACGTCGAAACCTAAAAATTCAGATTGTCGCGAATGTACTGAAGTTAATGTATCTGATTCAACGCTCGTAGCCCGAAAAGTTATTAAATCATAATCTGTGGAACAATAACGATCCAATGTTTTAAGAAAATCTGGAAGAAAGAAATCATCAGCATCAGCAAACAGCAACCACTTTCCTTTTGCTTGAAGCAATCCACAGTTACGAGCATATCCGGCTCCCTTTCCATCTTTGGTAAAGATAATTTCTACATTCTCACGGTCAGTACCCGGAAAGTTAGTAAAATCTACCACATTGCTGGAACTGCCATCATCAACCACGATAATTTGGACATCATTACGCAAAGGAACAGAGTCCAAACAACGTTGCAACAACAACGGAATATTCTTATGAGGTATAATGATAGTGTAAGTATACTCAAAAGGAATAGTAACAGATGTAGTCAAAACTTCTTTCATGTTTTTATCCATTTATGTCAATGTACTCCGAAACTTTTTTTGAACCGGAGAAAACGTAACAAAGAAATCCAGCAATCAAAGAAACCGCCTCCCATGTGACAAAGAAGATATTTCGCTATGCAATCCGCTTTATAATCTGGCATGAATCTTTCTTCTATCCATTCCTTTTCCTTGGACAATAAATCTTCCAAACAAGATATCCGTTGCCTAAATGGATAGCAATTAGCATGGAGGGATAGCAATACACGCTGAAAAACCAAACTTACGGAGTGCCTCAAATAGTAGGTAAGCTCATCCGACAAATAATAAATATCCTCAAATCTTTCCATTCTGCCTCTATAAGCTGAAAAAAGATTGTATTCATCGCTGTATGTATTCATACGGGAAGAAAGAGTTTCTGCAGAATAGGCTATCCTATAATTATAATCCATGAAATTGCAAAGACGGATATAATCTGAAAGCAATATATAATCCATCATAAAAATCAAATCTTCCATGCAATGGACATTACAATCAAAACATAATTTATTTTCACGAATCAATTCCGCACTATATAGTTTTGAACAAGAAAATCCAAAACGGTCAAGGCCATACTCCGCGAAACCTTCACCTATATTACTTCCTATTAATATTTCCGGAAGTGCAATCTTTCCTATTAACTTACCATCAATTGAATATTTTAAAGCTCCTCCCATCACCAAACCAATACCCGTATCGGGCAGGCTCTTATATAAATGCAACAAATAATCCGTGGAAACCCAATCATCTGAATCCACAAAAACAATATATGTACCCTTAGCATGTTGCAATCCTATATTACGCGCAGCGCTAACGCCACTGTTCTGTTGATGGAACACCCGTATCCTCATATCCTTCCCGGCATACTCTTCACAAATCTCCCCACAACGGTCAGGGCTCCCGTCATCTACCAGCAACAGCTCAAAATCCGTAAAGGTCTGTGCAAGAATACTGTCAATGCACTGGGGCAAGTACTCTTCTACCTTATAAACGGGTACTATAACGGATATTTCCGGAAGATTATTCATATTCGCTCATTTTGCATGAAACACTGCCTTCATTTTTATAGACAACACCAACAAATAGTAGGCTGACTTTACAAAAGCCTTAAAATACAGATAGCCGGCATACGTAGGAAGCACATAATGGATGTTCTGCAGCATCAGCTTCCATTCGGGACGCAGGCCCGTCATCTCCAACAAAGACGCATACTTTTTGTTCCTGAATACCAAATAACTCTGATAATGAAAGGATGTGTCTTTCGTGAAATACAGAATACGGTCAAAATATTTCGCCTTCAGACTCTCAAAGTATATATATATCAGCCGGTTATCCTGCAAACACCGGGAAGACCGGATAAAGTCGTAGATATAACCAAGCACCAGCACACGACATTCCAAATTACGCATAGACGGCGCTCGCATGATGGAGTCTGGCTGCATAGAATAATAGTAAGTGGTCTCACCGACGACATACATACTTTGAGCCATACATGCCAACTTAAATGACCATAAATCATCCTCGTGTACAATGCCCTCCTGGAAGTAGAGTTTATGCTGCAAAACGAGGGGACGACTCACCAGTTTGTTCCATGCCATGACATACCATTTTCCCTGCACATAAGTGGAAAGTACAAGAGCATTCCCTTCATAAAACCCGGTGCCTAATGATAAAGGAGGAGCCCAACGTCTGGCACCGGTCACCTCGTAATTGCCTATCACAAAATCCGGTCGCTTCTGCACCGCTGCATCTGCCAAAAGCTCTATTGCATTCGCAGAAATATAGTCGTCGCTATCCAAGAAGTACAGATAATCGCCAACAGACGCTAAAATACCGGTGTTTCTTGCAGCAGAAAGCCCTCTGTTCTCTTCATGTTCCAGACATCTCACCACCGCTCCGCGCGGATGCGAAGCCACCACCCGTCTGACTATCTCCATAGAGTTATCCGGAGTGCAGTCATTCACAAGAATAACTTCCAAATCCGGCCAGGTCTGGTTCAACACAGACAGCAGACACCGTTCTATGTACTTGGCAACATTATAAACCGGAACAATAATGGAAACTTTCATACTTTCAATCATATTTTCAGAATTTCACCTCATGGCCTTCCACAAACTCTTCCCACCACACAACAAGCGTCAACAGATTGAAATATTGCAAAGCCTTGTTCTGCCTATGCCAGAACCAACCGCCCTCCTTCTCTGCAACTTGTTCATAATCTGTAAGAAACTTCTTCACTGCATCACGACGCAGATAGTTGTCCATAATGCCGGAAGCAAGAATGAATTCCTTAAAGAAAGCACGTCGGGCCCTATCACGGAAGAACAGTGGCATAGGTGCAAAACCGCCCTGCTTCTTCTTCAAGGTAATGGCCTTGGGAAGTAAAGGTTTATAATGGTGCTTTAACAGATATTTAGAAACGGAACGACCCCGCGCAATGTCCAGTACACTGTTGCCCCTGCACTTCAACCCTACCGGTAGCTCCTGCAGGAAATGGAAAAGCTCCAGGTCCATAAAAGGATACGTCAGATTGTTACCGAACATGCGTGCCATGCTGGAAGCCTTGAAAAGAATGATACGGTTGATTACAGTCTCCAAATCGGAAAGAATGGCATGCTGCGCATAAAGATGCTCGAAACTGTGGATATCGGGCCGTAGTGATTTTACCGGCTCAAAATCTTCTTTCGGATTTTGCAGAAGGGCACACAAGGCAGAATCGGAGAAGCCGAAACGCTCCCCTTCCAGAATATGAAGTATCTTATCCAAATGGAAATTGATGCGGGAAAGCTTTCCACCGGTATCAAAGGTTTCATGCTCCAGCAGACGGCTGATGCCACGCAGCAAGGGACGCAATCCTATGCGGGCGGATAGATAATGCAACGCCACTTCGCGGCCGGAAGTACCGAAATACTGGTCACTGCCGTCACCTCCCAGAATCACGTCGGGCTTGTCATCGCCTATCATGCGCATGGCACAATAGTTTACCATCAGCCCGCCTTCCATAAAAGGCTCACCCAGAAAACGGACAATGTCGGGCAAGGCACTGGTTTCCGTACCGTCAATCTCGTACTCATGATGGCGCGTGCCGAAGGTTTCAGACATCAGACGGGCCATGGGCAGCTCCGTCCAGGCATCTCCTTTAAAGCCCACGGAATAGGAGTCAATCTGGCCGTCGTAAATGCTGCGCAGCGCAGCAAGGTTTGAACCGGAATCATAGCCGCCACTCAGCAGGATACCTACCCTGCGGCTATGGCCGATACGCCGGCGGATGGCTTGCGCATGCAATTCTCCATAACGGCGGGAATAGGCCTCGACATCCGGATTCCGTTCAGTCGCCACCTTGGGTTCATGCTCAAAAACGCTGTCGCGCTTCAGACAATAAATGTCATCTGCCACCTTTTCATATAAGCCGGGATTTCTTTCCTTCAGCGAATCAAACATGGAATGTACGTTCGCTTGTGTCTCTAACTTTACAGAAGCCCAAACCGGCATCAGATAACCAAGCTCTGTCAACATGTAGAACTTTTCGCCGGCACCTAAAGAATGAACATCGAATAGGGCGAAATTATTCTTCTTCAAAATGCCACGCTGAAGGAATGTACTCAATGAAACCAGATTAGGCTCGAAATTTTCTTCCAGTTGGTCCTCTAAAAATTGCCAGGAAGTGGCAAAATTACCATCAATGTGACAATAGACGGGATAATGCGTGCCATGATGGTCGCGCACCACTCCGCATTCATTTTCTGAATAATATACTATGGTGAACGAACCGTCCAGGCGTGAAAAGCCATATGCCGGATCGGATAGAAACGCATCAGCAGCAAGCTTGGCATTGGTATCATCCGGAGTTGCCTGCAAGGTGTCCCGATTATACAAAGTTCCGAAAAAGAAAAGTCTCAGATTATAACTTTCAAAAGAAGATTCCGGCTCTTCTCCCTCTACACAGACTGTACGCCAATCTTCTAAAGTGATTTTTCCGTATATCATTTGTTTGCTTATAGACTTGTTTATTGTGTATCCCTTTCTATTTTTCCGCCACCCCATGCCTGGTATGTATAAAGGTCTTGTTCGCCCCCCTCAGCTTGAAGATGTTTCCTGCCATCAGCAGGAATGTATAGGGTATCTTTTGCAGGGCCATTGCCAGGCGGCTGGTGCAGAACCTTTTGGGAACGGCAACGAGCAGTGCGACAGCGAGCAACACCAAGAGCAGCCACCACTTCAGCCCCCATGTCCAGCGATAAACCGTAAACAACACGGAGAAGAGGAACGTGAACCCCATCAACAGCAGGCGGGGAATGGAAAGCTGCTGGAAAAGCTTGTCGCAGAAGTCCCAGTTACGCGCAGCAAGCGCCTTCCACAGAAACTTGGCGAAGGTCTGGCAGTAATGCCATTGTGCCGAAAGCCAACGGCGGCGCTGACGGGAGAAATCACCGGTGTTCTGTATCTTCTCATCGAACACAAAGGTTTCGGGCAGATAATAAAAACGTTTGCCGCGATAGAGCAGGGTCAGCTCCAATTCACGGTCGAAACCGCCCACAGCCTTGATATCCGCCATCGTATCACGAAACAAGTCATAACGGAATGCCATACCGGAACCGATAAGGGCAGCCGACAAACCCAGCTTGGCATGCCCCAGACGGAAAATGGTATTGTTGATTTCCTCACTGATGGCATCGAGCAGGGCCATGTCATTGTTCAGGTTCTTGGCACTCCGGTGGGTCTGCACAATCTCGACTTCCGGATTGGCGAAGAGGTCGTTAATATCACTCAGATAATCGTAAGGGATGACATTGTCCGCATCGAGCACCAAAGCGATGTCATAGTCATTGCCGATGGCAGCCATGGCGGCATTCAGAGATTTGGACTTGGTGCTTTTCTCAAAATGCACTTCAACCAGGCGGACAGGAAGCACAGCGAGGGAAGCGTTGGTTTCGGGCTGCATACGGTCTGAAATGACAACCGTATCAAAACAGTCGGCGGGATAATCCTGCTCCAGACATGAATGGACGCACTCGTGTATCACGGCATCTTCGCGGTAGGCAGGAATCAGTATGGCAAAACGCTTGTGTTCCTTGGCTGGAGGGGGCAGAGGCAGGTCACGCCGGCGTGACGCCAGACTGTAAACCAATAGATACAGTATGTTTATTGCAAACCATATGTATAAAAGCCAATCGAATATATTCAATATATGTTCCAAATTCAGAGCTATTTAAGCTTTAGAGTTGCTGCTTGTTTTTAATGGGTATCCGACACAAAGATACAAAAAAGAAGTAGAGTCCGGACAAAATATACAAAAAATGCGAAGAATATAGGAATAAAAAAACGAGCAAGCTCTCACGAACCCCTCGCCCCTGTAAGAAAAGCCTTAAAGGCTTTTCTTTTAAACTGCGTCAATGTTACCTAAAAATCAATCTTTCTCTTTACCTGAAAAATAAAACTTCAATTACCTATTCTGAAAACTTCAAAATCCAATTTTTACCTTTACCTAATTTACCTATTTATTCAAAACATTTAGCTTATGAAAAAAATCTATTTTCAATCCTTTTACCTAACAACTAATATCCTTTATTGAAAACTGTTTTTATTATTTATCAAATCCAAATGCAGTTTCCCAACTGCACTGCAAAGGTAAGTGTTTTATCCGCACGCACAAAACGCCGGCATATTTTTCGCGCGTTTTATAACATTGTTTTAGAGTTTAAGGGTACAGTTTACACTTATAAACATTTCATTGTTCATCGGGAGTATACTTTCCAGTAAAAAACAAACCACCGAAGCGCCGAAACGCTTCGATGGCTGTCCCCTTTAAACACCTTTAAACAAAATGAATTTCTTATTTATTTTCTTGCTTCGGCAATATACCCCAAAGCTTCTTTACATTTTTCTGTAACGTAAGTCCAGTCTTCGGCAGCGACCTTATCCTTCGGGAAGAGTTTGGAGCCCATACCTACGCAGAACACACCCGCCTTAATCCAGGAGGTCAGGTTTTCCTGGGTCGGCTCCACTCCACCGGTCACCATCAGCTTGGACCAGGGCATCGGAGCCAGCAGACCTTTCACGAGTTTGGCACCAAGCACGTCGCCCGGGAATATCTTGCAGAGGTCGCACCCTACTTCTTGCGCGAAGCCCACTTCTGAAACGCTTCCGCATCCCGGAGTATAGGCTACCAGGCGACGGTTACAAATCTTGGCAATCTCAGGGTTGAACAACGGGCCTACAACGAAGCATGCACCCAACTGCAAGTACAGCGCCGCAGTAGCAGGGTCAACGATGGAACCTACACCCATAGCCATCTCCGGGCACTCTTTTGCCGCAAACTTCACAACTTCCGCAAACACCTCGTGGGCAAAGTCACCACGGTTCGTGAACTCGAACGCACGAACACCTCCATCGTAACAAGCCTTTACAACTTTCTTTGCAACTTCTGCATCCTTATGATAAAAGACGGGCACCATGCCGGTAGAACCAATCTTATTCAATACTGAGATTTTATCAAATTTACTCATCTTTTTATTTACGATTTGACGATTTACGATTTACGATTAATATTACTTTACTTTATATCTATTCTTTTTATTTACGATTTGACGATTCAAACTTCCTTTGCTAACCGATTTCTTGTAGTGACAATAGAACTCACTATTATTTTATACAATTCATGCGCCTCTTGTTGCAACCCAAGCAGTTTATTAGCAGGAATCATCTCACTTTCAGCAATAATTTCCAACCAGTGTATAGTTTCATCCAGTTCTTCCTCTACCATTTTCAGTTTATTCAGAAAATCCTTATCAGACTTTCCCAAACAAGCTGCCCTATAATTGGCAGCAGGTGAAGTCCCTGAACGTACTATTTGTTTAGCTATAGCCATTGACGAAATCCGATTAGGCATACAATCTACCATCTTGATTATTCTCAAAGCGAACATCTTCAATCGTATTTTCAATTCCTCCGAGTTCACTGTAGAAGTAATTTCAATCGTACATCGTAAATCGTCAAATCGTAAATGAGCTTAGCGTTGTACTCGTCCGCTTGCATCCCCTCCTGCCAGCGCTTCTACCTCTTCGGTAGAAACAAGGTTGAAGTCACCGTTGATAGTGTGCTTCAAGGCGGAAGCGGCTACTGCAAATTCGAGGGCGGCACCCTGGTTGGGTTTTGTCAGCAGGCCGTGGATGATACCACCTGAGAAAGAGTCGCCGCCACCTACGCGGTCGACGATAGGATTGATGTCGTAACGCTTTGACTCGTAGAATTCCTCGCCGTTGTAAATCATTGCTTTCCAGCCGTTGTGGGTAGCGGAGAAAGACTCGCGCAACGTAGAGATTACGTATTTGAAGCCGAATTCCTTCGCCATCGCCTTGAAGATTCCCTTGTAGCCTTCAGCGTCCGTCTTGCCGCCTTCCACGTCTGCATCGGGCTTGAAGCCCAGACAGAGTTCAGCATCCTCTTCGTTGCCGATGCAGACATCCACATACTGCATCAAAGGCTTCATGATGGACTGGGCTTTTTCTTTGGTCCAGAGTTTTTTACGGAAATTGAGGTCTACCGACACCGTAACGCCGTGACGTTTGGCAGCCTCGCAAGCCAGGCGGGTCAACTCGGCGGCCTTGTCGGAGATGGCGGGAGTGATACCTGACCAGTGGAACCAGTCTGCACCTTCCATGATGGCATCGAAATCAAAGTCCGCCGCATCTGCCTCGGCAATGGCGGAGTGTGCACGGTCATAGATTACCTTACTGGGACGCATGGAAGCACCGGTCTCAAGATAGTAGATACCTACACGGTCACCACCACGCGCAATGAAATCCGTCTTTACGCCATACTTGCGCAATGCGTTGACAGCCGACTGGCCTATTTCATGTTTCGGCAACTTGGTTACAAAATAAGCATCATGTCCGTAGTTGGCACAGCTGACAGCCACGTTGGCCTCGCCGCCGCCATATACCACATCAAAAGAGTCGGACTGCACAAAACGGGTGTTTCCCGGAGTAGACAGCCTCAGCATGATTTCACCTAATGTAACTACTTTCTTTCCCATAATCTTTCTATGTTTTATTTTAATATGAAATTAATTTGTTTCCTTTCAATTTATCATTTCGAGGTATAAACAGAACTTAAACACCTGAAACTATGGAGAGTAAATCAAAATAACATTCGTTCTTCATAGTCTTCGTGTACGGGCACAAAGATACAACAATTTTTGAAATACAAAAAATTATCATATATTTGTATCGAAAATATTAAGATTATAATTGTGTGCGAGCACAAGAAGATGTACGATGGGACGATTTACGATTAGACGATTGAGATTACATTGTAGAATCGTAGCCAAAGCAACATCAATCGTACATCGTAAATCGTTAAATCGTAAATATACAGATGGAAAGAGTCAGAATAAAGGATATCGCCAAGATGGCCGATGTATCCGTGGGAACCGTCGACCGTGTGATTCACGGGCGTAGCGGTGTGTCCGAGTCCAGCCGGAAGCGGGTGGAAGAAATCCTGAAACAACTGGATTACCAGCCCAATATGTATGCCAGCGCACTGGCTTCGAACAAGAAGTACGCATTTGCCTGCCTGCTGCCACTGCACGAGAAAGGCGAATACTGGACAGACGTGGAGACGGGCATACACAACGCCGTAGAGACTTACTCTGACTTCAACGTCGCCGTGCACCTCTCCTACTATGACCCGTATGACTATCATTCATTCGCGGAAGCCTCCGGACAGATTCTGGCACTGGAGCCGGACGGAGTGATGTTTGCCCCCACCGTTCCGCAATACACCAAGCCCTTCACGGATGAGCTGACGCAACATAATATACCTTATATATATATAGACTCCAACATAAAGGAAGAGCCCGCCCTCTCCTTCTACGGGCAGAACTCGCACCAGAGCGGATATTTTGCCGCCCGCATGCTGATGCTGCTTGCCGGAGAAGACGCGCAGGAAATCGTCATCTTCCGCAAGATAAATGAAGGCATCGTGGGGTCGAACCAGCAGGAACGCCGCGAAATAGGTTTCCGCGAATACATGCAGGAGCATCATCCCGCCTGCCGCATCTGGGAACTGGACCTGCATGCCAAGCGCGACAGCGAGGACACACTGATGCTGGACGAGTTCTTCCAAGAGCATCCTACCGTAAAGAACGGAATCACCTTCAACTCCAAAGCATACATCATCGGGGAATACCTGCTGAAGAAGCAGAAAAAAGACTTCAACCTGATGGGCTATGACCTGCTGCAACGCAACGTAGACTGCCTGAAGCAGGGAAGCATCTTCTTCCTCATAGCACAGCAGCCCACCCTGCAAGGATTCGACGGCATCAAGGCCTTGTGCGAATACCTGATTCTGAAAAAGGAAATCACAAGGGAGAACTTCATGCCGATTGACTTGCTGACGAAGGAGAATATAGAGTTTTATTACAATAAATAATAAGGATGTACGATTGGACGATTTACGATGTACGATTGGACGATTTACGATGTACGATTGAAAATGCCATGCCCGCAAGAAAAAGCAACTATCGCAACCGTAAAACAAAGCAAACTTCAATCGTACATCGTAAATAGCTAAATCGTAAATAACATGATGGAAACAAAGTACCTGAAAATCAATCCCGCCGACAATGTTGCAGTGGCCATCACAGCACTCCCGGCTGGTGAAAAACTCACGGTGGACGGAAAGGGAATCACCCTGAACGAGGATGTTCCTGCCGGACACAAATTTGCACTGAAAGATTTTGCGGAAGGCGAAAACGTCATTAAATACGGATACCCCATCGGCCACGCCCGGAAAGCGCAGAAGCAGGGGGACTGGATGAATGAAAACAATATCAAGACCAACTTGTCCGGGTTGCTGGAATACACATACAACCCCGTCAACGTAGACCTCAATACTACAACTCTAAACCTCAATACCGGCGCGCCAAACCTGACCTTTAGAGGGTACAAACGTAAGAACGGCGACGTAGGTGTGCGCAACGAGATATGGATTATTCCGACAGTGGGCTGCGTGAACGGAATCATCAACCAGCTTGCCGAAGGCCTGCGCCGCGAAACGGGCGGAAAGGGCGTGGATGCCATCATGGCTTATCCCCATAACTACGGCTGCTCCCAGTTGGGCGACGACCACGAGAATACAAAGAAAATCCTCCGCGACATGGTACTGCATCCCAATGCGGGAGCCGTACTCGTGGTAGGCTTGGGGTGCGAGAATAATCAGCCGGATGTGTTCCGCGAATTCCTGGGAGACTATGACCAGGAGCGCGTAAAGTTTATGGTGACCCAGAAAGTGGGTGATGAATACGAAGAAGGAATGGAACTGCTACGCGAACTTTATGCCAAAGCCATCCAGGACCAGCGCGAGGATATTCCCTTAAGCGAACTGCGCGTAGGCCTGAAGTGTGGCGGTTCGGACGGTTTCTCCGGTATCACCGCCAATCCGCTACTGGGCATGTTCTCCGACTTCCTCGTAGCGCAAGGCGGCACCAGCGTACTGACGGAAGTGCCGGAAATGTTCGGCGCAGAAACCATACTGATGAACCGCTGCCGCACCAAAGAGCTGTTTGAGGACACGGTGAAGCTGATTAATGACTTCAAGGAATATTTCCTCTCACACGGTGAACCGGTAGGTGAAAACCCGTCTCCGGGAAATAAGGCGGGAGGCATCTCGACATTGGAGGACAAAGCCTTGGGATGCACACAGAAATGTGGCACGAGCTACGTGGAAGGGGTACTTCCGTATGGCGAACGCCTGAAAGTAAAGGGACTGAACCTGCTGTCTGCTCCGGGAAACGACCTTGTAGCCGCCACTGCCCTTGCCTCTTGCGGATGCCACATGGTGCTGTTCACCACAGGACGCGGAACGCCCTTCGGAACCTATGTGCCGACCATGAAGATTTCCACCAACTCCACTTTGGCAAAGAACAAGCCGGGCTGGATAGACTTCAACGCCGGAGTTATCGTCGAGAACGAACCGATGGAGAAAACCTGCGAACGCTTCATCGAGTATATCATCAAAGTAGCAAGCGGCGAATTCGTGAACAACGAAAAGAAAGGCTACAAGGAAATAGCCATCTTCAAGACCGGAGTAACTTTGTAAGGTGAAAATTGAAAGGTGAAAGGTGAAAATTAAAGGCTGATATATGGAGGGCGGGACAAAACCATTTTGTCCCGCCCTTTGTTTTTTATACCTTTGCAGCAAAATTGGCTTATATATTTACGATTTGACGATTTACGATGTACGATTGAAGTTTGTATTGTACAACAACCATTCTACGATTTCAAGAGTTATATCAATCGTAAATCGTCAAATCGTAAATCCCCAATCGTAAATCGTAAATTATGTCAGCAACAACCGATACAATCTCCAAACCCAAAGGCGGCTGGTGGGCACTCAGCCCGTTGGCGGTGTTCCTTTGCCTCTATCTAGTGACTTCGCTCCTGGTGAACGACTTCTATAAAGTCCCCATCACGGTAGCCTTCCTCGCCTCATCCTGCTATGCCATCGCCATCACGCGCGGCCTGAATCTGGAACAGCGCATCTATCAGTTTTCCGTAGGCGCCAGCAACAAGAACATCATGCTGATGGTATGGATATTCATCCTTGCAGGAGCATTCGCCCAAAGCGCCAAGCAGATGGGCGCCATTGATGCGACCGTAAATCTGACCTTACATATACTGCCGGACAACCTGCTGCTGGCGGGCATCTTCATTGCCGCCTGCTTCATCTCCCTCTCAATAGGAACAAGCGTAGGAACTATCGTCGCACTGACTCCCGTAGCCGTGGGACTGGCGGAAAAGACGGGCATCGACCTGCCCTACATGGTCGCCATCGTGGTGGGAGGCTCGTTCTTCGGAGACAATCTTTCCTTCATATCCGACACCACCATTGCATCGACCAAGACGCAGGACTGCGTGATGAGGGACAAGTTCCGCGTCAACTTCATGATTGTAGTCCCCGCAGCGCTTGTCGTGCTGGGCATCTACATCTTTCAAGGACTGTCCGTCTCCGCCCCGCCCCAAGTGCAGACCATCGAGTGGATAAAGGTAATCCCCTACCTCATCGTGCTGGGCACGGCCGTAGCAGGTGTCAACGTCATGCTGGTACTGCTGCTGGGCATCCTCTCTACTGGAATTATCGGTATCTATACCGGTACCGCCTTCTTCGACTGGTTCGGAGCCATGGGAACGGGCATCACCGGCATGGGCGAGCTCATCATCATCACCCTGCTGGCCGGAGGCATGCTCGAGACCATCCGCTACAACGGCGGCATCGACTTCATCATCTCCCGGCTGACCCGCCACGTCAGCGGCAAGCGGGGAGCCGAATTCAGCATCGCCGCCCTGGTCGGCATCGCCAATCTGTGTACCGCCAACAACACCATTGCCATCATCACCACCGGCCCCATAGCCAAGGACATCGCCCTCCGCTTCCACCTGGACCGCCGGAAAACAGCCAGCATACTGGACACCTTCTCATGCCTCGTGCAAGGAATCATCCCCTACGGAGCGCAAATGCTGATAGCCTCCGGACTTGCCGGCATTTCACCCATCAGCATCATCGGAAACCTGTATTACCCCTTCTGCATGGGAACATGCGCCATACTCGCCATTCTGCTGAGATACCCCAGGAAATACTCGGGAGAAGGATGAGTGACAAGTGATGAGTTATGGGTGACGTTGTGTGAACATTTAAAAAAAAACACCCCTCGTGCCAACAAATAACTCATAACTCATAACTCAAAACTCAAAATCTTTTCTTACCTTTGCACTCGCTATTACGAGATAGTAGCATAATTCAAATCATTAACTAAAAACATTTTAATTAAATGGCAACAAAAATCAGATTGCAAAGACATGGACGTAAGAGCTACGCTTTCTACTCTATCGTTATTGCAGACGTAAGAGCACCACGTGATGGTAAATTTATTGAGAAGATTGGTACTTACAATCCTAACACCAATCCTGCCACAGTAGATTTGAAGTTCGACCGCGCACTTGACTGGGTGTTGAAGGGTGCACAACCTACTGACACAGTTCGTAACATCCTCTCTCGCGAAGGTGTTTACATGAAGAAGCACTTGCTGGGCGGTGTAGCGAAAGGCGCATTCGGCGAAGCTGAAGCTGATGCTAAGTTCGAAGCCTGGAAGAACAACAAACAAAGCGGTTTGGCTGCTCTGAAGGCTAAGGAAGACGAAGCTAAGAAAGCTGAAGCAAAAGCACGTCTGGAAGCTGAAAAGAAGATAAACGAAGAAAAAGCAAAAGCACTGGCTGAAAAGAAAGCTGCTGAAGCTGCTGCAAAAGCCGCTGCCGAAGCACCGGCCGAAGAGGCTCCTGCCGAAGAAGCCCCTGCTGCTGAAGAAGCTGCTGCCGAATAATAGTAAGCACAGCGTTATCGCTAAAAATGGGATTAAAACTATAAAAATCCTCTCCGGTTCATATCGGAGGGGATTTTTTATTACTATATTTGCAGCTATAATCATTCATTAAAAAAACAAACAATGAAAAAGTTTACTTATCTGCTCGCTGTAGCCGCTGTATTTACAGCTTGTAACAGTGGAAACAACGGTTACACCGTAACCGGAACTGTAGAGGGTGCAGCCGACGGCGACACCGTATATCTGGAAACCGTGGAAGGACGCCAATTCGTAAAATTGGACTCTGCTGTCATCAAAGATGGAACATTTACCTTCAAGGGTACACAAGATACTGCTGTCAACCGCTACATCTCCTACAAAGCCGAAGGAAAAGACGGCGCAGCCATCGACTTCTTCCTGGAAAACGGCAAGATTAAAATCAACTTGTCGCAGGAAAACAACTCTGCCACCGGTACTGCCAACAATGATGCCTACCAGGAAATCAGAGCCCAAATCAACGGTCTGAACAAACAAATGATGAGCATCTACGAATCCATGTCGGACACCACACTGACCGACGAACAACGCGAGGCTAAAGGCAAAGAGATGGAAAATCTGGAAAACAGCATGATATCCGCCATCAAAGCCGGCATCAACAAGAACATCACCAACCCGGTGGGTGTACTCCTGCTGAAGCAGAACTACTACTACATGGATGTGGCAGACCTCGACCCGCTGATGCCCCAAATCCCTGCAGCTTACGACAACGACGAAGCCATCGTCAAGATAAAGAACAACGTTGAAAAGATGAAAGCCACTGCCGTAGGCCAGAAGTTTACAGACTTCGAGATGCAGACGCCGGAAGGAAAAACGGTAAAACTGTCCGACTACGTAGGCAAGGGCAAAGTTGTCCTTGTTGACTTCTGGGCAAGCTGGTGCGGCCCCTGCCGTCGCGAGATGCCCAACCTGGTGGAAGCTTACGCCAAATATAAGAACAAGAACTTCGAGATTGTAGGCGTATCTCTGGACCAGAGTGCCGACGCATGGAAAGAAGCCATCAAGAAGCTGAACATCACGTGGCCGCAAATGTCCGACCTGAAATACTGGAACTGCGAAGGCGCACAGCTTTATGCCGTAAGCAGCATCCCCCACACTGTGTTGATTGACGGTGAAGGAACTATCCTTGCACGCGGACTGCACGGTGACGAGCTTCAGGAAAAGATAGCCGAAGCTGTCAAATAATAAAACCGGACACACCGGAGACTAAAAAAGGAGTGCCACACTTCGTCAATCGAAATGCCACACTTCACGAGGCCCAATCAATGGCATTTGCCTCTGTGAAGTGTGGCATTTCCCTTGCTGAAGTGTGGCATTCGGAATGATGGAATGCGGCGTTTTTCAAGAGAAGATACGCGCAGCCATTTCCATCCCCAACCTTACGGTTTCCCACTGTTTCTCCTCATCGGCCTCCGAAGGCGAAAGAAGCGCATTGGCATCCGGCAGACATAAAGTGAAACGTTTCAAAGGAATATAGTTCAATACACTTTCGGTTTTTGCCTGCAATTCATCCAACTCGTCCTCCTGAGGATAATGGGACAGCACGAAACCGAACACCGCTTCCTTCTCGTGTATGAACCAGAGCAGACGGTTACGGTCGCACGCGCCACAGTCGTAATTCAGGAAATAAGCATCGGCCCCATGCAGTTGCACCAGCATGTCCGTCGGTGCATGGAATGCAACATACATCCCTGCAGGACGCTCACGCAAAACCCGGTTGTTGAGCCGGATGGTATCTTCCATTATCACCGAATGTACCCCGTCGAACTGGACGTAGCGGCAGCCTGCATCATAAAGTTTGGTAAGCAAAAATTTGTAGCAGGAAGCAATATCATCCGTCAAAAGCCGGATGTCGGAGTAAACGGTTTCTATCTGAGTCCGCTCCACACGTTGAATAATCTGGGTCATAACCTCTGCCGGCGAAGGGATATGCTGTTTTTTCATCACCCCTCCGTCCACAATGGAATCAAGAAATGCGAATTCTTCCAGAATAGGATGCCGTAGCAAACTGAGCCGTCCTGTAATCTCCAAAGGAGAGCCTTCGGAGAAAGGCCGGCCGTCTTTGGAACAAATACCCTCCCAGCTTTCCAAAAAATCGCGACTTCGGAAACCACCATCGGAAACAACCTTCATGCCTCCCAGCTCCAGCCGTTCCACCAGACTGCGCACTTCCGCATCTTCAACAGCCTGCAATATCTGCCGGCTCACCTGCCCGTTCTGATATTGCTCGCGGACATCCTTCAATGCACGAGGTACACAAAAAGCCCCAGCTATATCAATTTTAAACGGAGGAAATACATTTGCCATGTTCATCCTTTCTTTGATTATTATAATAATGATACTTTTGCCCCAATACCATGAGCAGCAAAGCAATACAATCGAATGGCAACAAGAAGTATTATCAAGGACTAAAAACCTTAAATAAACCAATTCGTTGCAAATATAACTAAAAAAATCGAAGATTCACAATCTGCCCAAAAGATTTATCTTCATTTGACACTTCGAAATCAGATGATGTTTATGCATGCAATAATAGTCAGTAATGAATAACTTTAAAAGTTATTTTTCATTAGAAGTTTTCCACTTTAAACAATTACATCATTAACAATCAATAGATTAACACTTTTTAAATCATAAAAAGTTTTCCAAAAAGCAAAACCTATCAATAACTATAATATCTTTGTTTCCGCAATTAAACTAAAAAAGACAGTCACATTTAAGCATAAAAGGTTATGATACAGACAGTACTCAAGCGCGACGGGCGCGTCGTCGGATTCAACGAAGAAAAAATAGCAACGGCCATCCGCAAAGCCATGTTGCATACAGACAAGGGGGAAGACCTGCAACTGATACACCAGATTACGGACCGCATCTCTTTCAAGGGAGATTCGCAGATGACGGTGGAAGCCATCCAGGATTTGGTGGAAGTGGAGCTGATGAAGAGCAGCCGCAAGGACGTTGCCCAGAAATACATCGCTTACCGCAACCAGCGAAGCATTGCCCGCAAAGCAAAGACGCGCGACATGTTCCTGGAAATCATCAACATCAAGTCCAACGACATCACACGCGAAAATGCCAACATGAATGCCGATACCCCGGCAGGCATGATGATGAAGTTTGCCAGCGAAACCACCAAGCCTTTTGTGGACGACTATCTGCTGAGTGAAGAAGTGCTGGATGCTGTCACCCAGAACTATCTGCACATCCATGACAAGGATTATTATCCCACCAAGAGCCTGACATGCGTGCAGCATCCGCTGGACCATATTCTGAAATACGGCTTCTCTGCCGGACACGGCGAATCGCGCCCGGCCAAACGCATCGAGACTGCCAGTATCCTGGGATGCATCTCGCTGGAAACAGCCCAGAACGAGATGCACGGCGGACAAGCCATCCCTGCATTCGATTTCTACCTTGCCCCCTACGTGCGCAACAGCTTCATCGAGGAAGTCAAGAACCTGGAAGAACTGAATGGAAAAGACTATTCCCATCTCTATCAGAAGGAACTGGCCGACTATCTGCTACAGCCGTTGGACGGACTGACGGGCGAGGACCGCATCGTACAGCATGCCGTCAACAAGACCGTATCGCGTGTGCACCAGTCCATGGAGGCGTTTATCCATAACATGAACACCATCCACTCACGCGGCGGCAACCAAGTGGTGTTCAGCTCCATCAACTACGGCACAGACACCTCTGCCGAGGGGCGCTGCATCATCCGCGAGCTGCTGAAAAGCACCTATCAAGGGGTAGGAAACGGAGAAACCGCCATCTTCCCCATCCAGATATGGAAAAAGAAACGGGGTGTGAGCTACCTGCCTGAAGACCGCAACTACGACCTCTACCAACTGGCCTGCAAGGTGACGGCACGGCGTTTCTTCCCGAACTTCCTGAACCTGGACGCCACCTTCAACCAAAGCGAGGACTGGAAAGCCGATGACCCGAAACGCTACCAGCATGAAGTTGCTACCATGGGATGCCGTACCCGTGTATTCGAAAACCGTTTCGGACCGAAGACCTCCATCGGACGCGGCAACATCTCTTTCTCTACCATCAACATCGTCCGTCTGGGCATTGAGTGCATGAACATCGAAGACAAGGAACAGCGCATCGCCCGGTTCTTTGCCAAGTTGGATAGTATGCTCGAAGTGACCGCACGCCAGCTGCACGAGCGCATGGAGTTTCAAAAGACCGCCTTCGCCAAGCAGTTCCCGCTACTGATGTCTGCCTTGTGGATAGGCAGCGAGAAGCTGAAACCGAACGATACGATTGCTTCCGTCATCAACCAGGGAACACTGGGAATCGGTTTCATCGGGTTGGCAGAATGTCTCGTGGCATTGCTCGGAAAACATCACGGCGAATCTGGCGAAGCCCAGGAGCTGGGACTGAAAATCGTGACCTACATGCGCGACCGTGCCAACCAGTTCTCGGAGCAATACCAGCACAACTACAGCGTGCTTGCCACTCCTGCCGAAGGGCTGTCGGGCAAGTTCACCCGCATCGACCGTAAAAAGTTCGGCACGCTGCCGGGCATCACAGACCGTGACTACTACACCAACTCCAACCACGTGCCCGTATACTACAAATGCAGCGCCCGCCACAAAGCGGAAGTGGAGGCTCCTTATCATGAACTGACCCGCGGCGGACACATCTTCTATGTGGAGATAGACGGTGACGCCACCCACAATCCGGAAGTCATTATGCGTGTAGTGGACATGATGGACCAATACAACATCGGCTACGGTTCGGTAAACCACAACCGTAACCGCTGTCTGGAGTGCGGCCACGAAAACTCCACCCCAAACCTGGAAGAATGCCCGAAGTGCGGCAGCAAGCATATCGACAAGCTGCAACGCATCACCGGCTACCTGGTGGGGACAACCGACCGCTGGAACAATGCCAAGCTGGCAGAGTTGAACGACAGGGTCGTTCATAATTAAAAATTAAAGGGCTGCGCAGTGCAAAGCGGAGCTTCATTTTTAATGGTTGACGTTTAATTTTTAATGATTAATGTTCAGCTTCCTACCTGCGATGTTTAATTTTTAATTATTAATTCCCTACTCATGCTTTCTATTCTCGACATTTTAGAAGATACCACAGTAGACGGTCCGGGCTTCCGGACCGCCATTTATGCTGCCGGATGCCCCAACGGTTGTCCCGGTTGCCACAATCCGGAGTCGTGGGACATCAACCGCGGGCACTGGATGAGTACGGAAGAGATTCTGGAAAAAGTCCTTGCCGACAACTTTGCAGACGTCACCTTCAGTGGTGGAGACCCGATGTTCCAGCCGGAAGGATTCACCCAACTGGCACATGCCATCAAGGAGCGGAGCCGGAAAAACATCTGGTGCTATACGGGCTATACTTTCGAAAAACTACTGCGCAACCCGCGCCAAGCCCAACTGCTGAAGTACATCGACGTACTGGTGGACGGCAAATTCAAGAAAGAACTGAGGGATGAGGAACTCTATTTCCGGGGAAGCCGCAACCAGCGTCTGATTGACGTACAAACATCCCTGCAAAAAGGCGAAACCGTCATTTACCACTATAATCCGAAAAAGGGCATTTAAAAAAGAAGAGAAGTTTTCAAAAATATATGAGCACTTTTATAATGTTATAATATCAGACGCGAATTACACGGAATAACACGGATTCAATAAACAAAATCCGTGAAATCCGCGTAATCCGCGCCTAAAAGAAAGTGTTAAGAGTTTTTTGACACCCTCCACCTATATCACCATTCTATAAATTTCCCTCTTTCCCTGCGCTTCTGCAGCTCCTCCTGAAGAAAGCGCTGCCTATCCTTGGCAATATACCGGCGGGCAAAGATATTGGGCACCGCCACTCCCAGCGCTATGCAGAGAATAATCAGTGAAGCCGTGATGCCGTTGGAAACAACCGCCGTCACCTCGCCTACCACACCGTGCATATTGATAAGCCCGAAAAGTGCACGATACATCAGCACTCCCGGAATCATCGGGATGACAGAAGGAATCGTCAGTACGTGATTGGGAACATGGAACCAATGCACTGCCTTCACGGCTATCAGGCTGACAACCATGCTGCCCATGAACGAACCTATCACCGGTCCGTAACCCAATTCGAAATTGACAAAGTTACGCGTACAAACGGCAATGATACCGCCCACCGCAACAACCCACAACAAGCGCCGCTGTATGTTGAATATCATGGAAAATCCCATGGCAGCTATCGCCGCCGCAATGGCATACACCAGATAACTGTCATGAGGCACCATACTCAATTCGCTGAACTTCTTGTCAATCACGACATCCTCCACCGTCAGCAGGCGCATGGCTATTACAATGCCGAAGGCCATTGCACAGACCATCAGCACCGTATTCACAGCCCGCACAATGCCCACCTGGATATAATTGTCAATCATATCATCCACAAAGTTTATCAGCGGCACCCCCGGAACGATGAACAGTGCACACGCCAACAACGGATGATAGGGAGTTTCCGAGAGCCCGGCAAACGAAGACACATAGGCCAGACAGGTAGAAATCAATGCGGCAATGGCAATACTCATATAGTGATTGATGCCGAACTCCATGCAACGGGCACGGACGCGGAAGCCGGCAAAAGCGCAGATAGAGGTAAACAGAAACGCCATCCAGTCACCACCGAACAGTTTACAGAAACCTCCGCAGGCAAAGCCGGCACCGATGGCAACAACGTATGGCACATAGTTCCGCTTCTTGTTTTTGATTCTTTCCAGTTCCTCCTCATACTGGTCGAGGGAATAGTCATTCTCAATAGCCCGCCAGGACAGTTTGCTGATTTCGGAAATGGCAGTCATGTTGATGCCATGCTTTTCACATTTCTGGAATTTGGAGAACGAATGCAGGCCGTCGCTCACATTCACCACCAGCATGGTATAACTTACGTCGATGTGGAGCTTTTCTTCCGGCAGCCCCAGATAGGCGGCAACACGGTTCAGGTTACGAACAACACGGTTCGTATCAGCCGCACTCTCCACCAGCAGCTGTCCGGTACGAAGCAATAAATCGAGTTTCCTGCGCAGCAGGGCAATCTCTTGTTCAGTCAAAGTCTTATCCATGAATCTTTTTACCTATTTTTTTGGAGGCACAAAGATAGGCAAAATGTAGAAAACGATTTCATTCTTTCGGCAGAAAACTCTACCTTTGCAGCCGTTTTTTTAATGGACACAAATGGAAATATTCTGGAATACTATCGCACAATACAACGAGGCCACCTGGTGGACACAGCTCCTCATCACCGCAGCAGGTATCCTGCTCACCACGCAACTCTACCGGAAACCGACCTTATGGGCAAAACGCTCCATGAAAATCTACATGGTATTTCTGAACGGGTGGATATCCATCGTGTACTACATGATGTATTGCGGAGCGCGCGGACACCACCATATACTCGCCATCTTCTGGGGAGTGATTGCAGTGTTGTGGCTATGGGATTTGTTTACCGGCTACACTCCGTTCGAGCGCAACCCGAAATACAAGGTACTGGTGGGGGTACTCTATGCAATGCCTTTCCTCTACCCGCTCCTTTCGTGGGCACGCGGAATGGAATTTCCCATGATGACCACCACCGTGATGCCCTGCTCGGTAGCAGTTTTCACCATCGGGCTGCTGCTGGCTTTCTCGCGCAGGGTCAACCTGCTCGTCATTCTGTTCCTTTGCCACTGGGCGCTCATCGCCTTTTCCAAAGTCTACATCTACAAGATTCCCGAAGACCTCCTGCTGGCAAGCGCCACCGTGCCTGCCATCTATCTGTTCTTCAAGAACTACTTTGAACAGAACTTGCACAAGGAAACCAAGCTGGGCGCACGGCTCATGAACTGGTTCCTTATCCTCATCTGTATAGTGGTCGGGGTACTGCTCAGCATGACGCTGCTCCATGGGATGAGAGGATAAAGAAATAGCGCGCTTCCGCGCGCCAAAATCATTTCTTCTTTCCCTGATTGGCCACAGCCTCCATCAATTTCTTTATCTCCTCGGGATCACCCAAGAAATAGTCTTTCGTCAAGTTCAGCTCATCGTCAAACTCAAAGACGTAGGGCACCGCCGTAGGCAGGTTCAGATGCACAATTTCATCGTCCGAAATATGCTTCAGATGCTTGATAATACCCCGCAGGCTATTGCCATGAGCCACTACCAGCAATTCGTCGGCCGTCTTCAGATTCGGGAAGATGACACATTTCCAGTAAGGCATGATACGCTCAATCGTATCTTTCAACGACTCCGTACGGGGCAGTTCGGCATCGGGCACTTCTTGATAACGGTCCTCAAAACGCGGATTACGCGGGTCATCCTCGGCCAATGCATGCGGAGCCACATCAAAGCTCCGGCGCCATACCAACACCTGCTCGTCACCGTACTTGGCAGCCGTCTCTGCCTTGTTCAGCCCTTGCAACTGGCCGTAGTGTTTCTCATTCAACCTCCACGATTTCTCCACCGGAATCCAGTCCTGGTCGAGGCGGTCCAGCACACAATCCAGTGTCTTCACGGCACGCTTCAGATAGGAAGTATACGCCTTCTTGAAGCGGAATCCCTTTTCTGCCAGCAGCTCACCCGCCCTTACAGCTTCAGCAACACCTTTCTCTGTCAAATCAACATCCGTCCACCCCGTGAAGCGGTTTTCCTTATTCCATGCACTCTCGCCGTGGCGAAGCAAAACAATCTTTTTCATATAGTCTCCTTTCAGTTTTACCTATAGAACACCCGGCTACCTCCTCTTGTTCATGCAATAGCGGACCACATATACCAAAAGTATCAGAAACGCCACCCACACCATGCTGATGACCGGCAGGTAGCAGTTATACAAATATTCCCCTTCCTTCGGGACACGGTTGAAAGTACAGATTATGCAATTACAGCACGCATCGAGTGCATCATGCGAGAATACCGAAAAAACAATGATAGCCACCCCCGCAAGAAGCATCATCAAAGTCCCCCACACCAGCCACTTACCAGCCACGGAAGGATGGAATTGCGAATGAGTGGAATGTACGAATCTAACCATAAACACTTGTCTATTATTACCGGTACAAATGTCCTTCATTTTTAACAATCCGGCAATACCTACTTTTCATCAAAAAGAGAGTCTGCCATCCCAATTAGTAGGTAGCCGCGACCTCTATAAACCACGCCACAAGCTAACCCGAAATGGGGAGCGGCACAACACTAAAAGCCCTACATGTAGGTATTTCACGTTCTCCGGCAAAGCCTTTACTTTGCAGCAAACAATTTAATCACTTTATTTACAATGAAAAAGACTGGTGTTTTTTATGGTTCCAGTACCGGAACCTGCGAAGAGTTGGCTAACCAGATAGCCGAAAAGTTGGGAGTTTCCTCCACCGACGTACATAGTGTTGACAAGATGACCGCCGATAAAATCAAGGAATATGAAGTGCTGGTTCTAGGTACCTCCACTTGGGGAGACGGCGAACTGCAGGACGACTGGTATGACGGTGTAAAAGTACTGAAGAGCGCCGACCTTTCCATGAAGTTCGTAGCCCTATTCGGTTGCGGTGACTCCGAATCCTACTGCGACACATTCTGCGACGGCATCGGAGTACTCTACGAGGACCTGAAGGATAGCGGGTGTACCTTCTTGGGCAACAAAGTCAGCACGGACGGGTATTCCTTCTCCTCTTCCATCGCCGTGGTAGACGGTGCATTCGTAGGACTTCCCCTCGACGAAGTGAACGAAAGTAACAAAACCGCCGAACGCATTGACGCCTGGACAGCCGAAATAAAAAGCAAGCTCTAGAAAAGAAACAGACCATCCGTTTACTTTAAACGGATGGTCTGCCTGCATCATGCAGATGATATCTTTTATCTGAACAGATAATGTGTTCCGCCATATCCGCAGGCACATTATCTTTTTTATGCTCTTATACGAACCAGCGAACGTAGCAGAAGTCCTGACGGTGAGGCAGGTCTGCATTCTTCGGGAACATACGGTAAGAAACCTTGAAGCTACCCGCATTTTCCATCTTGTGCTTAGCTTGGAAAGTATAAAGGTTACCTTCTTTCTTCACTACATTGAACGGTTCTACGGAGTAAACATGCTGTTTGCCATCCTGAGCCGTATAAGTAGTCACCAGTTCCAGACCGATAGCATCGTTCAAGCCCTTCTCGTCGATAACGTAAGTAATGGTGTATTCCTTACCGCTCTCGATGGAGCCTTTCACCAGGTCTTCGGTCTTTTCGCAAGACACCACTTCAATGCTGTCCCACTTCTCGGCAACTTCTTCCTTCCAAGCAGCTATTTCCTTAGCCTTGGCACAACCGTCGGCAGCCAGCATCTTGAAACGTTTGGCCTCCTTGATGTAGAACTTGTCGTAATAGTCATCCAGCTGACGCTTCATTGTATAGTGGGGAGCAATCTGTGCGATGGAGTTCTTGATAGTCTTCACCCAACCTTCAGAATATCCCTTCTTGTTGCGTGCATAGAACAACGGCAGAATTTCTTGCTCAAGAATGCTGTAGATAGTAGCGGCATCGAGCTGGTCCTGATGTTCCTGGTTCTGGTAAGTACGCTTTTCGGTCAATGCCCAACCGGCACCTTCACGATAGCCTTCCAACCACCAGCCGTCGAGTACGGAGAAGTTTACAACACCGTTCATCAACGCCTTTTCGCCGGAAGTACCGGATGCTTCGAGCGGACGTGTCGGAGTGTTCAGCCAGATATCCACACCTGAAACGAGGCGACGTGCCAACTGCATGTCATAATTTTCCAGGAAGATAATCTTGCCCAGGAACTCCGGACGACGGGAAATCTCGATGATTCTCTTAATCAAGCCCTGGCCGGCACCATCGTGCGGGTGAGCCTTACCGGTAAAGAGGAACTGTACCGGATAGTCGGGGTTGTTCACAATCTTGGCCAGACGGTCGAGGTCGGTGAACAGCAAGTGTGCACGCTTGTAGGTAGCGAAACGGCGTCCGAAACCTATCAGCAGAGCGTTCGGATTGATTTTGTCCAGCAGGGAAACGATGCGTGAAGGGTCACCCTGGTTCTTCAACCAAGTTTCACGGTATTGCTTGCGAACATAGTCAATCAGTTTGTTCTTCATCACCATGCGCGTCTTCCAGATTTCTTCGTCGGACACGTTATAGATAGCCTCCCAAATCTTGGGGTTGGACTGGTCGTAGAGGAAGTTCTCATCAAAATGCGCAGCATAGAGATGTTTCCACTCCGTAGCGCTCCAAGTGGGGAAGTGTACACCGTTGGTAACGTAGCCCACATGGCTTTCTTCGGGGAAGTAACCCTTCCAGATGGAAGCGAACATCTCCTGGGAAACCTTTCCGTGCAGCCAGCTCACACCGTTCACCTCCTGAGAAGTGTTGCAAGCGAATACAGACATACAGAAACGTTCACCCTTGTCGCCCGGATTGTTACGTCCGAGGTCCATCAGGTCGTCCCAGCTGATACCCATTCTTGAAGGATAGCCGCCCATGTACTTGCCGAAAAGGCCTTCGTCGAAGTAGTCGTGACCGGCAGGAACCGGAGTATGTACAGTATAGAGAGAAGAAGCACGTACCAGCTCGATAGCCTGGTCGTAAGTCAGACCTTCGGCCACGTAGTCACAGATGCGCTGTACGTTGATTAAAGCAGCATGTCCTTCGTTGCAGTGATAGATATCTTTCTTGATGCCCAGCTTCTTCAGCGTCAGAATACCACCGATACCGAGCAGGATTTCCTGCTTCAAGCGGTTTTCCCAGTCACCGCCATACAGCTGGTGAGTGATGGAACGGTCGAACTCGCTGTTCATTTCATTGTCAGTATCAAGTAGATAGAGAGAGATACGTCCAACGTTCACTCTCCACACATAAGCATGCACGTAGTAGTCCAGATAAGGAACATCCACTACCATCTGCTCGCCCTTCTCATCCAATACACGGTCGATGGGCAACTGGCCAAAGTTCTGTGCCTCGTAATTGGCAATCTGCTGGCCGTCCATAGACAATGTTTGTGTAAAGTAACCGTAGCGGTACAGGAAACCGATTGCACACAAGTCGGCGTTGCTATCGGAAGCTTCTTTCAGGTAGTCACCGGCAAGTACACCCAGACCGCCGGAATATATCTTAAGTACATGGCTCAAACCATACTCCATACTGAAATAAGCCACGGACGGGCGCTTGCTGTCAGGCTTCACATCCATGTATGTGCGGAACTTGGAGTATACGTCATCCATTCTGCGCAGAATAACTTTGTCATTTGCGAGTGCCTCGAGTTTAGCATAACTCATACGTTCCAGCAGAAGTACGGGGTTCTGTCCCACTTCTTTCCAGAGAGCAGGGTCAAGGTCTCTGAACAGTTCGGTGGCTTCATAATTCCATGCCCACCAGATGTTATGTGCCAGTTCAGACAGTTTCTCCAGTTCGGCGGGAATGTGCGATTTCACATTCACATCTTTCCAGTTAGGAGTGTTTACATTACTAACTTTAATCTTCATTGTATGATAACTAATTGATTAATAATTCTTTTATTTTAGTTGACGCTTCATGGCATTGCGCAGTGCAATGTCGTAAGCCTCGTAATAATATTGTATAAAGTGCTTCCACAAAGCCTGCTCTGCCACCTGGCCTGCACGCTTGCGTATTTCCTTGATTTCGGCTTCCGTCTTGGTAGAGAACAAGGCTACGGTGTCCTTGATGCCGTCTGCCACTTCGGAATAGTTATAGTCCGAACGGTGCAGCACTTCCACTCCGTCGTTTATGCCATGCTGGTTTTTCAGGCTGTTCACCCAAAGTCCGAAACCGGCAAGGTCGGTGGTGATGGTAGGCACCCGGAAAGCCACGCTCTCCAGCGGGGTATATCCCCACGGTTCATAATAGGACGGATAGACACTGAGGTCCTCGCCTAAAATCAAGTCATAATAATGCTTGTTGAGGATGCCATCGTGACCATCCTGATAGCAAGGTACAAAAATTACTTTCACCTTATCTTCGGGACGATTGCCCATACCGAGGTATTTCAGCATATCCAGCACCTGGTCGTGCGTCATATTGTGCAGCCAGTGGGTGATGAAAGGACACTGCAACGGTTCGGTGAACTTATCTTTGCTCTTCAAGCGCTTCTGCAAGTCCTCGCGGGGGTCTCCCACCCAGCTGGGCACGTTGACAAACGCCAATACTTTCTTCTTTAAATCTTTATCGCGGTTCAGCCGGTTCAATGATTCCAGGAACACATCGATACCCTTATTTTTGAACTCATAGCGTCCGCTGGTACCGATAATCAGCGTATCGTCGCCCAAGTCCTCACCCAGTAGGCAGTTTGCCACACGCAGCATGGTGGAACGGGCACGTTTGCGCTTGCCGGTAAAGGTGGCGCCTTTCGGTACAAAATCATCTTCAAAACCGTTCATCAGCACAACATCCGCAGGCTTGTCAAGCAATTCCCTGCATTCGTTGTTTGTGATTTCGCTCACAGTGGTGAAACAGTCCACATAGTGGGCCGTCTGCTTTTCAATGGAATGTTTGGACTGCATGTTCAGCTCCTCCGCCATCTGGTCGCCGTTGTAGGCGAAAAGATAATCGTAAAGCGGCTTGTTGTTGCCAGCTATGGAGCGGCCGATGGACGTGGCATGGGTGGTGAAGATAGTCCCTATCTCGGGAACGGCAGACTGAAGATAGAGGGCGGCCATGCCGGTCATCCACTCGTGTGCCTGGAACACCACTTTGTCCGTTTCCGTCAAATTATAGCGATAGAAGCTCTCTATCACCTTGCCGGTAGCGAAAGCAAACATGGATGCTTCGTCATAATCACCATATCCATGCAGTGAATCCACCTGATAGCGGTTCCACATTTCTGTATAAATCTCATTTTTTTCTGCAAAGAACGGTTGGAAATCAACCAATATAACAATAGGTTCTCCCGGAATGTTCCAGCGACCTACGCGGACGGAAAGATTGTCTTTCAACGCTGCATGTTTTTTCCACGCTGCACAAAGGTTATCAGACTCAATGAACAAAGGGTTCTCTTTTCCCTGCCAGAAATCCGGCCCTATAAAGAATAATCTATCGCGAAATTTAGTCTGTAAAGTATTTGCCCTTGTAGACAAAACTGTATAGATACCGCCTACTTTATTACACACTTCCCAACTCGCTTCGAAGATGTAATCGGGGGTAAGTAGTTCTTTAGTCATATTATGTTATAATCTCTTTATCTTAATTACGGCTGCAAAAGTACGTATTATTCTTTGAAAAATAGCCTTTTAATCGAAAAAACTGATTAAATATGCATAAACAATCGTTTGCGGAATGTCATAGTTTAGCCACAAAAGCCCCATTGACTCGCCCATCCATGCATTTTTCGTCTAAAATTCCCGAAGTTTCAAAAAAGAATTTCTGGAGTTTTCAGTTGAAGCCCCAGGAATTTAAACAAAAAACCCCAGGGATTTCAATTGTAAATCCCTGGGGTTTATTTTCTTATAATCCGGATTATACCATCAATGCAGCTACCAGCGCCAAAATAGCGTAGAATTCAGGAAGCGCGGCGTAAATCATTGTATTGGTCTGTACGTCGTGTCCCTGGGAGATACCCACAATACCGCTAGCACAAATCTGTCCCTGACGGATAGCGGAGAACAGACATACCAGTCCGACACCCAATCCGATGCCCAGCATCAAAGGACCGTCCGTAGCAAAATCCCTGCCCATGGACATCAGGAAAGCCACGAAGCCGTAAAGTCCCTGCGTAGCCGGAAGGGCTGACAAAATCATATAACTTGCTGACTTGGAAGGGTCTTTCTTCAACGCACCTTCTGCCGCACTACCGGCGATAGTTGTACCGAAGCAACTGCCAATTCCTGCAAGGGCCAACATCAGGCCCAGACCGAGATAACCTAAAATTTCATTCATAATGTTTCTATTTTTATTTGTTTTTTAATTTGTTTATTTCTTTACTACTGTAAAAGGTTTATAGGCTTCGCCCTTACCTTCGTAACCGGAATTCTTGAAGTATTCCACAAATGTCAGACGGAGCGGGTGTACAAAGGCACTCAGACAAGACATGGCAATGTTCAGCGTATGCCCGAATATCAGTATCAGACCGCAGAACAGCCATCCCAGGGCCGGACCTGCAGCATCGTTCACCATGAAGGCAAGCTGGTTGAACACGCCTCCAAGCATACCGCCTGCCAAGCCGAGGGCATAGAGACGGATGTAGGAAAGTATATCGCCCATCAATCCGGTTGCCATGTTATAGGTATCCCATACTCCGGCACCGATGTTGACAAATACATTCCGGTGGATATTGTTCAGCAGGTAGATACCGATGGCGGAAACACCGCCAATCACGATAAATGCCCACGTAGACACGTCTTCCGAAATTATCTTGAAGAAGGAAAGTCCGCCGGTGCAGATAAATCCCACCACCAGCAACAGCCATCCCCAGGCACTGAGCGACTCCTTGAAGCCGAAACGAACGGTCTGTCCCACGGCCTTCACCGTCATGGCAATGCAGATGTGCACCGCACCGATAATCAACGCCAGCAGCATTTGCTTGTCATAGGTAGTCTCACCTATCTTACCCACAATCATGAATTCCTTCAGTTTGGCGGGTATCTCCAGGTCAAAGAGGCTTACACCGAAAAAGGTTCCCAATATGGCACCGATGACGGACGTAAATATACCCAACGTAATCACCAGGTTCATCATGCCTTTCATGGACTTGGACATCTTCCTTTTCAAAATGAACCCGAGTGCAATCAGTACCAGACCGTAGCCCGCATCTCCCATACAGAAAGCAAAGAAGAGCGAGAAGAATGGCGCAAGTATCGGTGTCGGGTCGAACTCGGCATATTCGGGCATACCGTACATTTTGGTAAGCACTTCGTACATGCGTGTATAGGCGTTGTTTTTCAGCTTGATGGGAGCATTGTCCTCGCGCTTGGCAGCCCTTATCTCATAATAAGTGCCGCTTTCATCGAGAAGTTTCCTCACATCCGCCTCGCAGTCTTCGGGAATCCAGCCTTCCATCAACACTACGGCACCTTCTGCCATATGTTCGCTGTTCAGCTTGACTTTCAGCAGGTCTATCTCTTCCTGGAGCTGTAGGTTGTACTTCTCCAACGTGCAGTAATTCGCTTTGCAGAATTCTTTCAATCCGGCATGTGCCTGCACAAGGGCCTCTTCCGTATCGGCTTTCTTCCGGCTCAGTTCGGAGAGGCTGAGTGAAGGTAGACGGAGCGGTTCCACATCCAGTTCTACCGGTTGGGGAGTGACGGTCACGAAATAAAGATGTCCGCCGTTCTCTTTCACCACGATGGCATTGTAGTCCTCTGCCCACGCTTCGTTATAGTCTTTCTCCGGACAGGTATAGAACTGCACGAACCAACCAGCATCTTCCAGCTTGCGGATGGCTCTCCAATCGAAATCGCCCCAGACTTCCATCTGCGCCACATCCTTGTCGATGGCGGGAATCTGCTGGTTCAAGTCTTGTATCCGCGCCTGCAAGTCCTCGTAGAATTTCACCAGAGCATCGGCCGACAACTCTTTATGCACCTTTTCTTCCGGCTGTTTGTCTGCCAGGGTGTGCATGCTCTGAAGCATATTCTTGTAGAGCGTACGCTTCTGCATGAATTGCTGCAAGGTGTCGTCCATCTCGCCGCACTGCCTTTCCACAACGTGCACCACGCCCAGTTCCCGGATTTGTGCCAGAAATGCTTCGTACTCCTTATGATACACAAGGAACGTGAGCTTCTTCATTTTCGTAATCATGCCTCTGCCTCCTTCCTTTTCTCCTGATGGGATTTCATGATTTTCTGCGATGACTTGGAAAGGTTCTCCTCGTCTTCCATAAACCGCTTGATTTTGCGCAGAGCATCCTGATAACCCGGAATCTGTACTTTCTCAAAAAGATTCACCTTCTGGGTGGTCTTTTTACGCGCATGTTCCAACAAGTTCAACTTGGCAACAGTAAATTCACGCTCGATGGCAGTATGTGCCAGTGACTTAAGCAAATGCAGCCCGTCTGCATACCATTTGGGCGCATTGAACAAGCTGTAAGGGCGTATCTCGAAATCTACATTCTCGAGCAACGGCACCCGTACACCGGCAATCTTCTTTACACCGAGATGAACATCGCTGACCTTTATCAATGAAGCGTCGAACTCATTCCAAAGGGCGAACATGGCTTCGTAAGCTTGGATTTCCTTTTCCAACCTCGCGTCCAACGCGGCAGCGTCTCCCTTGCAGCGCTTCACTTCCATACGCAGGGCACTCTCCTTATTCTTAATAATGGGGAGTGTACGCACGCGCACCTTCAGTTGCTTTTCGAGTTGCTGAAGCGAGGTTTTGTTATATTGAAACTTAATAGCCATTTTATTTACGATTTAACGATTTACGATTAGACGACTGAAGCTACTCAATTTCTCAATTTACAGATTTACAATTTCAGTAATATCAATCGTAAACCGTAAATCGTCTAATCGTACATTTATTTAGTTTGCTTTCGGCCAGAACTGGTCCACAAGCTCTTTCTTGATATTCACCTCTTCCGGACGGAAATACTTGCCGAACAGACTCCATGCCACATCGAGCATCTCTGTGGTATCGAGGTTGACATCGATGGCCAGTAGCTGGTTGGAGTAGTCCTTGGCAAAGGCAAGGGTACGTTCGTCGTAGTTCGTCAGGTCGAAACCGTTTTCAAGCTTGGTTTTGGCGTTGGCGGCATCGGCGTACAGACGTACAGCGGCATTCATCACCTGCGGATGGTCCTTACGTGTCTTTTTGCCCGTCACAAGCTGTTTCAGACGGGACAAGGAACGGAACGGGTCAACGATAACCTTACCGATGTCGCTGTCACGACGGAGGAACAACTGGCCTTCCGTGATATAACCCGTATTGTCAGGCACGGCATGCGTAATGTCGCCACCGGACAGAGTCGTCACCGCAATAATCGTGATGGAACCGCCGCTTGGGAACTGCACCGCCTTTTCGTATATCTTCGCCAAGTCCGAATAAAGGGATCCCGGCATGGAGTCCTTCGAAGGAATCTGGTCCATACGGTTGGATACGATGGCGAGCGCATCGGCGTAGGAAGTCATATCCGTCAGCAGCACCAGCACCTTTTCATTATTATTTACAGCAAAATACTCGGCCGCCGTCAGTGCCATATCCGGAATCAGCAGACGCTCTACCGGAGGATTCTCGGTGGTATTCATAAAGCTGACGATACGGTCGAGCGCACCGGCATTGGAGAATACGTTCTTGAAGTAAAGGTAATCATCGTTCGTCATACCCATACCGCCAAGGATAATCTTGTCAGTCTCCGCACGCAGAGCCACATTCGCCATCACCTGGTTGAAGGGCTGGTCGGGGTCGGCAAAGAACGGAATCTTCTGTCCGGACACCAGCGTATTGTTCAAGTCGATACCTGCAATACCGGTTGCAATCAGTTCCGAGGGCTGCTTACGGCGCACCGGATTCACGGATGGACCGCCAATTTCCACCTCCTCGCCTTCAATGGCCGGACCACCGTCGATGGGGTCGCCAAAGGCGTTGAAGAAGCGTCCGGCAAGCTGCTCGCTCACTTTGATTGTAGGAGCCTTGCCCAAGAATACTACCTCTGCATTGGTGGGAATACCTTCCGTACCCTCAAACACCTGCAAAGTCACTTCGTCGCCGGCAATCTTCACCACCTGGGCCAGCTTGCCGTTTACGGTCGCCAACTCGTCATACCCCACTCCGGTTGCCTTCAGCGAACACGTAGCTTTCGTAATCTGAGTAATCTTGGTATATATTTTTTGAAATGCTTTTGTTGCCATCTATTTATTTACAATTTAGCAATTTACTATTTACTATTTAAATCTCTGCCATCCTATTCTACTATTTTCCTATCTACAACCTCCGTACACCTGCATCCGCAAGGCAAATAGTAAATTGTAAATAGTCACATAGTACATCCTTAGGCTTTACGTTCCTCAACCAGTTCCTGCAACTGCTTATGGAACTTGTCGTATTCTTCCGACTTAAACTTCGAGTAGTTCATCTGCTTGCAGATGTTAATCATCTTCTTGAAGTAATCCATTACTTCGTTGAAGTTGTCGAACTCAAATTCGGTATGACAGATTTCTATTACCATATTCAGAATCTCCTCCTGGCGCTCCATCGGAGTCACGGCATCAATTTCGTCAAAGGCATCCTGCTGCAGGATAACGAAGTCAATCAGTTCCGATTTCCAGAAAGTCACGTGATATTCTACGGGCACGCCGTCGTCACCCAGAATGTTGATTTGCTCGGCAATCTCCTTACCACGCTGCAAACGGGTCTTGATTTCATTCACCTTGCCAATCCACTCACCGTTGATGTGCTTGGTGATATACTCCTCGAATTCAGGGTATTCAATGTATTTGGAATATGAGTCAATCGGATTTACGGCAGGATAACGCTTCTTGTCGGCACGGTCCTGCTCAAGGGCATAGAAGCAGCGAGCCACCTTCTTCGTATTCTCGGTTACCGGCTCCTTCAGGTTACCGCCGGCAGGCGATACCGTACCGATGAAAGTAATGGAACCGGACTCGCCGTTGTTCAGCTTCACATAACCCGCACGGCCGTAGAAGTTGGAGATGATGGAGGACAAGTCCATCGGGAAGGCATCGGGACCGGGCAACTCCTCCATACGGTTGGACATCTCGCGCAATGCCTGCGCCCAACGTGAAGTGGAGTCCGCCATCAGCAGTACCTTCAATCCCATGCTTCGGTAGTATTCTGCAATCGTCATAGCCGTGTAGACAGATGCCTCACGGGCAGCCACCGGCATGTTCGAAGTATTGGCAATGATAATCGTACGTTCCATCAGCTTCCGTCCCGTATGCGGGTCAACCAATTCGGGGAATTCTGTAAAGATTTCCACAACCTCGTTGGCACGTTCACCGCAGGCAGCAATGATTACGATGTCCGCTTCCGCCTGTTTTGAGATGGCATGCTGTAGTACCGTCTTTCCTGTACCGAACGGACCGGGGATAAAGCCCGTACCACCTTCCACAATCGGGTTTACGGTGTCGATTACACGCACACCGGTTTCCAGCAATTTGAAAGGACGCGGTTTTTCCTTATAGTTGGTCATGGCGCGCTTCACGGGCCATTTCTGTATCATGTTCACCCGGATGTCATTACCTTCGCTATCCGTCAGCACTGCAATGGTATCCTCAATGCTGTAATCACCTTCCTTTGCAATGGATTTCACGGTGCACACACCTTTCTGTTCAAAAGGCACCATGATTTTCAGAGGTTGGAAGTTTTCGTCCACTTGTCCCAGCCAGGCAGCGGCTTCCACTTGGTCGCCCACCTTTGCCAAAGGCACAAAATGCCATTTGCTTCCTTTATCCAGCGGATAGGTATATTGCCCGCGTTTCAAGAAAACACCGTCCATCTTATCGAGGTCGTTTTGCAGACCGTCGTAGTTCTTCGAAAGCATACCGGGCCCCAGTGTTACTTCGAGCATATGTCCGGTAAACTCAGCTTCGGCCCCCACTTTCAGTCCGCGGGTACTCTCAAATACCTGCACGTAGACCTGGGTACCTACTACCTTAATCACCTCCGCCATCAACTTGTCTCCTCCGGTCGAGATATAACAAATCTCATTCTGCGCTACCGGTCCGTCGACGACGAGGGTCACCATGTTGGCTATTACGCCACTAACAGTTCCTTTTGTTGCCATATATTTTTAGTTGTTTATTTTATCTGAATTCTGCGGGTATCTGCACCTCGTCTTTCAAGGCAGCGATAATGCTGCGGAACAGTTGGTTACCCTTCTCTTTATCCAACGAAATCCACCGTTCTATCATCTCCAGCTGTAGCAGGAAGACAAACAGACGTTCCACGGTAAAGTAATCGAAGAATGTGGCCTCCTCCATCCAGTCCCAGCGAAGCTGGTCCAGTTTCTTTTCCCGGTCCACCAGTTCCTCCGTCTCACTGATTTTCACCAGCTGCTCCAGATAATCCACCTCAGTACCCAGACCGAAGTCACGGGCATTGGAAGTACGCAGAGCCTCGCACACTTCCGTATCACCCACAATCAGCGGAGCAATGTCCAGCTTGAACTTACGTGCTGTGAGCGCCACCAATATATTATTGAGAGTGAGGTTGAAGCCAAACCAGGAAGACACAAACTGATTCCTGCATTCCATAGCATAGGCGTAATAGAGCGCTGCCAGGCGGTCTTCATACAAGAAACCGTCCTCGGCAGGCAGGCTGAAGTATTCGGAAATGAACGTAGAGAGATAAGATGGGAATACACTGTCAGAGACTTCGTCGCCATCCTTCAGTTGTGAGATATATTCCGCCAGTTCCTCCGACGAATAGTTTCCGCGCGGGTCGATGGCAGCATCCTTATCCTTCAATAGTTTCAAGACATTCGCATTATCGAATTTCAGATAAAACAAATCTATCAACTTTTTATCATCTTCCGACAAGGCAGGATATAGTTCCGTCTTGAAATCGGCTACTGTATAGCTCAGTTTACTGTCTTCCAGAGTAAGTTCAGGCAAACCGGCTACCAAGTAATAGTATTTACTCATAATCCTGTGGGAGTTTTTAGAACAGCATTTCCACTAATTGCGGACGCAGGAATTCCTTGAAGTAATTCATAAATTCTTCTTCGCCGAAGTTCACCTTGTACGAACCATCGGCAGGCGATACGGAGAACAAGGTTTTGATGCCATTCACTTGCTCAATCTTCACACCCTTGTCCAGCAGGTCTTTCGCCTTCGCTGCGAAATATTTTGTCAAGCCTTCCGCATCGGCAGTAGAGATAACGATTGGTTCGTTCACACTCCATTTGGACGCCAATGCAACGATGAAGGCATTAAGATAATCCTTGTTTGCAGCAAATGCCTTTACATCGGCATTCACAATGTTGTCCGTCACCAACGTAGCGATTTCGGACTTCAGAGCATTCACAGCCTGACCGGCAAACAACTTTAATTCAGATTTTGTATTCTCTGCCAGTTCATCGGCAGACTTATGAGCGGTAGCCACGATAGAATCCGCTTCCTTGTGAGCATCCTCTATAATTCTCTTGGCTTCTTCCTGAGCTTTTGCGATAAGTTTCTGTGCCTCTTCGTTTCCTTTCTCTACGCCTTCGCGGTAGATCTTATCGGTCAGCTCTTGAATCTTGTTTTCCATATTTGCAGGAGTTATTATATGATTTATATTACAATATTAATTGCGTGATTTTTTCCCTTCCTATTAGATTCACGCCAAATTTACAAAAATCCATTTGATATTGAATAGAAAGAAAGGAAGAAAAGTTCTTGCTCTTCCAAAAAAAACTCATTTTACACCAACTTTGTTCTGTAATGATAACAAAAGAATGACAAAAGAAGCAGAAAAATACGTATGCAACAACGCATGACAGGGATTAAGGGGAGCAGTTCCGGAGGTATATAAACGAACAAAGCCTCCGTATCCTTATCAGACACGGAGGCTTCTTCTGAAAACGGCGACTACCTACTCTCCCACTGTTACGCAGTACCATCGGCGTGACCGGGCTTAACTTCTCTGTTCGGAATGGGAAGAGGTGGAACCCCGGTGCTGTAGTCACCTGAATAAGGCAGACATGATGAGAAAAAAGTAAAGTGTCCATACATTGCTGAACGTATATACCTCCATACACGGAAGGCAAAAAGTGGACGGGCAATTAGTAATGCTCGGCTATGACATCGCTGCCTGTACACCTGCATCCTATCAACGTCGTAGTCTACAACGACCCTGAGAAATCTAATCT